>Ga0194121_10000048_pt1 | contig 177633 bp, 181 predicted proteins | sample TA2MahCa50mmetaG_FD_148609 | JGI IMG/M metagenome (GOLD analysis project Ga0194121, IMG submission 148609) | Freshwater microbial communities from Lake Tanganyika, Tanzania - TA2015020 Mahale Deep Cast 50m | ecosystem: Environmental > Aquatic > Freshwater > Lake | place: Tanzania: Lake... | reverse complement strand
CGCCGGCGCGCGGCGAGCTGCGCGCGCGCGTCGCGGAAGCGCTCGCTGCGTCTCCCACGTGCCGCGACTTGTTACGGGACGCCGAGCCCGACGGCGCGGCCTACGCCCGCAGCGCGACCGCCGTGCTCGACTGCGGCGCCGCGAACGAGCGCACGCTTCGGATCGGCGACGCCGCCGTCGCGGTCGACCCGCTCTCGGGCAACGGCGTGTTCCAGGCGCTCGCGACGGCGCTCGTCGCGCCCGCGGTCGTGAACACGCTGCTGCGCCGCCCGCACGACGCCGCACTCGCGCGGCGCTTCTCGCTCGAACGCGCGCGCGACGTGTTCACGCGCTTCGCGCGCGTGTCGCGCGACTTTTACGCGCTCGGCGCAGCGCACCACGGCGGCGCGTTCTGGGAGACGCGCGCGCGCTGGCCCGACGCCGAGGCGGCGCACGGCGCGGCGAGTGGCACGCTCGAGATCGCGCTACGCCCGGTCGTGCGCGATGGCTTCGTCGAGGAGCGCGAGGCCGTCATCACACCCGAGCGCCCGCTCGGCACCTGGCATCTCGCGGGCATCGAGCTCGCGCCACTCGTGCGCGCGCTCGCCTCCGACGCCGCCCCTGGCGCCGAGGCGCGCGCGCTCGCCGCGCTGCCCGAGCCCGCGCGGGAACCGGTGCGCGCGTGGCTGGAGGCGCATCGCGAGGAGATGCGGCGATTCGGGGAAATGGGCGCCGGCGGGGCGTTTCGAGACTTCAGGGCCTGAACCCAACCCCTCAGCACGGCTCGGCCGCGCACGTGCTCAGGAATGGCTGCCGCGGGTCAGACCTCGAGAAGTCGAGCAGACGGAGCGGCGATCACGCGCGGCGCTCCGGGCCCTCGTACGCCGCTGCCTGCCGCAGAGCCTCGACCGCGCGCGCTGGCTCGACGCCGCGCGCGAGCAGCGCCGCGAGCGCCGCGCTGACACGCGCGCAGCCGGCGCTCGCGCCGCGCACCTCTCCCGCAGTCGCGTGCGCGCCGAAGTCCGCCTGCGCAGTGCCGAGCCACGAGATCTCGCCTGGCGCGCAGCGCGCGTCGCCGGTGGCGCGAAGCACGCCCGCGTACGCCGCGGGAAAAGAAGCCGCGCCGCGCGCCGGCGCGGCGGCGACCACGAACACGCCGCGCGCGAGTGCTCGCGCCACTGCATCCCGTAACACGGCGCGATCCTGACGCAGCCCGGCGCTGACGTTCGCGACGTGCGCGCCCTGCTCCGCCGCCCAGTCGAGCGCCGCCGCGAGTTGGGCCGCGCTCGTGGTGTGCGTGTCGTCGAAGACGCGTGCGACGATCAGCTCGACGCCGGGCACCTCGCACAGCACGTCCGCGAGCGCGGGCCCGTGCGCGAGCGCGGCGACAGCGCCGCCCTCCGGAACGACTGCGTCTCCCGCCAGCCGGAACGTCCGCGCAGCCACCACGCGCGGCTCGTGGCGCGCCGCGGAGCCCGTGTCGATCAGCGCGAGGCGAATCACGCGCGCTCGTCGTCGCGCACGATCCGGCCGTCGCGCAACATCAGGCGCTGGTCGGCGTCCGCGAGCGGCGCATCGCGGTGCGAGATCACGAGGCGCGTCACGCCGGCGAAGATCGCATCCAGCTCCGCGAGCACGCGCGCCTCGGTCTCCGCGTCGACCTGAGAAGTGGGCTCGTCGAGGATCACCAGCAGCGGGCGCTGCAGCAGAGCGCGCGCGATCGCGATGCGCTGGCGCTCACCGCCCGAGAGCCCCTGCCCGCGCTCGCCGAGCTGCGTCGCGATGCCGCTCGGAAGGCGCGCGATCAGCGCCGCGAGGCCCGCGCGTTCGAGCGCCTCGCGAACCTCGGCGTCGCTCGCTTCGGGCGCGGCGTAGCGGGCGTTGTCGGCGAGCGAGGCGCGGAAGATCGCGACGTCTTGCGGAACGAGCGCGACGCGCCGCCGCCACGCCGCGAGCGAGAGCGAGGCGAGGTCGGCGCCGCCGATCGCGATGCGCCCCGCCTGCGGGCGCTCGTGGCCCAACAAGAGGTCGACCAGCGTGGTCTTGCCGATCCCCGACGCGCCGCGCAGCGCGGTCTTCTCTCCGAGCGGCAGCAGCGCGCTCGCGTCGCGAAGAATCGGCGCGCCCTCGTCGTAAGCGAACGTCACGCCCTCGAGCGCGATGTCGCCCGCTGCGAGCGCATCGCTTCCGTCCGGCCGCGCGGGAAGCACCGCGCTGCGCAGCTCCCACACGCGCTCGAGGCTCACCACGAGGCGCTGCCACGCGAGGGCGATGCCGAGCAGCGCCTGCACGGGCCCGATCGAGAGCGCGAGGTACGCGCCGAAAGCGACCAGCGCGCCGAGCGCGAGCTCCCCTTCGATCACGAACACGCCGCCGACCAGCAGCACCCCCGCGCGCGCCGCGGCGAGGAGCGCGCGCGGCAGCGCGGCGGCGGCGAACTCGCTGCGCTGGAGCCGTAACAAGTCCGCCGCGTACGCCGCGTTCAGCCCGCCGAGCCGCGCGCGCTCGCGCAGCTCCGCGGTCGCGTTCTGGATCGCGCGCACCGCGGGCAGCGTCTCGGCGAGAAAGCTCGACACGTCCGCGCCGCGCGCCCGCAGCACCCGCGTGCGTGCCTCGACGCGCGGGCGCATTCGCCACAGCCAGAGCGCCTCGATCGGCGCGAGCAAGAGCGGCGCGAGCGCGAGGCGCGCGTCGATGCGCAGCATCAGCGCGAGCGCGCCGGCGAGCCCGAGCGCGGAAGACAGCGCCGCGAACAGTGTGTCCACGCTGAAGCGCTGCAGCTCCGCGATGTCGCCGTCCAGGCGCGCGAGCAGGTCGCCGGTGCGCTGGCGGCGATGCCAGCCCGGCGGCAGCGCGAGCAGGTGCGCGTACACGTCCTCGCGCAGCGCGAACAGCACGCGCGAGGAGAGCGCGGTGTGGAAGACGCGGCTCGCGCCCAAGAGCGCGACCGCCGCGAGCCCCGCCGCCAGCAACAAGGCCGCGTTCACGGTCAGCGCAGCGCGATCGCGGGCGAGCAGGCCGTCGTCGATGATGCGCTGCGTGAGCCACGGCTGCGCCAGCGCGAGCCCCGTCGTCGCGAGCGCGAGCGCGAGCAGCCCCGCGACTCGCGCGCGCTCGCGCAGCACGAACGCATACAGCCAGCGCAGCGCGGGGCAGCGCCCTTCAGCGGTGTGCGGCGTACTCATCGCGCCGCAGCGTAGTGCCGCGATTGCGCAACTCATCTGCCGCCATGCAGCCCCGCCGCCGCCCATTCTTCGCCACGACCCGCCCGGCTCGGCGCATCCCGATCGAGGCCGTCCCCGCTACCGAGCCTCGCGCCGAAAGATCTTCGGCACCCCCGTCGCCATGTCTCCGCCGGGCAGCGTGATGTTGCCGAGCTTCGTGAGCGTGTCGGCGTCGTAGATGGCGATGTCGTTGAAGGTTCCGGTCAGGTAGAACGTGCTGCCGTCGCTGCCGAAATCGAGCGCGTAGTAGCTGTGCTCGAGGTCGATGCTCTTCTCGATGCGCTGGTTCGGAACGTCGAAGCGCTGCACCTGCGTGAGCGTCGCGTAGAACTGATCGGGGCGACCGGGGCGCGACATGCCGGTGAAGAGGCCGACCTGCACCGGCGCGAGCACGGCGTCGCTGGCGATGCCCGTCGCGAGGTCGACGCGCTCGTAGCCCCACACGAGCTCCGCCTGCGCCATGTCGCCGACGGCGCCCGGCTTCCAGCGCGGCGCGGTGAACATGCGCACGAGCTCGTTCGAGCTCTCGCCGATGTTCCACACCGTGAGGATGTCGCGCGGCCCTAACACGTCGTCTTTAGGCGCCCGGCTCTGCAGCGCGACGCGCGTCTCGCCGGTCGCGGGGTTCATCGCGAAGATGTCGGGGCCCGCGAGGAAGAGCGTGCCGTCGGCGCTCGTCTTCATGATCGTGACTTGGCGCGGCGCCGCGAACGTGCGCAGCGGCTGCGCCCCGTCGCCCGCGCTCGTGTCGTAGACGGCGATGCGCGTGTCCTGCACTTCGTAGTGATCGAGGAAGAGCTTCACCGGGGCTTGATGCAGGTAGAGCTGCTTGCCGTCGGGCGAGACCGCGATGCCGCCCGGCGTTGCGACGCGCTCGTTGCCCTGCGACTGCGCCGCGCGGAACACCAGCGCGCAGTCCGCGAGCCGCACGCCCCACACGTTGCCGCCGAGAGGGCCGCCGAGGACGTACGCGATGCCGTTGTCGGGGCTGAGCGCGAGCGTCGCCGGGCTCGCATGCCCTGGCAGCGCACAGGTGCGCTCCACTTTGCGCGCGCCGAGGTCGACGAGGTGCAGGTTGTTAGGGCGGTTGGTGACGACCATCATGTCGCTGGCGCCCGCGGCGCTCTTGCGCGCGGCGAGCGAGGCGCCCTCCCCGCTCGGCGTCGCGCATGCGAGCGAGCACAGCGCGAGAGCTGTCAGGACGCGGCGCATCACTTGTCGTCCGGGAACGTGGGGCCGAGCTTGCGCCAGTCGCGGCCCGCGGAGTCCGCGCCCTTCGCCCAGTCCGGGTAGGAGTTCGCGATGTCCGGCACCTGCGCCGGCCACCAGCACGGATCCGCGCAGCCGTAGAGATCGGCCTCCATCGGTTGGCAGAGGCCACCGAGGCCGCCGAAGGCGTCCACCTCCCAGCCGGGATCCGTGGTGGCGCTGCAGCCGGCGACGGTCTGCATCGCGACGACTTCTTGCAGCGTGCCGGCTTCGGCTGCCGCGCTCGTCTGCGCCGCCTTCGCGTTGAGGGGCTTCAGGTGCTTCATGCCGTGACTCCTCCCGCTCGCTCGGCGGCGAGCGCGCGCCGCGGAGAGAGCGTTCGTGCAAACCAATCGGGCCGCGCAGCGAGGATGCGCGCGTACGCAGCGATGCCGTAATCGATCCAGGCGCGCATGCGGTCGCAGTAATGCAGCGTCGGCGTGGTCGGATCGCCGTAGTGCGCGTAGCTCTCGTGATAACAGCCGCCGCTGCACAGGTTGCGGATGCGGCAGGTGGCGCAGTCGACGCCCGACTTGTCGAGGCGACGCTCCAGGAACGCGCCGAGCTCTTCGCGCGCGAGGCCGTGCGTCACGTCGCCGAAAGTGCCGAGCTCCGAGCCGGTGAAGCGGTGGCAGAGGTTGACGCCACCGCTCGCATCGACCGCGACCATCGAGTAGCCCGCGCCGCACGGCAGCGACTTGCTCGTGCCCGAGTGCAGGTCCGTCATCAGCTGCAGCAAGTTCGAGAAGCCGTGCTTCTCGCCGCGCAGCGCGGCGGCGACGAGCTCGTCGCCGAGCGCGCGGAATTCCGCGAACACCGCTTCCAGCTCCGCTTCCGTGAGGTTGAAGCGCGCGTCGTCGCCCGCGGTGACGGGCGCGAAGCCCACCTCGTCGAAGCCGAGCTCGCGCGTGAGGTGCGAGAAGATCTCGCGCACCTCGCTGGTGCCGCGCGCGAGCGTGACGCGCGCGCCGAGCGGCCGCGCGCGGTAGCGCTCCCGCAACAACCGCACCTTGGCCGCGACCGCGTCGTAGCTGCCGTTTCCGCCGCGCGTCACGCGATGGCGATCGTGCACGGCCCGCGGGCCGTCGATCGAGACCGCGACGCCGACGTTGTGCGCGTTCAGCCAATCCACGATGCGCGGCGTTGCGAGGGTCGCGTTCGTCGTGAGCGAGAAATCGCCGCGCGCGCCCGCTTCCGCGAAGCGCCGCTCGGCCCAGTCGACGACGCGCTCGAGCAGCGGCATCTGCGTGAGCGGCTCGCCGCCGAAGAACACCACGTTGTATCGCGGTCGCCCGGGCGACTCGCGCAACAACATCTCGATCGACGCCTGCGCCGTCGCGAAGTCCATCACGTTCGCCTTGGCGACGCTCGTGAGGTCTTCCTTGAAGCAGTAGCCGCACGCGAGGTTGCAGCCGGTGCTGACGTTGAGCACGACCGTCGTGAGCGGGAACGAGGTCACGCGCTTCGCCGCGGCCGGCGCGAGCGGCTTCGCGCTCGGATCGCGCACCACCTCGCAAGCCGCGAGCTCGGCGACCGCGTCGGCGACGGCGCTCGCGTCGTGCCGCGCCGCGAGCTTCGCCTGCAGCGCGACAAGCGAGAGCGGCGACGCGGCGAGCAGATCGAGCGCCTCGCGCGCGGGCGCGTCGAGCTCGAACAGGCTCGTGGTGGGCACGTGGAACAAGAGCTCGCGCCCGTCCACCGCGACGCGGTGGAGGTTGTGCGGGATCAGCTCGAGCGCGTGCGTCATCTCGTGCCTTCGAGCGATTAGGGAATCGGCGAGTGGATCCAGCGCTGCACGGTCACGATCAGGTGCGCGTCGGCGGTCAGCTCGCGCTCGCCGTCCTTCAGCGTCGCGATCACCTTCAGGTTCCCGACGTTGTTCGTGCCGTACTTGCGCGCCGGATTCGGCCCCGCGTCGCCCGGCGTGAACACGCCCGTCGCGGGATCCATCACGCCCGCGAACTCGACGTCGCGCTCCTCGCGCGCCTGCTCGTTCCAGGGCTCGACTCGCCACGTCGCGGGCAGCGCGCCGATGCGCACGTCGTCCGCAGTCTCGGGCTTCCCGTCCGCGCCGTTGCTCCACGCGACGGCGTCGAAGACCGCGTACTCCTTCGGGATCGGACCGCCGCCGTCGCCGACGCGGGCGACTTGGTACGGAGGCTCCACGGTGATGCGATCCATCCGCGCGTTCGCCCCGGGCGCGAGCGTGTGCATGGACGGCGTGCGCTCCGAGATCGCCTCGAGCTGCATGCCGAGCTCGTGGTGATCGCGCTCGTACATGCGACCCGCGAGCGTGAGAAGCCCATCGCGCTGGCCGGCGGCGAACACCTGCTGCCACTTCACGTCGCCGACCGTGAGCGTCGCGCGCCACTCGTAGCCGGTGTAAACGGTCGCGCGACCCGAGCCCGCGAGCTTCTCGCCGCTCCGCAGGTACTCGCCGCTGAGCTCGACCGCGTACTCATCCGCGCCGTTCGGCGTCGCGCGCAAGCGGCCCTCGAACGGGCCCTTGCTCGGCTGGTGCCCACTCACGCTCCAGCTCCCTGACAAGTCCGGCTTCTTCGCCTTCTTCCACTTCTCCCACGCGGCACTCTCGTACGCGTACTTCTCCGCGAGCATCGGCGCCGTCTCGTTCAGCGCGACGGGGAACCAGTCGAGATTGCGCCCCCCCGCGGAGTACTCGGTGCTTGGCCACTGCCCGAGGTGGAAGTGCACGAGCTCTCGCCACTCGTCGACGGGGCGCCGCTGCAGGAGTACGCGCGCGGCGGAGTGGCAGCGCCCGCACATCATCTTGAAGTCGGCGTCGACGGGCTCGAACTCGTCGAGGCGCTGCTCGAGCGCGTAGCGGAAGCCCTCGGTCTCGGAGGGCGCGAGACCCTGCGTGTCGGCGAGGTGCTTGATCAGCGTGCGCTTCGCGTCGGCGGAGCCGAGCGGGAGGCTCTGCGACGACACGGTGATCCCGTGCAGGTCCTCCATGCGCTGAATCGTCATCGCCCAGCCTTCGGGTGTCTTGCGCTGGTGCGCGATGCGCGAGAGCCCGCCCGAGGCGTCCGACTGATGACAGCCGCCGCAGGTGTTCCGTAACAACTCCTGCGGCGTCTCCGCGAGCGCGGGCGCAGCGAGCGCCGCTCCGAGGAATGCACCGAGCAGCACTCGCCTCATGTGCGCCCCGCCCCGATTAGAAATTGAACGTGATGTCCGCGCCGAACGTGCGCGGCGGGCCGACGTGCGTGTAGTCGAGGCCGAAGCCCGAGAGCGAGATGATGTCGGTCTCGTAGTACTCGTTCGCGAGGTTCTTGATCCAGAAGCCGAAGTCCCACTGCTCGTCGCTCGCCGCGAAGCTGATGCGCGTATCGAACAGGATGTAGTTGTCGACGAGCGTGCGCCTCACGTGCGGCAGCGTGAAGTACTGCTCGCCCACGTAGTTCGCGTCGAGATGCACGGCGAGCGTGCCGGTGTCCGAGGTGTAGACGTCGAAGTCGCTCGCGAACGTCGCGCTGAAGTCCGGCGCGTTCGGCAACGTGTCGCCCTTCACGTCGATGCTGCTGACGATGCCCTTCTTCGCTTCGCCGTTGAGGAATCCGACGCCGCCCGAGAGGCGCCAGCGATCAGTGACCTGCGCGATGCCCTCGATCTCGAAGCCGATCACTTCGGAGCGCTTGATGTTCACCAGCGTCTGCGCGGCGGTGGCCGGGTCGACGTCGATCAACTGCTGTTCCTTGTAGATGTAGAAGAAGGCAGCGCCGTTCAGCTGCACGCGACCATCCGCGAGTGTGCTCTTCACGCCGACCTCGAACGCGTCGAGCGTCTCCGGCTTCACCGCGTTGAACTCGCTCGGGTCGAAGAACGCCTGCCCATTGAACGCGCCGGAGCGATAGCCGCGGCTGTAGGTGAAGTAGCCGAGCACGTCCTCGCCGAAGTGGTGCTCGACGCCGGCCTTCCAGTTGTATTCCGTGTCGTCGAGCTTGCCGCTGAGGTCCGTGATCGTGTCGAACAGATTCACACCAGCGCCTTCGACGAAGGTCGTGAAGTCCTTCGCCTTGGTCACGTCGTTCGTGACGCGGAAGCCGAGCAGCAGCGAGGTGTTCGGCCCGAGATCGACCGTGCCGTCAAAGAAGCCCGCGATCGAGCGGCGCTCCTGCTCGAAGCTGTTGCGGTAGGTGCAGCCGAGGGCGACGAAGTCCGCGAGGCTGAGCCCGAGGCCGTTCAGCGTCGCCTCCGCGTTCGCTCCGTCGACCGAGAAGGGGGTTCCGAGCGCGGCGTTCCATGGGTCGGCGCAGTCGTCTGAGTCGAGGCCGCCGTTCAGGTTGAAGTCGACGCCGGACATCACGAGAAGGTCGGATGCGATGTCGAGATCCTCGCGCGCGTAGTAAACGCCTGCGACGAAGTTGAAGCGGCCCTCGAGATCGCTCGTGACGCGCAGCTCTTGGCTGACCTGATCGCCGTCGCCGAGGTAGTCGACCTCGATCACGCGCAGCGGCGAGCCATCCGAGTCCTCGGGATTCACGAGGTCGCCCTTCAGCCAAGACGTGATCGACGTGATGCGGAAGCTCTCGCTGATGTCCCAGTTCACGTGGAGCGAGGCCTGATCCGCCTCGCGGCGGCGCTTGCGATCCTTGTCGCTCTCCCACTCACGCCTGCCGAGCCCGGTGCGGAAGTAATCGCTGGGGTTCGCGCCACCGAGTGCGTTGAAGAGCGTGTACACGCCTGCGCCGACGCCCGTCGTCGGGTCGCCGTTCTCGATCGCGATTTGGCTGATGTTCCCGGCGCGAATTCCGTAGTTCTCGGGGTTCGAGCGGCCCGCGGAGTAGCGCGCGAGCACTTCGATCGTCTCGCTCGGGCGCCACAGCGCTGACACGCGCACCGCCCACTCGTCCGTGCTGTTGCCGTCGGGGATGCCAGGCGAGAGGTTCTCGAACCAGCCATCTGCCTCGGCCCACATGCCGGCGAAGCGCACCGCGAGCACGTCTTCCACGAGCGCGTACTCGGCGGCGCCGCGCGCCTCGAAGCGGTGGTAGTCGCCCGCGCCGAAGGTGAAGGTGCCGCCGTTATAGAAGCTCGGAGCGCGAGTGATCAGGTTCACCGCGCCGCCCGTGCTGTTGCGCCCATACAGCGTGCCCTGCGGGCCGCGCAGCACCTCGATGCGATCGAGGTCGAACATGGCGATCGGCTGCAGCACCGAAGGCCCCGCGTACACCTCGTCCACGTACACCGCGACCGGGCTCGACTGGTGCAGGCTGTAGTCGTTCATCGTGACGCCGCGCAGCGAGAACACGGGCGCGCCGTCGCCGATCACCTGATTCACTTGAAGGTTCGGCACGAGCCCCGCGATGTCGTTCGTGTCCGAGATCTTGAGATCGTCGATCTCGGCGCCGCCGATCGCCGCGACCGAGATCGGCACGTCCTGAACGCTCTGGGCGCGCTTCTGCGCGGTGACGACGATGTCCTCGATCTCGCCCAGAGACGCGGGCTGTTCCTCCGCGGGCGGCGCCGCATCCTGCGCGCTCAGCGCGAGAGGCAGTGCGAGTGCGAACACCGACACGAACCCGAGCGAGCGAAGACGCATGCGTGGCACTCCGTGAAGGAATAGTGCGCGCATCATTGCACCGCGGTTTTCGCAGCGAAAGCGCCTGATCGCGATCAGGCGAGGAGCGCGGTCACCACTTCGCGCCGGGATGCGCGCGCGCCAGCACCTGCATCTCGGCGAGCATGCGCGAGAGGTGCTCGCTGTGGCGCCCGCTGCGCCCGCCGCGCGGCTGGAACGCGCCCGGATCGGGGCGCGTGAGCGTCGCGCCGCGCAGCAGCCCCTCGATCTCGGCGTGCGCCTCCGCGGCAAACGCGCTCGGATCGGGCGCGATGCCGGCCGTAGCGAGCTCGCGCGTCACGGCATCGGCTTCGAGCAGCTCTCCTAGGTATGGGAAGAGCTCCTCGAACGCGGTCTGCATGCGGCGATGGCTCTCGCTCGTGCCGTCGCCGAGCCGCATCACCCAGGTGCGCGCGTGGCGCGCGTGGTACCCGGCCTCGCGCGCAGCCTTCGCGCCGATCGCGGCGAGCCGCGGCTCCGCGCTCTTCGCGAGAGCTCGGTAGTTCGGGAGCGCGAACGCGGCGAAGAGCGCCTGCCGCGCGACGGTCCACGCGAAGTCGTGATCCGGCTGCTCGACGAGCAGCGCGTTCCGGAAGCCTGCGTCGTCGCGGAAGTAGGCGAGCGCATCCGCGTCTCGACCCGCTCCCTCGACTTCCCCCGCGAGCGAGAGCGCGGCCTGGGCGAGATCGAGGTTGTCGAGCGCGATGTTGCCGAGCGCGAGCTCTTCCTCGAGCACGGGCGCGAAGCCGATCCACTGCGAGAGGCGATGCCCCAACACCAGCGCGTCGTCGCCGAGGCGGAGCGCGTACTCGAACACGGCGCTCACTTGGACTTCTTCGGGTTCGCCGGCCGGTAGAAGCGCGGGTGGCGGTAGATCTTCGCGGGGCCGGGCTCGAACATCTCCGCGGCGTGCTCGCTCTTCGACGCGACGATGCGCTCGGACTCGACCACCCAGATCGACACGAGCTTGTCGCGGCGCGCGAAGGTGTCGCGCGCGTTCTGCAGCGCGAGCTCGGCGTCGGCGGCATGCACGGAGCCGACGTGCGTGTGCGGCGCGCCGGTCTTCTCCTGCACGAACACTTCCCACAGCGCGAACTGCGTCTCGGCGCTCATCGCGCGCCGCCTCGCTCGTGCTCCGCCTGCTTCGCCGCGTGCGCCTCCGCCGCGGCGCGCACCCAGGCGCCGCGCTCGTGCACCTCGCGCCGCACGCGCACGCGATCGCGCCCGCACGGGCCGCCGCCCGCGAGCACGCGCTTGAACTCGTCCCAGTGGATCGGGCCGTGCTGCCAGCGCCCCGTCGCGTCCTTCTTCATCGCCGGGTCCGGGATTGTTAGGCCGATCGCGTCGGCCTGCGGCACGACGAGGTTCACGAACCACTCGCGCTGCGCGTCGTTCGACTCCTGCTTCACTCTCCAGCGCATCAGCTGCGCCGAGTGGCGCGACTCGCTGTCGGGCGGACCGAACATCATCAGCGTCGGCCACCACCAGCGGCCCAGCGAGTCCTGCGCCATCTGCTTCTGCGCCGCGCTCCCCTGCGCGAGCGCCGCGACGATCTCGTAGCCCTGCCGCTCGTGGAAGCGCTCCTCCGAGCAGATGCGCTGCATGGCGCGCGCGTAGGGGCCGTAGGAGGCGCGCGCGAGCAGCGTCTGATTCACGATCGCGGCTTGGTCGACGAGCCAGCCGATCGTGCCCGCGTCGGCCCAGGTGAGCGTCGGGTAGTTGAAGATGCTCGAGTACTTCGCCTCGCCTGATAACAGCGCGGCGACCAGCTCCTCGCGCGAGACGCCGAGCGTCTCTGCGGCGGCGTAGAGGTAGAGCCCGTGACCGCCTTCGTCTTGGACCTTGGTGAGCATCCCGATCTTGCGCTTCAGCGAGGGCGCGCGCGTGATCCAGTTGCCCTCGGGCAGCATGCCCACCACCTCCGAGTGCGCGTGCTGCGAGATCATGCGCACGAGCTGGCGGCGATACGCATCGGGCATCCAATCGCCGGGCTCGATCTTCTCGCCAGCATCGATGCGCGCGAGGAACGCGGCCTCGCGCTCGGCGTCGCTCGGTGCTGCGTGCGTGGTGGACATGCGGCGCATCGTAACCGCGTTCCCGGCGCGCAGTGGCCATCGGTGCCAGGCACGCTTGGCCACGCAATCCGCGGCGGCCATCCGTGCCAGGCACCGATGGCCGGTCGACGCGGGCGGGGCTCGTCTGCGACGCTGCCTCGATCTCGCAGCGGGAGGAGATGGCGTGGCGAACGAGTTCATTCGCGTGGAGCACGACGCCGGCGTAATGCGCATCGCGCTCGCGCGGCCCGATGTGCTGAACAGCCTGAATCGCGCGATGGCGCGCGAGCTGCAGGCCGCGCTCGACGAGGCGGCCGCGCGCGCCGATGTGCGGGGGGTGCTGCTCACCGGCTGCGGGCGCGCGTTCTGCGCGGGGCAGGATCTCGCCGAGATCGTGCCGCCGAGTGGCGCGCCGGGGCCCGCGGTGAGTGAGATCGTGGAGCAAAGCTACAACCCCACGGTTCGCCGCATCCTCGCGCTCGAGAAGCCGGTGGTGTGCGCTGTGAACGGCGCCGCGGCGGGCGCGGGCGCGAACCTCGCGCTCGCCTGCGACATCGTCGTCGCGGCGAAGAGCGCGTACTTCCTGCAGGCGTTCGTGAACATCGGCCTGATCCCCGACAGCGGCGGCACGTTCCTGCTCCCGCGACTCGTCGGCCTCGCGCGCGCGAAGTCGCTGGCGATGCTCGGCGAGCGCATCAGCGCGGAGCAGGCGCTCGCGATCGGGCTGATCCACGCCGTCGCCGAGCCCGACGCGCTCGAAGCGGACTCGCTCGCGCTCGCGAGGAAGCTCGCCGCGCTGCCCACGCGCGCGATCGGGCTCGCGAAGCGCGCGTTTCACGCCGAGGTGTTCCCCGAGCTGGAGGCCGCACTCGCGCGCGAGCGCGACCTGCAGGGCGAGGCATCGAGCACCGCCGACTACGCCGAGGGCGTGCGCGCGTTCCTCGCAAAGCGCAAGCCCGTGTTCACGGGGCAGTAGCGAGCGTGACGCACCCGTGTAGCCCGCCTCGCTGCGCCGACCCGAACGCTCGGCGTCTGACGCTCGGCGTTCGGGTCGCCGGCCCTGCGGGGGACCCGAACGCCTGGCGTCAGACGCCGAGGGTGCGAGTCCGTGCCGCCTGCGTCTCGCTCGCGTTCGCTTTCGCGCTGCTCGCGTCCGGCTGCGCCTCGGTTCCGGCGGATACGGACGCGGCGACGAACTCCGCGGTGCTCGGCAACGACGCGCTCTACGCCCCGCCGCACGGCGAGGGCTTCTCGGTGCTCGTGTACACCGAGGATCCGCTCGAGCCCGCGAACCGCCTCAGCCTGCGCGTCACGAAGGGTGCGCTCGACTACGTCGCGCAGCCGCTCGCGCTCGGCTACCGCGCGCTCGTGCCCGAGTTCGCGCGCGAAGCGCTCTCGCGCTTCTACGGCAACCTCAACTACCCCGGCCGCTTCGTCAGCTTGTTGATGCAAAGGCGCCTCAGAGACTCGGGCGAAGAGACCGGGCGCTTCCTCGTCAACTCCACCGCGGGCCTGCTCGGCCTCTTCGATCCCGCAACGCGCCTCTCGCTCGACTCGTTCCCCGAAGACGTGGGCCAAGCCTTCGGCCGCTGGGGAATCAGGCCCGGCCCCTATCTCTTCTTGCCCATGCTCGGCCCGAGCAACACCCGCGACGCCGTGGGCCGCATCTTCGACATGGCGCTCGATCCCGCGACGTACTTCACCGGTGCGACGCTCGCGTTCGGGCTGAACTCCTTCTCGCTGCGCGTCGACGACTACCGCGATCTCTCCGCCGTCGAGGCCGACTGGTACGCGCCGATCCGGACTTATTGGGCAATTCGGCGGGAGGCCGAGGTCGAGAACTACAGCATCCCGCTGACCGCCTTCGAAGCGAGCGACCCCGAGCCCTCGCTCGGCGTGCTGAAGTTCTCGCCGCGGGACCCCTCGTTCGGGCGGCGCGCGAAGGAGCGCGAGCTCGCGCTGCCGAGCACGGGCAAGACGCTGCGCTACTCGCTCTGGCTCCAGCCCGCGCCCGCGCCGCTCTTGTTCGTGCTGCCGGGCATCGGCTCGCACCGGCGCGGCGGCACGACCGTCGCGCTCGCGGAGATCGCGTACGCGCGCGGCTTCTCGGTCGCCGCGATCAGCAGCGCGTTCCAGCCCGAGGTGCAGCTCACCGCACTGCGCGCGCCGTACCCCGGCTTCGCGCCTCACGACGCGGCCGACATTCGCGCCGCGCTCGAAGCGATTCATGCCGACGTCGCGGCGTGGAAGCCCGGGCGCGTCACGAGCGCGAGCCTCGTCGGCCTCTCGCTCGGCGCCGCGCATGCGCTCCACATCGCAGCGCGGCCCGAAGGCGCACTCCAGTTCGAGCGCATCGTCGCCGTGAGTCCTCCGGTCGACTTCTTGTTGGCATCGCGCCGCTTCGACGAGTTCTTCGACGCGCCGCTGCGCTGGCCCGCGGCCGAGCGCGACCGGCGCGTGCTCGAGATCGGCAAGAAGGCGCTCGCGCTGTTCGACGGCGACGTGAGCGACCCGCGCCTGCCCTTCGACCGCATCGAGTCCGAGTTCCTGATCGGGCTCAACGGCCGCGACGCCGTGCACAACGCGATGGTCGCGATCCAGACGACGACGGGCCGCGGCGTGCTGTTGCAACCCGAGCTCGATCCCGAGCGCGGCTGGCTGCTCGAAGAGGTGAACCACAGCTCGTTCGACGCCTACGTGCGCCACCTCGTGGTGCCGCACTTCCTCGTGAGCGACCCCGACGCGAGCATCGACTCGCTGCTCGAAGCGAGCGGCCTGCGCGGCATCGCGCCAGCGCTCGCCGCGGACCCGCGCGTGTCCATCTTCACGAACGCCGACGACTTCTTGTTAGGCCCCGGTGACGCGGAATGGCTGCGCACGGCGCTCGGTGAACGCGCCACGGTCTTCCCGAGCGGTGGGCATCTCGGGAATCTGTGGGTGCCGGAGGTGCAGCGCGCGATCTTCGACGCGCTCTCCTCAGCGCCCTAACACCTCGGCCAGCGCGAGCACGAGCCGCTCGGTCGCGTCCCAGCCGAGACACGCGTCCGTGATGCTCTTCCCGTACGCGAGCGGCTGCGCGCTCGGCTCCTGCTTCCCGCCCACGAGATGGCTCTCGACCATCAGCCCCCGCAGCGCGTTCTGCCCTGCGCGTCGCTGCGCAGCGACCGCGAGCGCGACGTCGCGCTGCTTCTCGGGCGCGCGCTCGCTGTTCGCGTGCGAGCAGTCGACCATGATCGCGTCCAGCAGCGCGTGCTCCCGTAACAACTCCGCCGCAGCGCTCACCGAAGCCGCGTCCCAGTTCGGCTTTGCGCCGCCGCGCAAGACGAGGTGCGCGTAGGGGTTCCCCGATGTCTCGAGAATCGCGGGCGCGCCCTCCTTCGTGAGCGAGGGGAAGATGTGCCGCGCGCGCGCAGCGCGGATCGCATCGACCGCGACGCGCACGTCGCCATCGGTGCGGTTCTTGATGCCCACCGGCATCGAGAGCCCACTCGCGAGCTCGCGATGCACCTGGCTCTCGGCCGTGCGCGCGCCGATCGCACCCCACGACACGAGGTCCGCGTAGAACTGCCCGAACGTCGTGTCGAGAAACTCCGTGCCCGCCGGCAGCTCGCGCGCCGCGATCTCGGCGAGCAGGCCGCGCGCGATCCGCAGCCCCTTGTTGATGTGATACGAGCCGTCGAGATCGGGATCGTTGATGAGTCCCTTCCAGCCGACCACCGTGCGCGGCTTCTCGAAGTAGACGCGCATCACCACGAGCACGCGCTCGCGCACGCGCTCTGCCAGCGCGCGCAGCTTGTCCGCGTACTCGAGCGCCGCGCGCACGTCGTGGATCGAGCACGGCCCCACGACGAGCAGCACGCGCGCATCGCGTCCGTCCAGCACCGCTTCCACGGCGCGCCGCGAGCGCACGACGAACTCGGACGCGCCGGGTGTTAGGGGAATCTCCTCCGCGAGCACCGCGGGCGCGATGAGGGGACGGACGGCGGTGATGCGGAGGTCGTCGGATTTCGGCGTCATCTCGCCGGATATAGCGGCGCGGCCCCGTCAGCGCGCGACGCGCACCGCTGCCTCGAGCATCTCGCGCCCGATGGGCTCGAGGCCGAGCTGCGTGCAGAGCAGGCCGCTCGACACGCGCTCGACGACGCCCCACTCCCAGGCCGCTTCGGCGTCGAGGCCGGTGCGCGCGGCGAGTGCGCGCGCTCGCGCGCGGCCGTCGCCTTCGAGCGCCGCCGCGTCCTCGCGCAGGAGAATGCCGAGGTCGTACTCCGGCTCGGCGGCGAGGCCATCGGGGTCGATTGCCTTCCAGCTGCCGTCTGCGGCTTCGAGCACGTTCAGGTCGTGGAGGTCGCCGTGCACGAGCATTGCGCGCGCGTCGTCGTGCGCCGCGATGCGGCGCTCGGCGCAGGCGAGCGCGTGCGCGACGACGCGTTCGGGCAGCGGCCGCCCTAACAGCTCCCACTTTTCCTGGATGAAGCTCACGAGCCAGCGCCCCTTCTCCGCGCCCGTCATGAAGCGTGCGCCGCGCACGGGGCGCCACATGCGCTTCAGCAGATCGCACAGCACGTCGTGGCGCTGATCGAGAGACAAGCCCGCGCTCGCGAGAGGTCGGCCGAGGCGCTCGAGCAAGAGCGCGCCGCGCCGCACGTCGTGGCGGTAAAGCTGCGCGAGCCCTTCGCCGCGAGCGAGCTCGTACGCGGCGACCTCGCTCGCGGGGTCGTTATCCGCGCGCGGCACTAACAACTTCAGCACCGCCTGCGTGCCGCCCGCGAGCTCCGCCTCGGCGACGTACGCCTCGGTGCCGCCGCGGAAGGAGCTGCCCGCGCGCATCGACCAGTCGCGTTCGAGCGACGCGATGAGCGCGGGCAAGCCGTCGACCCACGCCTGCGCGCCGTGGATGCGCGCTTTGCTGAGGACTTCGTCGGGGATGGAGAGCTTGGTCACGGCGGCTCAACTTCGCAGGCGCGCTTCATGGTCGGGGTGGTGGGATTCGAACCCACGACGCCGACCTCCCAAAGATCGGGCTCTACCAAGCTGAGCTACACCCCGACGCCGCGGCAACCTAGCCGCCCGCCGTCGCACTGCGCGAGCGCGCGGCGAGAGCGGAGGCGAACGTGGCCGATGAAACGAAGCGGCGGGGTGGCCCACTCTCGGGGTTGCGCGCCCTCGATCTCACCGACGAGCTCGGCTTCCTGTGCGGGAAGATGCTCGCGGACCTCGGCGTCGACGTCGTGATGATCGAGCCGCCGGGCGGCGCGCCGCTGCGCGACGACACGTTCACCTGGGCAGCGTGGGCCCGTAACAAGCACAGCCTCGTCGCCGATCTCGCGACGCCCGCGGGCCGCGCCGGCGTGCTCGAGCTGGCGCGCCACGCGGACTTCTTCCTCGAGTCGCGCGCGCCCGGTGCGCTCGCGGCGCTCGGGCTCGCCTACGACGACCTCGCCGCGCTGAATCCCGCGCTCGTGTTCGTCTCGATCACGCCGTTCGGGCAGAGCGGGCCGAAGTCTTCGTTTCGCGGGAGCGATCTCGTGATCGCCGCGGCGGCGGGCCCGTTGTTGTTGCAGGGCGACGACGACCGCGCGCCGGTGCGCGTGAGCGCGCCGCAGGCCCTCGCGCACGCGGGCGCCGAGGCCGCGGTGGGCGCGCTGCTCGCCCACACGGAGCGCGTGCACTCCGGGCGCGGACAGCACGTCGACGTGTCGGCGCAGCAGGCGTACGCGGCAGCGACGCAGGCGGACATCCTCACCGCGCGCGTCGGCGACAAGAGTGGGAAGCGCGTCGGCGGCGGCCTGCGCATGGGCGATCTGCGCGTGCGCTTCTCGTATCCCGCGCGCGACGGCAACGTCTCGATCACGCACGCGTTCGGCAGCGCGATGGGGCCGGCGACGCAGCGGCTCATGGAGTGGCTCGGAGAGATGGGCGAGTGCGACGCCGACCTCGCGGGCATCGACTGGATCGGCTTCGGCGCGCGCGCGCTGCGCGGCGAGGAGAAGCCCGAGACGCTGCTGCGCGCGCAGGCGCAGATCGCGGCGGCCACCGCGAAGCGCACGAAAGCGGAGTGGCTCGCGCTCGCGATCGAGAAGAAGTTCCACGTCGCTCCCGCCGCCACACCGAGCGATCTCCTCGCGAGCGAACAGCTCGCCGTGCGCGGGCTCTTCGATGAGGTCGAGGGCGTGCGCGCGCCAGGCCGCTTCGCGGTGTTCTCGCGCACTCCGATCGCACCCGCGAGCGCACCGCCTGCGCTGGGCGTGGGCAGCGCGCGCGTGCTGAAGGAGTGGAGCGCGCCGCGCTCGGGCGCTGCACCCGTAACAACTCAGCGTGCGCTCCCGCTCGCCGGCGTGAAGGTGCTGGATTTCACCTGGGCGATCGCGGGCCCCACCGTGACGCGCACGCTCGGCGATTACGGCGCGACCGTGGTTCGCATCGAGGGCGCCGCGCACCCCGACGCGTGCCGCACCACGCGCCCCTTCCTCGGCGGCCGCTTCGGCGGCGAGCGCAGCGCGATCTTCCACACCATGAACGCGAACAAGCTGCAGCTCGGCCTCGACCTGACGAAGCCCGAGTCGCGCGAAGTGATCTTCGACCTCGCGCGCTGGGCCGACGTCGCGATCGAGTCGTTCTCGCCCGGCGTGATCGCGCGCATGGGCTTCGGCTACGACGCGCTCGCGAAGCTGAACCCGCGCCTCGTCTACGTCTCCACCTCGCTCGCCGGCCAGAGCGGCCCGCACGCGAGGCTCGCCGGCTTCGGCAACCTCGGCGCCGCGCTCTCCGGCATCTGGGAGCTGGTGGGCTGGCCCGACCGCGCGCCCGCCGGCCCGTATGCCGCGTACACCGACTACGTCGCGCCGCGCTTCTCGCTGTGCGCGATTCTCGCTGCGCTCGAGCACCGGCGGCGCACGGGTGAGGGCCAGTTCATCGATGTCTCGCAGGCCGAGTCCGCGATCCAGTTCATCGCGCCCGTGATCGCGGAGGCATCGGCGACAGGCCGCAATCGCACGCGCGCGGGCAACGCCGACGAGCGCTTCGTGCTGCACGGCGTCTTCCCGTGCACCGGTGACGACCGCTGGATCGCGATCGCCGCGCGCACGCACGCGGAGTGGGAAGCCGCCGCGAAAGTCCTCGGCTGCGATGCAAGCGCGCCGAGCGAGGCCGCGGTGGCCGCCGCGACCGCGAAGCACGACGCCTTCGCCCTAACGAGCGCGCTGCAGGCCGCCGGCGTCGCGGCGCACGCAGTGCAGTCGAGCATCGACCTCAGCGCCGACCCACAGCTCGAAGCCCGCGGCCACTTCGTCCCCGTCACGCACCCGACCATGGGCGCAAGCTGGGTCGAGGCAAGCCGCATCCACCTCTCGGAGACGCCGGCGCGCGTGGCAACGGTCGCGCCGAGCCTCGGTGGCGATAACGAATTCGTGCTGCGCGACCTACTCGGCTACGACGACGAGCGAATCTCGGCGCTCGCAGTGGCTGAGGCGCTGCAGTAACAGCTCGGCGCATTGCCGCGCCTAGGCGAAGCCAGAACGACCTCGAAGTCGAACGCTTCTCCCAAGCAGGTCGGCCGAGGCCGCAAGCGAAGCGCGCAGCAGCGGGCGAGTCCTCGAGCCCGATGCGGAGTAAACGTGGAGAAACTGCGCCACCACCCGCGTCCCGCTAATCCTCCAACGGAGGCTTCCCGATCAGCGCCTTCACGTTCGCCGGCCCCTCAGGCGCGGTGCCGGATTTCGCGACCACGCCCCAGTGTGCGTGCGCCAGCTGCTGCACCACCATCGCGGCGCGCAGCGCGTTGTAGAAGCCCTGCTCGTTCTGCGTTTGGTTCAGCGATTCCTTCGCGGTCTTGAGGCCCATCATCGGCTGCTCCGCGATCTCCTGCGCGAGCGCGAGCGTCTCGGCTTCGAGCTTCTCGCGCGGCACGACGCGGTTCACCATGCCGATCGCCTTCGCGGCGCGTGCTGTGATGGCGCGGCCGGTGAAGAGCATCTCCTTCGCCTTGCGCATCCCGAACTCCCACGGGTGGCCGAAGTACTCGACGCCGTTCACGCCGAACCCGACGACGGGGTCCTGGAACGTGGCGTCCTCGCTCGCGACGACGAGATCGAACGGCCACACGAGCATCAGCCCGCCCGCGATCACCTTGCCCTGCACCTGCGCGATGGTCGGCTTCGGCAGATTCCGCCAGCGCCAGCACAGGTTGAAGTAGACCTCTTCCTCGAACGCCCAGTGGCCCTCGGGTCCGGGCTGGCGGAAGCCGCGCGAGGTGCCGATCGCGACGTCGCGCAGCTTCCAGTCGCCGTCGTAGCCCATCGGCCCGTGGCCCGAGGAGAAGTGCTTGCCCGCGGCGGCGATGATGATCGCGCGCACCGCGTCGTCGGCGCAGGCGCGGTCGAGCGCGGCGTTCAAGCCGTAGAGCACGCGCAGGTTCTGCGCGTTCGCCTTGTCGGGGCGGTTCAGCACGATGCGCACCACGCGCTCGGCCGGCTGCTCGTAGAGCACGTCGCCGAAATCGTCCTCGCTCGCAGTCGTGGCCTCGCTCATCGCAGACTCCTCTCGCGGACGGCCTCAAATAGCGTGATCGCGCTGCATTCGCGAAGGGCCCCGGTAGATTGCGCCGCCCGTTACCCGAACACCGCGCTCCGCGTCGAAATCTCTCTGACAACTCCGAGGCTTGCGTGACGAATCGCAGCGATCGCATTCCGCCCGGCCAGACCGAGACCAAGAAGTGGCCCGTCCTGCATTACGGCGAGGTTCCGAGGTACGCGCCCGGCAAGTGGGACTTCCGCGTGTTCGGCCTCGTCGACGCCGAGCAGCGCTGGTCGCTCGCCGAGCTGAAGGCGCTGCCGCAGGTGGAGACGACGAGCGACATCCACTGCGTCACGACTTGGTCGCGCCTCGACACCACGTTCCGCGGCGTGCGCGTGCGCGATCTGCTCGCGGGCGTCGCGCGCAAGCCAGGCGCCGACTTCGTGCTGATCCACGCCGACCCGGGCTACACGACGAACCTGCCGCTCGCGGACCTAATGACTGACGACGTGCTGCTCGCGACGCACGAAGGCGGCAAGCCGCTGAGCGACGAGCACGGCGGCCCGGTGCGCCTCGTCGTGCCGAAGCTCTACTTCTGGAAGAGCGCGAAGTGGGTGCGCGGCCTCGAATTCACCGACATCGACGTGCCCGGCTTCTGGGAGCGCGCCGGTTACCACATGCGCGGCGACCCGTGGCGCGATGAGCGCTACCGCGACAGCGAGACGAACGCGATGCAGCGGATGAGAGCGGAGGCGAAGAAGCGGGGGCGCTGAATTGGGAACCATCCCGGCGGCCCAGCCTCGAACGGGCGGCCGCAAGCGACGCCGTTTCCCGGCGTCGCGCGCAGCGAGGCGAAGCCGAGCGAAGCCCAACGAGCCGTCACGCGAGCTTGATCAGCTGAAACACCTTCTCCTCGAGCCAGATCACCAGCTCGCGCAGCGCGTCTTGGCTCACTTCGTGCTGCATGTCGAACTCGCGGTACTGCACGTTCACGCCGCGGGCGAGCAGGCGCGTGCGCGACTCCTGCGCGCGGTCGACGGGAATCATCGGATCCTGCGTGCCGTGGATGACGAGCGCGGGGAAGTTCTGGTGCTCGTCCTGGCGCGGGATCGCGGCATCCACCTGCTCGGGCAACCAGCTCGAAAGCGCGACGAGGCCGGCGAAGCGACTCGGGCCCCCTAACACCAGGTCGTACGCCATCACGCCGCCCTGCGAGAAGCCCACCACCACGATCTTGCGGCGGTCGATCGGGTAGCGCTTGCACGCGTCGTCGAGGAATTCGCGCAGCAGCCCGCGCGCGGCGTCGAAGGCCTGCGGGTCGATCTCGCGCGTGCTCGTGATCGGCCACCAACCGAAGCCGAGCACGCCCCGCGCGATCTCGAAGGCGACCGGCCCCTGCGGCGACAGCACCAGCGCGCCGCCGCCGTGGAGGATGGGCGCGAGCCCGAGCAGGTCGTGCGCGTTCGCGCCCCAGCCGTGCAGCATGAGGATGGTCGGGTGCGGGCCTTCGCCCGGCGGGACGTGAGCGGTGTAGAGGAGTTCCATGCGGGCACGGTAGGCGCGAGGGCGTCGCGAGTCAGCGGGACGCGCAATTGCACGCACCCTAGGTGCGGAATCTCCGCGCCACGGCGCGCTGCCTCTCCGCGATCTGCGCGCGGCGCTCCTGCGCGCCGAAGGCGGGCGTGCTAGGGGGCAGCGCGGCGCGTAGGTCTGCGAGCTTCACGACGCGCGACGTCGGCTCGGGCGCGCTCGTCGCGAACACCCACCGGTAGGTGATGAGGCCATCGTGCCGGCCCTCGGTGTCGAGCCAGTTCTGCACGCCGGGATCGAGCTCTGCGATGACGACGCGGAAGCGGCCGTCGTCGTCCGTTCGAATCTGGTGACCCGTCAGGGAGCTCACGCGGTTCGCGAAGTCGAGCGATTCGAACCACGGGAACGCGTAGAGCTGGATCGACCAGTAGCGAGCGCGCGGCGCGTCGCACTCGATCACGAGCGCCTCGTCGTCCGCGAGGTTCCACCAGCCGCCGCCGTAATAGATGTCCCTCGCGCCGCCGGCTTGCGGGCGCGGCTTGCCGAGGCGGTTGTCCGGGAGAAACGAGCGAGCGCGGCGCATCCACTCGTTCCAGTACACGACGCTGCGCTCGACCCAAGTGGCCGCGCGATCGAGCGCGTGCGCCACCTGCTCAGCCTCGAGCGACGGCGGCGCGAGGCCCTCACTGCCCGCTCGCTCGATGCGGAAGTGCGCGACCGGGTCGTGCTGCCAGTCGCTCACGTACTGGCGCAGCAGCACGTACTCGGCCTCGGGGTGCAGCGGCACCCAGTTCCCCAGTTGCGGCGTCGCGCTCACGATCACCTCGAGCGAGCCATCCGCTGCGACTGCGAGCTGCGAGAGATTGCGCTCCTCGAACACGCGCAGCTGCCCGAGCTGCATGTCGCCCTCGTTCGTCGACAGGATCAGCTCGCGCAGGCCGCGCACGTTGCCCGTGATTCGATACGTGCCGCCCGCCTCCACGCGCGCGCGCTGATAGTGATTGTCCGCGTTCGGCCCGCCCCAGCGCGTGACGTCGTCGTCGAAGCGCAGGAATGCGGGGAAGCGCGGGTCCGCGAAGTCGAGGTACTGCTGCAGCGCGAACACGCTGAGGCGGCCGAGATGGCGGAAACCCTCGGCGCGGTCGCGCGGCGCGCTCGGGAAGTCGTCGCGAAGGATGCGCTCGCCCGTCGCCTTCAGGCGATCGCAGAATGCAGCCCAGTCTCGTTGCAGCGAGCTCGCGTCGCCGTGCTCCGCCATGCGCGCCTCCGTGCTCCCGGAAGCTGACTCAGCTTGTGCGGCCGCCGCATCGAGATCGCCAGACGCTGCGTCCGATCGTGATGAACGGCGTGTGGCGTTCACTTCGACTGCGAGGCCCCGCGCGTCCGCCGAAACGCGCGGCTTCTCGGGGCGCGCGGGGCTACGAGTGCTGCGCACGCGAGGAGCCCGCATGCCCGCACGGCGCGTCTACATCTTCAATCACGTGCAGAAGTGCGCGGGCACCTCGCTCGCGACCGCGATCTTTCGCAGCTTCGCGTGCCGCGAATCGGCGCAGCTCTACATGCTCTCGACCATCGACGAGTTCTTCCCGCGCTGGCAGCGCGGCGATTTCCGCGAGGCGGAGTCGATCTACGTCGCGAGCCACTTCGCTGCGGGCGCGCACGCGCTGTTCCCCGAGCACGAGCCGATGTATCTGACGATGCTGCGTGAGCCGCTCGCGCGCTTCCTCTCGGCCTACCGCATGGCGATGGACATCGGCACGCTGCCCGACTCGTTCACGCCCGAGAACTACTTCGCCGGCGCTTGGCCTAATTACTCGACGCTCGCGATCGGCGACGGCGACCTCGCGGAGGCGAAGCGGCGACTCGAGGACGAGTACCCGTTCGTCGGCATCACCGAGGAGTACGAGCGCTCGGCGGCATTGCTCGCGCACACGTTCGAGCTGCCGTTCATCGCGAAGCTGCACGCGAATCCGTCGGCGACGCGCGCACGAGGACCAGCTGTCGGGCGAGTTCAAGCAGCGCTTCTACGCCGCGAACTCGGACGACGCCGAGCTGTACCGGTTCGCGCGAGCGCTCTTCGAGCGCCGGTACCGCGCAGCGGAGCCGGCGATGCACGCGAGCTACCGCCCCGCCGTCGCGCTGGAATCGCAGCTCGACGTGATGGAGTTCCTGAAGGCGTACGTGCACGATGTCGGCGGCGCGGACAGCTTCATCTTCGAGCCGTGGTCGCCGCACGACCGGGCACGCACGCTGTTCTGGGGCGTCGTCTATCGCACGGGCTTCATCCCGCTCTGCTTCCGACTGCTCGAACAGAAACGCGTGGATGCGCTGCGCGTCGTGCTCGCGAATCTGCGCGCCTTCCACGAGCACGCGCCCTATGCCCAGCCAGTGCTCGGCCGCGCCATCGCGTTCTTCGAGAACGCCTGCGCAGGCGGCGCCATCGCACGCGAGATGCCCGTGCTCAGCGTGGACTACGTCGCGTTCCTCGAGACCGACCGCATGCTCCGCCACGGCCGCGCGCTGCGCGCGAGCGGCGACCTGAAGACGCGCATCGAGCGCGCGCTCCTCGCCGAGTAGCGAACGGGGAAGCACGCGCACGCAGCCGCACCGGTCGAGGCGCCGGCGCCAGAGCGGACCCCGCACGCGACACCACCACGCGTTGACTCGCGCCTCCATGCATCGCCGCGCCCCTCCGTCGCTGCTAACTCCCTTCGCCTATGCCCGCCAAGTCTCTCTTCGACAAAGTTTGGGAAGCGCACACCGTGCGCGAGCTGGCCGATGGCCAGACGCAGCTGTTCATCGGGCTGCACCTGATCCACGAGGTCACGAGCCCGCAGGCGTTCGCGCAGCTGCGCGAGATGGGACTCGCGGTGCGCTTCCCGCAGCGCACGTTCGCGACGGTCGACCACATCATTCCCACCGAGTCGCAGCGCCGGCCGCTCGCGGATTCGCTCGCGGAGGAGATGCTCGTTCACCTCGAGCGCAACTGCGGCGAGTACGGCATCCAGATCTATCTGCCGAGCAGCGGCAAGCAGGGCGTCGTGCACGTGATCGGGCCCGAGCTCGGGCTCACGCAGCCGGGCATGACGGTCGCCTGCGGCGACTCGCACACCTCGACCCACGGTGCGTTCGGCGCGATCGCGTTCGGCATTGGCACCTCGCAAGTGCGCGACGTGCTCGCCACGCAGTGCCTCGCGATGGCGAAGCCGAAGCTGCGCCGCATCGAGGTCACGGGCAAGCTCGCGAGCGGCGTCTACGCGAAGGACGTGATCCTGCACATCATCCGCCGCCTCGGCGTGAACGGCGGCGTCGGCTTCGCCTACGAGTACGCGGGCGCGGTGATCGAAGCGATGTCGATGGAAGAGCGCCTCACCGTGTGCAACATGTCGATCGAGGGCGGCGCGCGCGTCGGCTACGTGAACCCCGACGAGATCGCGACGACGTACCTGCGCGGTCGCGAGTTCGCTCCCAAGGGCGCTGCGTGGGACAAGGCGGTCGCGTTCTGGCGCGGCATGGCCAGCGACGCGGGCGCTCACTACGACGATCGCGTCGAGCTCGCGGGCCGCGAGATCGCGCCGACCGTCACCTGGGGCATCAACCCTGGGCAGGCACTCGGGGTGAACGAGGCGCTGCCGCTGCTCACGCAGGTGCGCGACGACGAGCGCGCGGGCTTCGCCGAGGCGTGCGAGTTCATGGGCTTCGCGCCGGGACAGAAGATCGCGGGCACGAAGATCGACGTGGCGTTCATCGGCTCGTGCACGAACGGGCGCATCAGCGACCTGCGCGAGGCCGCGCGCGTCGCGCGCTCGGGCAAAGTCGCGAAGGGTGTGCGCGCGCTCGTGGTGCCGGGCTCGCAGCAAGTCGCGAAGCAGGCCGAGGCCGAGGGGCTGCACGAGGTGTTCCGCAGCGCCGGCTTCGAGTGGCGCCTCGCGGGCTGCTCGATGTGCCTCGCGATGAACCCCGATCAGCTGAAGGGGCGCGAGATGTGCGCCTCATCGAGCAATCGCAACTTCAAGGGCCGCCAAGGCTCGCCGACCGGCCGCACGCTGCTGATGTCCCCCGCGATGGTGGCGGCAGCGGCGATCGTGGGTCAGGTCGTGGATGTTCGGGAGCGCCTGTAATGGCCGCGGTAGTCGAGCGAGTTCAAGGCACCGCGTGCGTGCTGCGCGGCGACGACATCGACACGGATCGAATCATCCCCGCGCGCTACCTGCGCTGCGTCACGTTCGACGGCATCGGCCAGTACGCCTTCGAGGACGACCGCAAGCAAGCGAAGGGCAATCACCCGCTCGACGACAAGCGCTTCGCCGGTGCGGGCATCCTGATCGTGGGCCGGAACTTCGGGTGCGGCTCCTCGCGCGAGCACGCGCCGCAGGCGCTCATGCGCTTCGGCTTCAACGCCTTCATCGGCGCCTCGTTCGCCGAGATCTTCCACGGCAACTGCACCGCCATGGGCCTGCCCTGCGTGACGCTCGGCGAGCGCGATCTCGCGACGCTAATGGACAGCGTCGAGCTCGACCCGACCCAACGAGTCGCGATCGATCTGGCCGCGCGCACGGTGACTTCGCGTGCGGGCGTGATGCAGGCCGAGATCCGCGACGGCACGCGCAAGGCGCTGCTCGAAGGCAGCTGGAACGCGACCGCCGTGCTGATCGAGGCCGGCGACGCGATCGAGCGCACCGCGCGCACGATCCCGTACGTGGCGGGCTTCCCGAGCTGACGCGCCGGCGCCGCAAGCCCAAACGGCGCGCGCAGCGAGGCACAGCCGAGCGGAGTCAATGCGCAAGCGCCGAAGGCGAGCTGCGCTTCTGGGCACAAGGCGCGGCGCGCTGAGGCGCGAGCTCAGTCCGTCCGCACGTCCTTCGCCCACGCGCGGTTCGCCTCGTACCACGCGACCGCGGCGGCGACGCCTTCCGCGAGCGAGACGCGCGGCGCCCAGCCGAGCTGCGCGCGCGCGCGCTCGATGCTTGCGGCGGTGCGCGGGACGTCGGCAGGATGCGCGGGCTTGTGCTCGATCTCGGCGCGGCGCCCGAGCGCGCGCTCGATCGTCGCGATCAGCTCGTTCACCGCGTACGGGTGATCGCCGCCGAGGTTGATCACGTCGTAGCCGAGCGGGCGCAGCGCGAGCACGGTGCCGCGCGCCACGTCGTCCACGAACGTGAAGTCGCGCGACATCGTGCCGTCGCCGAACACGGTGATCGGGCGCCCCTCGCGAATGCGCTGCACGAAGCGGAACACACTCATGTCGGGGCGACCCGCGGGCCCGTACACGGTGAAGTACCGCAGCACGCTCACGTCGAGGCCGTGCAGTGCGTGATACGTGTGCGCGAGTGCCTCGGCGGCTTTCTTGGTCGCGGCGTACGGCGAGAGCGGGAGGCTCGACTCGTCCGTCTCACGGAACAGCGCGGCGCTCGATTCTCCGTACACGCTCGAGGTCGACGCGAGCACGAACTTCGCGATGGCGCGCTCGCGGCAGAACGCGAGCAGGTTCAGCGTGCCCGTCACGTTCGTGTCGACGTAGACCCACGGGTTCTCGACGCTCGTGCGCACGCCGGCGCGCGCCGCGAGGTTGATGCACGCGTCGAAGGCGCCCGCGGGCAGCGCGGACGCAAGCGCTGCGCGATTCGCGATGTCGGCGCGCGCGAACGAGAAGCCGGCGCGAGGCGTCAGCGTCGCGAGCCGGTTCTCCTTCACGCGCGGGTCGTAGGCGTCGTTCAGGTCGTCGAGGCCGACGACTTCGCGGCCCTCGTCCAATAACAGCCCGCACACGCGCGCGCCGATGAAGCCCGCCGCGCCGGTGACGAGAACGCGCCCCACGCCCTACTTCCCTGAGAACGAAGCAGTGCGTTTGCCGAGGAACGCGTCCATGCCTTCGAGGCGATCCTCGGTCGCGAAGATCGAGCCGAAGCCCACCTGCTCGAGCGCGTGCGCCACCCGTACGTCCGCGTCCTGCCCTTCCTGCATCACGCGCTTGGCCGACGCGACCGCGACCGGGCCCTTCTTCGCGATCGTCTCCGCCGTCGCGAGCGCCGCGGCGAGCAGCGGCTCGGCGTCGTCGTAGACGCGGTTGGCGAGGCCGATGCGGAGAGCGGTGTCGGCGTCGATCGGCTCGCCCGTGAGAATCAGCTCCTTCGCCCACGCGGGCCCGACGCGCCGAACGAGCCGGCTCGTGCCGCCGAAGCCGGGGATCAGGCCGAGGTTCACCTCGGGCTGACCGAGGCGCGCCTTCTTGCTCGCGTAGATCCAGTCGCACGCGAGCGCGAGCTCGCAGCCGCCGCCGAGCGCGAAGCCGTTCACCGCGGCGATCGTGGGAATCGCGAGCGCTTCGAGCTTCGCGAAGGTGTCGTGGCCGAGGCGCGAGAAGGCCTCGCCCTGCTGCGGCGTCATCGTGCGCATCTGCGCGATGTCCGCGCCCGCGGCGAACGCGCGGCCGGCGCCCGTGATCACGAGCGCGCGAGCGCTCCCGTCGCGAGCGACCTCGTCGAGGCGCGCGGCGAGATCCGTCAGCAGCGCGGAGGAGAGCGCGTTCAGCGCATCGGGGCGGTTCAGCGTGAGCAGCAGCGCGGCGCCGCGCCGTTCCGAGAGCACGAGATCGGGCACGAGATCCTCCTGCGAAGGGCGGCGCAACGTATCGAGCCTGCCGTGCGAGCGCTGGCTCGGCGGTACAGCCGGGGTCTGACCCAAGCGCGGCGCGTGCCGGAGCGACCGCTTCGCGTGATAGCCTGCGCGGCCCGCGCGCTCGCGGGACAAAGCGGCCGCACGCGAACGCTTCCGGCCGCGCAGGAGACACGATGCAACGCTCCAAGCTCGCCCTCGCCGCCGGCATCTTCGGCGCCGTCGGCCTCTTCGATCCCGCGCTCGGCGCGCTGCTCGCGAACACCGGTGCGCTCGAGCCGATGGGCGGCTTCCAGCTGTTCCTGCTGGGCCTCGCGTCCGCGGTGGTCGGTGGCCTGCTCGGCCTCGGCGCTCTCTACACGACGCGGGCCGCCGCGCAGCGCAGCGGGCGCAATCTCGCATACGTCGGGATCGCGGCGGCGCTGGTCGCAATCGCCGTCGTCTCGATCGCACAGCGCCCCGGCGCGGTCGTTCCGCCGATCAACGACATCAGCACCGATCTCGCGGATCCACCCGCATTCCCGAACGACCCGTCCGGCCGCAATCGCGACATGAGCTTCCCCGCCGGCTTCGCCGACCAGATCAAGGCGACTCCCAGCTATCAGGACCTCCAGCCGATTCGCGTCGCGCGCGCCCCCGAAGCGGTGCTGCGCGAGGCGGAGCAAGCGGCGCGCGCGCTCGACTGGAGCGGCGTCGCGGCCGACCCCGCCGCCGGAGTTGTTACGGGCAGCGAGACGACGAAGCTGTTCCGCTTCGTCGACGACGTGGTCGTGCGCGTGCGCAGCGACGGCACGGGCGGCTCGGTCGTCGACGTGCGCAGCAAGTCGCGCGACGGCCAGGGCGACATCGGCGCCAACGCGGCGCGGATCCGGCGGTTCTTCGAGGTGTTGCCGGACTGAGCGCGCTCGCTGGCTCGCTTCTCGCGATCGGCACCTTCGTCGCGCTCTGGCGGTGGCGGTGCGGCGCCCGGAATCTCCCGCAGCGAGGCCCCGCGCAGTCGAGAGCCGTCGGCGCGGCAATCGCTGAGGAAGCAGAGGAGGCGCATCGTGGGCGGCGACTGGTTCCATCCGACGCGACTCTTGGAGTACTGGTTCTTTCTCGTCCCAGGCCTCCTCGCCCTCGGCGTCTTGGCGGCGCTCTGGATCGACCGGCGCGCGTCCACGCGGCGGGACGACGAGCTCGTTCGTCTCGCGGGCAGCCGCGAGCAAGCGGAACACCTGCTCTCACTCGAGATGGCGGGGCACGCTGGGCTCTCGCGCGACCGCGCCCGCGAGTTGTTGATTCGGCGCCTTCGCGGGGATGCGCCCCGTGGTCCGCGCGTGAAGCGAAGGCGCGTCTTCAACGGCCGCTGAGCGCCGGCGCTCAGAACTCGCTGTCGAACCACTCGTTCGCGCGCTTCACGTTCGGATCGCGCTTCTGCTCCGCGGTGCGCAGCTCGACGCGGCGAATCTTGCCGCTGATCGTCTTCGGCAGCTCCGCGAACTCCAGGCGCCGGATGCGCTTGAACGGGGCGAGCTTGTTGCGGAGAAACGCGAACACGTCGGCCGCGACCTCGCGGCTCGGCGCGAAGCCGGCGCGCGTCACCACGAACGCCTTCGGCACGGCGAGGCGCAGCGCGTCGGGGCTCGGCACCACGGCGGCCTCGGCGATCGCGGGGTGCTCGATCAGCACGCTCTCGAGCTCGAACGGCGAGATGCGGTAGTCGCTCGCCTTGAACACGTCGTCTGCCCGACCGACGTACGTGACGTAGCCCTCGTCGTCGATGCTCGCCGTGTCGCCCGTGTGGTAGTGACCGAAGCGCATCGCCTCGGCGGTCTTCGCGGCGTCGTCCGTGTACCCGACCATGAGACCGAGCGGGCGCGGCTCGAGCGCGAGGCAGATCTCGCCCTCGCGCTGCTGCGTGCCGTAGGCGTCGAGCAGACGCACCTGATAACCCGGGAGCACGCGCCCCATCGAGCCGGGCTTCACGAGTTGTCCGGGCGTGTTCCCGATCTGCGCGGTCGTCTCGGTCTGCCCGAAGCCGTCGCGAATCGTGATGCCCCAAGCGCGCCGCGCCTGCTCGATCACCTCGGGATTCAGCGGCTCCCCGGCGCCGCATAGCTCGCGCAGCGAGGTCTTCGTGCTCGCGAGGTCGGGCGACTGGATCAGCATCCGCCACACCGTCGGCGGCGCGCACAGCGTGGTGACGCGGTGCTTCACGAGCGTCGCCAGCATCGCTTTCGCGTCGAAACGCGCGTAGTTGTAGAGGAACACCGTCGCGCCCGCGTTCCACGGCGCGAAGAAGCAGCTCCACGCGTGCTTCGCCCAGCCCGGCGAGGAGATGTTGAGGTGGGTGTCGCCCGGCTGGAGCCCGATCCAGTACATCGTCGCGAGGTGCCCGACCGGGTAGCTCTCGTGCGTGTGCAGCACGAGCTTCGGCTTCGAGGTCGTGCCCGAGGTGAAGTAGAGCAGCAGCGGATCGCTCGCGCGCGTCGGCGCAGCGGGCGTGAAAGTCGTCAGGGACTTCTCCGCGCTCGCGAACGAGTGCCAGCCCGCGGCGTCCCCGCCGACGACGATCCTCGTGTACGCGCCGGGAACCGCGTCGAACTTCGCGACGTGCGCCGCGCCGACGACGACGTGCTTCACCTGCCCGCGATCGAGGCGGTCGCGCAGATCGTTCGCGGCGAGCAGCGTCGTCGCGGGGATCATCACCGCGCCGAGCTTGATGCAGGCGAGCATCACCTCCCACAGCGCGATCTCGTTGCCGAGCATCAAGAGCACGCGGTCGCCCCTCGCGACGCCGAGCCCGCGCAGCCAGTTCGCCACTTGGTTGCTGCGCGCAGAGAGCTCGGCGAAGGAGCGCTTCTCCTCCGCACCCGATTCCTCCACGACGTGAAGGCCCGTGCGGTCGTTGTTCGCCGCCATCGCGTCGAAGTAGTCCGTCGCCCAGTTGAAGTGCGTGAGCGCGGGCCAGCGGAAGCCGCGGATTGCGGCTGCGTAATCGGTGCGCTGCGCGAGCAGGAAATCGCGCGCCTCGAGGAACTTCGCGACTTCGCTCATTTCGCATCCTCCGCGTGGCCGAAGTGGAGCTGCTCGGCGAGCGCGTCGTGACCCTGCGCGGCGCTCGGCTCGGGCGCGAGCTTCGAGACGACGAAGCCGACCGCGAACGCGAGCGGGATCGTGAGCAGCGCGGGGTTGCGCAGCGGGAACCACGCGGCGCTGCCGCCGAGGATGTCGATCTGCACCGTGGGCGAGAGGGCGATCAAGCCGAGCGTGCTGAGCGTGCCGACCGCCATGCTCGCAACGGCGCCGCGCGTCGTGAAGCCGCGCCAGAAGATCGCGAGCACGAGCGCGGGGAAGTTCGCGCTCGCCGCGATCGCGAACGCGAGCGCCACCATGAACGCCACGTTCTGGCCCTTGAACGAGATGCCGAGCACGATCGCGACGAGACCGAGCGCGACCGTCGCGATGCGAGCGACGACGAGCTCTTCGTCTGCATCCCCGTGGCCGCGCCTCACCACATGCACCCACAAGTCGTGCGAGAGCGCGGCAGCGCCCGAAAGCGTCAGGCCGGCGACAACGGCGAGGATCGTCGCGAACGCGACCGCGGCGATGAAGCCGAGGAAGGGCGTGCCGCCGAGATGCTGCGCGAGCAGCGGCGCCGCGAGGTTGCCGCCGGCGTCCGCGGCCCTGATCGCGTCGGGACCGACGAGCACCATCGCGCCGAAGCCGAGCACGAACGTCATCAGGTAGAAGAAGCCGATCAGGCCCGTCGCGTAGAACACGCTGGTTCGCGCCGCGCGCGCGTCGGGCACGGTGTAGAAGCGCATCAGGATGTGCGGCAGGCCCGCGGTTCCGAACATCAGCGCCGCGCCGAGCGAGACGGCTTCCAGCGGGTTCGAGACGAGCTTGCCCGGCGCGAGCATCCCCTCGCCGTACTGCGCGGCTGCGGCAGCGAACAGCTGCGCGGGGCTGAACTCGAACCTCGCGAGCACGAGCAGCCCGAGCAGCGTCGCACCCCCTAACAACAGCCCGGCCTTCACGATCTGCACCCAGGTCGTCGCGATCATCCCGCCGAACAGCACGTACACGATCATCGCCGCTCCGGTGATCGCGACGGCCGTCTCGTAGGAGAGCCCGAACAAGAGCTTGATCAGGTTCCCCGCACCGACCATCTGCGCGATCAGGTAGAACGTGACCGTCGCGAGCGTTCCGCACGCGGCGGCTATGCGGACCGGCACTTGGCGCAGCCGCAGCGCGACCACGTCGGCGAAGGTGAAGCGCCCGAGGTTGCGCAGCGGCTCGGCGATCAGGAACAGCACGATCGGCCAGCCGACGAGCCAACCCGTCGAGTAGATCAGGCCGTCGAAGCCCGTGGTGGAGACGAGCCCCGCGATGCCGAGGAAGCTCGCGGCGCTCATGTAGTCGCCCGCGAGCGCGAAGCCGTTCTGTCCCGCCGTGATCGAGCGGCCCGCGGCGTAGAACTGCTCGGTGCTGCGCGTCTTGCGCGCGGCCCAGTAGGTGATGCCGAGCGTGGTCGCGATGAACGCGAAGAACCACGCCATCGCGACGCCGCTGGTCTGCGCGCCCTCAGCCATCGCGTCGCCCGCGCAGCGCGCGCAGCGCCGGGTCGTAGCGCTTGTTGGCCCAGCGCACGTAGAGCGCGGTGAACAGCCAGGACAGCACGATCACCGACGCGCCGAGCACGATCCCGAGCGAGAGCCCCGGCGCGAGCAGCGCGCCGAGCCGAGCGGGCGCGAACGCCACGAGCAGGATGAAGCCGAAGTAGACGAGCACCGTGGCGGCGCTCAGCGCGGTGACGACTCGCGCGCGCGCGGACTCGAGCTTTCGCAGCGAGTCGAGATCGCTCACACCAGCTTCTCGTTTCCGCGCCTGACTTCGATCGCGAAGTTCGGGCACGCGCGCGCGGCGTCGACGATCGCGTCCAGCGTGTCGCCCGGCGCCGGCGCGATCACGACGCGGCGCTCCGCGTCGAGCGAGAAGGTCGCGGGCGCGCGGCGCACGCACGCGCGCGCGCCCTTGCACGCGGCGCGCTCGGCGCGGATCTCGAGCGGCTCCACCCTTCGCTACTCGCCGACGAACTTCTCGAGCAGCGCGTGGAAGTGGCGCGGCTTGGTCTCCTGATAGCCCGCGAGCGTGACGTGGCTGTGCGCCGCGGCGCGCAGCCCCTCCTGCACGCGGAACAGGTTGCCCGTGTCCTGGTTGAACACCTTCGCGAGGAAGCCGAGCTGCGGCGCCTTCGTCCAGTCGTCGTCTTCACCGAGCAGCTGGAACTTCGCCGGCGGCGGGCGCTTGCCGCGGAACGGCGCGAGGTAGAACACCTCCATCAGACACGAGTTCGGATCGTTGCCGTTCGGCCGGAAGCGATACGTGATGCGGTTGTAGGCGCCCCACGGATGGAAGTTCGGGAACAGCGTGTAGTAGAAGCTGTCGTTCATCTCGGCGTCCGTCAGGTCCTCGACGCCGGGCACCACGCCCTTCATCTGCATGCGCGTGAGCTGGCCGACGAACTCGCGCGCCGTCATGCCCTCGGGCACGCGCATCAGCGGCTCGCTGTCGATGTCGCGGGAGAACATCGCGTCGAGCTGATCCTGCTCGGTCGGCTCCCACGTGAGATGCGGGCTCGGCGTCATGTTCGGCGTGATCGCGCGCGAGAACGTGTCCCACGCGTCGTACTGCGAGTTGCAATCTCCGATGCCGGCCAGCATCTGCGGGTGCGTGAGGATCACGTGGTAGGCCTCCATGAAGGCCTCCTGACACACCTTCCAGTTGCACTTCATGAGCTTGCCGACCCACGCCTCGATGTACTTCTTCTCGTGCGGCCAGCGCGTGAAGTGCTTCGGGAGATCGCCGATCCAGGTCTCGAACGAGACCGCCTCGGGATCGAAGTTGATGAACACGTACCCGCCCCAGCTGCCGACGCGCACTTCTGGCAGGTGGTACTCGGCGCGATTCACGTGCGGAAAATCCCAGCGCGCGGGAATCGTCTTCAGGCTGCCGTCGAGATTCCACGCCCAGCCGTGGAACGGGCAGCGCAGCTCTTGCGAGCGCCCATCGCAGTCCTTGATCGCGCGCCCGCGGTGCAGGCACACGTTGCGGTACGCCTTGATCTCGTTCGCGCTCGCGCGCACGAGCACCACTTCCATGTCGGCGATGCGGTAGACGGTGTGATCGCCGACCTCGGGGATCTGCTCCTCGCGGCACGCGAACTGCCAAACCTTCTTCCACAGCTTCTCGACTTCGAGCTTGTGGTACTCGGGTGAGGTGTACCGGCGAATCGGCACCTTCGCGGCCGGCAGCTCGCGCGCCGACTGCCAGCGCAGCACGTCGGGCACTTCTCGCGTGTCGCTGTCCAAGAGCTGTTGGTAGGAGAGCCCTTCCGAGCGCGGTCCCTCGTTCGCTTTGCGGAACGGGAGTGACAATTCGGTGGCCATTAGGCTTCTCCTTCATGCGATCGGGTTGCCGCAACGGGCGCTTCCTACCCGTTCCGTTCTCGTCCGATTTTCCTTGTCTACTTCGCTCGGCTCCGCAGACTCCGCCTCGCTGCGCGCTTCGCTTGCGTCCTCGGCCGACCTGCTCCGTCTCGCCTCGACGTTTCCTCACGTCGTAGAGTCTGGCGGTCTCGGTCCACCGAGCTCGCTTCTAGAAGTGATGCCCCTTCGTGAAGCCGCCGTCGCACACGAGGTTGGCGCCGGTGATGAGGCTCGCGGCGGGGCTCGCGAGGAACACGACTGCGCGCGCGACTTCTTCCGGCGTGCCCATGCGGCCGATCGCGCACTGCGCGAGCGCGCCCTGATAAACCGCGGGCATCGCGTTCTTGATCATCTCCCAGTTGCCGCCCTCGAAGTAGATCGGGCCCGGCGACACCGTGTTCACGCGGATGCCCTGCTTCGCGAGCGCTTGCGAGAGATCGCCAGCGTGCGCGATCAGCGCGGCCTTCATCGCGTTGTAGGGCTGCGGCACGCCGAGGTACTCGAGCGCGGCGGTCGAGCTGATGAACACGACGCTGCCCGCCTCGGACTTCGCGAGGAACGGCAGCGCCGCCTCGACTCCGCGCGCCGCGCTCATCACGTCGATGTCGAAGGTGGCCTGCCAGGCCTGCTCGCCCATGCCGCCCCCGGCGCTCGCGTTCGAGACGAAGATGTCGAGGCCGCCGAGCGCGCCCGCGGCCTCGGCCACGAACGCCTTCAGCGCGGCGCCGTCGCTCACGTCGACGGCTCTCGCGCACACCTTCACGCCGCGCGCTTCGAGCTCCTTCTTCGCAGATTCGAGGCCGCCTTCGCTGCGTGCGCAGATCGCGACGTCCGCGCCGTCGTCGGCGAATTGCCGCGCGATCGAGAGGCCGATGCCGCGGCTCGCGGCAGTCACGAGAGCCTTCTTGCCGGAGAGTCCGAGATCCATGCCTTTGCCCTTTCCTTGGCCGCCCACGAAGGCGCCGCGCGGCGCGAGGGTTGGAGGAGGAACGACTTTGGGCGGGAGCGACAGGCCCGCGCCTTGGTTTGCGTTGCGCATGTCGAGCTGCGCGCCGCCGATCCAGATGATGAAGTGCAGGTCGGGGTCGACGCGCTCGCCCGAGACGTGCACGCCCTTGTCCGTGAACACGCCCGAGCGGCCGTCGGGGTCGGTGATTTTGCACTGCCCCTCGCCCGCGCGTTCGTAGATCGCCCCCGTCACGGGGTGCCGCATCTTCACGGAGAGCTCCTCGCAGCCTGAGGTTCGTCCGGCGCGCGGCCGATCGCGCCGGACTGCGCCGCCCGTGCGACGCCTTCGTAGTGACTACGCGTGGCGCCCGTCGTCGCAGCGGTCATCAGCAACGCAGCCCCGTAGCGCGCGGCGGCGCGCAGACCGTCGTCCGTGATGCCGCCGACGGCCCACTGCAGCGACGTCATCTGCAGATGGGCACGCAATCTGCCGCGCAGCGGCCGCAGCTCGATCCAGCTCGCGAGCTCGCCGGCGTCGCGCATCGCGGCGAGCGCCTCGCCCATCGGCGTCGAGATCGCGCGGTCGACGCGCTGGCGCATCGCGTGCGCGGAGTCCGAGATGAACAGCAGCGTGAGCAGCGTGCTGTAGTAGCGCGGCATGCGCAGGTACTCGGTCGCGGCTGCGTCGACGATCGCGATCACGCGCTGCGCCGGCGGAAGCTCGCTGCCGCCGCGGAGGCCCGCTTCGAAGCGCTGCGTCTGCTCCTCGATCGCGGCGAAGAGCACCTCTTCTTTCGAGCCGACGAGGTTGTAGACCGTCGGCACCGTGACACGACTCGCGCGCGCGAGGTCGCGCATGGTGAGCGCCTCGTAGCCACGCTGGCCGATGATCTCGCGCGCCGCCGCGAGGATGCGCTCGCGACGTTCCGCCATCTGCTGCGCCAGGAAGTCGACCCGCACGCTGCGCTCCTTTCGAGAGCGTCCGCACTTTAACCCGATCAAGCAGCGATTTGCATCGCTCTCTCGCGGAGTTGCGGGCGTGGAATGGCTCGCGTTCAAACGCGCTCAGGAGCTCTCGCGAACGCTGCCCTTCCACAGCGGCGGGCGCTTCTGCGCGAAGGCCACGGGGCCCTCCACGCAGTCCGGCAGCGCGAACAGCCTCTTGTGCAGCTCGGTCTCGCGGCGCTCTACCTCGTCGGCGCCGAGGCCCGGTGCTTCCCAGAGCAGGCGCTTGCTCAGCGCCACCGAAACCGGCGCTGCGTTCGCGGCGACATCGCGCGCCAGCTCGAGCGCGGCCGGCAACACCTCTGCCGCGGGGAGCACGCGCGTTGCGACGCCGAGCGCAGCGATTTCGTCGCCCGTGTACGTGCGTCCGGTCAGTAACAACTCGGCCGCGCGCGCGAGGCCGAGCGCGCGCGTCGCGGTCCAGTGCGCATAGGCGTCGGGCATCGCGCCGCGGCGGACTTGCACCACGCCGTACTTCCCCTCGCGCGCGAGGAAGCGCACGTCGCACTGCAGGGCGAGCGTGAGGCCGAGGCCGATCGCGTGGCCGTTCACGGCAGCGATCACGAGCTTGCGCACGCGGAACGCGGGAAACGCGACGGCCGCGGCGCTGAACGCGCTCGCGTCGTCGACGCGAAACGTGCTCGCGGCGTCGCTCATGTCGGCGCCCGCGCAGAACGCGCGCCCGGCGCCCGTCACGACCACGGCGCGCACCGCGTCGTCCTCGTCGCAGCGCTGGTAGGCGGCCGCGAGCGAGCGGCCCATCGCGCCGGAGAACGCGTTCAGCTGCGCGGGGCGATCGAGCGTGAGCGTTGCGACGCCGTGCTCGTCCAGCTCGAAGCGAAGATCCTCGTACGTCATCGCCGCACGATACGCGCGTACGTGAAGCGCGCGCAGCGCGCTGCAACACTGGCCGCATGCCGAATCTCGCCGCGATCCACGAAGCCATCGCCGCTGCGGTTCCCGACGCGGAGTGCCTCGTTCACGGCGCGCACCGCCTGCGCTGGCGCGAGATCACGGAGCGCACGCGCCGGCTCGCCGCGGTGCTGCGCGGCGCGGGGCTCGGCTGCCGGCGCGAGCGCGCGGGCCTGGCGAACCACGAGTCCGGGCAAGACCACGTCGCGCTCTACCTCTACAACGGCGCGGAGTATCTCGAGGGCATGGTCGGCGCGATGAAGGCGCGCTGCGCCCCGTTCAACGTGAACTACCGCTACGTGGACGAGGAGCTGCTCTACCTGTTCGACAACGCGGATGCGAAGGCGGTGATCTTCCACGCCAGCTTCGCGCCGACGCTCGCGCGCATTCGCGCGCAGCTGCCGCAGGTGCGGCTCTGGATTCGCGTCGACGACGGCTCGGGTGAGAAGCTCGCCGGCGACGTCGAGTACGAGGCCGCGCTCGCCGCGGCGACGCCCGCTGCTCCCGAGCGGCTCAGCGAGGACGACCTCTACATCCTCTACACCGGCGGCACGACGGGCATGCCGAAGGGCGTGCTGTGGCGCCACGACGAGATCCTGCGCGCCGCGCTGACGCCGCCCAACACCGAGCCCACGATCGACGCGATCGTGGAGCGCGCGCGGCGCGGCGCCGGCAAGGTGCGCGCGCTGCCGACGCCGCCGTTCATGCACGGCGCCGCGCACTGGGCCGCGTTCACGATGTGGCACACGGGCGGCACGGTCTTCGTGCAGAACGAGGTGCGCCGCTTCGACGCGCACGACGTGCTCGCGACGATCGAGCGCGAGCGCATCAGCGCGGTGACGATCGTGGGCGACGCGTTTGCGAAGCCGCTGCTCGAAGCGCTGCGCGAGCGCGCCTACGACACGACCTCGCTGCAGACGATCACGTCGGGCGGCGCGATCCTCAGCGCGACAGTGAAAGACGAGCTGCTCGCGCGCATCCCGAACGCACGCCTGATCGACGTGCTCGGCTCGTCCGAGAGCGGCCAGCAGGGCTCGCAGGTCTCGCGCAGCGGGCAGAAGGCGAGCAGCGGCGACTTCGCGCTGACTCCGAACAACGTCGTGCTGTCGGAAGATCTCACGCGCGTCCTCGCGGCAGGCTCCGTCGAAGCGGGCTGGCTCGCGCGCTCGGGGCCGGTGCCGCTCGGTTACTACAAGGACGCCGAGAAGACGGCGCGCACGTTCCCTGTGATCGGTGACGTGCGCTACTCGGTGCCCGGCGACCGCGCGATCGCACTCGCGGGCGGCGGCCTGCGCTTGTTAGGGCGCGACTCGGTCACGATCAACTCGGGCGGCGAGAAGATCTTCGCCGAAGAAGTCGAGCACGCGCTGAAACATCACCCCGCGGTGTGGGACGTGGTGGTGACCGGCACCCCGCACGCGCGCTTCGGGCAGCAGGTGACGGCGGTGGTCGCGCTGCGCGCGAACATGCGCGCCAGCGAGGACGAGCTGCGCGCCGCCTGCGAGGCGCACGTCGCGCGTTACAAGCTGCCGCGCGCGTTCGTGTTCGTGCCCGAGGTGGTGCGCGCGCCGAGCGGCAAGGCGGACTACCGCTGGGCGAAGCAGGTGGCGGAGAAGCAGCTTGCGACGGGGGGCGGGCGCAGCGAGTGAGACGTTCCGGCCGGGCCGAAGTGTCGCAGGCGTGAGACATTTCGGCCCGGCCGAAGTGCCTCATCTGAGCGGCAGCCTCCGCACCGCGGGCTCGCGCTCACTTGGTGGGGCGGGCGAGCGTCCGATGAGCGGATGCGCGCGACATGGCGAGCGCCTTCGAGGCGTCTGTGATCGACACGCCGAGCACGCGCGTGGCGCTCTCGAGCAGCGCACGGCGCACGAGGCGGTGCTCGGGTCGACCCAGGTGCTCGCGCGGCACGCCGTTGCGCGCACACATCTCGCGAATCAGATAGTCGAGCTCCGCGAGCAAGTCGGGCTCGAGCGCCGCACCTGCCGCGTCGGGCGCCGTCGCCGCCGCGCGCACCTGCTCCCGCCACGCGCGGCCGCCGAGCAGCGTGCGCATGCGCGCGATCGACTCGAAGCGACGCGGCCGGCGCTTGCCGTGTAGGGCAGCGAGCAGGTTCCACGGGTCCTCGGGCAGCGCATCGACCGTAGAGAGCCCGTGCCGCGCGGCGTTACCGACGACGTACGCGACGAGCAGGATGTGCCCGCCCTCATCGGTGACGCGCTTGGCGTAGTAGCGCGACTCGAACAGGTATCCGCTGCGCGCGCACTCGCGATTCAAGCGCTGTGCGTAAACGAAGTTGAGCCGATGCATCAGCTTCGCGAGCGGCTCGTCGCCGGTCTGGAGCACGGCGTGGACGTGATTCGCGATCAGCGTGAGTGCGTCGCACGCGAACCCGAGGTCGCACACGAGCTGCTCGAAGCGGTCGACGAAAACGCCGCGATCGTGTTCGCCGCGAAAGATCTCGCGGCGATCGACGCCGCGAATCGTCACGTGGTGGATGGCGCCGCGCTCATCCGTGGGGGCTCGCCTCGGCATGGGGTTCATCCCAGCGGGACCGAGGGCCTAGGGGGATGCGGGGAGTAGCCGCGGCAAACCGAGGAGGCAAGCGAACATTTCGGCCGGGCCGAATTGTCTCACCGGACATTTCGGCCCGGCCGAAACGTCCGCCCCCTCAGCTCAGCCGCAGCAGCGCCTCGACCGCCTCGAGCGTCGCCTCGACGCGATCCGCCTCGGGCTCGGCGGGCCAGCCGCCGTCGCGCTGCTGCGCGGCGAGCAGCGCGAGCACGACTTCGCGCGCTTCGAGCTGCGCGCCGGGCAGCGCCCTCGCGCGCGCGCGCAGCAGCACGCGCGCGAGCTGCAGCGTGCTGAAGTGCGCGCTGCGCCAACCCTTCTCGAGCTCGCGGCCGCACCAGACCATCGCCTCGTCGGCGAGCTCGCTGTCGATGCTGGCGAGCGCGTGCGCGTACGCGAGCAGCGGCGCGTACTCGCCGCTCTGGAACAAGTCCGGCGAGTAGCAGCGCGCGAGGAACTGCTCGGCGCGCCGCAGCAGCGACTCGCGCGCGAAGACCGTGCGCGCGAGCAGGCCGGCGGTCTCGCCGGTCACCGGGACTCGCAGCTGCGCCGGGAGCGCGAGATCGCCAAAGCCGCCATCGGACTGCTGGCCGCGCGCGAGAAACGTCACCGCGCCTTCCGCGACGCGGTTGTCGGCGAGACCGAGCGCGCCGAGCCAGGCGAGCGCGCGGCGCGTGGCCGCTTCGGGGCTCGCATCGCTCCCGCGCCAGGGCTCGAGCGCGCCGTCCGCGCGCTGGCGCACCGCGAGCGCCCGTAACAACTCGGGCGCGGGCAGCTCGCGCAGCAGCGTCTCGCAGTAGCTGCGCTCGAGCTCCGCGCCGTGCTGCGCGACGAAGCGCGAGGCGCGCGTGAGCGGCGCGTCGAGCAGCTCGCCCTTCACGGCGCGAGCTCGAGCAACAACCCCGTCAGGTAGTGGCCCTCGGGGTGATAGAGCGAGACGGGGTGATCGGGCGGCGCACCGAGCTCGGCGGTGATGCGCGCATCGCGGCCGGCGTCGAGAGCGGCGCCGAACGCGATCTTGCGGAACAAGTCGGGGCCAACGTGGTGCGAGCACGAGAAGGCGAGCACGCGCCCGCCGGGCGGCGCGTGGCGTAGCAAGTGCAGCAGCATGTCTTTGTAGGCGCGCGCCGCGCGCTGCACGTCGGCCTTGCGGCGCGCGAGCGGCGGCGGGTCCGCGATCGCGAGCTCGAAGCCGCGCGCCTGCTTGCGCGCGAACTCGAAGCCGTCCGCCTCGACGATCTCGGCCCGCTCGCGCGCTCCGGCGTGAACCAGATTTCGCTGCGCCAGCGCGAGGGCGTCCGCCGACGAATCGACCAGCGCTACGTGGACCGCCCCACCCTGCAGCGCTGCCACGGCCATCCCGCCCGTGTACGAGAACAGATCGAGCACGCGCTTCCCCGCCGCGAGCGCCTGCACGAGATCGCGCGCTTCGCGCTGATCGAGGTAGAAGCCCGTCTTCTGCCCGTGCGCGACGTCGGCGAAGTACTCGCGCCCGCGCTCGCGCACGAGCACCGGCTCGCTAGGCGGCTCGCCCCAGAGCGTGCGCGGCTCTGCCTGCGCGCCTTCGCGGCGCAGCGCGGCGACGTCGGGGCGCGCGAGGCCCACGCGCGCATTGGTTAGGTCGCGCAGCACCTGCCCTACTGCATCGCTGCGCCGCAGCCACGCCATGCTGCCCGCGCGCACCACCAGGACGTCGTCGAAGCGGTCGACCACGAGCCCCGGCAGGCCGTCGCCCTCCGCGTTCACGAGCCGCAGCGCGTTCGTGCCGGCGAGCAGCGGATGCGCCTCGCGCGCCGCGCGCAATCGCTCCGCGACGAGCGCCTCGCCGCGCGACTCCTTGCCGAACTCGAGCAGCCGCACGCGCAGCTGCGACGCCGGCGCGAAGTGCCCGTGGCCCAGCACCTCGCCGTCGCTCGCGAGGACGCGCACGAGATCGCCGTCCGCCGGCTCCCCTTCGACGCGCGCCACCGCGCCCGACAGCACCCACGGATGACGACGCCGCGCGGACGCATCGCGTCCAGGCAGCAGCACGATGCGCGCGGGGGTCGACATGCGCGCGCAACTTAGGCGAGGTCGCGCGCGCTTCGAGGCTTCGCGCGCGAGCCAACCTATGCTGCGCGACCGATGTCGAACCCGAGCCGCCCTGCCAATCGCCTCGCGCGCGAGACCAGCGCGTACTTGCGCCAGCACATGCACAACCCCGTCGACTGGTTTCCGTGGGGCGAGGAGGCGCTCGCGAAGGCGCGCGCCGAGGACAAGCCCCTGCTCGTCTCGATCGGTTACAGCGCCTGCCACTGGTGCCACGTGATGGAGCGCGAGTCGTTCGAAGACGACGCGATCGCATCCCTCATGAATCAATGGTTCGTGCCAGTGAAGGTCGATCGCGAAGAGCGGCCCGATGTGGATCAGATTTACATGGACACCGTGATGCGCCTGCAGGGCCACGGTGGCTGGCCGCTGACGGTGTTCTGCAAGCCCGACGGCGCGCCCTTCTACGCGGGCACGTACTTCCCGCCCGAGCCGCGCCACGGCCTGCCCAGCTTTCGGCAGGTGCTCGAGGGCCTGCATCGCGCGTATCACCAGCAGCGCGACAAGGTGGACGAGACCGCGCGCCAGGTGCTCGCCTCGCTGCGCGATCGCGCGCGTGGCGTCGCGAGCGCGCCGCCGGGCGCGGAGCAACTGGTCGCCGCCGCGCGGCGCACGATGCAGGGCGCCGATGCCGAGCACGGCGGATTCGGCGGCGGCCCGAAATTCCCGACGCCGTCGAACCTCGACTTGTTGATGGCCGCCGCGCCACTGCTGCCCGCGGCCGAGCGCGACGCGGTGCTCGCGCACCTGCGCCACACCGCGCTCGAGATGTCTCGGCGCGGCCTCTACGACCAGCTCGCCGGCGGCTTCCATCGCTACTGCGTCGACGGCAACTGGGGCGTCCCGCACTTCGAGAAGATGCTCTACGACCAAGGTCAGCTGATGCGCTTCTACGCCGACCTCTGGCGGCAGACGGGCTGCGGCGACGAGGACCTGTGGTGGCCGATCGTCGAGACCGCGGCATGGCTGCGCCGTGAGATGCGCGCGCCAGACGGCGGTTGTTATGCGAGCCAAGACGCCGACAGCGAGGGCGTCGAGGGCAAGTTCTACGTGTGGACGCCCGCCGAGGTCTCCGCGGTGCTCGGCGCCGAACGCGCGCGCGAGTTCTGCGCGGCGTACGCGGTCAGCGAGCACGGCAACTTCGAGCACGCGAACGTGCTCTGGGACGTCGCGCGCGGCCCGCGCGAGAACTTCGCGCCGGAGCGCGCGGAGCTGCTCGCCGCGCGCGCGAAGCGCATCCCGCCGGCCACGGACACGAAGCGCCTGCTCGGCTGGAACGCGCTCACGATCTCCGGCCTCGCGTATGCCGGCAGTCTGGTGCGCGACGAGACGATGCGCGACGACGCCGTCGCGCTCGCGGACTTCTGCGTCGCGCGCCTGCGCGCGCCGAGCGGCCGCTGGCTGCGCGTCTTCGCCGAAGGCACGGCCAAGGTCGACGCGTTCCTCGACGATCTCGCGCCTTGGCTCGCCGCGCTGCTCGACCTTTACCGCGCGGGCTGCGGCGAGCGCTGGCTCGCGCTCGCGCTCGAAGTGGCCGAGGAGATCCGCGCGCGCTTCTTCGATCCCGAGGAGAACGACCTCTTCTTCACGCCCGTCGACGGCGAGCGCCTGGTCCACCGCCCGCGCTCGGACCACGACGGCGCGACACCGCACTCGGCCGGCCTCGCGGTCGTGGGGTTGTTACGGGCCGCGACGCTCTCCGGGCGAAGTGAGCTGCGCGCGACGGCGGAGCGGGTACTGCGCACGCACGCGTTCTCGCTCGAGCGCGCGTCGTATGCGCTGCCCACGCTCGCGCGCGCGGGCGCGTGGGCGGAGCGCGGGCTCGACGTCGCGGTCGTGATCGGCGACGCGGCGGATCCGCGGACCACTGCGCTCGCCGTCGCCGCGCGGCGCGCCCTCGGGCCCGAGGACGCCGTGCTCGTGGCTGCGCCGAGTGAAGCCAGCGCACGACTCGACCCGACCTGGCTCGCGGGCAAGTCGCTCCTTAACGGCGCGCCCGCGGCCTACGTGTGCCGCGGCGTCGAGTGCTCGCTGCCGGTGACCGAGCCCGCCGCCGTCGCCGCGCTCGTCTCGCCGCACTCCCGATGACCGAGATCAGCGAGGCTTTCGCGACCGCGTGGCGCCTGATCGCGAGCGGCGACGCCGAGCTGCTCGAGATCGTCTCGCTCTCGCTGCGCGTCACCGGAGCCGCCGTCGTGCTGGCAGCGCTCGCGGGCCTGCCGCTCGGCGCGTGGCTCGGCGTCGCGCGCTTCCGCGGGCGCCGCGCGCTCGTCGCGCTGCTCAGCACGGGCATGGCGCTGCCGCCCGTCGTGGTCGGCCTCGCGCTCTACCTCGTGCTCTCGCGCTCGGGTCCGCTGGGAGCGCTCGAGCTGCTGTTCACGCCCACGGCGATGGTGATCGCGCAGGCCGTGCTCGTGCTGCCGATCATCGCGTCGCTCGCGCGCCAGAGCATCGAGGATCTCGCGCGCGAGTACGGCGAGCAGCTGCGCGCTCACGGCGCATCGCGGGTGCAAGCTGCGCTCACGCTGCTCTACGAGGCGCGCTACTCGCTGCCGACCGCGCTGCTCGCCGGCCTCGGCCGCGCAGTCGCGGAAGTCGGCGCGGTGATGATCGTCGGCGGCAACATCGCGCACGTCACGCGCACGATGACCACCGCGATCGTGCTGCACTCGAGTCGCGGCGACACCGCGCTCGCGCTGGCGCTCGGCCTGATCCTGGTCGCGCTCGCCGCGCTGGTGAACGGATCGACCGAGGCGATTCGCGGCGCGGCGCGGCGAGCGGGCGCATGAGCGCGCGGATGTCGCCGCTGACGTTCGACGACGTGCACTTCGCCGCGGGCGGACGCAAGCTCGTGTGCGGCATCAGCTTCGCACTGGGCTCGAGTGGCATCTCGGTGCTGCTCGGCCCGAACGGCGCGGGCAAGAGCCTCGCGCTGCGGCTCGCGGCGGGGTTGCTCGTGCCGAGCGCGGGCGCAGTCCGCGCGAGCGCGGCGCGCGCGATCGTGCTGCAGCGGCCCGTGTTGTTACGGCGCAGCGTGGCGGACAACGTCGCGTACCCCCTCGCGCTGCGCGGCGTGCCGCGCAGCGAGCGCGCGGCGCGCGTGCGGCGCGCGCTCGAGGCCACCCGCCTCGCCGCTCACGCGGAGCGACCCGCGCGCACGCTCTCGGTGGGGGAGCAGCAGCGCGTCGCGTTGGCAGCCGCCTGGGCGCGCGAGCCGGAGCTGCTGCTACTCGACGAGCCCGCGGCGGCGCTCGACCCCGGCGCGACGCGCGAGCTCGAGCGCGCGATCGGTGCGATCCGCGACGCGGGCGTGAAAGTGGCGATGAGCACCCACGATCTCGCGCAGGCGAGGCGCCTCGCGAGCGAGGTGCTGTTCGTGCACGAGGGGCGGCTGCTCGAGCAAACCCCCGCGGCGGAGTTCTTCAGATCGCCGGGCAGCGAGGAAGCGAGGCGCTTCCTCGCGGGCGAGCTACTGGCGTGAGCCGGCTCTACTCGAGAAAGAACACCTGTTCGCCACCGACCTTGAAGGCCGCGATCGCCGACCGGCCGGCCGCGCCGGTCAGCCAATCCGCGAGCTTCTGGCCGAGGGCAGCCTTAACGCCGGGATGCTTCGCGGGGTCGACCACCATCACGCTGTAGCGGTTCAGCAGGCGCGCATCGCCGCTCACCATCTCGACGAGGCCGCGGCGATTGGAGAGCGCGAGCCACGTCGAGCGATCGGTCAATGTGTAGGCCTGCAGCTCGCCGGCCATACCGAGCGTCGTCGCCATGCCGCCGCCCGCTTCGATGTACCAGCGGCCCGAGGCCGGCTTCGGATCGCGCGCCGCGGCCGCCCAGTAGCGCAGCTCCGCCTTGTGCGTCCCGGAGTCATCGCCGCGCGAGATGAACTTCGCGCCTCGATCCGCGATGCGTGCGAACGCCGCCACGACATTCGCGCCCTTCGCGCCTGCCGGATCCGACTTGGGGCCGACGATCAGGAAGTCGTTGTACATCACGGCGCGCCGCTCGCGCGCGTGCCCTTCCGCGACGAATGCATCCTCCGCCGCGCGATCGTGAACGAGCACGACGTCCGCATCCCCCGCGCGGCCGATCTCCAGCGCCCTCCCGGTCCCCACGGACACGACCCGCACTTCGATCCCGCTCTGCGCGGTGAACTTCGGGAGGATCGCGTCGAGCAGGCCCGAGTCCTGCGTCGACGTGGTCGTCGCGAGTGTGATGAACGGCTTCTCTTCGGAGAACGCCGAGCTCGCTACCAGCGAGAGCGCGGCCGACAGAACGAGTGCGATTCGCTTCGGCATTTCCATCCCCTCAGAACTTCACGATCACGTCGGAGCGCAGGCGCAGCCGATCGGCCGCGCTCACCGAAGTCGCGAACGGGATGCCCGTCTCGAGCTCGTCGCTCAGGAACAGCTCGAGCGAGAGCTCGGTGTTCGGGAACACGTGGCGCGAGCCGTAGAACGCCCAGCCCTCGCGGTTGGTGAAGCCGTCGAGCACGTCGCTGTCCGTGTAGAGCGCGGGGCCGAAGTCGGCTTCGAGCGCGTAGTAACCCACGCCGAGCAGAACGGTCTGCTTCGGATCGCCGAGCTCGAGCGCGAGCCCCCAGCCGAGATCCTGCTTGCCCTCGCCCGCGATGCTCGCGGCGTCGAGATTCTTCGCGAGGTGCGCATGCAGCAGCACGGGCCACTTCGGCATGAGTGCAACGCGCGCGAACAGGCTCGACTCGAGCTGGTCGAAGCTGCCGTCCGAGTCGTTACTGAGGGCGACGTTGCCGAACGCCGCCTGGCGCGTGAAGAAGCCCGCGTTCAGCGAGCCGTAGCTGAGCCACGTGACGCGCCCGCCGAGCGCGAGCTGCTCGCTGGCCTGGAGCGTCGCGCCGCCCTGGAGCCCGAAGAAGTGCGGGTCCTTGGTGAAGCGCGACTCCTCGATCAGGAAGTAGCCCGCGCTCGCGAACAGCCCGAGCTTCGGCGTCGCCTGCAGCGAGCTGCGCACCGAAAGCCCCTCGAGCGAGTAGTCCGGATCCCACGTCATGTAGTCCTTGCCGTTCTTCCACAGGAACGGATTCGACTGCTTGCCGAACACCACCGTGGTCGGCGCCGCGTCGATCGGCAGCTTCAGCTGCAGCCACGCCTCGTCGAGCTCGAAGCGGTCGCGGTCGAAGTCGACGCCCGCGCCGAGCGAGCGATTCGTGCTGCGATTCTCGGTCTCACCCGACGCGAGCCGGAAGCCCGCGGTGAGCCACTCGTTCACGGGCACCACCGCTCCGATGCGCAGCCGGTAGCGCGTGCGATGGCGGTCGTTCGGGTCGCCGCCGAGCTCGTCCTCGTCGAACCAATAGCTCTCGAGGCGCCCGCGGAAGTCGCCCGTGAGCACGATCTTGCTCAGCAGCGAGGACTGCTTCGCTTCGTAGGCCTCGTTCTTGCCGACGAGCTCCGCGTACTTCGCCTCGTCGACGATGCCGCGCTCCTTCAGGATCGCGAGCACTTCCTGGATCACGGCCTCGTCGGCTGCCGTCGCGGGCAGCGTCGCGAGCGAGAGAAGCGCGCAGGCGAGCGCCGCGCGCAGCGATCGAAGTCGCATCGGGAATCTCCTGACCGCGCCGCGCGGTCGCTATTCCCGAACGAATATCGCGATCCTCAGCGCTTCGCTCGCCTCGCGCGCGCCTTCTTCCTCGCGGGCGCGCTCGCGAGCTCCGCCGCGAGCGCCGCCAGATCCGGCGCGATGGCCGAGTTCGCCGCCTGCTCCATCGCGCGAAAGCGTGCGACGAGCTGCCGCCCGAACGGAGTGAGCACCGCTCCACCACCGTCCGCACCGCCGGCGCCCGTGGCGACCACGCCGCCGCGGAAACAGCGATTCATGTCGTCGACGAGCATCCAGGCGTGGCGGTAGGCCATGCCAATCGCGCGCGCCGCCGCCGAGATCGAGCCTTCGGCGTCGACGGCTTCGAGCAGCGCGACTTTGCCGGGCCCGAGCGAGTGATCGCCCGGTGCGTGGATGTGAAGGCGCACGCGGAAGCTCATCGCTTGCGAGACCCGTAGTCGCCGAACGGGTCGTCGCGCTCTCGCACCGCCTCGCGGAAGCCAACGGCCTGCGCGCGCGCGACGAAGTCGAGGCCTTCCTGCGTGTGGCGCGCGATGCCGTCGAAGAGCGTGCCCAACAAGCGCGAGTGCGCGAGGCCCATGCTCTCCGCAGTTTGGTTGCAGAGCAGCTTCAGCATCACGAGCTGATTGGTCGGAACGCGCGCCATGCGCTCGGCGAGCGCAGTCGCGTGCGCGAGCAAACTCTTCGCCGGCACCGTCTCGAGGATCATCCCGATCTCGGCGGCCCGCTTCGCCGGGATCTCGTCGCCGGTGAGCATGTATCGCTTCGCCTTCTCGAGGCCCATCCGATAGACCCACATCGCGGTCGTGGGCGTGCCCCACACGCGGCTCGGCGGGTAGCCGAAGCGCGCATCGTCCGCGGCCACGATCAGATCCGCGCACAGCACGAGGTCGGTGCCGCCGCCGATGCACCAGCCCTGCACCGCCGCGATCGTGGGCTTCTTCGCGTACCAGAGCTTCATGTACGTCGCGACGTACTCGCCCATCATTCTGAGATCGGCGACCGAATCCCATGCCTTCGCGCGTTTCGCACGATCCGCGTTGTCCGGCTGCCACGGCGCGGACCCCAACTCCTGCGCCGAGGGCGCGTCGGTCTCTGCGGCCTGCGCGCGCGTCGACCAATCGAGCCCGTAGCCGGCGCAGAACGCGGGGCCCTCGGCGCGCAGCACGATCACCCGCACGTCGCGCGCGGCGTCGGCCGCGTCGATCGCGTGCGCGAGCTCGTCGCGCAGGCGCGGCGTGATCGTGTTGTAGGCGTCGGCGCGAGAGAGAACGATGTGGCGCACGCCGTTCGCGGTCTCGCTGCGCAGTGCGCTGTAACGCATTCGAGGCGAGCTGACCGCGGCCCTTCGCGCGGCCTTCCTCTTCGCGGATTTCGTGCGTGCGCTCACCGCAAGAATCTCGCCGGATCGCGCGCGATGTCCTTGGTCATGTTCTTGTGGTGCGCTTCGAGCGTGCCGCCGCCGATCTCGATCAGCTTCGCGTCGCGCCAGAGCCGCTCGACCACGTTCTCGCCCATGTAGCCGTAGCCCCCTAACACCTGGATCGCGGCGTCGGCGGCGCGCTTCGCGGCCTGCGAGGCGAACAGCTTCGCGGCGTCGGCGGCGACGCGCTGGCCCGTCGCGGCGAGGTCGATCTTGCGCGCGACGTCGTAGGTGAGCGCGCGCGCGGCCGAGAACTCGGCGTAAGTCTCGGCGATGTAGCGCTGGATCTGGCCGTGCTCGCGAATCGGCACGCCGAAGCTCTGGCGCTGGTTCGCCCAGTCGATCATCACGCGCAGCGAGCGCTTCGCGATGCCGAGCGACATGCCCGCGAGCGTGAGCCGCTCGACATCGAGGTTGCGCATCATCTGCAGCGCGCCCTGCCCCTCTTCGCCGAGGCGATTCGCGAGCGGCACGCGCACGCCCTGGAACACGAGCTCGCCGGTGAACGAGGCGCGGCAGCCGAGCTTGTCCTTCCACTTCTGGCCTAGCTCGAAGCCAGGCATGCCCTTCTCGACGAGGAACGCGGTGAGCGTGCGCTCGCCGGTCGCGGCGTAGACGACGAACGCATCGCCGAGCGTGTGCTCGTCGTAGCCGCTGTTGGTGATGAAGGTCTTCGTGCCGTCGATCACGTAGGCGTCGCCATCGCGGCGCGCGCGCGTCTTCATCGCGATCACGTCCGTGCCCACCTGCGGCTCGGTCATGCACAGCCCGCACAAGATCTCGCCCGTCGCCGCGCGCGGCAGGATCCGCTTCTTCTGCGCGGCGTCGCCGTTCACCGCGAGGTTCTGGGCGAACAGCACCGAATGCGCGAGCACCGCGAGCGCGAAGCCGGGGTCGCTCGTGCACAGCTCTTCGTAGAGCAGCACCGCCGCCGCGGCGTCGAGGCCCGCGCCGCCGTACTCGGCGGGCAGCGTCACCCCTAACAAGCCGAGCTCGCCAGCGCGCTTGAACAGCGCGAGGTTGAACTTCTCCGCGCGGTCGTGCGCGGCGGCCTGCGGCTCGACCTCGCGCGTGACGAACTCCGCGAGGGTTTCGCGAAAGAGCGCGTGCTCGGAGGTGGGGTTCGAGAGATCGAACGTGCGCCAATCGAAGTCACTCATGCACCCAGGTTATTCCCGGGCGAGAGCGGACGCGATGACGCGCTCGCGAATACGGCTACGCGGCGGCGAGATGCTGCTCGACGAACGAGCGAATCGCGTTGCGCGAGGCGGCAGGCGTCGACTGGAACACGAGGCCGAAGTCGGGGATCAGCTGATACGAGGCCTCGGCGCGCGTCTCGATGCGGCCGGCGCGCGGCAGCTCGAACGAGATCTCGAGCGAGGTGCCGAGAGGCAGCGGCTCGGGCGTGCGCAGCAGGCAGCCGTTCTCGCTGAGCGAGAGCACCGAGCCGATCCACTCGCGGTCGGCGCCGCGCATGCGCGCGGGCAGGTTTGTGGGAACGCGCAGGGCGCCGCGCGGCATCGGCTCGAGCACCTGCTGCAGCAGGCGGTAGAGCTCGTGCAGACCGGCGGGCTGCGGGATCGCGCCGATCACGCGCCGGTCGTCGGTCGCGCGCGGCTCGCGGCCGGTCAGCAGAAGAATCGGTAGGCGCTCGAACGGCGCCTCCTCCGGGAGGCTCCCAAGCATGCGGTCGTCGACGAGGCACAGCGCCGGCTCGCGCTTCGAGAGCGGGGGCGAGGCCTGCCACTCGTCGAGCGGCACGATCGAGTAGCCCATGCGGCCGAGGATCGCGCGCGAGAGCGGAATGAACGCCGTGGGACGCGCCAGCGACAGGATCAGGCGGCGCTTCTCTTCGGGAGTCTCGGCGTGGTGCTGCATGCCGGGTTGCATCGGCAGCCGCGTGACGCGAATTGAGGCATACGCGAGGGGCACGCAGGCGACGCGCAACCTCGGGGCTTCGCTCTCGCGAGCCAATCCTTAGAGTGCTTCGCATGGAGCCAGATCTCGCCCGCTGGTTGATTGCGCAGCGCACTGCGATCGAGCGCGATGCCGGCGCGCTCGATGCCGCGAGCGCGGAGGCCGAGGCGCTGCGCCGCTTCCGCTCGTTCGCGGTGCTCGCGCTCGCGCGGGGAGCGGCGACTCCGTCTCTCGAGGGCCTGCGCGCGCCGCTGCGGCGGACCGCGCGCGCGCTCGATGCGTGGATCGCGGCGGTGGCGAGGCTCGCGCCGCTAGAGCTGAAGGCGCAGGCCGCGCTCGCGCCCCTGCGTGCGCAGTTCGTCGCCGCGCTCGCGGCGAGTCAGCCCGCGCGCCGCGCAGCTGGGATCGTCACGGCGAGCGCGCGCCGTGCGGTGCCCGGCGCGATCGACCGCATCGCGGACGCGTTCCTCGCCGCCGACGCAGAGAGCGGCGCGATCGTGGATGCGAACCCCGCCGCCTGCGCGCTGCTCGGCCTCGCGCGCCCGGAGCTGCTCGCTCGCGAGCTCAGCTAGCTCGCGGCGCTCGGCTCGCACGCCGCGCTGCGCGAGCTGCTCGACGCCGTGGCCGAAGGCCGCGAGCCGCCGCGCGTGACGCTCGCACTGCTCGAAGGGAGCGGCGCCGCACTTCGCCTCGACGTGCGCGTGACTCGCTATGCCGCGGGCGGCAGGACGCTCGCGCTGCTGCTCGGACGCAGCGGGGCCTGAGCGAAGATCGCTCGCGCCCTCAGCTCAGCTGCGCGCGCAGAAACGGCACGAGCTTCGACCACGCGTCTGCGGCGGCTTCGGGGCGGTAGGCGTCGGGGCGCGTGTCGTTCAGGAATGCGTGCCCGGCGCCTGGGTAGATGTGCACGGCGCTCGCGTGCTTCGTCTGCGCGAGACGGCGCTTCAGCTCCTCGACATCGGCGAGGGGAATCAGCGCGTCCTCGGCGCCGTAGAGCCCAAGCACGGGGCACGAGAGCGTCGCGAGCGCGTCCAGCGGCTGGCGCGGCTTCTTCGCGCGATCGAGGCCAGCCTCGTAGCGCACCATCCCATAGAACGGCGCGCAAGCGGACAGGCCGCGGCACTCGCACGCAGCGAGCAGCGCGTACTGCCCGCCCATGCAGAAGCCGATCAGGCCGACCTTGCGGCTCGCGACATCCGAGCTCGCCGCGAGCGCGTCGATGCCTTCCTGCACCGCGCGCAGCACGGCGGAGTCGGTGAGCTGCGCGATAAACGGCAGCGCGGTCGCGGGCGTGAGGCCCTCGCGTCCCGTGTAGCGGTACTGGTCGACGACGAGCACGGCGAAGCCTGCTTCGACCAGCCTCGCCGCTACGCGCCGATAGAGATCGGACACGCCCCACACGTCGGGAATGACGACGACGCCGGGGCTCGGGCCGCGCTCGGGCGCTGCCCAGTGGCCGAACGCGTCCTCGCGCGTCTTCACTGCAGCGCCGCGGGCGCCTGCTGCGATTCGACGCCGAGCAGCTCCACCTCGAAGGTGAGCGTCGCGTTGGCGGGGATCACGCCGGGCACGCCGGCTTCGCCATACGCCTTGTCGGGCGGACAAACGAGCGTGGCCTTTCCGCCCTCCTTCATCTGCGCCACGCCCTCGGTCCAGCACGGGATCACGCCGCTCAGCTGGAACGTCGCCGGCTCGTTCCGGGCGATCGAGCTGTCGAAGATCGTGCCGTCGGCGAGCCGGCCCTCGTAGTGCACGCGCACGCGGTCGAGAGCGGTCGGCATCGCGCCCGAGCCCTCGGTGTTGTGCGTGACGCTGAAGGGAGAGCCGTCGGGCGCGCCGGGCTTGCTCGCTTCTGCCGCGGGGTCGGCGTCGCCTTCGGCGCTCGCGGGGGCTGCCTCGTTCGAAGCCTGCTGCTCGGGTCGCGGCTCATCGTTCGAACACGCGAGCGCCAGGGCCGCGAGCGACACCAGCAGAAGCGAGCGAATCGACACGGTGCCTCCTTCGCGCGCGGCTAAGCGCCGGCGCGCTCCTTCACGAGAGCTTGGGTGATCTCACCGGCGTGCGTGAGCAGCGTGCCGCGCGTGATCTCGTCAGCGAGATCGAGCGCGAGCTTGGCGTCCTTCACGAGGTGCGTGACGAGCGTGACGACGTTGCGGCTGAAGAGGCGGCTGGCGTCGCCGGGAACCTCCGCGGGCAGGTTCAGCGGTCCTAACAACAGCACGCCGTCCACGTCGCGCTCGCCGCCGGGATTCGTGAGCGCCACGTTGCCACCGTTCGCGGCCGCGAGGTCCACGACGACGGCGCCGCGCTTCATGCCGCGCACCCCCGCTTCGTCGATCAGCAGCGGCGCGCGCTGGCCGGGCACGAGCGCGGTCGTGATCACGACGTCGCTCTTCGCCGCGGTCGCGGCCATCAGCGCGCGCTGCTTCGCGTAGAACTCCTCGCTCTGCGCCTTCGCGTAGCCGCCCGCGTCCTGCGCGTCGCCGGCGTCGAGCTCGAGCTTCACGAAGCGCGCGCCGAGCGACTCGATCTGCTCCGCCGCCGCCGCGCGCGTGTCGTACGCCTCGACCACGCCACCGAGGCGCTTCGCCGTCGCGATCGCCTGCAGGCCGGCGACACCGGCGCCGATCACGAACACGCGCGCCGAGGTGATCGTGCCGGCGGCGGTGACCATCATCGGGAACAGCTTCGGCATGCGCAGCGCCGCGAGCAGCACCGCGCGATAGCCCGCGATCGTGGCCTGCGACGAGAGCACGTCCATCGACTGCGCGCGGGTGATGCGCGGGATCAGCTCGAGCGCGAAGGTGGTGACACCGCGCTTGGCGAGCGCCGCGGCGCGCTGCGGGTCGTCGAGGGGCCGCATCAGCGCGACCAGAGCCGCACCGCTCTTGAGCCGCGCGATCTCGGAGTCGCTCGGCGCCTGCACCTTCAGCACGAGGTCGGCGGCGGCGAGCGCACCGGGCTCGAGCTTCGCGCCAGCGGCCACGTACGCGGCGTCGTCGAAGCCCGCGGCGACGCCGGCGCCGGGCTCGATGCGCACGTCGAGCCCGAGCTTGACGAGCGCCTTCGCGCCGTCGGGCGCGATCGCGACGCGGTTTTCGGATGCGGCCGTCTCACGCGGAACGAAAACGATCATGGGGCGCGCAGGATAAGGGCTCGGCGCGAAAGTTCGAGGCGATCTTCGTCACCTTCCGGGCCACTTCCGACCTCGCGCGCGCGACTCGGCCTCGCGAGAATGCGCGCCCCATCGCGCACTGGAGCCACCGAATGTCCGCGCCTCGCGTCATCCACAAGAAGACCGGGAACTTCCTCGAAGACTTCCGGCCGGGGCAGGTCTTCCGCCACAAGCTCGGCAAGACCGTGACCGAGGGCTTGTTCACCACGTTCACCGAGTTCGCGATGACGACCTCGCCGCTCGCGAAGAACGCCCGCTACGCGCGCGCGCACGGCTTCGACGGGCTCGTCGTGCCGCCGGGCCTCGCGATGCTGGTCGCCTTCTCACAGACGGTCGAGGACGTGAGCGAGAACGCGCGCGCGAACCTCGAGTACATCGACATGCGCTTCGGCGCGCCGGTGTACGTGGGCGACACGCTCGAGGTCACGACCAAGGTGCTCGGCATCAAGACGAGCGCGTCGCGCCCGAACCTCGGCGTGGTGCACGTGCAGAGCACGGCGCGCAAGAACGTCGGCGCCCCGGGCGAGGCCGTGGTGATGACCTGGCAGCGCAAGGTCCAGGTGTACAAGAGCAACGACGCGGCGAAGGCGAACGAGGGCGAGATCGCGGCGGACGAAGTCGCGTGCGAGCTATGGCTGCCGCCGTACGACGCAAAGCGCGACTACAAGGCGCTCGCGCACCTCTCGAACGCCGACACTTATTACGAAGACTTCGAGCCCGGCACGCGCATCGAGCACTCGCGCGGCCGCACCATGACGAGCGAGCACATCCACCTGACCGCGATTCTCGACAACACGAGCCAGGTGCACTGCAACCAGCACATGATCGACCTGAACCCCGAGCAGTACGTCGGCGGCCAGCTGATCATCTTCGGCGGCATCCCGTTCGTGCTCTGCCTCGGCCTCTCCTGCCCCGACGTCGCCGACAACGCGCTCGGCGACCTCACCTACACGACGGGCAAGCACACCGCGCCGCTGTTCGCGGGCGACACGGTGTTCGCGGCGACGGAGATCCTCGGCAAGCGCGACCTGACAGGCCGCCCCGATCTCGGCGTGATCTCGACGCGCCTGTTCGGCTACAAGCCGAAGGCGAAGCAGAGCACGGAGCGCGTGCAGATCTTCGAGCTGGATCGCGAGATCGTGGTGAAGCGAAGAAGCCACTACGCGTAGGCGCTACACGCTGCGATGGCGTAGCGGGGCAACCTGCGCGATCGCTGAGAAGTCGCGGTCGCGGTGCAGTACCTCGAGGTCGTGCCGAATCGCGCACGCGGCGATCAGGCAGTCGGTCGAGGACCGAATCGTCAAGCCCGAGCGCCGGGCCGAGCGGTAGAGGCCCACTGCCTCGAGCACGACCGATTCGCGGACCGGCGACTCGATGCACGGCAGAGCCAACATGGACTCACGCGCCGTCCGGAACGCTCGTTCGTCCCGAAAGCCCTGCAGGACCTCTTGGATGACGGGCAGGCAGGTCACGACTTCGCCGATGTCGATGACTGCGTCGAGATCGAGGGGACGAAAGCGGCGGAAGACATCCACCCAGACCGAGGTGTCGACGAGGATCACGCGCGGCGACGCCTCGTGGGGCGGCGATCCCTGCGCATCTCGCCGAGGTCCCCCTCCCAAAGTCCCGAGCCGCGGAGTTCGAGAATGCGCCGCGCCTTCGCGCGCTTTACGAACTCCTCGAGGGCCTTCTCCACGGCGCGTGAGTAGGTCTTCTCACCCGACAGCCGCGTCGCCTCTTCCAGCAGATCTTCGCGAAGCACAAGATTCGTGCGTTTCATACACACAGCGTAGCTTGCGCACGCCCGGGAGCCCGCGGCCCTACGCGATCCGCTTCACGCTCTCCGGCAGGTCATCCGCGACCCGCACGATCGGGATCCCCGTCTGCGTGTTGAGGTGCATCTCCTGGTGCGCGCGCGGGAGATCCTTCCAGGCGTAGATCTCTTTGTGCACGGTCGGCTTGAACACCTTGCCGTAGAGCGCGGTCGCAGCGGCGCAGCCCTCGACCGTCTCGTAGTGCGTGTGGTCGATCGTCACCTGCTTCACGCTCATTAAGGTCGAGTTGTAATCGACGACTTGCGAGAGCTGCCATCCGGACGAGACGTTCACGCCCTGGCGCGCAGCGACGGCGAGGCCCGCGGCGAAGACTGGGCCGCGCAGCATGTCGCACACGATGTGCATCTGTTCGCCGTTCGTGAGCTTGCGGCACTCGGCGGTAAACGCCTTCACGCCGTCCTTCGACTTGAAGCGATCGAACTTCTTCTGGTCGATGCCGACGATGCCCTGCTTCTCGAGCGCGGCTCGGCGCTCGGGGCTGCCCGAGCAGAAGAACGCGCTATGGCCCTCGCTCTTCGCGAGCTGGAGGAACAGCTCCGACACGCCGCCGCCGAAGCCGAGCACGTTCACCAGCGCGCGGCGTTCGTACGGCACCTTGAGGCGGTAGATGCCGAGCGCGCGGCGCCACATGTGGTACGCGGTCGGCGCGCGCAGCGGCATCGCTGCGATCTCCCAGAGCGAGAGGCCGCAGCTGAGCGGCGCGTGGATCAGCTGCCACTCGCCGACGACCGCTTCCTTCGCGTACCAGCCCACGGAGTCCTCGGCGTCGTAGCCGAAGATCCGCAGCGGGAACCCGTAGTCGTCGCCGCCGCCGTTGCAGTGCGTGATGACGATGTCGCCGGCCTTGAACTTCTTCACGTTCGCGCCGACCGCGAGCACTTCGCCGGTCATCGAGTTGCCGGGGATCATCTTCCCGCCGCGCACTTCGGCGATGTTGATCGTGTCCGCCGTCGTCGCGTGATCGATGTTGTGCTCCGCCGAGACCGCTAGCACGCGCACGTGCACGTCGTTCGCCCCGATGGGCCGCAGCTCGAGCGTGTCGAGTGCCAGCACGCGCGACACGTCGACCTTCGCGGGGTCGCCGCCTACGCGCGCCTTCTCGGCAGCGACGGCGGCGGAAGAGATCGAGTACGCGGCGACGGACGGCATGCGGGCTCCAGGGGTTGAAGAGGGGCGCGCAGGGTAACGGCTCGGCTTGCGAGCGCGCGCTCGGGTTGCCCTGCTCCGTCGTACTCCATACCGTGCCGCGCCTTCACGCGAAGGTGAGCGATGCGTTTTTACGAGTACGAGTCGAAGGCGCTGTTCCGCAAGCGCGGCATGCCGCTCGGCCGTGGCAAGGTGGTGAACAGCGCGGCTGAAGCGAGCGCTGCCGCGAAGGAGATCGCCGGCCCCGTCGTCGTGAAGAGCCAGGTGCTCTCCGGCGGGCGCATGAAGGCGGGCGCGGTGCAGTTCGCCGACACGCCCGAGCAGGCCGCCGCGAAGTACGAGCACGTGCTGCCCATCATCGTGAAGGGCGAGAGAGCGCGCTGCGTGCTCGTGGAGGAGAAGTCGCCCGTCGCGAAGGAGTTCTTCGCGAGCGTCACCTGGGACGGGCGCGCGAAAAAGCCCGTGCTGCTGTTCTCGGACATGGGCGGAATCGACATCGAGGAAGTCGCCGAGAAGCACCCCGAGCATCTCTCGCGCACGCACTTCTCCTCGATCCTGCCGATCAGCGAGCGCGTCGCGAAGGAGGCGATCAGCGCGGTCGGCGTGACGGGGGACGACCTCAACGCGCTGATCCCGATCGTCTACAAGCTGATGCAGCTGTTCCTCGACTTCGATCTCACGCTCGCCGAGATCAATCCGCTCGCGAAGCTGACGAACGGCAAGTTCATCGTGCTCGACGGCCACGTGGACATGGAGGCCGAAGCGCGCGGCGCGCACAAGCCGCTGCTCGCGGAGCTCGGCATCGGCGACGACGAGACGCGCCTCGCGCGGCCGCCGACGAAGTTCGAGCTCGACGGCGCGCGCGTGAACGCCGCGGACCACCGCGGCGTGGCCGGCAACGTGGTCGAGTTCGACGGCAACTTGGGACTCATCATCGGCGCCGGCGGCGGCTCGCTCACGCTGTTCGACGCGGTGCGCAAGCACGGCGGCAAGCCCGCGAACTACTGCGAGATCGGCGGCAACCCCAGCGTGGGCAAGGCGAAGAATCTCACCAAGCTGATCCTCTCGAAGCCCGGCGTGGAGAAGATCGCGGTGATGATGAACGTGGTCTCGAACACGCGCGTCGACATCGTCGCGCGCGGCGTGATCAAGGGCTGCCTCGAGGCCGGCAAGAAGCCGAGCGACGTGATCGCGATCTTCCGCATCCCCGGCTCGTGGGAGGAAGAAGGCTTCAAGATCTTGAAGAAGTACGGCGTCGACTTCTGCGACCGCAGCGTGTCGATGTACGAAGCCGCGGGGCGCGCGGTAGCGAAGATGAAGGCGTAGCGAAATGTCGATCCTCATCACGAAAGACACGACCTTCATCATTCAAGGCATCACCGGCCGCGAGGCGGTGAACCTGACGCGCGAGAACCTCGCCTACGGTGCGAAGATCATCGGCGGCGTGACGCCGGGGCGCGCGGGGCGCGACATCTACGGCGTGCCCGTCTACGACACGGTGCGCGAGATCGTCGCGAAGCACGGGCAGCCGGACGGCTCGATCGTGTCGGTGCCGCCGCGCTTCACGCGCGATGCGGTGTTCGAGGCGCTCGAGAACGGCATCAAGCTCGTCGTCGTCGTCACGGAGAACATCCCGCGCAAGGAAGTGGCGCAGATGGTCGAGCTCGCGGCGCTGCGCGGCGCGCGCATCATCGGCCCGAACTGCCTCGGCATGATCTCGCCCGGCGAAGCGAAGATGGGCGGCGTCGGCGGCCCCGCGGCGAACACGCGGCAGGCCTACAAGAATGGCCCCATCGGCGTGATGTCGCGCAGCGGCGGCATGACCACCGAGATCGCGTCCACCCTGACAGCCGCGGGCCTCGGCCAGAGCACCTGCGTGTCGATCGGCGGCGACGCGATCGTCGGCACGACCTACGCCGAGCTGATGCCGCTGTTCGAGGCCGACGCGGAGACGAAGGCGATCGCGATCTACTCCGAGCCCGGCGGCCGCATGGAAGCCGAGCTCGCGGAGTGGGTAACCCGCAACAAGTCGCGCCTGCCGATCGTGGCGTTCATGGCGGGCCGCTTCATGGACGAGATGAAGGGCATGCGCTTCGGCCACGCCGGTACGATCGTCGAAGGCAAGGAAGACACGACCGCGGAGAAGATCGCGCGCATGGAGGCGGCGGGAATCAGCGTGGCCGAGCGCATCGAGGAGATCCCCGCGCTGATCCGCAAGCGCCTCGCGGCGAAGGGAGTGACGCTGTAATGCCCGGGCTGTTCATCGACGTGCAGGTGGACGCGAGCGTCGCCAAGGACGCCGCGCTCGCGAAGAAGCTCGCCGACGTGTGCGCGGTCGACATCTTCGACCAGAATGCGGACGGCACCCTGAAGATCGTCGCGGACAACCTCGACGAGTGCGTGCTGTGCGATCTCTGCATCCAGGCCGCGCCCGCGGGCGCGGTGCGCGTGATCAAGCTCTACGAGAACTGACGCCGCGAGTGGAGGCTCGCACGATGCTTCGCGCCACCACATGCAACACGGTCGCCGTGCTCGTGCTCGTGCTCGTGCTCGCGAGCGCCTCCGCGCGCGCGGCCGAGCTCGTCGTCGAGTGGGCGCCGCTCGCGGTCGCGGTGGAGAGTTATCAGGTCGAACGGCGCGTCGATGATCCCAGCGAGTCCTTCCGCTTGATCGCGCGGGTCTCGGGAGACGCGACGCGCTTCTCCGACCGCAGCGTTCGCTTGGGCGTGCGGTATTGCTACCGCGTTCGCGGCGTCCGCGCGGAGCGCATGTCGCCGCCTTCGCCGGAGCTGTGCAGCGTCGCCACCGAGCCCGCGCGCGAGCCGGAGCCCGCTCCCGAGGAGGCGGCCCCGCTCGTCCCGCCGCTCGACACGTAGCCGCAGTCCGTCGACGTGAGAGAGGTGAAAGCGATTCGCAGGCCGCCGCCGCGTTATCCGCAGGAAGCGCAGCTCGCGGGAATCTCCGGCTGGGTGAAGCTGCGGTTCACCGTCGCCGCGGACGGCACGACGAGGGACGTGCAGGTCGTGCTTGCCGAGCCGCCGGGCGTGTTCGACGCGGCGGCGATCGAAGCCGCGCAGCGCTTCTTCTACTCGCCGCGGACCGAGAATGGTGTCGCGGTGGATCGCCCGAACGTCGAAACCGAGATCACGTTCACGTGGATCGACCGCGGTGGCGCGCTCGTCATCGACCCCCGTCGCCCGGCGTCACGCTGATCAGCGCGGGCGCGCCCCACTCGTCTTCGACCGGAGCGGCGCGGCGTGCCTCGGGCACCGACGCCCGGGGCTGCCGCACCGGTGGAGGCGGCGCGATTTGCGCTTGGGCGGGCGCGCGTGCCGGCTCGGGCGCCGCGGCCACGCGAGGCGACGGTTCTCGCGCTGCACTCGCGCGCACGCGCGGGGTTGCTCTCGGCTGCTCGCGGGCGGGCGGCCGCGTCTCGGCCGCGAGCGGCGCAGGCGCCTCCCGCGGCGCGAGCTTCGGTTCCGTGACGACTTCCTCGGTAGGCGGCGCCGCGGCGACAGCGGGTAGCACCGGCTCCAGCGTGCGCGCCTCGTTCGCGCTCGGGCCCGCTGGCTCACTCCTGCCGAGCCACAGCCCCGCACCGAACGCGACGGGGATCAGGAACGCACCCACGGCGAGCGCGATCGCCAAGCTGAGCGGCACCGTTCGCGGTTCGCGCGGGGCCGGAGCCGCCGGCGGCGCGGGAGGAATCGCGTCGTCGCGAACCGGCGCGGGAGCGACGGCGGGGCTCGGCGCTTCGACGATGGCGCGCGGGACGGGGCGCGGCGTTTCTGCGCCAGCGAGCCGCGCCGAAGCGCGCGCCGTGTGCGAGGGTGGCTCAGCGGGTGCGCTGCGCAGCGCGGGTGCGAGCTGCCCGCGCACCGCGCGCGCAGCATCCTCGACGCGCGCCGCCGAGCTCGCGTCGAGCGCCACGGTGAGCTCGGGAACACCGAGCGCAGCGATCGAGTCGCAGCTGCGCGAGCTCGTTTCGCCCGCTCCGATCAACGTGATGGCGCCCGCGCTCTCCCGAGCCAGGCTCGCGAGCGACTCGGCGGTCGCGGGGGGCATGCGCTCGGCGTCGTCGAGCAACAGCAGCAGGGGCTGCCGCTTCGCGAAATCTCGCAGCGCCGCGACCGGCTCGGCTCGCGCGCCGAGCGCGAGACAGTCCAGACACCAACACGCGATGCCCACGAGATCGAGCGTCGGCACCGGCACGTAAACCGCGCGGAACCCGGGCGGAGGCGCCGCCTCGATCGCGCGCAGCGCCGACGTTCGACCGCTCCCACATTCGCCGTGAATGAGAATCATCGGGGTGCCCCGGTTGAGGTGGCCCCGTTCGCCCTCGCGTCGCACGGACGCGAGCCGGTTGCGCCGTGGCTGCTCACGCCCTGCCTGCCGGCTTCGGCTGCGGCGCGAGGTTTCGCGACAGCTTCAGCATCAGCTCGATCGGCGCGAGCGCCTTCACGCGCAGGTCTTCGGGCACGGTCACCTCGGGCGCCAGGTCGCGCAGGCACAGGTAGAGCTTCTCGAGCGTGTTGAGGCGCATGAACGGGCAGCGGTTGCACGAGCAGCTCTCGTCGATGCCCGGCGCCTGGATCAACGTCTTCTTTTTCCCTGCCGCCGCGAGCTGCTTCTCGATCTCGTGGAACACGCCGTCTTCCGTCGCGATGATCAGCGTCGTCGCGCGCGACTCGACCGCGCGCTTGATGATGCCCGTCGTCGAGGCCACGAAGTCCGCTTGCGCGAGCACGGCGCTCTCGCATTCGGGATGCGCCAGCACCTCCGCGTCCGCATGCTTCACCTTCAGCGCCGCGAGCTCCTTCGCGCTGAACTGCTCGTGCACGATGCACGCGCCGGGCCACACGATCAGGTCGTCGCGCCCGAGCTGCTCGCCCATCCACTTCGCGAGGTGACGGTCCGGCGCGAGGATGAGCTTCTGCCCGTCGAAGTGGCGCGCCATCGCGACCGCGTTCGACGAGGTGCAGATCAGGTCGCTCATCGCCTTCACTTCCGCGGAGCAGTTGATGTAGGAGAGCAGCTTCGCGCCGGGGTGCTGCGCCTTGAACGCGGCGAGGTCCCTCGGCGGGCAGCCGTCGGCGAGCGAGCAGCCCGCCTCGAGATCGGGCACCACGACCTTGCGCGTCGGATTCAGGATCTTCGCGGTCTCGGCCATGAAATGAACGCCGCAGAACACGATCACGTCGCGCTCGACGCGGGTCGCAGCCTGCGCGAGCGCGAGCGAGTCGCCGACGAAATCCGCGAGATCCTGGATCTCGCATTCCTGGTAGTAGTGCGCGAGCAGCACCGCGTTGCGCTCGCGCTTCAGCGCGCGAATCGCTCCTTCGAGATCGGCGGGGAACTCGGGCCTAACGAGTTGGGGGGCGGCGGACATCGCATCACTCCGGGCGAGGGGCGACCTTAGCCGGGCCGACGCTCCGAGACCGAGGGCTGAATCATCAGCGTGGGCACGCCGCAGGTTCCCGACTTCACCGTGAACACGAAGGTGCCGGGCTTGCGTCCGGGTTTGCAGGGCGTGAGGTCGAAGCCCGCTTCGCTGAGGCGCGCATGCGCGGCGGGTGCATCCGCGACGCGATAGGCGACACCCGCTGGACGGTCGGGGCCGGTGCGCGGCGCGTCCGGCTTCAGCGACGACACCACCTCGAGCGTGAAGTGGCCGAGCCGGAAAAACTGCTGACGCGCGCCCCAAGGAAACTCCTTGTCGAGGCCGAGTCGAATCCCGAGCGCCTCGCCGTAGAGCGACTTCGCGCGCTCGGCATCGGGCGTCGCGATCACGAGGTGATCGACGGAGTCGGTCGTCGCGCCCGCGTTCTCGTCGGTCGCGGGCGAGAGCGGCAGAAGGTCGGGCGGCGAGAGATGCTCGATCGCGAAGAGCTGCAGGCCGTGGGTCGCGGCTCGATCGAGCAGCACGTTGCGCCACTTGCGAAACGCCCCCGAGTCCGAGTCGCGCCCGAGGCCCGGCTGCAGCGCGCTCGGCGCGAGCCCGCGCGCTTGCGCGTGCGCGCGAAACGCCTCGGCATCGGGGGTCGCGAACGCGAGCGCGAAGACGCCCTCGCCGCTCGCGTCGAGCCAGTCACCGAGCCAGCGTCCGGCGCCAGCCGCTGGCGCGAGCAGCTCGAGGTACGTGTTCTCGAGCCGAAACAGCGCGTTCTCAGTGCCGAGGGCCGGGTGCTCGCCGCGCCAGGTTGCGGCGCGCCCGAGCAGGCGTGCGTAGCTGCGCTGCGCGGAGGTGAGGTCGCGAACGGCGATCACGAAGTGGTCGAGTGCAGTCAGCATCGGGCCAAGATGGCACGCGGCGAACGCCGAGGCCGCACGGAAAACTTCTTCCGCACGCGGAACGAGAGTTCCATCTCGTGGGCAGTCGCCAATCTCGAACTTCTGCTGTTTCGCGGACTTACACGCGTGGAGCCGTGCGGCATGGCAATTGCTGTTGCGCTTCCCGTGCTGCTCCCATCTCCGGAGTCCTACATGCGACTACTGCGTCCGCTGCTGCTGCTGCTCGCCCTCGCGCTACCCGGCGCTCTTCAAGCCGCACCACTCAACTTCGTGCCCGACCAGGGGGCGATGACGCTCCATGTTTGGGCGGGCAACACTCTGATCGCGAGCGGTCAAGGTCAATTGGACTCGGGCTTTCTCGTGTTCGACCCAACGACCGGCGTCGTCTCCGACCTCGACCTGACCGCGATGAACCTGGCGATCTGGGCGTCGGCGCTGCCGGGCGCCTACAACGCGCTTCTGCTGAAGGTGAACGTGGCGCCTGGCGCCGGCTTCGCCTCCACGGGCGACACCACCAACCCGTACAACATCTCGATCGGCCCGCTCGACGTCGCGTACCTGGGATCGATGGTCGATGCGACCACGCCGGTGACGGTCCCGAGTGTTCCGATCTTCGGGACGCTGTCGGTCAGCGCGCTCGACGTCACGATCCTGTACGACCCGGCCACGTCGCGGCTCAGCTTCCAGGGCGTGAAGCTCGCCGAGTTCGTGCACAACGGAGTCACTCTCACGGTTCGGGGCAACATCGAGTTCGTGGGCCAGCCGGTGCCCGAGCCGGCATTGGCAGCGCTCGCGCTCACCGGCATCGCCGGGCTCGCGACGTTCGGCCGACGCCGCTTCTAGACCCTGCGCTTTCCCAAAACGCCCGGCCTTCGCGCCGGGCGTTTTCGTTTCGAGCCCTCACGCGCTCGGGTAGCCTCGCCGATCTCTGAGTTTTCGGCGGAGGCGTGATGGCGGAGCGCGAGAAACCCTGGGTGTTCCGAACGTACTCGGGGCACTCGTCCGCCGAGGCGAGCAACGCGCTCTACCGCACGAATCTCGCGAAGGGGCAAACGGGCCTTTCCGTCGCGTTCGATCTGCCCACGCAGACCGGCTACGACAGCGACCACCCCCTCGCGCGTGGCGAGGTCGGCAAAGTCGGCGTGCCGGTCGGCTCGATCGAGGACATGGACACGCTGTTCCGCGGGATCCCGCTGGACCGCATGAACACCTCGATGACGATCAACGCGACGGCCGCGTGGCTGCTCGCGCTCTACGTCGCCGCCGCGGAGCGCCAGGGCGTCGCCGCGAGCAAGCTCTCGGGCACGACGCAGAACGACATCGTCAAGGAGTACCTGTCGCGCGGGACGTACGTGTTTCCGCCGGAGCCATCGATCCGCCTGATCAGCGACATGATCGCGTTCACGGTCGACGCGATCCCGAAGTGGAATCCGATCAACATCTGCTCCTATCACCTGCAGGAAGCCGGCGCGACGCCGGTGCAGGAGATCGCGTACTCCTTCGCCAACGCGATCGCCGTGCTCGACGCCGTGAAGGCGCGCGGCGACGTCGCCGCAAGTGCCCTGCTCCGCGTTTTTGGGCGCATCTCGTTCTTCCTGAACGCGGGCATCCGCTTCGTCGAGGAAACGTGCAAGGCGCGCGCGATGACGGAGTTGTGGGATCGCGTGGGCCGTGAGCGCTATGGCGTCGCGGACGCCGAGCTGCGCCGCTTCCGCTACGGCGTGCAGGTGAACAGCCTCGGGCTGACGGAGGCGCAGCCCGAGAACAACGTGATCCGCATCGTGCTCGAGGCGCTCGGCGTCACGCTCTCGAAGAACGCGCGCGCGCGGGCGCTGCAGCTGCCCGCGTGGAACGAGGCATTGGGGTTGCCGCGGCCGTGGGATCAGCAGTGGTCGCTGCGCATCCAGCAAATCCTCGCCTACGAGACCGACCTGCTCGAGTACGGCGACCTGTTCGACGGCTCGCCCGTCGTCGCCGCAAAGGTGAAGGAGCTGACGGACGGTGCGCAGGCCGAGCTCGACAAGGTGTTAGGGATGGGCGGCGCGGTGGCCGCGGTCGAGAACGCGTACATGAAGCAGCGTCTCGTGGAGTCGCATACCAAGCGGCTGCGCGCGATCGAGAGCGGCGAGCAGATGGTGATCGGCATGAACGCGTATCGCGAAGCCGAGCCGAGCCCGCTCACGAGCGGCGCCGGCGGCGCGATCCTCAAAGTCGACGAGAGCGCCGAGCATGCGGCGATCGAGCGGTTGCGCGCGTTCCGGAGCAAGCGCAGCGCCGGCGACGCGAAGGCGGCGCTCGCGAACCTGCGCGACGCCGCGAAGAGCGGCGCGAACGTGATGCCCGCCTCGATCCGCTGCGCGCAGGCCGGCGTCACCACCGGCGAATGGGCCGACGCGCTGCGCGCCGTGTTCGGCGAGTACCGCGCGCCGACCGGCGTGGTCGTGCGCGAAGTGCGCGGCGCGGACCCCGAGGCCGAGAAGATCCGCGCGCGCGTGCGCGGACTCGCGCCGAAGCTCGGGCGGCCGCTGAAGCTGCTCGTGGGCAAGCCCGGCCTCGACGGCCACAGCAACGGCGCGGAGCAAATCGCGGTGCGCGCGCGCGACCTCGGCATGGAGGTCGTGTACGAGGGCATTCGCGTCACGCCCGCCGAGATCGTGCAGAGCGCGCGCGACGAAGGCGTGCACGTGATCGGGCTATCGATCCTGTCCGGCTCGCACGGCGTGCTCGTGCTCGACGTGCTCGGCCGCCTGCGCGACGCGGGCGTGCGCGTGCCGGTCATCGTGGGCGGCATCATCCCCGAAGACGATGCCGCGCAGCTGCGCGCCGCAGGCGTCGCGCGCGTCTACACGCCGAAGGATTTCGACCTGACGCGCGTGTTAGGGGAAGTGGTGGACGTGGCGGAGGCCGCGTCTGCCTAGCGCCAACGAACGCGCCGCGGAGTTGACGGCGCGACTGCTCGCGCGCGACCGAGCCGCCGTCGCGCCTGCGCTGAATCTCGCGGACGACTCGCGGCCCGAAGAGCGCGCCGCCGCGCGCGAGCTGCTCGCGGCGCTCGAAGCGCGCGTGCTGTTCGGCGGCGCGCCGCGGCTCGGGCTCACCGGCGCGCCCGGCGCCGGCAAGTCCACGCTGCTCGACGCGCTCGTGCGCGCGCACCGCGCGCGCGGCGAAACGGTGGGGATCGTCGCGGTAGATCCTTCGAGCCAGAAGAGCGGCGGCGCGCTGCTCGGCGACCGCGTGCGCGTGCGCTCCGCCGCGAACGACTCCGGCGTTTTCTTCCGCTCGCTCGCGGCGCGCGAGTCATTAGGCGGACTCAGCGACGCCGCGCGCGCCGCGGTCACGATCATGGCCGCGGTGTTCGACGTGGTGATCGTCGAGACCGTGGGCGTGGGCCAGAGCGAGGGCGACGTCGCCGATCTCGTCGACACGCTCGTGTTCGTGGCGCAGCCCGCGGCGGGCGACACCGTGCAGTTCCTCAAGGCCGGAGTGCTCGAGCTCCCGGACATCTTCGCGGTCGGCAAAGCCGACCTCGGCGCGCTCGCCGAGCGCACCGCGCGCGAGCTCGAGAGTGCGCTCGCACTCGGCGAGAAGAGCGACGTCGCCTGGATCCCGCCGGTGGTGCTGCTGAGTGCACGCGACGGCACGGGCATCGACGCGCTCGAAGCCGCGATCGCGAAGCACCGCGCGCATCTCGCGGGCAGCGCACTCACCGCGAACCGCCGCCGCGGCCGCGACGCCTGGCTGCGCGGCATGCTCGCGCGCCGCTACGGCAGCTACGGCCTCGCCGCGCTCGGCGGCGCGAGCGCGCTCGCGGAGAAGCTCGCCGCCGCGCCCGAGGTGTCGGGCTTCGCGCTCGCGGAAGAGCTCGGCGCTGCAATCGAGCGCGCGCTGCGGGGAGGCGCGGCGTGAAGAAGTTGTGGAGGCGCGCAGGCAAGCTCGTGCTGTTGTTGTTGCTCGCGGAGCTGCTGTTCTTCTTCATGCTCGGGACGCGGATCCGCGAGCTGTTCGAGGGACCGCGGGAGGTGCTGGGCGCCGTTGATCCGCGCGATCCCGCTCAGAGCGACCCGAATGCCTCGGCCGACACCTCTGCCTGACCTCGAGCGCGCTCACGACCTCATCGCCACGCGCGATTGTGGGTGAGCGACTGCGAACACGGCCTTCGCCGCTCACCCCAGCCCCGCCCACTCCACGTCCGGCACGCCCGCGCGCTTGTTCTCCACCCGCGCGAGCACGAATAACAAGTCGCTGAGGCGGTTCAGGTAGCGCAGCGCCACTTCGCTGAGCGGCTGCGCGCGGTGCAGCGTGACGCACCTGCGCTCGGCGCGGCGGCAGACGACGCGCGCGTGGTGAAAGCTCGCGGCGCCGCGCGTGCCGCCGGGCAGGATGAAGCGCTTCAGCGGCGCGAGCTCCGCTTCGCTGCGATCGATCGCGGCTTCGAGCGCGTCGACCCAGGCCTGCGCGGGCTCGGCGATGCCGCTCTTCGCGCGGCGCTCTGCATCCGGTGTCGCGAGGTAAGAGCCGAGCGAGAACAGCGTGCTCTGGATCTCGGCGACGAATGCGCGCAGATCCGCCTGCTGCGAGTCCGCCGCCGCAGTCCCGAGCACCGCGAGCAGCTCGTCGACGGCGCCGTACGCCTCGACGCGCACGTCGTCCTTGCCGACGCGCCCGCCCGCGAACAGATCCGTCTCGCCCGAGTCCCCGCGCCGCGTGTAGATCTTCATGCGCTCGGATTCTTGCGCTCGTACTCGGCGAGCTCCGCGTCGACGCGCGAGAGCGCGCTCGCATCCGCGGCGGCCGGCACTTGCGCCGGCGTTCCTTGGCGTCGCAAGAACGTCACGATCAGCGCGAGGCCGAGCGCAATCACGACGCCCGGGATCACGTAGGCGAGGACGCCGCGACCCTTCGCCTCGGGCGCCTGCAACATCTTCTCGCCGTACCTCGCGAGGATCTCCGCCTTCACGTCGGCTTCGGGGCGCCCGAGCCGCTCCTGCTCGAGGATCCACATACGCAGGTCTTGCGCGTAGCCGCTGCTGCAATCGGGCAAGGAGAAGCCGGGGCACCACGGGCTCATCAGCTCGTTCGAGAGCGCGTAGCCCCAGCCTTCTTCGGACTGCGCAATCGCGGGCGCACTCATGAAAAACGCAACCAGCACGAACGAGAGGACCGCGAGCGAGCGCACCCCAAGCCGAATCGCGCCAAGCGGATCAGCCGCGGCGCGCAGCGGCGTCGGCTGCATCCGCTGTGCAACCCAGCGCGTGTGAGCACCGCAACCCGCTCGCGACATCTCCTCAAATCTCCCAATTCAGCTGTTTGGGCTCTTTCGTCTCGCCACGCTGCCGCACTTCGAGCCGCTGCGTTTCGGGCACGACCCGCGAGCCCGGCGGCACCGACTCCGTCACAACCGCGTTGCCGCTGATCACCGTGCCGCGCCCGATCACGGTCTCGCCGCCGAGGATCGTGGCGCCCGCGTAGATCGTGACGTCGTCCTCGAGCGTCGGGTGGCGCTTCGTGCCGCGGATCGTCTGACCGCGGCGCGGCGAGAACGCGCCGAGCGTCACGCCCTGATAGATGCGCACGTTGTCGCCGATGTCGGCGCTCTCGCCGATCACGACGCCGGTGCCGTGGTCGATGAAAATGCGCCGTCCGATGTTCGCGCCGGGATGAATGTCGATCCCGGTTCGATCGTGCGCGTACTCGGCCATGATGCGCGGCAGCTGCGGTGCGCCGAGCTTCACGAGCTCGTGCGCGAGGCGGTACACGGCGATCGCCTGGATCGAGGGATACGCCACCAGGATCTCCGCGAAGCTCTTCGCGGCCGGGTCGCCCTCGAACGCGGCCTCCAGGTCTTCCGCCAGGCGCTCGCGCACCTGGGGGAGGCGAGCGACGAACTCGGCTGCGACCGCCTCCGCGACCACGCCTTCCGGCAGCGGCACCTTCGCGAGGAAGCGCAGCAGCCGCTCGGCGATCGCGGGCAGCTCCGAACGCAGCGCACCGCGGTCGCGCTGGTGGAGCACGACGCCCTTCACGCGCTCGGTCCACGCCACGACCTCGTCGTAGGCCGGGTAGCCCTCCGCATCGGCCTTCGCGAGCGCGTCCACCGCCGGCGCGGAGAGCGCCGCGATCGTGGCCTCGTAGACATCGTCGAGTCGCTTGGCTTTCATCGGTGCTCCGGCCGGGCGCAAGGTTTTGCAGCTTAGCCCCAAAGTTTCTGTGAGATTCGGGCAGGATGCCGGCACGGGGGACGGGGTGGCGGAGCGCAGCGAAGAAGTCAGCGCCGGCGGGCTCGTCGTGCGGCGCGGCGCCAGCGGTTACGAGGCGCTCATCGCCGAGCAAGTCGACCGCAACTCCGGGCGCCGCACGATTCGCCTGCCGAAGGGCAAGATCGACCCCGGCGAGACGCGGGAAGAGGCGGCGCTGCGCGAGGTGCGCGAGGAAGTCGGGCTCAGCGCCCGCATCATCGCGCCCCTCGGCGACGTCTCGTACGTGTTCTACGAGCGCCGGGCCGGGCGCCAGGTCGCGAAGCGCGTGCACTACTACCTGATGGCCCATGCCGCGGGCGAAGCGCACGCGGCCGACGGCGAGATGGCGCGCGTGTTGTGGTGCGCGCTCGCCGAAGCCGAGGCGCGCATGAGCTTCGACGCGGAGCGCGAGATCGTGGCGCGCGCACGTGCGCTGCTAGAGTCGCCAGAACCCCCGACACTCTGACTCCCTAACAATCCGGCCCCTCCGCGAGCTCACGTGCAATCGGTCTTTTCGCCGTCGAGCCTCAACTGCTTCGAGAACTGCCCCAAGCAGTATTCCTTCCGCTACATCGAAAAGATCCAGATCGAGAGCGAGGGCATCGAGGCGTTCGTCGGCAAGCGCGTCCACGAGATCCTCGAGCGCCTCTATCAGTTCGTCGGCCAGGGCATGCTGCCCTCGCTCGGCAAGGTCGTGGCCCGCTACCACGCGAACTTCGAGGAGCAGTTCGACGCCGCGCGCGTGCGCATCGCGCGCGAGGGCACGCCGGTCGACTTCTACCGCGACGCCGGCGCGCGCGGGCTCGAGAACTACTACCGCCGCCACTACCCGTTCGACCGCGACCAGACCGTCGGCCTCGAGCGCCCGATTCAGTTCAGGCTCGACGAGGACGGCCGCTACGCGGTGCGCGGCATCATCGACCGCATCGCGCGCGCGAAGGACGGCGTGCTCGAGATCCACGATTTCAAGACCGGCCGCCGCATCCCGAAGCAGGACGACCTCGACCGCGACCGCCAGCTCGGGCTCTACGAGCTCGGCATCCGCGAGCAGCTCGGCGAAGACGGCGAGATGCGGCTCGTGTGGCACTACGTGCTGCGCGACGAGCAGCGCACCTCGCAGCGCACGCCGGAACAGCGCGAACGTCTGCGGAGCGACACGACGCGCGCGATCGACAAGATTCGCGGCGAGAAGGAGTTCGCGCCGAAGCCGAGCGGGCTCTGCAACTGGTGCGAGTTCAAGGACCGCTGCCCCGCGGTGAACCCCGAGCGCGCGGCGGAGATCGCGGCGCTCGCAGCGGACGTGGAGCCGGATCCGCAGCTGAGTCTGCTGTGAGCATGGAAGCGCGCGGCACGCCGACCTAGCTTCGCGCGCCTATGACCCTCCGCATCGAACGCATCCCGACGCTCAGCGACAACTACACCTACCTGCTAGTGTGCGAGCAGAGCGGCGAGGCCGCGGTCGTCGATGCGCCGGAAGTCGCGCCCGTCGTGAAGCGAGTCGATGCGATCGGCGCGCGCGTCACGAAGATTCTCTCGACGCACCATCACCCCGATCACGCCGCCGCCAACCCCGAGCTCGCCAAGAAGTACGGAGCTCCCGTGTTCGGGCATCGCAGCGACGCGGACCGCCTCGCGGGCTTCACGAACGGCCTCGACGAGGGCGACACGATCACAGTGGGCCGCGCGACCGCGCGCATCCTGTTCATCCCCGCGCACACGCGCGGGCACATCGCGTACGTGTTCGACGAGGCGCGCGCCGTCTTCTGCGGCGACACGCTGTTCGCAGCGGGCTGCGGGCGCCTGTTCGAAGGCACGCCCGAGATGATGTTCCGCGCGATGCAGAAGCTTGGCGCGCTGCCGGGCGACACGCGCGTGTTCTGCGGCCACGAGTACACCGCGGGCAATCTCCGCTTCGCCGCGCACGCGGAACCTGACAACTCCGCCGTGAAGGCCGCCGCCCTTCGCGTGGCGAAGATTCGCGCGAACGCCGCCAAGGATTGGCACGACGCGACGCCCGCGGAGATGGTCGTGCCGACCACGATCGCGGACGAGCACGCCACGAACCCGTTCATGCGCGCGGCGACCGTCGAGGAGCTCGGCCAGCGCCGCGCGGCCAAGGACAAGTTCTAGGTCCGCGCGATGCCCGAGCCGCTCCCGCCGCCCGGCGTGCCCGTCACGCGCCACCGCCATCGCGTGCCGTTCTACGAGACCGACGCGATGGGCCTCGTGCACCACGCGAACTGCGTGCGCTTCCTCGAGCTCGCGCGCATCCGCTGGATGGACGAGCACCACCGTCCCTATCGCGAGTACGTCGCCGAGGGACTGCACTTCGCCACCACGCGCGTCGAGCTCGACTACCTGCGCGGCCTGCGCTTCGACGACGAGGTCGAGATCGCGGTGTGGCTCGCGTGGGCGCGCGGCGCGTCGCTGCGCATGGAGTACGCGCTGTCGCTCGTCGACGAGGCGAGCCGGCAAGCGAAGCGCGCAGCGACGCGAAGCGGAGCGGAGCTCATCGCGATAGCGCGCGGCGCGACCGAGCACGCCATGGTCGACACGACGGGGCGGGTGCGCCGCATCCCCGAAGCCCAGCGGCGCGCGATGGCGAGCATCGCCGCCGAGCGCGCGGCGGGCAGCCCGTAACAACTCGGAGCCTCCATGAGCGAAGCCGGACCCCTCACCCCGAAGCTGCTCTCCCTCGCCGCGCGCGCAGCGCAGCTGCTGCAGGCGCAGCGCGAGACGGTCGCGGTGTGCGAAGGCGCGGCGGGCGGGCTCGTCTGCGCGGCGCTGCTGTCGGTGCCGGGCGCGAGCAACTACTTCCTCGGCGGCGGCGTGATCTACACACTCGCAGCCAGCCGCGGCTTCATCGCGGGCGCGGTGAAGCCGCCCGACAACCTGCGCGGCGCGAGCGAGCCGTGGGCGCTGCATCTCGCGCGCAGCGCGGTCGTGAAGCTGGGCGCGAACTGGGGCATCGGCGAAGGCGGCGCCGCGGGGCCCACCGCCAATCGCTACGGCGATCCTGCGGGACACGCCTGGGTGGCGATCGCGGGCACACGCGAGGCCACTCGCCGCGTGCTCACCGGCGACGGCGACCGCGTACGCAACATGGCGGCGTTCGCCGAAGCGGCGCTGGAGCTGCTCGTGCAGGAGCTCGAGGCGGACGCGGCGGGGGCGTGAGCGTTCTACTCCGCCCCTAACAGGAAGCGGCCGGCGCGCAGCCCGTCCGACACTTCCGCGAACACGTCGCGCCGACGGCGCCCCGAGGTCGCGACCACGCGCGCCGCGTGCTCGCCGACTTCCGCGAACGCGCGGTACATCTGACTCACGCGCGCATCCTGCCCCTCGCCATCGCGGCTGCGCACGCGCGCGAGCGCATCCGCCTCGTTCGCGCGCAAGACGACGTAGTGCAGCTCGAGACCGCGCAGCTCGGCGCGCACGAGCGGCAGGACCCACGGGCCGACGACGCCGTCGAAGAACACGTCGTAGGCGCCCTCCGAGAACGTGCGCGCGCAGCGTGCGAGAGCACGCAGGATCGTCTCGTTCTGTTCTCGCGAGTCCGGCGTCGTCGGATCGATGGGCCGCGCGGGGAAGCCGTAGAAGAGGTCGGAGTCGAGATGCAGGCCGCGCTCCGCTGCGAGCGCGAGCCGCCGGGCGAGCGTCGACTTCCCGGCGCCGGGGTTGCCGGTGACGATGACGATCGGCTTCATCGACTCCAGCGCTCGATCGCGCTGCGCACGCGCCCGCCGACTTGGCGCTCGGCCCACGCGCTCGTGCGGTGAATCGCGTCGAGCACGTCGCCCTTGCCGGACCAGTGCGCGCGCACGACGTCGGGATGCACGCGGTTCACGAGGCGCGAGACGGTGAGCGCGAGGACGAAGATGTCGTCGAGCAGGCCGACGGGGCCGAACAGGAACTCGGGCATCAGGTCGACGGGCGACATCACGTACGCGATGCCGAGCAGCGCGATCGCCTTGTCGCCCGGCCTCACGCGCGAGTCCCGTAACAAGCGCAGCACGAGCACGACCAGATCGGGCAGCGCGAGCAGCGCGTCGCGCAGGTCCGGGCTCGCGCCGGGCAGCGGCTTCGCGAGCGCCGCGCGCCAGCGATCGTAGACGCGCTGTTCGCGGGCGCTGAGGTCGATTTCGATGCGGTCGCCGTCGCTCACGTGCGCAATCTATCTCGCGCGCGGGCGCCTGCTGCTCCTCAGGCCGGGCGCGCAATCCATGCGCGGTAGCGCGCGGGCGGGAAGAAGCAGAGGCAGATCGCGACGAACGACGCGAGCACGACCGCGCCGAGGACGACACGGATCATCGGCATGTACGTCGGGAGCAGCGCGGAGTCGGCGCCGATCGCGCGGCCAGCGATGCGCATGCCGAGCACGAACACGAAGCAGAGCGCGAGACCCGCGCTCCAGATCGACCACAGCAGGAAGCGATTCGCGACGACGTGATCCCCGAGCCCGAGCGCCGCGCGCCGCCTCATCTGCCGCCAGTAGAGGAAGGCTTCGAGGAAGCTCCAGGAGAAGACGAGCGCGCGCAGGGCGTTCAGCGCCAGCAGCGAATCTGCGTCTTCACGCGTGGCGCCGCCGTCGAGCGGGAGCAGGGCGAGCGCGGCCAGCGACAACGCGCTGCCGCCCCACATTGCCGCGCGCGCCGTCGGGCGGAAGATGCGCTGCGTGAAGGAGAGGAGCGCGATCGAGGCGAGCGAGAGCGCCACGTGGCCCGCGCTGTTCAGCGCGATCTCGAGCGTGGTGTCGAGTCGGCCGTCGTTCAGCGCCTGGAAGCGCAGCGCGAATCCCAGCCCGGAGAGCGCGAAGAAAGCGGCGACCGACCGCTCGGGCGCATCGCGCCGCCCCGCGCTTGCGCGCCAGACGCGAAACGCGGGCGCCGCGAGCAGCGCAAAGACCAGGGGCGCGATCCACATGAAGTCCGCATCGTCGCAGTGATTGGCCAGCTTTAGGCCAGCGCGAGCTCACGGCCACTCTCGCCCCGCCGTCGTCGCCTCGCTTCGCTCGCTCGATCGCACTTGCTCGGCTGAGCTCAGAAGAACACGCCCTTGCGCTCGCGGCGGCCGGCTTCGAGCAGGTTGTCGATCGCGATCTTCACGGTGGACACGCGCGCTTCGATCGCGGCGTCGCCTTCGTTCGGGTCGCCCTCGAAGTGGATCGGCTCGCCGATCTCGATCCGATACTTCACCGGCAGCGGCAAGATGCCGAGCGGGCCGAGCCACGGGAACGTGGGCGTGATCGGGAACGCGGGCATCCCCAACAACTTCGCGAGCGGCTTCACGTCGTAGAGGCCAGGCTGCTGCTCCTCGCTGCCCACGATGCCCACGGGCACGATCGGCGTGCGCGTCTCGAGCGCGAGCCGCACGAAGCCGGTGCCGAAGCGCTGCAGCCGATAGCGCTCGCGGAACGGCTTGTTCATGCCGCGTACGCCTTCCGGGAACACCATCACGCACTCTTCGGCGTCGATCAGCGCGCGGAAATTCTCGGGTGTGCCGACGAGATTTCCGCCGCGCGTCGCGAGCTCGCTCACGAACGGCAGCTGCGGAATCCAGTACTCGCCGAGCCCGCGCGCGAGCCGCGGCGGCTCGGCTTCGAGCAGCATCGCGACGCCGAGCATCGCGGCGTCGAACGGGAGCTGGCCGGCGTGATTCGCGATCAGCAGCACGCGGCCTCCCGGCACGCGCTCCGCGCCGCGCGTCTCGACGCGGAAGTAGTGCTGGTAGAGCAGGGCCGCGGGCAGCAGGTTGCGCTTCGCGAACGCGGGCTCCATGCCGAAGCGGTCGACGCCGTACTCGTTGAGGCGCGCCGGCACGCGCGCGAGGCGCTCCTCGATGCGCGCTTCGAGCTCGCGCACGGACTCGGGCAGCGCCGTCCGCAACATGTCGAGCACGCGGTCGTATGCGCTCGCCTCGCTCACGGCTCGCTCCGGCGCTCGCGGTGCGCGGCGAAGATCTCGGGCAGCGAGAACAGCGGCTTCCACGCCGTCGCGTGCACGAAGCGCTCGCCCGAGATCGTCACGGGATACTTCAGCATGTCGATCGCGCCTTCGGGCCAAGGCACGAGGCCCGCCGCGAACGCGGCGCGGATCCACGGGCGCAGCGCAAACTCCGGCACCGACATCGGCACGCCGGCCGTCTCCGCGATCGCGGTGCGCAGCGGCACGACGCCCGGCCCCGTCACGTTGAACACGCCCGCGATCTCCTTCGCGAGCGTGAGCGCGATCGACTCGCACCAGTCGTCTTCGTGCATCACCTGAATCAGCGGGTCGTAGCCGAGCACGGTGGGCGGGCGATCGCGGCGCAGGTAGTCGGCCATCATGCCCGTCGAGTGCGGCCCCAACACGTGCACGGGCCTCAGCACCGCGGTGCGGATCTCGGGCATGCGCCACACGAAGCCGCTGACGACGGCGTCGACCTCGACGCGGTCGCGAATCTCGGGGTAGGTGCGGCTCGCGCTGAGCGGCTCGTCCTCGTTCATGTACAGCGCGTTCTCCGGAGCCGCGCCGTAGACGGCGCCGGTCGACACCATCACCAGCTGCTTCACGCCGAAGGCTGCGCAGTGATCGAGCAAGCGCTTCGTGCCGCGCACGTTCTGATCGTGGCGGTTGCGGGCGTCGCCGCGGAGCTAGCGCCGTACGCCGAGGTGCACGATGGCGTGCGGGCGCTCGCCCCGGACCACCTCCTCGAACTCACGCTTGCGCAGATCGGCGACGTGCATCGCGATCTCGCGCGGGCGACCCGGCCACGGGCGCGCGTCGACGCCGCACACCGCCCAGCTCTCCGCGAGCCGGCGCGCGAGACGCCGCCCGAGCGGGCCCGCAATGCCGGTGATGAGCAGCTTGCGCATGAGGGCCTCGATGATCGGGTGGCCACGACGCGGGGTGAAGGGGCGCTCGATCCGGGGGAAATGAGAGTCGCCGCGAAATCCTCGCCCCGAAACGCCTCGCGCGGCCTGTTGCTCGCAAATCGAAGTAGTTAAGGTTCGCCCGCCGCTCGCCCCCGGGGGCTGTTCTCCTCATCACTAGAGGATGGGCGTGGCCGACTCCGCACCCCAGTACGAACCGATCAAGATCCCGCTGATCGAGCCGGTCCACGGTCTCGACTCCGTGACGGGACGCCTTGGGGTGCCCGAGTGGTGGCCCACCGGCGCGCGCGTCTCGGTGGTCTTCGCGCAGGCCTCGGACGCCGAGGATCCGCTCCTCGACACGCTGCAGAAGGCGCTGACCGAGCGGAAGTACCTCACGCTGCGCTTTCCGATGCCGTACATGGTCGCGGAGAAGAAGAAGCCCGACGATCCCCTCGTGCTGCTGCGCACCTACCAGGCCGCGCTGCAGGTGCTCTCGCAGGACCCCAGCGCCGCGCCCGCCTACATCTTCGCGGGCGGCAAGAACGCGGGCGCAATCGCTGCTGCACACGCAGCCACCACGCGCATCCGCATCCAAGGCCTCTTCTTCCTCGGCTACCCCTTGCACAAGCAGGGCGACCCGAAGGACGTGCGCGCCGACCGGCTCTACCGCGTGATCACGCCGATGCTGTTCGTGCAGGGCTCGAAGGACCGCATGTGCGAGCTGCCCGCCCTGCGCAAGACGCTGACGCGCGTGGGCGCGCCCGTGCAGCTGCACGTGGTGGAGGAAGCCGACCACCACCTCGCCGTTCCGAAGAAGGGGCCGCGCACGCAGGACGAGGTGAATCGCGAAGTGCTGAGCGTGCTCGAGACCTGGGTGCGCAAGACGCTCGGGACGCCGTAGCCGCGAGCGCGCGAGTGGCCGCGGATTCAGCGCAACCGACCACGCGGGGTCTGACCCCTTTTGGCCCGCCGCGCTGCCCGTCGACCGGTGCGTGAATGAGCGTCCACACGCTCTCCCCCGCCTCGAAGCTGCGCGTCGGCGAGGTACGCGCGTTCACGATCGCGGGGCGATTGCTCGCGATCGGGCGCACCGAGTCGGGGTACTTCGCGATCGACGGCATCTGTCCCCACGCGGGCGCGAGCCTCGGCGAGGGCGAGATCGAGCGCGAGTGCGTGATCTGCCCGGTGCACGGCTACGCCTACGACGTGCGCAGCGGCGAAGGCAAAGACGACGGCGCGCGCGTGCGCGTGCACCGCGCGTGGCTCGAGGGCGACACGCTGCACATCGAGCTGCCGGACTGAGCGACGGACGTCGTCGCGGCCGCCCTCAGAGGCGAGCGGAGCGACGTCTACCGAGCTTGGCAACCGCGAGACCGAGGCCCAATGCCAGCAGGGAGGTGACTGCAGGCTCGGGCACGGCGGTCGCAGAGAAGCCGACGGTCAAGCGCAAGCGCCCTGAGGTGCCGAACGTGCTGCCGAGGAGCGTCGTCGTGTCGATGTCGGCATCCACCGCGTTACCGACCGAGCCCGCGACGCCGGGACCGGCGGTCACGAAGCTCGCAACGGAGTCGGCGAACTGCGTGGGGCCGCTCGAGAAGTTGAGGTCGATGCGATTGATGTTTCCGCCGTTGGAGCCAGGCGTGTCGTAGATGACCTCGATCGTGAGGTACTCGCCCATCGCGTCCGGCGTCCCGTCCGAGTCGGAGAGGAACACGTCGTAGAACTCGCCGACGCTCGACGCGAAGTCGTTGTTCGCGGCGTCGAGGACCGCGAGACGCGTTGCAAGGGCAGCGTCGGAGATCGCGAACACGCGCTGATCGAGGGGATCCGTCGCGAGTTGCTTCGTGTCCTCCCAAACCGTGATCGACGCGATCCCGGGCAGCGAGGCGAGCGGCGTCGCGCCCGCGTTGCCGGCAAACGCGTGGACAGAGAAGAGAGCCGCAAGTCCGATTCCTGAAAGCCGCATCCGCAAGCTCCTTGCCCAATGGAGTGGCTTCGGGTCGCCGGAGGTGGCATCGAAAGGAGCGGCAGACAGCTCGCAACCTCCGCCGTACGGCATCTCGCTGCGCGCGGGGTGGCCCACGAGCTGTTCGGACCCGCGCGCCTTGCGCCGCGCACGCGTTCCGCACCAAGCTGCGCGAATTCGGAGGCCCGATGTCCGATCTCTACTTCCAGCAGCTCGCCGTGGGCGACATGCAGAACTTCGCGTACCTGATCGGCAGCAAGTCCACGCGCGAGTGCCTGATCGTCGACCCCGCGTGGGCGGTGGACGCGCTGGTCGATCGCGCCGAGGCGGACGGCATGCGCGTCACCGGCGCGCTCGTCACGCACTACCACCAGGACCACGTCGGCGGGCGCATCTTCGGCATGGAGATCGAGGGGCTCGCGCGGCTGATGGCGCGCGCGCCCGTGCCGGTGCACGTGAACGCGCACGAGGCCGATGGCGTGCGCAAGGTGACCGCGCTCTCCGAGAGCGATCTCGTGCGCCACGCGGGCGGCGATGCGCTCACCCTCGGCGCGATCACGGTGCGCCTGCTGCACACCCCCGGCCACACGCCGGGCTCGCAGTGCTTCTTCGTCGAGGAGGCGGCGCACCCGGGCAAGCTCGTCAGCGGCGACACGCTCTTCCTCGGCAGCTGCGGCCGCGTCGACCTGCCCGGCAGCGACCCCGCGCAGATGTTCGACTCGCTCCATAACAAGCTGAAGAAGCTGCCCGACGACACGATCCTCTACCCGGGCCACCACTACTCCGCCGCGCCCTACGGCGACATGGGCGAGCAGAAGCGGCGCAATCCGTACCTGCGCGTCGCGAGCCTCGACGACTTCCTGATGTTCATGGGCGCTTGAGCCGGGGATGACTCGCGCGCATCTCTGGGCGTACGCCGCGCCGGGGCTCGGGGTGTCGTTCCTCTCGACGCTCGTGCTCGTGATGTACCTGAACTTTGCGGCCGACGTGCTCGGCGCTTCGATCGGCGTGGTCGGCACGATCTTCCTCGTCGGCAAGGTTTGGGACGCGGTCTCCGATCCGCTCGCGGGAAACTGGAGTGATCGCACGCGCTCGCGGCTCGGCCGGCGGCGCTCCTGGATGCTCGCGTCCGCGCTCCCGCTCTTCGCGTTCGGCGCGATGGCGTGGGCGCCACCGCAGGGGCTCTCGCCCTTCGCGCTCCACGCCTGGATCGCCTTCTCGATCGTGGGCTTCTACACGGCGCAGACCATGTTCGACGTGCCGAACATGGCGCTCGGCGCGGAGCTCTCGCATTCGCAGGCCGAGCGCAACCGCATCTTCGGCGTGCGCCAAGTCGTGCGAACGCTCGGACTGTTCGGTTCGTTCGGCCTCGGCACGTACGTGCTCACGCAATCGGCCGATCCCCGCGGCGCGGCGGTTTGGCTCGGCGTCGGCGTCGGCCTCGCGACCGCGGCATCGATCGTCTGGGGCGTGCTCGCGCTCCCGCCCGAGCGCAGCGACTACACCGGACGCGGCGGCCTGAGCCTCTGGAAGTCGATGCGCGACGTGTGGGGGAACCGGCTCGCGCGCCTCTTGCTGTTCGTGTTCTTCATCGAGTCATTAGGGGTCGGCGCGATCGGAGCGCTCGTGCCGTTCGTGATTCGTTACGTGATGAAAACTCCCGAGCTCGTTCCAGCCATGCTGATCGTCTACACCACGTCGACCCTGCTCGCGGTGCCGCTGTGGGTGCGGCTCGCGCGCAGGTTCGAGAAACGCCGGCTTTGGCTGTGGGCGATGGTTCAGGGCGGCCTCGGCTTCGGCATGCTGTTCTGGCTCGGCGAGGGCGACTGGCTGCTCATGTCGATCTCCTCGGTCGTGGCAGGCACCGCGAATGCGTGCGGCGCGACCCTCGGCCAGTCGCTCAAGGCGGACCTGATCGACGTGGACGAGCACGCGACGGGTGAGCGCAAAGAAGGCGCTTACTTCGCGGCATGGAGCTTCGTCTCGAAGCTCGCGACGGGCGTGATGATCGGAATCACCGGGATCGCGCTCGATGCCGCGGGCTACGTCGAGAACGCAGATCAATCCGAAACGGTGAAGCGCGCGATGATCCTGCTGATGGGAGGCGCGCCCATCGTCGGCTACGGCATCGGAACGCTCGCGTTCCTCCGCTTCGATCTCACGCAGGCCACACACGCGCGCATTCGCAGCGAGCTCGACGCACGCGCCGCCGCGCGCACGCCGTGAGCGCGCTGCCCGACATCTCGCCGATGCCGCCGCGCGCAGCGGGCGCGCTGCCGTGGCTCGGCGCGGGGATCGGCTTGCTGCGCGCGCCCACCGAGTTCTTCGCGGCGCAGCGCGCGAAGCTCGGCGACACGTTCGTGGTCGACGCGCTCGGCTATCGCCTGTGCTGCGTGTTCTCGCCGAAGGGCGTCGCCGCGCTCTACGCCGCGCCCGAGGATCACGCGAGCTTCGGGCTCGCCACGTTCGAGCTCGTGTTCAAGCACAAGATTCCGCTCGAGCTGGCGATCGGCCGGCGCAATCGCCCGCACGATCTGTTCAAGAACCCCGACGTCGAGACGTACCTCGACAACCTGCACCGCGCGGTCGCGCTCGAGCTCGAGGCATTGGGGACGAGCGGCGAGCTCGAGGCGTTCCGCGAAGCGAAGCGACTCGGGTACAGGCTCGGCCTCGCGTCGTGGGCCGGGCTCGAAGCGGCGTCACCGAAGTACCTCGATCGCATGATTCGCGCCTTCGACCGACTCGACACGGGCGACTCGTTCGTGAAGCCGATCTCGACGTTCTGGAGCACCGCCACCGGCAAGCGACGCGAGTGGGCCGCGATGCGCGAGATCGAAGCGATGCTCGGCGAGATCCTCGACGCGCGGCGCGCGAGCGGCGCCGCGCACGACGACTTCCTCGCACGGATCGAGGCGAGCTTCGCGGACGTGGCGTTGCCCGAGCGCAACGTGCAGGTGGCGCGCGACGTGATGCTGATCCAGATGGGCGCGCAGTCGAACCTGCCCGCCGCGCTCGCGTGGACGCTCGTGAACTTGCTGCTGCATCCGGCGCTGCTCGAGCGAGTGCGCGCGGGCGACGACGCGCTGCTCGAGCGCTGCGCCTACGAATCGATCCGCTTCGCGCAGCGCTCGATCACGCTGCGCCGCGTGCTGCGCCCGTTCGAGCTAGAGACCGAGCAAGGCAAGCTCACGCTCGCACCGGGCGTGTTCCTGACGACCATGCTGTCCGTGACCAACCCGACTGCCGCGCCGGGCCTCGATCGCTTCGACCCGGATCACTATGCCGGGCGCAAGCTCGCCGACGACGTGCTCGCGGCGCTGCCCGCGCGCGAGCTCGTCTCCACCTTCGGCCACGGCCGGCACAGCTGTCCCGCGCAGCGCTTCTCGATCAGCGCGATTCGCGTCGCGGTGCGCGCGCTGGTGGAACGCTTCGAGCTGCAGCCGCGCTTCGCGAGCGCGCGGCCGCGCCGCCGCCAGATCGGCGGCGTCGCGCGCGCCGAGGCGCCGTGCCCGGTCGCGTACCACGCACGCTGACGGCGCCCACGCGAAACGCGCGCGGGCAAGCGGCGCGCAGGAGGCGCACGTAACGCGCGAGCGCGGCGCTCGGCCTCACGCGTAACCCCCCGAATCCGCCCGCTTTTTCTGACGCGTCGCGTTGAACGCGAAAACCTCGTCCGTTACCGTGCGCGCCGCTTTTCGGCCCCCCATCGGTGCTTCTCGCGCGATCGCCGCGCGCCCAGTTCCTCGGGGTCCGGACGAACCTCGATGGAGAGCACGATGAAGATTCTCGTTTGCTTGAAGCAGGTGCCGCACGCCGACGCGCGCCTCGACATCTCGGGCGACGGCCAGTGGATCAAGGAAGACGGCATCAAGTTCGAGATCAACAGCTACGACAGCTTCGCGCTCGAAGAGGCGCTGCGGCTGAAGGACAAGGACGCCTCGACCGAGGTGGTCGTGGCGTCGATCGGGCCCGAGCGCGTGACGCAGGCGCTGCGCACCGCCCTCGGCATGGGCGCGGATCGCGCGGTGCACGTGAAGGACACCGCGGTCGACGGCAGCGACGCGCTCGGCATCGCGCGCACGCTCGCCGCGGTCGCGAAGAGCGTCGGCTGCGACGCGGTCTTCATGGGCCTGATGAGCGACGACTCGAACGCGTCGGCCGTGGGCCCGATGCTCGGCGAGCTGCTCGGCATCCCCAGCGCGACGGGCTGCGTGAAGACGGAGAAGACCGCGAGCGGCTTCCGCGTCGAGCGCGAGCTCGAAGGCGGCGCGCTCGAAGTGGTCGACCTCGAAGGCCCGTGCGTGCTCGCGGTGCAGACGGGCCTCAACCAGGTCCGCTACGCGTCGCTGAAGGGCATCATGGCCGCGAAGAAGAAGCCGATCGACGTGAAGACCGCGGCCGACCTCGGCCTCGCGGGCAAGGTCGGCGCCGCCGCGGCGAAGGTGAAGATCCAGAAGATTTACGCGCCGCCGAAGGGCTCGGGCGCGCAGATCCTGAAGGGCAGCGCGGACGAGGTCGTCGCGGGGCTCGTCACCAAGATCAAGGAGCTCGGCCTGCTCTGACGAGCAGCGTCGAACGCGTGGAGAACTGAGATGACGATTCTCGTTGTTGGTGAAATCCAGAAGGGCGCCGTTCGCGAGGCGAGCTACGAGCTGATCGCGTTCGCCAAGAAGATCGGCGGCGACGTGAGGGGCCTCGTGATCGGCAGCGGCGTCTCCGCCGCGGCCGACGAGTTCGCGAAGAAAGGCGCCGGCACGGTGCACGTCGCCGACGACGCCGCGCTCGCGAGCTACAGCGCGGACGCGTACACGCGCGTGATCAAGGCCGCGGTCGCCGCTTCGGGCGCGACCACGGTGCTGATCTCGAACACGCCCTCGGGCTGGGACGTCGCGGGCCGCGTAGCCGCGGGCCTCGACGCGGCGTTCGTGTCCGACGCGTTCAACTTCGCGGACGGCGCGTTCATCCGCCGCGTGTTCAACGGCAAGCTCGACGCGCGCATAGTCGCGAGCGGCGGCAAGACCGTCGTGACGGTGCAGCCCGGCGCGAACAAGCCGTTCGAAGGCTCCGCCGACGGCAAGGTCGAGAAACTCTCGGTCGACCTCGCGGGCCTGAAGGCGAAGTTCGTCGAGACGAAGGTGGCGGCCGCGAAGGGCCACGACCTCACGAAGGCCGACATCATCGTGTCGGGCGGCCGCGGCGTCGGCGCGCCGGAGAAGTTCGGCGAAGTGATCAAGCCGCTCGCCGACGCGCTCGGCGGCCAGATGGGCGCTTCGCGCCCGGTGGTCGACGCGGGCTGGCTGCCCCACGAGTACCAGGTCGGCTCGTCGGGCCAGATCGTGACGCCGAAGCTGTACGTCGCGTGCGGCATCAGCGGCGCGATCCAGCACCTCGTGGGCATGAAGGGCGCGAACTACATCATCGCGATCAACAAGGACCCCGACGCGCCGATCTTCGAGGTCGCGCAGCTCGGCGCAGTAGGCGATCTGTTCGAGATCGTGCCGAAGCTGACTGCGGCGGTGAAGGCGGCGAAGGCCTAGGTAAGCGACGCAAAGCGTCGCGCGCAGCGAGGCGACGGGACCGCCGAGGCGCCGCGAGTTCGCGCACCCTTGACGAAACGTGACGCCCGCAAGACTCGGTGATTGAGGAGAATGCGATGCCCGATACGTCCGACTTTCACAACGGGATGAAGCTCGAGATCGAGGGCGACCCCTGGGTGATGACGTACTTCCAGCACGTGAAGCCCGGCAAGGGCGGCGCGTTCGTGCGCACCAAGATCAAGAACCTGCGCACGGGCAAGACGGTCGACCGCACCTACCGCGCGGGCGAGCGCGTGGTGGAGGCCGACGTCGAGGACCGCAACATGCAGTACCTGTACGCGGAAGCGGACGGGCTCGTGTGCATGGACAACCAGAGCTTCGAGCAGATCACGATCCCGCTCGAGCAGGTCGGCGACGCGAAGAACTACCTGCAAGAGAACGCCGAGGTCTCGGTGATTCTCTACAAGGGCCAGCCGATCAACATCGAGATCCCGTCGTTCGTGATCGCGAAGGTGGTCGAGACGGAGCCCGGCATCAAAGGCGACACCGCCAGCGGCGCCACGAAGAAGGCGAAGATCGAGACGGGCGCGACCGTGCTCGTGCCGCTCTTCATCAAGGAAGGCGAGAAGATCCGCGTCGACACGCGCACCGGCGCGTACGTGGAGCGCGCGGCGTAACGCGCCTTCGAGACGAAGCCCAACGACGGGCGCTTCCGGAAACGGAGGCGCCCGTTTCGTTTGACCGGCCGGAACGTGCAGCGTTAGGGTGCCCCGTATGAGTCATCGCGATCGCATCACGATCGAGCCCGGCAAGCGCAGCGGAAAACCGTGCATCCGCGGCATGCGCATCACCGTGGGTGACGTGCTCGAGTACCTCGCGAGCGGCATGACCGAGGCGCAGCTGCTGGCGGAGTTCCCGTACCTCGAGCACGAAGACATCCTCGCGTGTCTGGAGTACGCCGCGGATCGCGAGCGGAAGTTCGCAGCCGCTTGAAGCTGCTGTTCGATCAGAACCTCGCTCCCTCACTGGTGCGACGGCTCGCGGCGCAGTTTCCAGGTTCAGCTCACGTCTTCGACATCGGGCTCGGCACTGCGCGCGATCGAGATGTTTGGGATTTCGCCCGTGAGAACGGCTTCGCGATCGTCAGCAAGGACTCTGACTTCCACCAACTCAGCGTGTGGCGTGGACCCCCTCCGAAGGTGATCTGGGTTCGGCTGGGGAACTGCTCGGTCGACGAGGTAGACGAGGCGTTGCGGTCTCGGGTCCGAGCGATTGAACAGTTCGACGCGAGCGCTGAAGCCTTCCTCGCGATCGAGGCAATGCCATGAACGCGCGATCGGCCTAGGTTCGCCGCCGATCCGGAGCGACGAAGCATGCGCGGCGACCAACTCTCGCGACAGTGGAAGCTGATTCAGCTGCTCGCGAAGGCGCGCTACGGCGTCGTGCCCGACTCGCTCGCGGACGAGCTCGGCGTGAACCGGCGCACCGTCTACCGCGATCTCGACGCGCTGATGTTCGCGGGCTTCCCCGTCACGAGTGAGCGCCGCGACACGCACGTCTACTGGCGCGTGATCGACGGCTTCAAGCTCGGCGACACGCCCTTCACGCCCGACGAGCTGCTCGCGCTCGGCTTCAGCGAGGACTTGTTACGGAGCCTCGAGGGCACCGTGTTCCACGACTCGATCGCGAGCGCGCTCGCGAAGATCCGCGCGAGCCTCGGCCCCGAGCTGGCGGGCTTTCTCGCGAAGCTGCGCGAGTCGTTCCGCGTGCTGCCCGGCCCGCACAAGAACTACGCCGATCTCGCGGACGTGATCCGCGCGCTCAACGAGGCCGTGCTCGCGCGGCGCACGGTGCGCATGAAGTACACGACGGCGCGCACGGGGAAGACGCAGGCGCGCGAGTTCGATCCGTATCGCGTGTGGTATCGGAGCGGCGGGCTGTACGCGATCGGGCACGACCACAAGTCGGGCGAGCTGCGCACGTTCGCGGTGGATCGCGTCCGCGCGCCCGAGCTCACCGAACAGCGTTTCAGCGTGCCCGACGACTTCGACTTCGAGGCGCGCGCGGCTTCGGCGTTCGGTGTCGTGATCGAGCCGCCCGAGCGCGTGCGCATCCGCTTCGGCGCGCGCCGCGCGCTCTACGTGCGCGAGCACGACTGGCACCCCTCGCAGCAGATCGAGGCTCTCCCGGGCGGCGAGATCGAGCTGCGCATGGAGGTAGGCCCCGGCGAGGAGATCGCGAGCTGGGTGCTCTCGTTCGGCGCGGACGCGGAGGTGCTCGAGCCCGCTGCGCTGCGCGCGCACGTGGCGAGCGAGCTGGCGCGCGCGGCGAAGCATTACGGCGCACCGGCGAAGAGGAAGCGATGAGCGGGGCGAGCGCCGCGCCGGCTGCGCCTGACGACCGCGCGCTCGACCCGGTGTGCGGGATGCGCGTCGCGCGCGACGGCCCGCATCAGTGGACGCACGCCGGCACGCTCTACCACTTCTGCAATCCGCGCTGCCTCGCGCGCTTTCAGGCGGAGCCCGCGGCGTACCTAACACCTCGTGCGGCCACGACGCCCGATCCGAGCGACACGCGCGAGTACATCTGCCCGATGGACCCCGAGGTGCGCCAGATCGGCCCCGGTGCGTGCCCGATCTGCGGCATGGCGCTCGAGCCGCGCGAGATCACCGCCGAGACCCCGGACAACCCCGAGCTGCGCGACATGCAGCGGCGCTTCTCGGTGAGCGCCGCCCTGACAGGTCCCGTATTCGCGCTCGCGATGGGCGAGATGATTCCGGGCTGGCCGCTCGCGCACGATTTCCCCGCCGCGTGGGTGCAAGCCGCGCTCGCGACGCCCGTGGTCGCCTGGGGCGGCGCGCCGTTCTTCGCGCGCGGCTGGGCCTCGCTGCGGCCATGGCGCCCGAACATGTTCACGCTGATCGCGCTCGGCACCGGCGCCGCGCTGCTCGCGAGCCTCGCGGCGCTGCTCGCGCCCGGCGCGTTCCCTGCCGCGATGCGCGACACGCACGGCCGCGTGCCCGTCTACTTCGAGGCCGCCGCGGTGATCGTGACGCTCGTGCTGCTCGGCCAGGTGCTCGAACTGCGCGCGCGCGAGCGCACCGGCGACGCGATCCGCGCCCTCCTCAAGCTCGCGCCGAAGACCGCGCGGCGCGTGACCGACGACGGCGACGAGGACGTGCCGCTCGAGCGGGTCGCTCCCGGAAATCGCCTGCGCGTGCGACCGGGCGAAGCGGTTCCCGTGGACGGCACGGTGCTCTCGGGCGAGAGCGCGGTCGACGAGTCGATGATCACGGGCGAGCCGATGCCCGTCGCGAAGGCGCGCGGCGCTTCCGTAACAGCCGGCACCGTCAACGGCGCGGGCAGCTTCGTGATGCGCGCCGACGCGGTGGGGCGCGACACGCTGCTCGCGCGCATCGTCGCGCTCGTCGCCGACGCGCAGCGCACGCGCGCGCCGAGCCAGCGGGTTGCGGACGCGGTGAGCGCGTGGTTCGTGCCGGCGGTGGTCGCCTGCGCCGCGCTCGCCGCGCTCGCGTGGCTCGCGTTCGGCCCCGAGCCGCGCTCTGCGCACGCGCTCGTCGCCGCGGTCTCCGTGCTGATCATCGCCTGCCCGTGCGCGCTCGGGCTCGCGACGCCGGTGTCGATCATGGTCGCGACGGGCCGGGGCGCGCGTGCGGGCGTTCTCTTCCGCGACGCCGAGGCGCTCGAGCTGCTGGCGCAGGTGGACACGCTGCTCGTCGACAAGACCGGCACGCTCACGGAGGGCAAGCCCGCGCTGGCGAGCGTGCTGCCCGCGGACGGCGCGAGCGAGCTCGAGCTGTTAGGGACCGCCGCCGCGCTCGAGCGCGGCAGCGAGCATCCGCTCGCGGCGGCGATCCTCGCGGGCGCCGCGGCGCGCGGCATCGAGCCGCTCGCCGCGCAAGGCTTCGAGGCGCGCACGGGGCTCGGCGTGCGCGCAAGTGTGAACGACGCCGACTGCGCGCTCGGCAACGCCGCGCTCATGCGCGAGCGCGGAGTCGACGTCGCGCCGCTGCGTGCGCGCGCCGAGGAGCTGCGGCGCACGGGGCAAACCGTGATGTTCGCCGCGCGCGGCGCGCAGCTGCTCGGGCTGATCGGCGTCGCCGACCCCATCAAGCGGGGCGCAGCGCAGGCGATCTCCGCGCTCCAGCGCGAGGGCGTGCGCATCGCGCTCGTCTCCGGCGATCAGCGCGCCACCGCGGAGTTCGTCGCCAAGCAACTCGGCATCGACGAAGTCGTGGCCGAGGTGTTGCCGCAGCAGAAGCTCGACGTGGTGCGCGAGCGCCAGCGGCGCGGCGAGCTCGTCGCGATGGCGGGCGACGGCGTGAACGACGCGCCTGCGCTCGCCGCCGCGAACGTCGGCATCGCGATGGGCGCGGGCGCCGACGTCGCGCTGCGCAGCGCCGGCGTCACGCTCGTGCGCGGTGAGCTCGCGGCGCTCGTGCGCGCGCGGCGCCTCTCGCACGCGACGCGCGCGAACATCCGCCAAAACCTGTTCTGGGCATTCGCCTACAACGCGCTCGGCGTTCCCCTCGCGGCCGGCGCGCTCTATCCCCTGACAGGCGCCCTGCTCTCGCCGATGGTCGCGGCCGCCGCGATGAGCCTCAGCAGCGTGAGCGTGATCGGCAACGCGCTGCGGCTGCGGAAGATCGACCTATGACCCGACTCGCTCGCGCGCTCGCCGCCGCCGCACTCTCGATCGCGAGCGCGGCGCAGGGCGAACCGACTTGGCGAGAGCTGCTGACGGGCATCCGGGAGACCTTCCCAGGCGTCCCGCAGATCGGCGCGCGCGAGCTGCGGGCGAGCGTCGGTCCAAGAACGCTGATCGTCGACGTGCGAGAGCGCGAGGAGTACGACGTGAGCCGCTTGCCCGGCGCGCGCTGGACGCAGCGCGTTTCCGACGTGCGCGCTTGGTTCTCGAGCGGCGACTACGAGCGCGTCGTCGTCTACTGCTCGGTCGGCTACCGATCGTCGAAGTTCGTCCAGGAGCTCCAGCGCGCGGGCTTCGCGCACGCGGCGAATCTCGAAGGGTCGATCTTCGCGTGGGCGAACGCGGGCTACCCCCTCGAGAACGAGGACGGCCCGACCTCGCTCGTGCACCCGTTCGATCCCCGCTGGGGTCGCCTGCTCGATCGCAAGTTCCATCCAGCCGCGCCCTGAGGCGAGGCTTCACTTTCGCTGCCAGCGATCCCGCGCGTCGAGCACGCTGCGCGCGGCGTCGCCATCGAGCCAGGCGCGCGCGGCTTGGTCACCGCGCAGGTAGGCGTCCCAGAACGCGGTGCTGAGCGCGAGCACGGCGCGGTGGTGGTTCGGATTGCGCGGCTTCGCTTCGCCCGGCAGCGCACGGTCGCCGAACGCGTCGTGCTCGGCGCCGTCGAGCACGAGCTCGTACTTGCTGCCGTTCGGCAGCGCGGGGAACACCTCCAGACGTGAAGCCGGCGTTTGACCGCCGATCCGCGCGCCGTCGTGGGTCCCGGTCATCAACAGCCACGGAATCTTCACGGCGCCGAACGCTTCGCGTGCGCTGCCCCGGCGCGGCTTGCTCGGGCTCATCGCGAGCGCGGCGTAGATGCGCGCGTCGGTGAAGCGTGCGCCTACGAGCGGCGCGCGTTGACCGCTCACGAGCTGCGTCGTCACCGCGCCGAAGGAGTGGCCCGACATGCCGACCCGTGTCACGTCGAGCTTTCCGGCGAGCGCGTGGCCCGGCGCCGCGGGCCACTCCGCGAGCGCGTCGAGCGTGGCCTCGACGTCGGCGGCGCGCTTCATCGCGTTGCTCGGCGTCGCGGCCTCTCGCATCGCTTCCATGCGCTCTTCGCGCGGCAGGTCCTTCCACACCGATTCATCGCTACCCGGGTGTTGCATGAACACCGCGACGTAGCCGCGCGCGCTCCAGTGCTCGCCGAGGTAGCGGTTGTTATTGCGCGAGCCGCCGAGCCCGTGGCTGTAGAGCACGATCGGCGCGGGCGCGGAGAGCTTCGCGGGCGTGTACACGCGCAGCGGGATCTCGCGTGAGCCGTCCCGCGTCGTGAGCTCGAGCGCGGGCCCTGCCGCGCCATTCGCCAGCGCGAGCGGGTCGTACTCGGCGCGCGCAGCGGCCGAGAGCGCGACGGCGGCGGCGAGCGCGAAAAGCACGCAGCGCACTGCGGTGGCGAGAACTGAGACCAGCATCGTGTCTTTCCCTGCGAAGGCGCGGCTTCCCCGTGAACCCGCGAGGTCGCGCAGAGTTGCGGAGTCGCCGCGCCGGCCGCCAGCGGCCAGTGCCGAATGCAGCGCCGCGGTGCAACATCGCCAAAGAGGTGGACGCTTGAGCTCTGCGATCGAAACGGAGCGAGCACACGGCGACGGCGCAGCGCGCGAAGTCGAGCGCGCGCTCGCCGAGGTGCGCGAGCGTGGAGTCGCGGTCATCGAGGGCGTGCTCTCGCAGAGCGAGGCGCGCGCCGCGCGCGCGGCGCTACTCGAAGCTGCAGCCGAGAGCGAGCGCCGCGGCGTCGCGACGTTCATGCCGGCGCTCGACCCGAACGCCGCGAACGTGCGCGTGTTCAACCTGCTCGACATGCACGAGATCTTCCGCGAGCTGATCCTGCATCCGCTCGCGGCTGCGCTCGTGCGCGGCGTGTTGGGCGAGCACTTCGCCATCTCGAACTTCACCGCGAACATCGCGCGCCCCGGCAGCGGCTCGATGTCGCTGCACTCGGACCAATCGCTCGTGGTGCCCGAGCCTTGGCTCGCGCCGTGGAGCATGAACGTCGTGTGGTGCCTCGACGACGTGTACGCCGAGAACGGCGGCACGCTCTACCTACCCGGCAGCCAGCGCTTCACGCGGCGCGCGGAGGTCCCTGCCAATCCGCTCGCGCAAATGAAGGCGTTCACGGCGCCGTGCGGATCGATCGTCGCGATGGACGGGCGCGTCTGGCACACCTCGGGTGCGAACGTCACGAAGAACACGGAGCGCGCGCTGCTGTTCGCCTACTACTCCGTCGACTTCCTGCGCCCACAGGTCAATCACAACGTGACGCTCTCCGCGGAGACGCAGGCGCGGCTCTCGCCGGAGCTGTTCGCGCGGCTCAAGCTCGGCGCAGATTCCAACTTGCGCATCGGCGGCGAGATCATCGGCGAGCGCCCGCGCCCGCTCGGCGGTGCACGGTGAACAAGCGCGCCGAAATGGGATTCGCGCCGCGCGAGATCGCGCACGCGGAAGGCGCGCAGCCCGTGCGCTCGCAGCGCGAGCCGCTCGCCTCGCTGCCACTGCCGGCGCCGACCCGCGCGATCCCCGACGCCCTGCGAAACGTGCGGGAGCTCGGCGTCGCGGTGATCCCCGACGTGCTGACGCGCGAGCAGCTCTCTCGCGCGCGCGACGCTATGTACCGCGCGGCCGACGACGACGTGAAGCGCGGCCACGCTCAGCACGGCTTCGGGCTCGACGTGGACGAGAAGAACGTGCGGGTGTGGAACCTGCTCAACCGCGACCCGGTGTTCAGCGATCTCGCCGAGCATCCCGCCGCGATCGAGCTCGTGCGCGCGACGCTCGGCTGGCCGGCGCTGCTCTCGAACATCTCGGGCAACATCACCGGCCCCGGCGCCGCGCGCGGCGTGCTCCACGCGGACCAGATCTTCGTGCCCGAGCCGTGGGCCGCGGCGCCGCAGGGCATGAACGTGGCGTGGTGCATCGACGACTTCACGCGCGAGAACGGCGCGACCGAGGTCGTGGTCGGCTCACATCGCTGGAATCGGATGCCCAGCGAGGCGGAAGCGGAGAGCGTGCGGATGCTCCCGGTCGAGGCGCCGGCCGGCAGCGCGATCGCGTTCGAGAGTCGCGTTTGGCACCGCACGGGCGCGAACACTTCCCGCGACAAGCGCCGCGCCGCAGTGTTTCCGTTCTACACGACGACGATCTACCGCACGCAAGAGAACTGGTTCCTCTCCCTGAGCCCCGGCGTGGTGAACGCCGCCTCGGAGACGCTGCTCACCCTGCTCGCGTACAAGAGCGAGGGATTCGGGCTCGTGTACGGGCGCTCGCCGCGCTGAGGATCACCCTTGCCGAGTCACCCGCTCTTCGACCTGAAAAGCCGCGTCGCGCTCGTGACGGGCGCGGGCTCCGGCATCGGCCGCGCCTGCTGCGAGACGCTCGCGAGCCTCGGCGCGCGGGTCGTGTGCAGCGATCTCGACGCGAGCACCGCGCAGGACACCGCGGGGCGGCTCGAGGGCGCGGGGCACTTCGCGCTGCGCCACGACGTGACGAGCGCCGAGGACTGGCGCGCGGCGCACGACGAGCTGCGCACGCGCTGCGGCCGCCTCGACGTGCTGGTGAACAACGCCGGCATCATGCTCGCGCGCGGCTTTCTCGAAGCCTCGGTCGAGGATCTGCGCGCGCAGTACCGCGTGAACGTCGAAGGCCCGTGGCTGGGCATGCACACGCTCGTGCCGCTGCTGAAGGAGACGGCCCTCGCAAAGGCCGTGAAGCCGTCGATCATCAACGTCTCGTCCGTTTACGGCGAAGTCGCGGGCGATCGCTACGCGGCCTACAGCGCGTCGAAGGGCGCGATCGCGATGCTCTCGCGGGCGGTCGCGCTCGAGCTCGCGGCGAGCGGCATCCGAGTGAACGCCGTGCTGCCGGGCCCGTGCGCGACGAACCTCGGCGCGAAGCACGAGCCGATGCGCGGCGCCGATGGCGCGCCGCTCTCGCTCCAGGAAACCATCGCGTACTGGCTCGCGAAGATGCCGATCGGACGCATGGGCGCAGCAAACGACATCGCACCCGTCGTCGCGTTCCTCGCGTGCGACGCGTCGATCTTCGTCACCGGCGCGCAGCTCGTCGCGGACGGCGGCTACTCGATCTTCTGACGCCGACGCAGCGCGCCGGGTCGGAGGCTCACGCGACGAGGGGCAGCAGCCCCGTCGCGGCGCCGCCACGCGAGTCGACCATCATGCCCACCTTGCGCCAACCGGCCTCGGTGCGCTCGGTGATCAGGCCGAGGCGCTGCAGGTTCGGCACGACGGTGTGCATGAAGATGGGGCTGTTCAGGTCCGCGAAGTTCGGCATCGAGGTGATGATCTGCATGAACGGCAGCGCGTCGATGCCGTACTTCGGGCCGAGCACCTTCAGCATGTCGAGCTGCTGATTCGCGTTGAGCGTCTCGAGCAGCGCAAACGCCCAGTCCTCCATCTCGTGCTTCTCGGCCTCGCTCGCTTCCTTCACGACGCGGCGCATCGTGAGCACGCCGAACGCAGCATGCCGCGCCTCGTCCTGCTCGATGCGCTTGATCATCTCCGTCACGAACGCGTTGCGGCTCATCGTGCGCATCAGGTCCATGATGCCGACCGCCGTGCCTTCGAAGAGCGTCTGCATGCCGAGCGTCTTCTTCTGCACGCCCTGCGCCTCGAGCAGCTGGTCGAGCAGATACTTCAGCGTGCCGCCGACGGGGTAGATGCCGTTCATCTTGCGCGTGAGGAACTTCGAGAGCACCTCGACGTGGCGCGCCTCGTCGATCACCTGCGACGCCGCGTACCACTTCTGATCCATCTTGTCGCACACGTTCACGAGCTGGCCGCAGAGCTGGAGCGCGGCCTGCTCGCCGTGCAGCAGCTGCGAGAGCAGGTAGTTGAGCTCGTCGAACGCGGCTTGTTTCTGCGTCGCCTCGTCCTTGCCCATCAGCTTCGTCGCCTGCGCGAGCAGCGAGCCCTCGGGCGCGAGCACCCAGTCGTCCGCCGTCACGGGAATCGTCCAGTCGAGGTCCGTCTCGGCGTTCCACTGCGCGGTCTTGCCCTTCTCGTAGAGGTTGCGCAGCTCCGCGACTTCGCTCCCGTACTCCCAGGTCCAGTTCACGGCGAGTGCGACGTCGTCGTTCACCTTGTTGCGCAGGCGCGCGGCGACCTCGTCTGCCACGTCCACGACTTCGAACTGACCCAGCTGCTTGCGGTGCTCGGGGAGGAACTTGTTCACGACTCATCTCCTTGAATGCGGGCGCATCCAACCGTGCTCGATCAGACCCAACACTTCGCGCTTGCGGCGAGCGATCGCCTCGGCGCTGAAGATTTCGCCGGCGAGCTTCTCGCCGAACTCGCCGCTCGCGAACGGGTAGACCGTGGCGCCGATCAGCGTCTGGATCGCGTCGGGCACCGAGATCGGCCGCAGCGCGCCGGCGGCGATGCCGTCCGTGATCGCCTGCGCGATGCGCGCGATCAGCGCGTCGAGGCGCGCCTGCGACGCCGCGAGATCGGGCGAGTCCGGGGAGATGTCGTCGTCCTCGAACACGCTCCGTAACAACAAGCGCGCGGCCGGCGGGTCCTCGGCGAGCGTGTCGATCAGCGCGACGACGGCCGAGGCAAGCTGGGCGCGCGGATCGCTGCTCGCGTCGAGGGCGCGGCGTATGCGCAGGTCGATGCGCTCGAGCACGCGGTCGAGCACCGCCCCGTACAGCGCGGCCTTGGTGGCGAAGTGGTGGAACAGCGAGGACTTCCCGAGACCCGCGGCCTCGGCCACTTCGCGCAGCCCTACACCCGCGTAGCCACGCTGCGCGAAGCGCGCCTCGGCGACGTCGAGGATCTTCTCGCGTGAGGTGAGATGCACGCTGCGGGGGCCTCGCTGGACTCGGATGACCTCACGACCAATCGGTCGAATGCGGTACGCACCTTAGGCGACCGATCGGTCGGGCGGCAAGTCGCCCTGGGGGCCCCGGGGTTCAGGGCGAGACGACCTCGACCTCGCCGTACTGCGCGGCCACTTCGCCAAGCGCTTCCGCGGGGCCCACGAGCACGATTGCGGCGCGCTCGGGGTGCACGAGCGCGTTCGCGGTCGCAGCGATCTGCTCGGGCGTGATCGCGCGCATCCGCGCGCGGTACGTGTCGAGGGTGTCGCGCGGGAGGCCGTACACCTCGAGATCGAGCAGCGCGCGCATCACGGCCTCGGAGGTTTCGAGCTGCAGCGGGAAGGAGCCGACGCGCTGACTGCGCGCACGTTCGAGCTCGTCCCCTGCGGGCGGGGACGCGCGCAGGCGCTCCAGCTCCTCGAATGTGCTCGCGAGCAGCTTCCCCACCTCGGACACGCGCGTGAACGTGCTCACCACGAACGGCCCCGGCACGCGGTACTGCGCGAACTGCGCGTAGATCCCGTAGGTGAGGCCCTCGGTCGCGCGGATTCGGTTCATCAGACGCGAGGAGAAGCCGCCGGCGCCGAAGGCGGCGTTCATGAGCTGCGCCTCGAGGCGGCGTTCATCGGTGCGCGCGATTCCCTCGTGGCCGATCGCCACCTGCACCTGCCCGAGCTCCGGGCGATCCACGATGACGACGCGGCGCTTCTCGGGCGCAGGCGCCGCGTCCGGCAGCGCCGCAAGCGGCGCTCCGCTCCACGCGCCGAAGGCGGACTCGGCGCGCGCGAACAACGCACCGGGATCGACGTCGCCGACGGCCCAGAGAATTCCTCCCGGCGGCTTAACAACTCGCGCGTGGAAGGCGCGCGCGTCTGCGGGGCCGAAGCGCGCGACCGTCTCGTCGAGCCCCGCGGACGGTGTCCCGAGCCTGTGCGCGCCGTAGAGCGCGCGCATGAAGTGCTTCGTCGCGAGCCGCGCGGGATCGTCTTGCGCCTGCGCGATCGCGGCGCGCTGCTCGGCGACCAGCTGCTTCGCCTCCTCGAGATCGAAGCGCGGCCGGCGCACCACGTCGGCGAGCACGGCGAACAGCGCGTCGAAATCCTGAGAGAGCCCGGAGACGCTCGCGCGCAGCGAGTCCCAGTCCGCGTTGAGGGAGAGATCCGCGCCGAGGTCGTCGACCGCTGCGGCGAGGTTGAGCTTGTCGCGCGCGCCGGCGCCGCGCTCCATCAGCGCCGCGGTGAAGACCGCGAGGCCCGCCTCGCTCGGCGCCTCGATCGCGGCGCCGCGCAGCGCGATGAAGCCTGCGCTGAACTCGGGCAGCCGGCGATCCTCGAGCACGATCACCTGCAACCCGTTCGCGAGCGTGCGCCGGTGAAGCCTCGCGGCATCGACGATCGGGCGATCCGCCGCGACGACCGCGGGCATCTCCCACGCGAACGGCTCGCGCGCCGCGTCGGGCTTTGTGGCGCTCGCACAGCCTGCGAGAACCGTCGTCATGGCGATCGCGGCGAATGCGCACCTCACGGCTGGCCCTCCTCGTCCGCCGCGGGCGGGAAGACCTGCACCACGTTGCGCCGGTGCGGCGCGAGGTACTGCTTCACGACGCGCTGCACGTCCGCGGGCGCGACCGCGCGCAGCGCAGCCAGCTTCTCCGCGAGCGGCTCGATGCGGCCGTACGCGACGTAGTCCTGCGCGATGCGGCTCGCGAGCGCGTGCGCGCTGCCCTGCCCGCGAATCCACTGCACCTCGAGCGCGCGCCGCGCGCGGCGCAGCTCGCTCTCACTCGGCGGCGTCGCGGCGAGCTTCGCGATCTCGTCATGAATGATCTTCTCCGCCGCTGCGACATCGGCGCCGGGCACGAGCGTCGCGCCGGCCATGAACACGCCCGCGCGCTGCAGCTCCCAAAAGAACGCGCTCGGCTCGAGCGCGAGGCGCGCCTCGTCCACGAGCGCGCGATGCAGCCGCGAGGTGCGCCCGCCCGCGAGAATGCCGCTCGCGATGTCGAGCGCGTCCGTATCGGGGCTGTGCGTGCTCGGGCCTTGGTAGGCGCTCAGCAGAATCGGCGCGCGCACGGGGAAGTGCTCGATCGCGCGGCGCTCGCCGTTCTGCTCGGGCTCCTCCTGCGGATTGCGCGGAATCGACGGCGCGGTGCGCAGCCAGCCGAAGTGCTTCTCCACGAGCGCGAGCGCCTCGTCCGTGTCGAAGTTCCCCGCGATCGCGACCACGAGGTTGTTCGCGGCGTAATAAGTGTCGAAGAACGCCCGGCAGTCGGCGGCCGTGACCTTCTCGAGGTCGCTCTTCCAGCCCACGGTCGGCACGCGGTACGGATGCGCCTGATACGCGAGCGCCATCGCGCTCTCGAACGCGATGCCCTCGGGGTCGTTCTCGCTGCGCAGCCGGCGCTCCTCGATCACCACCTGACGCTCCGCCTTCAGCGCTTCCTCGGTCACCTCGAGATTCGCGAAGCGCTCGCCCTCGAGCGCGATCACGAGCGGCAGATGCTCGGGCGCGACGTTCTCGAAGTACACGGTCACGTCGCGCGACGTGTACGCGTTGATCGTTCCGCCGCGCTCTTCGACGAGCTTCGTGTAGGCCTCGGGGCCGAGCTTCGAGAGATTCTTCGAGCCGAGGAACATCATGTGCTCGAACAGGTGCGCGATTCCGGTGAAACGGCTCTCGTCGCCCGATCCCACCTTCGCCCACACCTGCAGCGAGACGACCGGCGTGGCGTGGTCTTCGAGCGTGAGCACGTCGAGCCCGTTCGCGAGCTTCGTGATGCGCGTGCGAAGGGCGGGATCGTCGAACTCGGGCTGCACACTTTCGGCCGCGAGTCCGCCGACACACGAAAGTGTCACGGCCATTGCGGCCAGACTTCGAGCGATGAATCGCACGCGTTTCCCCTTTCGCGGCGTCGGGTGGCGGCGCACCTTATCCGGCACTCGATCTCCCGCAACGAAACGCGCGCGAGGAAGACCATGCCGATCCACGGCGACCGCGAACTGAGAGAGCTGCTCGTGAGCACACGAACGATCGCGGTGCTCGGCATCAAGGCCGGCGAGCACGAGGACGCGTTCCGCGTACCCCGCTACATGCAGCGCCACGGCTTCGCGATCCGGCCCGTGTCGCCGAAGCTCGCCGAGGTGTTAGGCGAGCGCGCGGTCGCGAGCGTCGGCGAGATCGCGGAGCCCGTGGACATGATCAACGTGTTCCGCGCGCCCGCGCACATTCCCGCGCACGTCGACGAGATCCTCGCGATGAAGCACAAGCCGAAGTCGGTGTGGCTCCAGCTCGGCATCGCGCACGGGTCGACCGCGAAGCTCGAAGCCGCGGGCATCGCGGTGGTGGAAGATCTCTGCCTGATGGTCGAGCACGCACGGCTGTTCCGAGAGGCGCCCGATCATTGATCGGCAAGCTGAGCGCGCAGCGAGCCGAAGCCGAGCGGAGATCGAACAGTGGCCTCGATTTCGTCAGAACCTCGGGCTCGTCAGTGATCGACTCCAGACGCATCCTCCGCGTGCCGCTCTACTACGACTTCGCGTCGAGCCTCTGTTACGTGACGCACCGCGCGATGCAGCGCATGGCGGGCACTCTCGGCGAGCTCGGCATCGCGCTCGCGTGGCTGCCGCTCGACCTCGGCCGCCTGCTCGGGCCGTACGTCGCGGGCGAAGAGGTGCCCGATGCGCGGCGCGAGAATGCGCGGCGCGTCGCCGCAGAGCTCGGTGTCGCGCTCGACGTGCCGCGCATCTGGCCCGACTCCGCCGCGCTGAATGCCGCCGCGTTCACGGCCGAGCGCGCGGGCCGCGGCGAGACCTGGCGCGAGCGCGTCTTCACCGCGATGTTCGAGGAGCACAGGCTCGCGCCGAGCGACGACGACGTGCTCGCGCTCGCGCGCGAGATCGCGCTGCCGCTCGCCGCGAACGACCTCGCACGCGGCCGGCGCGAGCTCGAAGTGAAGACCGAAGTCGCGCGGGAAGAGCAGGTCACCGGCGTGCCCACGTTCATGCTCGGCACGTGGCCCTTCGGCGGCATCCAGCCCGACGACACGATGAAGCGCGTGCTCGAACGCTACGCCCAGAAAGCCCGCGCGGGAGACATCTCGTGAGCCGCGACGACGACCGCACCGTCTACTCCACCGGCAAGGGCCGCATCGCGCCCAAAGTCGAGAGCCCGCGCGCACCGCGCGGCGACGGCATCGTGCGCGTGCGCCGCGAGAGCCAAGGCCGCGGCGGCAAGACCGTCACGACGATCGCGGGGGTCGGCGCGAGCGAGGACAAGCTGAAGGAGCTCGCGGGCGAGCTGAAGCGCCTGTGCGGCACCGGCGGCACCGTGAAGGACTGGGTGATCGAGATTCAGGGGGACCACCGCGACAAGATCGTCGCGGCGCTCCAGCAGCGCGGTCATCAGGTGAAGCTCGCGGGAGGCTGAGAGCCGGCGCGAACGCTCAGCGTCCGCCTTCCGCCTCGTGCGCAGCGGCGAGACCGTCGTACTCGGCGGCAGTCTGGTCGGCGCGCTTCGCCAGCCGCTCGCAGTGGAGGCGCGCCGCGTCGCGCTGCATCAGCTTGCCGCCGGCGTAATGCTTGGCCATCGAGCGGTGCCGCGCCGCTTCCTTGCGTGCGACAGCCGCCTCGGGCGCGAGTCCGAGGCGGTCCAGCTCGGAGAGGAACCAATCCGTCGAGATCGCCTGATCCGGAACCCAAACTCCAGGCGCGACCGGCTGCTCCCCGAGCAGCGCCCGCGCCACGAGCGAAGCCGCTGCGGCGGTCGCGTGCGCCTCGCAGTTGGTGTGCAGCTCGAGCACGCCCCGACCGCGGCCGGTCGTCGCTTCGACGATGAGCGCGACGTCATCACCGCGCACTCGTAGGCTGCGCTTCAGGATCCGCAGCGCGCGGAGAGACGCGCCGCTCGCTCCGCGCCGCGCCAGTCGCGGGAGCGCCCCCATCGCGGCGAGCAGCGCGAACGCTTGACCTGCCCAGCGCGGCTCCAGCACGAGCCAGGTCGCTGCGCTCGGCACGCCGAGCGACCGCGCGATCCACAGCTGATCGCAGAACGGTGCGCGCAGGCTCGTTCGCCTCCCGCTCCTCGTCGCGATCCGGCGTCGCAGTTGGAACGGACGAAACATCTCGGCCTGGCCCCCGTGAATCGCGGGAAGCGACGCCCCAGCGAGGGCGAGCAGCGACGCCAGCGCCGCTGCGCCGATCTCGTCTCCCAAGTGAAGCTGGAGCGTGACGTCCACGCGCTCGAGGGCGCCGAGCTCCTGAAACAATCGCCGCGCGATGAAGTTGCTCGTGCACGGCGCAAGACCAGCTCCCGCAATCACGCGTGCGCCGGTTTGCTGCGCGCGCTCGTGCAGCGCGAACACCGTGTCGCCAATCAGCGAGGGAGACACGTCGGTGTAGGCGCAGCCGTGCTCCACCACGCTGCGCAGCAGCGGGAAAGGCGCGCTCAGCGGAACGCAGTTCACGACCAAGGCGGCGGACGCGCAGGCGGCCTGCGCCCGCTCGGCCGAGTGAACGTCGATGCCGACGCCGCGCACGCCCTCACCGATGCGCGCTGCCAAGGCGCGCGCCCTGTGTGCGTCGCGCGCCGCGACGACGACGCGGTCCGGAAAGCGGCGTGCGAGCATCTCGCTCAGCCGCGAGCCGACGGTCCCGGTGCCGCCAGTTACGAGGATCGCGTCTTTCTCCTTCACGTAGCGCCGAGCCCCACGATCTCACCGTCACTTGCGACCTCGGCGCGCCAGCCGAGCCGCGCGCGGATCTCGTCACCAAGCGCAGCCGACGCGACCGGCTCTCCATGCACGATCCACGTCATGCGCGGCGCGGACGCGAATCCGCTCAGCCAGCGCAGCAGCTCCTAGCGATCCGCGTGCGCCGACAAGCCGTCGAGCGTGACGACGCGAGCGCGCACGGGAACGTCTTCGCCGTGGATGCGCAGCGTTCGCGCCCCTTCTTGGAGCGCGCGGCCCCGCGTCCCCGCGGCCTGAAAGCCGGGCAGGAGCACGGTCGTGCGCTCGTCCGGAAGGCGCGCGCGCAAGTGGTGAAGCACCCGCCCGCCCGTGGCCATCCCGCTCGCGGAGATGATGATCGCCGGACCGCTCAGCTTGTTGAGCCGCTTCGACTCTTCGACGCGCCGCAGCAGATGGTATTGCGTGCAGCAGAGCGGGCAGCGCTTCTCGTCCATCAGCAGCTTCATGTCGAGGTCGTGATCCTCGGGGTGCTCGCAGTAGATGCCCGTCACGTCGATCGCCATCGGGCTGTCGAGGAACACCGGCAGTGCTGGAATCGCGCGAGCGTCTTCGAGCTTGCGCAGCGTCCAGATCAGCTCCTGTGTTCGCCCCACCGCGAAGGCCGGAACCAGGAGCGCACCTCGCCGTGCAGCCGTTTCTCGAACGATGCGCGCCAGCGCCTCTTCCGCACCGGGTGGATGCACGCGGTCGCCGTAGGTGGATTCCACGAGCAGCACGTCAGCGCGGTGCACGGGGTCCGGGTCGCGCAGAATCGGCCGGCCCCAGCGGCCGAGATCGCCCGAATACACGAGGCGCACGGGATGCGCGCCCGCGATCGCGAGCTCGACGGTCGCAGAGCCGAGAATGTGCCCGGCGCGGCGCAGCGTCGTGACGATGCCGCTCGCCACTTCTTGATCGCGCCCGTACGGGACCGTACGCACCAGGCTCAGCGCGGCTTCGGCGTCCTCGCGCGTGAACAGCGGCAACGCCGGCCGATGCTTCGCGTGGCCGTGACGATTCGCGCGAGCAGCGTCCTCCTCTTCGATGTGCGCCGCATCGAGCAGCATGACCCGTAACAAGGCTGCGGTTCCGGAAGTGCAGTAGATCGACCCGCGAAAACCGTCGCGAACGAGTCGGGGCAGCGCGCCGGAGTGGTCGATGTGCGCGTGGCTCAGCACCACGGCGTCGATCTCGCGCGCCTCGAAAGGAAGTGGCTCCCAGTTGCGCAGCCGCAGCGCCTTCAAGCCTTGAAACTGCCCGCAGTCGAGCAGAACTCGGCTTCCGTTGGCTGTCACGACGTGCTTCGAGCCCGTGACCGTGCCCGCCGCGCCGAGGAACTGGATGCTCGGCTGCCCAATCTCTCCGTGCCGCTGAGTCACGAAGCCTCCTTCCGGCGCGTGCGCCGTAGCGCGAGCTTGCGCAGCTCGAGCAGCGCGAGCGGCACGCTGGCGAGCGCGATCTGCGCGACGCATTGCCCGAGCGAGATCGGCGCCGTGGCGAACACGCTCGCGACGCGCGGCTCGTGATGGATCACGAGCTGAAGCGCGAAGCTCGCGGCCACCACGGCAAGAAGTCGCAGGTTCGAGCGGAGGCTCACCTCGAACACGGAGCGCGTGGCGCTGCGCGCTCCGAACGCGCGCAGCAGCTCGGCGAAGACGAGCGTCGAGAACGCGGCGTTGCGAGCGACGCTGAGCTCCGCGCCGCGCGCGAGCTCGTACCCGAAGGCCGCGAGCGCGACCGCAGCGGTGAGCGCGCCGGTGAGCAGCAGCGTGCGCAAACCGGCGGCGTCCGCGAGCTGCGCGGTGGCGGGCCGCGGCGGCCGCTGCAGCACGTCGGGGTCGATCGGGTCGCTCGCGAGCGCGAGCGCGGGCAAGCCGTCCGTCACGAGATTGATCCACAACAACTGCACGGGCAGCAGCGGCACCGGCCAGCCGAGCAGGCCGGCCGCGAGCATGAACCCGAGCTCCCCAACGTTACCGGCGAGCAGATAGGCGAGTGTCTTCGAGACGTTGTCGAAGATGCCACGGCCCTCCTCGACGGCCGCGACGATCGAGGCGAAATCGTCGTCGGCGATCACGAGGTCTGCGGCTTGCTTCGCGACCTCGGTCCCGGCGGCGCCCATCGCCACGCCGATCGAGGCCTCGCGCAGCGCCGGCGCGTCGTTCACGCCGTCGCCCGTCATCGCGACGATCGCGCCGCGCGCCTTCCACGCGCGCACGATCTGCAGCTTCTGCTCCGGGCTGGTGCGCGCGTAGACGGAGATGCGCGGCGCGCGCTCGCGCAGCGCGTCGTGCGAGAGCCGCTCGAGCTCGGTGCCGGTCAGCACTTCATCGCTCGCGTTCACGATGCCGAGCTCTGCTGCGATCGCGCGCGCCGTCGCAGGGTGATCGCCGGTGATCATCACGACGCGGATGCCCGCACTGCGACAGCGCGCGATCGCCGAGGCGGCCTCGGGGCGCGGCGGATCCTGCATCCCCACGAAGCCGAGCAGCGTCAGGCCGCGCTCCACCTCGTCGTCGGGCTTGCCGCCGGACACCTCCCGCGCGGCAATGGCGAGCACGCGCAGCGCGTCGGCTGCGAGCGCCGCGACGCTCTGCGCGAGTGCCGCGCGAGTCGCCGCATCGAACGCAGTCACGCCGCTCGCTTGCGCGAAGTGCGTGCAGCACTCGAGTACCGCTTCGGGGGCACCCTTCACGTAGGCGACCTCGCGCCCAGCACGCTTGCGCACGATGGACATGCGCTTGCGCTCGGAGTCGAAGGGCAGTGTGCGCAGCCTCGGCTCCTGCGCCTCGATCTCGGCGCGCTGCACTCCGCCCTTCGCTGCGGCGACCAAGAGCGCGATCTCCGTGGTGTCCCCTGTTCCCTGATAAGTGCCATCGCGGCGCACGATCTCGGCGTCGTTGCAGGCGGCCGCTGCCCACAGCAGCGCGCGAACCGCCGCCTCGTCGGCGCCAGCTCCAGCGATCTCACCCTCCGCACGCATGCCCTCGCCAGTGACGCGAAGCGTGGCGTCGGCAGTCGCGAGCCGGCGCACCGTCATCTGGCCGACCGTGAGCGTCCCTGTCTTGTCGGTGCAGATCACGCCCGTGCTGCCGAGCGTCTCGACCGATGCGAGCCGACGCACGAGCGCGCGGCGGCGCGCCATGCGCTCGACCCCGAGCGCGAGCGCAACCGTGACGACTGCGAGCAGGCCCTCGGGCACCGCCGCCACCGCGAGGCTCACCGCGCCGATGAAGAGCTCGAACGGCGGTGCGCCACGCAGCCAGCCGAGCGCGGAAACGACGGCGACCACCGCGAGGCTCGCCCACACGAGCTGGCGGCCCACGCGATCGAGCCGGCGCTGTAGCGGCGTCGGCTCCGTCTGCGCGCTCTCGAGCAGCTGCGCGATGCGGCCGACTTCCGTCGTCATGCCGGTGGCGACGACGAGGGCGCGACCCGAGCCCGCGGCGACGCTCGTGCCGAGGAACACGAGATTCCTGCGATCGGGCAGCGGCGTGTCCGCCGCGAGCTCGGCCGCGTGCTTCGCCACCGGCTCGGATTCGCCCGTGAGCGGCGCTTCGTTCAGCTGGAGCCGCGACGCCTCGCAGAGGCGCGCGTCCGCTGCCGCGATGTCGCCCGCGTCGAGCACGAGCAGATCGCCGACGACGACTTCACGCGCGGGGATCAGCTCCGAGCGGCCGTCGCGCACGACGCGCGCGCGCGGCGCCGTCAGCTTCGCCAGTGCGGCGACCGCGCGCTCGGCGCGCAGCTCCTGCGCGAAGCCGATCAGCGCGTTCACGGCGACGATCGCGAGGATCGCGGCGCCGTCGACGCGCTCTCCCAGCGCGAGCGACACGAGCCCAGCCGCGACGAGCAGCCACACGACGAGGCTGCGCGCCTGGTCGGCCGCGATCTCGACCGCCGAGCGCCCGCGCGCGACGCGCAACTCGTTCGCGCCGCCCTGCCCGAGCCGCCGCGCAGCTTCGTCCCGCGAGAGCCCGGCGCGCCGGTCGGTGCCCAGCGCGCGCTCGACGTCCGCGAGCGGGCGCGCGTGCCAACGCGACGAGTCAGCGCTCGGCATCGGCCCGAGCAAGCCCGCGCGCGCGCCACATCACGTAGAGCGCGGGGATCACTGCGAGGGTCAGCAGCGTGAGCGAGGCGAGCCCGCCCCAGAGCGGTGCGGCGATGCGCTTCGCGACGTCGGAGCCGATGCCGGTGTCGAGCATCACGGGCACGAGCCCGACGATGTTCATCGCCACGGTCATCACGAGGGGCCGCACGCGCCGCGTGCCGGACTCGATCGCCATCTCGATCAGGTCCGCCGTGCTGTGCAGCCGGCCCTGCGCCTGCCAGCTCCGGAAGCCCTCGTCGAGGTAGATCACCATGATCGAGGCTGTCTCGGCGGCGATTCCGAGCAGGCCGATGAGTCCGACCCAGACGGCTACCGAGGTGTTGAAGCCCAGCGCCCATAACAACCACACCGAGCCGAGCGCCGCGCACGGGAGCGAGAAGAGCACGAGCAGTGCTTGCGGAAGTCCGCCGAAGTTCACCAGCAGGATCGCGAGGATCAGCGCAACGGTGAGCGGCACGGCAATCCGCATGCGCGCCTGCATGCGCGCGAGAAACTCGTACTGCCCCGTCCAGCGCAGCGAGTAGCCCGTGGGCAGCGCGAGCTGCAGCGCGACGGCGCGCTTGGCTCGCTCGACGTAGCCGCCGAGATCGCGGCTCGTGGTGTCGACGTAGACCCAGCCCGTGAGCAGGCCGCCCTCGTTCTTGATCATCGGCGCGCCCATCGTCGCGGAGATCGTGCCGAGTTGGCCGAGCCGCACCTGCGCGGTGCGGCCCGCGCCCTTCGTCATCGCACCGGCGCCCATGCCCGCGGACATCGCACGCGGCGCTGCGGCGTCGGCCGCGCCAACACCGCGTTGCGGCGGAATTGGCACGAGCACGCGCGCGAGATCCTCTGGCGTGTCGCGCAGCTCGCGCGGGTAACGGACGTTGATGCGGTAGCGCTCGCGCCCTTCGATCGTGACGTCGACGTCGAGGCCGCCGATCGCCGTCTCGACCACTTCGAGCACGTCCATCACGCGCAGCCCGTAGCGCGCGATCGCGTCTCGATCGGGCACGAAGTCGATGAAGTAGCCGCCGAGCTCGCGCTCCGCGTACACGCTGCGCGTCCCCGGCACGTCGCGCAGGATCTGCTCCAGCGACTCCGCAATGCGCGCGATCTCCTCGAGATCGCCGCCGAACACTTTGATGCCGATCGGCGTGCGGATGCCCGTCGTGAGCATGTCGACGCGCGCCTTGATCGGCATCGTCCACGCAGGCTGCAGGCCCGGCGTCGCGACCGCGCGGTCCATCTCCGCGATCAATGCCTCGTACGAGAGGCCTTCGCGCCATTCGTCGCGCGGGCGCAGCGTGATCACCGTCTCGATCATCGAGAGTGGCGCGGGATCGGTCGCGGTCTCGGCGCGCCCAGCCTTGCCGAACACGCGCGCCACCTCCGGGATCGCGCGCAGCCGGCGGTCCTGCTCCTGCACGACGCGCTTGGCTTCCTCGATCGATATGCCGGGCACGCTGACGGGCATGAACAGCACGCTGCCCTCGTAGAGCGGCGGCATGAACTCGGAGCCGAGCCGCGCGAACGGAACCGCGCTGAGCCCGATCGCGAGGAGCACCGACGCGACCAGACCGACGCGATGCACGAGGCACCAGCGCAGCACGGGCCGGTACGCGGCCGCGAGTGCGCGCGCGACGGGGTTCTCGGCTTCGCTGCGGATGCGCCCGCGCACGAGCCACACCATCAACGCGGGCACGAGCGTCACGCTGAGCAGCGCGGCGAACGCCATCGCGAGGGTCTTCGTGTAGGCAAGCGGCTTGAAGAGGCGGCCCTCTTGCGCCTCGAGCGTGAACACGGGCAGGAACGCGACCGCGATCAGCAGCAGCGAGCCGAAGATCGGCGGCCCGAGCTCCTTCGCCGAGTCGATCACGACGCGCACGCGGTCCGCGCTCGGCCCGGCCTCGGCGAGGCGGCGGTGCGCGTTCTCCACGAGCACCACAGCGGCGTCCACCATGTCGCCGATCGCGATGATGATGCCGGCGAGCGACATGATGTTCGTCGTCAGCCCCATCGCCGACATCGGGATGAACGCGAGCGCGACGGCGATCGGAAGCATCAGTGCGGGCACGAGCGCTGAACGCAGGTGGAACAAGAACACGACGATCGTGAGGCACACGATCGCCATCACCTGCGCGAGGTTCGTCCCGAGCGTGCGCACCGAGCCGAGGATCAGCTCGGAGCGGTCGTAGGTCGCGACGATGCGGACGCCCGGCGGCAGCGCGGGCTCCATCTCGGTGAGCTTCGCCTTCACGCGCTCGATCACCTGCAGCGCGTTCTCGCCGAAGCGCATCACGACGATGCCGCCGACGGCCTCGCCCTCGCCGTCGAGCTCGCCGAAGCCGCGCCGGATCGCGCCGCCGATCTGCACGCGCGCGATGTCGCCGAGCTGCACGGGCGTGCCCGCTGCGTTGGTCGCCACGACGATCTGCTCGATCGCCTCGCGACTCTGCAGATAGCCGCGCCCGCGCACGGCGTATTCGTGCTGCGCGAGCTCCAGCACGCGTCCGCCGACGTCGCCGTTCGACATCCGGATTGCACTCGCGATCTCGGCGATCGAGAGGCCGAGGGCCTGAAGGCGGATCGGGTCGATCTCGACCTGATATTCCTTCTCGTAGCCGCCGATGCTGGCGACTTCGGCGACGCCCGGCACCGACGACAGCCAGTAGCGCACGTGCCAGTCCTGCAGGCTGCGCAGCTGCTGGAGGTCGTGCGTGCCGCTCTCGTCGACGAGCGCGTACTCGAACACCCAGCCCACGCCCGTCGCGTCGGGCCCGAGCTGCGGCGCCACGCCGGGCGGCAGCTTGCCTGCGAGCTTCACCAGCGCTTCGAGCACGCGGCTGCGGGCCCAATAGAGGTCCGTGCCTTCCTCGAAGATCACGTACACGAACGACATCCCGAACATCGTGAAGCCGCGCACGACCTCGACGCGCGGCGCGGCGAGGAACGTGCTCACGATCGGGTACGTGATCTGGTCCTCGACGAGGTTCGGGCTGCGGCCCATCCACTCGGTGAAGACGATCACCTGCGTGTCGGAAAGATCGGGCAGCGCGTCGAGCGGCGTGTTGCGCGCGGAGACCACACCCCACGCGGCGAGCGCGACGACGGCGGCGACCACGAGCCAGCGCCGGCGCGCGCACAACTCGATCCAGCGCGCGAGCATGTCAGTGCGCGCCGTGCGCGGTGTGGCCTGCGCCGCGCAGCCGACTCTCGGAGTCGAGCAGGAACTGCGCGCTCACCGCGACGCGATCGCCGGCCGCGAGCCCGCCGAGCACCTCGTAGTGATCCTGACCGTGGCGGCCGAGGGAGACCTCGCGCGGCGTGAACGTGCCGCGCGCGGTCTCGACGAACACCACGCGCCGCTCGCCGGTGTCGATCACGGCTTCCTCGGGAAGCGCGAGCACGTCGCCGAGCGGGCGCTCGATCTTGACCGTGGCGTACATGCCGGGGCGCAGCGCGCCATCCGCGTTGTCGAGATCGAAGCGGACGCGCAGCGTGCGCGTCTCGACATCGAGGGTCGGCTGCACGTACGTCACCTGTGCGTCGCGATCCGCCTCCGCGGCGGCGACCTCGATGCGCGCGCGCTGGCCGAGCGCGACGAGCGGGATCTCGTCCTCGTTCAGCTCGGCCCACACCCACACGCGCGAGAGATCCGACACCGTGAACAGCTCCGACTCGGGCATGACGTAGGCGCCCTGCGCGACGGCCTTCACCGTGACGAAGCCGCGGATCGGCGAGTGCAGCACCACGCGGCGCTGCGGGCTGCGCGAGCGCGCGAGTGCCGCGATCTGTGCATCGCTCACGTCGAACGCGCGCAGCCGGGCGTGCGCGGCGGCGACGAGTCCGGAGCGGTCGTCGGCCCCGCCCTTGGCCGCCTCCAGCGCGATCACGTATTCGCGCTGACTCGCGACCAGCTCCGGGCTGTAGAGCGCGAGAACGGGGGCGCCCACGCGCACCGCCTCGCCGGTGAATCCGACGAAGAGCTCCTCGACCCAGCCTTCGACCTTGCTCTGGATGCGCCTCACTCTCCTTTCGTCGGCCGCCACCACGCCGACCGTGCGGATCTCGCGTAGGAGGGGCCGAACGGAAAGCTCGACGGTGCGCACCCCTAACAACTGCCGGCGATCCTCGGCGATGCTGACGGGCGCCATCCCCGGCAGCGCGGCGTCGCCTCGCTTCGGCGCCGATGCCTCCACTGGCGGCGGCTCGTGCCCGACGTGCGCTGCGCGCTCGTCCCCGCAACCGGCGCACCCCAGCACGAGCGCGAGCGTCCAGCGTGCCGCTCCCTGGCTCATGGCCTCACCTCCCACGCTTCGCCGAGCGGCGTCTCGCCGACGAGCGGCCCGATCTCCGCGAGCGCGCCGAGCAACCGCGCCCGCTCCTCGGCCTCACGAATGCGCGCGTCGCGCAGCGCGGTGAACGCGCTGATCACCGCCATCAGCTCGATGCGGCCCGCGGCGTAGGAAGCGCGCGCGGACTCGAACGTGCGCGCGGCGCTCGGAATCAGCGCATCGCGATAGAGCGCGAGCAGTCGCTGCGACGCCTCGGCCGATGCGTGCAGTGCGCCGAGGCGCGCGTCGATGTCGAGCTCCGTGCGGCGGCGCTCCTGCTCGGCGGCCCGCTCCATCAACGCAGCCTCCGCGGCCATGCGGCGCTGCTTCTGCCGCGCCCACAGCGGAATGCTGAGCTTCATCCCGAGCTCCCACTCGGGGAACAGCTGCTGCTTGTTCATGTAGGCCGCGGTGAGCGCGAACTCCGGCACGATCTCGCGGCGCGCGAGGCGCGTGGAGTCCGCGCTGCGCAGCAACTCGAGCTGCGCGGCGCGCAGCGCCGGCGAGCGCTCGGCGGCGCGCGCGGAGCTCGGCAAGCGGGGCGAGCGCCCGCTCGGATTCTGGGGCGACGCTGGACGCGAGATCGTCAGCGCGCGCGAAGCCGAGCAGCGCCGCGAGCTGCGCCCGCGCCGCCGCGTGCTCGCGCGCGACCATCTCCAAGCGCTCGCGCACCATGTCGCGCTCGAGCCGCGCGCGCAGCGCGTCCTGCTGCTCGGCCATTCCGACCGCGTAGCGCGCCTCGCTCTGCGCGATCAGCGCGCCGAGCGCGGTGGCGCTCTCCTCCAGCGCCGCGCGAGTCCCCTCCAGCGCGGCGAGCTCGGCGTGCTGCATCGCGACGCGCTCGAGCACCATCAGCGCGGTCATGTCGCGCATCGCGCGCTCGCGCTCCGCGGCGCTCGCAGCGATCGCCCGCCGGAGGCCGCGTTTCCCCGCGAGCGGCACCTCTTGCTCGACACCGATCTCGACGAACGAGAAGTCCGACTCGCCGAAGCTGATCGGCCCGTCTTCGTTGTGGTAACGGAGCATCAACATCGGATCGGGCAGCGCGCCCTCGGCCGAGGGGCGCTCGGCCATCGCGAGCCACCTCGCATACGCAGCCAAGATCTCTGGGCTGTGCGACGCCGCTCGCTCGACCGCCCAGCGCAGGGTGAGCCGCTCTGGAGTTGCCCACGAAGAGGGCGCGTCCTCGGCCTGTACGCCTCGCGCGCAAGCATTCGCCAGCCCAAGAGCGAGGGCGATCCGAGCGAGGTCGCGGGCTGCGAGGTTCACGCAGCCCACTCGTGCATCGCGCATGCCTGTGGCCCACCGCCCAATCTCGGGGCAAATGAACACAGCGAGTGGCGTGCTGGTGCGAGCGCCGCCTCAGTCGCTCGTTTTTCGGCTCCGGGCCCGAGGCAGCGCCCGCTTCACCATCCAGCGCACCGCCAGCACGTCCGCGATCCCGACGAACAGCCGGTTCCCGATCCCATACTTCGAGACGCCCGAATGCCGCGGCCGGTGGCTCACCGGCAGCTCGGCGAGCCGCGCGCCTTCGAGGCGCAACAGCGTGGGCAGGAAGCGGTGCATGCCGCGGTAGAGCTTCACGCGCTTCACGAAGCTCGCGCGCATCACGCGCAGCGAGCAGCCGACGTCGGTGACGTTCTCGCGCGTGGCCCAGTTGCGAAACGCGTTGGCGACGCGCGACGAGAGCTTCTTCAAGCGCGTGTCCTGGCGATTCGTGCGCACGCCGTTCACGCAGTCGGCGCGGTCGAGCGCGCCTAACAAGCGCGGCAGGTCGGCGGGGTCGTTCTGGCCGTCGCCGTCGAGCGTCGCGATCACTTCGCCGCGCGAGGCAGCGAAGCCCGCGGCGAGCGCTGCCGTCTGCCCCTCGTTCGCGGCGAGCGAGATCACGCGCACCCGCGCGTCTTTCGCCGCGAGCCCCGCGAGCACCTCGCCAGTGCCGTCGCGGCTGCCGTCGTCCACGTACACGCACTCGAAGCCGCCCGCGACGCTCGCGAGCGCGGCGACGATCTCGGCGTGGAGCGCCTCCGCGTTGCCGTGCTCATTGAAGAACGGCACGACGACGCTCAGGTACGGCGCGAGGCTCACGCTGCGCCCCGAGCCTTCACGCCTTCAACAACTCCGGGTTGCGCGCTGCGACCATGCGCCGGATTCCATCGCGCCATGCGACGCGCGACTTGCCGGCGCGCGCCTCGAGCTTGCGCACGTCGAGCGGCAGCGGCGCGAGCGCCTTCTCTGTGCGATCGAACTTCGGCGTGAGGCCGGTGAGCGACGCGAGCTCCGCACACCACTCCTCGACCTTTGTGTCCTCGCTGCCCGCCCAGTTCACGATCGTGGCGGGCACGCTCGCCATCTCGACCAGCGCATCGAAAGTGCGCAGCTGGTCCTCCTCGTGAAACAGCGGGAAGCGATTCGCGCCGCTGGGATGCACGGGGATCGGCACGCCCGCCTTCATCATCATCAGGTGGTACCAGGGCCAGCCTCCGTTCTCGCCGTAGGGAACGCCGAGGCGCGCGATCGTCGTCGGAATGCCGTGCTGGCGCGCGCAGTATCGAACCACCGACTCCGCGGCGATCTTGCAGAGGCTGTAGGTGGGCATCATCACGCGGTGGTGATCGCCGAGCGGGTCGCCCTCGCTCACGGGCTCGCCGTTCTTCCACGCGTAGACGGCGGCGGACGAGCCGTGGATGAAGGCGCGGCGCGGGCGGCAGTGCGAGAAGAGCAAGCCCGCGCCCTCGGCGTTCATCGCGAGATCGCCGTCGAAGTCGGGCGTGTTGCTGCGCACGACGGCGAGGTTGAGCACGACGTCGGCGTCGGTGGGCACCGCGGCGAGTTCGCCCCTCGCGAGATCGGCGCGCACGGGCTTCGCGCCGAGCGCCTCGATCTTCGCGGCGTCGGCCGGCTTCGCGTAGCGCCCGAGCGCGAACACGGTGTTGTCGCGCGCGAGCGCGCGCGTCAGCGGCAAGCCGACCTGCCCCGTCGCGCCGGTGATGACGATGCGTGCGTTCTTCATGCGAACCCTCGGTGCAAGGCATCGCACTTTAGGGCGGGCGGGGCAGCTCGCGGGCCCGAAGACCCAGGGACGTTCCGCAAGAAAGTAAAGAAACTCCAAACCCACTCATTCCGTCGATTTCGCCACGCGGCACGCGCGCGGCGGCTTGCGGAGCCGCGCCGGCTGCTTGCCTTTCTTGCGGAACGTCCCCGCAGCGCAGTTTCTCCCTCGCGAGGGCGCGCGGCGTTTTACCCTGCGTCCATGCACGCGCCCTCGCCTCCGGTCTCGCCTTGGCTGCGCGCGCTGCTCGTTGGCGCCGCCGCTCTCCTGCTCTTCACGAAGCTCGGCGCGCTCGAAGCCTCGGCGCCCGACGAGCCTCGCTATCTGCAGGTTTCCGAAGAGGTGCGCGCGCTCGAGCAGGGGCCGCGTGGGCTCGTGCTGCTGCATCTGAACGGCGAGCCGTACACGCAGAAGCCCCCGCTCTATTACTGGCTCGCCGCGCTCGCAGGTGTGCGGGAGGGGCGCGTGAGCGAGCTCGCGGGGCGCATCCCGTCCGCCGCGGCCGGCGTGCTGCTCGTCGCGCTCACGCTCGCGCTCGGCTCGCGCCTGCTCGGCGGACGCGTCGGCTTCGCGGGCGCCGCGCTGCTGCTCACCACCTACGAGTTCGCGCGACTCGCGCGCCGCGTGCAGCTCGACCCTCTGCTCGCGCTGCTCGAGACGCTCGCGCTCGCCGCCTTCTGGCGCCTCGATCGCGGCATGGGCAGCCGCGCGCTGAACGCGCTCGCGCTGCACGTCGCGCTCGGGCTCGCGGTGCTGACCAAGGGCCCCGTCGGCTTCCTCGTGCCCGTGCTCGTCATCGTCGCCTTCCTAGCGTGGGAGAAGCGGCTGCGCGATCTCGCCCGCGTGTTTCCGTGGTGGGGCCTGCTGCTCTCGATCGCGCCCGGCCTCGCGTGGATCGTGGCAGCGAGTGCGCTCGCACCCGATGGATTCGCGTGGGAAGCGGTTTGGGTGAACTTGCTCGGCCGGCTCGGCGACGGCGCGCCGCACGACAACCCGCCGTGGTACTTCCTCTACCAGCTGCCGCTCGACTTCTTGCCGTGGACGCTGCTCTTCCCCGTCGCCGGCATCGCCGCGTGGCGCACGCTGCGCAGCTCGGACGAGACGCCCGAGACGCAGCGCGCCTGGCGCTTCCTGCTGGCGTGGGCCGGCGCGACGTTCGTGTTCTTCTCGCTCGCGAGCGGGAAACGAGGCCTCTACTTGCTCCCGGCTTTCCCGGCGATCGCCCTGCTCTGCGCGGGTGGCCTCGAGCGCTGGCTCGCGGGCCGCGCGCGAGCACCGAAGCGCCTCGCGTTCGTCGCGCTGCTGGTCGGGCTGCTGTTCGCGCTCCTCGGCGCGCTCGCGCTCCAGCTCGGCAGCGGCGCGCCGCTCCCGGCGCTCTTCAAGAACGACTGGCTCGGGCGCTGGCTCAAGCCGAGCGACCTCGCCGAGATCGACCTCGCGCTGCTGCGCTCGTTCGGGCTCACGCTGTTCGGCGCGATCGTCGCGGCCGCGCTCGCGTGGATCGCGCTCGTGCGCGCGCGCTCGTCGGCGCTGCGCTTCGTGTTCGTGCCGATCGGCCTCGCCTACGCCGCGCTGTTCGCCGCGTTCGCGCAGCTCTTTCCCGCGATCGACCCGATGCGCAGCGTGCGGCCGGTCGCGCTGGCCGCGTCTGCGCGCACGCCCGCCGGCGCCGAGATCGGTCTCTACGACGAGCACAACCTCGTGGGCGGCCTCGCCTACTACGCCGCCGCGCCGGTGCGCGAGCTCGCCACGCCCGCCGAGGTCGCGGAGTTCTTCGAGAGCGGCGGCCGCGTGGTCGTTGCGCGCGCGCGCAAGCTCGAGGGTCCACCACTCGGAGAAATCGTGGAGCGCTTCCGCAGCGGGGATCGCCAAATCGTGCTGATCGCGCCGGCCGTCGGGTCCTAGAGCGAAAAAACTTCGAGCGTCCGCAGAACATTGCGTGAGGAATCCACTAGTTCCGGCCGAAAACGCTCGTCTATAGTGCCGCCGAATTTTTGAGAAGCGGTTGCGACGGAACGAAATGCACGCCCGCCTCAGCTGCCAGAGCTGCGCGTGCGCACCGAGAGGGCGAAGCGAATGAGCAAGAGCGCCGAGCTTCACTACGACGGGAAGAAGATCTCGCTGCCGATCATCGAGGGCAGCGAGGGTGAGCGCGCGATCGACATCCAGAAGCTGCGCGACTCGACCGGCCTGATCACGCTCGACCCCGGCTACGGCAACTCGGGCTCGTGCGAGAGCTCGATCACGTTCATCAACGGCGAGGAGGGCATCCTCCACTACCGCGGCTACCCGATCGAGGAGATCGCCGAGAAGTGCACGTTCCTCGAGGTGGCGCTGCTGCTGATGGACGGCGAGCTGCCGAACAAGAAGCGCCTCGACGAGTTCACGCGGTCGATCCGCTACCACACGATGCTGCACGAGGACTTCCGACTCTTCTATCGCTCGCTGCCGAAAGACGCGCATCCGATGGCGGCCTGCTCGGCTGGCGTCGCGGCGCTCTCGTCCTTCTACACGGACTCGCTCGACCCGCGCTCGTCGCGCCAGGTGGACATCTCGATCCACCGGCTGATCGCGAAGCTGCCCACGATCGCGGCCTACGCGCTGAAGCAGTCGATCGGGCAGCCGTTCATGTACCCCAACAACCAGCTCTCGTACGTCGGGAACTTCCTGCACCTGATGTTCGCGACGCCGTGCGAGCCGTACCGCGTCGACCCCACGGTCGAGGAGGCGCTCGACCTGCTCTTCATCCTGCACGCCGACCACGAGCAGAACTGCTCGACCTCGACCGTACGCCTCGTTGGCTCGGCGCACGCGAACCTGTTCGCCTCGGTCTCGGCCGGCATCAGCGCGCTCTGGGGCCCGCGCCACGGCGGCGCGAACCAGGAAGTGATCGAGATGCTCCAGAAGATCGAGGGTGAGGGCCTCACCGCGAGGCAGTTCGTCGAGCGCGCCAAGAGTCGCGACGACACCTCGCGCCTGATGGGCTTTGGCCATCGCGTCTACAAGAACTTCGACCCGCGCGCGAAGGTGATCAAGAAGGCGTGCTCGGCCGTGCTGAACCGGCTCGGCGTGCAGAGCAAGCTGCTCGAGATCGCGATGGAGCTCGAGGAGATTGCGCTCAAGGACGACTACTTCGTGTCGCGCAAGCTCTACCCGAACATCGACTTCTACTCGGGCGTGATCTACACGGCGATCGGCGTGCCGGAGAAGCTCTTCACGGCGCTCTTCGCCATCGGCCGCCTGCCCGGCTGGATCGCACAGTGGCAAGAGATGCACGACCAGAAGCACAAGATCGGGCGGCCGCGGCAGGTGTACCAGGGGCCGACGAAGCGCACGGTGGTGCCGATCGATCAGCGCGGCTAGCACGAGGTTCGTTCCATCGAACGCGCACCAGGGTGACCCGGTGCGCGTTCGTCGTTTGGAGCGCGCCGATTCCGGCGCTGTCGCGGCACGCTCCCTCGCGCGCGACGATGCGCGCGAGATGGACGCGAGCAGCTGCTACACGACCGCGCGCTGGACCGGCACGCGCGTGGCGCTCGGGCGGCGCGCGGCGGAGCGGCTCGCGCGCGACTGCGCGGCGCTCGGGCTCGGCGCGCCGCGCGCGGAGCGCGTGCACGCGGAGCTCGCGCGCCTCGGCGCGTATCGCTTCGGCACCGCGCCCGGCATCGTGCGCCTGGAGGCGTGCCGCGACGAAGCCGGCACGCTCGCGCTGGTGGGCACGACTCGCGCGCTCGGTCCCGACCCGCACGTGTGGCGCGCGGTCTCCGCGTGGCACGCCGGCCCGCACGCGCTCGCACCCGGCGCGAAGCTCGCGCGCGCCGACGTCGAGGCCGCACGCGAAGCCGCGAGCGCAGCGGGCTGCGACGAGGCGCTGATGTTCGATTCGAAGGGGCGACTCGTCGAAGGCGCCCGAACGAACGTGATCGTCGTACGCGAAGACGGTGCGCTGCTCACGCCATCACCCGCGCTCGGCTGTGTGCGCGGTCTCGCGCTCGCGGTGCTGCGCGAGACGCTGCCCGAGATCGCCGACGCCGCGCTCACACGCGACGACCTCGCGCGCGCCGCCGAGGTGATCGCGGTGAACTCGGTGCGCGGCGCGAAGGCGATCGCGCAGCTCGATGGCGAGAAGCTCGGCGCGGTCGCTGCGCCGGGGCCGGTGTGCGAGCGGCTGGCGGCGATCCTGCGCGCGGCGGCGTGAACCCGGGGGTTCACGGAGCGCGGTTCGGGGCCAGGCCCGAGTCCGCGCTGAGCTAGGTTGCGCCCCTTCGTTTTCCTCGGAGGCACAGGATGGATCTGCACGGCAGCGCCGCGATCGTGACGGGCGGCGGCTCGGGGCTGGGTGAGGCGACATCGCGCGAGATCGTGGCGCGCGGCGGGCGCGTCACGATTCTCGATCTCGGGCGCAGCAAGGGCGCGGAGGTGGCGAAGTCGCTCGGCGACGCGGCGCAGTTCTGCGAGGCGGACGTCGCGAACGAAGCGCAGGTCCAGGCGGCCGTCGACGCGACGGTCGCGAAGTTCGGCCTCGTGAACATCGTCGTGAACTGCGCGGGAATCGGCACAGCGGGCAAGACCGTCGACAAGGAAGGCAAGCCATTCAACCTCGATCTCTTCCGCAAGACGATCGAGGTCAACCTGATCGGCACGTTCAACGTGATCCGCCTCAGCGCGGCGAAGATGCAGACGAACGCACCGAACGCCGGCGGCGAGCGCGGTGTGGTGATCAACACCGCGTCGGTCGCCGCGTTCGAGGGCCAGATCGGGCAGTGCGCCTACTCCGCGTCGAAGGGCGGCGTCGTCGGCATGACGCTGCCGATCGCGCGCGACTTCGCGAGCGTCGGCATTCGCGTGTGCACGATCGCACCGGGGCTCTTCCTCACGCCGATGCTGATGGGCCTGCCGGAGCCCGCGCGCGCCTCGCTCGGCAAGCAGGTGCCCTTCCCGTCGCGCCTCGGCAACCCCGAGGAGTACGCCGCGCTCGCGTGCCACATCGTCGAGAACCCGATGCTGAACGGCGAAGTGATCCGCCTCGACGGCGCCATCCGGATGCAGCCGCGCTGAGCGAAGCCCCGTAACAACTGACGCGGCTGCGTGCCGAGGGAAGGAAGAGACATGGCGCTGAACCTGGGCCGGATGGCGCTCACGATCCCTGCCCCGTTCTACGACGCGCGCGGGCAGATCGAGCTCGCGCAGCGCGCGGAGCGCGAGTGGGGCTACCCCGCGATTTGGATGGCGGAGACCGCCGGACCGGACTCGTTCTCGCTCGCGGGCGCATTGGCCGTCTCGACGAGCACGATCGAGATCGGCACGGCGATCGTGGCGGTCTACAACCGCACGCCCGCGGTGCTCGCGATGAGCGCGGCGACGCTCGCGCAGCTCTCGAACGACCGCTTCATCCTCGGCCTCGGCTCGTCGTCGCACGCGATCATGCGCGACTGGAACGGCTGCGACTTCCGCGAGCCGCTCGGCCACGTGCGCGAGTCGGTGGCCGTGATCCGGCAAGCACTGAACGCGGACAAGACCGATTTCAACGGCAAGTACTTCCGCTCGAACGGCCTGCGCCTCGGTGCGAAGCCGAAGAAGCCGATGCGCATCTACCTCGCCGCGCTGCGCGAGAAGATGTGCGAGCTCGCCGGCGAAGTCGGCGAAGGGCTGATCATCAACTTCCAGCCCGCGAGCGCGATGCCGCAGATCCTCGCCGCCTATCGCCGCGGCGCCGCGAAGGCGGGGCGCGACGGCACGCGGGACGAGGTCGTGTGCCGCTTCCAGGTGTGCGTCACGAACGATCGCGCGAAGGCGCGCGGGCTCGTGCGCATGGCATTCGGCGGATATCTCTCAGCGCCGGTCTACAACGCGTTCCTCGCGTGGTGCGGCTTCGAGGAAGAGGCGAAGGCGATCGCCGAGGGCTTCGCGAAGAAGGATCGCGCAGCGGTCGCCGCAGCGATTACGGACGAGATCGTCGATCGCATCGCGATCATCGGCACCGCCGAGGAGTGCAAGGAGCAACTCGCGGGCTTCGTGAAGGCGGGCGTGACGACGCCCGTGATCGCGCCGCTCGCGACGAGCCGCGACGAAGCGCTGCGGATTTACGAGACCTTCGCGCCGTCGGCAAGCGCCTCTTGAGCGCGCGCGTTTAGGCAGAGCCGAGCGGAGATCGAACAGTGGCCTCGATGACCGAGACAAGCCGGCGCTGCGAGGTCGAGCATCCGCGAGGGGCACCGCAATGACGGACGTAGTCCTCACCGGCGGCACGGGGATGATCGGCGCGCGTCTCGCCGAGTTGTTACGGGCCGAGGGGCGCGCGCTTCGCTGGATCACGCGCGACGCCGCGCGCGTCGCGCTGCGCGGCAGCGAGCGCGCCTATTCGTGGAACGGGACGAAGGTGGAGACCGCGTGGCTGGACGGTGCGGGCGCGGTGGTGCACCTCGCGGGAGAGCCGATCTTCGGCGGGCTCCCGACTGCGGCGAGGCGCGAGCGCATCTGGTCGAGCCGCATCGACTCGACGCGCAGCGTGGTCGACGCCCTCGCCGCGCTGCCAGACGCGAGCCGCCCGCGCGTCTTCGTGTGCGCTTCCGCGGTGGGTTACTACGCCGACTCGGGCGACGACGAGATCCGCGAGAGCGATCCGCCCGGCCCCGGCTTCATCTCCGAGCTGTGCCGCGACTGGGAGGCCGAGGCCGCGCGCGCACGCGCGCTCGGCGTGCGCGTGTGCTCACTGCGCATCGGCGTCGTGCTCGCGCGCAGCGGAGGCGCGCTCGGTCTGATGCTGCCGATCTTTCGCGCTGGACTCGGCGGCAAGCTGGGCGACGGCAGGCAGTGGTTCCCGTGGATCCACCTCGAAGATTGCGCCGCGCTCATGCAGTTCGCGCTGACGAGTGAAGCCGCGAGCGGAGCCTGGAACTGCACCGCGCCCGGCAGCGTGCGCAATGCAGAGTTCAGCGCCGCGCTCGCGAAGCAGTTGCACCGCCCCGCGTTCTTTGCCGTGCCTGCGTTTGCGGTGCGCACCGCCCTACGCGACATCTCGACCGAGCTGCTCGCGAGCCGGCGCATCGTTCCCGCCGCGGCGCAGAGCGCGGGCTTCACGTTCCGCTACCCGACCCTCGACGCCGCGCTCTCGGAGATCGTCGCGAAGTAACGCGCTAGTCGGCGCCGGGCTTCATCCCGAACAGCGCGGGCAGCACGTCCTTCGAGGTCGGCGTCGCGCCGGGGCGCACTTCCCAGAAGCCGAACGTGAGCGGCAGCTCGGTGCGCGGCGCGAAGCGCGACGCGAACTCTGCGCAAAGGCGCTCGATCACGCGGCGCGCCATGCGCTCATCGACGTCGGTCATCAGCACCACCGCGCGCTCGCGCAGCATGCGGAAGATCGGGTCCTCCACGCGCAGCTCGCTCTCGACGAAGTCGAGGAAGTCGCGCGCGAGCAAATCGCCTTCCGGCGCCGCGACGCCGATGAACGTGCACGGCACCTCGTGAATGCGCGAGCAGACCACGGCGCGCTCGAAGAGCACGCGCAGCTGCCGCGGGTCGTCCTTCGCGATCGGTGAGGGGAGCGCCATCGCCATGCGCCTCGTATCGACGGCCGCCGCACCGCGCTTGATCCCGCCGAGCGAACTGCCGGCGCGAGCCTCTCGCACGCGCGAGCGAGCGGCAACCGCAGCGCGGCTGTCTGGCAGCGAGGTGCGCGTCCTCTACCGTGCGCCGCCCATGTCTGCAGCCGACGCACTCGCCCGCACGCGCGCCGCCGCGCTCGCCCGCGCGTGCTTCGTCTTCAACGGCTTCATCCTCGCGAACATCATGCTCGGCGCGCTCGTGCGCGCACACGGCGCGGGTCTCGCGTGCCCGGATTGGCCGCTGTGCTTCGGCGAAGTGGTGCCGCAGTTCGACTTCAAGGTCGCTTGGGAGGTATCGCACCGTTACGTGGGCTGGGCGTTCGGCGTGACGTTCCTCACGCTCGGCGCGCTGATCCTCCGCGACGCCACGCTGCGCCGCGTCGCCGGTGCCACCTGGGGAGTGAGCTTCGCGCTGCTCGCCGTCCAGGGCCTGCTCGGCGCGCTCACCGTGTGGCACCTGCTCGCGTCGTGGAGCGTCACCTCGCACCTGATCGTCGGGAACGTGTGGAACGCCTCGGTGCTGTGGCTCGGTCTCACGCTGCGCGCGTTCGCGCGAGGCGAGCCCGCACCCGCGCCGCTCGCGCGCGCTGCGAGGTGGTCCGTCGCGCTCAGCGCGCTCTTCCTGTTCTTCCAAGTGTTTCTCGGCAGCCAGCTCTCGTCGCGCTACGCGGGCCTCGCCTGCTGGCGCTGGCCCGCTTGTTACGACGAGCGCTGGTTCCCGGTGTGGGGCATGAGCGACCCCGTCGGCCTCCACGTCCACCACCGCGCGAACGGCTACCTGCTCGCGCTGTTTGTGCTTTCGATGGTGTGGGCGACGCGCGCAATTCCGCAGATCTCGAAGAAGGCGCGACTCGCCGCGGTGCTGGTGTTCGTGCAGATCGCAGTCGGCGTCGCCAACGTGCTGCTCGAGCTGCGCGTCGAGATCACGGCGCTGCACACCGCGCTCGCCGGCGCGCTCGTGCTCACGCTCACGTCCTGCACCCGCGTCGCATTCGCGAAGGAGACGAGATGAAGCCGCACGAGATCTTCGGCCACATGTCGCAGGAGCGTGCGCTCCACGTGCTGCAGCAAGTGAAGGCGAAGCTGCCGGGTGTGTACACGCAGGCCGTCGGCGCGGCGTGCGTGACGCTCAAGGCGCGCCCGCAGTTCATGATGAAGCAGAGCAAGGAGAAGCAGGCGCAGTTCGTGCGCTCGGCGCTCGCGCGCTTCGCGGCCTCGCCGATCGCGGAGGAAGTGCTCGCGGCCTACTTCCTCGAAGTGCGGCGCGACCTGCTCACGGAATGGCTCGACGCGCTCGGCATCGAGCACGAGAACGGGATTTTGAAGAACGACAATCCCGCCGAGCCCGCGCGCGAGAGGCTCGCCGAGGCGGTCGCGAAGTTCCGCGCAGGCGATGGCGCCGAGGATCGCGAGCTGTTGATTCAGGCGTTCGCGGCGCAGAGCGCGGTCGAGTGGCCCGCGCTCGACGCGCTGATCGCGCCGGCGGCGTAACTCACCCGCGCTGGCAGCGCGCGCACCACCACACGCCCCGCGCGTCGTCGCCCATGCGCGCGACGCGAATCGGCGCGCCGCACGCGGGACACGGGCGCCCGTCGCGGCCGTAGACCCAGCTGCGCCCGTGCGGCGCGCCGCGCGGCGTCGGGAAGTGCGCGTCGCGCCCGCCGCGCGCGACGGCGTCGGCCATCAGCTCGCGCGCGCGCCGGTAGAGCGCGAGCAGCTGCGCGTCGCTCAGCGCCTCGGGCTGCGTCTGCGGATGCACGCCCTCGTGGAAGAGCGCCTCGCACTTCCAGCGATTCCCGATGCCGGCCGCCACCTGCTGATCGACGAGGAGGTCCGCGATCGTCGGGCGATGCGCAGCGCGCGCGCGTGCGACGACTGCGGCGAGGTCGAGGCGAGGCGCGAGCACGTCGGGACCGAGCTTCGCGAGCTGCGGGTGATCGGAGAGCGCGCTGCGCCGTAACAACTCGGCCGTCATCGCGCGGAACACGATCCAGCGCGTGTCGCCGCGCGCGATCCAGAGCGAGGTGAGCGACGTCTCGCCCGCGAACGCCACGTCGTAGCGCCGGATCTTCCCGTACATGCCGAGGTGGAAGTGCAGCACGGCGTCCGGCTGCAGCGCGCCCTCGCCTTCCTTCGCGTGCGCAGCGAGGCCGACGAGCACGTGCTTCCCGAGCGCGCGCGACTCCGTCACGACTCCGCCGGGGAGGAGGCCGCGCCCGCGAATCCAGAGCGCGTCGATCGCGCGGCCCGCCAGCTCGTCGTGGAGCCAGCGCGCGGCCCGGTAGAGCGTGTCGCCCTCGGGCACCTAGATCTCTCGACTCGCCGCCGACCGTTCGAGCTCGAGCCCGCGGTAGCCGCGCCGGAAGCCGCCGCGCAGCAGCGCCTCGGCGAGCGGCGACTCGGCGGCGGGCGCGCCGTCGATCTCTTCGAGGCGCACGACCGCGAGCGAGCGGTCCGCGAAGAGCGCGCGCATTGCGCGAGCGAGGAGCTCCGGCTGCGCTTCGGTGGCGTCGCGGAACGTCCACAGCTTCTTCGCGCCGCGCTCGATGAAAGCGAGGAGCACGCCGTCGGCGAGCGCGACGCGCGCGCCGACCGAGCGCCGTGGACGCGCGAGGGGCGAGCTGGGCGTCGGCCACGGCAGCAGCGTCCCGAACGGCACGGCGGGATCGCACGCGGCGAGCACGAGCAGCGCGGCAGCGGCGTTCGCGTTCGCCTCGTACGGAGTGCGCGCCGCGCGCAGGCGATCCACCGCGCCGGCGTAGGCGAACTGCGCGCCCTGATAACCCGCGACGAAGTGGCCGCGGCGCACCTTGCCCGCCTCCTCCATCGCGCGCAGCACCGGGTACACGCCGCCGAAACCGCCGCGCCAGTGCTCCTGCGCGAACGCCTCGCGCGCGAGCACGCCATAGCGCTCGAGCAGCACGCCCGCGCGTGCGTGCGCGCGCTGCGTGTCCGAGATCGCGCTCGCGAGCACGCTCGCGACGCTCGACCAACGCCCCGCTGCGCCGCCGGGCAGCGCGCCGCGCCGCAGCGGAGCGCGCGTGCCGAGGCTGCGCAGCGGCGCGAAGGTGTCGTTCGTCGCAAGGCCCGCCCACACCAACTCGTAGAGTGCGTCGAGTACGTCCTTGGCCGAGGCGCCGCCGCTCGCCGCGAGCAGCTCGCCGAAGAAGAGAGCGCCGCGGGCCGTGAGCTGCGCGAGGATCGATTGCGCGAGGGGACTCAGCGAATCGGGCGCGATGGGCGAATCCGCGAGCAACGCGGCGCGCTCGCGGCGATAGAGCGCGACGCGACCGTCGCGATCGCCGAGCGCGCCCGCGCCGATCCACACCAGCGCGCCGAGCGCGGAGAGCTCGTCGAGCGCGCGCGGGTCGAAGCTCTTCACGCGCGCGGGCAGCACCGCGCGCTCGAGCTCGCTCCACGGCAGCGGCACGCCTTCGAGGCGATCGAGCGCGTCGGCGAGGGAGCCGCCGCTCGCGACGCCTTGCCACTCCGGCAGGAAGCGCACCAGCGCGCGCGACTCGACCGGCGCCACCTCGCCGCGCAGCCGGGCGAGCGAGCGGCGCCGTAACAACTGCAGCACGTCGGCGTCGCACCACTCGCGCGCGGCGCCGCCGGGGCGGAAGTCTCCGCTCGCGAGCTTCCCCCGCGCTTCGAGACTCGCGAGCGCGAGCTCGGCCTGCGCGAGCGGAAGCCCGTAGCGCGAAGCGAGGTCACCCGTCACGAAGGGACCGCGCCGGCGCGCGAAACGCGCGACCACGCTCGCGATTGCATCCGGCGCCGCTTCGAGGAACTCGGCGGGCAGACCCGCGGGCGGACTCACGCCGAACGCGTCGCGATAGAGCCCGGCCTCGTGCGCCGCGATCCAGCGAGGTTCGCCCGCGATGCGCACGCGCGCGACCCGCCGCTCCGCCGCGAGCGTTTCGAGCCAAGCGCGCGCGTCGCCCTCGCTGCGCTCCTCGATCTCGGCGTCGCTGAGATCGCCCACGCGCCGCAACAAGTCGAACAGCTGCTCCGCAGCGCGCGCTCGAAACTCGGGCGCACGCCCGCACAGCTCGGCCTCGGCCTCCTCGACGACCGCGAGGTCGAGCAGCTCGCGCAGCTCCTCGTGGCCGAGCAGCTCGCGCAGCATCGCGCGATCGAGCGACAACGCGTGCGCGCGCTTCTCGGCGACGGGGTTGTCGTACTCGTAGAGGAACGCCGCGGTGTAGGCGAAGACCAGATTGCGCGAGAACGGCGACGCGCTGCGCGTCTCGACGTCGTCGATGCGCACCTCGCGCCGCCGAATCTGCGCGAGCAAGTCCTCGAGCGCGGGCAGGTCGAAGGCGTCCTGCAGGCACGAGCGATACGTCTCGAGCAAGATCGGGAACGAGGGAAAGCCGCGCGCGATGCCGAGCAGCGTCTGCGCGCGCAGGCGCTGGCTCCAGAGCGGCGTGCGCCCGCCCGGCCGCCAGCGCGGCAACAACAACGCGCGCGCCGCGTTCTCGCGGAACTGGCCGGAGAAGAGCGCCGAGCGCTCCACCTGCTCGACCACCTGGTCGCGCACCTCCTCGGGCTCGGGCAAGAACAGCGAGGTCGGCGGCGCCTCGTCGGCGTCGGGGAAGCGCAGCGCGATGCCGTCGTCGTTCCACAGCGCGTGCACCTCGGTCGCCTTCTCCGCCGCGAGGCGCGCCTGGATCGCGAGCGCCCACGGCCCGTGCAAGCGCGAGCCGAACGGCGTGAGGATGCACACGCGCCAGTCGCCGAGCTCGTCGCGGAAGCGCTCGATCGTGATGCTGCGATCGCTCGGCAGTGAGCCCGTTGCCTCGCGCTGCTCCTGCACGTAGTCCACGAGATTGCGCGCGGCGTACGCGTCGAGATCCCAGTGCGCGGCGAGCCACGCCTCGGCGCGATCGCGCGAGGGGCGATCATTCTGGCCGGGCCGAAATGTCTCACCGGCGGCGGCGTCCGGCCCGATTTGCTCGCCCAGCTCGCGCACGAACGCGCCGAGCGCGCGGCCCAGCTCGAGCGGCCGGCCGGGGCCGTCGCCGCGCCAGAACGGGAGCTTGCCCAGCTCGCCGGGCGCGGGGTTCACGATCACGCGATCGCGCGTGATCTCGGCGACGCGCCAGCTCGAGGCGCCGAGCGTCACGATCTCGCCCGCGCGCGTCTCGTGCACCATCTCTTCGTCGAGCTCGCCCACACGCGGGCCGTCGGCGCCCACGTGAACGCCGTAGAGCCCGCGATCGGGAATCGTGCCGCCCGAGAGCAGCGCGACCTTGCCCGCGCCCGGCCGCGCCTCGATGCGGTCGCGCTCGCGGTCCCAGGTGATGCGCGGCTTCAGCTCCGCGAAGTCCGCGCTCGGATAGCGGCCCGCCAGCATGTCGAGCACCGAGCCGAGCAGCTCGCGCGACAGGTCGGCGTAGCTCGCGCTTCTCCGTAACAAGTCGTGCAGCGCGCTCACGTCCCAACCTTCGAGCGCGGTGATCGCGACGATCTGCTGCGCGAGCACGTCGAGCGGCGTGTGTGGCACGCGCAGCGACTCGACGGCGCCGGCGCGCATGCCCTTCGCGACGACGGTCGCTTCGAGCAGGTCGCTGCGGTGCTTCGGGAAGATCAGGCCGCGGCTCGCGGCGCCGACTTGATGCCCCGCGCGGCCGACGCGCTGCAGGCCGCGCGAGACCGCGCCGGGCGACTCGACCATCAGCACGAGGTCGACCGCGCCCATGTCGATGCCGAGCTCGAGCGAGCTCGTCGCCACGATCGCGCGCAGCCGCCCCGCTTTGAGATCTTCTTCGATCGCGCGGCGCTGCTCGTGCGCGATCGAACCGTGATGCGCGCGCACGAGATCTTCTTCCGCGAGCTCGTTGAGGCGCCGCGCGAGCCGCTCGCACAGGCCGCGGCTGTTCACGAACAGGATCGTGCTGCGATGCGCGCGGATCGCCTCCAACAGCTTCGGATAGATCGCCGGCCAGAGGCTCGTGTCCGGGTCTTCGCCGCCGGCGCCCTTCGCGCGCGACTTGAACGGCGCGAGCAGCTCCGACCCAGCGCTCGCCTCGTGCCCCGGCAGCGCGATCTCGTGCACCTCGGGCTCGCGCGCGCTCAGCGTGACTCGCGCCGCAGTGCCCGGCTTCGTCATGTCTGGCACGGGCACCGAGATCGTGAGGTCGAGCCTCGGCGGCCCCGTCGCGTCGACGATCGCGACGGCGCGCGAGCCGCCGAGATATCGCGCCACCTCGCTCACCGGGCGAGCCGTCGCCGAGAGCCCGATGCGCTGCGGCTCGCGCTCGCCGCACAACGCTGCGACGCGTTCGAGCGAGAGCGCGAGGTGCGCGCCGCGCTTGGTCGCCGCGAGCGCGTGCACTTCGTCCACCACGATCCAGCGCACCGCGCGCAGCGTCTCGCGCTGCGCGGAGCCGAGGATCAGGTAGAGCGACTCCGGAGTCGTGACGAGGATCTCGGCGGGATCGCGCGCCTGCGTGCGCCGATCGCGCACGGGCGTGTCGCCCGTGCGCAGCGCCACGCGCGGCGCCGCGAAGCGCGCGCCGATGCGGTCCGCCGCTCGCGCCACGCCCACGAGGGGCGCGCGCAGATTGCGCTCGATGTCGGCGACGAGCGCCTTCAGCGGCGAGATGTAGAGCAGCTCGACACCTCGGGCGCCGCCGTCGCGCGGCGCGCTGCCGAGCTGATCGATCGCGTAGAAGAACGCCGCGAGCGTCTTGCCGCTGCCCGTCGGCGCGAGCAGCAGCGCGTGCTCGCCGGCCGCGATGCGCGCCCAGCCGTCGCGCTGCACGGGAGTCGCCGCCGCGAACGCGGAGGCGAACCACTCGCGCGCGGCGGGGCTGAAGGGAGCAAGCGCGTCGACGGATTCACTCACGCGACGAGGCTACCGCGTCCGCTTCGCTCGGCTGCGCGAGCGAACGCGCTCACTTGCGAAGCCGCGTCACCGGAAACGGCGGCAGCGCCATCGGGCGCGCCGCGAGCGTCAGCAGCGCGTACTCGTTGTCGTCGCCCGCGATGCGGTTCACGCGCACGACGTGGCAGGTGCCGCAGCGGTGCACGAGCGCCCACTCCTCCGAGTCGCGCACCCACACCGCGATCGGCTCCATGCCGCCGCGGCACGCCGCGCGCCGGTCGCCCGGGCGCTCGTCGACGTGCACGCTCCACAGGCAGAGCGGGCAGTGATTGCGGTGCTCGGTGCCGAACGCCGCGCGCGGAATCTCCGCGCGGCAGTGCTGACACCGGAATGTGTCGCTCTCGGACTCGCGCCGCGGCTCGCGCGCGTGCGGCTCGTCCGGGTCGTGCCGGAATGTGCGTCCCATCGTCTGCTCGAAACGCGCCGCGCAGGCGGCGCGAGAGAGGTCTCTCGGACTAGCCGAGATGTGCGCGCGGCGAAGCGCCGCTTGCACTCACCAAGGCCGCGGCACACGTCGCGCGTCAGAGCGCGCGGACGAAAGCGTCGCGGCCGAACCGGCTAGGAGTGAGAGACCCCGGCAGACATTGCGCATACCTCGAGCGAAGCGGCGCGCACGGTAACGGCGACGGGCGGTGCGGCAAGGCGTTGACGCGAGTGCGCGCGGGCGCGGAGACTCGCACTCGTGACGAACCCCGACCCCGCACCCGCGCGCGTCGCGCTGCTCGGCTTTCGCTACGACGCGCAGTCCTCGTTCCTGCGCTGGGCGGCGGATGCTCCGCCGGTGATTCGCGCAGCGCTGCAAAGCGATTCCTCGAACCTCTGGACCGAGCTCGGCCTCGACCTCGCCGAGCCGGGCCTGTGGTCGGATCACGGGGACATCGCCGTGCCCGAGAGCGATGCGTGGCAAGCCGTGATCGAGGCCGCGATCGCCGGCGTGCTCGCCCGCGGCGCGAAGCCGCTCTCGCTCGGCGGCGATCACTCGATCACCCTGCCGATCGTTCGCGCCGTCGCGCCGCGCGCGCAGCCGCTCACGATCCTCCACTTCGACGCGCACCCGGACCTCTACGACCACTACGAAGGCAACCGCTTCTCGCACGCGTGTCCGTTCGCGCGAATCATGGAAGCCGGGCTCGCGACGCGACTCGTGCAGGTGGGCGTGCGCTCGCTCCACGCGCACCAGCGCGAGCAGGCCGCGCGCTTCGGCGTCGAGCTCATCGAAATGCGCCACTGGGCGCGCACCGCGGCGCTGCGCTTCGACACGCCCGTCTACGTCTCGTTCGACGTCGACGGGCTCGATCCCGCGTTCGCGCCCGGCGTCTCGCACCCCGAAGGCGGCGGCTTCACGACGCGACAGGCACTCGACGTGCTGCACGCGCTGGCGGGGAATCCGCGCGCGCCGATCGTTGGCGCCGACCTCGTCGAGCTCAACCCGCATCGCGACGTGGGCGGGATCACGGCCGCAACCTGCGCGAAGCTGGTGAAGGAGTTGATCGGCCTGATGAGCGCGATTGAGTGAAAGGAGACGCATGAGCAGCACGGATGCCGCGAGCGAGCGCCGCAAGATCGAGTCCCTCTACGCCGAGTACCGCCGCGCCGTCGAGGGCAGCAGCATCCCGGGCTACCTGCGCGTGCTGCATCCCGACGTGCGGCTGATGCCGCCGGGCGCGCCCGCGATCGACACCGCGAAGCGCTACGGCGAGTTTCTCGAGGGCGTGTTCGGCCCGGCGACGTATCGCATCGAGATTCACAGCGCGCCGGAAGTCACGGTGCTCGGCGACGTCGCGGTCGCCGAGTACGACTACACGATCCACCTCACGCAGAAGAACCCCGGGGTCGGCGTGACGGAGCCCGGCGCGCTGACCGAGGCCGCCACGAGATCGCGCTACCTCGACGTGCTGCGCCGCGACGCCGCCGGCGAGTGGCGCATCTGGCGCCACTCGTGGCAGCCGCTCGGAAGCTGAGCCGCGCCGCAAGCGGAGTGCGCAAGCGAAGCGCGCAGCGCGGCGAAGCCGAGCGAAGTCAGCCGCGCTAGCCGACGCGGCGAATCACGCGTTCGCCGAACTCGCTGAGGCGATCGAGGCCGCCCGGCCCCGCGAAGAAGAACGCAGGCAGCATCGCGCGCGCGACGCCGAGCTCCGCAAGCTGGTGCGCTCCCGCGACGGGGTCCGCCATCTGCGCGCCGAACATGGCGTTGATCTGGATGCGGCCGGGCTCCCCGCCGGCGCGCTTCTCGGCCTCGCGCAGCCGTGCGATCAACGCGGCGAGGCGCGTGGCGTCGCCTTCGCCCGGGAAGTAGCCGTCGGCGATGCGCACTGCGCGCGCGATCGCGGCGTCCGTGTCGCCGCCGACGAGGATCGGGATCGAGCGCTGCACGGGGCGCGGGCTGCACGTGACCGGCGGGAAGTCGACGAACTTGCCGTGGAACTCGGCGTGCGGTCCGGCCCACAGCGCGCGCATCGCGGCGATGTACTCGTCGTTGCGCTCGCCGCGGCGTTCCCAGGGCACGCCGAGCGCCTCGAACTCTTCGCGCAGCCAGCCCACGCCGAGTCCGAGCTCGACGCGTCCGCCCGAGAGGCGATCGAGCGTGGCGAGCTCCTTCGCGAGCACGACCGGATTGCGCTGCGGGACGATCAGGATGCACGTGCCGAGGCGCAGCTTCTGCGCCGCGGCGGCGGCGAACGCGAGCCAGATCAGCGGATCCGGAATCGGCGTGTCGGGCTCCGCGGGAATTTTGCCGTCGGCGGTATACGGATACTTCGACGTCATGCGCGTGGGCAGCACGACGTGCTCGCCGCCCCACACCGACTCGAAGCCGGCAGCCTCCGCGCGCCGGCAGATCTCCAGCGCCGCCGGGCCTTCGACGCCCATGCTCGCCGCGAACGCGAGTCCGAACTTCATGGCATGCTCCTGCTACGTGAGGTTGTTAGGGCCCGCCGCGCACCACGATCGTCTGCCCCGTCATCCAAGACGATGCATCCGAAGCGAGGTAGACGACCGCCGGCGCGATGTCCTCCGGCGTTCCCACGCGCCCGAGCGGGATGTTCAGGCGCTTGCCGAGCTGCGGAATCTCCTCGGGCTTGATCTTCGTGAACTCGAGGAACACCTCTGTCGGAATCGGTCCCGGCGAGACGCCGTTCACGCGAATGCCGAGCGGCGCCATCTCGACGGCGAGGGTCTGCGTGAGGTTGTTCACGCCGCTCTTCGCGACGGCGTACGGGCCGTTGAACGGCGCCGCCGCGCCGGCCGCGGAGGACGAGATGTTGATGATCTTGCCGCCGCCGTGGTCCTTCATGATGCGCGCCGCCGCCTGCGCGCCGGTCCACACCGCCTTGAGATTCAGGTTGAGCTGGAAGTCCCACTGGCGTTCGGGCATATCGAGGAACGTGCGCGGCACGCGGTCGTCGGCGCCACCGGCGTTGCTCACCCAGATGTCGAGCCGGCCCATGCGCTCGAAGGCAGTCTTCGCGAGCGCCTCGACCTGCTCGATCTTCATCACGTCCGTCGTCACCGCCAGCGCGCGCCGCCCGAGCTTCCGCACCTTCTCCGCGACCGCCTCCACCTCCTTGGTGCGCCGCGCCGCGAGCACGACATCCGCGCCCGCCTCCGCGAGCCCGAGCGCAATCCCCTCACCGATGCCGCGCCCACCACCCGTAACGACAGCCACCTGCCCCGCGACAGAGAATCGATCGAGAATGCTCATGCGGACTCCTGCTCTCTTTTCTTCCCGTGAACCTCGGTCCTGACCTCGCAGGCGCCTGGCCAGCGAGGCGCCGCGGCCCGACGGCGTATGTCACATACGTCGAGGGCCGCGCAACGAAGCTGGCCAGGATGCATGCGAGGTCAGCCGCAAGCCCATCAGCCCCGAAGCTCGACAGCAGCGTTGCTCACCACGGGCGTGCCGCGCTCCTTCGAGATGCTGCTCACGAGCAACCTCGCCCCTTCCTTCCAGATCGACGTGACCATCGTTTCGCCGGGGAAGAACACGCCCGCGAAGCGCGCCTGATACCGCGCCACCTTCGTGACGTCTCCGCCGAGGGCCTTGTCGACGGCGGCTTTGCACACGATCCCGAACGAGCACAGGCCGTGCAGGATCGGCACGTCGAAGCCGCCCATCTTCGCGAAGCCGGGATCCGCGTGGAGCGGGTTCTTGTCGCCGCTGAGGCGATAGAGCAGCGCCTGCTGCGGCAGCGTCTTCGATTCCACCACGAGATCGGGCGCGCGCTGCGGCGCGTCGTTGCCGACCTTCGGGCCGCTGTCGCCGCCGAAGCCGCCTTCGCCGCGCAGGAAGAGCGAGAAGCGATTCGTGAACAGCGGAGCGCCACCCTTCTCGCTCGTCTTCACCTCGAACACGACGAGCGCGGCCTTGCCCTTGTCGTAGAGCGCCGCGATGCGCGACTCGTTCACGAGCTTCGCGCTCGTGGGCAGCGGCCGGTGAATCTCGATGTCCTGCTCGCCGTGCAGCAGCATCGCGGGGTTGAACTTGAGCCCCGGCGTGTTGAAGAGCGAGCCGCCCATCGCGCCGAAGGTCGGGATCACGCCGAAGCTCGGCAGCACCTTCAGGTTCTTCTCGTACGTGTACTCGAGCTCGTTCGCGTCGGTCTGCGGCACGCCCGCGCCGATGCCGAGGTGGTAGAGGATCACGTCGTCCACCTCGTAGCTCGTCTCGGCGGACGGAAACTTCGCGGCCAGGGCTTCTGCGGGGTTGATGGGCATGTGGGCTCCAGCGGGTGAGGGGATCAGCTCCTCCGCGCTCCTGCTCGATCGCCGCAAACCTCGCTGGCGATCAGCGCGGACGAGTCGACTATGACTTGAACAGCTTCGCGGTCACGCGCAGCTCGTCGCCGACGCCGCTCGGGATCGTGAACTTCGTGGTGTCGCGGATCTCGTCGATGTGGCCCGCGATCTCCTCGATCGACGCCGGCGCGCCGCCGGGCTTCACCCAGCCCTCGTTCATGCCGATGAAGAAGCGCGCGTAGCGGCCGCCGCCCACCGTGAAGATCTCGTGCGTGAGCGTGCACTGCTCCGAGACGAGGTAGAGCGCGAGCGGCGTGACGCACTCGGGCGCGAGCTTCGCGGCGATCGGGCCTAACAGGTCCTGCGTGAGCCGCGTGTTCGCGATCGGCGTGATCACGTTGCACTGGATGCCGTTCTTGGCGCCCTCGATCGCGAGCACGTTCGAGAGGCCGACGAGGCCCATCTTCGCGGCGCCATAATTGGTCTGCCCGAAGTTGCCGAGCACGCCCGCCGCCGACGCGGTGAAGAGGATGCGCCCGTAGCCGTTCTGCTTCATCACCGGGAACGCGGGCTGCGTGACGTAGAACGCGCCCTTCAGGTGCACGTCGAGCACGATCTCGAGCTCTTCCGGCGTGAGCTTCGCGAAGGTCTTGTCGCGCAGGATGCCCGCGTTGTTGATCACGATGTCGACACGCCCGAAGTGGTCGAGCGCGGTCTGCACGATCGCCCTGCCGCCTTCGGGCGTGGACACGGAGTCGTAGTTCGCGACGGCCTGCCCGCCGGCTTCGGCGATCTCCTTCACGACCTGGTCGGCCATGCTCGTGCTCGCCCCGGAGCCATCGGGCTTGCCGCCGAGGTCGTTCACGACGACGCGCCCGCCGCGCCGCGCGATCTCGAGCGCGTACGTGCGGCCGAGCCCACCCCCGGCGCCGGTGATGACGGCCACGCGGCCGGCGAAGCTGATCTGCGACATGGACGCTCCTTTGCCGCGCGCCGACGGAGCGCGTGCTGCGCGCGAAGCGGCGGACTCTGCCAGCGCGCGCGAGGCGTTTCAACGCGCGTGAACGCGCGGTCTCGTTGCTGAGGCAGCCCGCGGCGGTAGGTTGCCCGCGCTCACCCCGAGCGCGCGCGAAGTCCCACGCGCTCGAGAGCGCTGTGCCCGAGATCAGCAGGTTCTTTGGGATCGTGATTCAGATGCACACCCGCGATCATGGACCGCCGCACTTCCATGCGATCTACGGCAGCCATGAGATCGACTTCTACATCCGAACGGGCCGCGTGGTCGGGGACTTTCCATCCCGCGCGCTCAGGCTCGTCCGCGAGTGGGCCAACCTTCACGGCGACGAGCTGATCGCCAACTGGGACGCTGCCCGGCAGAGGCTCCCGCTCGCGCGAATCGAGCCGCTCGAATGAGTACGAAAAAGACGCGTCGCGACTACTCGCCCGTCGTCGCTGCGAGGCCGCTCGGCGCGCACCGCGTCTGGTTGCAGTTCGCGGACGGGCTCACGGGCGAACTGGACCTTCGATCCGAGCTGTGGGGAGCGATCTTCGAGCCACTCGTAGACCCCGCATACTTCGCGAGGCTCTTCGTCGATCGGACTTTGTGCTGGCCGAACGGCGCTGACTTCTCGCCGGAGTACCTCTGGGACCGGGTGCGGTTCGAGACCTTCGGAATCAAGCCGGCTCGCAAGTACGCGGATGGCTTCCCCACCTCATCGCCGCCGCTCGTTCGTCGCCCGCACACGGTTCGTGCGAGAAAGCCTGCGACGGCTCCCGCCAAGAAGCGCACGTCCCGTCGCCGCGCGTAGCCACGCCGCCGCCTTGCATCGCCCCCGCGCGCTAGCTAGCTAGCGGCGCTCCGAGCCGCGCTTTCCGCCGCTGGCTCGCGCGCAAGGAGCGCACGCGTGGACCTCGATCTCGGCTTCTCCATGCTGTTCGCGCTGATGCTGGCGACCTTCGTCGGCTTCAGCGTGATCCAGAACGTCTCGCGGCTGCTGCACACGCCGCTGATGTCGCTCACGAACGCGATCTCCGCGATCGCGGTGGTCGGCTCGATCCTGATCGCGGGCGAGCAGAAGGACACGCTGACGACGGTGCTCGGCGCCATCGCGGTGTTCGCCTCGATCACGAACATCGTCAGCGGCTTCCTGATCACGGACCGCATGCTGAAGATGTTCAAGGAGAAGGGGCCGAAGTCGTGAGCGAGATCGTCACGCACCTCTCCTATCTCGCGGCGGCGATGCTCTTCATCTTCTCGCTGCGCTGGCTGAATCGCCCCAACACCGCGCGCCGCGGCGTGCTCGCGGGCGTCGTCGGCATGGGCCTCGCGATCTTCGGCACGCTGCTCGACCCACACGTCGAGCACTACCTGTGGATCGGCCTCGCCGCGCTCGCGGGCATCGCCGTCGGCGTGCCGCTCTCGCGCGTGCCGCTGACTGCGGTGCCGCAGCGAACGGCGATCTCGCACGCGTTCGGCGGACTCGCCGCGGGCCTCGTCGGCACCGCGAAGTACCTGATCTGGCTCGAAGAAGGCACGCTCACCTCGTTCCGAACCGGCGCGATCGTGGTGGAGGTGCTGCTCGGCTTCCTGACCTTCACCGGCTCGCTGATGGCGGCGGGCAAGCTTCAGGAAGTGATCCCGACGCGGCCGATCACCTACCGCGGCCAGAACGCGGTGAACTTCGTGTTGTTGGGGATTGCGATCCTCGCCGGCCTCGCGCTGATCGCCGACCCGACCAAGTCCTACCTGTTCCCCGTCGTGATCACGCTGAGCCTCTTGTTCGGCGTGCTGCTGATCATCCCGATCGGCGGCGCCGACATGCCCACCGTGATCTCGCTGCTGAACTCGTACGCCGGCCTCGCCGCGGTCGCGATGGGCTTCGTGCTCGAGAATCAGCTGCTGATCATCGCGGGCGCGCTCGACGGCGCGTCGGGCTTCATCCTGAGCGTGATCATGTGCAAGGCGATGAACCGCTCCTTCACCAACGTGCTGTTCGGCGCGTTCGGACAGGTGCAGGTGGCGAGCGGCCAGGTCGAGGAGCGCGTGATGAAGGGCGCGAGCGCGCACGACGCCGCGGACTACCTCGCCAACGCGCAGCGCGTCGTGATCGTGCCCGGCTACGGCATGGCCGTCGCGCAGGCGCAGCACCGCGTGCGCGAGGTGTACGACTCGCTCACGAAGCGCGGCATCGACGTGAAGTTCGCCATCCACCCCGTCGCGGGGCGCATGCCCGGCCACATGAACGTGCTGCTCGCCGAGGCCGACATTCCGTACGAGGCGCTGCTCGAGATGGACGAGATCAATCCCGACATGCCGCAGTGCGACGTGTGCGTGATCGTGGGCGCGAACGACGTGGTGAACCCCGCGGCGCGCAGCGACAAGTCGTCGCCGATCTTCGGCATGCCGATCATCGACGCCGACAAGTCGCGCGTCGTGATCGCGATCAAGCGCTCGAAGAATCCCGGCTTCGCAGGCATCGACAACGCGCTCTTCTACGCCGACAACACGATCATGGTGTTCGGCGACGCGAAGGGCGTGATCGCCGAGATCGCGACGGCGCTGAAGGAAGACGACACCGCGGCGGCGGCCTGATCCGCACGCCGCCCGCTCAGTCCTCCGCGGCGTCGCGTGCTTCGAGCAGGCGCGCGAGGAAGAGCTCGTGCGCGGTCGTCAGGGTCTCCGCGACGACGCCCGGGTACGCGGCGTTGTCCACGCGGAACTCGTAGTCCTTCACCTTGCCGATCGCCCCCGGCGTCGAGACGCCGTACAGCGCGCCGACCACGCGAACGCCGACGCCGGCGATTTGGTTGACCTTCTGCGCGGCCGAGGTCACGTCCTTCAGTTGGCCGGTGCTGCGCGTACTCACGAGGTCTCGCTTCACGGACAGGCGCGCGTCTTTGCCGTCCGGCCCGGAGAACAAGTACCGATTGACGAGCGGCACCAGTGCGACGGCCGCGTTCGTCTCGACGCCGCCGCCCTTCCAGAAGTCTCGGTCCGCCGTGAGCTGCGCGGGAAGGACGGTGAGCCGCACCTTCAGCACGTGCGCGTCGAGCTTCCTTGCGAGCTGGCGCTCCGCAGCGAGCACGGCGCCCGTGCTGAAGCTCGCCGCGATCTTCGAGCCACCGCTCATGTAGAGATCCTCGACGGGTTTCCCGCCGAACAGGCCGCCCTCGAGCTTGAAGCCGCGTTGGAACACCGCGAGCTCGTCTTGCACCACGACCGGGAGATCGCGTGCGCCGTAATAAGTGCCCTTCCCCGCCTTGCCGCCGACTTCCTTCGGCAACGCGACGGCGGCCTTCGCGATCGCCGCGTACTCCTTCTGCGCGCGGACTTCGGCTTGTGGCACGACCTCGATGCCTGCGGCGGCGAGGTCGGCGACCAGTCGGTCGTAGTGGGCGTCGACGACCGCCTGCCAGCCCGACACGTCGTGCCCGGCCAGCTTGATCGACACGTCGCTCGGCTTTCCGCCGAGCAGGTTCGGAGCTCGCCACGGGCGTGGTGGACCTGAACAGCTCCGACCTCGAGCTCGTGGTCGACGCGGGCGGCAACCAAACCGTCGCCCTGCGCTTCACGAACATCGCCATCCCAGCGACCGCGACGATCACGAATGCCTACGTGCAGTTCGAGGCGGATGAAGTCACCACGGCCAGCTGCACCCTCACCCTCACCGGCAAGCGCGTCGCCAACTCCACCCCATTTGCGACGACGCCGTTCTCGCTCTCGAGTCGCGCGCGGACAACTTCGAGTGTCACCTGGGCTCCCGCTCCGTGGCCGACAGCTCAGGTCGCAGGCGTCGACCAGCGCACGCCAAACCTCGCGCCCATCGTGAGCGAGATCCTCAGCCAGCCCGGTTGGGCCTCCGGGAACGCTCTCACGCTTCTCGTCAACGGTGTGGGCAAGCGCACCGCCGAAGCCGCGAATGGAACTCGCGCGCCTGTGTTGGTGATCGAGTACCAGTAGGCGAGCGCAGCCCTTGCTCAGCTCGCGCGGCGCTCCTTCAGCGCGCGGCTCATCACCTTCGCTTGCTGCGCGTTCAGGTCGCGCAGCTCGGCGACGGTCTGCATCGCGAGCTCGTGACCGATCACTTCGTCGCCCTCACGCTGCAGCTCGTTCATGTCGACCCAGCCCGCGTACACCGCGCGCGTGCGCTCGGTGATGATGCCGGCCTTCAGCAAGGTCTTGATCAGTACGCGGAAGATGTTCGTGCTCTGCGTCATCGCCTGGCGGCGATCCTTGTCGGTGAACGCTTCGAGTACCGCGCCGCGCACCCACTGCCACTCGAGCCCGAACTGCGGGTAGATCGCCTGCTTCTGCTCCGCGTTGATGAGATTGAAGAGCAAGGTCTGGAAGCACTTCGCCGCCCAGTCCTCGACGACGATGTGCTCTTCCTCGCTGAGCTTCGAGATCGTCCGATCCGCCCAGATCTTTCCGAACTTGTGATGGAACGCCTCGTCGCTCATGGTGAGCTGGATCAGGCGGCGCAGCACCGGATCGTTCGTCATCGAGTGGAACGTCGCGAAGGCGCCCATCGCGAGGCCCTCGATCAGCATCTGCATGCCGACGAGCTTCTTGTAGACCTCGGGCGCGAGCACGAGCTCGTTCATCAGGCTCGCGAGCGTCGAGCCGCAGCCGAGCGGCGTGCCGAAGCGCTTCGCGACGTAGCGCGAGAAGCCGGCGACGTGGCGCGCCTCTTCGCGCGCCTGGTTGGTGGCGTACTCCTGTGCGCCCGGATCGCGCAGGATGTGCGTGAGGCTCGCCGAGAGCGAGAGCGCGCCCTGCTCGCCGTGCAGGATCGAGGAGAGCGAGAAGCGTGTGGATTCGTTCGCGAGGCGGATCTGCTGGCCCTCGTCGAGGCGGTCCTTCACCGCGCACTGCAGCTCGACGGTGAACTCGCGCGGCATGATCAGCTGCGTCTTCACGTCGAACGCATCGGCGTCGAAATCGATGTAGACGGGATCGGTCGGATCCCAGTGGTGATCGCGCGTCGCGGAGATGATGTCGTCGAAGGCGTCGCAGCGCGTGCCGTAACGCGCGGGCTCGATCATCGCGAGGAAGTCGTCGCGGTCAACGGTGTTGTAGGCGGCGTCGTGCGTGATGTGGGGCATCGGAATCGGCTCCAGGTCGGGCGCGGTTGTTAGGGAGTGACGCTCGGCGCGAACGCGGCGGGGTCGAGGGCGACGAGCGTGTCGATCACTTCGCGGCGCGTGGCGCGCGCGGGGTCTTCGGTCCACCATGCCGCGATGCGCACGACTGCGGCGGCGCGCGCCTGCGCGGCGACCGCCGGGCTCACGCCCGCGGGCAGACGCCCGGCAGCGCGGAGCGCCACGTATCTGCGCTCCACGCCCGGCGCGAGCGCTGCCACGATCTCGTCCGCGATGCCCGCCGCCTCGGCGCTGCGCGCGAACAGCACGCGCATCAGCGCGCGCTTCTCCTCCGCGAACTCGAGGAACGTGGCGAGGCGCGCACGCAGCTCCTCGGCCGTGCCGCGCGGCTGCTGCGCGCCGGCGGCGTCCTGCCGCGCTCGCAGCTCGGCGAGCCCGTCGAACACGATCGTGCGGAACAGCGCGAGCTTGTCGGGGAAGTGCAGGTAGAACGTGCCGGTCGCAACGCCCGCGTGGCGTGCGACCCCTGCGCTCGTGACCTCGTGCAGCCCGTGCTGCGCGAAGAGGTCGGTGCCGGCTGCGATCAGGCGCTCGCGCGTGCGCACGGGATCGCGGCGAGCGCGGTGGGCGCTGAGATCGACGATCGGGCGTGACGGAGTCGAGACTGACATGAAGTTCAGTTCAGCAAGCTAGCCCGCCAATCGGTGAGCGAAACCGCGAACTTGCGCGATGCCCCGGAGGGAGGCGCCACTTGGGGCCAGACCCCAAATGGCTCAGCGCTGCGCGCGGCGCCAGACCTCGCCCACGATGCGGCGGATCAGGGCGCGCGGGAGGACGCCCTCGGCGCGTGCGGCGAGCTTGTATGCGGCGCCTGGAATAGAGCGCGCGGCGCCGCGCTCGAGATCGCGCAGCGCCTCGGCCACCACGAACTCGGCGCTGAGGCGCGCGGCGGGCGGGATCGCGTCGCGGCTGACGCCCGCGACTTCCTGGAACTCGGTCGCGGTGAAGCCTGGCAGCAGCGCCATCACGCGCACGCCGCTACCGCGCGTCTCTTCGTAGACGGCCCCGTTGAAGCTCGTGACGAACGCTTTGCTCGCGGAGTAGGTCGCGTTGTAGGGGCCGGGCGCTTCGCCCGCGAGCGAGGACACGTTCACGATCGCGCCGCTGCCGCGGGCGAGCATGCCGGGCAGCGCCGCGCGCGTGAGGCGCACGACCGCGAGCACGAGAGTGCGCACCTCGTCGAGCTCACGCGCGGCGTCGAGCTGCGCGAGCGCGCCCGCGGTGCCGAAGCCGGCGTTGTTCACGAGCAGGTCCGGCGGCGCCGCGGCGATGCGCTCGGCCACGCGCTCGAGATCGCCCGGCGCGAGCAGGTCTGCCGCGATCACCTCCGACTGCGTCCCGTGCCGCGCCGCGAGCTCCGCGGCGAGCGCATCGAGTCGCTGCTTGCGCCGCGCGATCAGTGCGAGCCGCCAGCCCTGCCCGGCCAGCTGCCGCGCGAGCTCGCGCCCGATGCCGGAGGAGGCGCCCGTGATCCACGCAATGCCCGGCTTCATGCACTCTCCTCGCTGCGAATCAGCGTAACCTCGCGCGCGAGAGCGGCGTAAAGCCCGAGGCCGAGGCCCTAATGACTACGCCACAACTCGACTTCGACCGCAGGCTCGCCGAGCACGGGCTGCCGCCGCTCGCGCGCGCGGAGACGACGACGCTGCAGGTGAACGTGGGCCTGCGCTGCGACCTCGCTTGCCACCACTGCCACGTCGAGGCTGGCCCGAAACGCAGCGAGGCGCTCGGCGAAGAGCTCGCCGCGCGCGTGCTCGCCGTGCTCGCGGAGAATCCGCAGCTCGCGACGCTCGACCTCACCGGCGGCGCACCGGAGCTGAATCCGCACTTCCGCGCGCTCGTGCGCGGTGCGCGCGCGCTCGGCCGCCGCGTGATCGATCGCTGCAACCTCACCGTGCTGTTCGAGCCAGGTCAGGAGGACACCGCGGCGTTCCTCGCCGAGCAGCGCGTCGAAGTGGTCGCGTCGCTCCCCTGCTACACGCCCGGCAACGTCGACGCGCGGCGCGGCAAGAACGTCTACGCGCGCAGCCTCGATGCGCTGCGCAAGCTGAACGCGCTCGGCTACGCGCGCGGCGGCGGTCTCGTGCTCGCGCTCGTGTACAACCCGCTCGGTGCGTTTCTGCCCGGTCCGCAGCAGAAGCTCGAAGCCGACTACCGCCGCGAGCTCGCCGCGCTCGGCATCGCGTTCGATCGCTTGCTCACGATCACGAACATGCCCATCAAGCGCTTCGCCCGCGATCTCGCGCGCAGCGGCAAGCACGCGGAGTACATGGCGCTGCTCGTGAATCACTTCAACGCGGAGACGACCCCCGCGTTGATGTGCCGCACCACGCTCTCCGTGGCATGGGACGGCGCGCTCTACGACTGCGACTTCAACCAAGCCCTCGCGCTGCCGCTGCGCGGCCCGCGCACGCTGTTCGAGCTGGGCGACGTGCGCGAGTTGTCAGGGCTGCGCATCGCCACGGCTGCGCACTGCTTCGGCTGCACCGCCGGCGCCGGCTCGAGCTGCGGCGGCGCGCTCGCGTGACCCGCATGCGCAGCGAGCATCAGAGCCCGCGAACCCGAGAGGAGAGGCCCGTGACGAATGCGCCCATGCCGATGAGCGATGCGCCGCCGCGCGGCATCCCGTGGGCGAAGCTCGCGCTCGGCCTGCTCGCGGTCGCGGCGCTGATCGTGCTCGGCAAGTACGCGGGCGGCCGCATCGAGGAGTTCCGCGTGTGGATCGCGAGCCTCGGCGCGATCGGGCCGATCGTGTTCATCGCGGGCTACGCGCTCGGCGTCGTCGCGTTCCTGCCCGGCGCAGCGCTCACGCTCGCGGGCGGCGGCATCTTCGGCGTCGTGGAGGGCACCGCGATCGTGTTCACGGCGGCGGTGCTCGGGTCGACACTCTCGTTCCTGATCGCGCGCTACGTCGCGCGCGACTTCGTGGCGGCGCGCATCGCGGGCAACGCGCAGTTCGCCGCGATCGACCGCGCGATCGGTCAGCAGGGCCGCAAGATCGTGTTCTTGTTACGGCTCTCGCCCGTCTTCCCGTTTTCGCTCGGCAACTACGCGCTCGGCCTCACGCGCGTGAGCCTCGGCGACTACGTGCTCGGCGCGGCGGGCATGCTGCCCGGCACGTTCCTCTACGTGTACCTCGGCAGCCTCGCGGGCGACGTCGCAGCTGCGGCGGCGGGCGGCGGCGCGAGCGCCGGCAAGACCGCGCTCACCGCGGTCGGCCTGCTCGCCACCATCGTCGTCACCGTGCTCGTGACGCGCATCGCACGGCGCGCCCTCGCCGACGCGAGCGGTTCCGACCTCACTGCCGCGGCCAAGGAGTAGCCCCGTGTCCCTGCGCATCGCTCCCTTCGACCAGCACAACGAGCACCTCGTCGCGAACGTGCATCCGCCCACCTGGCAGAACCCGCGAACCGACGGCGTCTACGACCTGGTCGTGGTCGGCGCCGGAACGGCGGGGCTCGTGACCTCGCTGCTCGCATCCAGCCTCGGCGCGAAGACGGCGCTGATCGAGCGCCACCTGATGGGCGGCGACTGCCTGAACGTGGGCTGCGTGCCGTCGAAGGCGGTGATCCGCGCGGCGCATTACGTCCACGAAGCGCGCGAGGCGGCGAAGCTCGGGCTCGGCGGCGAGTCCTCAGGCTTGCCGGACTTCGCGAAGGCGATGGAGCGCATGCGCGAGATCCGCGCCCGCATCAGCCACGAGGACAGTGCGAAGCGGTACACGGAAGAGTTCGGCGTCGACGTGCACCTCGGCGACGCCGAGTTCACGAGCAGGAACACCATCGCGGTCGGCGAGCAGACGCTGCGCTTCCGGCGGGCCGTGATTGCGAGCGGCGCGCGCGCCGCGGCGCCGCCGATCCCGGGGCTCGCCGATGCGGGCTACCTCGACAACGAGACGGTCTTCAGGCTCACGGAGCGCCCGCGCCGGCTCGCCGTGATCGGCGCCGGGCCGATCGGCTGCGAGCTCGCGCAGTCGTTCCGGCGCCTCGGCAGCGAAGTCACGATCCTCGAGATGAGCCCGCAGATCCTGACGCGCGAGGACGCCGACGCCGCCGCGATCGTGCAAAACGCGCTCGCGCGCGACGGCGTCGACCTGTGGTTCGAGGTGAAGCTCGAACGCGTGGAGAAGCGCGGCGCCGAGAAGCTCGTGCACGTGACGGACAAGGCGGGCCGCGCGCGCGTGCTCGCCGTCGACGAGATCCTCGTGGGCGCGGGCCGCGCGCCGAACGTGACGGGCATGGGCCTCGAGGTCGCGGGCGTCGACTACGACGCGCGGCTCGGGGTGAAAGTCGACGACTTCCTGCGCACGTCGAACCCGCACATCTACGCCGCCGGCGACGTGTGCATGGCCTGGAAGTTCACCCACGCCGCCGACGCGGCCGCGAAGATCGTCGTGCAGAACGCGCTCTTCTCGTTCGGCCCGTTCGGCAAGCAGCGCCTCTCGCGGCTCGTGATGCCGTGGTGCACGTACACCGCGCCCGAGATCGCGCACGTCGGCATGTACGAGCGCGACGCGCAGGCGAAGGGCATCGCGATCGACACGTATCAGGTGCCGATCACGCGCGCGAACCGCGCCGTGACGGACGGCGCCGAGGAAGGCTTCGTGAAGGTGCACGTGCGCAAGGGCACGGACGAGATCGTGGGCGCCACGATCGTGGCCGCGCACGCGGGCGACCTCATCACGCAGTACACCCTCGCGATCACGCAAGGCATCGGCCTCGGCGCGTTCACGCGGGTGATCTACCCGTACCCGACGCAGGGCGAGGCACTGAAGGGCGTCGCGGGCCTCTACACGCGCACGCGGCTCACGCCGTTCGCGAAGCGCGCGCTCGGCGCGATCGTGAAGCTGAAGCGAGCGGTGTGATCTCGTCACCGCGGGGCGGCACGCGGCGCGATAGCCTGCGCTCGTGTCCACGCTGCTTCGCTCCGCGCTCGTCCTCGGCTGCTCGCTCGCGCTCGGCTGGATCGCCGTGCCGCCGCCGGCGAGCGCCGCCCCATCGCAAACGAGCTGCAGTGCGCTGACGACGGACTTCAAGGCGGCGACGAAGCGCAAGAAGATCCGCAAGCGCGCGCGCACGGGAAAGCCCACGGTCCTCACGAGCGTGTGGCAGCCCGCAGCGAGCGGCGTGCCCGAGCACTGCCTCGTGTCGGGATACGTGGACACGGGTGACAAACGCGTCGGTCTCAATCGCGTCAACTTTCGCGCGGAGCTTCCGACCGGCTGGAACGCGAAGCTGCACTTTTCCGGAAACTCCGGGTTCTCGGGCGCGCTGCCGCCGGTCGCGAGTCGCGAGCTGTCTCGCGGCTACGCGACTGCAGTGACCGACACGGGCCACCAGAGCGCCGGCACCGATGCGAGCTGGGCGCAGGGCCAGGCCGCAAAGCGCATCGACTTCCTCGATCGCGGCGTTCATGCCGCGACCGTCGGCGTGAAGCAGGTGCTGCTGCGTTACTACGGCAGCGCCGTGACCCGCGCCTACTTCGAAGGCTGCTCGACCGGCGGCCGCCAGGGGTTGTGGGAAGCGATGCAGTACCCCGGTGACTTCGATGGCGTGATCGCAGGCGCACCGGCGGACCTCGCGGCCGCAATGGCGAGCTTCGCGTGGAATCAGCGCCACATGTATCCCGACCCGACGCGGCTCAACGCTCCGGCTCTTCCGAGCGCCAAGCTCGCGGCGCTCGAGCAGCACGTGCTCGCGAGCTGCGATGCGCTCGACGGCATCGTCGACCGCATTCTCGACGACCCGCGCGAGTGCACCTTCGACCCGAGGCGTGACCTCCCCGTGTGCGCGCCGGGCAACGCCGCGGATCCCTCGTGCTTCACCACCGCGCAGATCGATGTGATCGCCGCCATCTACGCCGGCCCAGGTGGGCGGCACCGCGCGCTCGGCTACTCGAAGGGCGGCGAGAGCGACAGCAGCAACTGGCGCAACTGGATGGTGTCGAGCAGCGCTCCGGGCCAGTTCCCGTCGATGCAACACGTGATGATCGACAGCTTCTTCCGCGGCTTCGTGTCGCCGACGATGGACTTTCGCAGCTTCGATCCCGCAAACGGCGACTTCGGTCTACCCGAGCCGGCGGGCTTCTCCGCGAACCAAGACCTGCGCGCGTTCCAGCAGCGCGGCGGAAAGCTGATCCTGTGGCACGGCTGTGGGACGCCGCGATCCCCGCGCGCGCCACGGTCGACACGTTCGAGACGATCGGCCTGCGGCTCGGCCCCACGACGCGCGACGACTTCGTGCGCTTGTACATGGCGCCGGGCGGCTACCACTGCCGCAACGGCCGCGGCCCCTCGAACTTCGACGCCCTGAGCGCGCTCGAGGCGTGGAGTGAGCGGGGCACTCGGCCCGACGCAATCGTCGCATCGGGCGGCGGCATGACGCGTCCGCTGTGCCCCTACCCGCAGCGCGCGCGACTGATCGACCCGAACGGCAGCACGACGAACGCGAGCAACTTCCGCTGCCAATAGCGCGCCTCAGTTCACCTGCGGACGAGGGCGACGCCGCGCGCCCGCGAAGCCGCCCTGCCCTGAGCGCCGCTACTGCAGCTTCCTCGCGGCGAGGATCGCCTGCACGAGCGACTCGGGGACGTCGCTCGGCACCGGCTCGTCCTCCGCGCACGCGACGCGCCCGAGCTGGATCGTGGCCTGATAACTCTCGAGATAGTTAACGCACGTCTGGCAGCCGAACATGTGCGACTCGAAGGCGCTGCGGACGTCGCTCGCGAGCTCGCCGTCGAGGTACGCCATCAGGAATTCGGTGAACTCGCGGCAGGTCATGGGGCGCCTCCCAGCTCGCGCAAGAGATCGTCGAGCCGTTCGCGCAGCGCGAGACGCGCGCGGTGAAGGCGCGTCTTCAGCGCCGGGATCGTGATCCCGAGCGCGCGCGCGGCCTCCTCGGTCGAGAGATCCTCGATGTCCCGTAACAACACGACATCGCGGTAGAGATCGGGCATCTCGTCGATCGCGCGGCGCACCGCCTTGCGCACCTCGGCGCTCGCGGTCGCGGCCTCGCCGCCGAGCGCCCACGGCGACGGCTCGCGCTCGTGGTTTCCGTCCGCGAGGAACTTCGGCAGAAGCTCCTCGATCGACTCCTCGGGGCGGCGCCGCTTCGAGCGCAGCTTCATCAGCGCCGCGTTCACCGCGATCCGGTGCAGCCAGCTCGCGAGCCGCGAGTTGCCGTCGAAGTCGCCGATGTGGCGGAACGCCGAGAGGAACGTGTCCTGCACGATGTCCCGCGCGTCCTCGTCGTTCCGCATCATGCGCCGCGCGACGCCGAGCACGCGCGGCGCGTTCTCGCGCACGAAGCGCTCGTAGGCCGACGCGCTGCCCGCGCGCAGCTCCGCAACGAGCGCCGCGTCCTCGGGCGGCAGCGCGAACGGCGCGCGCTCGCCGCTCACGCGAGCAGCTCCAGCACCGCTTCGGGGGGACGCCCGATCACCGCGCGCTTGCCGCGCACGAGCACGGGCCGCTCGAGCAGTGCGGGCTCGCGCGCGAGCGCGTCCAGCAGCGCGTCGTCACCAGCACTTGCGATGAGCCCGAGCGCGGCGAAGGCCGGCTCCTTGGTGCGCACGAGCTCGCGCACCGGGCGCGCGAGCCGCTGCGCGAGATCCGCAAGCTCGCCGCGCGAGAGCGGCGCCTCGAGGTAGAGCCGCGTCTCGTAGCGTGCCCCGCGCGCATCCAGCAGCGCTGCCGCCTCGCGGCTCTTCGAGCAGCGCGGGTTGTGGAGCAGCAGCAGCGCGTCGTCATCGAAGGGAAGCATCTGCGCAACGTAGCCGGACGCGAGTCGCGGGCATGGAGGCGGGTTCGCGGGGTCGGACCCTGCGGAGTTGCCTTGCGCTCGCAGCTTCGCGCTCGACCTCGCGACGCTCGCCGCGCGCGGCGTGCTCCCCTAGCCTGCCGCGCTCGCGGGGGCGGACGCGTCGATTTTGCGTTGGCTGGGAATCGGTGGTGACGCGAAGCCGGAGACGGCGGCGCAGACCGCCTCGGTGCGCGAGATCTCCGCGCGCCTGGAGCGCCTCCCGCCACAGACCGCTCGCTACCTCGCCGCGTTCGCCTACGTGCTCGCGCGCGGCGCCGGCGCCGACCTGCGCATCGAGGACGCCGAGGCGACCGAGATGCGCCGCATCGTCTCGGAGCTCGCGAACCTCGCGCCCGACGAGGCCGATCTCGTGGTCGAGATCGCGCGCTCGCAGGTGCGCCTGCTCTGCGGCACCGAGAACTACGTCGTCACGCGCGAGTTCAAGAACCTCGCGACGCGCGTCCAGCGCGCGCAGCTACTCGAGTGCCTGTTCGCCGTCGCCGCCGCCGACGGCACCGTCGCGCCCGCCGAGAGCGCCGAGATCGTCGCGATCGCCGAAGAGCTCGGGTTCACGCGCGCCGAGGCGAACGCGGTGAAGGCGAAGTATCGGGAGCGGCTGAGCGAGTTTCAGAGCAGGCGGTAGCTGCCGACGTGGGAACTCGTGGCGACGTGGGCCGATCTCGAACGAGAGGCGGCGGCGACTGCCCTGCGGTTGTCGACGGAAGCTCGTGGGCGTTCGTCCCCGACCTCCCGCGATTTGGCGGGCGCGCTAGCGCTGCCGCTCCGCCCGCACCTTCTCCAGGAACGCCGCTACCGCGAGCACCGCATGCCTAGAGCGCGGCGAGTGGAACACGTCGAAGGCGTGCTGAGCACCCAACATCTCGAGGTAGGCGACCGGGGCGCGCGACTTCTCCTTCAGCGCGCGCACGAACTCACGGGCCTCCTCGACGAACACGAGCGTGTCGTGCGTCCCCTGTATCACGAGAAACGGCGGCGCGTCCTCGGTGATGCGCGTGATCGGGCTCATCGCGTTCCAGAGCTCGGGATCCTGCTCGGGGGACTTCTTGAACACGGTCTTCGCGAGCATCGGGATCATCGACTGCGAGCCGCGGAGGTTCTTGCGGTCGAGGAAGTCGAACACGCCGTAGAACGGAACCGCGGCGACCATGCGCGTGTCGACGTGCTCGAAGCCGGGCTGGAAGCGCGGATCGTTCGCGGAGAGCGCTGTTAGGGCGGTGAGGTGACCGCCCGCGGAGCCGCCCGTGACGCACACGAAGCTCGGGTCGCCGCCGTACTCGGCGATGTGCGCGCGGATCCAGGCGATCGCGCGCTTCACGTCGACGATGTGATCGGGGAACGTGGCCTGCGGCGAGAGGCGGTAGTTCACCGCGACCGAGATCCAGCCGTGCTCGGCGGCCATGTGCGTCATCAGCGGCTGCGCCTGCTCGCGCTTGTCGCCGATGATCCAACCGCCGCCGTGCACTTGCAGCAGCACCGGGCGCCGCTCGCCGGGCTTCGCTCCGCGCGGGCGGATCACGTCGAGCAAGTTGCGCTTGCCCTTGTCGCCGGGGAGCACGGGGCCGTACGCGATGTCCGTGAGCTTCTCCACGCCGGGTTGCGCGAACGAGAACGCGCGCGGGAAGCCGAACAGCGCGGGCACCTCGCCTTTCGCGCGCACGCCGATCTCGCCGAGCGCGCTCGCCGCCTCGGCGCCGCCGTTCGCGCCGCGCAGGTGCGCGCGCAGCAACAACACCACGCTCGCGAGCGTGAGCGCGAGCGCCGCCACCCCGCGCCCGCTCTCGAGCGCGCCGCCGGCGATGAAGCCCGCGCTCAGCAGCGCGTGCGCGGTGATCGCGTGCGGCGCGAGCTCGCCGACGAGCCACGCGAACAGGAAGTACGGCGCGACGAGCGGGCCGAGCCTGCGCGCCTGCACGTTGGTGGAGAGCGCAGCGCCGAAGCCGAGCGCCGCGAGTACGAGGTAAAGGGTGGCGCTCATCGGCGCGTCCTCCGCGGAGGCGGCGCCGGCCCGCGGCGCTGCGGGGTGAGTCTCGCGCTTACGAGCGCTTCAGCAGCAGCGTGCGTGGATCGAGCGCGACGCGAAGCGCCTCGGGATTCGGGTTCTCGTGGTCCTTGAGCGCGCGCAGGCCGACCGCTCCCGCTTCGGGCTCGAGCGCCAAGATCACCGCGAACTTGTCGCGCGCCGCGGTGAACTGCGCGGGCAGCGCCGGGATCTTCTCGCCGGGCGACTGCGCCGAAACCCAAATCTCCGCGGGAATCTCCTTCGCCAGCGCGCAGAGAGCCTCGAGATCGGCAGCGCTCGCGCTCGCGACGTTCCAGCCGTCGACGATCACGGCGCTCGGCTTCCCGCCGGCAGCCTCCGTGAGCTGCACCGCCTCGCGCACCTTCGCCGCACCGAAGCCAGCGGAGCTGACCGCGCGGATCGAGCGCAGCTGCTCGATCTCGCCTTGCACCACCGCACCGTCCACGAGCTGCGTCGTCGCGCGCAGGTCCGCGAACACGGTGTCGTAGTAGTCGCGCACGTGCGCGACGGTCTGATCGAGGGCGACGTGCAGCACGCGCCCGCCCCGTAACAAGTCGTCGAGCGCGACGCCGACGAGGAACGAGCTCTTTCCCACGCCGCGGCCCGCGAGCACGAGCCCGACGTTGCCCTGACCGAGTCCGCCGTGCAGGCCCTTCTCGAGCACTCGCAGCGGACTCCGCGCCGTCAAGAATTTCCGATACATCGTCTCATCTCCTGATGCGCGAGTTCGCTCGATTCTACGCCCGTGCGAGGTCGCGTCCGCGCGTAGCGATCGAGAATTATTCGTCGTCGTCGCCCTTGAGCCGGCCCGCGAACTTCTCGACCAGCTTTTCCTTCACTTCGTTCGGCGCCGGCGCGTACTTCGAGAACTCGAGCGTGAACTCGGCCTTGCCCTGCGTGTTGGAGCGCAGGTCCGTCGCGTAGCCGAACATCTCCGCCATCGGCACTTCGGCTTCGACTTGCGTGAAGCCTTCCAGCTCGGTGGTGCCGATGATCACGCCGCGGCGCTGCATGATCGTCTTGATGATCGCGCCCTGGAACTCGGTCGGACCCTCGACGCCGAGCTTCATCAGCGGCTCGAGCACGATCGGCTTCGCCTGCGGGTACACCGTGCGGAACGCCCCGCGCGCCGCCGCCTGGAACGCGTTGTCCGACGAGTCGACCGAGTGCGCAGCGCCGTCGTTCAGCACCACGCGCAGGCCGATCACCGGGAACCCGATCAGGCGGCCCTTGTGGATCATCGAGCGCATGCCCTTCTCGACCGACGGGATGAACTCGATCGGCACCGAGCCGCCGCGCACTTCGTCCACGAACTCGAAGTCGGCGCTGCCATCGGTGATCGGCTCGAAGTAGCCGCCGATCTTCGCGTACTGGCCCGAGCCGCCGGTCTGCTTCTTGTGCGTGTACATGTAGTCCGCGCGCTGCGAGATCGTCTCGCGGTACGCCACCTGCGGCGCGCCCGTGATCACCTCGACGCCGTACTCGCGCTTCATGCGCTCGACGTACACCTCGAGGTGCAGCTCGCCCATGCCGCTGATGACGGTCTCGCCCGACTCCTGGTCGACGCGGCTGCGGAAGGTCGGGTCCTCACGCACGAAGCGGCCGAGCGCCTTGCCGAGGTTGGCCTGCGCCTTGTTGTCCTTCGGCTTGATCGAGAGCGAGATCACCGGGTCCGGCACGTGCATCGCGCTCATCGCGACGTCGACGGTGCCATCGGTGAACGTGTCGCCGGAGGCGCAGTCGATGCCGAACAGCGCGACGATGTCGCCGCTCGAGGACTGCTCGATGTCCTCCATCTCGTTCGCGTGCATGCGCACCAGGCGGCCCACCTTGTGGCGCTTCTGGGTGCGCATGTTCGTGATGGTGAGGCCCTTCGAGAGCGTGCCCTGGTACACGCGCACGTACGTGAGCTGGCCGTAGCGGCCGTCCTCGAGCTTGAACGCGAGGGAGATCAGCGGCTTGTTCGGATCGGCCGAGATCACGACGGGCGCTTCGTTGTTGCTGAGGTCGACGCCCGTGTTCTCGACGTCGGTCGGGCACGGCAGATAGCGCGTGACCGCGTTGAGCAGAAGCTGCACGCCCTTGTTCTTGTAGGCCGAGCCGACCATCACCGGCGTGAGATCGAGCGAGATCGTGCCGCGGCGGATCGCGTCGTGGATCAGCTCCTCGGTGACCTTCTCCTCGAGGATCGCCTCGGTGAGCTCGTCCGAGAACATCGACACCGCGTCGAGCATCTCCTCGCGCGTAGCCTTCGCCTCGTCGAGCTGCCCGGCGGGAATCTCTTCCTCGATGATGTGCTCGCCGTTGTCGCCCTCGAAGCGGAAGGCCTTCATCTTCACGAGATCGATGATCCCGCGGAACTCGCTCTCGAGGCCGATCGGCAGCTGAATCAGCACCGCGTTGTGCTTCAGCTTCTCGCGCAGGCCCTCGACCACGCGGCGCGGGTTCGCGCCCGAGCGGTCGAGCTTGTTGATGAACGCGATGCGCGGGACCTTGTAGCGGCGCATCTGGCGGTCGACGGTCATGGACTGCGACTGGACGCCGGCCACGCCGCACAGCACGAGAATCGCGCCGTCGAGGACGCGCAGGCTGCGCTCGACCTCGATCGTGAAGTCCACGTGGCCGGGCGTGTCGATGATGTTGACGTGATGGTCGGCCCACTCGCAGTGCGTCGCGGCGGACTGGATCGTGATGCCGCGCTCGCGCTCCAGCTCCATGAAGTCCATGGTCGCGCCGACCTGGTCCTTGCCCTTCACCTCGTGGATTTTGTGAATGCGCTGCGTGTAGAAGAGGATGCGCTCCGTCAGCGTGGTCTTGCCGCTGTCGATGTGCGCGCTGATGCCGATGTTGCGGATCTTCGAGAGTTCCATGGCCATGGGCTGAACCAGTCGGCGACGGCTGCGGGAGCCGGGCCGAAGAAGTGGGCCCGCGGCGTGCGCCCCGACTGCCGACTCTCGGCGTGGTGCGCGGCCTGGCGGGCCCCGGTGCGATCGATTTGTGCTGTGAGCTGCGAAGGGGAGGAATCGGGCCGGAGTGTCGGCCGGTCACCGTCCTACCCTTACAGGCGGGGCCGGAAACGGGCGCGGAAAGTAGGCGCTTCGATTCGAGGGGCAAGGCTCGCAGCGCGAGTCCCTGGGGGCAAAGCCGCATCGCGACCGTCAGACGCCATCGGTGGCCCTGCCCGCATCCCTCGCGTCTGACACTGGCGATGCGGCTAGCCGAGGCTCGTCCCCGCCGCGATCCCCACCTCCGCTGCCGCCACCTTCGCGCCGGCGCCCAGCTTCAGCTTCGCCACGAGCAGCACGCCCCCGCTTGCGGCGATGCGCGCGCCCTTCGCGTCGATCGCGAGCACGGTGCCGGCGGGCGCGGAGGTGGTCTCGCCCGCCGCGAGCGTGCAGCCGTAGAGGCGCACGGTCTGGTCCCCGAGCCGAGCGTGCGCGCCCGGGTTCGGGTCGCAGCCGCGGATCAAGCAGTCGATCTGCGCGGTTGGGCGCGACCAGTCGATGCGTGCGACCGAGTCGTCGACGAGGCCCTGATGGCTCGCGCGCGACTCGTCCTGCGGCGCGTAGGTCGCGCTGCCGCTCGCGACGCGCGCCACCGCCTCCACCGTGGCGTCGACTCCGAGCGCATAGAGCGACTCGAAGTACAGGCTCGCCGCGGTGTGGTGCGGGAGGATCGGCACCGGGCCCTTCTGCACCACGATCGGCCCCGTGTCGACGCCGACGTCGGGCTTGAACACGGTGACGCCCGCCTCGCGCTCGCCCGAGATGATTTGCCACGCGAGCGCGTTGCCGCCGCGGAACTTCGGCAGCAGCGAGGGGTGAAAGCAGAGCGAGCCGAAGCGCGGCGCGTCGACGATCTCGGGCGGCAGGATCATCGTCACGAACGCGAGCACGTTCAGGTCCGCCTTCAGCGCCGCGTGCTCCGCGATGCGCGACGCGATCGGCTCGCCCGTCTTCTTGCGCATCGCCGCGTGGCGGAACAGCGCGAGCCCGCGCTTCGCCGCCTCCTCCGCGAGCGGATCCTCCTTCGCGCCCGCGCGCGCCGGCGGTGCATACACGCCCGCAATCTCGTGGCCGGCCTCGAGCAGGCGCACGAGCACGTCGCGCCCGAACGGCGCCTGCCCGAAGTAAGCGATTCGCAGCGGCATCGAGGTCTCCTTCACGCGCGAGGGCGCGCGAAGGCGCGAGTCTCGCGCGGCCCGCGCCGCGATGCGCGCGCTCCCGCACGAAGCCGGGAAAAAGTCGCAGCCCGGCCAATTGGGGCCTGGCACGAAACGGCGCCATTCCGTGCCAGACCCCAATGGGTCACCCCGCCTGCGTGCGGTCCCCTATTTCGCCGCGCACCTGCGCCGGTGCGCCGAACGCGAGCGAGTGCGCGGGTACGTCGCGCGTCACGACGCTGCGCGCGCCGATCACGCAGTGCGCACCGATCGTGACGCCGGGGAGCACGGTCACGTCGCTCGCGACCCAGCTGCACTCGCCGATGCGCACGGGCGCCGCGTGCCCGCGCCGCGCGTCATCGAGGTCGTGCGTGAAGTCGTAGATGCGCGAGCCGGGGCCCACCGTCGCGCGGCGTTCGAGCACCACCTCGCGCTGCGCGCTCACGCTGCACGCGTTCAGCATCACCTCGCGCCCGACCACGATGCGCGCGCCGGCGTGCGCCACCAGATTCACCGCGCCCACTTCGGTGCGCAGCCACGAGCTCGGCTCGAGCACGATCTCCGCGCCGTCGTATACGACGAGGTTCAAGAGGCCGGGCCGGTACTCGGTCGCCGCGTTCGCGCCGATCGTGAGCCGCGCGCCGGGCGTGAGCGAGATGCGCGCGACGCCGAAGCACGGCGACGCGCTCGCGTCCACGCTCAGCCCCGGATGCAGCGCCGACAGCGCCGCGATCCGCACGCGCCCGTTCGCAGCGCGCACGCGCATGCCGCCGATGCGCCACGCGCGACGGAACGCGTCCGCCGCGCTCACCGCCCTACTCGGTGACGGTCTGAGGCCCCTCGCCGTCGCGCAGGCGGAACGTGATGAAGCCGTGCGACGGGTCGTAGGGCGAGAGGCCGACCTGCACGCGGTCGCCGGGGATCACGCGGATGCGGAAGCGGCGCATGCGGCCCGAGAGCTGCGCGGTTACGGACTGGCCGCCGTCCAGCGCGATCTGATAGCGGCCGCCGCCGAGAATCTTCTCGACCGCGCCGGTCGCCTGGATCAGATCGTCTCGCGCCATTTCGTACGAGCTCCGTTCGCCTGCGGCTCACTGCGCGCGGCCTGCACCGCGTCGCGGTGCTGGACCGCTTGCGGCTTCTCGAGCCGCGTTCGGTCGGGCGTTGCCTTCGTCTCTCGAAAGGCGGCGCACCCTAGCCCCGGGCCTTCTGCGCTGCCATCGAGCGCAGGCGCAGCTTCCGCCTCTACTCCGCCCCGAACACCGCCGCCGCCCAGTACGTGAGCGCCGCGATGCCCGCGCTCGCGGGAATCGTCAGCACCCACGCCCACACGATGCGCGTCGCGACGCCCCAGCGCACCGCCGAGAGCCGCCGCGTCGCGCCGACGCCGACGATCGCGCCGGTGATGGTGTGCGTCGTGCTGATGCCGACACCGAGCGCGGTCGCCGTGTAGATCGCGACGGCGGCGCCGGTCTCCGCCGCGAAGCCGCTCACGGGCTGCAGCTTCGTGATCTTGTTGCCCATGGTGTGAATGATCCGCCAGCCGCCCGCGAGGGTGCCGAGGCCGATCGCCGTGTGCGCTGCGATCACGACCCAGAACGGCACCTCGAAGGTCGCGAGATAGCCGCCTGTAACGAGTACGCCGGTGATGATGCCCATCGTCTTCTGCGCGTCGTTGGCGCCGTGCATCAGGCTGTAGAAGGCGGCCGACACGAGCTGGAGGCGGCGGAACCAGCCGTCGATTCGCTTCGGCGGCGTGTGCTGAAAGGTCCAGTAGAGCGCGGTCATCAGCGCGAGCCCGACGCACAGGCCGATGGTGGGCGCGACCACGATGAAGACGAGCGTCTTCGTCCAGCCCGACACGATCACGGCATCGAAGCCCGCGTGCGCGACGGCGGCGCCGGCGTAGCCCCCGAACAGCGCGTGCGACGAGCTGGTCGGCAGGCCGAAGTACCACGTGATCAGGTCCCACACGATCGCGCCGATGAGCCCGGCGGCAATCACGGCGAACGTGACGACGCCGAGATCGACCATCCCCGCGCCCACCGTCTTCGCGACTGCGGTGCCGAAGAAGAACGCGGCGATGAAGTTGAAGAACGCCGCCCACGCGACGGCCATCCCTGGAGACAGCACGCGCGTAGAGACGACGGTCGCGATGGAGTTCGCTGCGTCGTGGAAGCCATTGATGAAGTCGAAGGCCAGCGCCAGCAAGACCAGCGCAACGACGACGAGCAGCCCGGTCTCCATCGCGCGGCCTAGTTGTGCTTCACGTAAATCGCTTCGAGCACCTTCGCGACGTCTTTGCAGCGGTCCGTCGCGCCCTCGAGCATGTCGAGGATCTCCTTCCACTTGATGACCTGGATGGGATCCTTCTCTTGCTCGAACAGCGTGCCGACGCCCGTCGTGTACGCGCCGTCCGCTTTGTTCTCGATCTGCGAGATCTCGCGCACCGCCTCCGTCACGCCCTTGCCGCGCGCCAGCGCCTCGACGCCGCGCAGCATCTCGTTGCACGCCTCGACGATGTGGCGCGACAGCTCGCGCGCCGCAGGCCGCACGGTCTCGATGCGGTAGAGCCGCAGCATGTCCGCCGACGCGTCGATGTCGTCGATCACGTCGTCGAGCGCGCCGAGCAGCGCGTGGATGTCTTCGCGATCGATCGGGGTGACGAACGTGCGATGCAGGCGCGTGAGCACGTCGTGCGAGATTTCGTCGCAACGGTGCTCGACGGTCTTGATCGCCTGCGACTTCTCCCAGATCGGGCGCTCGGGCTCGAGCATCTCCGCGAGCAGCGTCGCGCCCTTCTGGATCGCGCCCGCCATCTCGGCGAAGTCGTCGAAGAACTTCTCTTCCCGCGGAATCAACCGGAACGCCATCACGCCCTCCCGAGGCGCGCGCACTCTATCAGTGTGTTCCGTCGGGAATCACCGAATCTTCGCGGAAACTTCGCGCGCATCTCGTCAGCCCAGCAGAACGAAACCCGCCGCGGCGCTCGCGAGCACGATCCAGAGCACCGCCGTCTTCGCCTTCCACTGGAACGCGGCGAAGAGCGCGGCGGCGAAGATCGCAGCGGCGCCCCAGCGCACGCCTGCGTCCGCGAGCAGCGTCTCGCGCGCGAGCTGCAGCGCGGTCACCGCGATGAGGCCGACGACGCCCGCGGTGACGCCGTCGAGCAGCGCGTGCGTGCGCTTCTCCTCGACGACGCGCTCGACCCACTGGTGCCCGATCAGCGTGAACGCGAACGCGGGCAGGAACACGCCCGCGGTGAGCGCGAGCGCGCCGGCGGTTCCCGCGCCGACGTAGCCGACGAACGTGGAGAAGATCACGAGGGGCGCCGGCAGCATGCCCGAGAGCGCGATGCCGTCGAGGAACTGCGCGTCGGTCATCCAGCCGCCGGGGCCGACGGCGTCTGCGCGCAGGAACGGGATCACGGTGTAGGCGCCGCCGAAGGTGAGCAGGCCGCTGCGCAGCCCCGTGACGAACAGGGCGAGCACGCTCGGCGCGAACGCATTCGCCGGCGCAGCGCTCGCAGCGAGCGGGAGGAACACGACGCCCGCGTGCGCGCTCGGCAGCGCCCCGCGGACCGCGGCGTACGCGATGCCCGCGAGCGGCAGCACGAACGCGAAGCTCACGCCGACGAGCGTCGCGACCGCCGACGCGAGCGCGATTCCTAACAACCAGCGGTCGTGCAGCGCGTGCGAGCCGATGCGGTGCACCGCGCGCACGATCAGCGCCACCACCGCGGGCTGCGCGCCCGCGAAGGCCGCGGCGAGCGCGCTCGCGCGCAAGTCGAGATGCACGTAGGCGACCGACAACGCGAACATCAGCACGAAGCCGGGCAGCATGAAGCCGAGCCCCGCGAGCACTCCCCCGATTCGCCCGCGCGCGCGCCCCGAAGTACACGCACAGCTCGTGCGCCTCGGGCCCCGGCAGCACCTGATAAACCGCGAGCACGCGGTTGAAGCGCGCCGGCGAGATCCAGCGCTCCTCCTCGACCAGCTCCTGCCGAATCATCCCGATCTGGGCGACCGGCCCGCCCCAGGCGAGCGCGCCGAAGCGCAGGAACCGGAGGAACAGCCGCCCTAGTGACTCGCGCGGGGGCGCAGGCTCTACACCGGGCGAACCCTCAGCCATTCGGGTCTTCGTAGAACACGTAGGTCGAGAAGTTGCTCACCTCGAAGTAGATCTTCTTCTCGCCCGGGTCCGCGGCGCCGTTCTGATTCGCGTCGAGCACGCCATAGCCGAAGCGGTACTCGCGCGGCTCGCCATCGCTCGTGCCCATCGCGGTCGAGAGCTTGTCGATCTGCACGAAGCGCTTCACGAGCGTGTCGCCCGCGTAGATCTCGAGCACGCCGTTGGTGCCGGTCCAGTTCTGAACGGCGCGGCCGAGCTTGTTCTGCGTCTCTTGCGTGCACCCGACCGCGCAGATGGCGATGAGCGCGATGGCGAGCTTGCGCATGGGGCCTCCGGGGCGACGGAGCACTGGTACCGCGTAACGATTCTCGATGCCCGCGCGTGGAGAACGCATGCTGCGAATCCTCCTTCCTGCCTTTTCCCCTCCGATGCGAGAACGGTGTTGGCGTTCGCGCGCGACGCTGGAGAGGCGCGTGGAAGCGCTCGTCGGCGAACTAGCTTCCTCCGAATGACCGAGCTCAGCGGGCGCGCACCCAGCACGGAGGCGCTCTATCGCACGCACGCCCGAGAGCTGTTCGGTCTCGCGTACCGCTTGACAGGCTGCGCGGCTGACGCGGACGAGGTGGTGCAGGAGACGTTCGTGCGTGCTCTCGCGAAGCCCCCCGCGCGCACGGAGGAGCCGTGGGCGCCGTGGCTCGTGCGCGTCGCGACGAATCTCGCGATCGATGTCGTGCGCAAGCGGCGCCGCCGCGGCGAGGACGCGAGCTGGCTGCCGTCGCCGCTCGCCCGCGACGACGCGTGCGAGCTGCCCGCGCCGCGCGAGCGCGCGCCCGACGTTCGCTACGCAACGCTCGAGAGCGCGACCTTCGCGTTCCTGCTCGCGCTCGAAGCGCTCACGCCTCGCCAGCGCGCTGCACTCGTGCTGCGCGACGTGTGCGGCTTCTCGGCGAGCGAGGCAGCCGCCGTGCTCGATGCGAGCGAGCAGAGCGTGCGCGTGCTGCATCACCGCGCGCGAAAAGTGCTCGGCGGCTACGACGCGGCGCCTTGCCGGCCCGACGCGGAGCTCGTGGCGAGGCACCGCAAAGCGCTCGAAGCGCTGGTGAAGTGCCTCGTCACGCGGGACCTCGCGGGGCTCACGGCGCTGCTGCGCGACGACGTCTCCACCACCACCGACGCGGGCGGCGAATTCAACGCGTTGCGCGGCGTGCGCCGCGGGCGCATCGGCGTCGCGCGCTTCCATCTGCGCATCGCGACGAGTCGCGGCGTCGGCGCGCGCATCCTGCCGTGCACCGCGAACGGCCTACCCGCGCTCGCAATCACGTTCGCGCGCGCGAGTGCGCGCCAAGCGCGCCACGTGCTGATGCGCTGCGAGCTCGACGCGGGCGGACGCATCGCCGCAATTCACTCGGTGCTCGGGACCCGCAAGCTCGCGCGCATCTCGTTCGCGCCGTAACGATTCGCGCGCACTGCGCGTGCTCTGAGAAAAGGAGCACGCATGGAACTCCCGTGGATCGCACTCTCGTTCCTGGCCGTGATCGGGCTCGAGCGCACGCGCTGGCGACGACTGCCGGCGCGCTTTCTGCGCCCCCACTTCGCCGCGGACCTCACCTTCTTCGCGACCGGCGTGGTTGCGCTCGGGCTCACGATGCGAAGCGCCGCCGCCGCGCTCGGCGCGCAGCTCGGCTTCGCGCCGCTCGCCGCGTGGCCGCCGGTTGCGGCGCTCGCGCTGGCGCTCCTCGTCTACGACCTCGGCGCCTGGCTCGCGCACCGCGCGATGCATCACTTCGCGTTCCTGTGGGAGGCGCACAAGGTTCATCACGCCAGCCCACACCTCGATTGGCTCGCCGCATTTCGCATGCATCCGCTCGAGCACGCGATCCGCCACGCGATCTCGCCGGTGCTGATGCTCCTCGCAGGCTTCCCCGCTGCGCACGTCGCCGTCGCCTCGATCCTCGCCGGCGGCTGGGCGGCGTTCGTGCACGGCAACCTCCAGGTCGGCTCGCGCGCGCTCGAGTGGCTGCTCGTGACGCCGCGCCTGCATCACCTCCACCACATCCCCGAGAGCTGCGAGCAGAACTTCGGCGCGATCTTCTCGGTGTGGGATCGCCTCGCGCGGCGCCTGACGACCGCGCCCGCGGCGCGCGACGCGAAGCTCGGCGTGCCGGGCGAGGAACACAGCCATCCGCACGGCTGGTGGGCTCAGGTGCGCACGCCGTTCGTGCGCGCAGAGCGAACGCTCAGTCCGCAGCCACAGTCGCAGCGGGCTGCGTGACGCGCACCGGGATCCCCGCGCTCGCGAGCGAGGCGCGCGCGACGCGATCCCAGTCGACGCGCGCAAGCTCTGCGCCGGCCGCCTTCGTGACGAGCGCGCGCAAGTCGCGAGCGGGCTCGCGGACGAGCTTCTCGCCCTGATCGAAGGCGAGCGCGCGCTCGCGATCGGGGTGCACCTCGAGATAGAGCTCGCCCGCGACCCAGCCCGTCTTCACCGGCTCGTGCGTCACGCGCACCTTGGTGCCGATCGGCACGGCCGCGAACAGCTCCTCGATGTGCCCGGGGTAGAGGCGAATGCAGCCGCGGGAGGTGTTTCGCCCGACGCCCGCGGGATCGTTCGTGCCGTGAATGAGGTAGGAGGGCCAGCCGAGATACAACGCGTACGCGCCGAGGCGGTTATCGGGGCCGGGCGGAACCGCGCGCTTCAGCGAAGGATCGTCGCGGCGCGCGGTCGGGCCCGGGTACCACGTCGGGTCCTTCTGCTTGCGCGTCACCTTGGTCGTGCCCTGCGGCGTCGCGAAACCTTCCTTCGCCACGCCGATCGGGTAGCTGCGCGGCGCTTCGCCGGGCGCGAAGTAGTAGAGCCGCAGGTCGCCCGTGTTGACGACGATGCCCTCGCGCGCGCCGGCGGGAAGCAAGTGCACGTCGGGAATCACGAGGCGCGCGCCGGCGGTCGGCACCCAGGGGTCGATCTCCTGGTTCGCCTCGGCGAGCTCGAGGTATCCGACGCCGAGCTCGATCGCGAGATCGACGAAGGTGTCCTCCGCCTTCGCCTCGCGAAACGAGAGGCGCCCGACCAAATCAGCCGACGGAGGCGGATTCTCGAGCGCATGCGCCGGCGCGGGCTTCGGCGCGAGCTCGAATCTCGGCAGCGAGCCACAGCCCGCCAGCGCGAGGCCCGCGGCGAGCGCGAGCGCCGAGTTGTTACGGGCGAATCTCGATCGGCGTGCCATCCGCGACCAGCTCCCAAATCTCGTCGATCTCTTCGTTCGTGACCGCGATGCAGCCCTCGGTCCAATCGAAGCGCGCGTGATCGCGCGCCACCCAGTCTGCACCGTTCGGCAGCCCGTGAAGCATGATCTCGCCGCCCGGATCGCGCCCGGCCTCGCGCGCAGCCTTCAGGTCGGCCGCGCTCGGATACGAGATGTGGAGCGAGCGGTAGAACTCGCTGCCCGGATTGCGCGCGTCGATCGTGTACACGCCCTCGGGCGTGCGCCCATCGCGCGCGAAGCGCTTGTCGCCGACCGGCTCGCGGCCGAGCGCGACGCGGTACTCGCGCACCGCGAAGCCCGCGAACCAGAGCGTGAGGCGCCGCGCGCTCTTCTCCACGAGCACGCGTTCCACGCGCGGGCGAATCTCGCCGGACGCAACGCGCTCCGCGCAGCTCGGCCCGGACGTGTCATCTCCGAGTAGCTGGCCTGCGGGGCGAAGCCCCGCCCGCTCACCCTCGGTCGCATTGAACAGGTCAGCCGCGGCCTCTTGAGCCGCCGGCTGCACCTGCGCCTCCCGCGCCCCGATCGAGAAGCGCTCGTTATTTGTGCAGAGAGCGCTGAAAGATGCGGTCGGCCTTCTCGCTCGCCGTCTTGGCCTCCGCCGCGGCTGCATCCGCGGCCGAGCGCGCGGCGCTCGCTTCTTGCTGTGCTGCCGCTGCCGCCGCCTTCGCTTCGTCCGCGGCGCGCTTCGCCTCGGCCGCTTCCGAGCGCGCCGCGTTCACGTCGCTGCGCAGCGTGTCCATGTCCGAGGTCGACGCGCAGCCGACAGCGGCGAGCGCAAAGCCAGCATGAGACCCTAGATCACCTTCCGCATGAGCTCTCCCTGAATGAAGCGCGTCACCGACGGGTCGATGCGCGCAAGTGATGGGTGGCACCCCGCGCGAATCGTGCACGCGAACGCGGCTCGCATCTGTGACCCGGGGCACGCGCTGCGTTGAATGTGAGCGCTCGCCGGGGTAACTCGCGCGCCGTGAGCGAAAAAACGCCCCGCTCGAACGCGAGCTACGTGCTCGCGCTGCTCTCGGCGAGCTACGTCGTCAACTACCTCGACCGTTTCGTGTTCTCGATGCTCGCGGGTCCGATCAAGGCCGAGTTCGCGATCTCCGACGGCACGATGGGCCTGCTCCTCGGCCCCGCCTTCGCCCTGCTCTACTCCGGCCTCGGCGTTCCCGTGGCGTGGCTGGCGGATCGGCGTTCGCGCACGCAGCTGATCGCCGTAGGCATGCTCGTGTGGAGCGCGTTCACCGCCTACACCGGCATCGCGAAGACGGCGTGGCAGGTGGCGCTCGCGCGCATCGGCGTAGGCGTCGGCGAAGCCGCTGGCGCCGCGCCCGCGCACTCGCTGATCGCCGACTACTTCCCGCCCGAGCGCCGCGCGTTCGCGCTCTCGGTGTTCCAGCTCGGCGTCCCGATCGGCTCGATGCTCGGCACGCTGATGGGCGGGCTGCTCGTCGAGCCGCTCGGCTGGCGCGGCGCATTCTTCGTCGCGGGCTTGCCCGGCATCGTGCTGGCCGTGTTGTTGTGGACGACGGTGCGCGAGCCCGCGCGCGCCGCGCCGCGCCCCTCGTCACTCGGCTCCGCGCTCGCTGATTTCTTCTCGAGCATCGCGCTGCTGCTGCGCATCCCGACGTTCGTGGCGATCGCGTTCGGCGGCATGCTCGCCTCGCTTGCGGGCACAGGCTTCGGCTCCTGGCTTCCGCAGATGTTCCAGCGCTCGCACGGCATGTCGCTGGCGTCGTTCGGCATGAGCTACGGCCTCGTGAACGGCGCCGCCGCGATCACCGGCACGCTGCTCGCGGGTTTCCTCGCCGACCGCCTCGCGCGGCTCGATCCGCGCTGGCGCCTGCGCGTGGCGGCCGCCTCCGTGGCGTTCTCGATGCCGATCCTCATCGCGATTTGCGCCGTGCCCGACCCGAAGCTCGCGATCTGGCTGTCCGTGCCGAGCGGCATCGTCGGCGCCGGCTACGCGCCCGTGCTGTTCGCGATCGCGCAGAGCCTCGCGCCCGCGCGCATCCGCGCCGTCACCTCCTCGGTGCTGATCCTCTTCATCACCGGCGGCGGCATGCTGTTCGGGCCGTGGGCGATGGGCGCGCTCAGCGACGCGCTCGCGCTGCGCTACGGCGCGGAGTCGCTGCGCGTCGCGATGATCGCCGTGCTCGCGACGATGAGCCTCGGCGTGGTGTCGCTCTTGTTAGGGACGCGTACGCTGCTGCGCGATTTGGAGAGTGCGCGAATGGGGTGAGGCGATGAGATTGGGCTGGGGATCGCTGCTGGCCGCTTTCGTCGCAATGCCGGTGCTCGCGTAGGACGCGCCGCTGAGCACTCCGCGACGACGCGTGGGTCCCGACTACCCCCGGGCGCTCGTCGAGCGGCGCGTCGAGGGCTGGAGCGTCATCTCGTTTCGGATCAGCACTTCCGGGAATGTCGAGGACGCCTTCGTCTCCGACTCGAGTGGCGAAGCCGAAATCGATGCCTCCGTCTTGCGCGCGGTTTCCAAGTGGACCTACGAACCGGGCTCGTCCGCGCGTTGTGGGGTGCAGGTTCGGCTCTCCTTGCAGATGGGCGTAAGGACCGGACCCAACAAACGCCTCGAGCGATTCGACGAGGCGTTCGCGGCGGGCGACATCGCTGCGGCACGCGCGATCTTCGATGACTTCCACGCAAACTCGCTCCGAGAGCTCACGCAGCGCGAGCTGATGCGCGCACACCTCGCCCGCGCGTCGGGCGACATCGAGGGCGAGCTCGTCGCGCTCGAGCGCGTGGCTCGGGCGGGCCTGCCCTCGCGCTTCGGTCCACACGTCGAAAGAACCGCGCGAAACAGGGCAGCGCGGGCCGACCAGCTCTCCCTCGATGCGTTCGTCGCAACCTCGAGCCGGCAAGCGAGCGCACTCGTCGCCGCGCGTCAGTACGGGCGAGCCGCGGCGATCGTGCGCGGCTTGCGCGAGCTGGGTGCCTTGCCGGCCGAGCTGGTCGGACTCGCGGAACAGCTCGACGGTCTGGCGCCTGGCGGCGTCGATCTCGCAACGCCGGGAGTCGCGAGACGGCTCGGCGCGAGTGAGCGCGCCCCGAGCCACTGGAGCAGCCCGCTCACGCGCAAGCGTTTTCTCCTCGCGCGCGAGAGCGGCGAGATCACTCGCGCCGAGCTGTGTTGCCTCGACGCGGCACTCGAGTTCGCACCGGACACCCTGATCCGCGTTCCGGAAGGCGCCAGTCAGTGTCAGGTGCAGATCCGCGGATCCGAGGGCGCGCGTTTCACGCTCGTCGAGCCGCCCTCCAGCGAAGCGACGGCTTCCGACTCGCTTTGACGAAGTTTGACGCGCGCTCGCGCCAGCTCGCCGAGTAGGCTCGTGTCAGAACGTCGGAGGCTCACGATGAAGAAGCGATCGCGAATGACTGTCTTTGCGCTCTTCGCTGCGCTGCTCGTGTGCGCTCCTGCTGCCGCGGATCTGCCTCAGTTCGGCACGTTCGTCTCGGCGAAGCCCGTGGAGCGTCGGAACCCGAGCTATCCGGCGACCGCAATCTCGCGCTGGAAGGAAGGCTGGGTGGTCGTCTCGTACTGCATCGATGCGACCGGCGCCGTGAGAGACCCAGTCATCGATCGCTCGAGCGGGGCGAAGGAGTTCGAACGCGCCGCTCTGAACTCGATTCCGAAGTGGAAGTATGAACCCGCGACGCTCGATGGCGCGCCCGTAGAGCAGTGCGCAACGCAAGTCCGCCTGAGCTTCAACATGGAAGGTCCACTCGGCGCTCGACAAGAGTTCGCGAAGCCGTGGCGCGCCGCGCAGAAGCTGATCGACGCGAACGATCTCGCCGGCGCCGAGGCGAAGCTGAGCGAGCTCGTGCCCGAGAACAACTACGAATCTGCGCGCATGCACTTCGCGCGTGCGCGCATCGCAGAGAAGAGGAACGACCGACGAGCGCAATACGAGGAGACGCAATCCGCGCGACGCTTCGAGTACGGCGTCGAGAAGCGGCTCAAGGCCGACGCGACGCGCTCGGCCTTCGCGCTCGCGACGAACCTGCAGCTATGGGCAGACGCGCTCTCGCTCTACGAGGAGCTGAAGACCGAATACCCGAAGGAGCTGAGCGAGCCGCTTCGCAACGTGGGCGAAGAGATTGCGGGCAAGGTGAAGGGCGACAAAGCGATCGCCACCGCGGGGGAGCTCACCTGCCGCTGCGACAAGGAAGCGCAGCCGGCGCTCTGGGAGGCGCGCCTCCTGCGGCGCGAGTTCGGCTTCGTCGACGTGGTCGGGAAGATCGAGCGCTTCGAGCTGCGTTGTCAGGGGCGACGCTTCACCGCGAAGTTCGAGACGGCCAAGAACTGGCGCGTGCCCGATGAATGGGGCGCGTGCCGGCTCTACGTGTTCGGCGACGAAGGCGCGAAGTTCCGCCTGATCGAGATGCCCGACGCCGCCACGGCGCAGGCGCAACCGGCGACGAAGTCGAACGAGCAGAGCTAAGCGCTCGCCGAGATCGCTCCGCCTGCGAGCGCGGGCCGCGCGCGCGCGACCTGCTGCTCCGCGAGAGGCACGACGGCCTTCAGCTTCGGCATCACCTCCGCCGCGAAGCGCTTGCTTTGCTGCTCCGCCACGTCGTACGGGATGCCGCCGTAGCTGAACATCGCGACGAAGCCCTCGGCGCCGATCAGCCCGCGCGCGTCCATGATCTTCTCGTACACCTGCTTCGGCGTGCCCCACGGATGCAGGCTCGTGAAGAACTCGACGCCCGCGTCGACGCCGCCCGGCGCGCCCATCTTCTCTTGGATCTTCCCGTACATCTCGTAGCCTTTGAGGCCCTGTAGATGCGTGCCGTCGAGCTCGTAGTGCTCGACGACCGAGCGGTAGTACCGGCCGATGTACTTGTGGGCGAGCTCCTTCGCGACGCTCTCGTCGTCGTCGATGAAGACCCAGCCCGAGAGCAGCGGCGGCGGCGCATCCGCGCGGTTCACCTCGCGATAGATCTCGCGATACGCCTTCAGCTCCCGCACCACGTGCGGCCAGGGCTTCTGCGGCACGATCATGATGCCGACGCCGAGCCGGGCCATGATCTCGCTGCTCTCGGGTGACACCGCCGCCGCGTACGTGCGCCCGCGGAACGACTTGAACGGGCGCGGCCGAATCTCGCGGCGCGCCTGCTGGATGTGCTTGCCCGAGAACTCGACGTAGCCGCGCTCGAGGCCCTCGAGCAGCATCTGCGCGCTCTCGGTGAAGATCTCGCGCGAGTCGCCCTGATTCACGCCGAAGCCTTCGAACTCGACGCGCCCGAGCCCGCGCCCGATGCCGAACACGAAGCGCCCGTTCGACATGTGGTCGAGCATCGCGACCTGCTCCGCGACGCGAACCGGGTCGTGCCACGGCAGCACCACCACCATCGAGCCGAGCTGAATGCGCGAGGTGCGCCCCGCGAAGTAGGTGAGGTGCTGCAGCACGTCGGGGCACATCGTGTAGTCGGTGAAGTGGTGCTCGACTCCCCACAGCGAGTCGTACCCGAGCGGCTCCGCGAGGTCCGCGAGGGCAAGCTCGCGCTGATACACCTCGCGATCGGTGCGACCTGCGCCGATGGCCTGATAGACGATGCCGGTGCCGACGTGCATGGCGTGCTCCTCGAGAAGTGGGAGCACGGTAGATCAGCGCGAGAGGCGCTCCACCTCGCGCTGATGCCGCCGCCCGAGCAGCGCGAGCGCCGCGCATGCGCCGCACAGGCACAGGAACATGTCCCACTGCGTGTCCCACACGTCGCCTTGCGTCGCGAGGAACGCCTCCGCGGCGACGCCGCCGATCAGCGCGGCCCACCACTCGATGAACTCGTAGAACGCGCTCGCGGCGAGCACGACGCAGAGCGTGAGCCACGCGAGCCACGGGTTCGCGCGAACCGGCGAGGCCCGCAGCAACACCTCGCGGGCGACGATCGCGGGCGTGAAGCCCTGCATGAAGTGCCCGACGCGGTCGTAGTGATTGCGCGCGAGGCCGAGCGCGTCCTGCACCCAGAAGCCGACCGGGACGCGTGCGTAGGTGTAGTGCGCGCCGAGCAGCAGGATGAGCGCGTGCAGGAAGACGAGGCGGTACGCGAGCGGCGTGAGCGGGAAGCGGCGGCGCGTGGCGACGAGGATCGCGGCGGTGATCACGGCGGGCGCGACTTCGAGCGCCCAGGTGAGGCGATCGTACGGGGCGATGCCGGAGGCGATGAGCGCGACGGCGCCGAGCGCGAGCAGCAGCCGCGGCTCGCGGGACTCGCTCACCGCGCGTGCTCCTTCACGTACGCGTCGACGAGATCGCCGATGTAGTGCATCTGCTCGTCGCCCTGCGCGTGGTTCATCGGCAGGATCACGCCGTGCTCCATCACGCGATCGGCGTTCGGAAGCCCGTTCGGGTCGATGCGCATCGCGATCTTCTTGAACGCGGGCTGCCGCGCGGCATTGCCGGTCCACACCATGCGCGTGTCGACGCCGCTCTGCTCCATGTACTGCTGGAAGTGCGCGCGGCGAATGCCGCTCTCGGGCCGAATCAGCGTGGCGAACATGTGCCACGCGGTGTCGATGCCGGGCGTGGTGCGCGGCAGCACGAACGCGCCGGGGTGACGGCCGAGGCGCTCGCACAGGATCGCGAAGTTGCGCTTCCGGCGTTCGAGATTCGCGGGCAGCTTCTTCATCTGCACCACGCCGAACGCGGCGGAGAGCTCGGACGGCTCGAAGTTCCAACCCACCTCGTCGAAGATGAAGAGGTTGTCGTACTCCATGCCGTCGAGGTCGCTGAAGAAGCGGTCGCCCTTGCCCTTGCGGCTGCCGAACAGCTGAACCTCGCTGCGGCGACCCCAGCGCCGTAACAACAAGCAGCGATCCGCGAGCGCCTCGTCGTCCACGCACACCATGCCGCCCGTGCCCGCCGCGGTGATGATGTGCGCGAGCGCGAAGCTCGTGACGGAGATGTCGGCGCGCGTGCCCGTCGGCGTGCCGCCCTGCGTCGCGCCGAGGCAGTCGCACGAGTCCTCGATCACGCGCAGGCCGTGCGTGTCCGCGATGCGGCGGATCGCGTCCCAGTCGGGGCAGTTGCCGGTGAGGTTCGGCGCCAGGATCGCCTTCGTGCGCGGCGAGATGTTCCGTTCGATCTGCGCGACGTCGATCTGGAACGTGTCGGGCGTGACGTCCACGAACACGGGCACCAGGCGGCTCTTCACCATCGGCGCGATGTCGGTCGAGAACGTCAGCGGCGAAGTGACGATCTCGTCGCCCTCGGCGAGCCCTAACAGCTCGATCGCGAGGTACAACGCGGAAGACCCGCTGTTGCACATGACGCCGCGCCGCTTGCCGAAGCTCGCCGCCACGAGCCGCTCGAACTCGCGCACGTGCTTCCCGATGCGCAGCGCGGAGGGGCCGCCGCGCAGCACGGAGACGACCGCCGCGATCTCCTCCTCGTCGTGAACGCTGCCGGCGTACTCGATGCGCATCGTCTCTCCCCGGAATCGAGGATTCCGCGTCTGACGCTGGACCCTCGATTTGTCCGTTCGTGTCCGCTCGCGACCGTATGCGATTCGCTCGCGTCCGGCAGCGTTCGTGCGTGCGCTACCAACGTGCGCCCGCACAGGAGAACGCGATGCAGAACCCGTACGCGAATCAGGTTGCGCAGCACATCGGTCGCGACGAGTTGCCGTGGGTGGAGATCGGCGGCGGCAACAAGCTGCGCGTGCTGCACGTGAAGCGCGGCGAGGGGCTGTGGATCGTCGAGAACGTCTTCCAAGCCGGCTACGCGGTGCAGACGCATCGCCACACGGGGCCGGTTTGGGGCTACACGGTCTCCGGCGCGTGGAAGTACAAGGAGTACGACTACGTGAACCGAGCCGGCTCGTTCCTCTACGAGCCCGCGGGCTCCGTGCACACGCTCGTGGCCGTCGAGAACGACACGCGCGTGTGGTTCCACATGTACGGCGTGAACCTGAACTTGCGCGCCGACGGCACGGTCGAGTCGGTCGCCGACGGCATCGGCACGCTCGCGTTCTACAAGGCCGCATGCGAAGCGCAGGGGCTCGGGAAGCCGAACGTGATCGAGGAGTGAGGCTCGCGCCTCGACGGCGCGATGCGACCGCTCGCATTCGCGGATTTCGCGCACGGCAGCTGAAGCGCGGGGCCTAGCGTTCCGTCCACTCGAACCCATCAGGAGGGACGCGCGATGGGACTTCTCGATCAGGTGCTCGGTCAGGCGCTCGGCTCGCTCGCCGGCGGCGGCGCGAAGGCCGGTGCCAACGGCGGCGCGCTCGTCGAGGGCGTGATGGAGATGCTGGCCGGACAGCAGGGGGGCATCGATGGGCTCGCGAAGCAGTTCCAGCAGGCCGGCCTCGGCGACGCGATGGCCTCGTGGGTGTCGACCGGGAAGAACCAGGCGATCTCGCCAGCCGACCTGACAAAAGCGCTCGGTCAGTGGCGCATCGACGCGCTCGCGCAGCGCGGCGGCGTTCCGCAGGGCCAGGGCGCGAGCGTCCTCGCGCAGCTGCTGCCCGTCGTGATCGACCAGCTCACACCGCAGGGCAAGGCGCCCGCGCAGAATCAGCTCGGGCAGCTCGGGGCCCAGCTGCTGAAGGGGCTCGTGGCCGGCCGGCGCTGATCGCCGCGCTCAACCATCGTAGAAGAACGCGGCGTGCAGCCCTAACAGCTTGCGCTAGCGCGGCGTCTTGATGCGCGCGGCGGCCTCCGGCGAGAGCTGATTCGCGTCGACGGTCGTGCGGATGCGCTGCGCGATGTCGCGGCGCGCGTAGTGCACCTGCAAGAACAGGCGCCCCGTGCCGCCGGGCAGGGCCGGCATGCCGCGATGCCACGAGTCGGAGACGAACAGCGCGACGTCGCCCGCCTGCGCTTCGAGCGCGACCGCGCCGCGGCCCTGATAACTCAGCGCCGGGTCGTTCATGCGCTCGAACGGCGGGAGGCGTCCGGAACGATGGCTGCCCGGAACGACGGCGGTGGGGCCGCACGCGAGGGGGCAGTCGCGCAGGTAGAGATGGGCGCCGATCGCGAACACCGGGTACGGGATGCGGTCGTCCCAGGGCACGCCGTCGGGCCGCGGGACGTGCGGGCCCGCATCGCAGTGCCACTGGCCGCCGCCGAACTCCGGCGGATTCTTCCACGCCGTGTTCGCGATGACGTGACAGTCGTCTCCGAGCAGGGGCTCGATCGCGGCGAGGATCGCCGCGTGGCCCACCGCTTCCTGCGCGGCGGCGGAGCGGTTCAGCATCTCGTAGCGGAACTCGGCGCGATCGGAGCGGCCGCGCTCGGGAGGCAGCGTCTCGAACGTCGCCTCGATCTCGCTTGTTAGGTGCGCGACGAGCTCCGGCGCCAGCACGCCGCGCAACACCGCGTAGCCGTCGCGCTCGAGCTGCGCGCTCGCTTCGGGCGCCGGCTCGCTTCGAACCGTGAGATTGCCGCCGACGCGCTTGATCATGGAACGCTCCTCGCTTCCTCCGCGCGATCGTACGGCTTCGCGTTATAGAGTGGCACGATGCAGTTTCGTTTCGATGCAGTCGACCTCCCCGCTTCCGTGCGAGAGCTCCGCGAGGAGATCCGCGGATTCCTTGCAGCCGAGATGCCCGCGCTCGCGCCCGAACGGCGCGCGAACTCGTGGGCGCAGTTCGACGCCGCGTTCTCGCGCAAGCTCGGCGCGCGCGGCTGGATCGGCATGGTGTGGCCGAAGCGATTCGGCGGGCACGAGCGCAGTCCGCTCGAGCGCTACGTCGTGCTCGAGGAGCTGCTCGCAGCGGGCGCGCCAGTCGCGGCGCACTGGATCGCGGACCGCCAATCGGGCATGGCGATTCTGCGTTACGGCAACGAGGCGCAGGCGCAGAAGTGGCTGCCCGGCATGGGCCGCGGCGAGATCTACACCTGCATCGGCATGAGCGAGCCCGGCTCGGGCAGCGACCTCGCTTCCGTGCGAACCCGCGCCACCAAGGTCGACGGCGGTTGGCGCATTCGCGGCCAGAAGATCTGGACCACGCACGCGAACGACTGTCAGCTGATGATCGCGCTCGTGCGCACGCGGCCCGAGGCGGAGAAACACGCCGGTCTCTCGCAGTTCTTGATCGAGATGAGCACGCCAGGTGTGCGCGTGCGCCCGATCGTCGATCTCGTGGGCGACGCTCACTTCGCCGAGGTGTTCTTCGACGACGCCTTCTTGCCCGACGGCGCGCTGCTCGGCCCCGAGGGCGCGGGCTGGAAGCAGGTCACGGGCGAGCTCTCGCTCGAGCGCAGCGGGCCCGAGCGATACCTATCGAGCTTCGCGCTGTTCGTCGAGTTGTTACGGGCTGCGGGGCCGCAGCCGAGCGAGGCGGTGCGCGCGCTGCTCGGCCGCACCACCGCGCAGCTCTGGACGCTGCGGCAGATGTCGCTCTCGGTCGCCGGCCAGCTCGCCGCCGGTCGCGACCCGATGCTCGAAGCGGCGGTCGTGAAGGATCTCGGCAACGCCCTGGAGCAGGAGCTGCCGAGGCTCGTGCAGGCCGCGCTCGACGAGGAGCTCGCGAGCGCGAGCGATCTCGCCCGCGTGCTCGCGTACCTGCTGCAGGTCGCGCCCTCGTTCTCGCTGCGCGGCGGCACGCGCGAGATCCTGCGCGGAATCATCGCGCGCGGACTGGGGCTGCGATGAGCGCAAGCCAGGCAGAGCCGAGCGAAGTTCAACACGCAAGCGAAGCGGGCAGCGAGGCGCAGCCGAGCGAAGTTCAACACGCAAGCGGAGCGCGCAGCGAGGCGCAGCCGAGCGAAGTTCAACGCGCAAGCGAAGCGCGCAGCGAGGCGCAGCCGAGCGAAGTTCAACGCGGTAGCGGGGTCGAGCATGAGTGAGCGCGAGATGCTTGCCGAGACCGTGGGCCGGCTGTTCGCCGAAGCCGCCGCGCGCCTCGCGTCGCAAACGGAGCGGCCCGGCTTCGACGCGCCGCTGTGGGCGCAGGTCGAGGAGCTCGGGATTCCTGCGCTGCTCGTGCCCGACGCCGAGGGCGGCGCCGGGGGAGGCTTCGAGGACGCGCTCGTCGTCGCGCGCGAGGTGGGGCGCCACGCGGCTGCGATCCCACTCGCGGAGACACTGCTCGCGCAGCAGGCGCTCGCGGCTGCCGGCATCGAGCGGCCCGCGGGCGCGCTCACACTCGCGCTCGAGGCCGCGCCCGGCGCGCAGCTCGATGCCGAGCGCGGGCTCTTCCGCGGCACGCTCGCGCGCGTGCGGTGGGGCGCAGAAGCGACAGGCGTGGTCGCGTTGTTAGGGGACGCCGCAGCGCCGCGCGTCGCGCTGCTCGCGCCCGCGCACGCCGCGCACTGCGAGCCGAGCGCGAACCTCGCGGCGGAGCCGCGCGCCACGCTGCGCTTCGAGAACGCCCGGGCGGCGTCTGCACCTGCCGCGGCTGGCGCAGGCGCGGCGCTCTTTGCACAGGCGGCGCTGCTGCGCGCGGGCCAGATGGCCGGCGCGCTCGCGGCGACGATCTCGCGCTCGATCGCACACGCGCAGACGCGCGTGCAGTTCGGCAAGCCGATCGGGCAGTTCCAAGCCGTGCAGCAGCTGCTCGCGTGCATGGGCAGCGAGGGAATCGCGGCGGACTGCGCCGTCACCGCGGCGAGCCGCGCCGCCGACTGCGGCGAGGCGGGCTTCGAGATCGCGTGCGCGAAGCTGCGCGCGAATCTCGCGGCCGACCTGTGCGCCGCGGGCGCGCATCAGGTGCACGGCGCGATCGGCTTCACGCGCGAGCAAGACCTGCGCCTCTTCACGCAGCGCCTGCTCGCCTGGCGCGGGGAGCTCGGCAACGACCGCTTCTGGGCGGAGCAGCTCGGCGGAACCGCTGCGCAGTGGGGAGCGGGGGGATTCTGGCGCGAGCTCACGGCGCGCGCCGACGCCCAGAGCGGTCGGAGCTGAAGCGCGGAGTTGTCAGGCGCTCCCCGCGCGCTCCGCGAGGTCGTGCACGATCGCCGCGCTGACGCCCCAGAGCGCGACGCCGTCGTGCTCGAAGTTCTGTACCTCGTGCTCGCCGCCGTCGAACGTCACCCGCACGCGGCGATGGCGCGAGAGATCCAGCGCGCTCGCGAGCGGCAGCTCGTAGAAGGCGTCGACCTCGCGCGGATTCGGACGCGGCGTGAAGTCGCCCGGCACGAGCGCGACGACGGGCTGGATCCAGAAGCCGATCAGCGTGGGGTGTGCATCGAGAAAGCCGAGTGCGCGCGTGCGGCCCGCGGGCACGCCCACTTCTTCCTCCGCTTCGGGCAGCGCGGTCTCGACGAGGGACTCTTCGCCTCGCACGCCGCCGCCGGGGAACACGATGTCGCCGCCGCGCACGGGCACGCCGCTCGCACGGCGCGTGAGCAGCAGCGTGGCGCCGCCCGCGCGCAGCACGATCGGCACGAGCACCGCGGAGGCGCGCAGCGACTCGGGGGAGATGCCGCGCGCGCGCTCGCCGAACACGCGCACGAGGTCGCCCGTGCGCAGCGCGACGTCGCGCGGATCGCGCGCGACGTTCGCCTCGATGCGCGCGAGCAGCTCGGCCTCGTCGCGCATCGCGAAGCCGCCTCTTACAGCAGCCAGAGCAGCGCGGTGACGAGCAGCGCCGCGACGATCGCGAGCGGCAGCACGCGCTTCATCACGGGCACGCCCGCGGTCGCGAGCAGGTCGACCGGCGCGGCCTCGCGCGGAGCCGGCGCGGGAGCCGGGACATCCGCCGCCGCAGGCGCGAGCTCGGTCGCCGCGACTCCGGTGAGTGGCGTCGCGCGCGCCGCCAGCTCGCGCTCGAGATTGGCGACGAATTCCCCTAACAGCTTCCCGCTCACCTCGGCGATCAGGCCGCGGCCCATCTGCGCGAGCCGGCCGACGATCGCGAGATCGGTCTCCACCGTGACCCGCGTGCCCTCGGGCGTCTCCGCGAGCGCCGCCGTCACCGTGGCCTTGGCGTTGCCCTGCCCCTTCGTCTCGCGCCCTTCGGCGCGCAGCACACCCCGCTTGGCCGCGTCGTCCTTCTCGATGAAGCTCGCCTTGCCCTCGTACTGCGCGAGCACGGGCCCGAGCTTCACCTTCACGCGGCCCTTGTAGGCCTCGCCCTCGCGCCCCGTGAGCTCCGCGCCCGGCATGTGCGGCGCCAGGCGTTCGAGGTCGGTCAGCACGCGCCACGTCTCGTCGACGCTCGCCTTCACCGTGAACTGATGCTCGAGCTTCATCTCACCTCCGCGATCGCGCAGGCTGCTAAGCCTCGCTGCGCGCCGCAAGGGAGAAGCGATGCCGCTCGCCGACATCCTCAACTACGTGCAGCTCACGCCGCGCGTCGGCACGTCGGGCCAGCCCACCCCCGCACAGCTGAAGGAGATCGCGGGCGCGGGTTATCAGGCCGTGATCAACCTCGCGCTGCCGACCTCGGACAACGCGCTCGCGGACGAGGCCGGCCACGTGACGCGCCTGCGCATGTCCTATTTCCACCTGCCCGTGCTGTTCGACGCGCCGCGCGTAGGGGAGCTGCGCACGTTCGTGGGCGTGATGCGCGCGCTCGAGGATCGCCCGGTGTGGGTGCACTGCGCGATGAACCTGCGCGTCTCGGCATTCATGTACCACTACCTGCGCCACGACCTCGGCCTGCCCGAAGCCGAGGCGCGCTCGCCGATGCTCGCGAAGTGGGAGCCGCGCATGGACGCGGTGTGGCGCAAGTTCCTCGCGCTCACGCCGGAGGAGCTCGCGCTGCCTCGCCGTCCCTAATCACTCCAGGCGGCGAGCGGGCTCAGAGTTCGCGCCTGCGGCGATCGCTGCCGCGCTCACGCGCGCGGCCCCGGCGACCAGCGCGTCGTGATCAGCGGGAGGTCGGCGTACGTGCGGATGCCGGGCGGCGCCGCGAACACGGTGGGGATCGCGGCGACCACCGGCATCGCGGTCACGGTGTTCGACATGTCGACCCAGTCCTTCAGCCCCGCGTTGCGTTTCGCCGGCGAGAACGTGACGCGCGTCTGCACGTTCGGATTGCCCTCGACCTGCATCGTGTAGCCGTGCTGAATCGGCCATTCGGGCTCGAGGCCACGGCCCGCGATCCAGCACACGTCGAGCTCGATCACGGGATCCGCTTCGCCCGCGACGCGCGCGGTCCACCTGGATTTTTGACCCGCGATCGTGCCGGCGGGCATGCGGAAGCCGTAGATCTCGCGATCGGCGGGCGTGAGCGCCCACTCGCACGAGAAGCTCGACTCGGCGACGGGCACGCCGAGCATCTGCGCCATCACGTCGAGGCACTCGCCGTAGAAGCCGAGCACGCGGCGGCTCGCTTCGAGCCACTGCGGCGCCGGCGGCTGGCCCCAGCCGAGGTTCGCGTAGTTCGCGATCGCCTGATAAGTCGAGACGTCGACGGACTCGAGGAAGCGGATGCGGCGGAAGCCGTGGCTAACGCTCGCCATCTGCGCGGCGATGTAGTTGGCGAAGCCGGGGAAGATCCCGGAGCCGAACAGCGTCGCGCCTCCGGCGCGCGCGGCCTGTTCGACGCGCGCCCGCGCGCCGTCGCCCCACGAGCGGCAGTTCGTGAGATTGCTCGCCACGACGTCGAGCCCCGCGGCGAGCAGCCGGCAGATCTCGTCGAGCTCGGGATGGTTCGGCGTGTAACACACGCAGTCCGCGCCGCGTGCGATCAGCGCGTCGACGTCGCGTGTTGCGGTGATCCCGAGGCGGCCGATCCCGCACAGCTCGCCGATGTCGCGGCCGTCCTTCTCGGGGCTCCACGCGTAGGCGCCGACCAGCTCGAGCTCCGGGTGCGCGAGGATCGCTTTCACCGCTTCGCGGCCGACGTGGCCCGTCGTCCACTGGATCACGCGAATCGCCATCGCCTGCTCTCCAGGTGCGGCGGCGCACCGTAGCCCGCGCGCGCGGCGACTCAGTCGCGCGGCGGCAACTTGCAGAAGAGAGCCTCGGTCGCGCCGGCGCTCAGTTCCTACGTGAGACGCAATCGCGCGTGGTGGGTGCGCTCACCGGGCGCGTCCGCGGGGCGCATCGCGCGAGGCTCACGTGTGCGCCGGCTCGCACGTGAAGCCCGCGTAGCCCTTCGCCGCCACGTCGGCGATGCGCGCATAATAAATCGAGCCGCCGAGGTAGGCGGAGAAGTAGCGGGGCTTGCCCTCGATGTTCGCGCCCGTCCACCACGAGTTCGTGCGCGGGAAGAGCGTCATGTTCGCGATGCCGGCGACTTCGGCGGACCAGGCAGTCTCGCTCTCTGGCGTCGGCTCCACGGCACCGGCGCCGGTCTTCTCGAGGTGGCGCAGCAGCTCCCCGATCCAGCCGATCTGGCGCTCGGCGCCGAGCGGCATGTTGTAGAGAACGCCGGGCGAGCCCGGACCGTGAATCATGAACAGGTTCGGGAAACCGGCGACCGTCATGCCGACGTAGTTGTGGAAGCGATCGTGCCAGCGCTCCTTCAGGTGCACGCCGCCGCGCCCGATCGGGTCGAGCTTCAGCATCGTGCCGCTGATCGCGTCGAAGCCGGTCGCGAGCACGAGCATGTCGATCGGATGCTCACCCGAGCGCGTCACCACGCTGTTCTTGGTGAAGCGCTCGATCGGGTCCTCGCGCAGGTCGACGAGCGTGACGTTGCTGCGGTTGAAGCACTCGAAGTAACCGTCGTCGAGAATCGGCCGCTTCGTCATCACGTAGAAGTCGGGCAGCAGCTTCCGCGCGATCTCGGGGTCGTGCACGATCTCCCGGATCTTGTCGCGGATGAAGTCGGACAAGATGGCGTTGGCTTGCTCGCTGGTCGCGACGTCGCCGTAGCCATCGGTGAAGAAGCGGAAGCTGCCGCGCTGCCAAAGCTCTTCGTACACGGCGCGGCGCTGCTCGCGGTCGTGGTCGAGCGAGACGCGCGGATTCGGATCGAACGGGAAGCCGCCGGGGTTCGCGATCATTTTCGCGCGGAACTTCGCGAAGTCGGCGCGCGCCGTTGCCCGCTCCTCAGGTGTTAGGGGGCGGTTCCCGGCCGGGGCCGAGTACTGCGGCGTGCGCTGCAGCACCGTCACGTGCGCCGCAGTCTTCGCGATCTCCGGGATCGACTGAATCCCCGACGAGCCCGTACCGAGCACCGCGACGCGTTTGCCCGCGAACGAGACCGGCTCGTGCGGCCAGCGGCCGGTGTGGTAGCGCTCGCCCGCGAAGTCGTGGATGCCGGGGATGTTCGGCACGTTCGCCGTCGAGAGCGCGCCGACCGCGCAGATCAGGAAGCGCGCGGAGGCGCGCTCGCCGCGATCGGTCTCGATGCTCCAGCGCTGCGCCGCTTCGTGGTAGCGAGCACTGCGCACCCACGTCTCGAACTGGATGTCGCGGCGGAGGTCGAGCTTGTCGGCGACGAATCGCACGTACCCAAGCACCTCGGACCACTCGGACTGAGTCTCCTGCCAGTCCCACGCCTGCATGAGCTCTGCGGAGAACGTGTAACAGTAGAAGGGGCTGCCCGGGCCATCGACGCGCGCGCCGGGGTAGCGGTTGTACCACCAGGTCCCGCCGACATCGCTCGCGGCGTCGTACACGCGCACCGAGAGGCCCATCTCGCGGAAGTGGTGGAGCGCGTATAGGCCGCTCACACCGGCGCCGATGACGATCACGTCGTAGCGCTCGTCGCGGGTCGTCATCTCTCACTCCTGTGCGCTTCGCGATGGATCGTGTGCGGCGTAGCGGATCACGCCGCGCGCGTTCGTAGCACGGAGAATTCTCGCGTGTGGTTCCTGCGCGCCGCGCTACTTGCGGAGGCTCGCAAAAGCTCGCGCCGCCTCCGCGACAGCACGAGAACACTCGGCCGGAGTCGTGCCGCCGGCGAACATCTCGTGGCACGGGCCGGCGAGAACTTCCGGGCGCTGCTGCGCGATCCACGCGAACAGCTCCTCGAACACGGGCGGATCGTTCCCCTCGAACTCGACGTTCGACGCGCGCTCACCCTCGACCGTGATGATGAACGTGTCGGTCGCGACGTACCCCAGCGCGCTGCCGAAGTCGTCCGTCACGGTCACCGCACAGATGAAACGGTCCGTCGAAGCGAGCTCACAGGGGCGTCGCGTCTGTACGGCGTAGTGCGCTGCCTGCGCCCAGGCTTGGTAGTAGAGCAGCCGATCCGCGGCCGGCCCCGACGCGACGCGACGCGCGACTCCCTCGGCATCCCACGCATAGAACGCGTCGAGCAGAGACTCGGCGACCTCAGCGGGCCCGAGCCGCGCAGCAGGCGCGGCGCAGCTCGCGAAGAGAGCCACGCAGAGGGCCGAGCCCACTTGCGGAATCCAATCTGCCTTCGTCATCACCCAGCCCTATCGTCGCAGCGCGCGGAGGATTCGAGCATGGCCCCGCCCGACCCGACCTTCAACGAGGCGCGCTCGCTGCCTGCACGCGTGGTCAAGTACGCGCTCCAGCCGACCGCGCTCGTCCTGATCCTCTGGTACTGGGCGAGCGATCCCACCAACCCGCTCGCCTTCGGCATCGCGATCGGCTCGCTCCATCTCGTCCTCGGCGCGCTCGAGCGCGTGATGCCCGCGCGGCCAGCCTGGACGATTCGTGGTCCGCGGCTGCTGCTCAATGTCGTGCTCGCCGGAGCCTTGACCGTCGCGCTCGGGGTCGTGGACGAGCTCAGCGAGCCGATCCTGTCCGCGCCGCTCGCGAGCGTGCGCGCGTCGCTTCGCCTCGACGTGTGGCCTCACAGCTGGCCGGTCGTGCCGCAGCTCTTGCTCTTGTTCCTTGTCAGCGAGGGCATCTGGTACTGGGTTCACCGGGCTGAGCATCGCTGGGCGCTCGTGTGGCGAGCCTCCGGGCACGGCGTGCACCACTCGTTCAAGCAGCTCGGCGCGCTCAACTTCGGGCTCAATCATCCGTTCGAGTTCATCCTGCTCGTGTTGCCCTCGACGCTCGTGGGCCTCCTGTTCGGCGTGGGGCCCGCGGCGCTCGGCACCGCGCTCCTGGCCTTCGCGCAGGCCTCGATCGCGCACTGCAATCTCGATCTGAACTCTCGCGGGATCGGCTGGCTTCTCACGACCAACCGCTACCACGTGCACCACCATTCGGTCGTGGTCGCGGAGAGCAACACGAACTACGGCTGCGCGGTCATTTTGTGGGATCGACTGTTCGGGACGTTCTCAGACGCGCCGACGCGCGAGGCCGGGAGCGGCCCGACCGAGCCGACGCTCTGGCAGAAGACGCTGATGCCGATCTGGGAGCCGCGCGACACGGTAATCGCGCCGAGCTGACCGCTGCGGCCGAACGCGGCTCGGTGGCGGAGGGGGAGGGATTCGAACCCCCGGTACCCTTTCGAGTACACCTGATTTCGAGTCAGGCTCATTCAACCAGGCTCTGACACCCCTCCGCGGGGGCGCACACCTTAGCCCGCGAGATC
>Ga0194121_10000043_pt1 | contig 195100 bp, 171 predicted proteins | sample TA2MahCa50mmetaG_FD_148609 | JGI IMG/M metagenome (GOLD analysis project Ga0194121, IMG submission 148609) | Freshwater microbial communities from Lake Tanganyika, Tanzania - TA2015020 Mahale Deep Cast 50m | ecosystem: Environmental > Aquatic > Freshwater > Lake | place: Tanzania: Lake... | reverse complement strand
GATGGTGTGGCCGCGCGCGGCGGCGAGCTTCGCCTGCGCCGACGCGGCGCGCGCGCGTTGCAGCCCGCCGAGCGCGAGGTAGCCGAGCGCGACCCCGAGCCCGGCGCGGGCAAACACGACGCGCTTCGTCACGAGCGCCGCGGCGAACCCGCCGAGGATCGCAAGCGTGAACAGCGGATCAATGATCGAGATGAGGTCCCAGCCGAAGCGGGCGTCGTGGAATGGCCGCAGCAGTTGCGTGCCGTAGCTCGTGCAGGCGTCGAGCAGCGCGTGCGCGAGCCAGTTGAGCAGCGCGCAGAGCCACAGGTCGCGCCACTGCGGGCGGAACCTGCGCGGCGCGAACCACGGCGCCGCGATCGCGAGCGCGCCGAGCGGGGCGAAGAAGAGCGAGTGCGTGAAGTGCCGGTGATACTCGATGGTGAACAGCGGGTCGGCGTCGCTGTGGAGGAGGAAGTCGAGGTCGGGTGCCTCGCCCGCCATCACGCCGACCACGGCCGCGCGCCAGCCGAGTTTCCTGCCGAAGGCGGCGTGCCCGAGCGTCGCGCCGACCACGGCGTGGGTCACGGTGTCCATCGGGTGGCCAGGGCACCGGGCGGCTACTTCAAGTCCGCGAGAATTTTCTCCAGCAGCCGCGGCACGTATTCCTTCACGCGCTGCGGTTGGGTGCTCGTGGCGGGCAGCGATTTGATCCGGTCGAGGAACGGCAGCGCCGCGCGGTCGAAGCTGTCGAGGACATTGAGCGCCTCGACGCACGCCCAGTAGTCCGACTTGCCCGTGTCGGCGAGGGCAAGCAATGCGGGTGTGAGCGACTTCGCGGCGTCGTCTCCCCCGGCGAGCGCGAGCGCTTGCGCCGCCATGATGCGGACGCTCGGCGACTCGTCGGTGAGCGCCCGGTTCAACTCCGTCGCGCACGAGTTCGCCGCGTCCCTGCCCCGCATCAGCACGCCCATCACGCCCCAGTAACGGACGCCGCTGTCCGGGTCATTCATCGCCTGCTTGAGTTTCGGCAGGGCGTCGGGCTTGAGTGACGAGGCGAGTTCCGCGGTGTCGAGGATGCGCCCGAGCGGAAGTCGCGCGGCGTCGTGGCCGAGTTCGTAAGGCGTGGAAGCCGCGCTGCGCCGGTGCATCTCGGCTTCGGGCAGCAGGCCGACGTCGCGGATGCGCAGCGCGTGTTCGCGCTGCGCCTTGCGGAACTTCTCGAGCACGTCGCGATGTTGCGGCGAGCCTGCGAGGTTGTTCGCTTCGTCGCGGTCGGTTGTGAGGTCGTAGAGTTCCTCGGGCGCCTTTGGTTTCCAGAACGCGGCTTGCGCGGACGTGAGCTTGCCGTCCTTGAAGCCCTGCTCCCACGCGCGCGTGGTCGGCGTCTGCCACATGTAGTTGAGGTGCTGCCCGTAGATGAGGTGCGGCATGTAGTTGCGGATGTAAACGTAGCGGCCGTCGGTCACGCTGCGCACTGAGTCGTAGCGCTCGTCCATGCGGCCTCGAAAGCCGTGCACGAACGGCTGCGGCGCGGCCTCGAACCTGCCCATGAACGCATGCCCTTGCATCCAGTCGGGCGGTTTGATGCCGACGAGGCTGCACAGGGTCGGCGCAAAGTCCACGAAGCTCACCAGCCGGTCGGTCGCGCCGCCGGGCTTGTAATCCTTCGGCGCGAGGTGGCGCCACTTCTCCGGCACATGCACGATGAGTGGCACGTGCAGGCCGGAGTTGTAGGGCCAGCGCTTGCTGCGCGGCATGCCCGAGCCGTGGTCGCCGTAGAAGAAGATGATCGTGTCCTCCGCGAGCCCGGCGTCCTCGAGTTCCTTCAACTTCGCCGCGATCTGGCCGTCCATCGTGGTGATGTTGTCGTGATACTGCGCCCAATCGTGCCGGACCTCGGGCGTGTCGGGATGATACGCGGGCACGCGGACCTTCGCGGGGTCGTGCACGAGCGTGTGCGGCCGCGAGCGGATGCGGCTCTCGTGCGTGATCTCGTGGTTGAAGACGGCGAAGAACGGCTGGCCGGGCCTGCGGTTCTTGTAGTGCGCGTTGCGAGAGGATTCGTCCCACACGCCGTCGGGCTTGATGAGGTTGTAATCCTCCTTTGCGTTGTTGGAGCAATAGTAGCCCGCCTCGCGGAGGAACTGCGGATACATCCGCATGAAGGCCGGCATGCGGATGTTGCTCCGCATGTGGTGCGAGCCGGTCGAGGTCGGATAAACGCCGCTGATGATCGTGGTGCGCGCGGGCGCGCAGACGGGCGCGCACGACCACGCGCGCGTGTAGCGGAGGCTTCGCGCGGCGAACCGGTCGAGATTCGGCGTGACGGCGTAAGCGTCGCCGTAACATCCGAGATTCGGGCTGGTGTCCTCGCAGGTGAGCCAGAGGATATTGGGACGGTCGGCGGCGGACGTGGCAAGCGGCGCTGTGACGAGTGCGAGCAGGGCGAGAAAGCGCTTCATACGGTTCGCGAGTGTAAGCGGCAACCTGACGGAAGGGGCAACTGGATTCTGAGGCGTGAGCCGCCGCGCTCCGGCGCGCGACCGATCACACGCCGATGTCCTCGCTCCACAATTCCGGCCGCGTGGCAATGAAGTCGCGCATGAGCTGGATGCACTCGGGGTCCTGCAAGACGTCCACCGTCACGCCTTGCGAGCGGACGTGTTCCTCGGGCCCCTTGAACGTGACGTTTTCGCCCACGACCACGCGCGGGATGCGATAGAGGAGGACCGCGCCGCTGCACATCGGGCACGGGCTGAGCGTGGAGTAGAGGATGCACCGGCGATACACATCGGCGCGAAGGCGGCCGGCGTTTTCGAGGCAGTTCATCTCCGCGTGATGGATGACGCTGCCGTGCTGGACGCGCTGGTTGTGGCCGCGCCCGATGATTTTGCCGTCGAGCACGAGCACGGAGCCGATGGGAATGCCGCCCGCGGCGAGGCCTTTGCGGGCTTCGTCCAGCGCGGCGCGGAGGTAGGAGTTCATAATGACACTGGAGCGCTGGTCCCCGCCACGGTGCGGCTTCACGGCGGAATCACGGCGTAGTTCCGCCCGTTGGTCAATTTGCCCACGCGACGTTGGGCGACGTCGAGCAAGTAAACAGTGTCGCGACTCTGGAACAAGCACTCGGACGAACCCGAAATGAGCGTCGGGCGACTAAGGAAGTAGCGGAACTCAGCGAGGTGTAGCAGTCCTGGGTTCACAGCGAAAAAGAGGTGCGAGCTGGGCTCCGAGTTCTCTTTGTATACTCGGATGGAATTCCCGAGTCCGGGTGGCGCCCAAGCTACCCAGTCGCCGGACGTGTCCCTGCCGCCCCAATCGCGATTCCCGGTCGAACCAAATACTTTAAGGCCAGTGAATACGTTGGTTGCTGCGGTGTTTGTCTGCGTCGTCTCCCCCGTGTCAACCCGGCGAATCCAGTGCTTCCCCGTCTTATCTTCGAAAACTACCAAGTCCAGGCCAGCGTTCACAGTGTAAGCTTTGACTGCGGTTGGGACGAGGGTCCGCCGGTTGGCGCCATTCGAGTCAATGACCTTCAAGTTTGCGTCGCGCGAGTCGATGTAGGTGACGCGCGACGGCGGCGACTTCGCCCAACTCGTGTCGCGGGTGAATTCGCGCACGTCGTGTCTCGGCTTGGTGGCGTGGTAATGGATCGGAGCCAGCACTGCATACGTGGCGAGGTTTGCCACCAAAACCCCGAGCCAAACGCGCCTTGGAATGGCGGCGATGTCCTCGCGCATGAGCCAGTTCTGCAAGCTGCCTTTTTCGACGACCAGCGTAACGACAAAGAAGAACGCTGTGCCGATGCTAATTGCGAGCGGATACAGTTCGAAGTAGCCGCGCAGGTCATCGTGCAGGAGCAGCGGGTAGAAGAGAGAGTTTGCGAACTTCACGGGTATCCCGGAAAGCAACGACCAGCAGTTCGCGCGCAACACAGGGTCGCTCAAGTCCCGAAATGGAATTCCCCACGTCTTAGCCAGGATCGCCCCTTCAACTACGACTTGAAAGAGGAGTAGCGGAATCAAGACCGCGATTCCGTAGGCCATGACCAGCGGAAAGTTGATGCCGTCCGCCAGCATCGGAAGTGGAGGGGTGTTCAAAGTAGCTGGCACGGCCTCACGCTCGATCTAGGATCCACCGCATCGCCTTCTCCGCCAGTTTGTCGAAGGCGGTCACGCAGAGTTCGAGGTGTTCTTCCTTCGTGTCCTCGATCTTGTTGTGGCTGATGCCGTGGAGGCTTTGGACGAACATCATCACGGTGGGCACGCCGGCGCGCGCGACTTCGGCGGCGTCGTGCAACGGGCCGCTCGGCAGGCGATGCGACTGGCCGCATGTCTCGCGGATGGACTCGTCGCAGAGCGCGATGAGTTCGTCGTTGAACGGGCGCGGGGCGATTTGCCACAAGCGCTCCCACGAAACCTTCACGTTGCCTTCGCGCGCGAAGCGTTCGCTGGCGTCCTTCGCTTCCTGCAACATCCGCGCCAGTTTGGCGGCGTCGAGATGCCGCTGGTCGAGCGTGATGCGGCATTCCTCGACGACGCTGGTGACGATGCCGGGCTTGGTCGTGCAGGAGCCGATGGTGCAAACGCCGTTGCCGCTGCGCGCGGCAATTCTGTAAATCTCCTGGCTCATGTTCGCGGCGGCGAGGAAGGCGTCCTTGCGGCGGTTCATCGGCGTGCTGCCGGAGTGCGCGGCCTGGCCGTGAAACGTGATGGCGTGTCGCTCGACGCCGAACGTGCCGAGCACCGCGCCGAGCGGCAGACCGAGGTCCAACAGCACTGGGCCCTGCTCGATGTGCAACTCCAGATACGCGGCGGCGTTCGTGAGTTCCTTGCCGCTGTCCTTCACGCGCTCGAACTCGATGCCGACATTCTCCAGCGCGTCGGGAAGTTTGATGCCCTGCTTGTCCACCAAGCCGCGCGCCTCGGTCATGTCGAGGTTGCCGGAGCACGCGGAAGAACCGAACAGACTCTTGCCGAAGCGCGCGCCTTCCTCGTCGGCCCAATCCACAAGGCGCACGGACACGGGTGGCTTGCCGTGATACTGCGCGTTGATGCGCCGGAGAATCTCCACGCCCGCGAGCACGTTGAGGCAGCCGTCGAGCCAGCCGCCGTTCGGCACGGAGTCCATGTGGCCGCCGATGAGAAGCGCGCGGTCGGACGCGCCATGAAGCGTGCTCCACAGGTTGCCGGCGGCATCCATGTGCGTCTCGACGGGCAGCGCGGCGAGCTTGTTGCGCAGCCACGCGCGCGCGTCGACCCACTTCGGCGTGAAGGCGACCCGTTGCGCCCCGTTCTCATCGCCGGTGAGCGCGCGGAGTTCCTTCAGTTCGGCGATGGGGCGTTTGGCATCGAGCGTGTTCATGCCAGCGGTCGAATCGCCGGGACGCAGCCGATGTTTCCTGTCGCCACGGTGGTCATTTGCGCCTAGATTGCGGCCACAGCGGTCAGAAACAAAGTGCAAAGCCATGCCCTCCCTCGCGACCACCGTGGACGGCTTGAAGCTGCCGAACCCGTTCATCATCGGCTCGGGGCCGCCGGGCACGAACCTAAACGTGATCACCAAGGCCTTCCAGGAGGGCTGGGGCGCGGTCATCGCCAAGACCATCAGCCTCGACGCGTCGAAGGTCACCAACGTCACGCCGCGTTATGCGAAGCTGCTTGCGGCAAGCGGCGAGGTCATCGGGTGGGAAAACATCGAGCTCATCAGCGACCGGCCGTTCACGCACTGGCTCGATGAATTCAAGAGGTGCAAGGACCAGTTCCCTGATCGTGTGCTCATCGCGAGCATCATGGAGGAATACCGCCGGGATGCGTGGATCGAGATCGTGGAGCGCTGCCAGGGCGCGGGCGTGGACGCCTTCGAGCTGAATTTCTCCTGCCCGCACGGCCTGCCCGAGCGCAAGATGGGCGCGGCGATGGGCGAGAACCCGGAAATCCTCGAGGAAGTCTGCGCCTGGGTCGCGTCGGCCGCCAAGCGGCCCGTATGGGCGAAGATGACGCCAAACGTCACGCACATCGAGGATCCGAGCCGCGCCGCGTTGCGCGCCGGCGCGAGCGGCATCAGCGCCATCAACACCATCCGCAGCGTGATGGGTGTGAACCTCGACACGCTGCGCCCGGAACCGTCCGTCGAGGGCTACACAACGCCCGGCGGCTATTCGTCCAAGGCCGTCCGCCCGATCGCGCTGCGGATGGTCATGGAAATCGCGCTGATGATCCGCAGGGAATTCCCCGGCCGTTCGCTCTCGGCGATTGGAGGCGTGGAGAGCGGCAACGACGCGGCTCAGTTCATCCTGCTCGGGGCGGACACGGTGCAGGTGTGCACCGGCGTGATGAAGCACGGCTACGAATGCGTGAAACCGATGTGCGACGAATTGCTCGCCTTCATGGACCGCCACAAGTTTGCCGCGCTCTCCGACTTCCGGGGCCGGACGCTGCCCTACTTCACCACGCACGCCGACCTCGTGAAGCGGCAGGCCGAGCGCAGGGCCGCGCAAAAGGCCGCCGTGGACGCCAGGAAGGTCGTGAAGAGCGACGTGGAATGGAACGGCAGCGAATTCGTGAAACAGTCGGATGCACTCGCGCGGTGAAGGACCGCTGCGGAACCGGCCCGACCTCGACCCTGTTGCGGCCGGATGGCACTTTTTGAGGGCGAATTGCCAGTTTTCCCATGTCGCGCTCGCGCGGACCGCACAAAAACATTTTTGTCTTCAAGCGGTCATTGTGCGCCCCAGCGCGCAGCCGGCCCCGACTCGAAATCGAACGCGACCCAAAATCGAATCGCAGGCTCACAGGAAACAAGCCGGCTCCCCTTATCCAATGAACGCAGTGTCCAACTCCGAACGCCGCGGCGTGGCAGCCTTCACCTTCGTCGAACTGCACGTGGTGATACGCGCCAGTAGGCACGGCCTCACTCCCGGCGCGCGTGGCGTGTTCGCTCCCCCGAACAGTTCGCGCCGCCGGTTCCTGGTCGCTTCGCCCGCCACTTGGGCGGCGGCGGCCATTCCTTCACCTGCCGCCCAACCCCCGCGCACTTGCATTGCGGTGTGCGACTGGATGATTTTGAAGCGCCCAAAAACTCGGTGCGTTCCAGATCACCAAGGCCATCGGCGCGGATGGCGTGAAGGTGGACATGGGTTCCTCGCGAAGGCGCGTTCTACTTGGCGCGCTTTGCTTCCCAATCGTAGGTGCGCTTCTCGCCGCCGAAGTCGGAGGTGATCTTTCCCTTGATCGTGTCGCCGCTGAGCTTGCCGGTGTAGGTGGAGGTGAACTTCTGGCCGTCGCGCTCGCGGACGACTTTGAAGCTGAGTTCGCCGTCCTTCAACCCGCCGTCGCTGATGGGGGAGTCGAATTCGTTCACCTTGATCGTGCCGGTGACTTTGTCGCCGTCCTGCTTGAGCACGGCGGTGAACTCGAGGTTCGTGTCTACGGAGATTTGGAGCGCGTATTTCCACGACCCCGTGGCGTTGGCGGCGGCTTCGCGCCTGCCATCGATGTCCGCGGCGAAGTCCTGCCCCTCGACGGTCGCGGAGATTCTGCCTTTGAATTCGTCACCCGTGAATTTGCCTCCGACTTTGGAGACGATCTTCTGCCCGTTGCGCTCGCGGGTGACGTTGAACGATGCCTGGCCGTCCTTGATGGTGCCGCCGTCGTCGATCGCGATCTCCTGGCCGTTGCGCGCGATGTAAGTTCCGCCGAGCTTGGATCCGTCCTGCTTGAGTTTCAGGGTGAGGACGATCGCGTTTCCGTCGGGCGCAGTGAACGCCAGCTTCCAGACGCCGCTGACACTGGGCGCGGGCTTGACTTGAGCGAATGTGCAGAGCGCGGCGGCGAGGGCAAATCCAAGAGCCGTGCGGCGGAGCAAGGCGGGGATTGTGCGGCGGAGACTCATGGTGTTTGGGCGCTTCGAATTGCGGCCGTATCGGCGGCGATTTGCATCAGAGTTCGGGGGGCCGGTAGAACGTGAGCCAGCTTCCGCTGAAGGAGCCGAGGCGAATCTGGTCCTTCATATACCAGCTTACGTGGCCATCCTCGTAGAGGAAGTTGGCGCCGCGCGCCCGGTCGGCGTTGTCGCGGTGGCTCGTGGTGGCGACGGACTTGCCGGCGATGGTCGAACGCCACGACGTGATGTTGTAAGTGGCGCCAAGGGCTGTCGCATTGCCTTGGGCTTGATACATGTCAATGAGGACAGGCGTGTCTTTGAGCGGGCCACCGAAGCGTTCCTTGGTTTGCCAGTTGGTCAGTCCCGCCGAGGTGTAGGGCCAGGAGTTTCCGGCATTGTTGGTGCGGTTGGGGAGGAAGAAGTAGCCGGTGAGCACGACGGGCGCACCGGGGCGTTCATATTGGCCGTAAAGCGGGTTGGCCTGAAGGCTGGCCTTGTCCACCTCGCGGTGCCATTCCTGCGTCGGGCAATAAACCATGTGGTTGCGCTGGTCGGCGGCGGGTTTGTCGAGCTTCATGAGGTATTGCGCCCAAAATTTTTGAACATTGGTGCCGACCCAGCTCAGGTCGCGTCCGTCGCGGTTGTCCGGGAACCTCTCGTCGTTGTCATTCCCGTAAGCTGCAAGGGCGATGCCCCACTGGCGCATATTGGAACTGCATTGGGCCTTGGCCGCCTGTTGCTTGGCCTTGGCCAGCGCGGGAAGCAGCAATCCGGCGAGGATGGCGATGATCGCGATGACCACGAGCAATTCGATGAGCGTGAACGCGCGAGCCGCGGCGCTCTTGGCAACGGAATGTTGGCAGTGTCTGGGACGCATCGGGTGCTTGAATTGTGTGTGACGATACAGGTTCGGAACCGGGCCGCAACAGGGATTCGTGGCGAAGCGCCCGCGCGGCCGGGGGGCGGAGCGCTGAGCGCTATTTCCCAGCCCACCACGCGTCGAGCGACTTTGTCATCCCGGCGACGCGATCCTTGTCGGTGGCGGCGCGGTTCGTAGTCTCGTGCGCGTCGTCCTTGAGGTTGTAGAGCTCGACCACGCCGGCGGCTTCATTGCGCGGCGATGGGACGATGAGTTTCCAGTCGCCCTCGATCGTCCAGCGCCATCGGAGGTTTGCCGCGGGATTGTCGAGGTCCACGGCGTTGTGCGTGAAACACGAGCCGAAGATGGATGTGCGCGCGCCGACCGCGGCGGGGTCGAGCAGATTCAAGCCGGGCAGGCCCGCTGGCAGTTTCACGCCCGCCGCCGCGAGGAGCGTGGGCATGAGGTCCACGGAACTCGCGAGCGACGCGGACTTCTGCGCCTTCACGCGGTCCGGCCAGCGGATCATGATGGGCGTGCGCAAGCCGCCGTCGTATTGCGATTGCTTGGACTTCGGCGCGTAGCGGTCGGCGTCGGGCTGTTGAATCCAGCCGTTGTCGGTGACGTAGGCGACGACGGTGTCCTTCGCGAGCCCCTGCCGGTCGAGGTGGTCGAGGAGCTGGCCGCACGTTTCATCGAACCACTCGACCATCGCCCAATACTTCGCCACGGACGGCGTCGGCGCCTTGTCGCGGTATTTCTCGAGCAGGCGCTCGGGCGGATTGTGCGGCGTGTGCGGCAACATCGGCGCATACCACACAAAGAACGGTTTCTTCTCCTTGCGCGCGGTTTCGATGAAATCGAACACGGGCTGCATCGTCTTGCGGCCGATGTCGAGCCCCTCGTCGCCATGGCGGTTGCCCTTCGTCATGCCGTGCGTGAAGCCGCCGCGGCTGAACGGCCCCTGCCACCACTTGCCGGTCTGCAGCGCGAGGTAGCCGTGTTGCGCGAGCACGCGCGGCAACGTCGGCACGGCGTCCATGTGGCGGTTCATGGCCTCCCGGCCGTTCTTGAACGCGTCGGATTTCTGGAAGTCGCGCGGCAACGTTCCCGCGGGCAGCGGCGGGTCGTTGCTCGTGACCTTGTGCTGGTGCGGATAGCGGCCGGTGATGATGGACGCGAGACTCGGGCAGCACAGGCTCGACGGCACGTAGCCGCGAGTGAACGTGAGGCTCTGCGACGCGAGCCGGTCGAGGTTCGGCGTGCGGATGTTCGGATGGCCCATGAAGCCGTAGTCCGTCCACGCGTGGTCGTCGGAGATGATCAGCACGATGTTCGGCGGCGCGGCGGCAAAGGCCGCGGCACAGGCGGCAAACAACGAAACAACGGCGGCGCAGCGTCGGAGCGTGTTCATGCCGTGATCGAAAGCGACGGCCCCGGCCGTGTCGAGGGGAAACCAGCGGCGCTTCATCCGTCCGACTCCGCGGCGATGCGCCGGTAGAAGTCCTTGGCCTTCTCAAACGTCGCCCGCGCCTCCTCGCGCTCGGCCGGGGCGATGGCCCGCTCGCGCACGCGCCACAACTGCTCGATGCAGCCGATCGCCCACAGCGCGCTCTCGCGTGAGGCACGGATGGGTTTGTCGCCCACGAGCACGTTGACCGGGTTCGTGTGCAGCTCGGGAAAGTGCCGCAGCGCGACCCAACTGCTCCGCTCGATGCGCGTGTTGAAAATCAGCTCGTGCTCCCGGTCGTCGGCGGGCACTTCTTTCGAGGCGACTGGCCGGCCGTTCACGACAAGTTCCACGCGCCGCTTCGTTCCCGCGAACACGCCTTCGCCCTTCGTCTCGTGCAAGTTCACCGTGTCGCCGAGCCATCGCGCGCCGCCCACGGGCATCGCGCCGCCGTAGTAGACTTCCAGCGGCGTGCCCGATGCGAATGCGACGCGCGCCTTCACATTCACGCGGCCCGCAGTCGCGAGCTTCAAGTCGTCGCCGGGGCGCGCGCCGTTCACCGTGAAGTCCAGCGCGTGCGCGTAGCCGTCGCTCACGTAACTGCGGCCGGCGCGGACGCCTTCGCACCACGCGGTGTAGTCCACGCGGTCCACCTTGCCGAGGCGCACATACACGCGGCCCTGCCCGACGCGCGTGCCGCTCATGCACGGGAAGTCCGTCTCGCCGCTGACCTTGAGCGGCAGCCCGCAATTGAGCAGGTGATACCAGCAGTTCCATTCCGCCAGCCGCGCGGTGTCCATCGCGCTGATGAAATCGCACAAACCCTGTGCCGCCGTGACGAAGATTTCCTGCGCGCCGACGCTGTTCAACTCGGGGATCGCGAGGTTGGGCAGGCGGTCCGCCGCGCGGTCGTGGCTCGCGGTCAACTCATCCGGCGAGATCAACCCGTCACGGTTCGCGTCCGCCGTCGCGAACGGCTCGGGAAGCAGCCCCTTGGCCGCTTCGTCCGCGCTCAGCCGGCCGTCGTTGTTTTCGTCGACTGACGCCATCATGCGCCGCGCCGCGCCCGCGGGGTCAATCTGCAATCCGCTCGCCGAGTGGGCGTAGCCGACGACCGCGCCCTGCGCCTTGGCCCAGCGCATCACGGGCGTGGTCCACGTCGGCCAGTTCTTCGCGCGGTCGGCGCCGGGATAGATTTGCTCCTTCAAATTCAGCAGGCACACGTGCCCGAGCGCCTGCGAGCCGAAGCCGCTGACCTCGACGTCGTATTTGATGACCGTGAACGGCTCGGAGAGCTTGTCCGGCGTCGCCGCGAAGAACTGGTGTTGAAAATCAAAGCACGGTCCCCACGAGAGGATGCACCCGACATGGAGCGCCTCGCCCTTCACCTGCCGGAACATGTCGCGCGCGAACACGCCCTCCGTCGGCGAGTTGTAGTGCGCGCAGCCCGCGGCGTGGATGTGATGGTCGCCGGAGTAGAAGCCGTCGCGCGCGGGATTCACCCAGCGGGCGAGCTTGGTGTCGAGTTTGGAGTTTGCGGCGATGGTGACCTTGCGGGGCTGCCACCGATACTCCGGCCCGCGGCCGGAATACATCGTGAACTCGCCGGGCGGCAGCAGGACGGTCTCGCCGTCCTCGCGATAAATGTGCTTCTGAAAGAAGAAATCCGGCGCGAGCCGCTTCGCCTGCGGCGGGAACACATGGCCTTGTTTGTCGAGGAACAAGAACTGCCCCATCGTCGGAGTGCCGTCGTGGTCCTTCACGGAGAGTTTCACCTCGATTGCCGGCGCGATGTCGAACAGCACCGGCACTTCGGCGCGGAAGCCGAGGTCCTGCGTGCCCTCGCCGGCATCGAACGCGAGCGTCGCCTCGCGCCTCCCCGCCTCGCTGCTGTAAAGCAGCGCGATGGCATACTCGACGCGCAGCCCGCTGAGCCGGTCCGTCATCGGCGGGTTCGTGAACAGTTCAACCTCAAGGAAGCGGTCGGTGCGCCCGGTTGTGTTTTCGTTCTCGCGAAGTTTCTGCTGCTTCTGCCGGTCCATGCTGAGCTTGGCGACGCCCGCATAGACGGGCCCGGCCTGCGGGCTCGTGATGCGAAGCGGCTTGGTGGCCGTGGAGTCGTTGAGCACCTTGAGCAGCACCGGCGTGTAGCCCGCCTGCTGCACCCGCGCGGCCACCGGCCCGCGCGCGGCCTTCACGCGCACCTCGGGATTGATGCCGACGACCACGAGCACGCGCGGGTCGAGAAGCTTCTGCAATTCAGCCGCGTCTCGCTTCGCAGCGGCCGCGTCGAGCGACTTGCGCAAGGCCGCGGGCAAAGGCGCGCCGAGAATGTCGAACGCTTGCACGACGCGCTGGATGTTCGCCGCCAGCGGCTGGCCCTCGACGTCCACGGGGAGGACTTGTTGCGCGAGTGCCCGTGGGTTGGGGGCAATGATGAGAGCGAGGCAGGCGCAAAGCGCCACACCGACCGGACCCGACGAGGGCTTCATGTCGCCGAGCGTAGCGGAACCGCGGAGACCGGCAAGCCACGGAACCGTGCGAACTACTTCTCCAACTCCGAGGGCACGATCTTCTTGTCCTCCCACACGGCTTCCTTCGTCTTCGCGTCGTATGTGAGGACGCGGGCTTTGCTGCCGGGCGCGGGCGGGAGGTCCTTCTTCGGCAGCCACTTCGCGAGGTCGCGTTTGGTGTCCGCGAACTTCGCTTCGGCGGCGAGGTTCGTCCACTCATTCGGGTCCTTCTTCATGTCGTAGAGTTCCTCGGAGCCGTCGGCGTAGCGGATGTAGCGCCATTGCGCGGTGCGGATGCCGTGGTTGCCCTGGTTGTGCGTGGTGATGGCGGGCCACTCGCGCGGCGCGCCGGCGTTCTTCAATTGCGGCACGAGGCTGTGGCCCTCGAGATCGGCGCGCGCGGGGAGCGAGCAGAGTTCGAGCAGCGTCGGGAAGATGTCGAGCAACTCGGCGGGACTGCCGCACTTCGCGTTCTTCGCAATGCCCGGCCCTGCGAAGATGAGCGGCACGCGCGTCGAGCGGTCCCACAACGTGTTCTTGCCCGTGATGGCCTTTTCGCCGAGATGCCAGCCGTGGTCGCTCCACAGGACGATGATCGTGTCGTCGGCGCGGCCGCTCGCGTCGAGCGCATCGAGCACGCGGCCTACTTGCGCATCCATGAAGCTGATGCTCGCGAGATACGCGCGGACAAGCGGGCGCCATTCGTTGACCCGCTCGAGCAGCGAGAGACGCGGTTCGGGCAGTGTCCAGTGCAGATACCACGAGAATAGCGGCGTGTCGTCGCGGTCGCCGGGCTTGACGGGCGGCATCGTGAGCGTGGCGTCGGGATACAAGTCGAACCACTTCTGCGGCGCGAAGCACGGCACGTGCGGCAGCCGGAAACCCGCGGCGACGAAGAACGGCTTGTCCTTCGGCGCGCGTTGAAGCGCCTCGACGGCCGCGGTCGCGATCTTGAAGTCGCCGCCGTCCTCGTCCTTCTCCGGAAACACGCCCCAGTCCATCGCGGGGTGACGGCCTGCCGCAGGCAGCTTCGCGATCGTCGCCGCAGGCCGCCCGATGCCCGGCGCCGGACCCCATTCGTTGAACTCCGCCGCGCGATCCTTGGGCTGGATCGAGCCGTCGTGGTAAATCTTGCCGCACGTGTAAGTGGACCAACCGGCGGTCGTGAACGTCTGCGGCAGCGTCACGTGATTCTTCGTGATCTCGACCTGCCGGATGCCGGGTTGCAATCCATAGATGCCCGTGGATGACGGGCGCAAGCCGGTGAGCAAACTCGATCGCGATGGATTGCAGAGCGGCGCCTGGCAGTGGGCGTTGGTGAACAGGGTGCCGCGCCGCGCGAGACGATCCATGTGCGGTGTCTTCACTTGCGGATGCCCGCCGAGGCAGCCGATCCAGTCGTTCTGGTCGTCGATGGCGAGGAAGAGAAGGTTGGGCCGCGTGGCCGCCTGAGAACTGAGGGACAGCGACAGCGCGGCGAGCGCGGCGTGGAGGAATGGCTTCATGCCTGCACGATAGCAAGTGCGGTGGCCGGCGGGAAGTGCCGGCGGGAGGATCTTCAGAACCAGTTTCAGTGATGAGATTCCGGCGGGGAGCATTCGGGAGAAGTCACCGGGCTGAACATGGACTGCTTTCGCCCGCCCCTGTCCGTGCTTCACGCCAGATACGGAATCGTCAACGGCCCCTGCGGCAGCACGGCGACGCGCGAACCGGGGCCGCGACGTTCGAGTTCCGCGTGCACGGCGGCGGTGATGTCGGCGCACGGCCCGAGGTGCGCGCCGCGGATGATCTCCTCGGGCAGGGAACTGTGCACGAGCACGCGGGCCTTGCGCTGGATGAGCGCCTGGATTTGCGCCTGCCACTGCTCGGGCCGCACGAATCCCGGCGTCGCCAGCATCGCGAGGATTTCCTCCGTGCTGCCGGCGCTGCGCAGTAATTTGTCCAGCGGGCTGCCGGCCGGGACGCCCTCGCGGCACTCGCAGGCGAGGATGATGAGGCCGCCTTCCCGCACGATGCGCGCGGCGGCGCTCATGCCCTTGACGCCCTGGTAGAGATTCAAGTCGAGCGGGTAGCCGCTGTTCGTGGTCACGACGACATCGAACGGCGACTTCACCCTTTGCATGGCGGACTTGCGCACGAACTCGCACCCGACGCGGTGCGCCTCGCGAAGGTCGCCGGCGAAGACGTTGGTGATGGCGCGCCGCTCGTTGAGGGTGACGTTGAGCAGGAAGCTCGGCCCGACGCGCGTCGCGATGGTGAAGAGTTCCTCCCAGAGCGGATTGCCCACGGTCACGCCGAAGGTCGAGTTCTGCGAGAGCAGGTTCCGGTAGCCGTGGTTGCTCATGATCGTGCGCAACCCGCCGACGCCGGGCACGATTCCCTTGGGCCCGCCGCTGAAGCCCGCAAAAAAGTGCGGCTCGATGAAGCCCGTGATGATCCGCACGTCGGCGTGCGCGCAGTGGCGGTTGATGAGCGCGGGCGTGCCGTCGCTCGTGGTGCCAAACGCCACGAGATCTGCGTCGTGCTCGCAGTCGTGGTTGAGCACGCGATAGCCCGCGACGATCCCGGGCGTGAGGATCTTCTCCAACTCGGCGCGCGTGTTGGCGCGGTGCGTGCCGGTCTGGTTGAGGAGCGTGATCTGGTCGCGCGAGACGCCCGCGGCGTGAAGGTATTCCAGAATCCACGGGATGATGCGGTCGTTGGGAGTCGCGCGGGTGATGTCGGTGAAGTTGATGCAGATGCTCGCGCCGGGCTTGAGCCAGTCCCGCAAGGGCCGCGCGCCGATGGGTTGCCCGACCGCGGCGAGGACGGCCGACTTCTCATCGGGCAATCCCGGGTAATGCGACGGCTCGATCACCGTGGTGCGGTCGGCGGGAAGCTCGACCGTGATGTGGCTGCGGCCGTAGGCAAGTTGGACGTTCATGCGTGGACGCGACCGGCAGACCGTAACAGCGAGCCCTGCCCGAGCCAAGCGCGGGCTTGGCAACCGTGATGATGCGTTGCGGCACGCCCACGGTTTGACAACTAGCTCAGGAATCCCAGCCCGGGGTCAGTCCTCCGTTCCGATCCTCCAAGCCCACCAAATCCCCTGGCCGGATTGACGACCTCCACCTCCCTGCTGAACCAGGTTTGAGCCGACACGATGTGCCGGGATTTGAGGCTTGCGTTTTGGCCCTGCACTTCAAACATTTCCCGCCTTTATGAATCGGGAACAAGCGCCGCCGCCCTCACGCATGATCGACTTCATCGCGTGGGTGGAGGTGAACAAGGTGCGGCTCCTGCAGGCGGTGCTCGTCGCGCTCGTCGCGGGGTTCATCGTCTACACATGGTCGCACATGCGGCAGAAGGCGGAACGCGAGGCGAGCGAGGCGCTCATCGCGCTCGGCCGCTCGGCGGAGGCGGGCGGCAAGGTCGACGCTGAAAAATTCCTGGCGGTTTCGAGCACGCACTCCGGCACCGAGGCCGGCCTCCGGGCGCTCCTGCTCGGCGCGGGCGCGCTGTTTTCCGAGAAGAAGTTCGACCTTGCGCGCGCGCGGTTCGAGCAATTCCTGGCCGAGGTCCCCATCGGGCCGGGCGCGGCCACGGCGGCTTACGGCGTCGCCGCGTCACTGGAAGGCGCCAACAAACTGGACGAAGCCCTGCAAGGCTACCAGCGCGTCGTGGTGAGCTACTCGACCGAGCCCGAGGCCGCGCAAGCCCAGCTCGCCATGGCGCTGCTGCACGAGGCGAAGAAACAGGACGATCAGGCCCTCAAGATTTACGATGAAATTGATCGCGCCCGACGCCAATCCGTCTGGGGCATGGAAGCCAAGATGCGCCGCGACCTGCTGCTTGCTCGAAACCCGCAACTCGCGCCCGCAAGCCTCATCGTCCCGCCTGCTCCCGGCCCCAAAGCCGCCATCACCAATCTGCCCGCCTTCACAAACACCGTCACCACGGTCGTGACGAACCCGCCCAAGTCCGCATTGCCCCAGTCACCTGCCAAGGGCGCCGGCAAGTGATGAACCAGCCGCTGGCCAAGCAGGTCGTCGCCGAGTTGATCGGCACCTTTGCGCTCATCTTCATCGGCATTGGTGCGATCCACCACCTCGGCGGCGCGGGCGCGGGCGTCGTCTACGGGCACTCTCTCATCAAAATCAACGAACGCTGACCACCGTTCTCAGCCGTCCGCCCACCACGCAACACGCACCATGAAGCTCTGCATCATCGGCACCGGATACGTCGGCCTCGTCACGGGCACCTGCTTCGCCGAGGTCGGACACACCGTCACGTGCGTGGACAACGACGCGAACAAAGTCAGGACGCTGCAAGCCGGGGGCATCCCGATTTACGAGCCCGGCCTTGAGGAGATGGTCAAGCGCAACGTCGCCGCCGGCCGCCTGCGCTTCACCGTCAGCATCGCGGATGGCGTGCAGAATTCCGACGTTGTCTTCATCGCCGTCCCGACGCCGCCGCAACCCGACGGCTCGGTGGACCTGAGCTTCATCGAGAAGGTTGCCCGCGAGATCGCCTCGGCGATGACCAGCTACAAGATCGTCGTGGACAAGTCCACCGTGCCCGTGAAAACCGGCGAGAAGGTCGCCGAGACCATCAAGCGCTACTGCAAGTCCAAGGTCGAATTCGACGTCGTCAGCAACCCCGAGTTCCTGCGCGAGGGCTTCGCCGTCGAGGACTTGATGAAGCCCGACCGCATCGTCGTCGGCGTCGCCAGCCCGAGGCCGGTGGCGGCGATGCGCGACGTTTACACCCCCTTCAACGCGCCGATCATCATCACCGACATCAACTCCGCCGAACTCATCAAGCACGCGAGCAACTCGTTCCTCGCCCTCAAGATTTCCTACATCAACGCCGTCGCGAACATCTGCGAAGCCAGCGGCGCGAACGTCGAGGAAGTCGCCACCGGCATGGGCATGGACGCGCGCATCGGCCGGCGCTTCCTCAACGCGGGACTCGGCTTCGGCGGCTCGTGCTTCCCGAAAGACCTCAGCGCCTTCATCAAGATCGCCGAACAACTTGGCTACGATTTCTCGCTCCTCCGCGAGATCCAGAACATCAACGCCGCGCAGATGGACCGCTTCGTCAAAAAGATCACCGACACGCTCTGGGTGCTGAAGGACAAGAAGCTCGGCGTGCTCGGACTCGCGTTCAAGCAGAACACCGACGACGTGCGCATGTCGCCCGCCATCGAGCTCTGCCAGCGGCTGCTCAAGAACGGCGCCGCGCTGCGCGTCTTCGACCCGAAGGCGATGGACAAGGCGAAGGACGTGCTCAAGCCCGGCGCGAACGTGACCTACGTGGACGACATGAACGCGGTGGCCGAGGGCTGCGACGCGCTCGTCGTCGCGACCGAGTGGCCGGAGTTCAAGCAGCTCGACCTCGACCGCGCGCGCAAGGGCCTCTCGCACCCCATCATGTTCGATGGTCGCAACCTCTTCGACCCCGCCGCGATGGCCGCAGCCGGGTGGGTTTACAAGAGCGTCGGCCGGTGAACCGCGTCGAAGTCAGCGCCGCGCTCCTCTTTCACGAGGGCCGGCTCCTCATCACCCGGCGCCGCGCGCAAGATCACCTCGGCGGTTTGTGGGAGTTCCCCGGCGGCAAGCGCGAGCCTCACGAAACCTTCGAGCAGTGCCTCGCCCGGGAACTCCGCGAGGAACTTGGCATTGACGCGGACATTGGCGCGCTGGTCGAGAGCCTCACGCACGCTTATCCGGAGAAGACGGTTCACCTGCGGTTTTTCCGGTGCGCGATGCAGGCCGCGAGTGCCGCGCCGCGGCCGCTCCACTGCCACGCGCTCGCATGGGTCACGGCGCGGGAACTCGCGCACCATGAGTTTCTGGCCGCCGACGCGCGGCTGATCGGCCGCCTGTGCGCCACGCCGGAGTGGTGGGGCCAAAACCGAAGTTGACCCTCCCCTGCACGCTTGCTAGCGTGCGCCCCCTTCGCGGCGGGCGCCGCGGCGTATGCGTCACACCATTTCCGTGCTGGTCGAGAACAAGTTCGGCGTGCTCACGCGCGTGGCCGGGCTCTTCAGCGGCCGCGGCTACAACATTGACTCGCTCAACGTCGCCCCGACGCATGACGCGAGCGCGAGCCGCATGACCATTGTGACCCGGGGCGACGATGCGACCATCGAGCAGATCGTCAAGCAGCTCAACAAGCTCGTGGACGTGCTCGAGGTGCAGGACTTCCGCGACACGGAGTTCATCGACCGCGAGCTCGTGCTCGTGCGTGTTGCGGTGGACTCCAAGACCCGCGCCGAGGTGATGCAGATCACCGACATCTTCCGCGCAAAGATCGTGGACGTGCAGCCCAAGTCGCTCTCCATCGAGATCACCGGCAACGAAAGCAAGGTGGAGAAATTCGTCGGGCTGATGAAGGCCTTCGGCATTCTCGACCTGACCCGCACGGGCAAAGTCGCCCTGCCGCGCAAGTAGGTTCGAAGTTCAAAGTCCAAAGTTTCCGGCACTCAACTCCCAACCCACGCCTCAACTCCCGACGCCATGCCCTCGAAAGTTTACTCCGACAAGGACGCCAGCCTCGGCGTGCTCGCCAACAAGACGCTCGCCGTGCTCGGCTTCGGCTCGCAGGGCCACGCGCACGCGCTCAATCTCAAGGACAGCGGCCTCAACGTCATCATCGGCCTCTACGAAGGGTCCAAGTCCGTCGCCGTCGCGCGCGAGAAGGGCTTCGAGGTCGTCCCCACCGCCGAGGCGGTGCAGCGCGCGGACGTGATCATGGTCGCGCTGCCCGACACCAAGCAGGCCGCGTGTTACCGGCGCGACCTCGCGCCGAATCTCTCCAAGGGCAAGACGCTGCTCTTCAGCCACGGCTTCTCGATTCACTTCAAGACCATCGTCGTGCCGGAAAACGTGAACGTGATCATGGTCGCGCCGAAGGGCCCCGGTCACATCGTCCGCCGCCAATACACCGAGGGCAAGGGCGTGCCCGCGCTCATCGCCGTGCATCAGGGCGGCAGGGCGGCCAAGGCCATCGCGCTTGCGTGGGCCAAGGGCATCGGCGGCACGCGCGCCGGCGTCATCGAGACGAACTTCCGCGAGGAGACGGAGACGGACCTGTTCGGCGAACAGACGGTGCTGTGCGGCGGATGCACGGCGCTGGTGAAGGCGGGCTTCGAGGTGCTCGTCGAGGCGGGCTACTCGCCGGAGATGGCCTACTTCGAGTGCCTGCACGAGCTGAAGCTCATCGTGGACCTGATGAACGAGAAGGGCATCGCCGGGATGCGCTTCTCCATCAGCGAGACGGCCAAGTGGGGCGACGTGACCGTCGGCCCGAAGATCATTGATGCGAGCGTGAAGAAGCGGATGAAGGCCGCGCTCCGGGACGTGCAGTCCGGCAAGTTCGCGCGCGACTGGGTCAAGGAATACGAGGGCGGCTACAAGCGTTACAACGCGCTGCTGAAAAGGGACGAGCAGCATCTCATCGAGAAGACCGGCGAGCGGCTCCGCGGTCTCATGCCCTGGATGCCCAAGCGCAACATCAAGGGCGCGCAGGCGGCGTATTAGCCGCGGCCTCGGGAGGAATCCCGTGCGCCGAACCCCACGCGTTCCCGAGGGGCTTGGCGAGACCGGGCTTGCACCGGGTCCGGGCGCGCCGGGTGGTTTCCCGGCTTGGCAGCCACCGGTCGCGCGCCTACTGTCGGCGCCCGTGATCGCCTTCCTCCGCTTCATCGGCGTGACGAACGCCGCGATCTGGTTCGGGGGCGCATTCTTCTTCACCTTCGTCGGCGCGCCGACCTTCTTCACCGACGAGATGAGGCGCCTGTTCCCGCCTCCTTACAACGGCGCCGTCGCCCAGATGGCCCTCGACCGGTTCTTCATCTTCAACTACGGGTGCGCCATCGTCGCGGGACTGCACCTCGCGGCGGAATGGCTTTACGCCGGGCGCGAAATCCGCCGCGCAACCGTTGCCCTGCTGGCCGCAATGTTCCTGATCGCGCTGTCCGGCGGCGTGTGGCTCGAACCCAAGCTGGAGGCGTTGCACAAGACCCGTTACGCCGAGCAATACAGGCTCAGTCCCATGCCATCCGCCGACGCGCAGAAGGCGGCGGACAAGTCCTTCCGCCGCTGGCACGGCGCGGCGCAGGCCATGAACCTCGCGATGCTTGCCGGATTGCTGCTCTTCCTCGCCCACATCATCCGCCCCGACTCCGCTTCCAAGTCCCTCCGGTCGCCGCAAATTCGGGGTTGACATCCGGTCCCGGCGGCCGAGTGTCCCGCCCAAGCCCGGACCAGCGCCGCTTTGCGCGGCAAACCATGGAGTGACCATGATATCCAACGAGCGCCCGTCCCCTTACGGCCACCGTCATCAACCGTGGCAGCACAGCACGCCGCCTTCCAACGAGGAGATGCTCCGTGTCGAGCGCGTGCACATCGAGCGAAAGACCTTCGTCTTCATGCTCAAGGAAAACCCGCGCGGCCGGTTCCTCCGCATCACCGAGGACGTTCAGGGGCGGCGCGAAGCCATCATCGTGCCCGCAACGGGCCTGGAGGAATTCTGCCGGATGCTCGGGGAAATGGCGAAGGCCTCGGTCGCGGCGCCGGCCAGGGAAACCGAACCGCCCCCCGCGGACTAATCCGCGTCCGCGGCGTCGCCGTCTTCGCGCTTCGGAGCCCTGCGAAGCGCCCGGATTCGCGGCGCGTCGTTCCACAAGCCCTCGATGTCATACTGCGTGCGCACATCGGGCTTCATCACGTGGACGATCACGTCGATGTAATCCAGCGCGATCCACGCCGCGCCACGGCCGCCATCCACCGCGCTCGGCCGCAAATCCTGATCCTCGCGAAGCCGGTCCTCGATCTCGTCGCGGATCGCCCGCAAATGCGGCTCGCTCGTGCCCGAGGCGATCACGAAGTAATCGGTCACGGTCGAGATCTTGCGCACGTCGAGGATGACGATGTTCTCCGCCTTCTTGTTGTCCGCGAGTTTCCTGCAAAGGAGGGCCAGCTTGCGTGAATCCATCTTTTGGCCGCGAGGATGCCAAAGGAGAACCGGGCGCGGAAGAAGCAATTTGGAGGATTCATCGTGCGAGGTGCGTGGTTGGTGAACCCTCCGCGGTTGGCGGGCGTTCCCGCCTCCGCGCCCCGCACGCCCCGCACCACGTCACTTCCGATACAACCCCAGCTCGCGGATGGCCTCCGCGACGTTTGTCCCCACAAGCGCGTCCACCGGCAGTCCGGCCTTCACCCGCGCGCGGATCTGCGAGGCGGAGACGCCGATCGGGAAGCCGTGCAACGCGCGGCCGCGGAACGGGCCCGGCAAGGGCGCCGGCGCTTCGCCCGGCCGCGGGATCACCACGAATTCAACGAGGTGTGCGAGTTCGTGGGCGTCGCGCCATTGCGGGAGCGTGGCCACGTGGTCTGCACCGATGAGCCAGAAAAGCTGCGCGTCCGGGAATCGCCGCAGGTAATCGCGCACGGTGTCCACCGTGTAGCTCACGCCGCCGCGCTGGATTTCCTGCGCATCAATCTCGAAACGCGTGCGCCCCGCGAGCGCGAGCCGCAGCATCCGCAGCCGTGCAGCCGGCGGCGACGGCTCCGCGCCGGGCTTGAAGGGCGACTGCGCAGCCGGGATGAAGAACAGCCGGTCAAGCCCAAGCTCCTCGCACGCCGCCTGCGCCACGAGCAGGTGCCCGAGATGCACCGGGTCGAACGAGCCGCCAAACAGGCCGAGTTTCATTCGAAAAAATCTTCACCACGAAGACACGAAGGCACGAAGTTGGTCAGGGGCCTTCGTGTCTTGGTGTCTTCTCGATTCATTGATCAGCAGCACCGGTTCGGCTTGCCATCGAACTTCGCCTCGGCCGTGGCGACGTAGGCGCGGGCGCGGGCATCTCGTTCCATCGCGGGGCGGCCGCCGAGCAGGTCCACCTCCGGCGGCACGCAGGCTTGCGCGCGGTCCACGGCGCCCTGGCCGCTGAGTTCCTTGAGCAGCAGGAAGCCGAGCGCGAAGAGGTTCCACCACTTCACGGGCTTGCCCTCGGCGACGGCGTAATCGGGCAGCCACGTCGGCGGCGTCTCGCGCAATTCGGCGAGCTTCTTGCGCGTGAGCAGCAGCGTCCACTCGAACGCGCTGATGAGGAAAATCGTGGCAACAAGCGTGAGGAAGAACCCGGTGACAACGGCGTCGAGGACGTTGTTGAAGTGTTTCGTGCGGTTGGTGCGCAGCGCCGCTTCGGCGGACGCGAGCAGCTTGGGATCAGCGGTCCCACCGCTGACCTCGATCGCGCGCGCGCGATTCTTTGCGGCTTCAACGCCGGCTCGGAGAGCTTCGGCTTCACCATTCAGCACGTTCGCCGCAGCGAGGAAGCCGATGTTTGGCGCCGGATGCCAGATCTTTTGCACCGCCGCCGTGCTTGTGACGGTGAGCAGCCACAACAGCGGCGCGAGTGTGACGAGTGCAAAGGCCGGCGAGCGCGCCGTAGCGCTGGTTTCCACGCCGGTGCCTGCCCCGGCGCCGTTCGCCGCGCCGCTCAACTGCATTTTCAAGATCACCGTCGTTGCGAGGCACAGCGCGGTGGCGGCGAGGAGCTGGTTCGCGATGCCGAAGATGGGCCACAGCGCCTTGATGCCGCCGTCCGGGTCATACACGGCCGCGATGAGAAAGTATCCCCACAGCGACACCACGAGCCCGCTGGCGAAAATGTTCGCCGTCAGGCTCTTCACATCGCCGAGCGGTTTCCACATGTGCCCGAGCGCGTCCTGCAGGAGGTAGCGGCCCACGCGCGTGCCGGCATCGAGCGTGGTGAGGATGAACAGCGCCTCGAACATGAGCGCGAAGTGATACCAGATGGCGAGCGCGTGTTCGCCAATCCACGGCATCGCCTTGTGGAAGAGATTCGCCATGCCGACCGCGAGTGTCGCCGCGCCGCCGGTGCGGCCGTAGAGCGATTCCTCCTTCACCTCGCGAGCGAGTTCAGTCATGCGCTCGGTGGTCACGGCGAATTCGGGACCGAACGAGTTCACCTTCGCCACGGTCGCGGCCGCCACGGCTGCGGCGTCGGCGCCGGGCGCCTTGATGTTCATCGCGAGATACACGCCGGGGTCGAGCGTGCAGGCGGCGATCATGGCCATGATGGCGACGAGCGACTCGAGCAGCATCGCGCCGTAGCCGACCGGCCGCGCGTAGCCTTCGCGCGTGATGATCTTGGGCGTGATGCCGCTGGAGATGAGCGTGTGGAAGCCGCTGATCGCGCCGCACGCGATGGTGATGAAGCAGAACGGGAAGAGCTTGCCCGGCACGACGGGTCCGGAGCCGTCAATGAACTTGGTGACCGCGGGCATCTCGAGCTTCGGCAGCACGAGCAGCACGCCCAGCGCGAGCAGGAAGATGGTGCCGAGCTTCATGAACGTGCTCAGGTAATCGCGCGGCGCGAGCAGCAGCCACACCGGCAGCACGCTCGCGGCGAAGGCGTAGATCACGACCGACCACGCGAGCGCAGGGGCCTTGAGATGAAACATTTCCTTGAGCGTCGCGTGCTCGGACACCCATTGCCCGCCGACGACCGCGAGCATCAGGAGGAACACGCCGATGACGGAAGCTTCCAGCACCTTGCCCGCGCGCAGCCACCGCAGATAACCGCCCATGAACATCGCGATGGGAATCGTCGCGCCGACCGTGAACACGCCCCACGGCGATTCCGCGAGCGCATTGACCACGACGAGCGCGAGCACCGCGAGCAGGATCACCATGATCGAGAGAATCGCGATGACGCCGATGACGCCCGCGACGGAGTTGAGTTCCTCGCGGACCATCTGCGCGAGCGACTTGCCGTCGCGCCGCATCGAGGCGAAGAGGATCACGAAGTCCTGCACCGCGCCGCCGAGCACGACGCCGATGAGAATCCACAGCGATCCCGGCAGATAGCCGAATTGCGCCGCCAGCACCGGGCCGACGAGCGGCCCCGGCCCGCTGATGGCCGCGAAGTGGTGGCCGAAGACGATCCACTTGTTCGTCTTCACGTAATCGCGGCCGTCCTCGTGGACTTCGCAAGGCGTGGCCCGGCGGTCGTTGAGCGCGAGGATTTTCGCCGCGACCCACTTCGAGTAGAAGCGGTAGCCGATGGCGTAGGAGCAGAGGGCCGCGATGAGGATGAAGCCCGAGTTGACCGGCTCGGCGCGCTTCACCGCGAGTGTCACGTAGGCGAACGCGCCGAGCGCCGCGACTACGAGCCAAATGCAGGTCGAGAGGGCTTTGTTCATCGTCGTGCGCTGCGCGCGGGCGCAGACATGATACGAGCCGGACCGGCTGTGCAAAGGCGAAAGCACGTTGCGCGCGTTTCACTGCCGGGCCTTCCCACACGCAATCGCGGTCACTACGATTCGCGCATGCCGCAGTCATTCTGGATCGTGAAGCAGGAGCCTTCGGATTATTCGTGGGAGGATTTCGTGAGGGACGGCGGCGCGGCGTGGACGGGTGTGCGGAACTTCGCCGCGCGGTTGCATCTCCGCGCGATGAAGCCGGGTGACCTGGTTTTTTTCTACCACAGCGGCGACGAGAAACGGCTGGTCGGCCTCGCGCGGGTGAAGCGTGTGGCGTATCCCGACCCGACGGCGACCGAGGGTGACTGGTCCGCGGTGGACCTGGAGCCGGTGAAGCCGCTTGCCAACGGCGTCACACTGGCGGCAATCAAATCCGACCCGGCGTTGGAGGAACTCCCGCTGGTGAAGATTTCGCGCCTGTCGGTCTCGCCCGTGAACGAAGCGCAGGCGAGGCGGTTGATCGAGCTGGCCGGGATGGAATTGTGACGCCGCGACGGATTGCGGTGCGAGCAGTTTGAACGAACGTCAGACGGCCTGCTGGCCGTTGCCGTCGTGGCCTTCGCCGTCGAGGTCGATGAGGATGTCGCGGGGTTCGGCGCCTTTGCTCGGGCCGACGATGCCGCGGCCTTCGAGCTCGTCCATGATGCGCGCGGCGCGTCCGTAGCCGAGGCGGAGCCGGCGCTGGAGCAGCGAGACGCTGGCCTTTTGCTCGCTGCGGATGACTTCGATGCACTGTTGGATGACTTCCTCGGGTTCGCCGCAGCCGCCTTCTTCCGCGCCGAATCCGGCGGGTTGCGAGAGCTGCTGGTGGATTTCCATCTCGTAGCTCGGCTTGCCCTGCCGGGAGATGAACTGGACGATGCTCTCGATTTCCTTGTCGGTGACGAGCGCGCCCTGGGCGCGGATGAGCTTCGCCGAGCCGGGCGGCAGGTAGAGCATGTCGCCCTTGCCGAGGAGTTTGTCGGCGCCCATCGCGTCGAGAATGGTGCGCGAGTCCACGCGGCTGGCCACCTGGAACGCGATGCGCGCGGGGATGTTGGCCTTGATGACGCCGGTGATGACATCCACGGACGGGCGTTGCGTGGCGACGATGCAGTGGATGCCCGCGGCTCGCGCCATCTGCGTGATGCGCGCGATGGCCATCTCGACCTCGGCGGGCGCGACGAGCATCAGGTCGGCGAGTTCGTCGATGATCACCACGATGTAGCTGAGCTTGTCGGGGATGACGATGTCCTCGTCCTCGGGCACCACGATGTCCTCGTCCACCTCGACCGCGAAGCCGTCGGAGCCGGGCTCGATTTTCTCCTTCTTCGCCATCAAGGGCAGCTCGGGCTCGCGCGGCGGCAGTGGCTTGTTCTTGGGCCGGTCGTTGAAGGACTTGATGTTCCGCACGCCGACGCGTGCGAAAATCTGGTAGCGTTTCTCCATCTCGCTCACGACCCATCGGAGCGCGAGGATGACTTTCTTCGGGTCGGTGACGACCGGGACGACGAGGTGCGGGAGGGCGTTGTATTGCTGAAGCTCGACGACCTTCGGATCGATCATCACGAATCGCAGCTCGTTGGGCGGGAACTTGTAGAGCAGCGAGGCGACGATGGAATTGATGCAGACGGACTTGCCCGAGCCGGTGCTGCCCGCGATGAGCAGGTGGGGCATGTCGGAAAGGTCGGCGATGATCGGATGCCCGTAAACGTCCTTGCCGAGCGCGAGCGGCACGCGCGCCTTGCTGTGGTTCCAGTCCTCGGCCTCGAGCAGGTCGCGCATGATGACCTTGGTCTTGATCGCGTTGGGCACCTCGATGCCGACGGAGGATTTGCCGGGCACGGGCGCAAGGATGTGGATGCGCTCGGCCTTGAGCGCGGCGGCGATGTTGTTGGAGAGCGCGGTGATTTTCTCGAGCTTCACGCCCGGCGACGGGTGCAGTTCGTAGCGCGTGATGGTCGGGCCCTTGGTGATGTCGCCGAGCGCAACCTCGATGCCGAACTGTGCGAGCGTCTGCTGCATCAGGCGCGCGTTGGCCATGAGTTCCTCGCGCGACTCGGTGGGCTTGATTGCCGTGTCGGGCAGGTTGAGCAAGTCGAGCGAAGGCAACTGGTAACCGGTGATCTGCGGGGTCGAGGCCACGGTCATCGGCCGCGGTTTGCGGGAAGCTGGAGACTGCCTGATTTTCGCGGGGACCGGGGCGGCCGGCGCGGATTCCTCCGCTGCCGCGGGCGTTGCGGCTGCAAGCGCGATGGGTTCGGCGCTCGCGGGAAGCGCGGGGGAGATCCCGGCGGCGGGCTTCGGGGCCGCGCCGTCGGGCTTGAGGCCGAGGATTTCCGCAACGGTCGCGGGCGGCTTGACTTCGCTCGCGGGAACGGCGGCGGGCTGGACCGGTTCGGTGGACTTTGGCGGCGCGGCGGGAGTCTCGGCGGTCACGTCTGCGGACTTCCGGGACTTGGCGCGTGGGGATTTTTCGGCGGCGGGTTTGTCGGCGTTCCCCGGTTCGGGCTTGGGCGCCGGCTCGTCGGGCCTCGGGACGGGCACGCTCAAGTCGCGGACTTCCGGCTCGGGCACGGGCTGGAGGTCGGCGCCTAGCGCGGGCTTCTCCTCGCCGAACGGCGCGGAGGCGAGGCCGACGGATGTGTTCGCGTGCGCCTCGGCCTCGGCGCGGCGCTGGCGTTCGAGTTCGCGTTCAAGTTTCTGGCGCTCGAGTTTCAACTCGGCAAGCCGGCGGTCGCGGAGTGAATCCATCAGCCCGAGTTCGTTGGCTTCCGCGGCCTTGCGCGCGCGCCAGTCGCGGAACCAGTCCACCACTTGAAAGTCGGTCAGGAACAGGAGGCTTGCGAAGTAGAGCGAGCAGAAGATGATCGTCGCGCCCACCGCGCCGCACCGGCGGAAGATGGCGTCGTTGAGCACGAGGCCCACGATGCCGCCGCTGCTCGGGGCGTTGATATTGTGGGAGAGCCGCTCGAAAAATCCGGCGTCTCCCAGCCGCGGCTCCTTTGCAAGCAGCGAGACGATCGCGCGGTCGGTGTAGAGGTCCAGCAGGCACGCGAAGGAGAAGAGCAGCACGAGCGACCACGCCCATTTGCGCCGGAGAAACATGAACGAATCGGAGAAGCACGTCCACGCGAACGCGAGCAGGACAAGCGGCAGGAGGTAGGCCGCCGCGCCCATGGCGAAGAACGTGCCAAACGCGACGTGCGCGCCGGCGGAGCCGACCAGGTTGCGCTCGGGTTGGTTGACTTTGGTGTTGTTGAACGCGATGTCGGCCTTGTCGTAGGAGTAGATCGCGAAGAAGAGCAGCACCGCGAGGATGGCGAGGATGACTCCGATCGATTCCCCCGTGCGTCGCTTGGGAGATTGCTGCTCAGGGGCGTCCTTCCGGGCCACGAGCGCAGACTATGCCATGCGCCTGCGGGAGTTCAACGACGGAAGTGCGGGTGTTCTCCGCTTCTGCGCCTCGCGCTACTTGTCCGCCACCTGCACCGTCATCGATCGCGTGTCGAAGACGAATCGCTTGCCTGCCGGTGGGCTGGGCAGTCGCTTGAGGTAACCGGCGGTCACGAGGTCGTTGAGGTCCTTCGGCGGATTGTTCCGTTGGAAAATCCACAGTTCGAGGGCGCGGTTCAATTCGGCCACGCTTGCCTCGGGAGCGCCGGGCGGCGGCGCGACGGTTACGCCCACGGGGCTTGCGGTCGGTGGTGCGGGCGCCGGGGCGGGGGTTACGGCGGGTTGCGGCGCGGGCGTCACGGACGGTGTCACGGACGGCGAAGGCTGGCTCTCGCGGGAACAGCCCGTGAATTGGCAAGCAACCAAAGCGAGGGCGACGGCGAACAAGGCTCTCATCGGGGCTCGAAGTTGCGTGGCGCTCACCGGCGGTTCCATTTCGCCCGCGAGTCCGAGGCGGGGAATTGAAACCCAAGTTCGCTGGGCTTGAGGATTTCAGCGTGGGCGTCCATGAACCCCGCCGGCAGCCTGCGGTTGTGGCGCGCCACGGCACGAGTCGGTTCAATCGAGGCGTAGTTCCCATCCGACGGCGGGCGGAAGTAAACCGCGGCGCGTCCCGGGATTTCGAGCCAGTCGTCCGGGTTGGGCGCAGCGGGGTTGCTGATCTGCGCGGAGTCGGATGACGCAACGGTGCCGGGCGGATCGGTGACTTCGACTTCGCGATACGGGAGCGGGACCACGGTTTGTCCCTGAAACGGCGGGAACGCGAACGTGCGCGCAATCTCGAAGTGATTCAGTGCCACGCCGAGCATGTTGGTCGGGCTGGCGGACCCCCCTGCCGCCTGGATCGCGGGTTGTTTGAGCGCCGTGCAGTCGAAGGATTTCGGGTTGGACGTGAGGTAACTGCGGAGAATGTCGGTCCACCAGATCACATTTGGATTGGGCACGAGCCGCTGGCTTGCCGGCAGGTCGGTCGGCAACAACGGGCCGCGCCACAGCGGGACGATCGTCCCGTCGTTTTCGTCCGTGTAGAGTTTCATCGCCAACAACACTTGGCGGTGATTGTTGAGGCACTGGATTCCCTTCGCCTTGGACTTCGCACTCGCCAGCGCCGGCAGCAGCAAACTGGCGAGAATCCCGATGATCGCGATGACGACGAGCAATTCAATCAAGGTGAACCCGGCGCTTGCGCGCGGGCGAAGGGCTCCTGCGTCTTGTGTGGTCATTCGCTTCAACCCGACTGTATCGGATGTCCCCGGCGAATCAACCGGCATTCTTCCGACGCCGCGCGGCGCGATTACTTCACCTCGGGCGGGAGGTTTCCGTAACTCCACGGCGCGCGGAAGGGCGGGGCGGGCGGCGGTTGCGGAATCGGGCCGGGCGTCATCTGGTTGGCCAGCGCGATGCCCGTGTCGGCGAGATCGCGGCCCGCGCCGATGTGCAGGTTGCTGTAGCTCGTGAGCCGCGTCTCGTAGCCGCCGCCGTTCGGGCCGAACGCCTCCTCGGTCGGCACGTAGCCCACGCAGCCGTTCGCGAGCTCGACGGGGAACGTGAACGGGAACTTGCTGCCCTTCTTGATGTCGAGGCCGAACTGCACGAAATACTCCGCCGGGTTCGACACGAACACCGCCGGGCCGACCTGGATCGCCTGCACCTCCACCTCCACCGCGGGCCGCGCCCGCGCAATGGCGTCGAGCATCACGATCTCCTTCGCGAAGGTCCACTCCGTCGCGCCGACTTTCGCAGGCTCCTGCTTCACGAGTTCGAGCGACTTCTGCACCTTTTCGGGCGACGGCAGCCGGCGCTTCATGGTCCAGACTTTGTGCCGCACATCGAGCGGGATGTTCGCGCTCGCGCCCCGGCGGATGAGCAGCAGCGTCTTGAACGCCTCCGCGCCGACGCGTCCGCCGACGATCTGGCACCACTCCTCCGCGCCGGGGTTTTGGAACGTGGTCAGGTTGTCCACCTGCGTCACGTCGCCGCACGCGCCTTGCAGGAAGACCACGGGCAGCGCGGCGTTGCCGGTCGCGCCGCGAAGGGTCTGTTCGAGCGACCACATCCAGTTGGCGGAGATGCCGCCGGGGTTCGTCGTGGCGTGGCACGAATAATTCACCACCACGCCGAGCAGGTTCGTGCGCGCATCCCACACGCCGATGACGCCCACCTGCGGGTCCGTCGGTCCCGCGTAGCCGATGATGTCCGGGTTGCCGGCGCCGGGATGCGAGAAGCTCAGCCCGTTCTTCATGCGGAGGCGGCGGTTGAAGGCGACCTTGTCCTCGTGGCCGAAGCCCACCGCGAGCCGCGCATCACCGCGCGCGGCGTCCGCGGTGGCGACCGCCTCGACGATCTGCCGTTTGAGCCACTGCGTGTAGCCGGGGTCCGAAGTCGTGGACTTTTCGAAGTAAAGCTCGCGCACGAACGGCGACGCCTTGTCGAAGTCTCCGGGCTCCGCCATGCCGATCGGGCCGGACGAATGCGAGTGCGACGCGCCGAGCAGCACGCACTCGGGGCGGATGCCCGTGCGCGTCGCGATCTCCGCGCGCACCTCGGTCGTGAGGTGGCGCGTGATGAACAGGATGTCGAGGCCGACGAGCGCGACGCGCATCCTGCCGTCGTCGAACACCGCCGCGCGGACCTTGCACGGGTCGTGGAACGTGCGGTGATACGACTTGCCGTAGCCGCCGGGCGCCTCCATGCCGATGTCCGGCGTGATGTCGCGCTCGGCGAAGCCGGCCTTGAAAATGGTCTTCGGCGCGGCAGCGGGTTGCTGCGCGGCGGCGCTGGCCGCGAACGTGATGCCGAGGGCGAGAGAGCACAGTGGAGTTTTCATGCGCGAAATGGGTTTTCCGCAACCAAACCAACGCCGCGCCGCCGGAGCAAGGCCGATTTCCCCTTTGCCCGTCGCGTCGTTCGTGGCTCAATCTCGCGCGTGTTCGAGCTGCTCCGCACCGACCCGCACACCAAGGCCCGTCTCGGCCGGCTGCGCACCGCGCACGGCGACGTGGACACGCCGGTCTTCATGCCCGTCGGCACGCAAGCCAGCGTGAAGGCGCTCGACCCGCGCGAACTGCGCGAGATGGGCACGCAGATCATCCTCGGCAACACTTACCACCTGAACCTGCGGCCCGGACTCGACATCCTCCGCGCCGCGGGCGGTCTGCACCGCTTCATGAACTGGCCGCTGCCGATCCTCACCGACAGCGGCGGCTTCCAAGTCTTCAGCCTCGCCAGGATTCGCAAGGTGCGCGAGCACGGCGTCGAGTTCCGCTCGCACATTGACGGCTCGCCGCTCTTCCTCGGCCCGAAGGAGGCGATGGAAATCCAGCGGGCGCTCGGCTCGGACATCGCGATGACGTTCGACGAGTGCCCGCCGCACGACGCGCCCGCGAAGGAGCAGCGGCTCGCCGTCGAGCGGACGATCCGCTGGGCGAAGGAATGCCGCGAACAGCCGCGCGCGGATGGACAAAACGTCTTCGGCATCGTGCAGGGCGGCAGCAGCGCGGAACTGCGCGAGCACTGCGCGAAGGCCATCGTGTCGCTGGACTTCGACGGCCACGCCATCGGCGGCGTCAGCGTCGGCGAGCCGGAGCACGAGATGTTCCGCGCCGTCGAGCTGGCGGAGCCGTTCCTGCCCGCGGACAAGGCGCGCTACGTGATGGGCGTGGGCACGCCGGCGCAACTCGTCGAGCTGGTGGCGCGCGGCGTGGACATGTTCGACTGCGTGCTGCCGACGCGCGTGGCGCGCAACGGCACGGCCTTCACGCGGCGCGGCACCTTCAGCATCAAGGGCGGCGCGGTGAAGGCGGACTTCGGGCCGATCGAGGCGGGGTGCGAGTGCTTCGCGTGCCGCGACTCCACCCGCGCTTACGTGCGGCACCTGCTGAACGTGAATGAAATCCTCGGCCTGCGGCTCGTGAGCATCCACAACAGCCACATGTTCCTGAAGCTGATGGCCGACATGCGCGCGCACCTCGCGGCCGGGACGTTTGCGGAATTCCGCCGCGAGTTCATCGCGAACTACACGCCCACGAGCCGCGTGCTCGCGGGCCGCAAGAAGGAAACGGAGCGGTGAAGGCGCGGCTCTCCGCCCGTTCGGGCACGGGCGGGACGCGATGTGAAGCCGGCGAGCTTTGAACCTTGAGGTTCGCTCCGGCGCGGGTAGGCTCGCGCGCGCCATGAGCCCCGCCGGACAGATTGACCAGCTTTCACGCCTTTACACCGGCGTCGTGTGCGATGTGCTCGATGCGCTTGGCTTCCGGCATCAGTCGCTCGGCGGCCAGGTGCGGCCGCTCACGCCCGCGCGCCACGTCGCCGGACGCGTCTTTCCCGCACGAGCGAAAGCCGTCACTGAAATCCCCGCCGAGCCTTACAAGCTGGAGATTGCCGCCGTGGATGCGATGCGCGCGGGTGACGTGTTCGTGGTGGACGCGGGCGACGATTGCGGCAGCGCGTTCTGGGGCGAACTGCTCACCACGGCGTGCATGGCCAAGGGCGTGCGCGGCGTGGTGATGACCGCCGCCGCGCGCGACATGTGGAAGATCCGCGAGCTGGGCTTCCCCGTGTTCGGCCTCGGCTTGCATCCCGCGGACAGCAAGGGCCGGCTCGATGTCGTGGCGATCGGCGAACCCGTCACCATCGCGGGCGTGCGCGCGCGGGCGGGGGACTTCGTGCTCGGCGACGAGGACGGCGTGGTCATCATCCCGGCTGAAGCCGCGGACGAGACCATCCGGCGCGCACTGGACAAAGTCTCCGGCGAGAACATCGCCCGCGAGGAACTGGCGCGTGGCGTGCCGATGGGCGAGGTGTTCCGCAAATACGGAATCCTGTGAGGCTGTCCGCGCTTCCCGACGGCTGCGCCGACCCCGCCCCGGTCAGTCGCTGAACAGGTATTCGAGGTCGGTTTGCGTGAGGCTCTTGGCGAAGCCTTCCTCGCCGAGCACATCGGCGATGGTCTGCGCCTTGCGCTGCTGGAGGTCCCAGATTTTTTCCTCGACGGTGCCAGGCGCGATGAGGCGGTAGGCGTTGACGGCGCGGGTCTGTCCGATGCGATGCGAGCGGTCGATGGCCTGCGCCTCGACGGCGGGATTCCACCAGGGGTCGTAAAGCACCACGTAGCTCGCGGTGGTCAGGTTGAGCCCCGTGCCCGCGGCGCGGAGCGAGAGCAGAAACACCGCGGGGTTCGGGTCGTCCTGAAACGCCTGCACGACGTCCTGCCGGCCCTTGGTCTCGCCCGAGAGCAGGTGCGTGCCGATGCCGCGTTGTTTGCATTCGACCTCGAGCAGTTTCAGCATCTGAACGAACTGCGAGAAGACGAGCACCTTCTGCCCTTCCTCGATCAGCGGCTCGAGCAGTTCGAAGAGCGTCTCGGTCTTGCCGCTCGCGGAGTCGTTGCCGACAAGCGTCGGGTGGCAGCAGATCTGCCGGAGTCGCGTGAGCGCGGCGAGGACGTGAATCTTGCTCCGCCCGATGCCCTTCTCGGCGACGGTGCGCATGACCTGCTCGCGGCTGCGGCGCAGTTCGGCGAGGTAGAGTTTGCGCTGGCCCTCGTTGAGCTCGCAATCGCGGCGCTGCTCGATGCGGTCGGGCAGGTCCTTGGCGACCTGTTTCTTCATGCGGCGCAGCAGCAGCGGACGCAGCCGCGCGGAAAGCCGGCGCCGGGCGATGCGCGTCGCGCTGATGGCCTCCTCGCCCTCGCCCTTCGGCTCGTAGGTGGCGTGGAAGTGTTCCTCGTCGCCGAGGTAATCGGGCTCGACGAAGTCCACGATGCTCCACAGGTCGAGCAGCTTGTTTTCGAGCGGCGTGCCGGTGAGGGCGAGGCGCTGGTCGGCCTTGAGCTGCTTGACGGACTGCGTGATCTGCGCGGCGGGGTTCTTGATGAACTGCGCCTCGTCGAGCACGACGACGCGGAAGGGGAACTTCTGCAACTCCTCGAGGTCGCGCCGCAGCAGCGCGTAGTTGGTGACGATGATGTCGTGCTCGGGAATCTGCTTGCGGAGGTTGTGCCGCGCGGCGCCGCTCTGGAGCACGAGGACCTTGAGGTGCGGCGTGAAGCGCTCGGCCTCGCGCTTCCAGTTGTGCAATACGGACGCGGGGCAGATGACCAGCGCGGGCTTGGGTTTTTTCGGGTGCTGCTCGTAAAGCCACGCGAGCCACGAGAGGGTTTGCAGCGTTTTGCCCAGGCCCATGTCGTCGGCGAGGATGCCGCCCATGCGCAGGCGCGTGAGGTGGCAGAGGAAGTCGAAGCCCTCCTTCTGGTAGGGGCGCAACTCGGCGTAGATGCGGGCGGGCAGTTCGGTGGATTCGATGCCCTTGAAGTTCGCGAGCTTCTCCCGCAAGGCGAGGGCGGCGTCGGTCTCGCCGAGCTTGTCGAGCGCGGAGCCGTCCAGCCGGGCGGCGGTTTCGAGCGGGACCTTCTGCGCGAGCGGGCTGAGGGTTTCGAGGCCGAGGTCGGCCAGCGCCTCGTGCGCGCCCTGCACCGCCGCGGTGTCCAGTTCGACCCACCCGCTGTCGGGCAGCTTCACGAAGCGGCCCGTCGCCGCGGCGAGTCGTTCGAGGTCGGCCTTCGAGAGCTTCATGCCTTCCTGCTCCCACTCGGCGGAGACGCTGAACCAGTCGATGCCGCTGCCCTTGACGATGATCATCGGCTTGAGCGTTCGCGGCTGGAGGAAGAGCCGCTGGAAGGCGGGATTGCCGAGGAATTCGACGCCGTCGGGCCGGTGCGGCCAGGCGTTCGCGAGCTGGCCGAGGAAATTCTCGTTCGCGTCGCCGACCCACAAGCCGGGCTCGGGCGTGAACCAGTCCAGCTTGCGCAACCACGCGGTCGCGGGTTCGAGGCGCGGGTCGTCGAGGATTTCCGGCTTGCCGTTGGACTTCGCGCCGGGCTTGTCGAGCTGCCACTCGTGGCCCGTCCAGTGCCAGGTGGTGGCGTCGCGCTCGCTCACGGCGAGCAGGCGCAGGCGCACGTTTTCGTCGGCGAGCTCGAAGACAAAATGCGGCACCGCGGTGTGCGCGGTGCAAAGCTGGTCCCAGTCGACGCCGTTGCTCGACTGCGTGCGGCGGAGGTTCATCAGGAACCGGTGGCTCAGTTGCCGCACGGGCAGCGCGGCCTTGGCAACCCACGATTCGAACAAATCGGCGGCGGGCGCGTTGCGCAGCAGATAAAAAGTGCTGCCGACCAGCGCGAGCGCGGGCCTGCCGGCAAAGAAGCGGACTTCGCGCATCGGAGTGAACGTGCCATCGGGCATCGCGAGCCGGTGGGTGAAGGCGAGCTCGGCGTCGCCGTTTTGCAGATGCGGCTTGAGCTCGGCCATCTGCCCGTGAAATGCAAAGTGCGCGGGTTCATTCGGCACCTCGAGCCGCGGCTCGTGTCCCCAGCGCGCAAGCCACTGGAGCAATTCGAGCCCGACGAGTGACATCGGTTCGTCGCCGCGGTCCTTGTAGGTCTCGGCGAGCCACTGGATGAATTCCCAGTCGGCGGGCGAGAAGAGTTCCTGCTCGTGCGTCGCGCGCGTGACCAGCTCGGCCAGTTCGGGGATGGACTTCTCCCTTTCGCCGGTGCGCGGGCGGAACAGGTGGAATTCCACGGCGAAGCGGCGCAGGTGCGCGCAGTCGGGCGCGAACTCCGGCTTGCAAACCACGCGCAACGCCGCTCGCGGACCATCCAGATGCTCGGGCGCGGGCGGGAACACCCAGCGTTCGAGGCGTGCGATGAGTTCCTTGTCCTGCTCGACCTGCTCGGCTTCCGCGAAGCGGTCGAAGTTGGCGTGGGGCGCGAGCTCGTTCGGCAGCGAGCGCTTGGCGCGGAGGAAGAGGTGCGCGAGTTCCTCGAGTCGCAGCGCGCCGCTGGCCGCCAGCAGCCGGGGCCACCAGTCGTCGCCGATAAAGTCGCGGCGCGAGAGCGAGAGCTTCTCGAAATAATCCTCGAGCAACAGCCACGCGCGCTGCGAGTCGCCGCAGGTCGAGAAGATCTGCAGCAACTGGCTGCGTTCCGCCACCGCGGTCCGGCTGTCGGAAAGCTCGCGGCGCAGGTCGGCGAGGGCGCCGTAGGTTTGCGTGAGCACCTTGTGATGCGCGTCGTATTTGGCGGCGGCGGCGCGCGGGGTCGGGGCTTCGGTTTTTCGGGCGGGTCGGGGCATCGGTCGGGTTGGGTCCCTTTTCAGGGAGCGGGGAGTTCGTCAGAAACGGGTCGGGGTGGTCAACGATTTATCACTCGACGGCGTTCACGGGGAACGGCCGTGGAATTCAGTTCAAAGTTTCGGTTCGGCAAGGGAGCCGCGGTCACGGCGAACAGGGCGGACGCTGGAGGGGTGAGGTGTCGGGCGTGCGGGCGGGGCGTGGCATCATCATGGGAGTGCGTGGGGCTGGCGAAGCATCGCGCCGGCCGCGGCGCGGTGGGTTGAGCGGGCAGTCAAGGAGCGTGCGAATCGCTCGCGGGCAAATCGCGGCGACACACAGCCTGTCTTGAAGATGCCGTTCGTTCTGGGCATTGGAATCGTCGGGGTTCTTCGACGATGCGGACATCTTGTGTTCAGCCACGGCGAAGTCAACAGGCAACTTCTCGCCGGCAGGCTTCGGCCTTGACGCACCGGAGCCGCCCTGCAACAACTCGCCCGCCCGCCCGGAGCAATGAAGCGACCCGGGGAATCATCCGTCAGAATCCCAACATGAAACTCCTCCTCTCCTCCCTGTGCGCGGCTGCCTTGGCCGCGGGCATGACCGACACCGCCGCGGCTGATCTCAAGGCCGGCGACGTCGCGCCGGACTTCAGCCTGCCCGGCAGTGATGGCAAGACTTACAAGCTCGCCGACTTCAAGGGCAAGAAGGCCGTTGTGGTGGCGTGGTTCCCGAAAGCCTTCACCGGTGGCTGAACGGCCGAATGCAAGTCGCTCCGTGAGAGCGGCGATGCCATCCGGAAGTTCGACGTGGCCTACTTCACCGCGAGCTGCGACGCGATGGACGGCGAGAAGGGCAACAAGGCCTTTGCGCAATCGCTCGGGCTGGATTACCCGATCCTCAGCGACGCGTCCAAGGACACCGCGAAGGCTTACGGGCTCATCAACGATCAGGGCCGGGGCCCCGGCCGCGTGACGTTCTACATCGGCAAGGACGGAAAAATCCTGCACGTGGATCGTTCGGTAAAGGCGGCCCAGCACGGAGCGGACGTCGCCGCCAAGTTGAAAGAACTCGGCGTGGCCGAGAAGAAATAGGCGCGCAGCATTTCAAACGACTTCAACCGCGAACAGCCGCCCGCCCGGGCGGCTGTTTTGCATTCCAACGAGCCCTGCGCCTGCCGGCTCACACAGCGAACCCAAGGCGCCAGTGCTCCTCGTCGGGCTTGACGTCGCTTGCGAAAACCCTCACGCGGATTGGCCGGCGCGATTCGCGCCACTGCCTTCACTCTGAAGCCGCCGGCGCGTGGTTGCGTCTGACACATCGGCGCGCGCCCTTGTTCGAACTACCGGCGCCACGAATCCAATCCATGACCAAGTTCGCGCCTGCCCTGGTCGCCCTCGCCCTTTGCGCGCGCGTGTGTCTGGACCCGGCGACTGCCTCGGGCGCGTCCCCGGCGCGCGAGTTTCACTTCGTCAACGACATCGAGCCGTTACTGTCGCGCTACGGATGCAATTCGTCCGGTTGCCACGGCAAGGCGGAGGGGCAGAACGGCTTCAAGCTTTCCGTGTTCGGTTTCGACCCGAAGGGCGATCACGCCGCGCTGGTTCGCGAAGGACGCGGCCGCCGCGTGTCACCGGCCGCGCCGGACACGAGTCTGTTCCTGCTCAAGGCCGCGGGCATCGTCCCGCACGGCGGCGGCGGGCGCATCGCGCAGGGCACGTCGGAGTTTCAACTCATCCGCGACTGGATTGCCGCGGGTGCGCCGTTTGGCCGCGCGGATGCCCCGCGTGTCGCGCGCATCGAGATCGCGCCGCGGGAGCGCGTGCTCGGCATGGGCGCGACGCAGCAGCTTCGCGTCACGGCCAACTACAGCGACGGCTCGACGAAGGACGTCACGCGGCTCGCGCTCTTCCACTCGAACAACGAAGGCCTTGTGAGAGTGGACGACGACGGGCAACTGACCACGGGCTCGATTCCGGGGCAGGCCGCGGTCATGGCGCGCTTCGGCGAGGAGGTGGACGTCTTCCGCGCGATGGTGCCGCGCGGCACGGCGTTGAAGGAATTCACCGCGCCGCCGCAGGTCAACTTCATCGACGCGCTTGTGGACGCGCAACTGAAGAAACTGAACGTCCTGCCCTCGGGCCTTGCGGACGACCCGGAATTCCTGCGACGCGTCTACCTCGACGTGATCGGCACCTTGCCGACGCCGGCGGAAGCCCGCCGGTTCCTCGCCGACGCCCGGACCGACAAACGCGCGCGACTCGTGGAGGCGTTGCTCGACCGGCCCGAGTTCGCCGACTACTGGGCGCTCAAGTGGGCCGACGTGCTGCAGGTTGACCGCCTCAAACTCCAGCCGCGCGAGGCTTACGCCTACTTCAAGTGGATCCGCGATTCGCTCGCGGCAAACAAACCGCTCGACCGCGTCGCGCGCGAGTTGCTCACCGCCGAGGGGCCGCTCGACGACGCGCCCGCCGGGCACTTCTACAAGGTCGCCACCAAACCCGGGGACATGGCCAACTCGATTTCGCAGAGCTTCCTCGGCGTGCGCATCGCGTGCGCCGAGTGCCACCATCATCCCTACGACCGCTGGAGCCAGGCTGATTACCAGGGGATGGCCGCGTTCTTCACGCAAGTCAGCGTGCGCAAGGGCGCGCTCGGCGACGCGCTCCTCGCGGAGGGCAACCCGCAGGCGCGGCACCCGCGCACAGGCGAGCCCATCCACCCTTACGCGCTCGGGGCGACGATGCCCGGCAAGGCGCCCGAGGGCGACCGGCGCCGCGTGCTCTCGGACTGGTTTACCTCGTCCGACAACCCGTGGTTCGCGCGCAACCTCGCCAACCGCCTCGTCGCGCACTTTTTCGGCCGCGGTCTCGTCGAACCCGTGGATGACGTGCGGGCGACCAATCCGGCGAGCAACCCGGAGTTGCTCGACGCGCTCGCCCGCGACGTGCAGGGCGCGAGCTTCGACTTCAAGAAGATCATCCGCACGCTGACCGCGTCCCGGACGTATCAGCTCTCGTCGAAACCCAACGCGACCAACGAACGCGACGAGCAGAACTACTCGCGCGCGCTCTTCAAGCGGCTGCCCGCGGAAGTGCTGTTCGACGCCGTGAGCCAGACGACCGGTGTCGGGGAGAAATTTGAAGGCGTCGCGCCCGGCGTCCGCGCGGTGCAGTTGTGGGACAGCCAGGTGCAGAACTACTTCCTGAAACTCTTCGGCCGGCCGTCGCGCATGAGCGCGTGCGAGTGCGACCGCAACACGGAGGCGAGCATCGCGCAGGTGCTGCATCTGCTCAACTCGCCGGACATCCACCGCAAACTCTCCCACGAATCCGGCACCGTGGCCCGGCTCGTGCGAACGATCCGCGACGACGCGGCGCTCGTGGATGAACTCTACTTCACGTGGTTCAGCCGCCCGCCAACCGGGTCCGAGCGGGCCATCGCGATGCAGTTCCTCAAGGACTCGCCCTCACGCCGGCAGGGCGCCGAGGATCTCGCGTGGAGCTTGCAGAACTCGCTCGAGTTCATCTTCAACCACTGACCGCTCACCGGCTTGCGGTGGGTTGCGTGTTGTCCCGCCGGGCACCTGCACACGGAACCGGCCCTGCCGGACCGGACCCGCGCCGAGGATCGTCCCGCCTTCGTCGAAGAGGCGTCTTCCTGAGTGCCGGGCGTTGGGCCGACCGCGGGCATTCCCGGCCTTCCTGTCGCGAAGTCAAACGGCAGGGTTTCCGTCACCTAAATCCTCGCCAGTCCCGCCAGTTCGAGGAAGCGCGACTCGATTTGCGCGCGGGTCACGCGCGTGGTGCGGTTCAGGCCGAAGCCCTCGCAGCAGAACGACGCCACGACCGCGCCGTAAAGCATCGCTCGCCGAAGGTTCGCCTCCACGGGCCCGCGCCGGCTCGCGAGGTAGCCCATCACGCCGCCGACGAACGAATCGCCCGCGCCCGTGGGGTCCACCACGCGGTGCAACGGATACGCCGGCGCCACGAAGAACCCGCCCGGCCCGCTCAGGATCGAGCCGTGCTCGCCCTTCTTCACGATCACGAATCGCGGCCCGAGCTTGTGGATGCGCTTCGCCGCGGCGATCACGTTGTCCTCGCCTGCGAGCTGGCGGGCCTCGCTGTCGTTGAGCACGAGCGCGTCCACCTTGCGCAGCACCTTCAGCAGGTCCTTCAGCGCGATGTCCAGCCAGAGGTCCATCGTGTCGGCGACGAGGAACTTCGGCCGGCGCACCTGCTCGATGACGCGCAACTGGAGGGCGGGCGCGAAATTCGCAAGCAGCACGAACGGTGTCTGGTCGTGGCCGGCGGGCAGCTTGGGCGAAAACCCGGTGATCACGCCGAGTTCCGTCGCGAGCGTGCGCCGGTTGTTCATGTTCACCTCGTATTCGCCCGCCCAGTGAAACGTCTTGCCGGGCGCGCGCTCCAATCCCGCGAGGTCGATGCCGTGCTTGCGATAGAGCCGGACATATTTTTCCGGGAAATCCTCGCCCACGATGCCCGTGAGCCGCACCGGCGAGAAGAAGCTCGCCGCGACCGACGCGTGGCTGGCCGAGCCGCCGAGCAGGCGCGGGTTCTCGGCTTTCGGAGTCTTGATGGAGTCGAGGGCGGTGGTGCCGACGATGAGGACGCTCATGCTGGATTCAGTGGGTCGTTGCGTTGTGCGGGTTCACTGCAAGGCGCGGCGACGGTAGAGGCTCGACATTCCAATGTCGAGATGGCGCGGGGAATCCCAGCGCCGGCGCCGGCCAAGCGGCGGCTACCCGGGACGCGCCCTCGCGCCGAAGAGCGCGGTGCCGATGCGCACCAGCGTCGCGCCTTCCTCGACGGCGACCTCGAAGTCACTCGTCATCCCCATGCTCAGGTGCGGCAGAGGCGCGCCGAGCCTTTGCTCGCATTCGATCCGCATCTCGCGCAGCCGGCGGAACACCCGGCGCACTTTCCCGGCGTCGGGCGTCCACGGCGCCATCGTCATCAAGCCGTGAACTTCAAGCCGTGGCAGGGCATTGATCGCGTCGAGGTTTGCGAGCGCGGCGTCCGGGGTGAGGCCGTGCTTGCCCGCCTCCGCGGCGATGTTCACCTCCAACAGGATGGGCAGCCGCCTCGCCGCGGCGTCGGCGCGCCGGTTCAATTCTTCCGCGAGTCCAAGCGAGTCCACGCTGTGAATCATCTCGAACAGGTCCACGGCATCGCGCGCCTTGTTGGATTGGAGATGTCCGATCATGTGCCACCGCAGGCGCCCGGGGCACTGGGGGATTTTTGCCTTCGCCTCCTGCACGCGATTCTCGCCGAAGATGGCAAGGCCGAGCGCCGCGGCTTCGTGGACGACCGCCGGCGGCTGGCCCTTGCTCACGGCGACGAGCTGGACCGCGGCGGGATCGCGCCCGGCGCGCTCGCACGCCGACGCGATGCGCGCGCGGATCGAAGCCAGGTTGCCTGCCAAGTCCATGCCGCGAGCATACGAAGGCCGCGTGCGGGGCGAGAAGCGGAAAGCCGCCGCCCCGCGACGCGGTTGGCCGCGAAGATTTGTTTGACTTCGCCACGGGCAGGACAATCGTTGCGCGTCAGCACTCCGAAACCCGCGCGAACTCCTCGCCATGAACACCTCGTTCGCCCTCCTCGCCGTCACCGCCGCCCTGCTTATGAGCCACGCCGCATCCGCAGCCGAACCCGCCGCGCCGATCACGCTCGTCATCCACGGCGGCGCGGGCGCCATCCCGCGCGCGGAGATGACCGCGGACAAGGAGAAGGGCCATCGCGCCGCGCTCGAGGCCTCGCTCCGCGCGGGACACGCCGTTCTCAAGGCCGGCGGCGCGGCGCTCGACGCCGTCGTCGCGGCCATCCAAGTGCTCGAAGATTCGCCCTTGCACAACGCCGGCAAGGGCGCGGTGCTCACCGCCGAGGGCACGGTGGAAATGGACGCCTCGATCATGGACGGCGCGACCCGCCGCGCCGGCGCGGTCGCCGCGGTGAAGCATCCGAAGAACCCGATCGTCCTCGCGCGCCTCGTGATGGACAAGTCGCCGCACGTGCTGATGACCGGCGAGGGCGCGGAAATCTTCGGCAAACAGCACGGCGTGACGATGATGCCGCCGGACTATTTCATCACCGACCAGCGCCGGCAGCAGCTTGAGCGCATTCTGCGCTCACAAAAACAGAAGGACCGCGAGAAGCCGCGGTCGGAGTTCGAGATGCTCACGCCCGCCGAGCGCGCGGGCACGGTGGGCGCGGTCGCGCTTGATGGGCGCGGCAACCTCGCCGCGGGCACCTCGACGGGCGGCATGGTGAACAAGAAATTCGGCCGCGTGGGCGATTCGCCCATCGTCGGCGCGGGCACGTTCGCGGACAATCGCACGTGCGGCGTCTCGGGCACGGGGCACGGCGAGTTTTTCATCCGGGGCGTGGTGGCTTACGACGTCGCGGCGCTCATGGAATACAAGGGCCTGAAACTCGCCGAGGCCGCGGACCTCGTCGTGATGAAGAAGTTGAAGGAACTCGGCGGCACGGGCGGAATCATCGCGCTCGACCGGCGGGGCAACGTGGCGATGCCGTTTAACACGGAGGGGATGTTTCGCGGGGTGATGCGCGCGGACGGGTCGTTCGAGATCGCGATCTACCGCGACTGAGCGCGACCCGCGGCGTTCAACGGAGGGAAACCACGAATGGACACGAAGGGACACGATTTTGCCTGCGGGACGCTGGCGCGCTGCGACCGGTCGCATGCCGCAGAGCGACCGGCGCCAGCTTGCGCTTCACGCGCCTCGTGGCTTGCTGGCGTGCTCGCGTTCCTCGTCGCGACCGCACCCGCCGCCGACCCGGTGAAAGCCGATCTCACGGGTTATTCCGCCACGTGCGGCGTGCGCGTGCACGAGGTGGAGCAGGAACTGTTCGTGATGTGGCCGATGGCCGACCGCGTCACGGGCTGGCTCAAGTTCTCGCTCGACCCGGAGCGGCCGCTCATCCGCGCCATCCTCGCGCTCGGGCCGGGCGACCTCACGGGCGAGCCGTGGATGGGCAACATGCATCCGCTCGTGACGATGACTGTCGGCACGCGCGTCGCGCCCGCGGGGCGCCCGCCGGGGATGAGCCCGTGGAACACGTTCTTTGATTCGCCCGCGAAGCGACCGAACCGCACGCACGTCGGCGAGTTCAAGCTCACCCGGGCGCGCGTGACCAGCGAAGGCCGGCGCGCGACGGTGGCGTTCGGCGACGTCGCCATCGGGCCCTTCAATGGCGAGCTGCGTTTCACGTTCTACGCGGACACGCGGCTCGTGCAGATGGAGGCGGTGGTCACCACCCAGCAGGACGGGCTCGCGTTCATCTACGATCTCGGCCTCACGGGTGACATTGACGGCGCGCAGGCGTTCGCGTGGATGGACACGGATGGCAGGATGCAGGGCACGTCGGCATTGCCGGGAACGCCGGACCGCTCGCTCGCGGTGCGCCATCGCGTGCTGATCGCCGAATGCACGACGGGCAGCCTCGCGATCTTCCCCGCGCCGCACCAGTTCTTCTTCCCGGTGGACATCACGACGAACAACGAGTTCGTGTGGTTCGGCCGGCGGCACCAGTTCGTGGACCGGTTCGGCTTCGGCATCCGGCAGGACCCCAAGGGCGGCGGCAACTACGTGCCGTGGTTCAACGCGCCGCCGAACACATCGCAGCGGCTCGGGTGCTTCCTGCTGCTCACGCACGGGCCCGCGGGCAACGCGCTGTTCGAGACGCTGCGCTTCACGCGGCAGGACCGCTTCGCCGAGCTGCCGGGACACGTCACGTTCACGTCGCACTATCACATGGCCATCGCGATGGCCGCGATCGAGGCGGCGAAGTCGCGCGCGCAGCCGCCCGCGGTGCCGCAGTTTGTGGACGTCTTCAAGCGCATGGGCGTGCAGGCGGTGCACCTCGGCGAATTCCATGGCGACGGGCATCCGCGCGACCCCGGCCCGCTGCGGCTGCCCGAACTGGACGCGATGTTCAAGGAATGCCGGCGGCTGTCCGACACGAATTTGCTGCTCATCCCCGGCGAGGAGGCGAATGTGCACCTCGGCGTGAACGAGCCCGGCAAGCATCCCGGCCACTGGATGCTGATGTTTCCGAAGCCCGTTTACTGGACGATGGTCCGCGGCGAAGGCCAGCCGTTCGAGGAGAGGCACGAGCGCTACGGCACCCTCTATCGCACCGGCAACCGCGCCGACATGCTCAACCTCATCCAGCGCGAGAAGGGGCTGGCCTTCACCGCGCACGCGCGCATCAAGGCCTCGAGCTGGACACCCGACATTTATCGCAACGAGGACTTCTACCTGTCCGACTCGTGGCTCGGTGCGGCGTGGAAGGCGATGCCCGCGGACCTCTCGCGCGAGCGGCTCGGCGAACGCTGCCTCGACCTGCTCAATGACATGGCGAATTGGGGACAGAAAAAGTATCTGCCGGGCGAGGTGGACGTCTTCAAGATCGACCGCACGCACGAGCTCTACGGCCACATGAACATCAACTACCTCCGCCTCGCGAAGCTGCCGAGCTACGACGAAGGCTGGCAGCCGGTGCTCGACACGCTGCGCGCGGGCGCGTTCTTCACGACCACGGGCGAGGTGCTCATCCGGCAGTTCATCGTCAACGGCAAGTCCAGTGGCGAGACGCTCAAGCCGCGGCCCGGTGAGAAGCCCGAGGTGCGCGTGGAACTCGAATGGACCTTCCCGCTCAAGTTTGCCGAGGTGATTTCCGGTGACGGCAAGAATGTGTTCCGCCATCGCATCGAGATGCTGAACACGACGGCGTTCGGGAAGACCGAGCTGAAGCTCGCGCCCGACCTCGCGGGCCGCAAGTGGGTGCGCTTCGAAGTATGGGACATCGCCGCGAACGGCGCCTACACGCAGCCGGTGTGGTTGGAGCCGTAACTCGACATTCCGATGTCGGGAGGGGGCGCGAGGTTGGTTTCAAAACTCGACACCGGAAGGTCGAGCTACCTTACGCCGTCTTCGGCGCCCCCGACGGGGGCGCGGCCTTGGGCGTTCATGTGCCGCCGGCGCAGCCGGCGCGGAAACTGCGCCAGTATTTCAGCGGCAGCGAGCCGAGCGCAATCAGGAGGAGCTGGGTCGCGTTGAAGGTCATCAGCCACTTGAACGCGGCGTCCATGAAGCCGTAGCTGTGCAGGCCGATGCCGAGCATGTTGACCCCGAACCACGACCACGCGGTGACGATGTTTCCGACGAGCGCCATGTTCATCAGCCCGCGTTCCTTGATGTAGCCGCCCCACTTGGCGTGCAGGATCGTCGCGTTCCAAAGCACGATGAGGAGCGCGCCGTTTTCCTTCGGGTCCCAGCCCCAGAAGCGCCCCCACGACTGGTCCGCCCAGATGCCGCCGAGAATGGTTCCGACGAAGCTGAAGAGCGTCGCAAAGCACACGATGCCGTAAACCATCCGCGCGAGAGACTTGGCGAGTTCGTTGTCGAGCGACGTGGTCAACACGCCGCGCAGCAGGTAAACCATCGCGAGGAAGCCCGCGAGAAATGTCGAGGAGTAGCCGATGGTGATGGTGGTCACGTGCGTCGCGAGCCAGAAGTTCGTGTCGAGCACCGCGCGCATCATCTCCATCGTGTCGCCGTCCACCGAGAGGTGGTGCGCGATGATGAGCGTGACGAAGCCGATGGCCGACGCGGTGAAGCTGCCAATGCCGTTGCGCCACAGCCGTTCGAGGAAAAGGCCGAGCATCACCGCGCCCCACCCGACGAAAATCGCCGACGAATAGAGGTTCGTCACCGGCGGGCGCCATTCCAGATACATGCGGAACACCAGCCCCGACGTGTGCACGAGAAACGCAAGCCCCGTGAGCCAGAACGCCGCCTGGTTCAGCGTCGGCGAGAAGTTCAGCCACGACGCCGCCGCGAGCAGCAGCGCGAACACGTAGATGATCATCGACCGGTAGAATGGCAGGTAACCGTGGAAGTAGGATTCCTGCCGGCCTTTCTTCAGTTCCGGCTCGAAGGATTTCGCGAGCCACGCCTTGTAGCCTGCAACGTGCCGGTTGAACTCCGCGACGTTTCCCGCGCCGAATGCCGAGCTCATCGCGGCGTAGTGGCCGATGGCGGGATGGATGTCGCCGCTGCGCACGGCGTCCATCAGGCTCGCGCTCACGTGCTGCCAGTCGTCGGACTTGTGGCTGGAGCTCCACGGCGGCACGAGGAAGGGAAAGCCCTGCTGCAGCGACATTTGCTGCGCCATCTTCACTTGTTGCGCGATGTTGGCGTAAGGTTCCACGAGCGCCAGGAACCGCTCGAAGATTTCCTTGTTGTAGTCCTGCCCCGCCTGTTGCTTCTGCACGGCGGCGTAGCCCTCGCCCATGATGCGGCCGAGGGTCCCGATCTCGCGCTCGAAGTCGGTCGCGCGCTCGGGCTTGAGGCTGTTCTTGAGCCCGAGATAGACCTGCAACGAGCGGTGAAGCGACATGACGGATTTCTGGTAGGTGTTGCGATGTTCCTGCTTGGTGGTGGTGCCGATGTGGCGGGCTTCCTTCTCGATGAGCAGAAGATGAGGGGCGAGGTCGTTGAACGTGTAGAAACGCAGGCCCGACCGCTCGACGCCCTTCTCCTGGAGCGAAAGCTGGCCGAGCAGGTCCGGGTGATGCACGAGGAACGCGTGGCGCGTGTCGGCGACCGCAGGGTTGCAGAGCACCTCGAGAATCCACGCGGAGGGCTTGAGGCGCCTGGGGTGCTTCCCGAATTGATACCACTTGCGCTCGGTCATCCCGCCGTCCTTGGCGAGCTGGTCAAAGGCGCCCCACGCGCCGTTCGCGCCATTGCCCTCGAGCGGGACGGACGCGGTGCCGCGGAGCACGAGCAGGGCGTTGCGCCCGACGGAATCGAGCGGCTGCACGCGGCCGTTGAGCAGCACGGGCAGGCGGCCGAACTCATTCGCGGCAAAAGTGCCGGGCTTGTCCTGCTTCGGCCGCAACGCCGCGAGGAGCTCGAGCGCGAACACGCCGACGAGCAGCCAGGGAATCCATTTCTTCATAACTCAGTGGGTCTGACGTCCGGGCGGCGGGTTTGATTGCGGCGGAGTTTGTGATGACCGGGTCCGGCGCATCACGCCGCCTTCGGCGCGGCGGCCGGGCGTTTCCGGATGAACCCGACGAAGTGAATCATGAACTGCACCGTGAGCCCCACGCCGACGATCACGCACGCGAAATACGGCGTGAGCCAGCTTGGGTTGCTCACGACCTGCAGGATGGTGACCTTCCGCTCGCGCTGGTCGTTGTCCTTGTCGAAGCTCGCCTGGAAATACGTGAGCCCCTCGTAGCGCAGCGGGTTGTTCATCCAGATGTCCACCTCGCGCGCGTCGCCCTTGGCGGGATGTTCCACGCGGACGCGCGCCCGGAAGTCCTTCGGAATTTCCGTGCCGCGATACTTGTCGTGCGTGAACTTGAGCAGCGTGAACGAGTAGGGCGTGTAATGCCGCCGGAACCTCATGGCCACCTCGTAGGTCTTGCCGCCCGCGCTCACCGTCTGCCGCGCGCTCGAACTCACGGCGACGAGCCACGTGCCCAGCGACTTGCCGTTGTCGAGCAGCTCAAGTTCGGCGGCAGGGAGGTTGCGATTTTCCATGTCCTTCACGATCGGCCGCGGGGCGATGGCGATGCCGCCGAACGCGCCCTGCGTGACCTCCGGGAACACGGCCTCCTTCGGCAGCTCGCGATACAGCACGCAGCGCGGCCAGAAACCCCGGACGCGCATCGTCAGCGGCAGCCGTTTCAACGTGACTTCCGGATGCTTCGCAAACTCCGACTCGGGGACCATCTCGGGGTCGGCATCGCGGCCCGCGCCCGGGTCCGCCACGACGATCTGGTGACCGCCGAGTGCCGGCGCGAACAGCATCGAGAGGTGATAGATGCTGCCGTTGAACTCCAGCAACTGCGGCGCGGAACCGCGCGTGGCCAAGAGGAACGTCCCGTGCGAACCCTTCGAGGACGTGAACTCCACCACCGCGGCGGCGCGCGCGCGCGAGTCGGTGTCGTCGGGCTTGAGCGCGTGGACGACGCGGTTTGTGAACATGCCGTGCGTGGCCGCGGCAGGCACCGAACCCGCGGGCGGGCGCTCCTCGAGGTCGCAGTTGGGCCAGTAGTGCTTGACGCGGACTTCGAGCGGCATGCGCTTGTCAGCGATTGTGCCGCCGCGCGCGAGGAACGACTCCGGCACGGAGACCACCGAATCGTCTTTCGGGTCGGACGTGTCGATGAAGACGAGTTCGTTGGACTGGAAATCCTCCGAGTAATTCTTCGTCTCGCCCTCCTCGAGCCGCATGGCGCTCTCGATGGAAAGCATGTCCGTGCCGAGCTGGCCGAGCAGCAGCAGGATGAGCCCGGCGTGGGTCAAGAGGATGCCGGATTTCTTCCATGAGACCTTGAGCCGCTGGATGTGCGCCGCGGTGAGGTTCGCGAGCAGCAACGTGCCGATGAGGTAGCCGCCCGGCAACGGCAGCGGAACCTTGTGGCCGAAGAAGCTGAAGCCCGAGACAACCCAACTCTTGAAGTAGCGCGCCTGCGCGTAGTAGAGGCCCTCGTCCGCCTGCGCGACGGTGCCGATGAACACAACCACCAGGCCGGACACGAGCAGCACCAGCGTGAGCTTGAGCGAGCAGAGGACGGCGAGAAGCTTGGCGCGCATGGTCGGAGGATTACTGCGCGGCGAACTTCACGGACTGGACGAACTTCACAAAACTCGGGCGCTCGCGCTCCGCGACATCCACATCGCCCATCAGCTTGAAGAACCACGTCTCCCCGCGGTCCGGCACAATCGCGCCGATGATGCGCGTGCGTTCGCCCGTGCGCGCGCTCACCCCGGAGACGTCCACAAGCGTCGCCTTGCCCGCGGCGAGATCGAGCACGGGCAGCTTTGCCAGTTCCGCGGCGTCCATCGGCCCGAGGCCGACCTGCGTCCGCCAACGGTCGGCGTTGGCCTGCACGCCGCCCGCGGGTCCGGAAAACTTGCTCACGGTGATGTCCACCTTCTTCCCCGCGTCGCCGGTCGAGGCGAAACTTCGCAGGATCATGTCGGGCGGTTGCTGTTCCTTCCACGCCGCGGGCAGGTCCCACACGGGCATGCCCGCGGCCGCCGTCGCGGGGGCGGGCGAAGTCGAAGGGCCGTGCTCGTCGTCGGCGAACTCAACCGTCTTGAGGAACTCCACGAACGCGGGCTTCTCCTTGTCCACAAGCGCCGCGTCGCCCGTCAGCTTGAAGAACCACGTGAGCCCGTCCACCGGCACCACGGCCACGATGATGCGGTCCTGCCGCTGGCCCTCGCCCGAGGGCGGCGGGCCGGTCACGTCGAACAGCTTGCCCTGTTGCCTGTTCACGACGATGCGCGTCATGAATTTGAGGAGTTCCTCCTCGGTGGCCGCGGGCAGCTTGAGTTGTTCGCGCCACAAATTCACAAACTGCAAGTCGGTCCCGCCCATGCCGGGGAACGGCATCACCGCGATCTCGGCGGACTGTCCGTCGCGCGTGAGCGAGAAATTCGCCACGCGGGTCCGCGTCGCGCCCGCATCCGTCCAGCCCGCGGGCGCCTTGGAGTGAATGTGCGGCCGGCCGCCGCCGTGCGGGTCAGCCTTCGCCGCGGACACGACCGGCGCGGGCGGTTTCGGCACGCGATAGACCTGGAGTTCGTCCCGTCGGCAACCCGCGAACACGCACGCGACAACGAGTGCGGCGCGCGCGAAGATTCGCGCCGCGTGCCGCGCGGGGGTTTGTGCGTGTTGCAATTTCACAGCCGGCGCAGCCTAACGGTTCGTTTGACGGCGGAACAAGGAAATCCCGGACGATCACGTCGCGGGCGATGGCTCCGTTGGGACAGGCCGGAGTTCGACGGGCTTGTTGGGCTGGCTATTCGCTCGCCGCTGGCAACGCTCCACGCGCTCGGCTAGCCTGCGCGCGTGAGCTGGTGCTACCGCGCGTGCCTCCGTCCGTGGCTGTTCTCCTTCGACTCGGAGGACATCCACAACCGCACGCTCGCCACGCTCGCGCGCGCGTCGCGCAGCGAGACCGCGTGTGACGCGCTCGCGTCGTTCTTCGGCGCGCCACCGCTGCCGGTGGAGCTTTGGGGCCTGAGATTTCCGAACCCCGTCGGCCTCGCCGCGGGCATGGACAAGCACGCCGCCGCCGCGCCCGTGTGGCCCGCGCTCGGATTCGGCTTCAGCGAACTTGGCGGCGTGACGTGGCACCCGCAACCCGGCAACGATCCGCCGCGGATGTTTCGCGCCGTCGCCGACGAGGCGCTCGTCAACCGGATGGGCTTCAACAACGGCGGCGCGGAGGCGATGGCCGCAAAGCTTGCCGCGTGGCGCGCGCTTGGCCGCTGGCCTGCGCACCCGGTCGGCATCAACCTCGGCAAATCGAAAGCCACCCCGATCGACAAGGCCGCCGAGGACTACGCGAACTCGTTTCGCACGCTGCGCGGGCACGCGGATTTCTTCGTCGTGAACGTGAGTTCGCCGAACACGCCGAACTTGCGCCAGCTCCAGGACAAGGCGGCGCTTGATGAAGTCCTCGCGGCCGTGCAGGAAGAGAACGTGGCGCGTGGCGCGTGGCGCGTGAAGGGAAATGCTGACTCAAGCCGGCCCGTGGCGGATTCGGATCTTCACGCACCACGCACCCCGAGCCACGCAAAGCCCGTCCTCGTGAAAGTCGCGCCCGACCTTTCGTTTGAAGCGCTCGACGAAATCCTTGAACTCACCGGTCCGCGCCACATCGCGGGCATCGTGGCGACGAACACGACCATTACCCGGCCGGACTCGAGCGACGAATCATGCCGGCGCGCTTTTTCCGAGACGGGCGGACTCAGCGGACGGCCGCTGCGCGCGCGGTCCACGGAAGTCGTGCGGCACCTGTTCCGGCAGACTCGTGGCGCGCTCCCCATCATCGGCGTCGGCGGCATCCTCAACGCGGACGACGCGTGGGAAAAGATCTCCGCCGGCGCGTCGCTCGTGCAGGTCTATTCGGGGCTGGTTTTTGAAGGCCCCGGGCTCGCGCGCGACATCGTGGGCGGCTTGCGCGAGCGGTTGGCGCGCGAAGGAATGAGGCGGCTCTGCGAAGCCGTCGGTATGAAGTCGTGAGGTTGTGACGCGCGACGCACCACGTCACGGAAACCTCTCCACATCCTCGCACGGCTCCATCCTCGCGATGCGGCGCATGAGTTCCCCGGCGATCTCCTGGTAAATTTCCTTCAGTCGCGGCTTCGAGCACGACTCCGCCTCGGCGCGCTCCTTCTCGAACAGCAACGGGTGGCCATACTTGACGACGACGGGGCGCGGACGCGGGAGTTTCCCGTGCCGCGACCACGCCTCGAACGTGCCCCACACTCGCACCGGCACCACGGGCGCGGCGGACTTGATGATCGTGAGGCCGATGCCCGGCCGCGCTGCCCGGAGCGAGCCGTCGCACGAGCGCGTGCCCTCGGGAAACAGGATGATGCCACCGCCTGCAAGCAACCGGTCGAGAATGCCCTTGAGCCCGGCCGCGCCGCCGCCGTCGCGGTCCACGGGCACGACATTGAGCGAACGCATGTAGGCGCCGAGCACGGGAAACTTCACGAGGTTTTCACGCGCGAGGTAGTTGATGCCACGCGTCAAGCCCGAGCCGACAAGCGGCGGGTCGAGATAGCTTTGGTGGTTCGCCGCGAGGATGACCGGGCCCGTGGGCGGCACGCGATCCGGATGAAAGACGCGCCACCGGAAATACGTGGCGAACAGCAGCCGGCACAACCTCCACGTGAGGTAGTAACTCGGATTCATTCCCGGCCTCCTCGGGTCACGCCGCCTCGGGCTGAAGCGCGAGCTTGCGTCCCAGCTTGCGTTCGAGTTCCGCAAGCATCACCTCGCATGTCTGCGGGATGGTCTGCTCCGAGTTGTCGATATACATGGCGCCCAGCGGCACCATGAGCGGCGCGGCGGCGCGCTGGCTGTCGTGATGGTCGCGCGCGGCGAGATTCTCCGAAACGCCCTCGGCCGCGCGGCGGCGGTTGCGCACCGCGAGCGAGGCGTCGAAGTAAAACTTGAAGTCCGTCTCCGGGAATACGTTCGAGCCGATGTCGCGGCCTTCCATGACGAGGTTGCCGAACTTCACGCACTCGCGCTGCTTCTCCTTCATCCAGTCGCGCACCTTGGGCACGGCGGCGACGTGCGCCACGGCCGCGCTCGTCTCGGCGGTGCGGATTTCCTTCTCCGGCCAGTAGCCGTCCACGAGCAGGCGCACGTGGTCGTCCACGCACACGAGCGAGGTCTTCCAACGGCGGCACACGGCGGCGACGGCCCTGGCGTCGTTCACCTCCGCGCGCTGCGCGAGGCAATGCCACGCCAGCGTGCGATACATCGCGCCGGTGTCCACGTAGACGAAGCCGAGCAGCTTCGCGAGGTGCCGCGACGTGCTGCTCTTGCCGCTCGCGCTCGTGCCGTCAACGGCGATGACAATCGAAGCGTTCAAAGTTCAAGGCTTGCGGTTCAAAGTTTCTTCGGATCGTCCTCGATTCGCCGGACGGTGGGTCGCGGCGCGACCGGCGCCACCGGGTCGAGTCCCGGCCGCGCAGGACGAGGACGAAGTGCTCAATCCGCAAACAACTCCTCCATCGCCAGCCGGCGCCCGGTGCGGCCGTCGAGGATGGCCACGCCCAGCCCGCGCGGCGGCGGCGTGGCGAGCTTCTGGAAAAAATTGGGGAACGTCTTCTTCACGCACGCGGGATTCTTGATTTTGATGCCGGGCACTTTCAAGCCGAGAACCGCGAAGCACATCGCCATGCGATGATCGTTGTAGGTCTCGATCTCCGCGCCGTGGAGTTGCGACGGATACACCGTGAGCGTGTCATCTTCCTCGATGACCTTCGCGCCGCACTTGGTCAGCTCCGTGCGCAACGCGACGACGCGCTCACACTCCTGCACGCGCAATCGGACGAGGTCAGTGAAGCGAATGGGTCGTCGGAATCCGCCGACATCGCGAAGGGTTCCTTTCGTTCCGGCCGGTTCACGCCATTCACGCCCTGTGTCCTCATCCGCAGCGAGGATGATCGCTGTCATGATGCTGTCTCCCAGTTCAGTGGCGCGAGAGACTCCGGACGGAACCGGCAAGTAATCCGGGAATTTCCCGTCCACCTGCCATCCCGATGCGGGCCAGTTGCAAACACGGAGTTGCAAGATGGACGGCGAACAAACCCCTGGTGCGTCCAGTTGCCCTCTTGGAAGGAGTGGCCGGGAAAAGCCTGTCTGTCCGGTCGTCGTCGTCCCGTCCGGGCGCATGGTCGTTGTGACGGCAACGAACCCTTCTTCAAACGCAAAACGGACGGTCATCCCGCCGTCTGGTTCTCTCTTGTAGGTCGTTTTCGGGGCCCAGGCAGACCACCCGGCTGCTAGAAAATAACTCCCGCTGCTCGCGTCCGGTTCGATCTGAAATGCCCCGCCGCGGCGCGGGAAGACCTTCACGAGTTCGCGCGTCATTGTCACGTAGGGCATCTCGTCCTCGTTCGCGCCGGTCACTTCGACATTCCAGCCGCCCGCGTCCGCGCACAGCAGCAGCGCGCTGGCAAACTGCGAGCTTTCCTCGACGCTGACTTTGCAACGGCGCTTGCCGTCACCCTCACCCGGCCTTCGGCCCCCCTCTCGCTCAGGGAGCGGGCGGGGTGAGGGTGAGCCTCCCCAGATTCTCACGGGCAACTTCTCATGGTCCGCCTCCGATTCAACGTGGTAGCCGAGCTGGCGCAGCGCGGCGAAGAGCGCAGCTTGAGGGCGCTCGTGCATCCGCGGAACGCCGTGCAGCCGATACACGCCGCTGCCGAGGCACACGAACGCCGCAAGAAACCGCGCCGCCGTGCCCGCGTTGCCGACGAAGAGTTCGAGCGGGTTGCCCTCCGTTCCGCCGCGCGGGACTTCGCCGCCCCGGCCGTAAACGGTGATGGTGCGGTTGCTGACTTCGTCCGCGTCGGGCGCGACGTTGACCATGAAGCCGAGGTCTTGCAGGCACTCGACCATGATCTGCGTGTCCTCGCTCCACAACGCGCCGCGCAGCGTGGTCTCGCCGTCCGCGAGCGCGGCGAGCACGAGCGCGCGGTTGGTGATGCTCTTGGACCCGGGCACGGTGATCTCCGCGCGCACGGGCTGCGTGAGCGGGACAATCTCGATGAGGTCGGGCAGGGGCATTGCAACTCGGCGGGACGCAGCGCGCAGCCGCGGCCCTTGCGAAAGACGCTCGCGATTCCGTTTCGCTTTGGCAATGGGATTCAGGCTGCGCGGCCAGCGTGCGACGGCTCAACGGCACTGAATACCCCTCTTGCAACTCAGTCTCAACTACACTAGCGTCCTGCGCCGTGAATGAACCGACGAATCCCCTCGCACCGGTCAACGGGCATTGCCCGCAGCCGGAGGCGTGTCCGCTGGACACCGTGCGCGCGGGGACCTCGGTGCGCATCAAGCAGCTCTCGGCGTCGCCCGAGCTGAACCACCGGCTGCGTGAGATGGGCTTCTGCGAGGAGCAGCGCATCAAGCTGCTGATGAAGCACACAAACGTCATCTGCCAGGTCTGCAACGTGCGGCTCGGCATCAGCAAGCAGCTTGCGGGCTCGATCATGGTCGAGCCCATCCCGGCGCCGTCCGCGCCCCGCCAACGCGCCGCATGATGTCCGCCGAACCCCAGCCGCTTTCGTCGCTCGCGGTCGGCGCCACCGGCACCGTCGCCGAGATTCGTGTGCCGGCGGAGGACCGTGCGCGGCTGCTCGAAATGGGCCTGCTCGTCGGCACGGCGGTCGAGCTCGTGCGCTTCGCGCCGCTCGGCGACCCGGTGGAAATCAAGGTGCGCGGCTATCACCTGACGCTCCGGAAACACGAGGCGGAATTGATCTTCGTTCGAGGGAAGTGAGCGCGAACCTTTTTGACGCAGTGACGCAGGGGCGCAGGGAGTTTGCCGCCCTGAACACTCCCGACTTTGCGCCCTCGCGCCGTTGCGTCTGAACCATGCCGCCCTCCGCCTCGAACTGTTGCGTCGCGCTCACCGGCAACCCCAACTCCGGCAAGACGACGCTGTTCAACGCCCTGACCGGGCTGCGCGCGAAGGTCGGCAACTACGCCGGCGTCACCGTCGAGCGAAAGGAAGGCCCGCTCAAGGGCGCGCCCGCGGACCGCGCCGTCACCGTGCTCGACTTGCCGGGCACTTACAGCCTCAGCCCCAAGTCGCTCGACGAGCAGGTCTCGCGCGACGTGCTATTCCACCGGCTCCCCGACGTGCCCGCGCCCGCGGCGGTGGTCGTGGTGGTGGACGCCTCGAACCTCGAACGCAATCTGTATTACGCGACGCAAGTCATCGAACTCGGCTATCCCGCGATCATCGCATTGAACATGATGGACGTGGCCGCGGAGAACGGCCACCCCGTGGACGCCGCCGCGCTCGCGAAGGAACTCGGCGTGCCCGTGCTGCCGCTCGTTGCGAGCCGGGGCGACGGCGTGGCGGAGTTGCGCGCCATGCTCACCAAGCCCGGCCACCCGGGTCTCGCCCCGCGCACCCCGCGGACTTTCTGCGACCTGCCGGCGCGGTTCTCCGACGAGGTTGCCACGCTCGCCGCGATGATGGAGAAACTCGCGCCGGCGCGTTTCACCTCCGCGCGCGCCGAGGCGCTGCTGCTGCTCTCCGACGAAAAGGGACTCGCCTCGCACTCCGCGCCGTTTCCGGTGGAAATCCAGTCGGCCGTCCTCGCGGCGCGGCAGCGGCTCGACGCCGCCGGCGTGGACTGGCGCAGCGCCGCGATCGAGGCCCGCTACTCCCGCATCGGCGGAATCGCACGGCGCGTGGTCACCGAGGCCGATGCGTTGCGCGAGACGTTCAGCGACAAGCTCGACCGCGTGCTCACGCACCGGTTTTACGGGTTCGCCATCTTCGTCGCGCTCATGGCGCTGATGTTCCAGAGCATCTTTACGTTTGCCGAAATCCCGATGGGCTGGATGGAAGGCGCGGTCGGCTGGCTCGGCAAAACAGTCGGCGGCGCGATTCCGCCGGGCGAATTGAACGACCTGCTCGTCGACGGCGTCATCGCCGGCGTCGGCGCGGTGGTGGTGTTCCTGCCGCAGATTTGCCTGCTGTTTCTCTTCATCAGCCTGCTCGAGGACACGGGCTACATGGCGCGCGCGGCGTTCCTGATGGACCGCCTCATGAGCAAGGTCGGGCTGCATGGCAAGAGCTTCATCCCGATGCTCTCGTCGTTCGCGTGCGCGATTCCCGGCATCATGGCCACGCGCACCATCGAGTCGCCGAAGGACCGGCTCGTCACGATTCTGGTCGCACCGCTGATGAGCTGCTCGGCGCGGCTGCCGGTTTACACGGTGCTCATCGCGGCGTGCATCCCGGACGTGCGCGTGCTGGGCTTCTTCAAACTCGGCGGGCTGACGATGCTCGCGATGTATCTGCTCGGCATCGCGGGCGCGCTGGGCATGGCGTGGGTCTTCAAGAAAACGCTGCTCAAGGGCGCGGCGCCGATGCTCATCATGGAACTGCCGCCCTACAAACGGCCCGTGCTCGCGGTGACGCTGCGCCACATGTGGGACCGCTCGAAGCTCTTCCTGCGCCGCGCCGGCACGGTGATTTTGGGGATCAACATCCTGTTGTGGTTTCTGGCGACGTATCCAAAGTTGGAAGCGTCAGGCCAGACAAGCCGAACCGGTCCGCCGAATGCGGCGCCGTCGGCCGGCGACCAACTTCGCCTCTCCTTCGCCGGTCGTCTTGGTCATGTCATCGAGCCCGCGATCGCGCCGCTGGGCTTCGACTGGAAGATGGGCATCGGCATCGTCGCGTCGTTCGCGGCGCGCGAGGTGTTCGTGAGCACCATGTCCGTCGTTTACAACGTCGGCAGCGCCGACACCGAAGAGGCTGCGTCCGCGAACCTCGCCAAGACGATGCAGCAGGAAAAGCGCACCGACGGTTCGCCCGCCTACACGCCGCTCACCGCGGTGTCGCTGATGGTCTTCTACGTCTTCGCGCTCCAATGCGTGAGCACCGTGGCCGTGGTGCGGCGCGAGACGAATTCGTGGAAGTGGCCCATCATCCAGTGGCTTTACATGGGCGCGCTCGCGTGGGGGCTGGCGTTCATCACGTATCAGGGCGGCCGGTTGCTCGGTTTCAACTGAACGCCGCAGGCCCGGCTTGGCGCAAAGGCGCAAAGGAAGGATGGAGCCCTCTGCAAAACCCATCTTGCGCCGGTGTAGTGTCCGGCCTGCGTGACCGTCCGTTGGCGGCGGGCTCCGGGGTCAAGCGCCGCGGTCCGCGCGCCACAACAGCCACGCGCCGAGGCATTGAAAGAGGAAGTTCGGCACCCACATCAGCAGGTGCGGTTGCCACGCCGCGCGCATTTCGAGCGCCTGCCCGAGGATGAAGAAGCTGTAGTAAACCAGCACCAGCAGCAGCGCCATCGCCACGCCCGCGCTCGTCTCGCGCCGGTGCGCGTGGATGCCCAGCGGAATGCCGACCAGCGTGAAGCCGATGCACGCGAACGAAAACGACACCATGCGGTGGAGCTGCACGAGGATGGGCGACGTCTCCAGCCCGCGCGCCCGCGCCTCGCGCAGTTCGGCGCGAAGCTGCGTGAACGTCATCTCGCTGAGTTTCGGTTTCGCGTCCTGCTCGACCGCGGGCTTGAACTTCATCGGCACCGTCATCTCGCCGACGTGGACGGGCTGCCAGACCGCTTCCGGGCCGGACGGCTGTTCGCGCTGGACGCGCAGGAAGATGGACGTGTCCTCCGTGTTGAACTCCAGCTCGCGCTCGGCGGCGTTGACGGTGATGGTGGCGCGGCGCGCGCGCGTGCGCTGGACGACCTCGCCCTTCTCAAGCCGGAACAGCAGCACATCCTCAAGCACCTCGCCGCGGCGGCGGGCGACATACACCACCCAGCCGTCAAAGTCCGTGACGAACTTGTTCTCCGGGATGAGCGCCGTGGGCGGGATGTTCCGCAGGTCGTCGAGCAGCGCCTTGTAGGCGACGCGGCAGCGCGGGGCGACCTCGCAGTTGACGGCGGCGGACAACAGGCTGAGCGCGGCGGCGAGCGCGAGCACGGGCGCGACGAGCGCGAGCAGGCTGATGCCTCCCGCCCGGGCGGCGGTGAGTTCCTGGTCCGCGCTGAACCGGCCGAAGACGAGCAGCGTGGCCGTGAGCAGGCCCATCGGCAGCGCGAACACGAGCACGTAGGGGATGAGCAGCGCGATGGCGCGCGCCACGCCGCCGGGCGTCGCCTGCCGGCTCACGAGCATCGCCATCACCTCGCGCAGCACATTGCCCAGCAGCAGCACGAAGGTGAACACCAGCACCGTCATCACCAGCGTCTGCAGGACCTGGCGTGTGAGGTGGAGGTGAAGCGTCTTCATGGCATCCGGACGCGCCGGAACGTTTGGCTACAAGGTGTGGCCGGGAAAGTTGCACGTGGGCGCGTCGGCGATGTTTGTGCCCGGTGAGTAGCGGCCGCCCGCCGGACAGACCGGCAGCACGGCGCCTTTCAAAAACGCAAACAAAGTAGCGTTCGTGAGAGAATATGTGTCCGCAGTAGTCTTCCTATTTTCCCGCGCCCAGTTTCGAAGTGCGCCGCGCATCTGTTTCAAATGGGTAGTGCAGCCGGCGCGCCTCCTCTCCTGCGCGCGACGGACTAACCCGGGTGTGGCAGGCGCAAGCACAAACAGCAGCCCCGCGCCAACCATCGCCAGCTCGTCCTGCTTGAAGCCGGAGTCCGCTCGGTGCCGAGGGGATAAACGCATGCTTCACCGCCTTCTTCCACTCCGGCCGAAGTGGTAGCCCTTGCCGATGCGCACGGCGCGGGCCTTCATCTCGTGCGGCGTGGGCGCGCCGGGTTTTCCCTGCTCGAACAGCGCCGTGTATTTGTAGGCGAAGTTTTCCAGCTTCACGCGCTCGACCGCCCGCCCGATGAACCGCTCGATGGCGAACACGTGCGTGGCGTCCTCGGCGATCATGATGGTGAAGGCGTCGCCGGTGTTCTCCGCGCGGCCGGTGCGGCCGATGCGGTGGACGTAGTCCTCCGGGTGCTGCGGCACGTCGTAGTTGACGACGTGGCTGACGTTGGCGATGTCGAGCCCGCGCGCGGCGATGTCGGTGGCGACGAGCACCTCGTAGCGTCCCTCGCGGAAGCCCTTGAGGGCGTGCTCGCGCTCGGCCTGCGTGCGGTTTGAGTGGAGCACGGCGACGGAGTGGTTGGCGCGCTTGAGCGTGGCCGCGACGCGGTCGGCGCCGTGCTTGGTGCGGCAGAAGACGATCACCGAGTCGTAGTGAACGCGGTCGAGCAGGGCGAGGAGCAGGTCGTCCTTCTGCGCCGAGTTCACCGGGTAGAGGACGTGCTTGACGGTGTCGGCGGGCGAGCGGCGCGCGCCGATCTCGATGGTTTCCGGCGAGCGCATGGCCCACGAGATGAGCGTCTCGATGGCCGGCGGGATCGTGGCGCTGAAGAGCGACGTGTGCCGCTGGGCGGGGCATTTCTGCACGATGCGCTTCACGTCCGGCAGGAAGCCCATGTCGAACATGCGGTCCGCCTCGTCAATGACCAGGAACTGCACGCGGTCCAGCCGGCAACGGCCCTGTTCCATGTGGTCGAGCAACCGGCCGGGCGTGGCGGCGATCACGTCCACGCCCTTCGTGAGCGCCTCGATCTGCGCGCCGTAGCCGACGCCGCCGTAGAGGACGGCCACGCGCAGGTCGGTGAAGCGCGCGTAGTCGCGGAAGGCGGTCTCGACCTGCGAGGCGAGTTCGCGGGTGGGTTCGAGGACAAGCGCGCGGGGTGAACCGGGGGCGTGTTTGTCGAGCTTGGAGAGGATGGGCAGCGCGAAGGCGGCGGTCTTGCCCGTGCCGGTCTGCGCGCTGCCGATGATGTCGCGGCCCTCCATGATGAGCGGGATGCCACGAAGCTGGATGGGCGTGGGTTCGACGTAGCCCATCGCGCGGACGCCCTCGAGCATCGCGTTGGAAAGGCCGAGTTTGGTAAACGGCATGCGGCGCAGGCTAGCCCACGGTCAGGGGGGACGGAAAGGGAAAGTGTGTTGACCGGCCAGCGGGGCTTGATTACATTGGCAACAGTTTCAACAGGCTGTGAATTTGACGCGCCCCTTCGCGAACTTGAGCGGCCCCGTGTGCCTCACGTGGCTGGTGCTCGGGCTGGCGGCGGGTTGCACGAGGAAGGAACCCGCGCCACCGGTTCCGGCCGTCGCCGTGCCGCAGCCCGCACCCGCGCCTTCAACTCCGCCCCGGGTGGTCGCGCCCGCGACGGTCACTGCACCGCCGGCACCGGCGCGGCCGGTGGCGTCCGCCCCGCAACCGCGGGAGCAGCCGATGGATTTGAACAGTCTTGATTCGATCCTGCAGGATTATGCAAACGCCTCCGGCCGGGTGCCGAAGACGTTTCAAGAAATGGTCGATCTGAAGCTCATCCCGCGCGTGCCGCAGCCGCCGGCGGGCAAGCAGTGGGTGATTGACCCGGTGCAAATCCGGATCAAGGAGAAGTAGCCAAACCGCAGCTTCCACCATGCGAACACAAGCAAAAGCAACCCCGCGCGGATTCACGCTCATCGAATTGCTCGTGGTCATCGCTATCATCGCGATCCTCGCCGGCATGCTCCTGCCCGCGCTTGCGACGGCCAAGAAGAAGGCGCAGTCGGGCCAGTGCCTCAACAGCCTCAAGCAGATCGGGACGGCGGCGCACCTGTATTCCGGCGACAACGATGAGAAGGTGGTCATTGCGGGCTACCGGGTGATCTCGGACCGCCCGCCGCAGATCAGTTGGGATGACTTGCTCAGCTCGTATCTCGGCGCCACCTACCTGCCGGTCGAGTTGGCGAATCCATCCGTCATCGGCACACGGGGCATGCGCATCATCAAGTGTCCGTCCGACAAAGTGGAGAACCAGGCGAACGTGAACAACGTCAACTCCAACTACCTCGCGCTGCGCCGCAGTTACGTGATGCCGCGCCATAACATGGGGCAGATCACGATCGGCGGCCGCGCGCCGCAGGCGGTGGATTGGCCGCCCGCGCCGGGCAACCAGACCGGCATCGGGCTGAACTGGAATTTCGGCAACGCCAGCCTGGCCATGGGAGTCAACTGGATGAACCCCCTGCCGGGTTCACAGACCATCAACGGCCCGCAAGGCGAGGCCTACTTCCACTCGAGCATGATCAACGACCCGACCGGCACCATGTTGATGACTGAGAAAGTCCACGCCACTTCCATGCAGGGCAACATGACGCAGGCGTTCATCCCCAATTCCACCGACGCCAACCACATCCAGGCAGGCAACGGCATCAGGTCGGCCCAGTATCACAACGCCAAGTTCAACTACCTGATGGTGGACGGACACGCCGAGTTCCTCGAACCGCTGCGCACGCTCGGGCGCGGCACGGCCCGCGGAGTGCAGACCGGCATGTGGACCGTCGCAGTCGGGGACTAGCTTCTCGACGTTCAAAGCCCACCCAATCCCCCATGAAACCGACGCCCCTTGCCCTTGTCGCCATCGGACTCGCCGTCACTGCCGCCTTGGCCCTCGCGCAACAGCAACCACGACCCGGCGCCCAGCAGAAGGCCGGCAAGCGCGCGGGCGACCTCCGCACGCAAACCAACCTGCGCGTCGGCGACACCGCGCCCGACTTCAAGCTCAAGACCAAGGAGGGTGACCGCGAGGTGCAACTCGCGAGCTTCCGCGGCAAGAAGCCCGTGGTCCTTGTTTTCGGCAGCTACACATGACCGCCTTTTCGGGACCAGGTTGGTTCCCTCGAACGCATTTACGACCAGTTCAAGGACAAGGCGGAATTCTTCATGGTTTACATCAAAGAAGCCCACCCCACGGACGGCTGGCAGGTGCCGCAGAACGAGCGGCAGGGCGTTTTGGTGAAGGACCCGAAGACGATCGAGGAACGCAACAAAGTCGCGGCCCAAGCTTGCGCGATGCTCAAGATCAAACTGCCCTGCCTCGTGGACGGCATGGATGACGCCGCGAACAAAGCTTACGCCGCGTGGCCGGACCGCATATACGTGGTGGACAGGGAGGGCAAAATCGCCGTGATGGGTGGGCCCGGACCCGGCGGCTTCCCGCCAAGCGTGACTACGGCGCGGACTTGGCTGGAGCAGAATCTTGGCGGTGCCGCGAAACCGTAGCGCGCCTCCACCCGTCCGAGGAGGTTGGCATCGGTGTCAAACAGAGCGCGGAGGCCCGGGCTCATGCGTGGCTCCGGGCCGGAAGTCCGCGACTGCCCGTTGACCGCGCCCCCCAATCCCGCTACAAACCGGAACGACTCATGCACACTCGAACCCCGCTCCTGCTCATTGCCACTGCACTCTCGTCACTGCTCGCGCCCGCCTCCGCGCAGGCGCAGGCGACACCGCCCAAGGGCTTCACCGCGCTCTTCAACGGCAAGGACCTCGCGGGGTTTCGCGGCGGCACGACCTTCGACCACCGCAAGCTGCTCGCGATGACGCCCGAGGCGCGCGCCGGGCAAATCCGCAAATGGACCGCCGCCGACCAGAAGGGCTCGATGATGGAACTCAACGCCAAGACCGGCAAACCGCACTGGTATGTCGAAGCCGGCGAACTCGTGAACGACGGCTTTGGCGCCTACGCGAGCACCGAGAAGGACTACGGCGACTTCGAGCTCCTCGTCGAATACAAGACCGTGCCGCTCGCCGATTCGGGCATCTACCTGCGCGGCGTGCCGCAGGTGCAAATCTGGGACTCGACCGAAACGAGCGAGCAAGCCGTGAAGCTCGGCAAGCCCAAAGGCTCCGGCGGACTCTGGAACAACAGCGCCGGCGCGCCCGGCAAGGACCCGCTCGTCATCGCCGACAAGCCCTTCGGCGAGTGGAACAAGTTCCGGATCATCATGGTGGGCGACATCGTCACCGTGTGGCTCAACGACAAGCTCGTCGTGGACAAGGCGCGCATGGAGAACTACTACGACCGCAAGACCTCCGTGCCCGAGAAAGGCCCGATCCAGCTCCAGACCCACGGCGGTGAAATCCGCTGGCGAAACATCTTCATCCGCGAAATCCAACCCGGGAAGTAATCGAAGGCAACCCTCCAAACGACTCTCACTTGAACGCTCATCGCATTCTCACCGTCGCCTTCGCTTCCGCCGCCGTCGCCGGCGCCGCAGCGTGCGCGAGTCTTCAGCCCGACCCCGAGCGCGGCTTCGTCTCCATTTTCAATGGAAAGGACTTCGAGGGCTGGTCGGGCCCGGTGGACAACTACGAAGTCGTCCAGGGCGCGATCGTCTGCAAGAAGGGCAAGGGCGGCACGATCTACACGAAGGAGGAATACGCCGACTTCATCGTGCGGCTCGAGTTCAAGGTCCCGTCCGGCGGCAACAACGGCCTGGCGATTCGCTACCCGGGCTCGGGCGACACCGCCTACGTCGGCATGTGCGAGGTGCAGGTGCTCGACGACAACTACGACAAGGTCCGCGGCAAGCTCGACCCGCGGCAAGTCCACGGCTCCGCTTACGGAATGGCCGGCGCGAAGCGCGGCTTCCAGAAACCCAACGGCGAATGGAACGAGCAGGAAGTCACCGTGAAAGGCTCGACCATCAAGGTCGTGCTCAACGGCGAAGTCATCCTCGACACCGACCTCGCGAAGATCGATCCCGGGACGTTCATGGCCAAGTCAAAGCATCCCGGCCTCACGCGCACGAAGGGCCACTTCGGGTTCGCAGGACACAGCGACCCGGTGGCCTTCCGCAACGTGCGCATCAAGCGGCTGGAGTAGGTCGCGCGAGGCGCGGCAGGCAATTCCCCGTTGGCTTCGCCGCGGGCAGCGGCTAGTTTTCGCCATGCCTTTCGACCGCCGCCGGTTCTTCACGCAGTCGGGCGCGATTGCCGCCACGTCGCTCGTGGCCCCGCAGGTCACCCGCCCCGCCGAGCCCTCCGGCGCCCGCCCGGGGCAGAAGCCGCGCCACATCATCCACCTCGTCGCCGACGGCATGAGCAGCGGCACGCTCACGTGCGCGGACCATCTCTCGCACTTGCTCCGCGGACGGGGGCTCACGTGGATGCAGCTCCTCAACCGCCCGGACACGCACACGGGCGTCATGGATGTCCGCTCGCTCAACTCGCTCGTGACCGACTCATCCGCATCCGCCTGCGCATGGGGCAGCGGCTCGCGCATCGTCAACGGCACGGTCAACATCCTGCCGGACGGCACGACACTGCGGACGCTTTACGAGCTGTTCGGCGAAGCCGGATGGAAACGCGCTCTCGTCACCACGACGGAGATCACCCACGCCACGCCCGCGGGATTCGCCGCGAGCGGACTCAAGCGCGAGGCGGCACCCGCCATCGCGAAGCAATACCTCGAACGCAAGATCGAAGTCCTTCTCGGCGGCGGCCAGCACTACTTCGATCCCGCGCTGATGAAGGATCCGGTCAAGCGCAGGCTCGTCCTCGACCTCTACCCCGATTACAAGGCCGCCGGCTACGCGGTGATGAAGACCGCCGCGGAACTTCGCGCCGCGCCCCTCGACAAGCCCTGGCTCGGCACGTTCGCCATCAGCCACCTGCCGTTCACGCTCGATGCCCGCGCGGACGACGCGGCGAAGGCGGCCGCGCCGACGCTCGCCGAACTCACGACGCTCGCGCTCAAGAAACTCCAGCGCGAGCCGCACTTCATCATGCAGGTCGAGGGCGGACGCGTGGACCACGGCGGGCACGCGTGCGACGCCGCGGCCGCCTTGCACGACCAGATCGCGTTCGACGAGGCGATGGACGTCTGCCTCGAATTCCAGAAGCGGCATCCCGACACGCTGCTTGTTTTCACCACCGACCATGGCACCGGCAACCCCGGCCTCAACGGCGCCGGCCGCGAATACAACTTGAGCGACCCGCTCTTCAAAAACCTCCTGAACGTCCGCCGCAGCTTCAGCTACATCGCCACCACGCTCGGCTCGGAGGAATACCCGGTCGATTTCAAGGTGCCGCGCGAACCCGCCGACGTCGCCCGGGTGATCCTCGACGCGACCGGCTACGAAATCCGCGCCGACCAGCTTGCGACGCTCCTGCCGTTCATGGAGAAGAAAGGCCGCGCGCTTTACGGGCTGCAATCCAACTGGAGCTCGCAACTCGGCCAGCTCATGGGCAACCACATCGGCATCGGCTGGTCCGCCAACACCCACACGGCCGACTACGTGCCCATCCTCGCCCTCGGCCCCGGCGCCGAGCGCTTCCGCGGCTTCATCCAAAACACGGACGTCTTCCGCCACTACACGCAGCTCGCGGGGATTGACTTCAAGAACCCGACGGCGCCGCCCCAGACCGCATCAGCCCGCGGCCCGCGGCGGGAGGACGCGGACCTCCACTGGCACCACGACGCGCTCGCTTAGCCCGGCACGAAACCCGGCCGCCGCGCGGCGCGGGGCCATTGGCGTCACCATGTTTGCCTTCATCACGGATGGGTTCAGCTTCGAGGCGCTCGCGAGCAACCCGGTCTTCTGGGTGTTCACCGTGTTCACCGTGTGGATGCTCGTGGATGCCATCCGGCGCGGCGAGTGGATCTGGGCGGTGTTCATCTTCATCTTCCCGATGCTCAACGCGATCCTCTACTTCTTCCTCGTCTTTCGGAACGCGGCGTCCGCCACGCGCGGATTCGAGCTGCCCGGCGCGTGGAATCGCAAGCGCATCAAGGAACTCGAGTCGCAAATCCACCATCTCGACAAAGCCCATCACCACCTCCAGCTGGGCGACATCTTCTTCCAGCAAGGCAAGCTCGCGAGGGCCGAGGCCTGCTACCGCGCCGCCCTCGAGCGCGACGCCGAGGATCCCGACCTCCGCGCGCACCTCGGCCAGTGCCTGCTCCGCCTCAAGCGCCCCGCGGAAGCCCGGCCGTTTCTGGAGCAAGTCGCCGCCGCCGACCCTCGCCATGATTACGGCCACACTCAGATGGCGCTTGCCGAGACCCTCGCCGCGCTCGGCGAAAGGGACGCCGCCATCACCGCATGGCGCCGGGTGCTCGAACAGAATTCCTACGCCCGCGCCCGGGTGCAACTCGCCGAGTTGCTCCGCGCCGGCGGCGCGACCGACGAGGCGCGCGCCCTGCTCCAGGAAGTCGTGGACGATCACGCGCACGCGCCCGGATTCCAGCGCGCCCAGGAACGCGTGTGGGTCAAGCGCGCCAAGCGCCTTCTGTAACACTCGCGCGCAAGCCTCAGTTCGTTCATTGACGCGGCCTGCCTTCCTGTTAGCGTCTGCCCCTTGCGTGCCAGTCCGCTGGCCAAACCAATACAACCACCATCGAATGAAACCCTTCCTCATCGCCGGCGTCGCGTCGTGCGCCCTCGCCGCCCTTGCCCTCGCCGCGGACAAACCCGAGACCGTCCCGCTCAAGGACATCAAGGACAAGATCGGCTACTCCATCGGCCTGGACATCGGCAAGAACATGAAGCGCAGCGGCGTGGAAGTCACCGTCGAGTCGCTCGCCCTCGGCCTGCGCGACGCGCTCTCCGGCGCGAAACCGCGCCTCACCGACGAGGAAATGCAGGCCGCGATGGAGACCTTGCAGCAGACCCTCGCCGCCAAGCGGCAGGCGCTCGCCACCGCGGAAGCCGACGATGCCAAGAAAGCCGGCGACAAGAACAAGAAGGACGGCGATGCCTGGCTTGCCGCGAACAAGAAGAAGGAAGGCGTGAAGACCACCGCCAGCGGCCTGCAATACAAGGTCATCAAGGACGGCACCGGCAAGACGCCCAAGGCCAGCGACACCGTCACCACGCACTACCGTGGCACGCTCATCGACGGCACCGAGTTCGACAGCTCCTACAAGCGCAACGAGCCGACGAGCTTTCCCGTCAACCGCGTCATCGCCGGCTGGACCGAGGCCTTGCAACTCATGAAGGAAGGCGCGAAGTGGCAGCTCTACATCCCCTCCGAACTCGCCTATGGCGCGCGCGGCACGCCCGGCGGCCCCATCGGCCCCAACTCGACCCTGATCTTCGACATCGAGCTGATCAAGGTGCAGGCGGGACAGTAGGTCGCACCGAGCCGGAAGCAGCAGGCGCGCGTTCCCAGCGCCATTCGAGCACGCGCTTCGTTCGAGGCGTGACCTTGAAGCTCTCGCCGATGCGCAGCCCCTCGACCCAGAAGGACCTCTCCCCAAGCAGGTCCGCAGCGACGATCAGCCCGCGCCGTTCCTCCGCGGGGATCTTCGCGTTGGTGAACAGATCCTGAAGCTTCACGTCGCGATCCATGCCAATGGGCTGAAACCGGTCCCCCGGCTGCCAGTGGCGCAGGCGGATGAAGCGGCCGACCTTGTCCGCATCAAACCGCTCGAAGCCCGGCGCAGGACGGAAACGCCGCGCGTCCGACGCATTCCGCGGCCGGCGCAGCCACGTGATCCGCACACCGCCGAATTGCCGCTCGCCGCGCCGCGGCTTCAAGTCGAGCGGCGCGCCGCTGAACTTGAACGTGAGCCCGCCCGGTTCACCGTGCCGGCTGGCGACGGTGCCGTTTTCGTCGCGCCACACGCGGACTCCGCGTTCTGCGGTGAACGCTTTGCCCGGATTCAACCGCAGCTTCTCGACGATGTGGAACTCGGTGGATGCGGACGCATCCGCGAGTTGCGTCCGCAACACCTGACGCTGCACGGCGACGTGAAGCCGGTCGAACCGCGGCCGACGGCGCGCGAGGAGCCAGCGTTGCGCGGCCGACATCACGAACTCCGCTTCCGCTTCCGTGATGTCCATCGCGCGCAGGGCCACGTTCACCACGGACGGCTGATACTTGCGCGCGAGGAGCGGCAGCAACTCGTGCCGGATCCGGTTGCGGAGAATGTCGGGGGAGCGGTTGCTCGCGTCCTCGCGGAAGCGGATGTGGTTGCGCCGCGCATGCGTCAGCAGATCGGCCTTTCGCACGTCCAGGAGCGGGCGGACGAGCCGGTTTCGTTCCCGCATTGGTGACGGTGAACTCCACTTCATTCCCCCCAACCCCTGCCCGCCCGCGCCCCGAAGCAGCCGGATGAGGAACAGCTCCGCCTGGTCGTCGGCGTGATGAGCGAGGGCGATGGCTGCGCAGCCGGACGACCTCGCTTCCCTCGCAAGGAAGACGTGGCGCACCTCGCGTGCCGCCATCTCCAGCGACAACTTGGACATGCGCTGGCGTGCCCGCACGTTTCTGCGGTCCGAGACAAATGGGAGCCCGCGCTCCGCCGCGGCGGCTTTCACAAACTTCTCATCGCCGTCGCTCGCGCGGCCGCGGAGCAGGTGGTTGAAATGGGCAACGGTCAGTTTCCACCCGTGCTTCGGTGCGAGGCGGTGCAGCACATCGAGCAGCACCATCGAGTCCACTCCACCGGACACGGCGACCAATACGGACTGTCCGTCGCGCAGCAGCTTGCGCGAGCCGAGGGTGCGCTCGACGTGAGTGACGAGGTTCATGCCAACGGCGGGACAATTTACGGCGCTTCACGACCGGTCGCGGCGCGACCGGTTCCACCTCTGCTCTCAGCGCGGCCGCGGGGCGCTCACGGCTTCTTCGGGAACGGCCTGCCGCCGGCCTCGGTCCACGCCTTCTCCACTTGCGCGGGAAACATCCCGCCGATGTAGCGGGCGATGCGGGCGTTCTTGCGGATGGCTTCCTTCACCGTGTCCACGGCGGCTTGCGCCTCCTCGGGCGACTTCTTTGCGTCCGCGAGTTTCTTCACCTCGGTGCGGAGCGCCATGAGAAAACTGATCTGGTCCTCAAGCACGTCCGCGCCGCCGACGGGGCCGTGGCCGGGGCAGATCTTTGTCGCGCCGAGTTTCTGCGCGGCCTGAAGGGTTTTGATCCACTCGCCGATGTTGCCGTCGCCGACGTAGTTCCACGGGCCGTTCACGCAGGCGTCGCCGGTGAAGAGTATCTTTTCCTTCGGCAGCCACGCGAATCCGTCGCCGTGCGTGTGCGCGACGCCGAAGTGCAGCAATTCGACGCGCCGCGTGCCGTCATCAAAGATGAGGTCCTTGCTGAACAGCACCGTGGGCGGTTTCAGCTTGCTGTCGGCGACGTCCTTGCGGCCTTTCGCGGCGTCCTCCCAGCGGCCGGGGCCTTTGCCGCCGAAATAATTCGTCTCGTAGCGCTTCATCTCGGTGATCACGCCCGTGTGCGCCACGGGAATCGCGCCATGCTCGTGCCACACTTGGTTCCCGTAGGCGTGGTCGCCGTGATGATGCGTGTCGAACGCGAAGCGGATCGGTTTGCCGCCGGCGGTTTCCTTGATTTTCGGGATGACTTCGAGCGCGCCGCTCGGGAAATTGCCGTCCACCACGAGCACATAGTCGGCAAACACGATCCAGCCGTTGTTGCAGTGGCCTTTGCGGCCGATGTCGCCCTCATGAAAGTAAACATCGGGCGCGACTTTCTGCACGACATTGACCTGCGCGGCTGCGGTAAGTGTGGACGCGGCGACGGTGGCGAGGAACACGGGAAGTTTCATGGCGGCATTGTCGGCAAACAACCCGCGCAGTCAAACGGGAAAGCCCGTGGCTCGACACTCCGTTGTCGAGTCGGGCGCGTTCGCCCGCGTCAGTTACCGACATTGGATCGTCGCGCCACTCTCGCCGTGAGCAACAAGTCCGCCCCGAGGCGCCGCGACTCGACCTCGAACAGTTGCAGAACTTCGGAGAGCTTCGCCGCGCCAACGCCCGCAACCGCCCGCCGGGCGTCGCGCCCGCCGAGGACCTTTGGCGCGTAGTAGAATGCGACGCGATGCGCATGGCCGCCCATCAGAAACGAGGCGTTCACCTCGCCGCCGCCCTCGACAAGCACGCTCGTGACGCCCTCGTCACCGAGTTTCCGCAGAACCCAACGAAGGTCGATACGTCCACTCCGGACGGGTGCGAGCCAGACGCGGGCGCGTTTCGCCAGCGCGGCCACCCGGCGGGCGGGCGCTTTGCGGCCGGCGACGATGATCGTTCCTGGCGCATACTCATCATTGAGGACTTTCACCGAAAGCGGCGTGCGGGCCCGTGTGTCGAGAATCACCCGGCGGCGCGGGATTGCCCTCAACTTTGAACTTCGAACTTTGAACCTTGAACGCCCGGCAGGCCGGAACGTCAGCGACGGGTCGTCCGCCCGCACGGTGTTGATGCCGACGAGAACGGCGTCGTTCGCGCGGCGCAGTTGCATCGCGTGGGCGCGCGCGATTGATCCGGTGATCCACTTGGATTCGCCGGCCGCGGTGGCGATTTTCCCATCGAGTGTCATTGCGGACTTCACCGTGACGAACGGCGTGCGATGCACGATCCAGTGGTTGAAGGATTCGTTGAGGCCCGCGGCTTCGCGCCCCAATACGCCCGAGGCGACCGCGATTCCCGCGCGGCGGAGCAGGCGCAAGCCGCGGCCGCGGTGCGCGGGATTCGGGTCGGTCGCAGCCGCGACGACGCGGCCAATCCGGGCGGCGATGATGGCCTCGGTGCACGGCGGCGTGCGGCCCTGCGTGCAGCAGGGTTCGAGCGTGACGTAAAGCGTCGCACCCCGCGCGGAATGGCCGCGACGCGAGGCATCGGCAAGCGCCTCGACCTCGGCGTGCGGTTCGCCGGCGCGCCGATGCCAGCCGCGGCCGAGAATGCGGCCGGACTTCACGAGCACGGCGCCCACGAGCGGGTTCGGCGAGGTGTCGCCGAGTGCGCGTCGCGCCAGGCGCAATGCCAGGCGCATGAACCGATCGTCTCGGGATTTTGGGTCGCTGGCCGCCGGCATGAACGTTCCGGGAGGTTGAGTGAATTCGACCTGCGAGTGAACGAGAAAAGGTTTCCGGGCATCGGTGTGATGCGCGGCATTTCCGAACAAACAGTTGCCCGGACGCGTCGCGTCGAGCATGCTGCATGCGATGGATGCGGGCGAAAAACGGGAGAGTGTCTGGCGCGAATGGCTGCGGCGCGACCGCGTGACATTCGCGCTCGCGCTGTCGCTCTCCCTGCATTGTTCGCTCTATGGAGGGTTCGTGCTCGCGCGGAAGTTCGGCATCGTGGACCTGCCGCTGCCGAGATGGGTGAGGCAAATCACGGAGTTGAAGTTCCTCATGCCGAGGCCGCCCACTCCGCAGGAGCGCGCGAAACTCCCCGTGCCCGCGAAGCCCGAACCGGAGCGCGAGGTGGTGCTTACGTTTGTGGACGTTGATCCGCGCCAGGCCGTCGAAGATCCCCCGCCCAACGCGAAGTTCATGTCCACGCACAGCACTCGCGCCGCGAATCCCGAGCCGAAGCGCGACACGAACGATCCCAACATTGAAGGCAAACAAAAGCTCCTGCCGAAAATTCTGGAGGCCGACCAGCCGCGCCCCGCGGCCACGCCGAAGCCGGAGGAACCCGCGCCGCCGCCCAAGCCGCAACCGCCCGAGCCCAAGGCCGCCCCGACACCGCCGCTGCCCGTCGCGCCGCCCAAGCCGCCGGAGCCAGTCGCTCCCGCACCACCCGCATCGAAGCCGCAGGTCGCCGAACTCAGACCCAGCCCGCAGCCGGTCCCTGCACCGGGCGATTTGCGTCCGATGAAGCCGCCGCCGGAACCGAAGTTCACCGAGGCGAAGTCCGGAGGGCCGCAGGATTTGCAGCCCGCGCCCGCCGCGCCGCGCGACAAGCCGCGACTGCTTTCACAGGTGCGGCCCGCAGAGCAGGGCCTCACGATTGCGGGCCAGCGGATGATTCAGGACGGCGGCGTGCGCCGCATCGGCGACGTCGGCCTCGATGTGCGCGGCTCGCTCTTCGGTGCGTATGACGCCGCATTGATCGCGTCCATCCAGCAAAGCTGGTTTCAGGCGATCGGTGACAAGGCGACGCCGCGCGGCAAGGTGATCATCCGGTTCAAGCTGCATCCCGACGGCCGGGTGAGCGACTTGAAGGTGGAGGACAGCACCGTGGGAGAATTCTTCGATTACTTCTGCCAGCGCGGGATTCTCGCGCCCGCGCCGTTTCCCAAGTGGCCGGCCGACATGCGCCGGCAGATCGAAGGGGACTACCGCGACGTGCGGTTCACGTTTTTCTACAACTAGTCGAACCGCGGGCTGGACACACCGGGCGGCCGCTCACCGCACTGTGATGAAGTCGTTGTGATTGAGCAGCGCGTGGACGAGGTCGGCGCGGGCTTTGGACTCCACTTGCGGATGCTTGCGCGACTCGAGCGCGGCGCGGAACTTTGCGAGACTCTCCAAACAGGCTTGTCGCTCATCGTCGGTGGGCTTGAGCGCGAGCACGGTTTCGAAGGCGACGCGGATGAACTCGTCCTCCGACGCGTCCGCACAGTCCTTCGCGAGCCGTTCGGCGAGCTTCGCGGCGGCGGTCGCCGAGAGCTTGCTGTTCGCGAGCGCGAGCGCCTGCTGCGGCAGGATGCTCTCGGCGCGGCGGTAGCATTCCTTCGTGTTCGCGTTGTCGAACATCTCGAGGAACTTGTTCAAGTCCTCCGGCGACTGCGTGAAGTAGAGGCTGCGCCGGAACGCAGTGTCCTCGACCTTCGGATTGAGGGTGGGCCCGCCCAACTTCGGGTCGAGCAAGCCCGCGAGGTGCAGCAGGCTGTCGCGCAGCGCGTGTGCGTCCATCCGTTGCGCGTTCATGCGCCACAAGAATCGATTCTCCGGGTCGGTCAGAAGGTTCCTTTGAACCGAAGGAAACGCAGTCAACGACGGCTTCGCTCTGTGCTTGTTTCCTTCGTTGCCTTCGTGTGTCGAAGCCATCCGATACGCCTCCGACAAGACCATCTTGCGGTGAAGGTGCTTGAGGCTCCAGCCGTGCTCCATGAAATCCACCGCGAGCCAGTCGAGCAAATCCTGGTGCGGCGGTGCAGGCGAACGGCGGCCGAAGTCGGTGAGATTCGCCACAAGCGGCTGGCCGAAGTGCCGCGTCCAGACGTGATTCACAAGCACGCGCGCGGTGAGGGGATTGCGCCGGTCGGTGATCCACTGCGCAAACGCGGTGCGTCGCCCGGTGCTTGTGGCGGGATACGGCAGCGCGCGGTGCGCCTCGGTTTCGTCGGGCCCTTCCTGCGCCTTGAGGGTTGCGCGGATGGAGGTGTAATTCGTGCCGGGCGCGGCGGCGAGTTTCTGCGCCTTTTCGAGCGCGTCCTTCGCGGCCTTCAGTTTTTGGGCGGGGTCGTCCTTCTTTTTCGCGGCGGCAGCAGTGGACGAGTCCGCTTCGGCTTTCGCGAGGTCGGCTTCGGCCAGGGCGAGTTTGAACCTGGCTTCGGTGCGCGCGGCTTTCTCGGAAAGTGCGACCGATGGGATGGAGGCGGCGCGAGGGTGGTCGGCTTCCCAGATGGCGCGGACCATCGCCGGGCGCAACTCTGCGGCGGCGAGCGCGAGTCCGGCGGCGCGCACGGCGGCTTCGCGGGCGGCCGGGGCGTTCGTTGCCTTGGCTTGCTCGACCGCGGCGCGGGCGTCGGCGATTTGTTTGTCGGCGGCGCGGAGGTGGTTCTCCAGGACGAACGGCCGGAGCGCGGGCTGGTGCGCGGTGGGCGGCAGCGCGACGGGCTTCGGCTCGAACTTCATGAACGCGAGCACGGCGGGCACCGCGGGCCGGATGACGGTGTTGGTGTCCGGGCGCTTTTCGTCGCCCTTGAGATGAATGAACGTCGGCCGGTCGATGTGCAGGTCGAACGCGCGCGGCAGGCCGCCCTTTTCGAGGTCGGTCTCGCCGGGCAGTTCGTCGAGGCGCGCGTGATACGGCTCGAAGATCGCGCGCATCGCGTAGTAATCGGTGTGCGTGAGCGGGTCGTATTTGTGGTCGTGGCATTTGACGCAGTTCATCGTGAGGCCGAGGAACGCCTTGCTCGTGTGCTCGACGACTTCATCGAGCCATGTCGTGCGGTTGAAGAGATAGTAGTTGCGCGCAAGGAAGCCCGTGGCGCGCAGCGTGCCGAGGTCGTCGGGCGCGAGTTCGTCGCCGGCAAGTTGGTCGAGGATGATCTGGTCGTAGCCCTTGCCGGCGTTGAGCGACTCGACGATCCAGTCGCGCCAGTGCCAGATGTGTTTCTGGCTGTAGCGAAGCTGCGCGCCGAGTCCCCACCAGTCGCTGTAGCGCCAGATGTCCATGAAGTGCCGCGCCCAGCGTTCGCCGTAGTGCGCGCTCGCGAGCAACCGTTCGACGACACGCTCGCGGGCCTGCGGCGAAGCATCCGCCTCAAACGCGCGCAATTCCGCAAGTGTCGGCGGCAGGCCGGTGAGGCCGAGTGTGACACGGCGCAGCCAGATGGATTTCTCCGCGGGTGGCGCGGCGGAGAGGCCGTGCTTGCGGCGGGTGGATTCGAGGAACGAGTCAACAGGGTTGCCGATTGCCGGTTGCCGATTGCCAATCTGGAGAAGCGCGACTTTCACCGGCGGCTTGAACGCCCAGTGGTCGCGCGGGTCGCGCTCCGGTTGTTCGTTCGCGGGAGCGGACGCGCCCCGTTTGATCCACGCGGTGATGGCGGCGATTTCCTCGGGCTTGAGCGCCTCGCCCTCGGGCGGCATGCGCTCGTCCTCGTGCTTCGCGGTGATCCGCCCGACGAGGCGGCTCTTCTCCGGGCTGCCCGCGGCGATGACCGGGCCGTTCTTGCCGCCCTTGCGGATGGACGCGGCGGTGTCGAGGCGCAACCCGGCCTGCTGCTTGAGGGCGCCGTGGCAGGCGTAGCAGCGCGCGGCGAGGACGGGCTTGACCTGTGCCCCGTAGTCGGCGCGGTCCGGCGACGCGGCTTCCGTGGAAAGCGCGGCGCAGGCGAGGAGGGCAGGGATCCGGTTCATTCGGAGTGCGGGTTGGACGGCATTCCCGCGAAGTTCATCAACGCGTCGGGTTCCGGGCGGCAAGCGGCAAGGCAAAAATGGAAACGCCCGTCGCGGGCGCGGCGGGCGTTACGAAGAAATCCGGGATGCGGCTAGGTGCCGTCTCCGATGGCCTCGACCGGGCAGCCTTCCTTGGCTTCCTTGCACTGGCGCTCCTCGTCCTCGCCCTCGGGTTGCTTGTAAACGTAGGAGTATCCGCCGTCGTCGCTGCGGGTGAAGTTGTTCGGCGCGGTCTCGCGGCACAGGTCGCAGTCGATGCACTGGTTGTCCACGAAAAAGCGGCCTTCCTTGTTCTCGGGATATCTGTTGGCGATGTCGGCCATAGAGCGTGGTTGTTCGAATTGCGGCGGCTGTTATGGAGTCGCGTCAGCGGGTTGGCAAGTCTCATTTGACGCCGGATGTTTCGCGCTCGAATCGGGCGCGCGCACCGCCGCCGCGATCCATGACGCGGATTGAACGAGGACACTTCGGCCAGGCGCTCCCACATCACGCGCTCCTCGTCCGTGACGGAGTTGGGCACCGGGATGTTGACGATCACGAAGTGGTCGCCTCTTTCGCCCGACTCGGTGGCAAGCCCGAGCTTGCGCAGGCGAAGGCGCTGGACGGCATGCGTGCCGGGTGCGATGCGCAGGTTCGCGCGCCGCTCGAGGGTCTTGATGGGGATGACCGCGCCGAGCACGGCCTTCCACGGGGTGATCTCCACCTGCGCCGAAAGGTCGGCGCCCTCGCCGGCGAAGGCCGCGTGTTTGAGAGGGTGGATGTGGATGAGCAAGTCGCCGGGGCCGGATATCCGCACGGTCTGTCCCTGTCGGCCGCCGGGCGGAATGTCCGCATCGTGTTCCAGCGCGCGTTTCATCACACCGGTCCCGCCGCAGGTTGTGCAGCCGGAGACGCGTCCGCCTGCGTCACGGCACCGAGGGCACGCCGTCTCATGCCGCAGCCGGATGTTGCGATGGCCGCCGTGGAGTGAATCCTCGGCCGTGCGCGTCACTTCGCGATCCCGGCCTGGCTGAGCAGAAACGCGTAATCGAGGGCGATCTCCTTGAGGTGGTCGTAACGGCCGGAGGAACCGCCGTGGCCGGCGTCCATGTTGATCTTGAGCAGCAGCGGGTTGGCGTCGGTCTTGAGGGTGCGGAGTTTGGCGACGTATTTGGCCGGCTCCCAATACATCACCTGGCTGTCGTTGAGCGACGTCTTCACGAGCATCGCAGGATACGCGGTGGCGCGCAGGTTCGAGTAGGGGCAGTAGGTGCGCAGGTAGTCGAACTCGGACTTCTTCTTCGGGTTGCCCCACTCCTCGAATTCCGTGATCGTGAGCGGCAGCGACTCGTCGAGCATGGTGTTGATGAGGTCCACGAACGGCACGTGCAGCACCGCGGCCTTGCAGAGGTCGGGCCGCGCGTTGAGCACGGCGCCCATGAGCAAGCCTCCCGCGCTGCCGCCCGTGATCATCAACCGGTCTCGCCGGGTGAACTTCTCCGCGACGAGAAAATCCGCGCACGCGATGTAGTCGGTGAACGTGTTCTTCTTGTTCATCATCCGGCCGTCGTCGTGCCACGGCTTGCCGAGTTCGCCGCCGCCGCGGATGTGCGCGATGGCGAAGATGAAGCCGCGATCCAGCAGGCTCAGCCGGGAGGAGGAGAAGCCCACGTCGTTCGGGATGCCGTAGGCGCCGTAGCCGTCGAGCAGCAGGGGCGCGGAACCGTCGCGGCGCGTGCCCTTGTGATAGACCACGGAGATGGGAACCTTCGTGCCATCGGGGGCGGCGGCGTGCAGTCGCTCGGTGCGGTAGTCGTCGGGGTTGAACGTGCCCGGCACTTCCTGGCGCTTGAGCAGGCTCGACGTGCGCCGGACGAGGTCGAGGTCGAACGTGCTGCGCGGGGTGCCGAGCGACTCGTAGGTGTAGCGCAGCGTCGCCGTGTCGAATTCCTCGTTCTCGGCGGGATACACGTCATACACCGGCTCGGGAAGTTCCACGCGCCAGTTGATCCCGGTCTTCAGCTCCGTCACGCGCAAGTGCGGCAGGCCGTCCTCGCGCTCGAGCAACACGGAGTGGTCCTTGAACAGGTCCACGCCCGCGATCATCACCTTCGGCCGGTGCGTGACCACGACTTGCCAGTTTTTCTGGGACGGGTCCTTTACGGGCGCCGTCGCCAGGTGGAAGTTCCGCCCGCCCTTGTTGGACCGGATGTAGAAAAGTTCGCCGTGATGGTCCACGTCGTATTCGTGGTCGGCCTCGCGCTTGGAAATGACCTTCCACTCGCCGCCGGGATCGTCCGCTCGCAAATAACGCACCTCGTCCGAAGTCTTGCTGCCCGAGCTGCAAAGAAGAAACGCCTTGCTGCGCGTGCGGCCCACGTCGATGTCGAACAACTCGTCCTTTTCCTCGAACACAAGCGGGTCCTTCCGGGCGCCGAGCTCGTGCCGGTGCAGGCGATACTGGCGCTTCGCATCGTCCTCGACGGTGTAGAACAGCGTCTTGTTGTCCGCCGCCCAGGTGACCGTGCCGACCTTCTCCGCGCGGTCCGCGAGCAGCCTGCCGGTGCGCAGGTCCTTCACGAAAAGCGTGTATTGGCGGAAGCCGGTGAAGTCGAGCGAGTAGGCGAGCAGATGGCCGTCGTCGCTCACGTCGCTCGCGCCGAGCGCGACGTAAGGCTTGCCCTTGCCGAGCTGGTTCAAGTCGAGCAGCACGACTTCCTTCGCGCCCGGCGCCGGACTCTTCCGGCAGAGGATGGGATACTGTTTGCCCTTCTCCGTGCGCGAGTAGTAGAGCCACCCGCCCATCCGGTGCGGCACCGACGAATCGGTTTCCTTGATGCGCGAGAGCATCTCCTTGTAGAGCGACGCCTGAAACTTCGCCGTCGGCTTGAGCACCGCGTCGGTGTAGGCGTTTTCCGAGCGGAGATGCGCGAGCACCGCGGCGTTGGTCTTCTCGCGCAGCCAGAAGTAATCATCCACCCGCCGTTCGCCGTGGAGTTTGACCTCGTGCGGCGCCTTCTTGGCGACAGGCGGCACGGGCGTTGGGGATTTCGAGGCGGCGCGGGCGTGGGATTTCACAAGATGTAGGCAGGCGAACGCGAGCAACACCGCGAGCGCCGAAGCCCGGCGCGAACGCCACCCACGCCCCGTCACGCTCGCAGGAGTAATCACGCGGCAACGAGTATCCCGTCGCGAAGGTCGAGTCACGACAAAAGGCTGTCGTCCCACCGTGCGCCCGCGCCGCTTGACGCTCCGCGCCCCGTGGGCGTAGTTTGCAGCCAACGAATCCTGCCTGATCATGGATGCCCATCAACGAGCCTTGCGCGAATTCTCCGGCCGCATCGTCCGCCTGCTCGCGTTCCGCACCGCGCTCCGCTGGGCCACGGTCTGGATGCTCGCGCTCGGAGTGCTGGTGCTGCTCGCACGCACGATGACGCGCCTGCCCGTGCACCAGCTCATGCTCGGGATGTTCGGCTTGGTGCCGATCATCGCGGCCGCAGTCTGGCTCGAGTCGCGGCGAAAGCCCGCGCTCTCCGCGGTGCGCGCCGAGCTTGACCGGCACAGTGGTTCCGGCGGGCTCATCATGGCTGCGGAGCAGGCGGATGTTTCGAGCTGGGCCGGCCGGATGCCCGAGGCGCGCCCGCCGGCGCTTCGCTGGCGCAGCGGCCGCGCGCTCAACCTCTTCGGCGTCTCCGCGCTGTTTCTCGCGCTCACGTTCATCATTCCCGACCGCTACACGGCGCTCGGCTTTCAGCGGCCGCTCGAGATCGGCAAGATCGTCGAGGAGCTTTCCGCCCAGATCGAGGCGCTCGAGGAGGAGAAGATTCTCAAGGAAGACAAGGCCGCCGATTTCAAGAGCGAGCTCAACAAGCTCGGCAAGGAAGCGCTCGGCAAGGACCCCGCCAAGACCTGGGAGGCGCTCGACCACTTGCAGCAATCCACGCAGGACCTCGCCAAGCAGGCCGCCGAGGAAGCCATCGCCAAGATGCAGTCGCTCGCGCAATCCGAGGCGCTCGCGAGCGCGATGAGCCAGCTTCCCGACAGCACGGCGGGCGAGGTGCTCACGAAGGCCGCGCAAGAACTCGCCTCGCTGCTCAACGCCGCCAAGCTCGATCAGGGCCTGCTCAACGCCTCGCTCCCGCCCGAACTCCTCGCATCCGCCAAGGACGGCAAGCTCTCCTCCGAACAGATGAAGGAGCTCATGAAGGCCATCGGCGCGAGCAAGGAAAAAATCGAGGCCATCCTCGCGAAGCTCGAAAACCTCCGGCTCATTGACGCCGAGCTGGTTGGCGTCTGCAAGAACGCCGGCCGTTCGCCGAATCCCGGCGCGCTCGCGGCGTTCCTCTCCGAGAACGGGTCCGACGCCATCGCGCTGGAGATTCTCATCGAGCTGCTCGGCAACGGCGGCGTGGACCGCGGCCGCGGGGACGCGCCGCTCACTTGGAAGGACCCGAGCGACGAGAACGACATCGGCTTCAAGGAGCAGACGCTGCCGCCCTCGCAGCTTTCGGCGATGAAGGACGCGCAGCTCGTCGGCATGAGCAAGGCCGCGCCCGAGGTGACCGGCGAAAAGGCCACCGCGCTGTCCGGCGCCCTGAACGCCGCGGCGGCCGGCGGCGGGAACGCGCGCGCGCAGGTCATCCTCCCCGCCCACAAGGGCGCGGTGAACCGCTTCTTCAAGCGCGACAACTGATCGCGCCCATCTCGAGCAGGGCGGAAAAGTCTGTATCCACAACGCTGTCTCCGGCCTGTAATCTCCATCCACTCAATCCATCACCCGCATGACCACCGCCGCCGTCCTCAAACCCGACGAACTCCAGCCCGCCGCCGAGTTGAGCGCGCGCATCCTCGCGCAGATGGATTCCATCCTGCTCGGCCGCGCGGAACTGCACCGCCTCGTGCTCATCGGCGTGCTCAGCCAGGGCCACGTGCTGCTCGAAGGTCTGCCCGGCCTCGGCAAGACCGCGCTCGTCCGCACCATCGGCCGCATCATGAAGCTCGATTTCCGGCGCGTTCAATTCACGCCCGACCTCATGCCCGGCGACATCCTCGGCACCCACATCCTCCAGGAAACCTCGCCCGGCCACCGCGAGATGGTCTTCCAGCCGGGACCCGTCTTCACCAACATCCTCCTCGCCGACGAGATCAACCGCGCCTCGCCCAAGACGCAATCCGCCCTGCTTGAGACGATGCAGGAGGCGACCGTGACGCTCCTCGGCACCACGCGCAAGCTGCCGCGGCCGTTCTTCGTGCTCGCGAGCCAGAACCCCATCGAGCTCGAAGGCACCTATCCGCTGCCCGAGGCGCAGCTCGACCGCTTCCTCTTCCGTCTGCTCGTCAACAACGTGGACGCCGGCGTGCTGCACCAGATCATCGCCGACCGGCGCCGCGGCGAACTGCCCGAGCCGACGTGGCAGCTCGAGCGCGACCAGCTCGAAAACCTCTTCCGCACGATGGACCGCATCTTCCTGCCCAAGCCCGTCGCGCAATACATCTCGCGCGTGGTTGCCGCCACGCATCGCGACGCCGCTGAGGCGACCGAGCTTGTGAACCGCTACGTCACCTACGGCGCCTCGCCGCGCGCCGCCATCGCCATCGCGGAGGCCGCGCGGGCGCACGCGCTCATCGCGGGGCGACCGACCGTGGGCTTCGAGGACGTGAAAGCCGTCGCGCAGCCCGTGATGAACCACCGCATCATCCTGAACTACCAGGCGCGCTTCGACCGCGTGGACACCACGGCCGTCGTGAACGACCTCGTCGGCAAACTCGACGAGACGGGCCTGAAACTCCCCGCCGACGTGAAGCTCGAAACCGCGGCGTGATGAACGGCGACCCGACCATGCGAAATGTGAAGGGCGGCGGGCGGAATCGAAGACCGCGCAGCCTGTTCGCGCTCCTCGTTGCCGTCGTTGCCGTCGGTTCCCCGGTTTTCGCCGCGGACCGGTTCGATGACATCTCCATCCAGCCGCAGGTTTTTTTCCAGGGCGACACGCACCACGGCTACGTCGAGCACCGCGTGCTCGTGGAGAATCATTCCCCCGACCGCTCGCGCACAGTCGGCATCGAGATGCCGAACCAGTCGCACAACTACGGCACGCGCCTCCAGCGGTTGAGCCGGTCGGTGACCGTCGGCCCGAACTCCGCGCTCACCATCTCGCTGTGGCAGCCGCCCGTGCCGATTTACGGGAACAACCTCATGACAGTTTCTGTGGATGGCCGGCGCCGCGGCACGGTGACGCTGCCCGCGGGCCTCCGCCACCGCGCGGGATTCGCCGGTTCCGGCGGCGTTCACGCGGGGACGTTTCTCGTGAGCCGCAGCCTCAACAGCGACGACCTCGACAAACTGCTCAAGGGCGAGAGCGCGACCTCGGCGCCTTTGAGGACCGGCCCCTACTCCGCGCACATGGCCACCGGCCATCCGAACGCAGGCCGGGGCGCCGGCATGGCTCCGAACGCGTGGTCTCCGGAATTGAGTGGCGGCACCGGCGCGGAGTGGTTCGAGGCGGATTTCTCGCCCGCGCGCGCGGCGACGCGAGTCCGGCTTTACACGCGCAGCCAGCCGCCCAACGTGGCGACGATGGTCCTGCTCGACGCCTCGAAGGCCGAGCTCGCGCGATTCACGGGAACGAACATGCCGCCGGTCATGAACATGACCTACGGCGGCTATCCCGCGTGGGAATTCGGGCCGTTCACCAACACGAACGCCATCGCCACGGTGCGCGTGGAATTCACGCCGGGAATCTCGCCCATGAGCTTGACGCTCGACGCCGTCGAACTGCACGACGGCCGGGCAGGTGTGTTTGCCACCGGCGCGCGCGCGAGCAGCACCTACAACGTCCGCTACGGCGGCGGCCGCTCGGCGTCGCCGGCCGAGCTTTCCCCCACCGTGCTGCGCGCCGAGATGGAGGCCAACGCGTGGCGCGACCACTGGCTCGCGTTCACGCCGTTCGAGGCGATCCTCGTGATGCGCGCCGACTTCATGGCCATGCCGCCCGGCACGCAGGCCGCATTGTGGAACTGGGTCAATGCCGGCGGCAGCCTCGTCGTCTTCGGCGACATTCCGATTCCCGCGCCGTGGAATGCGAACGTGTCCCATCCACACCCGGGCTCCAGCGATGCGAGGTCCGGCACGCGGCTGTTTCATGTCGGTTTCGGACAGTGCGTGCTGTTCGCAAGCGCCGCCACCGCGTCACTCAGCCCGCTGCAGGTCCGCTTCCTGCGCGACCTCGGCCGGAGTTCCGGCAGCGCGTGGCCGCAAACCGCAGACATGAACGCGGCCAACGCGGCTTTCCCCGTCATCGCCGACCTGCAGATTCCCGTGCGCGGTCTCGTGGCAATCATGCTGCTCTTCATCCTCGTGGTCGGGCCGCTGAATCTGTTCGTGCTCGCGCGCACCAACCGCCGCATCTGGGCGCTGTGGACCATCCCGGCCATCTCGGCCGTGACGTGCCTGCTGGTTTTCGGCTGGTCGCTGCTCAGCGAGGGCATCACACCGCACGCGCGCATCGAGGGCGTGACGCTGCTCGACCAGCACTCGCACCGCGCGACGACGCTCGGCGCGACCGCCTTCTACGCGCCGCTCACGCCGGGCGACGGGCTGCGCTTCAGCTACGACACCGAGGCCACGCCCGTGGGTTTCGCCGGGGAATTGCGTGGCTACGGCCCGCGGCAGGACGGCTCACCGGTCGAGGTGGAACTCACGCAGGTGCAGCACTTCCGCCGCGGCTGGGTGACGGCGCGCGTGCCCGCGCACTTCCAATTGCGCAAGTCCGAGACCCGCCGCGAACGTGTGCAACTCGAGCGCACCGGGGGCAACCTCGCCGTCGTCAACGGACTCGGCGCGAACATCGAGACGCTGTGGTTCGCCGACACGAACGGCGTCATCCGCAAGGCGCAGAACATCGTCGCCGGCCAGAAAGTGGCGCTCGAACCGCCGGACTTGAACCACCGCGTCACCGCGCCGGCCACCGGGCTGCACGAGTTCTTCAAGTCTGCGACGTGGGATGCCACCCGGCCCCCGATGGTTTCCGACTCGCCCTCGTGTCTGCGGCCCAACACTTACATCGCGATCCTGGCCGACGCGCCGTTTCTCGAGAACGCGCTCGGTGGGAAAACTGCCGTGCGGACCAGGTCGCTCGTCTACGGCGTGCTCTCACCGGAGGATGTAAAGTGAAAGTCCAGGTCCAGGCCCTCCACAAGCGCTTCGCCCGCACGGTCGCGGTGGACACGATTTCCTTTTCGTTCGATTCCGGCCACGTCTTCGGCTTCGTCGGTCCCAACGGCGCGGGCAAGACCACCACGATGCGCGTCATCGCCACGCTCGAGGAACCCACCAGCGGCGACGTGCTCATCAACGGCGTCTCCGTGCGCGAGGAACCCGAATACGCGCGCCGCACCGTCGGCTACGTGCCCGACTCGCTCCCCGCGCACGCCGACGTGACGGTGCACGAGTATCTCGACTTCTTCGCGCGCGCCTACGGGCTTCGCGGCAGCGCGCGCGGCGACGCGGTCCGCGCCGTCGAGGAATTCACCGGCGTCACGACCATCCTCGACAAGCAGATCAAGGCGCTGTCCAAGGGCATGAAGCAGCGCGTCACGCTTGGCCGCGCGCTCATCCCGAATCCGGACGTGCTCATCCTCGATGAGCCCGCGGCGGGACTCGACCCGCGCGCGCGCGTGGAACTGCGCGAGTTGCTCATCCTGCTCGCGCAGCAGAAGAAGGCCATCCTCATCAGCTCGCACATCCTCACGGAGCTCACCGAGATCTGCAACGGCGTGGTCATCATCGAGCGCGGCAAGATCCTCGAGACCGGCACGATTGACGACGTGCTCAAGAAGAGCACGCCGCACCGCGCGCTGTGCGTCCGCGTGCTCGACCGGCAGCACGACCTGTTGAAGGAACTGTTGCAGACGCCGAACGTCGTCGGCGCGCGCGAGGTGAACGGCGAGGTTTACTTCGAGCTCGAGGGCGAGGAGGCGCGTTCGAGCGAACTGCTCGGCGGTCTCGTGGCGAAGGGGTTCAAAGTCGCCGAGTTCCGGCAGACCAAGGCGAACCTGGAGGACATTTTCATGAATGTGACGAAGGGAGGCGTTCAGTGAGGATGGCCGCACTCGCCAGACTGCGCGCGTGGGAACTCAACCCCGTCGTCGTGAAAGAACTCCGGCAAGCTGTCCGGAGCTGGGCCGTGACCGGCATGCTGCTGCTGTTCCTCGCGGTGCTGTTCTTCACGATGCTCGGAATGCTCGTCGGCTACAGCGTCATGGCGGGTGGCTCGCTCGCAGGTGTGAGCGGGGGCCGGCAGGCGCTCGGGCGCGACATCGTGCAGGTGTTCCTGCCGATCCTCACGTTCATGAGCCTGCTGTTCATCCCGCTTTATGTCGCGGTGCGGCTCGCGGCGGAGCGGTCCGAGCACAACGTGGACCTGCTCTACATCACCACGCTCAGCCCCGCGCGGATCATCCGCGGCAAGCTGATGTGCGGCATTTACCTGACGGTGCTGTTCTTCAGCGTGTGCATGCCCTTCCTCGTGTTTACGAACCTTCTGCGCGGCGTGGACCTGCCCACCATTTTCATCGCGCTCTCGGCCGTGTTCCTTGCGGACGTGCTCGCCATTCAAGCGGCCATCTTCCTGGCGTGCCTGCCCGCGACGAGGGGATTCAAGATTCTCATCGCGCTGCCGGTGATCGGATTCGGGATCAGTTGCGTCGTCGGGCTCACGGGCATGTCGTTCTTCATGCTTCAAAGCGGCGTGGGCAGCCGGCTTGGGTCGTGGTCGTTTTGGGGCGACGCGCTGACGGCCGTGCTGCTCGGCGGGCTTACGTTCGGCCTGCTGCACGTGGCTTCCATCGCGATGATCTCGCCGGCGTCCTCCAACCGCACGATGCCCGTCCGCGTTTACATCACCGCCTCGTGGTTCATCGGCGGCGCGACCGCGCTCGGGTGGTTCATCGTGAAGGGCTGGATCGATCCCATCGAGGCGTGGATGGCCATCACGATGGTGTTCGTGGTGCTGATGCTCCTGCTCGGCGTCTCGGAAGGCGATGAACGCAGCGTGCGCGTGGCGCGGGCGATTCCCACCCACCCGGCGCGGCGCTGGATCGCGTTTTTCTTCTACAACGGTTCCGCGGGCGGCCTGGCATGGGCGACGCTGCTCGGCGCGGTGACGCTCGGGTTCATGTGGCTGCTGAGCGAGTGGTTCAACGACCGGTCAATCACGCCCGCGACCGTGGTCATGCCGCTCGACTTTCTCCAGAGCTCCACCGCGGTGTTTGCCTACACGCTGGCTTACTGCCTCGCGGGGCTGTTCCTGCACCGGCGCTTCTTCCCTCAACGCGGTCCGATGATGGCGGGCCTGCTCGCGATGCTGGTGCCCGCGCTGTGGGCGGTGCTGCCCAACCTCGCGCTGTTCTTCATGAACAAGCTCACGTGGGACACACTCCAACAGCGGCAACTCGGCAGCGTGTTCAATGTGTTCGCGCTCAAGGACACCGCCCACCTCAGCCACCACCTCGCGTTCAGCCTGTGCTTCGCCCTGCTGATGGCGGCCGTCAACGTGCCGTGGTTTCTCAAGCAAGTCCGCGCTTTCAAAACCTACGTCCGCCCGGAGAACCCCGCGCCGCCGCCCCTGCCGGTGAAGTAAGCGCACCCGACCCATGGAAACCGCGGCCCGTGACCATCTCCAAGCCGGCGAAGCCCTCGGCCTGCGCTACGCGCTCGCCCTGCCGCAAAGCGCGCTCGCCGGACAATCCGGCAGCCGCATCGGCCGCCGCGCCGGCACTTCGATCGATTTCCAGGACTACCGGGAGTATCAGCCCGGCGACGACTTGCGCAGCATCGACTGGAACGTCTTCGCCCGGAGCGACCGGCTCACGATCAAGCTCTTCCGCGAGGAGGTGAACCCGCACCTCGACCTCGTGCTCGACGGCTCGCGCTCCATGCGGCTCGACGGCTCGGAAAAATCCACCGCGCTCCTGCGCCTCGCCGCCGCGCTCGCGATGGCCGCCGAAAACGCGCAATGCACGCACGCCGCGTGGCTCGCGGGCGACGGCTTCCAGCGCGTGGCCAACGACGCGCTGCGCCCGTCGGCGTGGGATGGCTTCGCCTTCGAGAGCAGGCGCAACATCGAGGAATCGTTCGCCATCCTGCCGCCCCGGCTTCGCCGGCTCGGCATCCGCGTGCTCGTGAGCGACCTGCTCTGGCCGGGAAACCCGTTGTCGGTGTTGCGCCGGCTCGCGGACTCGGCGGCCGAAGTGTTCGTCATCCAGTTGCTCGCGCGCGCCGACTCGGAACCTCCCGAACACGGCAACATCCACCTTGTGGACAGCGAGACGGGCGAGGGCCTCGACCTCTTCGTGGACGCCGCGGTCGCGGGCGAATACCGCGACAACCTCGCGCGCCACCAGGAGGCGTGGCACGACGCCTGCCGCCAGTGCGGCGCGCGCCTCGTGCCCGTGGCCGACGACGATTTCGAAGGCGCCCTCGCGGCCCTCGAGCAAGCCGGTGTGCTCCTGCCCGCATGAAAGTGGACTTCGGAATGCGAACCACGGAATTGCCGCCACGCCGAAGCGGCCCGGCGCCTCATGTCACATGCAGCCGCAACCGCGCGGCGCTCCGGCTGCTCGCCCTCCGCCCTTCCCGATGCTGCCCCTCCTGACTTATCCGCTCGCGCTCCTCGCCGCCGCGGCGCTGCCAACGCTGGCGGCGATTTACATCCTGCGGAACAAGTTCCGCCGGCGCCAGGTGTCGTCGCTCCTGCTCTGGCAGTTTCAGATGCAATCGCGCGAAGGCGGCGCAAAAGTCCAGCGGCTGCAACTCCCGCTTGTGTTCTTCCTCGAATTGCTCGCGCTCACGCTGCTGGTGTGCGCCGCGACCGGCCCGCGCTGGCAGCTGCCGCAAACCACGCGGCCGCTCGTGATCGTGCTCGACGACTCGCTCTCGATGCTCGCAGGCCGCGGCAACGACACCGCGCGCGCCCGCGCCGTCGCCGCCGTCAACTCGCTCCTCAAGGGGCGCAAGTTCCTTTCGATCCGCCTCGTGCTGGCCGGCCCGAAACCCCGCGTGCTCGGCGCGCCCGTCACCAACCCGCGCGAACTCCCGGCGCTCCTCGCGCAATGGCGCTGCCAGGCGCCCACGGCCTCGCTCGACGCCGCCATCGGGCTCGCCTCCGACCTCGGCGGGCCGCAGGCCGACTTGCTTGTGCTGACCGATCACGCGCCGCCGCAGACGGAGTTTTCCGGCGGACGCCTCCAATGGTGGGGCTTCGGCGCGCCGGAGCCGAACCTCGCGTTCATCAACGCGACCCGCACCGCGCACGGCGACAACGACCGCTGCCTGCTCGAAGTCGGCAGCTATTCGAAATCGCCGTCCGCCGCGGAATTGCGCGTGATGTCCGGCTCCAACCTGCTGCACCGCTCCGAGCTGAACTTCGAGCCCAACGGCCGCCAGCGCGTCATCCTCCAGCTTCCCGCGGCGACCGGGCCCATCGAGGCGGTGCTGCCCGCGGACTCGCTCGCCGCCGACAACCGCGTGGTGCTGCTTCCGCCGCCGCGCAAGCGCGTGCGCGTGCAGGTTTCGATCGAGGAGGAACCGCTCCGCGCGCTCATCCAGCGGACGCTTGACGCCACCGGGCTCCGCTCCACGGTGACGGCGCAGCCCGAACTCGTCATCCACACCGGCCGCGCCGCGCCCGCGGGCACGAACGTGTGGGGACTGCGCTTCGTCGCCGGCACGAATGTCACCGCGTTCACCGGGCCGTTCGTGCTCGATGCGGGTCACCCGCTCACGCGCGGCCTCGAACTCGAGGGCGTGCTGTGGTCCGCCGAATCCGCCACGAACCCGCCCGGCGCGCTGCCCGTCATCACCGCCGGCAACACGCCGCTGTTGCTCGCGCAAACGGACGCGCTCGGCCGGCAGCAGGTCGCGCTGTTCCACTCGCCCGCACAGTCCACGCTGATCAACACGCCGAACTGGCCCGTGTTGTTCCACAACCTGCTCGCGTGGCGGTCGCGCGAAACCCCGGGCCTCACGGAGCACAACTTCCGCCTCGGCAGCGACGTGCCGTTCCGCTCGCCGGGCGGACCGGTGAAACTGCTGCGCGCGGACGGCTCGGCGAAGGAAGTGGCGCAACCCGGCGCGAACCTGCTGGTCGAGCCCGAGACCACCGGCTTGCATGCGGTCGTCGCGGGCGGCGCGACGAACCAGTTCGCGGTGAACTTTCTCTCGCCCGAGGAATCCGACCTCGGTCGCGCCGCCGCGCCGCGCCTCGGGCAGTGGGAGCGGCCCGGCGACATGCGCCTCGAATACAGCACCGTCGTGTGGCTCTTCCTGCTCGGCACCCTCGTCGTGCTCGCCGCGCACCTCGTTCTCGTGACCCAAAGCAAAGGCCGCGTGTGACCGCAGCCAACCTGAAACTTGAAACCTTGAACTCGGAAATCTTGCAGTGCTGATCCTCGCCCAACCCATCTGGCTGGTGCTGCTCATCCCGCTCGGGGTGCTGCTGGCCATGTGGCCGTTGCCAACGCGGCTCCTGCGCGCGCTGCGCATGGCCGCGCTTGCGCTGGTCGTGCTCGCGCTTTGCCAGCCCGCGATCAAGCTGCCCGATCGTTCCGGCACGGTCGTGATCGTGGCCGACCGCAGCGAGTCCATGCCGCCGGATGCGCTCGCGGCCGAGAAAGAAGCCGTGGACCTCATCCAGAAGGCGATGGGCCCGCGCGACCAGCTCGCGGTCGTTTCGTTCGGCCAGTCCGCCGTCGTCGAGCGGCCTCCGCAGCGCGGGGAATTTGCGGGCTTCAACGCGCAAGCCGGCCCCGAGGCGTCGAACCTCGGCGACGCGCTCGAGACTGCGCTCGCGCTCATCCCGCCGGACGCGGGCGGCCGCGTGCTCGTGCTCTCCGACGGCAAATGGACCGGTCGCGATCCCGGCGCGGCGACGGCGCGCGCGACCGGGCGCGGCATCGCCGTGGATCATCGCCACCTCGCGCGACCGGGCGTGAACGACCTCGCGATCGCGGGCTTCCAGACGCCCGACTCGGTGCTGCCCGGCCAGGGTTATCTGATGACGGCCTGGGTGCAGTCCCCGATCGAGCAGGAGGTGGAATTCCAGCTCAACCGCGGCGCGACGGTCATCGCATCGGGCCGGCGCGCCGTGCCCGCGGGGCTTTCGCGCCTGCTCTTCCGCGACCGGGCGACCCAGCCGGGCACGACGCCATATCAGTTGAACGTGAAAGCCGCGGCCGCCGACCCGGTGCCGGAGAACAACACCGCCCGCGCGCTCGTCGGCGTGAAGGGCCCGCGCTCGATTCTCGCCGTGTCGAACAACGGCGAGAATTCCGGCCTCGTGAAGTTGCTGCGCGCGGGCGGCGTGGACCTCGCGGCCAAACGCCCGTCCGAGTGCCGCTGGTCGCTCGAGGAGCTTTCGAGATACTCCGCCGTCCTCGTCGAGAACGTGATGGCCGGCCACCTCGGCGGCGCGGGCATGGAGACCATCGCCGCGTGGGTCGAGACGACCGGCAGCGGGTTGATGATGACCGGCGGCAAGAAGAGCTACGCGCCCGGCGGTTACTTCGGCTCGCCGTTCGAGCGCATCCTGCCTGTCTCGATGGAAATGCGCCGCGAGCATCGCAAGCTCTCGCTCGCCATCGTCGTCGCGCTCGACCGCTCCGGCTCGATGCAGGCGCCCGTCGGCAACGGCAAGCGGAAGATCGACCTCGCCAACATCGGCACGGTCCAGGTGCTCGACATGCTTGGGCCGGGCGACGAACTCGGTGTCCTCGCCGTGGATTCCTCGCCACACATCATCGTGGACATCGCCACGGCCGACCGCGTGAAATCCGATCGCGGGAAGATCCTCTCGATTGATTCGCAGGGCGGCGGCATCTTCATCTACGAGGCGCTCGTCGGCGCGTCGCAGATGATCCTCAAGGCCAGGTCCGAGACGCGGCACATCATCCTCTTCGCCGATGCCGCGGACTCCGAGGAACCAGGACGCTACCAGGAACTCCTCGCCAAATGCCGCGAGGCCGGCATCACCGTCAGCGTCATCGGCCTCGGCACGGAGCAGGACGTGGACGCGCAGTTGCTCATCGACATCGCCCGGCTCGGCGAGGGGAACATCTACTTCACCGACCAGCCCACGGAGATTCCGCGCATCTTCGCGCAGGACACGTTCACCGTCGCGCGCAGCACGTTCGTCGAGCAGGAGACGCCCGTGAAGACCACGGCGGGCTTCGGCTCGCTCGGCGGGCTCGGCGACTGGAAGGTGCCCGCGGTCGGCGGCTACAACCTTTGCTACATCCGGCCCGAGGCCAACCTCGCGATCCTCAGCGAGGACGAATACGCCGCGCCCGTCATCGCCGCGTGGCAGGCCGGCAGCGGCCGCGTGCTCGCCTTCACCGGCGAGGCGGACGGACCATTCGCCGGACCGCTCGCGCAATGGGGAACCGTCGGTGACTTCTACGCGACGCAAATCCGCTGGACCGCCGGCGAGCAACCGCAACTCCCCGACAACATGCTGCTCACTCAGGAAGTCCGCGACGGTGTTTGCTACGTGCAACTGCACCTCGACCCCGAGCGCAAGTCCGAGCCGTTCGCTGCCGCGCCGAAGGTGACCGCGCTTCACGGCATCCCCGGCCAGCCCCCGGCGCGGATGCAACTGCCGCTCGCATGGAAATCCGCCGACCTGCTCGAAGCGGTCGTGCCCATCCGCGGGCGCGAGACCGTGCTCAACACCGTGCAGATTCCCGGCCTGAACCCGGTCACGCTGGCGCCGGTGTGCCTGGCGTATTCGCCCGAGTTTGCGCCGACGCCCGCGGACCGCGGCAAGGTCACGCTTGAGCGACTCTCCGCCGCGACCGGCGGCGAGGCGCGCGTCGAGCTTCCCTCGATTTGGAAAACACTGCCCGTTCGCCCGCGGTTGGTGGACCTCGCGCTGTGGCTGGTGCTCGCCGCGCTGCTGGTCTTCCTCGCCGAAGTGCTCGAACGGCGAACCGGCCTCGTCGCGCGTCTCGGAAGAAGGCGTCCGGTCGCCGCGAAAGCGGAGGAAGAGGAACCCGCGCAAACGCCTGCGTCGAGACCGTCTTCCGTGTTCGAGACGTTCAAGCGCCGCAAGCGCGCCCCGATTTCGCCCATGCTCGCGCCGCGACCGGCATCGAAGCCGGCTTCCCAAGCGGCGGGAACTTCGGCGACCTCCGAACCGCCAGAGACCCCCGCATCCGACGCGTCCAACTTTGACGCGATGCGCGAGGCGCGCCGCCGCGCTTCGGAGCGACGAGGCAGGGCGGGCGATTGAGCCCTCAGCCGGTTTGACCCGCGGCAAACCGCTTCCCCGGCCACGGGAGTTTGAGTAGCTTCGCCCCGATGTCGCTGGTGGAACAGGTCACGCAACTCGCGAAGCAGGCGAAGGCCGCGTCGCGTGAACTGGCGCGCCTCACGACGGCGGAGAAGAACGAGTGCCTCGTGGCGATGGCGGATGGCCTGGAAAACGAGCAGGCCGACATTCTCGCCGCCAATTTGCTCGACATGCACGGCGGCGCGCGTGCCGGACTCCCGGAAGCCATGCTCGACCGCTTGCGGCTCGACGGGAAGCGCATCCGCGCGATGGCGAATGGACTGCGCGAAGTCGCCGCGCTTCCCGACCCGGTCGGGCGCGTGCTCGACGAGCGCGTGCGGCCGAACGGGCTGAGGTTGCGGAAAATCTCCACACCCATCGGCGTGGTCGTGATCATCTACGAGTCGCGCCCGAATGTGACCGCGGACGCGGCGAGCCTTTGCCTCAAGTCCGGCAACGCCACCATCCTCCGCGGTGGCAGGGAGTCGCTGAATTCCAACCGGGCCCTCGGCGGCATCATGGTCGAGGCGGCGCAGCGCGCGGTCGGGAACTTCCCCGCGCACGCGATCCAGGTCGTGCCCACCGCGGAGCGCGACGCCATTCCCGCGCTGCTTTCGCTGACGCAATACGTGGACCTTTGCATGCCGCGCGGCGGCGAGGGGCTCATCCGCGCCGTGGCGGAGTGCAGCAGGGTGCCGGTCATCAAACATTACAAGGGCGTCTGCCACGTGTTTGTGGAACGCGACGCCGACCTCGACATGGCCGGGGCGATCGTGCTCAACGCCAAGTGCCAGCGCCCCGCGGTCTGCAATGCGATGGAGACGTTGCTGGTGGACCGGCCGGTCGCCGGGAGATTCCTGTCGCAAATCGCTCCGAAGCTCGCGGACAAGAAGGTCGAGTTGCGGGCTGACGCTGATTCGCTGGACGTGTGTCGATCGGCCATCGGCCATCGGCCATCGGCCATCAGGGCCGCGACCGAACAAGACTGGTTCACGGAATACAACGACCTCGTGCTGAACGTGCGCGTGGTGGACGGCGTGGAGGCGGCGATGGAGCACATCGCGCACTACGGCTCGGCGCACTCGGACAGCATCGTGACGGGCAACGAGGCGACGGCCCGGCGCTTCCTGGCGGAGGTGGACTCGGCGGCGGTGTATTGGAACGCGAGCACGCGGTTCACCGATGGCGGCGAGTTTGGGATGGGGGCGGAAATCGGCATCAGCACCGACAAGGTCGGCGCGCGCGGACCGATGGGACTTGAGGAGTTGACGACCTACAAGTGGCTCGGCATCGGCACGGGGCAGATCCGGAGCTGAGCCTTCGCGGCGCGCGGGGCTCAGCTCGCGTATCCGTTCGCGCGAAACCACCCGACCGCGTCCTTGAGGGCATCGCGCGGCGGTGTCTGCGGCAGGCCGAGTTCGCGAACGGCCTTCGAGGGGTTGAAGAACATCTTGTAGCGCGCCATGCGGACACCGGCGAGCGGGGCCTTGGGCGGCCTGCCGGTGAACGTTGAAACCACCTCGTCCACGTGCGCCGCGGCGAGGGCGACTGTGTAAGGTATCCGCATCCGCGGGGCGCGAACACCGGTGAGTTCCTCAAGTGCGGCGAACGCCTGCTTCATCGTCCAGTTGCCGTCGGCGCTGCCGAGGATGTATCGCTCTCCCACGCGCCCGCGTTCGGCAGCGAGGATGTGGCCGGTGGCGACGTCGCGCACGTGGACCCAGTTGAGCCCGGTGTCGAGATACGCGGGCATCGCGTGGTTGAGAAAGTCCACGATGACCTTGCCGGTGGGCGTGGGCTTGACGTCGCGCGGGCCGACGGGCGCGCTCGGGTTCACGATGACCACGGGCAGGCCTTTGGAGGCGAGGCCACGGGCGACGACTTCGGCTCGCCACTTGGAGAGCTTGTAGGGGTTCCGCATTTGCGCCTCGTCCACGGGCGTGGATTCGTCGGTCGGCGTGACGGTGCCGTCCACTTCACGCGGCAATCCGATGCAACCGACGGTGCTGGTGTAAACGATGCGCGCGCAATTCGCGTCGCCCGCGGCCAACAGAACGGCGCGCGTGCCGTCGACGTTGGCGTGGAACATCGGCGCGTAGTCGGGCAGCCAGAGGTGGTAGCTCGCGGCGACGTGGAAGCACCAGTCGCAGCCGCGCATGGCTTTCGCGAGAGCGGCGCGGTCGGTGAGCGGCGCGTCCACGCGCTCGAAGTCCGCGCCCCGCAAGCCGCGCAAGTCGCTCGTGGCGCGCGCGAGGGCGCGGACGCGATGCCCGCGCGCGAGGAGTTCGTGGACGAGGTTTGCGCCGATGAAGCCCGTGGCGCCGGTAACGAAGCAGTTCATCCGGTGCGGTGGGCCGCGCCGATCGGAAGATGGGCGCTCCTATCCAAGGTTCATCCCGAGCAGGAACTCGATGTTGCTCTTGGTTTTCTTGAGCTTGCCGAGCAGCAGTTCCATCGCCTCGACGGGCGGCACGCCGGTGAGGGCGCGGCGGAGGAGGACGACCTTGGCGTATTCCTGGGGGTGGTAGAGCAGCTCTTCCTTGCGAGTGCCGGAGAGTTCGACGTTGATCGACGGGAAGATGCGCCGGTCCACGAGGTGGCGGTCGAGGTGAACCTCCATGTTGCCGGTGCCCTTGAACTCTTCGAAAATCACTTCGTCCATCCGCGAGCCGGTGTCGATGAGCGCCGTGGCCATGATGGTGAGCGAGCCGCCTTCCTCGATGTTGCGCGCCGCGCCGAAGAACCGCTTGGGCTTGTGCAGCGCGTTGGCATCCACGCCGCCGGAAAGGATCTTGCCCGAGTGCGGCTGCACGGTGTTGTAGGCGCGGGCGAGGCGGGTGATGGAGTCGAGGAGGATGACGACGTCCTTCTTGTGCTCGACCATGCGGCGGGCCTTTTCGATGACCATCTCGGCGACCTGCACGTGGCGCTCGGGGGGCTCGTCGAAGGTCGAGGCGATCACCTCGGCGGGCTTGCACGAGCGCTCCATGTCGGTGACTTCCTCGGGGCGCTCGTCGATGAGCAGGATGATGAGGTAAGCCTCCGGGTTGTTCTTGATGAGCGCGTTGGCGAGTTTTTGCAGCAGCACGGTCTTGCCGGTGCGCGGCGGGGCGACGATGACGCCGCGCGATCCCTTGCCGATGGGGCAGACGAGGTCGAGCACGCGCGTCGAGAGTTCATCGGGGGTCGTCTCGAGGATGAACCGCTTGTTCGGAAAGAGCGGCGTGAGGTTGTCGAAGTGCGTCTTCTCCTTCGCGATGTCCGGGTCGATGTGGTTGACGGACTCCACCTTGAGCAATGCGAAAAACTTCTCCTTCTCCTTCGGCGGGCGGATGTGGCCGGCGATGAGGTCGCCCGTCTGCAAGTCGAACCGCCGGATTTGCGACGGCGAGACGTAGATATCCTCGGGACACGGCAGGTAGTTGAAGGCCTGCGAGCGCAGGAAGCCGAAGCCCTCGGGCAGAATCTCGAGCACGCCTTCCGCGAAGAGTCCGCCGGAGCGCTCGGCATTCTTCTTGAGGATGGCGAAGATGACCTCCTGCTTGCGCATCGTGCCGAAGTTCTCGATGCCCATCTCCTTGGCCCGCTTGTTCAACTCGGACACCGGCATGGCCTGAAGTTCGGAGATGTGAAGGGCCGGTCCGGTGGGGTCGGGCGTCTTGTCGCTGTTGGCGCCGCCATTCGAATCGGCGGCCGGTTCGGGTTGCGACGGGCGGTGCTTCGCCTGCTGCGGGCGCGCGGGCCGGGCGGGCGCTTCCTCGGTGGAAGGCCCCGGCGGTTCGACGGGCGGGAACATCGGCTCGGCGCCAGTCGGGACTGGTGCTTCGGACGTGGAAGGGTCGCCTTCAGGAGGCAGGCCTTCGCCGGACTTGGGTTTCTTCGGTTTGGCTACGCGTGGCATAATATGACAGTCAATGAGAACGACGGCAGGGCAAAGCAGCCGGAGCTTGCGTGGTGAACGGCGAATTGGACGGCCAATCGCGGTGATTGTTCAAGCCGAAGCTGTGTCCTGCCGGGGATTTTTTCCGCTCGGGAACTGGTCGGAAGCGGTTATCAGGCGGTCAGTGCGCGGACACGCTGAAGAAGCAGCCGGACGGTGTCAATGACTTTGATGGGGGCTCCCGGGCGACCTTGACGCGCTCCCGCGACCTTACGGCGCGAGGAAGAGCCTCTTCGTCCTCGGATCGTAGCCTAGTCGCTGCCCCGGCGGGGCCTTGGGGAGTGCCGGCATCATCGGCCACTTGTTGAGTTGTTCGAGCGATTGCGGGTAGTCGGAAATGGACTGGTTCACCATCGCGAGCCGCCTGTTATAGGCTGCCAACACCGCCGGCGTGGCGAGTTCTCCGCCTTTCAAGTTCGCGCCCGCGTTCGGGTCGATATCCGCTCCAGATTTGAGTTCGTTGACGCCGGAGGCCGGAGCTTCTGAAACGTCCGGCCGACTCGTAACCGGTGCGGGGACGGACGGTGCCGCTGCACCACTGGGAGTGACTGGCGCAGCCGGAGTCGCTGCCGCGGGTGGCGGTGCAGGCTTGGCCACAACGGGCGGACTGGTGGATGGCGGCGGAGTCTTTGTGCAGGCAACCAGCCCGAGGCACGCTGACAGCAGCACGCACGACAACGCGCTGACGTTGAAGCGCGTCCGCTCCCGGAATGGGGAAAAATCCACGGCTCGGGCGCGTGGCTGGTTTTGAATGTGTGCCATGGATCGGTTCACGGGAAGGCCGGGTCGGCAGCGGCCCGGTTGTAGGCGTTGGTGTAGGAAAGCAGGTCCGCGTGCCCGTCCGCGAATCCGATGTTCGCCTTGAGCTTGGAGTGGCACACTCCAAAGTAGTTTCCGTAGGTCCACCCGCCGTCTTCGATCCACGGTCCGCCTGTATTGCCGGCGTAGTTGATGGTGACGGTGGACGCGTTTTGGTTGACATCGATGACCTGGGTCACCGGGACGCGGAACTCCGTGACGCCGTGATCGTAGTCGGTCCGTTCCTCGACCATCATGAACTTGCCGTCGGGCCGGACCACGGAGGTCAGGCGCGCGGGCACTCTGGTGGATAACTGTCCCGCCGCGTCGTAGCGGAAGTCGGAACCCATGCCGTTCGCGCTGTATCCGTTCAGGGAGTAGCTGAAGCGATAGGGAGGACGGGCGGCGTTGTAGTGGGGGCGCGTCGCCCACCTGCGGTCGGTCGGACACCGGAGAATCAAGTTCCCATTGGTGCGTGAGCCCGCCTGTAAACCGCCGATAAAGGCGGCGATGCGGCTCTTCTCGAGCGGGCGCGGTGGATTGGCCGTGGTATTCTGGTTTGGACCGACGCCGGGGTCGGCCGGGCTGCCGTTCTGATACCAAATCCAGTCCTCCCACGCGTTGCCGCGGGCATTCTGCGAGGCGTAGGCCGGGAAAACCTCATCGAAGTCACCGCAATACATGATCATGCCCGTGGTGAGCTGCTTCATGTTGCTGAGACACTTGGTCTGGTGTCCTTTGGCTTTCGCGCTGGCCAGAGCAGGGAGGAGCATGCCGGCGAGAATCGCGATGATCGCGATGACGACAAGTAGTTCGATGAGCGTAAAGCCGACTTCCGGCTTGCGCGAGGGGCCGATGGCGTGGGTGGTGGTCGCGATCATATTCAATGTCATCGTGAATCTGCCAACAGGGCGGCGCGCTATGCGCGAGGACTCACGCGAGTGAGAGTCGCGCGATCGGCCAGTCAGTCCAGATAAATCTTCGCGGTCCGATAATCCATGGCCTTCAAATCGGGCTTGTAAACGAGCCGCTTGCCAGGAGGTGGAGTGGGCAGGGGGGGCAGTGCCCGGCGTTGCCTCAAGTCCGCCAGATCGCTGGGGATGTCGCTCACCCGGTGGCAATACTCGAACAGGGCCTTGTTGTAGGCTTCGATCTCGCCCGGGGTCGCGATTCGACTTCCCGAAACCGCCGGCGCGGGTTCTGTCGAAGGGGTTGGCTGCGCCGCCGGCGCGACGGGGGGCTGCGGCGGAGGCGGTGCGGCAGACGGCGGAGGATTGATTTGGACCGGCGCTGCTGGAGCCGGCGTTTCCCGATTGCATGCCGATGCCAATAAGCAGACGGCGGCAAGCACTTGGAGTCCGGTTTTCGTATCCATGGCGCAATGATCCGATTTCAATTCCGCGCGACAGCGAACGTGTCGTTGAAGGCATTCGTGTAGTTCAGCGTATCGCAGTGACCGTCCGCGAAGCCCGTGTTTGCCTTGAGCGCATGACGCACCGTGAAGGGATCGTTGCTCCCCACCCAGCGCCCGTCGGATATCCATTCGGACTGCGGGCCAGTCAACGGATAGATGCCGCGGCCGTCCTCCGGGCCACCTCGCTCCTCGGCGACCATGAACTTGATTTCGGGCCTCGTGACATTGATCAAACGGTTGATGACGATCGAGGTGCGGTTGAGATTGATGCCGGTCGCCATCCCTTGGCCCGCTGTGAAATCCATCCGTGCGTTGAGGGCGAAGCTGTATCGGAACGGCATGCGCGTGGCCACTTGAGGGTTCGGCCGCTTGTCCCATTCCAAGTCAGCGGGGCAACGAAGCACGCTCACATTGGTCCGGGCAGCCATGGTCAGGCCGCCGATGTAGGGGGCGATCTGGCTCTTGGAAATGTCCCGTGGAGTGCCCGTGATCGCGTTGGGCGGAATCGGCGTGTTTTGCCAGTGAATCCAATCCTCGGGCTGCGCGCCGTTGGCGTTCTGGGACGCGCCGCTCGGGAAAGCGTCGTCGAAATCGCCGACATACATCAGGAAGCCGGTCGTGAGCTGCTTGCAGTTGTTGAGACACTTGGATTGCTGGGCCTTCCCCTTCGCCTTCGCCAGCGCCGGAAGCAGCAAGCCGGCGAGGATCGCGATGATGGCAATGACGACGAGGAGTTCGATCAGGGTGAAGCCTTTCCCGCCGCGGTGGGTTCGGGAGGAATGCACGGGAGTTGTGGAGGAGGTCGTCATCGTTGTTGAGGCCTGGAGACACGCCGTGCGCGATGGTTTGCTGCTGGCACAGGCGGCCTCATGAAACAAACTGGGTGAAAAAACAATGTGCCGTCGCCCGGTTGGTGTCAAGCGTCGGTGCGGCGCAAGCTCAATTCCTTTGAACGGCAGGGAGCGCTTTGGCATAACTCCGCGCCATGCATGACTTTCATTGCGTCGGCGGCCGGTTGTTCTGCGAGCGGGTGAGCGTCGAGTCACTCGCCCAGAAGTTCGGCACGCCGCTCTTCATCTACTCGCAGCACACGCTCGAGGATCATTTCGGCAAGCTCGACCGCGCCCTCGCGCCGCTCGACCACCTCGTCTGCTACGCGATGAAGGCCAACTCCAACGCCGCCGTCATGCGCACCCTCGCCGACCTCGGCGGCGGGTTCGATGTGGTCAGCGACGGCGAACTCCGCCGCGTCCTCGCCGCGGGCGGCGACCCGCGAAAGTGCGTGTTCGCGGGCGTCGGCAAGACGGAGGCCGAGATCGAGTTCGCGCTGCGCAAGGGCATTTATTCCTTGAATGTCGAGTCCGAGCCCGAGCTCTCGCGCATCAATCGCGTCGCCGCGCGGCTCAAGACGATCGCGCCTGTTGCCGTTCGTGTGAACCCCGACGTGGACGCGGGCACGCACGCCAAGATCACCACCGGCACTTACGAGAACAAGTTCGGCATCGCGTTCGAGCAGGTTGAGGGCGTTTACGCGCGTGCCGCGAAGCTCAAGAATCTCCGGTTGCGCGGCATCCAAATGCACATCGGATCGCAGCTCACGAGCGTGTCGCCGTTCGAGGCGGCCGTGAAGAAAGTCCTGCCCCTCGTGCAGAAGCTCGCCGCGCGGCATCGTTTCGAGTTCTTCAGCATCGGCGGCGGGCTCGGCATCATTTACAAGCCGGCGCTCGCCAGCGGTCCCGGCGCGTGGTGGGGGACGGCCGCGGCGAAGAACATACTCACGCCCGCGGCCTACGCGGCGCGGCTCGTCCCGCTGCTCAAGCCGCTCGGCCTGCGCATCCTCGTCGAACCCGGCCGCTTCATCGTCGGCAACGCCGGCGCGCTCGTCACCCGCGTCGAATACGTGAAGCGCACCGGCAGGAAGACCTTCGTCATTGTGGACGCCGCGATGAATGACCTCATCCGCCCGGCGTTTTACGATTCGTTCCACGAGATCGTCCCGGTGCGGCAGAAGCGCGGGGCGCTCGTCTCCTCCGACGTGGTCGGGCCCATCTGCGAGTCGGGGGATTACTTCGCGAAGGACCGGCCGCTCCAGCGCGTCGCCGAGGGCGACCACCTCGCGCTGCTGAGCACCGGCGCTTACGGCTCCGTGATGGGCTCGAACTACAACACGCGCCCGCTCGCGGCGGAAGTGCTCGTCAACGGCCGCAACGCCGCCCTCGTCCGCGCGCGACAACGCACCGGGGACATCTGGGCCAACGAGCGTTTCGCCCCGTGGCAGAAATGACGGCCGTGCCCGCGACTTCCCTCACTTCCGACTGGCTCGCGTCCGGCCGAGTCCTGCGAGAACCGCCCGGCGCCGGGCGCGGCTACTGGGCCGGCGCGCCCGGCGTCTGCTACGCGCCGGATGAAAACGCCTGGTATCTCACGTATCGCCTGCGCCGACCCCGCGGGGTGCAACCCGACCGCGGCGGCGAGGCTCGCATCGCGCGCTCCACCGACCTCGTGCATTGGCACGACGTGTGGTCCGTCACGAAGGACAGGTTCAACACCGCCTCCATCGAACGCTGTTGCCTGCACAAGGACGCCGACGGCTTGTGGCGTTACTTCGTGAGCTTCGTCGATCCCGCGGACGGCCGCTGGTGCGTCGAAGCGTTGCGCGCACCGCGGCTCGACGCGCTCGACCCCGCGAAGTCGCGCCGGGTGTTCACCGCGTCGCCGTTCGGCCTCGAGGGCGTGAAGGACCCGTGGCTCTTCGAGAAGGACGGCGTGTTCCACCTGTTCCTCAGCGTCGCGGTGCCCACGGCGCGCACCCACGCCGGATCGCACTCCACGCTCGACATCTTCAACACCGGCGAATGCGTCAGCGCCACCGCGCTCGCGACGTCGCGCGACCTTGAGCGGTGGGACTGGCGCGGCGTCGTGCTGAAGCCCGGCGCGACCGGTTGGGACAGTTATTGCCAGCGCATCAACAGCGTCGTTTCCAGCGGCGGACGGTGGCTTGCGTTCTACGATGGCAGCGCGAGCGAATCAGAGAACTACGAGGAGCGCACGGGCCTCGCCGCTTCAACAGACCTGCTGCACTGGACACCGCTCACGCCGGGTGGCCCCGCGTTCACCAGCCCGCACGCGTCCGGTTCGCTGCGCTATCTCAGCGCCGTGACCGTGGGCGACCGGGCGCATCTGTTCTACGAGTGCGCCCGCGCGGACGGCGCGCACGAGTTGCGCTTCGCGATGTGCGACGCCTCGTCGCTGGCGTTGAAGGAGTGAGCAGGCAGCTTCGCCTCACCACTGATGGAATCGCTGCCCGACTACTTGCGCGTGTCGCGTGAATCGCTCGGTCACGGCGCGCCTGTAAAGGTTTGCGTGCTCGGCGACATGGCGTCCATCGCGCGCGACCTCGCCGATGCGATGAAGGCGGAGATTTTGGAAGCCCGCTCGCAAGGCCGCGCGGCGACGCTCATCGTGCCGGTCGGCCCGGTGGACCACTGGCCCCTGCTCGCCAGGTCCATCAACGACGAGCGCATTGATTGTCGCGAGACGGTTTTCGTGCAGATGGACGAATACCTCACCGACTCCGATGTGTGGGTCGACGAGTCGCATCCGCTGAGCTTCCGCGGCTACTTGAAGCGCGCGTTCTACGATCTGCTCGATCCCGCACTCGCGCCGCTGCCGGAGAACCGCGTCTGCCCCGACCCGCGCGACTGCGGCGCGGTGCAGCGGCTCATTGACGCGCGCGGCGGCGTGGACGCGACTTTCGGCGGCATCGGCATCAACGGGCACATCGCATTCAATGAACCGCCTGAGCCGGGCGAAACTTCGACCGTTGAGCAATGCGCCGCGCTGCCCACGCGCGTGCTGGGGCTCTCGCGCGAGACTCGCACCATCAACGCGAATACCGTCGGCGGCAGCATCGAGGTCATCCCGCGCCGCGCGGTGACGGTGGGCATGAAGGAAATCCTCGCGTCGCGCCGCGTGCGGCTCTACTGCAACCGCCCGTGGCAGAGCGCGGTCGTCCGTCGCGTGTTGCACGGACCGGTCGCGCCCGGGTGTCCCGCGTCGCTCATCCGACTGCACGCGGACGCGAGCATCACGGTGGCGGATTTCGTGGCGGCGTTGCCCGACATCCGGCTGCGATGACGCGGCTCAGTCCGGCAACGGCGCGCCCTTCGTCTCCGGCAGGAACTTCAACACCACGAGCCCCAACAGGAACGTCAGCGCGAGCAGCGTGACCGCGAGCCGCAGGTCCATTCCGGGAAGCCCCTTGAGCCAGCCGGCGAACACGAGCGCGCCCGCCGACAGGATGCGCCCGCCGTTGAAGCAGAAGCCCGTGCCCGTCGCGCGCAGATGCGTCGGAAACAACTCGGGAAAGTAAATCGCGTAGCCCGCGTGGATGCTGAGCGTGAGGAAGCCATACACCGGCAGCAACAGCAGCAGCGCCTCGTAGCTTTGCGGCAGCCAGCACACCACCGGCACGATGCACAGCGCAAGCACGTGCATGAGCGCGAATGCCCGCTTGCGCCCGAGCCGCGCCGCAAGCGGGCCGAAGAACAGCAGCCCGAGTCCGCCGCCCGTCGCCTGCACGTAGCCGTAGGCGACCTTGGCTTTTTCCGCGGCGACCTTCGCGTCCGTGCCGTGGCGGAGGAGAAACTCGCGCGCCAGATCCTGTCCCGCGATGACCACTCCCCAAAACGTGCTGAGCCCGACCGCCGCGAGCAGCAAGCCGAGCAGGGCGCGGCCACGCCAGCGCGGGTCGCCGAGGAGTTCGCCGAGGCTGCCGCGATTCACCGGCTCGCCGCGCGCGGATTTCTCGGCGAGTGCAGTCCAGCGCTCGGGTTCCTTCACGCTCGCGCGCACCCACAGCACGAGCAGCGCGGGCAGGATGCCGATGAGATACGCGTGCCGCCACTCGGCGCCGACCCACAAGCCCGCCCACGCGGCCATCCACGTGCCGAGAATGCTCGTCGAGTGGAAGATCGCCGACGCGTGTGTTCGCGCGTGCTGTGGAAACACCTCGGCCACGAGCGCCGCGGCCACCGACCATTCGCCGCCGACGCCCATCGCCACGAGGAACCGCAGCACGGCCACCTGCCACAGCGAGTCCGCGAAATACGTGAGCCCGCTGAACACCGAATACATCAGGATGGTCACGACCATCGTCGGCCGCCGGCCCCAGCGGTCCGCGAGCGAGCCGAAGAGAATGCCGCCGAGCGTCCCGCCCGCGAGGAACACGCCGAGGAAAAAATCCCCGTAGCGTTTGATGTCCGCCTCCGTCGCGCCCGGGCCGAGAATGTCCGCGAGCATCTGCTGGCGCGTGATGTTGAAAATCTGCCCTTCGAAGGTGTCGAAGACCCAGCCCGCCGACGCGATCGCAAGCACAAGCCACTGGTAGCGCGAGACGCCTTGATACCATCGCGATGGAGGGGCCGGCGCGGGGTTGTTCATGAGGATGCGCGATGCTGGCGCGAACAGGCCGGCGCGGGCAAGGCGAATGACCCGCGGGTGGCTCCCAAAGGCACCGCGACTCGCGACACTTTATTCTTCCGGGGCGCGGGGCGCATTCCTACGCTGCGGCCCAATCGCGATGCCCGCGCCACCTCCACCGCTACCCGAGGGTCCGCCTCCACTGCCGGAGGTGGCGTCGAACGCGGCGCGTTTTCACGCGCTGGACAGCTTGCGCGCGGCCGCGATGCTCCTGGGCGTATACCTGCACGCGGCCATTTCGTTCATGACGCTGAACATTCCCGACTGGGCGGCGCAGGATGTGAAGCGGCATCCCGTCTTCGATCTTTCCGTCGGCGTCATCCACGGCTTCCGCATGCAGTTGTTCTTTTTGATCGCGGGATTCTTCGGCCACATGCTCCTCGAACGGCTCGGGCGCGACGCTTTCATCGCGCACCGCGCGAAACGCATCGGTCTGCCCTTCGTGCTGGGGCTCGTGACGATTTCTCCGCTGGTCGGTCTCGCGTGGTCCATGGACAAGGGCTGGCTCGCGAAGTTCTTCGCCGGGGGATTCATCATCTCGGTGTTCATCCCCTGGCACCTGTGGTTCTTGTATTACCTCTGCATCGTCTACGCGGCGGCGGCGGGACTCGGCGCGCTCCTGGCGAAGCCGGGCGCGCGGGAATTCGCAACGTCGCTCGACCGCGCCTTTGGTGCGGTCGCGGGGAAGTTGTGGACTCCGTTCCTGCTCGCCGTGCCCGCGTTTCTGCTGCTCCTCACGTCGCGCCAATGGGGCGAGATCGAGCCGATGCCGGGCGTGTCGCTTCTGCCGAGTCCGCGCGCGCTGGTGTATTACGGGATGTTCTTCGGCTTCGGGTGGTTTCTTCACCGGCACGTGGAATTGCTCGACGCCATCAAGAGGCAGGCATGGATTTGTGCCGTGCTTGCGATTCCGTTCTGGCTGATGCACGCCGGGGCGCTCGTCGCGCAGGGGACCGCGCCCAAGCTGCTGCACCCCGCGCTCAAGGCGCAGGCGTGCCTGGGCTCGGCGCTTTATGCGTGGCTCGCGACATTTGGCGTGATGGGGTTGTTCCTGCGCTTTGCGGATGTGTCGCGGCCGTGGATTCGCTACCTGTCGGACTCGGCCTACTGGGTTTACCTCGCGCACCTGCCGGTGGTCGTGATGCTGCAGGTGCTGGTGTCGAAGTGGCAGATGAATGTATTCGCGAAGTTCGCGCTGCTGATGACCATCGCGCTCGCGGTGCTTTACGGAAGCTACCACTGGTGCGTCCGCTACACGGTCGTGGGGACGTTGCTCAACGGCCCGCGATCGCGCGACTGCACACCCACCCAATCATGATCCACGTCATCGCCACGATTGAACTCAACCCGGGCAGGCGCGGGGAATTCCTCGCTGAACTGCGGGCGCTCGTGCCGACGGTGCTTGCCGAACCGGGCTGCATCGCATACGGCCCGGCACTGGACGTTGCGACGAACGCCCCGGCGCAGGGAGGCGCGCGCGCCGATGTGGTCTCGATCGTCGGGCGATGGGCGGACCTTCCCGCGCTCGAAGGCGTTCGGGGACGCGATGCAGACCTTCAACGGAGCACTCCGGCGCGGCGAGCCGCTTCGATGGACTTCTCGGGCGTTTCGTGCAGCACCGCCTGCCAGCCGCGCGTTTGCGCCGTCTCAATGTTCTCCGGCCGGTCGTCGAGGTAGAACAACCCGCCCCCGCGCAATGTCGTGACGCCTTCGACCGCCTCGTAGAGCCGCGGGTCGGGCTTCATCGCGCCGTGCTCGTAGGAGAGCACGAGCGCATTGAACTGGTGCATGAATGGAAACCGCGCGCGAAGGTGTCGCACGGCGAGTTCGTTCGTGTTCGAGAACGCAAACGTCGGCACGCCCTGTGAGACGAGCCGCTCCAGGAGCGCGACCATCGGCGCGATCGGCGTGAAGATGTCCGCGAACACCCCGGCGAACTCGTCCAGGGTCCCTCGAAACCCGCTCCGCGACTGCACCTCGGCGAAGAACTCCCGCGTCGTCATCGCTCCGGACTCGTAGCGGTGCAACAAGCTCGACTGATCGAGCAGCGCGCGCAATTCGCCGCCCGACATGTCGCTCCGTGCCGAGAGCGCCCGCGCCATGATGCCGTAGTCAAAGTCGACGAGGACCTTGCCGAGATCGAAAATGGCGGCGCGCGCGCGGAGCATCGACACGCGCGACGGAACACAAAGCGCGGCCCGGCGGCAAGCCTGAGATCGACGGGAACGACTCCGTAATTTTCCTTCCAACGATTTCCCGGATTGGCTACAAGACGCTCGTGAACCCGGAAGAGCAACAGGGAGCTGGGGAGTCGACGGAAGCCGCCGCAGGCGCGGCGACCGACGTCGCGGCCGCGACGGGCCCCGGTTTCAAAATCTGGGCGGTGGACGATGTCGTCTACGGCCCGGTCGATTTGCCGACCCTCGTCGAATGGATCGCGGACGAGCGCGTGCTCGCCGACACGTGGATCTTCTCCGAGAAAGCCGACAGCTGGCACAAGGCCAGCGCGCTCCCGGACACCAAGGGCCGCTTTCAGGGCGGCGGTTCGCCGGCCTCCGCGCCGGCACAGGCCAGCCCGCTCATTGCCGGCATCAAGCCCGGCCATCTTCGCCGCGTGAAGATTCTCTCCGACATGACCGACCAGCAAATCGGCCGGTTCGCGCAGTTCATGGAAGTCGTCCAGGCCGCGCAATTCCGCGAGATCGTCAAGAAGGGCGAACCCGGCGACTCCATGTTTCTCATGCTCGACGGCGAGGCGCGCGTGCGCACGTTTGTCGGCGGCAAGGAGAAAATCCTCGCGACGCTGCGCGTCGGCGAGTTTTTCGGGGACATGGCGCTCTTCGACCACGGCCCCCGCGCCGCGGATGTCGTGGCCAACCTCAACTGCACCCTGCTCAAGATTTCCGCTGACTCGCTCATGCGCCTCACGACAGAGGCTCCCGAGCTCGCCACGCCGTTCCTGGTGGCGATTTGCCGCACGCTCACCTCACGCATCCGCGCAGACAACAAGCGCTTCACCGACATGATAGCCATGAGCGCGGCCTCGGGACGGGGCGGCTGATTCGCGACGCGGCGGTGGAAGAAGTGGTGCGCAAGGCGGGGCTCGAACCCACAACCTTCGGCTCCGGAGGCCGACGCTCTATCCAATTGAGCTACTCGCGCGAACGCGCGGAAGATGTCCCACGTCTCCGGCACTGGCAAGCAGTTTGGCCGTGTGGGCACCCCGCGGGGTTCACGCCGACCCCGAGATTGATTTCAAATCCGCGCGCACCTGCTCGTAAGTCGTGCTGAACGCCGCCACGGCCGGGTCCGGCTCGACGCCCCGCGATTTGCACGCCGCGCGATAACAGCCCGGCCACCAGTTGCGATGCTGCGTGAGGCCCTTCTCGCGCCAGCCCGACCAGTTCATCAGCACCTTGGACCAGCAGTCGTCGCCGTATTTCACGGCCGTCTTCGGGTCGGTGAATTCCGGCAGATACCAGTCCCGGCCGATGCGCGCGTGCAGCACCTCGTCCGCCCAGTCGTAATCCTGGAACAGCGCGGACAGGCCGTTGCCCGATGCGAGGCCGACCTCCCACTCGAAGCGCTTGCCGTTGCGCGGCATGAGGCCCTGTTCGATGAAGTAGAGGACGGCGTGCCGCTCGAGCGGCGTGAGCTGCGTGTTGAGGCCGAGCGACCACGTGAAATTCACCATCACCTCGCGCGGCCAGTCCACGCCCGCCTGCACGAAGCCCACCTCGCCCATCATCGCGTGGCGCGCCTCGTCCCAGAGCTGCCGCGTCATGTCGCGGTAATACCCCCACGGCTTGCCGCGCGTCTCGGTGATGATGCTCGCCATCATCTCCGGCACGTCAATTTCGCGGAGCCGCTTGTAAAACATCATCAGCGTCTTGGGCTCCGCGGGCATGGACTGGTCGTAGAGGAACACCTCCGCGTTCACGCCCATGTTGTAGGGGTCGGGGAAGCGCCCGTCGCGGCGCGGCGTGCCGTCGTAGCGGAACGGCTTGGCGGAATGCACGCGCGCGGGAAGCGTGATTGCTTCGCCAGGGCGGGACGCGGCAACGCACGCCTCGAGCACGGCAAGCCACGGCGCGAGCGCAGCGCGGCTCGGCGCGTCCACAAGGCACGGCACGGCCTTCGCGCCGAAGTCGAGCATGTCGCCCACCTCGAGCAGGGCGAAGCGGCACACGCGCACACTCGGCGCGTCCACAAGCGGGTTCGTGGCCGCGATGTGCGATTCGAGCCCGGCCTTCAGCGCGGGCAGCGCCTGCTCATAAAGGCCGAGCAGCAGTTCTCCCGTTGTTGGCGCCGCGAGGATTTCGTCGCAGAGGATTTCCAGTGCGGCGTGCGGCACCTCCTCGAGCCCGTAAGGCGGCTCGCGCATCTCGGTCACGCGCTTGCGCAACGCGGCGGTGTGCTCGGCGCAGTAGTGCGCGTGCAGGCTGAAGGCGCTCTTGAGCTCGTAGACGGGCTCCGCCGTGATGCGCGCCGTGAACACCTGGTGCAACCGGCGGAACAGATAGTGCAGGCGCTTGAGCTGCGCGACACACGCTTCGACGGACAGGCCGGGCTTCATCGCTTCGGCCATCGTGCACAACCCGCCGAGCGCGGGCAGGCCGTGGAGCGGTTTGTAATCGGCGGCGTGGGATGGCGGCGCGGCGGTCGGGTTCATGGGCTTGAAATGCTCCGCGAAGACTACCACCCGCGCGGACCGGACACGAACCGATTTCCGGCCGAAACACCGGCCCGCGATGGGCCCGCAGCCATCAAGCTGCGCGCACTACCAGTCCAGCCGAAGAAGACGCACAAGGTCCGTGCCCGCGACACGTCCATCCCAAAACCCTGCGAGATAAGCCGCCGCCCCGGGCGCGGGACAATTACAAAGTCCGCGCGGGCGCGCGCCTTGCGCGGAGCTTCGCGCTCTGGTAGCACTGCCGCATGCACGTCGCCGAGAGGCCCCCGGCCGGAGAGCCGCCGTCGGAGAAGGCGTTGTGGGTGTCGGCGGTGAAGTGGGTGCTGATCGTGCTCATCCTCGTGACGGCGATGGTGCTCCTCTTCAAGTCCTGCCGGGGACCTGTGGACATGGTGGATGCCGCGACGAAGGGCGGCGCGGAAATGGTGAACCAGGCCGGCAAGGCCGGCGCGGAGGTCATCCGCGAGGCGGGCAAACAACTCGCCACCGTTGCCGCCGCGTTCAAACAGGGGACCATCACGCGGACCTTTGAAAGCCATCGCACGTCGGTGAATCCACAACTCCGCCTGCAAGTCGCGGAACTCAAGGAGACGGAGGTCTTCACGCAGCGCAGCTCGGCGAGAACGGGCTTCGGGCTGATCCCGCTGCCGGATGTGTTCGTCGAGGCGCGCGCGCCGGTCGAGTGCACCTACTACCTCGATCTCGCGGGCGAGTGGCGCTTCGAGCTCGTGAACGGACTCGTGCGCGTGACCGCGCCGGCCATCCGGCACAACACTCCCGCCGTGGACGCGTCGCGCATCACCTACGAGGTCCGCAAGGGCAGCGTGATCCGCGACCACGCGAACGCGATGGACGAGTTGAAGAAATCCATCAGCGGCCTCGCGCAGGAACGCGCGGGCGAGAACATCCAGCTCGTGCGCGAGACGTGCCGGAGGCAGGCGTGCGAGTTCGTGGAGACGTGGCTCGCAAAGAACTTCGCGGACGGCGCGAAGCAGCACGTGAAGGTGATCTTCGCGGACGAAGCCGGCGCCGTGGTGCTGCCGGGCGCAAAGTTCTGACCGGCGAACCCGGGGACGCCGCCGCTCAGCCGTAGATGCCGAGCGGCTTGAGCCCGTGGTCCGGGAAAATCCGGGACAGCGCCGCGCCCGCGCCATGCCGCGCGAGGATGGGCGCGAGCACGTCGCGGTAATTTGTGGTCACGGGCAGGTCGCCGGGGCCTTCGAGAACGTCATCGGTCAGGCCGGGCCACGTGCCATAAACGCGGCCACCCTTCACACCGCCGCCCGCGAGGAACATCACGCTGCCGCGCCCGTGATCGGTGCCGAGCGCGGAGTTTTCGAAAAACCGCCGGCCAAACTCGGTCATCACCACGACCGAGACGGTCTCAAGCATCACACCGAGGTCGCGCATGAAGGCCGAGAGCCCGCGCGAGAGCTGCATCATCCGCGGGTCCATGACGAACCCCTGCTGGAAGTGCGAGTCCCACCCGTCGAGGTCGAGCGTGGCGGCCTCGAGGCCGACGCGCGCCTTGACGAGCTGGGCGATCTGCTGCAAGCCGCGGCTGTAATCGCCCGTCTCGTATTCGGCGCCGTGCGCGGGCGAATAGGGCGTCTTTCGAAGGGCCTCGATTTTTCGCAGCGCCCCAAGCGTGTCGCGTCCCGCGGCGGCGAGCGCGTCCTGCCCGCCTTCGTAGAGTTTCTCGAGGCCGAGTCGAAACTTCCGCGCGTCGCGGCCGAAAGAAAAATCCGCGAGCGACCGGAGCACAGTCACGCTCGGCGCGCCGCGGAGGCTTTCCGGGAGCTGCTGCCCGAGCGCGATCGCGGAGAGCGCGCCGTCCGCGGCGGGCGTCTTGCAACGGAGAAAACGCCCGAGCCATCCGCCCGCCACGATGCCGCCGTGCTCCATCAAGTCCTGCGCCTCGAAGTGCGACCGCGTGGAATCCTCGGAGCCCGCGGCGTGGACGATCCCAAGCTGGCCGGAGTCAAAACCGGGCTTGAGTTCCTTGAGCAGCGGATGGAGCGCGAAAAACCCGTCGAGCCTGAGCGCGCCGGATTCCTTGAGCGCGATGCGCGGGCGGGCCTTGTGATAGCCGGCGTCCTGCACGGGCGCGACCATGTTCAAGCCGTCCGCGCCGCCGCGCAGGAAGATGATCACCAGCGTGCGGAGTTCGTCGCGGTTGCCGGAGATGTGGGCTTGGAGTTTCGCGCGCATCGTGTCAGCAGCGCTGGAAGCCGGGCGAGGCGAGCAGGAGCGCGACGCCCTCGCCGCTCTCGTGATAGCTCGCGGATTCGGCGGGCGTCGGCTTGCGCCCGAGCAGGTGGGCCATCACGCCGTCGTCACCGCCGAAGGCTTCGCGCAGCGTGTCGAGGTTCACTTTCGTTTTCGCAACGTGGTTCTGGCAGAGTTCCGTGGCGAAATTCCAGCGCCACAGCATCGTGCCGAGCCACGGCGAGGCCTCTTCGGGAAATCCATCGGGCGTCGGATACGTGAACGGCGCGTGGCCCATGCGCAGCAGGATTTGCACAAGCTGCCGGGGCGCTTCGGTCTCCGCGTCGGTCGCGCGCAGCGCCGAGACGATGTAATGGAACGGGCGCTTGAGCTTGGCCCCGCGCGCGGCCCAGAACTCCGGCGTGGCGAAGAGCGCGCGCAGCGTCTCGCGGATGTCGCTGCCGCTCGCGGTGAACGCGGCGGCGACCGACTCGACGGCCGGCGCCGGCGGTTCGTCCGCGATGAACCGGCGGCAGAGCTTCTGCGCGATGTAGCGCGCCGTCGCGGGATGGCTGAGCAGGATTTCCAGCACGCGCTCGAGTTCCCACTCGCCGCGGCGGAATTGTTCCTCCTTCTTCAGCGGGGCCGGCCATGCGTCGATGGTTTTCCCGAGGATGACCTTCCCGTCCTTGTCGTGAAGATGCGGATGGAACTCCACCCGGCCAAGCCCGAAGCCCTTCGAGCCCGGCCCGCGCACGGTCCAGCCCGTGAGCGCGCGCGCGACTTCCATCACGTCCTGCTGCGTGTAGCCGCCGTGGACGCCGAGCGTGTGAAGCTCGAGCAGTTCGCGCGCGTAGTTCTCGTTCGGGCGGTCCTCGGGTCGGGCCTTGCGATTCTCGCGGCCGTCGAGGTAGCAAAGCATCGCCGGGCTGAGCGCGCTCGCCCGGACCATCTCGCTGAACCGCCCCAGCGCATGCGCGCGGATCACGTCGCGGTCGTCCGCCGTCTTGAGCCAGCCGCAGTCGCCCTTCGACGGGTCGATGTTGAAGTGGTCGCTCCAGAACTGGACCATCACCTCCCAGAGCTGGCGCTCGCTGTGGATGGCGCGCGTGAGCGTCGCGCGTTGCAACTCGTCGAGCAGGATCCGCTCGCGGTATTCGAAGAGTTCGCCGACCGGTTCGCCCAAAGTCTCGAACGTCCGCACGGCGTGCCCGGCATAATCGTCCTCGATGCGATGCGGGTCGAGTTGCTCCTCGAGGAACGCGCGCGCGGCCTCGTCGGGTGTGGCGCGGAGTTTCGTCACGCGCTCGTAATCACCGGGGCGCGCGCCGAACGTGACGCGGTTCAAGACGTGCGAGACGGGGTCGATGGAATCGGACAGCGGCGCGCGGAACGGACCCTTCGCCCGGGGACGCTGCGTCTGAAACGGGAGCACCGACCGCAGCGGCTTCGGCACGTCGCAACCCGCCGCGGCGGCCACCGCGGCGCCCGCGCCTGCGCAAAGGAACTGCCGCCGGTCGAGTTTCACGATGTGGCGGAACCCGCGGCGATGGTCGGCGGCGGCGTCATCGGCGACGGTTGTGGAACCGCTGTCGCGCCGCGCCTCGACTCGCGGATCGAAAGCACCGCGGCGGCGAAACCCGACACAAGCGTCCAGAGGGTCAGGGCGAACCACCCGAAGAACGGCAGCAGAAACGTGAGCACCAGCACCACGCCGCCACGCAGCACGCGGCGCCACGGCTGTTGTTCATCCGACGGCGACGCGAGCCCCTGCCCGATGCGCAGGCACAAGCCCGCCGAGCCGATAAAGCCGATCAGCGCGCTGCCCGCGATCACTCCGATCCCAAGCATCACCACCACCGGGTTGTTCAGTTTCAGGAGCCCGATGGCGATCAGGACGAGCGGGAGGACCATCAGCAGTCCGAGAAAAGTGAGGCGGAACGGACGCCGGTATTGTTCCGCGGCGCGGGCGACGACGTTGGGGCAGAGCGCCGATGCCGCCAGCCAGTAGGCGACGAACATGAGCATCGTCCCGAGAAATCCAACCACCCACGCAAGCACAGTTGCCATTGTCATAATCAGGTTTCCTCTCGACTGCCGTCGTTTCTGGACATGCTGACAACACGCGGCCGCGCCGGAAAGTTTCGCCGGGAATTCCGCAAGGGTCCCGGTGAATCGAACCCGGCGCGACTGCCCGCACGAGACGGTCGCTCCGCTAGCGCTTCTTCTCTTCGAGCAGCCGGCGCATCTCGGCCATCGCGCGGCGCATCTCGGCGATCTCGGCGCGGAGTTCGTTGACCTGCGCGGCAAGGTCGCCGCCACGCTCGCCCTCGCGGGGCGCGGCATCGCGTCGCGGGGCGCCTTCGCGCCGGGCTTCCTCGCGGCCGCGGGCGACCTTGTCCGGCGCGGGCTTTTCGCGTTCGCCATCCCGGGCGCGTTCCTGGGCGGTGGAGGTGGGCGCCGTGGCAATGATGGACGCGGCGAAAAGGGCAAACGAGGTGGTTTTCATGGGCCGCAGTTGTTCCGGATTGTGGCGAGAATCCCCGTTCCGATTCAGGCTGTCAACACCGGGGGAAGCGGCGGTTTCGGGTCCAAGCGTCTTGTGCTGCGAGTTGTCGCCGGTCGCAGCGTGACCGGTGCCACCATTCTCTTACTTCACCCGCTTCAATTGCAACCCGTCCACCACCACGTAGCCGTCGGTGTCCTTGTTCGAGATGGTCACGGTGGTTTGCCTGCCGGCGGGGAGCTGGAACTTGCCGAGCGGGAGGAGCGGCTGGGTCTTTTGGTTCACGGTCACGGTCCGGGTCGCGCCGGCGGCGGTGCTGACGGTCACGGGGACGTTGCTCGCGCGGTTCGGGTTCGGCGTGCTGAGGAGGATGAGTTCGTATTCGCCGGCGTCCTTGATGTCGGGCGTGAAGGTGAGCGTGGCGCCGCCCTTGTTCGCGTTGCCGTCGTGCGCGTAGCCGGTGCCCGCGCGATACGCGACGGAGGCCGAGTGCGACCAGTCGCCGGTCTGCTTCGCGTCGGCGTCGTCGAGGATGATGCCGTCGAGTTTCACGTCGAGCTTGCCGCCGCCGGCGCCCGCAGTCGCGGGGCCTTTCCATTCGAGGACTTGTTTGTCGGCGAGCAGGCGGGCGCGAAGTTTGTCGTAGTTCACCTTCTGCACGGGGACATTGTCGTCCATCGCGATGGCAGCGGCGGTGGCGGCGCTTTGGCCGAGGATCATGAAGACGGGTTCCATGCGGATGCTGCCGTAGGCGATGTGCGACGAGCTGAGGCACACGGGCACGAGGAGGTTTTCGCACTGCGCCTGCCTGGGAATGATGGCGCGATAGGAGACGGGGTAGGGCTTCATCGGCGCGACTTGCACGTCGCCCTCGTTCTCGACGCGGCCGTTCTTCACGATGCGCTGGCAATTGTGCGAGTCCATGTTGTAGGCGGCGAGGCTGACGGGGTCGTTCACGATTTCCTGCGCGCGGCAGTGCTTCTCGGTCATCACGATTTCACCGATGAGGCGGCGGCCCTCACGCACGTAGAGTTCGCGCGGCCAGCCGGCGGTGTCGGTGAACTCGTCCTTCGCGGGGCCCCACGTCTGCATTTCGAGGCGCATGTCCTCGGGCACGCGCGGGTCGGTGGCCATGAAGGTGATGAAGCCGCGGATGTAGTCCTCGTGCTCGCGGCGGATCGCGTCGCGCCGCTCGTAGCCCGCCCCGGGGAAGTCCCAGTTCGCGCCGATGAAGTCGGTGGAGAAGCCGCCGTTGTTGTTGATGTCGGTCTTGTGGTTGGGCATCCAGATGGGGTTCCAGAATTGCGCGAGGCGCGGCTGCTTGTTCGCGGCGACGAGCGCGACGCAGTAGCGGCCGAGCAGCTCGAACTTCGCCGCGTCGTAATCCGCGGGCGGCGTGACGGGCAGCTTGCCGTTCGCGGCCTTCACGAGCGCGTCGAACTTCGCCTGGGGCATCGCGGCGGGTTTCGCCGCGGGCAGGCGGTTGCGTTCGTCGGTGGTGAAGCAGAGGCGGTAGTTGTAGGTCTGCACGCGCGCGTCGCCGTCGCCCGGCTTGCCGCCGTCGCCGGGCTGGATGAAGGGCAGCAATCCGCTCGACGGGTCGCCCGGTTTCATGAACGGATCCACCGGCACGGTGAACTGGTGGTGCGGCGTCTGCGCGCGGATGCCGTTGAGCGTCTCGCCGTAAGTGGCGTTCGACTCGCGGCCGATGTGGTAGCTCACGCCGGCCTTCGCGAGCAGGTCGCCCTCGTAAGTGGCGTCTATGAACATCTTCGCGCGGTAGGTGTTGCCCGGCTGCGTGGCGAGCTCGGTGATGCGCGCGCCGGATTTCTTCACCGCGGTGAGCCGCTGCTGCGTGTGCACGGGAACCTTCGCCTCGCGCAGCATGTCGAGGAAGACCGCCTCGGCGACCTTGGGCTCGAAGGTCCACATCGTCGCGTCCGCGCCTGTGAGCGAACTCGCGCCGGCCTGTCCGCCGCGGCGCCGCGCGAAATACTGCGCGGCCGTTTCGAGCTTCCACGCCGACTCCTTCGCGTAGTGCTGCGCAAGCCGGTGGTAGAACTCGCGCGAGACGCCGCCGACGGCGGCCTTGTTGCCGATGTCCGTCGCGCCGAGCCCGCCCGTGGTGAGGCCGCCGAGATAGTTCGACGGCTCGACAAGCACGACGGACTTGCCCATGCGCGCCGCCTGCACCGCGGCCGCGATGCCGCCGGACGTGCCGCCGAAGACACAAAGGTCGGCCTGGACCACGTCCGCGGCGGAAAGCGGCGCGGCGCCGGACAGCGCCGCCGCGGCGACGATTGCGGCAGCACACGAGGGGAATCTGTTTCGCATGGGCTGAGTTCACCGCATCGGACGGTCGTGTCAACGCGGGAGATTGGGCGGGGGCGGGCCGGATTGCGCCAGCTTCCAACTTGCATCTCGCGCGGCGGATTCCTAGCCTCCCGCCCTGTCACCCGACTGGCTCGCCGCCCCAAAATGAAAAACGCGCGTTTCCACTTCCACCGGACCTGCCTCCGTGCCCCGACACGGTTCGCCTCGCTGCTCGCGCTCGCCGCGAGTGCGGCTTGTGCGGCCGACTTGCTCCCGCCCGGGCATCGGCCCATGCCGCTCGGCGCGCACGCTCTTGTCGGCGGCAGGGTGGTTGTGAAGCCAGGACAAACTTTTGACGAGGCGAACGTCATCATCCGCGACGGGCTCATCACGGCGGTCGGCGTCAATGCGGCCGTGCCCGCCGACGCGCGCGTGTGGGACTTGAAGGGCGCGACGATTTACGCCGGCTTCATTGATGCCTATCTCACGATGGGCACGAACGTCTCCGCCGTCGCCACCACGATGACCGAGCCCATCGGCGAACTCACGAGCGGCATCAACTTCTTCGGCGTGCCCGGCCAGGAACGCGACCCCGGCAATCCCGGTCCCGGCTACGAACTCGCGCGCATCACGCCCGAGAAGCGCGCCGCGTCCGACTATTCGCCGAACGCGCGCGCGCTCGAGTCGCTGCGCGAAGTCGGTTTCACCGCCGGCAGCGCCACGCCTGCGCGCGGCATCCTGCGCGGCACGAGCGCATTCGTCCTGCTCAGCGACGTGAACCCCAACACAGCCATCCTCAAGCCCGATGTCTTCCAGCACGTCGCCTTCGAGTCCGCGCCCCGCCCGGCCGACCCGAACGCGCAGACGCCGTTCCCCGGCTCGCTCATGGGCGTCATCGCCGCGGTGCGGCAGAGCTTCTTCGACGCGCGGCATTACTTCCTCGACCATGCCGATTACGAGAAGAAGCCCGCGGGCCGCAAGCGCCCCGACTTCAACCCCGCGCTCGAAGCCCTCGAACGCGCCATCACGAAGAAAACCACCGTCGTGTTCGAGCCCGGCAGCGTGTTGATGGTGGACCGCGCCGCGCGAGTGGCCGCGGAGGCTGGCGTGAACTTCCACGTCGTCGCGAGCGGACAGGAATGGCGCCGGCCCGACATGATGCAGGCCGTGAACTCGGCGTTCATCGTGCCGGTGAACCTGCCCGCCGCGCCGCGCATGCCCGACGAGGACGACTGGCACAGCGTCTCGCTCGACACGCTCCGCGCGTGGGACTGGGCGCCCGAAAATCCCGCGTTGCTCCGCTCGCTCGGCAAGGAAGTCGCGCTCACCACGCACGGCCTCGCGGACAAGCGCAGCTTCCGCCGCAACCTCCAACAGGCCGTGGACCGCGGCCTGTCCGAGAACGACGCGCTCGCGGCCCTCACGACCGTGCCCGCGAAACTCTGCGGCGTGGACGCGCAACTCGGCACGATCGAGCCCGGCAAGATCGCAAACCTCACCGTCGTCGAGGGCAGCTACTTCAACCCCGACGCGCGCGTGCGCGAAGTTTGGATCGACGGCCGCCACCTGCCGAACGCGCCCGCCGCCAGCCGCCGGCCGCCCGGCGCGAAAGCCGCCGCTGGCGCGGAAAAAGGAAAGGACGACAAGGGCGCGAAGGGCTCGCCGAAGGGCGCCGAGCTGCGCGAACTGCTCAAGAAGCGCGACGCGCAGCCGCCACAGAAGAACCGCGGCCCTCTCGCGTCCCCGCGCGGCGTGCTCATCGGCGGCGCGACTGTGTGGACTTCGGCCGCGGCCGGCCGCGTCGAGAAGGCCGACCTTTACGTGGCCGATGGGAGGATTCAGGCGGTCGGCCCGAACATCGCCGCGCGCGTCCGCGTCGGGCCGGACACGCTCATCCTCGCGGGCGAGGGCTGGCACATCACGCCGGGCATCATTGATTGCCACAGCCACAGCATGATCCTCGGCGGCGTCAACGAGGGCACCCTCCCGTCGTCCGCGATGGTCCGCATCGGCGACGTGGTGAACTCGGAAACCGCGAATCTCCACATGCAACTCGCCGGCGGCGTGACGACGGCGAACAACCTGCACGGCTCGGCGAATCCGATCGGCGGCCAGAACGCCGTGATCAAGCTGCGCGACGGCGCGAGTCCCGAGGCGTTGAAGTTCGCGGGCGCGCCCGAGGGCATCAAGTTCGCGCTCGGCGAAAACGTGAAGCAATCCAACTGGGGCGACCGCAACACGACGCGCTTCCCGCAGACCCGCATGGGCGTGCCGACGTTCATGCAGAACCGCTTCATCGCCGCGCAGCAATACCTCAAGGCACAAGACGATGCCGCCCGCAACGGCACGCCCGCGCCGCGCCGCGACCTCGAGCTCGAGGCCGTCGGCGAGATCATCCGCGGCACGCGGCTCATCCATTGCCACAGCTACCGGCAGGATGAAATCGTCGCGTTCCTGCGGACGATGGAGGGCTTCGGCGTGCGCGTGGCGACGCTCCAGCACGTGCTCGAGGGCTACAAGGTCGCCGACGAAATCGCGCGGCACGGCGCGGGCGGCTCGTGCTTCAGCGACTGGTGGGCCTACAAGTTCGAGGTCTATGACGCCATCCCGCACGCGGGCTCGCTCATGCACAGCCGCGGCGTGGTGGTGTCCTTCAACTCCGATTCGAGCGACCTCGCGCGCCGGCTCAACATCGAGGCGGCGAAGGCCGTGAAATACGGCGGCACCTCCGAGACAGAGGCGCTCAAGTTCGTCACGCTCAACCCGGCGAAGCAGCTCCGCATTGATGCGCGCACCGGCTCGCTCGAACCGGGCAAGGACGCCGACTTTGCCGTGTGGAGCAAGTCCCCGCTCGACTCGACGACGGTGTGTTTGCAGACGTGGATTGACGGGAAGAAATACTTCGACCGCGCGCTCGTGCCCGCGCGCACCGACTCGCTCGCGAAGGAGCGGAACGACCTTGTGGCGAAGGCGAAGAAGGCCGCGCAACTCGGCGGCGGCGCCGGAGCGGGCGCCGAGGCGACGGAAGCCGCGCAGGCGCTGTTCTTCATCCCCGCGCTGGAGATGTTCCAAAGCCACCTGCACGACTGCCTCGACTGCGCGCACGGAGGGAAGCACTGATGAATGCGGAACGCGGAATGCGGAATGCGGAATGGCGGACGCACGACGCGCCAGCGTTTTGGACTGCGGCAGTCCGCTGCCGCTTTTCCTTGAAGGAGCCCGCGCGAAAGCGCCCGAGGACTGGCGCAGTCCAGCCCCTCGCGGTGCTCGCGGCGCTGCTTCTTTCAGTCGGTTCAACCCAGGCCGCCAGCACGCTCTTCACCGGCGCCACGGTTCACACCGTCTCCGGCGAGACGCTCGCGCCCGGCAACGTGCTGGTGCGCGGCGGCAAAATCATCTCCGTGTCGGTGAACGTCGCTGCGAAGGCCGACCGCGTCGTGGATCTCAAGGGGCTTCACCTGTATCCCGGCCTCATCGCCGTGCCGAGTTCGCTCGGGCTCGTCGAGGTCAGCTCCGTCCGCGCCACGCTCGACATGAGCGAGGTCGGCAGCTTCAACCCCGATGTGCGCGCGTGGCTGTCCGTCAGCCCCGACTCCGAGCTGCTGCCCGTGGCGCGGGCCAACGGCATCACGCACTTTCTCGCCACGCCGCAGGGCGGCACGGTCAGCGGACAGAGCGGCCTCATGCGCATCAATGGCTGGGGCATGGAGGAGATGACCGTCGCCTCGCCCGTCGCGCTGCACGTCGCCTGGCCGAGCGCCGGCGGTGGCGGCTTCGGAGGACGCCGCGGTGGCGGCCCGCCTGCCGCGGAGGAAGGCGCGAGCGCCCGGCAGCGCAGGCTCGCGGAGTTGCAAAACTTCTTCGACGAGGCGCGAGCCTACGACAAGGCGGGGCGAGCCGCGGCCGCGAACACTGCCGCCGCGCCCGCACTCAATCCTTCGTGGGAGGCGATGCTTCCGTTCGTCCGCGGCGAACGTCCGCTGATGGTGCACGCGGATGATTTCCGCCAGATTCGCGCGGCGGTCGCGTGGGCGAACACGAACAAGTTCAGGATCATCCTCGCCGGCGGACGCGACGCGTGGCGCGAGGCGTCGCTGCTCGCGAGCAACAAGGTCGCGGTCATTTACGAATCCACCTTCGACCTGCCGAACCGCGACTCGGAATCCTACGACGCGAACTTCGCCGCCCCCGCCGTGCTTCATCGCGCCGGCGTGAAGGTCATCTTCAGCGAGGGGCTCGGCGGCCGCGCGGCGTCGCAGGCGCGCAACCTGCCGTATCGCGCGGCGCAGGCGGTGGCGTTCGGCCTGCCCGCGACCGAGGCGCTCAAGGGCATGACGCTCCACGCCGCCGAGGCGCTCGGCGTCGCGGACCGGCTCGGGAGCATCGACGCGGGCAAAGAGGCGAGCTTCTTCGCGATGGACGGCGACGTGCTGGACACGCGCGCGCAGGTCCGGCGGCTGTGGCTGGCGGGCGTCGAGCAACCGCTCGACAGCAAACACACGCGCCTCTGGCAGCGCTACAACAGCCGGCCGAAGCCGAACTGATCATGAATGCGGAATCCGGAATGCGGAATGCGGAGTGGCGGACGTCCGCGGTTGCGGTCGCGACGCTCCTGGCTGCTGGCTCGGGTGCGTTCGGCGCCGACACCGTCTTCTCCGCTGCGTCCGTTCACACCGTTTCCGGCGAGACGCTTGCGCCGGGGCAGGTCCACGTTCGGGACGGCAAGATTGTAACGGTGGCGAGGCAGATCCGAGTCGCGGGCGCGAAGGCGGTGGACTTGAAGGGGCTTCACCTGTTCCCCGGCCTCATCGCGTCGTCCACGTCGCTCGGGCTGATCGAGATTGATGCCATCCGCGCGAGCCGCGACATGGTCGAATCGGGCGACTATCATCCCGAAGTCCGCTCCTGGCTCTCGGTGAATCCCGACTCGGAGCTGCTGCCCGTCGCGCGCGCGAATGGCATGACGCACTTCGTCGCGACGCCCCAAGGCGGCGTGGTCAGCGGACAGTCCGGCCTGCTCGCGCTCGACGGCTGGGGCATCGAGGAACCCGCGGTCAAGACGCCCGTCGCGCTGCACATCACATGGCCGCGCGTGGACCTCGACCCGTCACCGCGCGAACGTGCCGCCAGTCCGGCCCAATGGAAGTCGCTCGACGACCAGGCGAAGGATCGCGCGAAGCGATTCCGGGAGCTCGACGACTTTTTCGCCGAGGCGCGCGCCTACGCGAAGGCGAAGGACGCCGCCGCGAACGGCGCGCCGGCGCCGAAACGGATTCCAGCTTGGGAGGCGATGCTGCCTTACGTGCGAGGCGAGCTGCCGCTCGTCGTCCACGCCGACGACGCGCGGCAGATCAAGGCCGCGGTGAACTGGGCGGTGACGAACAAGCTCCGGATGATCCTCGCCGGCGGACGCGACGCGTGGATGCACGGCGACCTGCTTGCGACGAACAAAGTGCCGGTGATCTACGAGCGCACGTTCAACATGGGCGGCTCGCTCTCGGCCTCGACGCCGCGCGACACGCTCGCCTACGACACGCATTTCACCGCGCCCGCGAAGCTCCACGCGGCCGGTGTAAAAGTGATCTTCAACGAGAGCCTCGGCGGCGATGCCGCGAGCACGGCGCGCAACCTGCCGTATCAAGCCGCGCAAGCGGTCGCGTTCGGGTTGCCGCGCGCGGAGGCGCTCCGGGGCATCACGCTTCATCCCGCGCAGGCGCTCGGCGTCGGCGACCGGCTTGGGAGCATCGAGGCGGGCAAGGACGCGACGTTCTTCGCGGCGACGGGGGACATCCTCGACGCGCGCGTCGAGGTGAAGCGGATGTGGATTTCCGGCCGGGAAGTCAACCTCGACTCGCGCCACACGCGGCTCTACGAGAAATACAACGCCCGGCCGGCGCCGGAACGGCCGGCGGGACGCTGACCTTGCGGGAGGCCGTCGAATTCCGCGGTGTCCGGCGCGCGGCCTCGTAGAATGTCGGCAGCTCCTCCGGCGGCATCGCAAGGTCGGCGTCGAGGATGAACAGCAGGTCGCCTGTCGCCGTGGCGAACGCCTCGCGCACGGCGCTGCCCTTGCCGCGGCCCTGCTGCTTGAGCACCTGGATGTCGCGCTCCGGGAAGTTTGCCTTCACGCGTTGGATTTCGTCCCACGGATTGTCCTTCGAATGTCCCTCGATGAAAATGATCTCGGTGCCGAGGCCCATCCCGGGAGTGCGAAGAACCGCGGCTTCGATATTGCCGGCCTCGTTGCGCGCGGGGATGACGATCGAGCAGCGCCCGGGAGTCCGGGCTTCGTGAGACGCGCGGCGGTCCATCACGCGCAGGTTGTAGCGGAGGGGCCTCGCGGCTTGCGAGACTCAAAGTGGCCGCGCCTCACGCGATCATCTTGTGCACGACGTTCGCGCCCTCGACGCCGGTGAGCTTGAAGTCGAGGCCCTGGAAACGATAGGTGAGCCGTTCGTGGTCGAAGCCGAACTGCCGCAGCACCGTCGCGTGGAGGTCGTGGACGCTGACCGGGTCGCGCGTGATGCCCCAGCCGATTTCGTCCGTCTCGCCGATGACCTGCCCGCCCCGGATGCCGCCGCCGGCGAGCCACATGGAGAAGGCGAAGGGATGATGGTCGCGGCCGGTGACGTTGGGCGAGTCGCCGCGGTTTTCGCCGAGCGGTGTGCGGCCGAATTCGCTGGCCCAGATGACCATTGTGTCGTCGAGCATGCCGCGGTGCTTGAGGTCCTTCACGAGGCCGGCGATGGCCTGGTCCGCCATGCCGGCGCAGAACGGGAGTTCCTGGTTGATATTGCTGTGATGGTCCCACGACGCGTGCAACAGCGTCACGAAGCGCGTGCCGCGCTCGATCATGCGGCGCGCGAGGAGGCAGTTGCGCGAGAAGGTCGAGTAAGTCTCCGGCCCGCCGCCGCGCCCGCCGGGATTCTCGCGGGACTTTCGGCCCACGCCGTAGAGGTCGAGGGTGGCCTGCGATTCCTTTGAGATGTCCATGAGCTCGGGCATCGCGGCCTGCATGCGGCCGGCGAGTTCGTAGGCGCCGATGCGCGAGGCGATCTCCGGGTCGGCGACGTATGTGTGGCGGAGCCGGTTCAAGTCGCCGATGGCATCGAGGCCGAGGTGCTGCATCTCGTCGGTGAAGCCCGGCGGGTTGGAGAGGTTCAGCACCGGGTCACCCTGGTTGCGGAAGATCACTCCCGCATAAGTGCTCGGCAGGAATCCGCTCGTCCACGCGCTCGCGCCCGCGCTGGAGCCGCGCCCCGCGTGCAGCACCACGTAGGCGGGGAGGTTTTGTGATTCGTTGCCGAGCCCGTAGGCGAGCCACGAGCCGAGCGTGGGCCGGCCGAAGAGCGGCGAGCCGCAGTTCATCATGAGCTGGCCGGGATGATGGTTGAACTGGGTGGTGTGCATTGAGCGCACAAGGCAGATGTCGTCCGCGACGGAGCCGATGTGCGGCAGCAGGTCGCTGAGTTCCATCCCGCACTGGCCGTGCGGCGTGAACTTGCGCGGGCTGCCCATCAGGCGCACGCCGTCCTTCTTGATGAACGCGAAGCGGACCTTCTCGAGCATTTCATCCGGCAGCTTCTGGCCGTTCATCTCGTTGAGCTTGGGCTTCGGGTCGAAGAGGTCGATGTGGCTCGGCGCGCCCTCGAAGTAGATGAGGATGCAGTTCCTGGCGCGCGGTGCGACGTGTGGCGGGCGCGGCGCGAGCGGGTCGGAGCGGCTCGGTCCGGCGGCGAGCAGGCCGTCGCGCTGGAGGCACGTGGCGAGTGCGAGCGTGCCGAGGCCGGTGGCGCTCGTGGCGAGGAAATCGCGACGCGTGAGCGTGGCGATGTCCGTTGGGGACACGTCGGGATTGCGGTTCATGGCGAGTGACGGTCTGACGCCCGGCTGAATCCGGTTGCTGATGAGGACGCTGCTGCTTTCGAGATCTGGTTCACGTCGTTCGCCTCAATCGCGGGTCACAAATTCATCCAGGTTCAGCATCACGCGGCCGAGCGCGACGAAGGTGGCTTTCTCGGCGACGGCCGGGTCGTCCTTCTTGCCACCGGCAATCTTCGCGGCGTTCTCGGCGTTGGATTGCGCGAGCTTGAGCTGGGAGTCGTAAACCCTCGCGAGCAACGCGAACTCTTCGGCGTTCGGCAGCCGGCCGAAGCAGCGCTGGAAGCCGTGGCGCAGTTTCTCGAACGGGTCGGCGGTGTCGAGCGCGGCCATGCGCTGGCCGAGTGATTGAGCGCATTCGTAGAAGACCGGGTCGTTGAGGAGCGTGAGCGCCTGCAGCGGCGTGTTGCTGCGCTCGCGACGCGTGCAGGTCGAGTTCGAGTCGGGCGCGTCAAAGGTCATCAGCATGGGATACGGCACGGTGCGCTGGAAAAAGATGTAGAGGCCGCGGCGGTTCTTCTCGGTGCCGGGGCTCTCGGTCCACTTCACGGAATTGGCGTAGCCGAGCGCGGCGATGTCCGCGGGCAGTGGCGGGCGGATGCTCGGTCCGCCGACTTTTGTGTTCAACAGCCCGCTGGCGGCGAGGTAGGAATCGCGGACGGTCTCGGCTTCGAGGCGCAGGCGGTTTTGCCGGGCGAGCAGGAGGTTGTTCGGGTCACGGTCGCGCAAGTCGGTCCGCACGACGGAGGCCTGCCGGTAAGTCGCGCTCATTGCGATGAGCTTCACCAATTCCTTGCGGCTCCAGCCCATGCCGCGGCCATTTTGAACAGACGGTGGCGAAGTCAAGGAAGCGGCTCCTTCGTTGCCTTTGTTGGCTTCCGTGGAATTCCGGGGCGACCCGAACGTGAGCGCGAGCCAGTCGAGCAGTTCGGGGTGCGTGGGTTTCTCGCCGCGAGTGCCGAAGTCGTCCATCGAGCTCACGAGTCCGCGGCCGAAGAGGCCCTTCCAGACGTGGTTGACGGCGACGCGGGCGGTGAGTGGATTCGCCGGGTCGAATAGCCAGCGTGCGAGGTCGAGGCGGTCGGGTTTCGGCCCGCGCGCCTTGAACGGATGGAGCACCGCGGGCGTGCCGGGCTGAACCTCGGCGCCGCGGTCGAGGAAGTTACCGCGCAGATGGATGGCCGTCCTGCGGCCGGCGGGTTCTTCGGTGATGACGGCGGCGGTGGTTGCGGGGAAAGCCGGCGACTTCTTTGTGTGGTCGTCGAGCGCGGCTTGAAGTGTCTTCGCGTCGGCGTCCACCTGCTCGCGGAAATACTTCGAGAGCGCCTCGATCTGCTTCGGTGTGCGCTTGTCGGGTGTTGCGGCGAGCGCCATCGCGACGGTCTCGGGCGTGGAGTCGGGCTTGAGCGGGCCCGCGGACTCCGTGACGGACAGCCGGAACTGCCCGAGCGTGTAGCCTGAATTGTATTGGTGGTCGAGCGTGACGATCAGCCGCGCGCCCTCGGGCAGGTCGGGGGGCGTCTTCGCCTCGAACACGGCCACGTGCGATTTCTGAATCTGCGGCGCGACGGCCCAGCCGGACGTGTCGAGCCCTTTCAGCGCGTTGGCCACGGGGAACCTGGCCTGCGAGTGATCCGCGAGCGGTTTCTGCAGCGGCACGTCCACTGCATCCTTCGCGCCGGGCAGTTGCACCTGCACGGTGAAATGCGTGAGCACAAAGTTCCCGTCGCTGTGGCGGCCGGGGCCTTTCTTCGGGTCGGGGTCGTCGATCGCTTCGAGGCGGACGCCGGTCACGCGCCGCACATGTGACTTGGCCTCGACGGTGTAGGTTTCCTTTGCCGGCGCCGCGCCGCTCGCGGTGATGACTTGTTCCTTGTCGGCCTTGAGTGTGGTGCCGTTCTTCGCGGAGAGCTTGTCGGGGGCGAGGGGGCGCCACGGCACGGCGTCGAGCGACGCGGTCTTGAGCCACTCGGCGAACTTCGGCGGCAGGTCGGCCTTCACGTAGGCGTCGAGCGCGGATTTGAACTTCGTGTTCTCGGCATCGTGGGATTTTTTCGCCTTCTCGTATGCCGCGAGCTCGTCGAGTTGCGGCGACTTGATGTCCTTCTCCGACGCGTTATTGAAGAACGCGAAGAGCGAGAAGAACTCGCGCTGCGAGAGCGGGTCGTATTTGTGCGAGTGGCACTCGGCACAACCCATCGTGAGGCCGAGCCACACGGTGCTCGTGGTGCTGACGCGGTCCACGACGGCCTTGCAGCGGAATTCCTCCTGGTCCACGCCGCCCTCGGTGTTGGTGAGGGTCTGGCGATGAAAGCCCGTGGCGACGAGTTGCTCGTGCGTGGGCTTGTCGAGCAGGTCGCCGGCGAGTTGCTCGATGCTGAAGCGGTCGTAGGGCAGGTCGCGGTTGATGGCGTGGATGACCCAGTCGCGATACGTGTAGGCGAACGGCCGCGGGCGGTCCTTCTCGTAGCCGTCGCTGTCGGCGTAGCGGGCGAGGTCGAGCCAGTGGCGTGCCCAGCGTTCGCCGAAGTGCGGCGAGGCGAGCAGACGGTCTACGAGCTTCTCGTAGGCGTTTGGGCTGGCGTCATTCACGAACTCGCGCACCTGCTCTGTCGTCGGCGGCAGGCCGAGCAGGTCGAGCGAGAGGCGGCGCACCAGCGTGTAACGGTCGGCCTCGGGCGAGGGCTTGAGCCGCTCCTTCTCGAGGCGCGCGAGAACGAAGTGGTCAATGGGGTTCGCGGTCCATTTGCCGTCGCGCAGTTTGGAAGGCGGCGTGATGACTGCCGGCTTGAAGGCCCAATGGGACGCGGGGGAGGAAGGGCCCCGCGACGCGGTGCCGTCCGTGGGGTCGGGCCACGGCGCCCCGGCGTCGATCCAGGCGCGCAGTTTGCCGATCTCCGCTGTGGTGAGTCGCGCGCCCTTCGGCGGCATGAGTTCGCCTTCGACCAGACCAGCGACCATGCGGACCAGCTTGCTCTCCGCGCTCTTGCCGGGAACGATGACCTTGCCCGAGTCGCCTCCCGCGAGTGCGGCGGCCTTCAAGTCGAGCCGCAGCCCGTTCTTTTGTTTCTCCTGTCCGTGGCAGGAGAAGCAGTTCTTCGCGAGCAGTGGATGGATGTCGCGAGAGAAGTCCGCCGCCACACGGGAAGGGGCGGGTAACTTTGTCGCGTCCGCGGCCGTCTTGGGCGTGGCGGCGCAGAGGAATCCGGGAACCCAGAGCAACGCGAGGGCCGGCGCGAGAGCGTTCACGTGCATGAGTGGAACATAGCGACGCCTAGGTGGACGGGCAACGACTCGATGGCATTTAACGAATCTCCGACACGATTTCCAACGGGCCAGCGGTGCGTCGAACTACGCAACCCGATGGCGGAATAAGAGTTTGACAGTGTAAACACGCAACCCCTAGCTTTCCGCAGCACAAGATTCTTCCTCTATGTCCGACAACCTGAACATGCCGGCCGGAGCTGCCCCGCCAAAACCGGCCGAGGTATCCAAAGTTCAGCCCAAGAAGGAGACGGTTCGTATCAGCCTTCCGCCAAAACCGACGGCGAAAGAGACTGTGCGTCTCGAACTTCCTCCCAAACCTGCTGCGAAGGAAACCGTCCGGCTCGAACTCCCTCCTCGACCCGCCCCAGGCGCGCCTGCGATGGCTCCGGCCCCGGCGTTGGGCGCCAGTGCCGCGCCGAAACCCAACCTTCCCCAGTCCGGCCCCACGATCAGCCTCGTCGTTCCCCAAGTGGATGATGCGAGCAAGACGGTAAAAATTCCCAACCCCGCGGAGATGGTGACTTTGCAGCACACGCCCGCTCCGGCCAGGCCTGCCGGTCCGCCCAAGCCCACGATGCCAGCCAAGCCGGGCGCGGCGAAAGCCGAGGCCCCCGCCGTGATGCCCTCGGATGGCGCCGATGCCGTCACGATGGCCCCCGTCGCACAGACCGCGGCCCCGACGGTCGCCTCGAAGGCCTCCGTCGTCCTGCCCGCCGCGAGCCGTGAAAAGGGCGCGGTCAAGGAGAAGAAGGAAGCTGCGGTGGCAGTCCCCGGCAAAGCCAGCAAGTGGGACATCGCGCTGGCCATCATCGCGTTCCTCGCAGCCGCGGCGGCCTTGGGGAACCTCGTCCGGCACATCGGATTCTGATCCGGCGCGAGCAGGGCGTTCCAAGTCTCACCCGCTTCAACCTCCATCGATATCCCCTTGATATGGCAGCTCCGAATATTGTCACCCTGACCGAATCGAACTTTGACGCCGAAGTGCTCAAGTCCGCCACGCCCGTGCTCGTGGACTTTTGGGCCGAGTGGTGCGGACCGTGCAAAATGCTCGGGCCGGTGCTCGACGAACTCGCGGGCGAATACGCCGGCAAGGTCAAGATTGGGAAGGTCAACGTGGACGACAACGGCATGCTCGCCGCCCAATACCGCATCAACGCCATTCCCGCCCTGCTCTTCTTCAAGGGCGGCGAGGTGATCGAGCAAACCGTCGGCCTCAAGACCAAGAAGGACTTGAAGGCCAGCCTCGACAAGGCCGCTGCTTGAGCGGTGGCCGGAAGCAAGCACAGTTCAGTGTTCAGGCGGTTGCAAACACCGCCGGGTCTGAATACTGAAAACTGAAGACCGGCCCGTTCCCCCTCCCTCCGCGCTTGCCACGCCACGGCCGGTTCGCGCACTTTCTCCCACGTGGCAATCGTTTTCCTGCCTGGCCAGCTCGCGAGCCGCGCCGAGCTTTACCATCAGGCGCGCGCGCTGACGGTTGCGGGCGTGCCGCTCGTCAAGGCGCTGGAGATGCTCAAGAAGTCCCCGCCTTCTTACGGCGACCGCAAGCCCATTGGCACGGTGCTGGAGTCCATCCAGCTCGGTTCCACGTTCATCGACGGGCTCCGGCAGACCCGCGGCTGGCTCGCGCCGTTCGACCTCTCGCTCATCGAGGCGGGCGAACGCTCCGGGCGGCTCGACCAGTGCTTCCACATCCTCGAAAAAGTCTACAACCAGCGGGCCGTCCTCGCTCGCAAGGTCCTCTCCGGCCTGTGGTATCCGGCGCTTGTCTTCCACATGGCCGTGTTCATCTTCCCGCTGCCGGCCTTCCTCCGGCCCGAGGGAGCCATCACGGCGGACCAGTATCTCATCCAAGCCCTCACGCCGCTGGTCTGCGCTTACGCGCTCATCATCGCGCTGGTGCTCGCAGGCCAGAGCCGTTGGGGGCAACTCTGGCGCGCACTGCTCGAGAAAGCCTGTCGCTGGAGCCCGGTCACTTATCTCGTCGTCGCGGGAGGCCTGTTCCTGCTTTCGACGGTTGTCCCCGGCGCGGACGGCTGGTTCTGGAACTGGCTGTTCGTCGGCCCCGCCGTCGCGTGGCTGCTGTATCTGGCGGGGCAGGCGTGGAAGCACCTTGCGCTCGCGCGGCTCGCCATGTCCATCGAGGCGATGCTCTCCGCCGGCGTGAACCTCGTGCACAGTTGGGAGATGGGCTCCAAGGCCGCCGGCTCGCCCGCGCTCGGCCGCGCCGTCGAGAAGTGGCTGCCGCGCGTCAGTCAGGGCGACGAATCACCGGGCGAAGTCTTGCCCGACTGTAGCGAGATTCCCGAGATGTTCGCGAACCTCTACCACACCGGCGAAATCAGCGGCCAGTTGGACGACACACTCGTCCGCCTGCAGGACTACCATCAGGAGGAAGGCACGCGCAAAATGGAAGCCGTGGCCGAATGGACCCCGCGGGTCGTCTACGCCTTCATCGCCCTCATGATCATCAAGATGATCTTCGCCCTGGCCGGCGGCTACATGAACACCATCGGAAACATCATCAACGAGAAATGACCCTTTCAGAAATCCTCTCCAGCGAGGAACTCCGTCGCGAAGAATTCCCCGTCGCCCGAACCAAGATTTTCCTCGGCCACGCCGGCGTCTGCCCGCTGCCCCGCCGCGTCGCCGATGCGATGGCGCACTACGCCTTCAACGCGAGCGAGGACGACCAGGAGACGATCCTGCCCGAACTCCTCCGCCAGTCTCGTGACATCGCCGCGCGGCTCGTCGGCGCGCAACCGGACGAGATTTCCTTCGTCGGCCCGACCTCGCTCGCGCTGAGCTTCGTCGCAGCCAGCCTGCCGTTCCGCAAGGGCGACAACGTCCTCATCTACCACGACGACTACCCGACGAACGTGTATCCGTGGATGGCGCTGGCCGACCGCGGCGTGCAGGTGCGGTTGCTGAACGCGCGCGAACTCGGCCGCATCCGGCCGCTCGATGTCGCGGGGCAGGTGGACGAGCAAACACGGCTGGTCGCGCTCGCCTCCTGCCACTTCGTCGCGGGCTGGCGGCTCGACCTCGACGCCATCGGCCGCAGCCTGCGCGAGCGGAACATCCTGTTTTGCGTGGACGGCATCCAGACGCTCGGCGCGTTCCCGACGCCGGTGAAGCACGTGGACTTCCTCGCGGCGGACGCGCACAAGTGGCTGCTCGGCCCGTGCGCCGCGGGCATTCTCTACGTGAAGAAGGACCTGCAGGAGCGGTTGCGCCCGCCCGTGCTCGGCTGGAACAACGTCCGCTGCCCGAACTACGTCGCACAGGAGGCGATCATGTTCCGGAGCGGCCCGGCGCGGTTCGAGGCCGGCTCGCACAACGTCGCCGGGCTTGTCGGCCTGAAAGCCTGCATGGAACTGCTGCTCGAACTGGGCGTCGAGAACATCGCCGCCGAGCTCTTGCGCAAGCGCCAGTGGCTCGTGCCCGCGCTCGAAGCCAACGGATGGTCCGTGCTCCACGCGAAGGCTCCGCGGGAAAACGCCGGCGCCATCCTCTCCCTCCACCGCAAGGACGCGGACGTGGCCGCCGTCCACAAGCAGCTTGCGGCCGCGAACATCGTCACCTCGCTGCGCGCGGACCGGACAGGGCGGCAGTATCTCCGGCTCTCACCGCATTGCTACAACACCGACGACGAATTGCGCCGCGTGCTGGAGATGCTCTGAGCCGCCAGGCCGCCCGCCCGCGGTGTCCCTCCCTGGACGGAATTTGTTCGAACAAAAAACGACCCGGTGCATCCTACACGCATGACGTTCCGACCCCTCGCCTTCGCTGCCGCGCTGTTGATCTCCGCCACCGCTGCCTTCGGACAGGCGAAGACCAAAACCACGCTGCTGCTTTCCCACCAGTCCGCCAAGCCGGGCGAAGTCGTCACCGCCGGGTTGCTCATGCGAATGCCGAACGCGTGGCACACCTACTGGAAAAGCCCTGGCGAATCCGGCATCCCCACGAGCATCAAGTGGACTCTCCCCAAGGGCGTCACCGCCGGAGACATCCAGTGGCCCGTTCCCGAAAAGGCGCTCTTCACCGACCTCTTCACCTACGAGTATCACGACGAAATCATCCTGCTCATCCCGCTCAAGCTCGCCGCGGACGCCGCGGCCGGGACGTTTGAAATCGTCGGCGAAGTCAAGTGGCTCGAATGCGAAGCCGAAGGCCTTTGCATCCCGGGCCGGTCCGAGGTCAGCGCGCCGTTGAAGATCGGCACCGATTCGAAGCCCGGCGGCGACGCGAAGGAACTCGAGGACGCGAAGAAACTGCTTCCGACTCCCGCCGCGCCGGCGAAGCTCCTCGTCGGCTGGGAGAAGCCCGCGACCGGAGACTCGCGTCCGCTCGTGCTCGAGTGGGGCGTCCCCGGCAAACCGGAGAAAGTGGACTTCTACCCCGTCGCTGGCGAGGCCGACAAATGGGAGATCGACCAGAAGACCGAAGTGCTGCCGTCCGAGCCCGGCACGGCGCGCATCCGCAAAATCGTGAAGAAGAAATCCGAGGGCGGCGCGTGGCCCGCGGCGGTCGCGGGACTGTTCGTGCACCTCAACGCGGGCGAGAAGACAGGCACGGCCTTCGAGACGAGCGTCCCCATTCCCGGGGAAGCGGCGGGTGGAGGAACAGGCACGGCGTCCGCCGCGGGCGCGGCTTTCGGCGAGGCGAAGCAGTCCTTTGGCAAGATGCTCTGGTTTGCGTTCATCGGCGGAATGATCCTCAACATCATGCCGTGCGTGTTCCCGGTCATCGCCCTGAAGATCCTGGGCTTCGTGAACCAGAGCAAGGAGGACCCGCGGCGCGTTTTCCATCTCGGACTCATCTATTCGACGGGCGTCGTCGCGTCGTTCCTCGTGATGGCTGCGATGGTGCTGGCCGTCCGCGGCGCGGGCAAGGACGCGAGCTGGGGCATGCAGATGCAGAACCCGCAATTCACGCTCGTGCTGACCGTGCTGATGACCCTCGTGGCGCTGAACCTCTTCGGCCTCTTCGAAGTGACCGCGAGCGGCGCGGTCGGCGCGGCCGGCCAGCTCGCGCACAAGGAAGGCGCCTCCGGCGCGTTCTTCAACGGCATCCTCGCCGTCGTGCTCGCGACGCCCTGCACCGCGCCGTTCCTCGCGCCCGCGCTCGGATTCGCCTTTGCGAAGGAACGCACCACGCAGGAAGTGATCCTGTTTTTCGCGACCACCGGGCTCGGGCTGGCCTTCCCTTACGCGATGCTGAGCTGGAAGCCCGCGTGGGTGAAGCTGCTCCCGCGCCCCGGCGCGTGGATGGAGAAATTCAAGATCGCCATGGGCTTCCCGATGCTCGCGACCGCGCTGTGGCTGTTCAGCTTCACCGCCAAGCGCTTTGGCTCCGACGGCACGCTCTGGCTCGGGCTGTTCCTTGTCATCGTGGCAATGGCCGCGTGGATCTTCGGCGAGTTTGTCCAGCGCGGCACCCGGCGCCGCGGACTCGCGGCGGGCCTCTGCGTCCTGCTCCTCGGCGGCGGCTACGCCAAGGCGCTCGAGGACGAACTGCACTGGAGGAATCCCGTGAAGAAGGCCGGCGGCGGGACGGAAGCCGTCACATCGACCACCAGTGACCCCGACAAGCTGGTGTGGGGCAAGTGGAGCGCCGACGCCGTGGCCAAGGCCCGCGGCGAGGGCCGCGTCATCCTCGTGGACTTCACCGCGGACTGGTGCCTGACCTGCAAGGCCAATCTCCGCACGTCCATCGAGATTCCATCCACCCGCAAGAGGCTCAAGGATCTCAACGCCGTCACACTCATCGGCGACAACACCGACGAAGACCCGGCCATCATCGCCGAGTTGAAGCAGTTCGGCCGCGCCGGCGTGCCCCTCGTGCTCGTGTATCCGAAGGACGCCTCCAAGCCGCCGCTCGTGCTGCCCGCGTTTCTCACGCCCGGCATCATGCACGACGCCCTCGACGCGGCAGCGAAGTAAGCAGCGGGACGCGAAGCAACGGCCCGCCGGCAGGCGCAATCGCGTCCCAGTCCGAGGAAGCGCCCCGGCCAGTGCTCGACACGGGGCGCGCGCTCGATCCGCCGGGCAAAGCCCGTCGTTTGCGTGCGGCGTCCGCATTTTTCCTTCCCCGGCTTTCGACCGCGTGTATCCTCTGCCGCCAACCATGCGACCCACTTTGCGGACAGTTCGCCCCGGATGCCGCCATGAGTGAGGCCACCCTCAAGGGCGCGTGTGTGAAGTGCGGTGAACACATCGCCTTCCCCGAATCCCACGCAAACAACAAGGTTCCCTGCCCTCATTGCCGGGCGATGACGCCGCTCATCCCCGGCAAGCAGGCGGATGGCAGCCTCTTCTACAAGTGCTTCTGCAACGTCTGCTGGGACAAGATCGAGTATCACGCCCGGCTCATCGGCAGCGAAGTCCCTTGCCCGCACTGCAAGCAGAACACGGTGCTCGCGGCGCCCGGAAGCCAGTCGCGTCCGATGACCGCCCCCGCAGCCGCGGCACCGGCCGCAGTGGCGCCGGCGAGTTCCATTGCGCAGAAGACCCCGGTCGAACCGATGGCCGCCGTCCAAGCCGCTGCATCCGCCGCGCGCCCGCCGGTGCCTTCCGGGCCGCCCAAACCCGTCGTCCCCGGTGCGAAACCCGTCACGCCCGCCGCCAAGCCCGTGATGCCCGGCGCCACGAAGCCCGCCGCCGCCGCGCCCGCCGCGCCCAATCCCGCCAAAAGCGCGATACTCGTGGACCCGGTCCCCGGCCCGATGGCCAACCCGCCGCCGCCGCCGCCCATTCCACGGGCGAAAGCAGCGCCCGCGGACACCGGCCGCAAACCGCGGCCGAAGTGGCTCATCCCCGTGGCGGTTTCCGTCGGGGTGCTCATCCTCCTCGGCGTCGCCGCGGTTTTCATCCTGCCGAAACTTCGCGACAAGGGCGGGGGTGGCGGCACGGCCGAGCTTGAGATTCTGGATTTCCGTTTCCAGCCGCAGGCCGACACGGGGCTGATCTTCCTCGTCGGCACGGTGACGAACCGGGCCGCGGCGCAGGCCTTCAACGTGAAGCTGCAGTTCGAGCTTTTCGACCAGGGAAACAACAAGCTCGGCGTCGCACAGGACTCGGCAAACGTGATCGAGCCCAAGGGCGCGTGGCGGTTCAAGGCGAGCGTGCCGTTCAAGAATGCCGAGGACGCGCGGCCGTTGCCCCTCACCAAGGACTGACCGCTCAAGCCGGCGCCGCAGCGCCCGCTGGCTGCGCCACGTCAGGGCGGGGTTCCTTCGCGGGCGCGCGCGCCGGGGCGTCCTCACCCGTGCCGTTAAGCGCCACGCTGAGGGCGACGAAGCCGGCGAACTGAGCGAGGTCGCTGGCGAGCGCGCCGAACGCGGCCCAGAAAAAAACAAACTTCGCCGCGAAGCACGAGTAGAGGAAGGCGTTCACCGTGCGAAGCTCCGGAGAGGTCCGCTTGAAGTTCCGGTGCAGCAACCGCAACGAGGCGATGCAGAACAGAAGAAACGCCGTCGCGCCCGGGATTCCGAACGGCACGAGCACCGACAGCGGCCCGCTGTGATAATCGCCCGCGATCACCGCCTGGTCGATGTCCGCCGCCAGCCCGCGCAACTGCGCCTCGCCGACCAGGTGCAGGTCCGTGGGGTTGATCGAGTAGCCCTTGCCGAGCCAGAGGTATTGAGGCACCTGCGCCCAGACGACATGCCACATGCGCATGCGCCAGTCGGTCGAGGCCGCCGCATCGGACTTCGCCAGCGGGCTCACCTCGATCGGCAGGAAGCTCAACGCCCGTTGCACGGAGAACGGCAGCTTCGGTGCCAGCGGGATGATCGTCGCCACGGCCACCGCCGCTCCAAGCACGATCAGCGGCAACAGCCGCGTCCGCCACAACCCCTCGACCATGAACTGCATCGCAAAGACGAGCCCGGCGAAAACCACCGCCGACCTGAACCCGCCCAGCAGGCTCACCACCACCACGCCCAGCCAGCACAGCAGCCGCCACGGCCGGCGCCAGTCGAACAACCCCGCCACGCCGTAGCGCGCGAGCATCCACGAGTAGATGCCCGTCATCGCGAACGTGATCGAGTTAAAGCGCGAGACCGCGCTTTCGGTGGTGGCTTGCAGCACCGCGAACTCCACCGGGAACATCGTGAACAGCCAGTAGAAATTCGGCCCGGCGAGATAAATCAAGTTGCTGATCGGCTGCGACAGCGCGCCGATGAAGAACAGCAGCACGGCGAGCTTCGCGTGCGGCGGCGCGATGCGGCGGCAACTGATCGCGAAGTAGCCTGCCACCGCCGCCACGATGAAAATGTAATGCCGGCCGCCGTAACTCTGGCTGCCGAGCGAGCGGATGCCCACGCCGCCGCGCGCCACGGCCGTCACCGCGACCACGACGAGCAACAGCAGCAGCGTCCACGTCACCGCCGGCACATGCTGGAGCCGCGCGACGCCCCGGCCCGCGTGCCCGAGGTTGTCGCGCAACAGCCACGCCAGCACGCTCAGCCCTAGGCTCACGAACGAGAGAAACATCCACACCTGCGGCCGCCCCGGCAGGAAGAACACCAGCATCGAGGCGTTCCAGCTCAGCAACAGCAGCCAATAGTGCCAGCGCAGCAGCACCGGCACCGACAACACCGCCAGCGCGCCGCCCACGATCACCAGCGACCGCATGTCGAACGGCGTCGCCAGCACGTAGCCGAGCACCAGCGCCAGTGCCGCGCTGAAGAGAAGGGCGAGCGTCGCCGTGCGCATAGGAAATCGCGGGGATCACTCGGGCGACTTGCCGCCCCCCACCCATGCATCACGCCGCTGCTTCGCCTTTACAAAATACTCCTCCACGGCCGCCGCGTCCCCGGCTTCAAGCGCGCGGCGGAATTCGTCGAGGTCCTCGATGAACACGCCGAGGATGCGCGCCAGCTTCTCGCGGTTCGCCATCGCGATGTCGCGCCACATCTCCGGCGACCCGCTCGCGATGCGTGTCGTGTCGCGGAAGCCGTTCGCGCACACCATCGCCTGCTCCGCCGGATGCGCCGGGCTGAGGATGTAGTTGGACAACTCCGCCGCGACCACGTGCGGCAGATGACTGCCGCGGCCGACGAGGTCGTCGTGCGCCTCGGGCGCGAGCCGGAGCACGCGCGAACCGAGCGCCTTCCAGAACTCCTCGACCCGGCGCAACGCGTCCGCCTTCGTCCGCTTCGTCGGCGTGGTCACGCACACCGCGCCCTCGAACAGGTCCGGCTTTGCCGCGCCCACGCCCATGCGCTCGGCGCCGGCCATCGGGTGGCTTCCCACGAAGTGCGCGCCCGCGGCCGCGACGACCGGCTCCAAATCCCGCACCACACAACCCTTCACGCTGCCGACATCGGTGACGAGCGCGCCCCTGCCCAGCGACGGCGCGAACCGCTCCGCCAGCGCGCGCATCTGCGCGACCGGCGTGCCGAGCACGACAAGGTCCGCGCCGGAAACGACCGAAGCCAGATCAAGCGAGGCGCGGTCCACCACGCCGCCGCGCTCGCACTCGGCGATGGACGCCTCGCGCCGCACCAAGCCCTCGACCCGCCCGGCGAGCTTGTTCTTGCGGGCGGCGAGGCCGATCGAGCCGCCCAGCAGGCCGACGCCGAGCAGTGCCATTTTCCTGAAAGGCTGCATCCGCGCGAATATGCGCGGGTCCCAACCGAGTGCCAAGAGCCTTCATCTCGGGTGTTTTGGGGAGGCGCGCAACCGTGCGGCCTCGCCGCTTCCCCGGGCGCGCCTCGCCCTTCACCCCACGCTCGACAACCACGCGCCCCTTCCGCACCCTCACGCGCCGTGCAGGATCGCCAGCAGACCCTCGTAACCCTTGACATGGAAGGCGTGCTCACGCCCGAAATCTGGATCGCCGTCGCGGAGAAGACCGGCATCGCCGAGCTCCGCCGCACGACGCGCGACGAACCGGACTACGACAAGCTGATGCGCCAGCGCATCGGCATCCTTGACCGGCACGGCATCAAGCTCTCCGACATCCAGGCGGTGATCGGCACGTTGCGCCCGCTCGAGGGCGGCCGTGAATTCCTCGACGAGCTGCGCTCGTTCGTGCAGGTCATCATCCTGTCCGACACCTTCGAGCAGTTCGCGCAACCGCTTCTCAAACAGCTCGGCTGGCCCGCGTTGCTCTGTCACCGGCTCGTCGTGGAGAACGACCGCATCGTGGATTACGCACTGCGGCTGCGCGACCAGAAGCGCTGCGCCGTCGCGGCGTTCAAGGCGATGAATTACCGCGTCATCGCGGGCGGGGATTCCTACAACGACACGGCGATGCTGGGCGAGGCGGACACCGGCATCCTGTTTCACGCGCCCGGGAACGTGAAGCGCGAGTTCCCGAAGTTCCGTGCGGTCGAGTCCTACGCGGAATTCATCGCGGCGATCCGCGGTGCGATGCGGCCATGATCGCGGTCAGGCGGCCTTGATCCTGTCCACGAGTCCCGTGGTGGATCGCCCGGGCAAACCGGGCACGATCTCCACACGGCCCCCGAGCGATTCCACGAGCCGGCGTTCTTCCTGGTTGATGGAGTCCAGCGTGTTGTCGCCGCCCTTCGCATAAATGTCCGGCTGCGCCAGCGAAAGGAATCGCGCGGCCGTCACCTCGCCGAAGACGCACACCGCATCCACGCACGCGAGCGAAGCCAGCACGAGCGCGCGGTCCGACTCGCCGTTGAGCGGGCGTTCCGGGCCCTTGAGCTGGCGGATTGACGCATCGGCATTCACCCCGACCAGCAACGCATCGCCGAGGTTGCGCGCCGATTCGAGATACACCGCGTGGCCCGCGTGGAGGATGTCAAAGCAGCCGTTGGTGACGACGAGCCTTCGGCCGGACGCGCGGAACGCCGCGCGCCACCCGGCAAGCGATTCGATGGACAGGAATTTCTCGCGGCAGTCCACGCCCCGATTCTCGCCATCACCCGGCCGGATGCAAGCGCTTGCCTGCTGTGGCAACCGGTGAGGCAACGGACATTTCTGTGCGCGTCGGGGTTGCAGTCGGAGTGATTCTAATGTCTGATGCGGCGCAAAACCTGGTCGTCATGAGCGAGTCCGCACCCGAAAGTCCGCAACCGCCTGCGCCGCCGCCCGCGCCAAGTTCGCTGGCGGCGCGGCTGGTGAATGTCTACGCGACACCGGGAGACGTCTTCGAGGAGGTCGCGCGCTCGCCGCGCGACAACGGCAACTGGGTGCTCCCGCTCATCCTCACGGCGATCATGTCGGTGGTGTTCTGCTTCGTCGTCTTCTCGCAGGAGAACGTGATGCGCAACTTCCATCAGACGCAGGAGCAGGCGATCCGCGATCAAGTGAAGGCCGGCAAGGTCCCGGCGGACAAGGCCGACGACATCGTCGAGGCCGCAAGGAAGTGGATGTCGCCGACGATCATGGCCGCGTTCGGCTCCGTGGGTTCGCTCATCGCGACCGTGGGCGGGGTGTTCTTCGTGGCGTTGATCCTGATGCTGCTCGGCCGCTACGCGTTGAACGCGGAGGTGGAGTTCATGAAGATGGCGGAAGTCAGCGGCCTGGCCGCGATGATCGCGCTGGTGGGGACGGTGGCAAAGATGTTCGTGGTGATGGCCACGGGCCGGATGGAACTGGGCGTCTCGCCTGCCGCGCTCGTGGAGGACTTCGACCCCGGCAATCACACACACGCGTTGCTCGGCATCCTCGACCTCTCGATGATCTGGTATGTGGCGGTGTTGTCGGCCGGGCTTGCGCGCGTGTGCGGCAAGCCGTGGTGGCGCGCCGCGGCGTGGCTTTATGCCATCTGGCTCGTCTTCGCCGCCGGGATGGCTGCCGTCGCGTATCTGGGGGCGCGCGCACACTGAAACCTTCCGCCCTTCGCGGTGTGCTTAACCGAACCTGATGGCTGCCCCCAAGTCCAAAACCCGCCGCAAAGTCGTCGTCTTCACCCTGCTGCTCCTCGCGCTCGGCAGCCTCGGCGCGTGGAGTTACTTCCGCAAGCGCGAGGTGCCGATCATCGTGCAGACGGAGAAAGTCACGTCCCGATCGCTCACCGAACTCGTCGTCGCCAACGGAAAAATCCAGCCGGTCGTCATGGTGAAGATCAGCCCGGAGGTCAGCGGCGAAATCGTGGACCTGCCGGTGAAGGAGGGGCAGACCGTGACGAAGGGCGACCTGCTGCTCAAGATCAAGCCGGACTTCTACGCAGCGAGCCGCGACTCCGCGACCGCAAACCACAAGGCGTCGATCGCGAACCAGACGCTCGCCGAGGCGAACCGCGCGAAGGCCGACATTGAGTTCAAGCGCGCCCGGCAGCTCTTTGATGAGAAGCTCATCAGCGACACCCAGTTCGTCGAGGCGCGCACGGCGTTCGAGGTCGCCAGGGCGCAGGTCACCGCGTCGCAGCACCAGGCCGAGGTCGCCGCGGCGGCGCTGGCGCGCGCCGAGGAGGACTTCCGCAAGACCACGATCGTCTCGCCGCTCGACGGCACGATCACGCGCCTCAATTCGCAGCTCGGCGAACGCGTCGTCGGCACCGCCACGATGGCCGGCACCGATGTGATGACCATCGCCGACCTCAGCGAGATGGAGGCGCGCGTGGACCTCGGCGAGGTGGACGTCGTGCTCATTTGCGCCGGCCAGACGGCACGTCTGGAGGTGGATTCCTACCGCGACAAGAAGTTCACCGGCGCCGTGACCGAAATCGCGAACACCGCCAAGACCAGCGGCCAGGGCACGCAACAGGAGGCGACCAAGTTCGAGGTCCGCATCCGCGTGAAGGAAAGGGAACTCTTCCGCCCCGGCATGTCCGTCACGGCCGAAGTCGAGACGCGCTACCGCACGAACGTGCTCTCCGTGCCCATCCAAAGCGTGACGACCCGCGTGCCGAAGAACGACCCATCCGCCGCGAACGGCGACGCGGGCGACGACGGCGTGGCCAAGAAGGACAAGCCGAAGAAAGAGGCCGTGAACAAACCCGCCGAGGTCGTGTTCATCATCGAAGGCGACAAGGTCCGGATGGTCAAAGTCTCCCGCGGCATCAGCGACGACAACCACACCGAGATTCGCGACGGCCTGCAGGAGGGGATGGAAGTCGTCACCGGCAGCTACAAAGCCATCAACCGCGAGCTCGAGGACGGCAAGCTGGTCAAGGTGGACAACGAGAAGAAGAAGCCGGCGGAGAAGAAGTGACGCAACCGGCGAACCGGGGCTTGGTCCAATCCGCATTTCCCACGTGAGCCTCATCCGCATCCGCAACATCTCGCGCCGATACCAGATGGCGGCGGAGACTGTGCATGCGCTCCGAGATGTCTCGCTGGACATCGAGCGCGGCGAATACGTCGCCATCATGGGACCGAGCGGCTCCGGCAAGTCCACGCTCATGAACCTCATCGGCTGCCTCGACACGCCCACGAGCGGCTCCTACGAACTCAACGGCACCGACGTGAGCCGCATGGAGGACAACGACCTCGCCGAGGTCCGCAACCGCGAGATTGGGTTCATCTTCCAGACCTTCAACCTCCTCGCCCGGTCCACCGCGCTCCGCAACGTCGAGCTGCCGATGGTCTATGCCGGCGTCGGCTCGGACGAACGCCGCGAGAAGGCGCTGGCTGCGCTCGCGTCCGTCGGCCTTGCTGACCGCGTCACCCACAAGCCGAACGAACTCTCCGGCGGCCAGCGGCAGCGTGTCGCCGTGGCGCGGGCGCTGGTGAACAATCCCTCGATCCTCCTCGCCGACGAACCGACGGGCAACCTCGACTCCAAGACCGGCGTTGAAATCCTCGCGCTCTTTGACGAGCTCGCGCGCAAGGGCCACACCATCATCGTCGTCACGCACGAGGAAGCCGTCGCCCGCCACTCGCGCCGGGTCATCCGCATCCTGGACGGCCTCATCGCGAGCGACGACCGGCTGGCGAAGGAGGAGGCGCTGGCGTGAACCTTTTCACCGAATTGAGGGAGGGCCTGCTCATCGCCCTCGAGGCGCTGCGCGCGAACAAGCTGCGCGCGGGACTCACCACGCTCGGCATCGTCATCGGCATCGTCACCGTCACGCTCATGGGCACGGCCATCGAGGGCTTGAACGCGGCCTTCCTGCGGAGCATCTCCGCGATCGGCGCGGACGTGCTGTTCGTGTCCAAATACCCGTGGTTCGGCGAGGAGCCGTGGTGGAAGGTCCGCAACCGCCGCGACCTGTTGCTGCAGGATGGCCGCGCGCTGCGCGCCCAGCAGCAGTTCTCCGACGCCGTCAGCATCGAGGCCGGCTGGCGCAAGAACGTGAAGTTTCAGGACCGCACCGCGACGGGCATCACCATCATCGGCAACAACGAGGACGGCGCGATCATCGCCGGCATGACGATGCGCGAGGGCCGGTGGTTCACCACGGCGGAGGTCGGGGGCGCGCGGCCCGTGTGCGTGATGGGCGCGGATCTGGCGACGAGCTTCTTCCGTTACGACACGCCGCTCGGCAAGAAGGTGCGCGTGGATGAGACGAGTTACGAGGTGATCGGCGTGATCGAGAAGCGCGGCAAGTTCATGGGCATGGAGAGCCTCGACAACCAGGTGCACGTGCCGATCACGCGCTTCGTCACCGATCACCAGATGCGCCCGGGCGTGACGATCCGCTTGAAGGTCCGCGACATGAAGCAGCTCGACGAGGCGCGCGAGGAACTCCGCGGCGTGATGCGCCGGGTGCGGCGGATTGACCCGGGCAAGGACGACGACTTCTCCATCAACGCGCAGGAGGCCTTTGTGAAGATGTCCAAGCGCGTGAGCACCGTGATCGCGGGCGTGGGGCTGTTCATCACGGGGCTGTCGCTCGCGGTCGGCGGCATCGGCATCATGAACATCATGTTCGTGTCCGTGGCCGAGCGCACGCGCGAGATCGGCATCCGCAAGGCCATCGGCGCGAAGCGGCGGACGATCCTGCTGCAGTTCCTGATCGAGGCGGCGACGATCTGCCTGTTCGGCGGATTGCTCGGGCTCGGCATCGCATGGCCGGTGAGCCTGATGATAAACCAGTTCCTGCCGACCTCCATGTCGCTGCCGATCGTGGGGCTCGCGCTCGGCGTCTCGGTGCTCACGGGCGTGGTCGCGGGCTTCCTGCCCGCGTGGCGCGCCGCGCGCATGAACCCGGTGGACGCGCTCCGCGCGGAATGACGCCATGATGCCGGCAACGCCCAAACGCGGCGCCCTCCTTTGGGGCGAGGCTCGCGAGAGCTTCGTGATGGCCATGGCCGCGCTCGGTTCGCACAAGCTGCGCTCCGCCCTCACGCTGCTCGGCGTCATGGTCGGCGTCTTCTCGATCATCATGGTCATGACGGCCATGCGCGCGCTTCAGAACAACATCGAGACGGAGATGACCGGTCTTGGCGCGAGCACGTTCATGGTCGAGAAGTGGCCCGCGATCAACGCCGAGGGCCCGCGCGGGTGGGAGAAATTCCGGCGCCGGAAGAACATCACGCTCGCGCAGGCAACGGCCTTGCGCGAGCGCGCCACGCTTGCGGTGAGCGTCGGCGCCGAGGCCTTCCTGTGGAATGCGGAAGTGGTCTCGCGCTTCGAGACAACCAACCCCGACGTGGGGATGATCGGGGTGACGCCCGAGGTTTTCGGCGCCAAGAAGTGGATCATCGAGGAAGGCCGCGCCATCCAGCAGGGGGACGTGGACGGCTTGCGCGCGGTATGCGTGCTCGGGAACGCGCTCGCGAAAAAGCTGTTCCCTCAAGGCTCGCCCGTCGGCGAGAGCATCAAGTTCAACGGGCACCGCTACTCGGTCGTCGGTCTGCTCGAGGCCAAGGGCGGCATGGGCGGGCAGTCGCAGGACAACTTCATCGCCGTGCCGCTGACGACGGGGTTCGGGAGGTTTGGCTTCCAGCCGTGGCGCAGCCTCAGCTTGTTCGTCGAGGCGCCAAGTCCCGCGATGCTTGAAGACACCGCGGAGCAGGTTCGCGGCGTCATGCGCACGCTCCGCAAGGTGCCGCCGGGCGAGGAGGACGACTTCGAGATGTTTTCCAACGATTCGCTCGTCGAGCAGTTTCGCGACCTCACGTTCGCCGTGCGGATGGGCGTGGCGGTGGTCAGCAGCATCGCGCTCATCGCGGCGGGCATCGGCATCATGAACATCATGCTTGTGAGCGTCACCGAGCGGACCCGCGAGATCGGCGTGCGGCGCGCGGTCGGCGCGAAGAAGCGGAACATCATGACGCAATTCATCATGGAAGCCGTGGTCATCTGCCAGGTCGGCGGCGTGATCGGTGTCGCCCTCGGAATCGCCGGGGGCAACGCCGCGGTGCTCGTGCTCAAGACCGCGCCGGTCTTTCCGCTCGACTGGGCGATCATTGGCCTGCTGATTTGTTCCGTCGTGGGGATCGTCTTCGGCACTTATCCTGCCTGGCGCGCGGCGAACCTCGACCCGGTCGAGTCGTTGCGTTATGAGTAATGGCGCGGGTTCTCAACTCGCCGCGGTCGCGGGCTTGAACGCCGGGGCGAACATGCGGATGTGACGTTCACCCACGGCGTCTGTCCGCGCTGCCTCGAAACCGTTGTCAAGCCCGAGATCGAAAACTCGGCCTCGCCCGAAACGCCGCGCCCGAAAAACCGGAGTGAGCCCGCGCGGACGCGCGTTTCCAAAAAAGCCTTGCGCCGGGGACGGCCCGGGGGTTTGCTCCCAGCCCATGAACACGACCCCTTCGCCGGCGCGCAGCATGGTTACGTCCCGCCTCGGCCGCCGCCAATTCATCCGCTACTCGGCCATCACCGCCACAGTGCTTGGCGCCGCGCCGTCGTTCCTGCGCGCGCAGAACTTGAACAGCAAACTCTCCGTCGCCGCCATCGGCGTCGGCGGCAAGGGCGGCAGCGACACGTCGCAGGTCGCCGGCCACGGGGAGACGATTTACTCGGTGTGCGACGTGGACAAGAACACGCTCGAGGGCGCGGGCAACCGTTACAAGGGCGCGAGCCGTTACACGGACTATCGCAAAATGCTCGAGGAAGTCGGCAGCCACATCGACGCCGTCATCGTCAGCACGCCCGACCATCACCACGCGATCGCCACTTCGATGGCCATGAAGATGGGCAAGCACGCCTACGTGCAAAAGCCGCTCACGCACTCCGTCTTCGAGGCGCGCCACCTGCGCACTCTCGCGAAGGAAAAGAAAGTCTGCACGCAGATGGGCAATCAGGGCAGCGCCGGCCCCGGATTGCGACGCGCCGTCGAGGTCATCCATGCCGGCATCATCGGCAAGCCGCTCGAACTTCACGTCTGGAGCAACCGCCCCATCTGGCCGCAGGGCATTGACCGGCCCGCGGGCGAAGACCCCGTGCCCGAGCATCTCGACTGGGACGTCTGGCTCGGACCCGCCCCCTTCCGGCCGTTCAAGGCGGGCGCGGAGACGACGGACAAGGAAGGCAAGAAGCGACGTGGCGGCGGCCCGTATCATCCCTTCGCATGGCGCGGGTGGGTTGATTTCGGAACGGGTGCGCTCGGCGACATGGCGTGCCACACCGTCAACATGCCCTTCCGCGCGCTCAAGCTCGGCTACCCCACCGCCGTCGAGTGCGAGGAAGTCTCCGAATCCAGGAAGGAAACCTACGCGAAGACTTCGCGCATCCGATTTGAGTTCCCCTCGCGCGAGGGACTGCCGCCGCTGAAGTTCTGGTGGTATGACGGCAACCCCGGCGACAAGTCCGTCAGGCTGCTGCGTCCCTCGCCCGACATCACGCAAGACATCATCGCGCTGCGCGGCAGCCTGCCCGCGAGCGGCTGCCTCGTGATTGGCGACAAGGGCCGGCTGTTCTCCGGCGACGACTACGGGTTCACGTTCCACTTCCGCATGAACGACGAGAAAACCCTGCGACCGCAGGTCACGAAAGTGGACGGCAAGGACGTCGAGGACGAGGCCATCCGCGGCATCGCGCAGACCATCCCGCGCCTCGCCAACAGCGGCGACGACGGCCACAAGAAAGAATGGCTCGACGCCATCCGCGCGAACAAGCCCGCGATGGCATTCAGCAACTTCGACATCGCGGCCTACCTCACTGAAGTCATCCTGCTCGGGTGCGTCGCCGTCCAGCACGGCACAGGAAAGAAACTCGACTGGGACGGCCCCGGCATGAAGGCGAAGAACGCGAACATCGCCAGCCTCGTCAAGCGCGAGTATCGCAAGGGCTGGGCGCTGTAACCGCCGCGCAACGCGCGCTGGAACGCCGACCACACCATCGGCTTCACGTTCATCGGCCTGTTCCTCGCGTGGCTCATGAAGCCGCAAGCGGCGGTGCCCGCGAATGCTCCCGCGCCCGCCGCGTGAAACGGGCAGTCCGCTCTTGTCTTCACCGGGTGATTCGAGTCTAAACCCCGCATGCCCGACTGGCTCGCGGCCGCCATCCTCGGTCTCATCGAAGGCGTGACGGAGTTTCTCCCCGTGTCCTCCACGGGACATTTGCTTCTCGTCGAGAACCTCGGCTGGGTGCCGCGGCAGTCGGACCTCTTCAACATCCTCATCCAATGCGCGGCGGTGTTCGCCGTGTTCGGCGTCTTCTCCGAGCGCATCCAGCAACTGCTCTTCGGCCTTCGCGACGCCGCGAATCGGGACTACCTCCTGAAACTCGGCGTCGCATTTGTCCTCACCGGCCTCGGCGGGTTGTGGATGAAAAAGGCCGGGCTCGAACTGCCGGACGAAGCCATGCCCATCGCGTGGGCGACGTTGATTGGCGGCGTCGCGTTCCTGCTCGCCGAGGAGTGGCTGCTGGACCGGCCCGCGTCCGACACGATCACCTGGCGCGTGGCGCTCGCCGTGGCCGTGGGACAGCTCGTCGCCGCGGCGTTCCCGGGCGCCTCGCGCTCCGGGACGACCATTCTCTTCGCGCTGCTGCTCGGCGCGAGCCGGCCGGTGGCGACGGAATTCTCGTTCCTCGTCGGCATTCCGACGCTTGCCGCCGCGGGCGCGCTCGAACTGCTGAAGACGCTGAAAACCGGCGGCCTGCGGGCGATCGGTGACGAGAAGACCCTGCTGCTTGTGGGCGGCTCCGTGGCCGCGCTGACGGCGTTTCTCACCGTGAAGTGGCTGCTGAAGTTCGTGCAGACGCACACCTTCATCGCGTTCGGGTGGTATCGCATCGCATTGGGCGTTGCGACGCTGGCGTGGGCTTCAAGCGCGGCGAAGTAATCGCGCACCGGCTGCCGGATGCCCCGCCCCTCCTCAGTATTTCTTGCTGAACTTCTTCTTCGAGTCGTCGTCCGGGGCGGGTGTGGCCGCTGCCGGGACGGCCTCCGGTTGCGAAGCCTCCGTCGTTTCGCCGGGGGGCGGCGCCGCGGGCGCGGACGCTGGCGCCGCGACAGCTTCGGGCGCGGACGCTGCGGTATCGGGCTGTTGCACGGCTTCGACATACGCGAGGTGAAGTTCCATCAGGGTCTGCTTGAGCATCACCTGCTCGTGGCGGTCGAGGTTGCCGCGCGTCTTGGATTCGAGCATCTCGAGCATGTCGATGAACATCTTCGCGCCGCGCAGGTCGCGCTCGACCTTGCCCGACTGCGGATTGGGCGTGCGCCCGAGCAGCATGAACGCGATGCCCGACTGCTGCATGACGAGGCTTGCGAAGAGGGCCGAAGCCATCTCGCCGCCGCCTGCGGGGATTGAATCGCTGGACTCGCTCATGATTGCTGGAGTTTGCGGCGGCCTCGCGCCTCGGCGATGAGAAATCTCACAAGCGCCCCGAGCCGCCTTTCGACGTCCGCGGTCTCAAGGATGAACTGCCGCTGCCCCGGGTGAAGCAGCATCGCGCAGGACACGAGGTCAGCGAACTTCGCCGGGTCATTCGTCTTCGCCAGCGCGCGCCTCAACTGTCGGATGGACTTCGCGAGCGCGGCCTGAATGCCGGGATCCGCGAGCATCTCCGGCAAGGGGGCCGTCGCGGCAAGCTTCCCCGCGGCCAGGCCATGGCTCGCAAGTTCATCCACGAGTTCGCGGACCTTCGCCATCAACGCCTCCACGTGCAGGCTGTCCGCGGGTGTTTCCCGAACCGGACAGATGGCGTGGACGCGATATGGCCGGCGCTTCGTGGCGCGGCCGAGTTCAACGCGCGCGATGCCTTGCAGCATGAGGTTCGACGTGCCGTCGCGGTTTCGCACCGACGCGCGCACCAGGCCGAGCCCGGCGATGCGCGAGGGTTTCTCGAAGACGCGCCCGGGCTTTTGCATCGCCACCACGAACATCCGGCCCGAATGCAACACGTCGTGCAGCATCCGGCGGTAGCGCGGCTCGAAGATCCGCAACGGCAGCATCGCCTGCGGAAACAACGTGGCGTCGGGGAGAATCATCACCGGCGCCTCATCGGGCAGCTTCATGGCGTCAATGTATGAACCGCGGCGGCGAATTCAAGCGTGTCGGAAGCTCCACCCCGTGCGAGAAACCCGGGGCGAACGAACGGCCAGGGCTAAAGCGGCCGGGCCCGGCCCACGACGGCGAGCCCCTTGAGCAGATCGAGCGCGCGGCCGAGCGCTGGATCACGCACGAGCGGCTTCGCAGGCTCCGCAACCGCAGGGGGCCCGTCACCGGAGTCGCCTTCCTTTTGGCGGCGGACGAGTTCCGCCTCGTTGAGCCGCTTGCGCGGTGGATTCGCGCTGACAAGCGGTCCGGCCGCCTCGGCGGCGGGCTTCGCCTCGCGAAACGCGTCCTCCATGAACAACCGCTCATCCTCGAGACTCACGAGCACCGGCACATCGGGCCGAAGGCCATCGCCCGTGAGCGCGGCCCCGCCCGCGAGCCGCACCGAACCGGTCGCGATGCGCAGTTGCTGCCCCGTGCTGAGCGGAAAGTCCTTGAACAAAAACGCCTCGCCCGCGGTCACGCCGCCGATCAAGAGCCCCGTGCGATTCTGCCGGAGCAAGGCCGCCAGCGCCTCGGCCGCGCCCGAGGTCTGGCGGTTCATGAGGATGGCCACGGGCAGCGAGATCGCCGTCGCTTTCGAGGTCGACCGGAGCGTCTTCCCCGCGACTTCGAGCTGCGGCTTTTCCCCGTCGAGAAACAAATCCGCCACCGCGACGGCCGCCGAATAATCGGAGCCCTTCGCCCCGCGCAAGTCGAGCACGAGGCCTTTGAGTTTTTTCGCGGCGTTTAGCTGGTCGAACGCGCCGCGCACCTGCTCCGCCGAGCCCGCCCCCACCGTCGCGATGCGCAAGCTGGCAAATGCCTCGTCGAAGACGTTTGTCCGAGCCATGCCTCCGGCCGAAGCAGCGGCCGAGGCGGCATTCGCGAGCAGGACGCGGCCGCGGTGACGTTCGAGCAGGCCTTGCAACGCCGCGTGGTCGAGTTCCTCGGCCTTCGCGCCCGGGAGATTCGACCGGATGAGCCCAAGCACCTCTTGAAACGGCGCGGGCCTGGCGGGCTCCGCCGCGCGGAGGGCGCCCGGAAAGAAACCCGCGAGATGCATCGCGGCGGACGCGACCACGCAACTCAATCGGCAACCGGCAACCGGCAATCGGCAGTTCATTGGAGTGCTTTCGCGGCAATATCCCTGCGGGCATGCGCGCCTTCAAACCTAATCGTGTCCACCGCCGCGTAGGCCGCATCGCGCGCGGCGCCGAGCGCCGGCCGCCACGCGGTGACGCCGAGCACGCGGCCGCCGTGGGTCACCACCGCGCCGTCCTTCATCGCGGTGCCGGCGTGGAAGACCTTTGTGGCTGGCAGCGCGTTCGCGGCGTCAATGCCGGTGATGACTTTGCCCTTGGGATAGTTTCCCGGATACCCGCCGCTGGCCATGACCACGCACACGCTGGCGTTCGCGGACCACTCCAGCACAATGGGCGCGAGGCGGCCTTCCACGCTCGCGAGGAGGAGTTCGACGAGGTCGTTCTTCATTCGCGTGAGATACACCTGCGTCTCCGGGTCGCCGAAGCGCGCGTTGAACTCGAGCACTTTGGGCCCGGACTTCGTGAGCATGACGCCGGGATAAATGATGCCGCGGAAATCAATCCCCTCCGCCGCGCAGCCGCGCAGCCACGGCTGCAGGATCGCGTCGCCCGCGCGCTGCAACTCGTCGTCGCTCAGGAACGGCGCGGGCGAGTAGGTGCCCATGCCGCCGGTGTTCAGGCCGAGGTCGCCGTCGAGCGCGCGCTTGTGGTCCTGCGATGTGGGAAAGAGCTTTGCGACCTTGCCATCGCAGAGCGCGTGCAGGGAAATCTCCAGCCCTTCGAGCAATTCCTGAATCACGACGCGCTGGCCGGCGGCGCCGAACGCCTTCCCGACCATGATCTCGTCAATGGCGCTCGCCGACTCCGCGACGCTCGCCGTAAGCAGCACGCCCTTGCCGAGAGCGAGTCCGTCGGCCTTCACGGCGCAGCGGCCATCGAGGCTCGCGGCGAACTGCTTCGCCAATGCCGGCTCACTGAACGTCCCGCTGCGTGCCGTCGGGATGCCGTGCCGTTCCATGAAGTCCTGCGAGAAGGCCTTGCTCGCCTCGAATTGCGCCGCCTTGCGGTTCGGCCCCCAAATCTTCAGGCCGTGGGACTGGAACAAATCCACGATGCCCGCGGCGAGCGGGTTGTCCGGGCCGATGACGGTCAAGTCGGGCAGCTCCCGTCTGGCGAAGTCGAGCAACCGCGCCAAATCCTCCGCTCCGATGGCGACGCACTCGACCAGCGCGCCGTTTTTCGCCAACCGCTCGCCGCCAACGCCCGCGTTTCCCGGCGCGCACCACATGCGCGTGACGAGCGGCGACTGCGCGAGCTTCCACACCATCGCGTGTTCGCGTCCGCCCGAGCCGATGACGAGGAGCTTCATGCGCGGCGAATCAAACAGGAAAGTCGCGAGCGGCGGAAAGGACTTTTTCGATGACGGCCGTGAAGCCCCGGCCGCGGTGCCCGTCAGGGGTCGTCGCGTGTTGATGGCGCGGAGGGAGGCGGATTCGGGTTCTCGTTGTCTTCGTTGAGGAACTTGATCACGCGCCACATGGCGAAACCCACCACGCCGAGCGCGAGCGTCGCGAGGATGAGCCCGACGATGATGTCGCGCAGCTTTTCGCCGGCGGTGAGCTTGAACGGGAAGACGAGATAAACCCCGAGCGCGACGGCCACAAGCGGGAGAGACAGCGTGAGGAACCTCCTCCGGCGCGACGGTTCGTCGCCCGCGTCCGATGCGACCATGCGGCCGATGACAAGCCAGTAAGCCCAACCGAGCGCTGCGCCTGCGAGAAAGGCCGCGAGGGACTTCCGGGTCCAGTTGAACGCGGCGCCGGTCGGCGTCTGCTGGATCGCCTCGACCACGAGCGCGAACACGCCAAAGCCCAGCATTGTGGCTCCCGTCGCGAAGCGGATGAAGACGCGCGCGGAAACGGGTTCAATCGGCTGCTTCATGGGGCGAATGGCTTACTCCACGCGAGCTTCGCCCGTCCCCTTCACGACTTCGCCGATGAGCCAGGCGCCATGCTTCTCGGCGCGGATTGATTTGAGAACGGCCTCCGCATTGTCTGCCGCGACGATGGCGACCATGCCGATGCCCATGTTGAACACCTGATACAGCTCGGCCTCGGGCACGCCGCCTTTCGAGGCGATGAGCCGGAAGATGGGAAGCATGTCCCAACTTCCTTTGCGGATGATGGCGTCGCAGTCCTTCGGGAGCACGCGCGGGATGTTGTCCACGAAGCCGCCGCCGGTGATGTGGGCGAGGGCGCGGACATGATGCGTGACGCGTGACGCGCGGACCGGATTGAAGCGCTTGAGCAACTTCTGCACGAGCGGGCCGTAGCTGACGTGCACTTTGAGCAACTCGTCGCCGATCGAATTGTCCAACCCGGCCACGCGGTTCGCGGGCTTGAGCTTCATCTGCTCGAACAGAATCTTCCGTGCGAGCGAGTAGCCGTTGGTGTGCAGGCCGCTCGATGCGATGCCGATGATGGCGTCGCCGCGTCGCACGGACTTCTGTCCGTTGAGCATGCGCGCCTTTTCGACCACGCCGACGATGGTTCCGCTCAGGTCGTATTCGCCGGGCGCGTAGAAGCCCGGCATCTGCGCGGTCTCACCACCGATGAGCGCGCAGCGGTTTTCCGCGCAGGCGCGCGCGAAGCCCTTGATGATGTCGGTGAAGACGTGCGGCTCGAGTTTGCCCGTGCCGAGGTAGTCGAGGAAGAAGAGCGGCTCGGCGCCAAGCACGGCGATGTCATTGACGCAGTGGTTGACGAGGTCCGCGCCGATGGTGTCGTGGCGGTCCATCGCGAAGGCGATCTTGAGTTTGGTGCCGACGCCGTCCACGGAAGAGACGAGCACGGGCTGCTTGTATCGCCGGGTGTCGAGCGCGAAGAGGCCGCCGAAGCCGCCGACCTTGCCGAGCACTTCGCGGCGATGCGTCGAGGCGAGCAATTGCGGCAGGGTGGCTTTGACGCGGTTGCCGAGATCAATGTCAACGCCCGCGGCGGCGTAGGCTTTCTGTTTCATCGTTCGTTCGGGGGGCGGTTCGATGCGCGACCGGGTGGCAAATCAGCCGGGGCTGGCGGGGGACCGGGCCTTCAACAATTATTAGAGCAGCCGCGGCTGCAGTTCCTCCTTGGCAAGCGCTTCGCCGAGGCTTTCGACGCGGGCGCGGCGGCGTTCCATGATGTGCTTGTCCACGAGCGGGTCGTAAGGCACCGGATAATGACCGTCGTAACACGCCATGCAGAACTCGCTGCGCGGGCGGCCCGTCGCGGCGACCATGCCGTCCTGCGACAGATACGCGAGCGAGTCGGCGTTGATGTAGCGGCGGATGTCCTCGTGCGAATGGTTCACGGCCATGAGCTTGTTGCGGTCGGGAAAATCAATGCCATAGACGCACGGGTTCATGTGCGGCGGGCAGCTCACGCGCACGTGGACTTCCTTCGCGCCGGCTTCCTTGAGCGATTTCACGCGCGCCTTGCACGTGGTGCCGCGCACGATCGAGTCGTCGACGATGATGACGCGCTTTCCCTTCACGAGCTCGGGGATGAGGTTGAGTTTCACGCGCACGTTGAAGTCACGGATGAGTTGCGACGGCTGGAGAAAGCTGCGGCCGATGTAGTGGTTGCGCACGAACGCCATCTCGTAGGGCAGGCCGGTCTCGAGCGAATACCCGAGCGCGGCGCAGTTGCCGCTGTCGGGCACGGGCACGACGACGTCGGCGGGCACGCCATTTTCGCGCGCGAGCTGGCGGCCCATCTCGACGCGGACCTTGTAGACGTTCCGCCCGCCGATCGTGCTGTCGGGCCGCGCGAAGTAGACGTATTCGAAGATGCAGAACGCCTCGCGCTGGTGGCCGGGGAACGCCTGCACGCTGCGCAGGCCTTCCTTGTCGATGATGACGATCTCGCCGGGCGCAACCTCGCGGACGAACTTCGCGTGGATGAGGTCGAGCGCGCACGACTCGCTCGAAAGCACCCAGCCGTGGTCGAGCTTGCCGATGCACAGCGGCCGGAAACCGTGCGGGTCGCGCACGCCGATCAGCTCGTTTTCCGTCATGATCGCGAGTGAATACGCGCCCTCGATCCGCCGGATGGTCTGGATGAGGTTGTTCTCCACGCCGCCGAGCATCGGCTGCGCCATCAGGTGCAGGATGATCTCGCTGTCCACCGTGGTCTGGAAGATGGAGCCCTTCGACTCGAGCTCCTCGCGGAGTTGCGCGGCGTTGGTGAGGTTGCCGTTGTGCGCGATGGCGATCTGGCCGCGGCCGCAATCCACCGTGAGCGGCTGCGCATTGCGCAGGTGCGAGCTGCCCGTGGTCGAGTAGCGCGTGTGGCCGACCGCCGTGTCGCCCACGAGCCCGTGCAACGTGGCGCCGTCGAAAATCTGCGAGACGAGCCCCATGCCGCGGTGCACGCGGAACTGCCGGCCGTCGCTCGTCACGATGCCCGCGCTCTCCTGCCCGCGATGCTGGAGCGCGAAGAGCCCGTAGTAAGTCAGCTCCGCCGCGTTCGGATGTCCGAAGACGCCGAAGACGCCGCAGTAATGTTTGGGGTGTTCGGCTGACATCAACTCATTGCGCGCGAGATGGAATTCCACCAGAGGTCGTGCAACCCGGGCAAGGGCCAAGTCGATTCGCCCGCGGCAGCCTTGAGGGTGAGCTTGTCGCCCCCGACGGTGCCGATGCGCGCGGCGGGCACGCCCATCAACTTCGCGCGCTCGATGATCTTGTTCGCGTCGAGCGGCGCGCAGGTCACCGCGACGCGCGACTGAGTCTCGCCGAAGAGCAGCGCGTCGAGGCGGACAGCGGGGCGCGGGGCCGCCGTTTCGCCGGGACTCGCGGGGCTGGAGCTCTGCGGCCCGAAGCCGGACAAGTCCACCGTCGCGCCGATGAGCCGGGGTGTGTTGCGCGCGACGAGCTGGCTGATGCAGCACTCGGCAAGCGCCACCGCAAGGCCGCCGTCGCTGCAATCGTGCGCGCTCTTCACGCCGCCCGCGCGGATGAGTCCGACGAGCGTCGTGTGCAGTGTCGCGGCCTGGTCGAGGTCGCACCGGGGCGGCGAACCGGTCTTTTTGCCGTGGATGACTTGCAGATACGCGCTGCCGCCGAGTCCTTGCAACGGGTCGGCCGTGTCCACCGGCGCGCCGAGCAGGATGATGACGTCACCGTCATCCTTGAACCACTGCGTCGTGACGTGCTCGGGCTTCTCGACGAGCCCGACCACGGCGACCGTCGGCGTGGGATCAATCGGCCCGGCAGGGCTTTGGTTGTAAAGCGAGCAGTTGCCGCCGGTGACGGGCGCGTTGAAGGCGCGGCAGCCGTCGGCGAGGCCGCGCACGCTTTCCTTGATCTGCCAGAACAGCTCGGGCTTGAGCGGGCTGGGCATGTTCAGGTTGTCCGTCGAGCCGAGCGGCATCGCGCCGGAGCACGCGAGGTTGCGGCACGCCTCGGCCACGGCGGCCTTCCCGCCCTCGTAAGGGTCGAGCGCGCAGTAGGCGCCGTTGCAGTCCACGGAAAGGGCGATGAGGCGCTCTGATTGCGGAGGGCGGATGTCGGAGGGCGGAGGGTCGCAAGCACTGACGCCTGGCCGGCCTTGTGGAACGGAGTCGCCTTTGATGCGAATGACCGCGGCGTCGCTGCCGGGGCAAACGACGGAACCGTCGCGCACCATGTGGTCGTATTGGCGATAGACCCAGTTCTTCGAGGCGATGGTCGGCCAGGCGAGCAGCTTCCTCAGCGCCCCGATCGCATCCGTCCCATGGGTCACATCGGCCAAGCCTTCGAGCCTGAACGCCCGCACGTCGGCCAGATACGCCGGCTCCACCGCCTCGCGTTGGTAGATGGGTGATTCGTCCGCGATGGCCTTTGCCGGGATGTTCGCCACCACCGCGCCGTGATGCTTTACGACCATTCGCCCCGTGTCCGTCACGACGCCGATCTCCGCCCACGGCAAATCCCACTTGTTGAAAATTTTCTTCACCTCGTCCTCGCGGCCCTTGTGGACGACGATGAGCATGCGCTCTTGCGACTCGCTGAGCATGATCTCGTAGCTTGTCATGTTCGGTGCGCGCTGCGGGACCTTGTCGAGCTCGATCTCGATCCCGGTGCCGGCGCGCGACGCGGTCTCGCACGTGGAACAGGTGAGCCCGGCGGCGCCCATGTCCTGCATGCCGGCGACGGCGCCGGTCGCGAGGAGTTCGAGGCACGCTTCGCACACAAGTTTCTCCATGAACGGGTCGCCGACCTGCACCGCGCCCCGCTGTTGCTCGGCGGATTCGTCGGTCAAATCCTGCGACGCGAATGCCGCGCCCGCGAGTCCGTCGCGTCCCGTCGCGGGGCCGACGTAAAAGACCGGGTTGCCCACGCCGCGCGCCGCGCCGCGGGTGATCTGCTCGTGCCGCAGCACGCCGAGGCAGAAGGCGTTGACGAGCGGGTTGCCCTCGTAGCTCTTGTCGAAATACACCTCGCCCGCGATGGTCGGGATGCCAAAGCAGTTGCCGTAGTGCGCGATGCCGCTGACGACGCCGGCGAACAAACGGCGGTTGGTCATCACATTTGAAGGCGTGGCCGCAGGGGAGCAAGTGGGCTGGGAAGCAGGGGAGGTGTCAGCCGCGGGAGATTGCGTGCCCCTTTCACCCTCGCTCCCGTTCTCGCCCGCCACACCGTTTGCCGTGATGGGTCCAAACCTGAGAGAATTGACAGCGCATACCGGTCTCGCGCCCATCGTGAAGATGTCGCGCACGATGCCGCCGACGCCCGTGGCCGCGCCTTGAAACGGCTCGACCGCGCTCGGGTGGTTGTGAGACTCAATCTTGAACGCGATGGCAAGCCCGTCGCCGATGTCCACGATGCCCGCGTTCTCCTCGCCCGCGCCGACGAGGATGCGCGGCGACTGGGTCGGGAATGTCTTCAGCAGGGGCCGCGTGTTCTTGTAGGAGCAGTGCTCGCTCCACATCACGGAGAAAATGCCGAGCTCGGTGTAACTGGGCTCGCGGCCGAGGATTTCCCTGAGCCTGGAGAATTCCTCCGGCGTGAGGTTATGCTTCTGGATCAGGGCGGGCGTGATGGCGGGCTCGGTCATCGCGGTCGGTCGTTGGCGTTCCACAAGGCGGCGCGAGGATGCGGCGTGGCGCGGGACGTGACAAGCAAATCGAAGCCGCGCCGGGTCCGGATTCCCGCTTGCCATCTGCGCGGGGGGTCGGGCATTTTCGGACATGGCAGATTCGCAAGTCCTCTCCGAGCTCGACCGGCGGTTCTACAAGCCCGCCGACGAGTTTTTCCTCTCGCAAGCCGACCTTGCGCTCACCTACGACGATGTCACGCTCGCGACGCTCTATTCCGAAGTCCTCCCGCGAGACACGCAACTCGCCACCACGCTCGCCGACGGGCTCGCGTTGAACATCCCGGTTCTTTCCTCCGACATGGACACCGTGACCGAGGCGCGCATGGCCATCGCCATGGCGCTCAACGGCGGGCTGGGGCTCATCCACTACAACATGCCGGAACGCCAGCAACTCTCCGAAGTCAGCCGCGTCAAGAACCACGTCCACGGCCTCATCCAGGACCCCATCAAGGTCTCGCCCGACCAGCTCATCGGCGACGTGCTCGAAATCATCGAGAAGCGCAAGTTCGCGTTCAGCACCTTTCCCGTGGTGGATTCCTCCGGCAAACTCCTCGGGCTCCTGCCCGGCCACGTGGTCAAGCCGCGCTACGCAAGGCGCAAGGTCACCGAGTCGCTCACGCCGCGCGCACAAATCCACACCCTGAACGCGCGCGAACTCGCGCCCGACCCCATCGCGCGCGCGGACCGGTTCTTCAGCGAGCACCTCGGCATCCACAAGCTCCTCGTCGTGGACGACCACGACCATTTGCACGGGCTCTTCACGCTCAGCGACATCGAGCGCATCAGCCAGGAGCGGCTCGCGCAGTTCAAGCCCGCGCGCGACGCGAACTTCCGGCTTGTCTGCGGCGCGGCCGTGAGCGCCACGCGCAATGCCTTCGGCGAGCTTGACCGCGACCGCGTGCTCAACCACGTCGGCGCGCTCGCGGACCGCGGCGTGGACGTCGTGGCCGTCTCGACCGCGCACGGACACAGCAAGGGCGTGGGCGAGACCGTGAAGGTGATCCGCAGTGCGCTGCCGCGGCTTCCGATCATCGCAGGCAACGTCACGAGCGCGACGGGCGTCGAGTTCCTCGCCGATTGCGGCGCAAGCGCGGTGAAGATCGGCCAGGGACCGGGCTCCATCTGCACGACGCGCGTCGTCGCGGGCGTGGGCATCCCGCAGCTCACCGCGCTTTACGTCGCGTCGCGGACCGCGGCCGAAAAACGCGTCACCCTCATCGCCGACGGCGGCATCACCAAGAGCGGCGACATCGTCAAGGCGCTCACCCTCGCGCAAGCGGTGTTGTGCGGCGGCATCTTCGCCGGTTGCCCCGAGGCGCCGGGGCACATCATGGAAATCCACGGCAAGCTCTACAAACAATACCGCGGCATGGGCAGCCTCGCGGCGATGAAGGCCGGCTCCGCCGCGCGCTACGGACATTCCAGCACCACGACGCAGAAGATCGCGCCCGAGGGCGTCGAGGCGCTCAAGGAAGTCTCCGGCTCCGTTGAGAGCGTGCTTACGCAGCTCATCGGCGGCATCCAATCCGGCATGGGCTATCTCGGCGCGGCGACACTTCCCGAACTCCGCGCCCGCGCCCGATACGCGCGCGTGAGCCCCGCGGGCCAGCGCGAAGCCGGCGCACACGACGTGGTTGAAGTGAAGACTGGCGACGGAGCTGACGCGTAGCGCGCTGGTTCGGCCGCAAAGGGCGGATTGCCGGTTGACGCCCGCGCCTGCTACTCTCGCATCCATGCCCGAAGAACCCCCAGCGATGTCCGCCGGAGCCGGCGGGATTGAAGCCGAGGACGACCCGCTCACGACTGCCGCGCCGCGCCCCACCGGCGCCCGCTGGCGCTCGCGGTGGCGGAAGTTCGTGCGGTTCTGCAAGCACGCCGGCCGGGCGTTCGTCCACAACCGCTGTCCGGTGCGCGCCGCCGCGCTGGCTTACGCGAGCCTGCTCGCGCTCGTGCCGATGCTCGCTGTGGTCGCGAGTGTTTCGGCGGCATTCCTCCGGACCCAGGGCGAGGAGACGGTCTCGCGCTTCGTCGAGCAGTTGATCGTCCACGTCGCACCCGCCGCCGCCGCCGACGAATCGCGTCCGCCCGATGCGCCCGTGGGAGCCGCCGAGGTGCAGGCCGCGGCGTCGCGCAAGGAGATGGCGCGGAAGATCAACGGCTTCATCACTGAAATCCGGACGGGCGCCCTCGGCGTCACCGGCACGATCGTTCTCGTGGTGGTGGCGATCGCCATGCTCGCGCGCGTGGAGGACACCTTCAACGACATCTGGGGCGTGACGCGCGGGCGCAACTGGTTCATGCGCATCGGCCAGTATTGGGCGGCGCTCACGCTCGGGCCGATGCTGTTGATCGTCGCGCTCGCGCTCTCGAGCGGGCCGCATTTCGACGCGACACGCCACCTGCTGGACGACCTTCCGTGGGGCATCGGTGCGCGCATCGGCTGGTTGTTCAGTGTGATCGTGCCGTTTGCGATCGTCACGATCGCTTTCACGCTCGGCTACATGCTGCTGCCCAACTCAAAGGTCCCGTGGCGCGCGGCGTTCGTCGGCGGCTTCGTGGGCGCGCTGTTGTGGCAGGCGAACAACTCGCTGAGCGTGCTCTACGTGTCGCAGGTGGCGACGCAGAACAAAGTCTACGGCAGCCTCGGCATGGTGCCGGTGTTCATGGTCGGGCTGTATCTGGCCTGGATGATCATCCTCTTCGGCGGCCAGGTCGCGCACGCCTTCCAGCACCGGAACCGGCTCGGCCGCGAGGAAGCCGCCGGGCAGACCGGCCAGCGCGAGCGCGAGTTTCTCGCCATCCAGCTCATGACGTGCGTCGCGGAACGGTTCATGCGCGGCGAGCGTCCGATGACGCGCCCGCAGATCGCGCTCGCTCTCGCCGCGAGCGAAAGGCTCGTGGGCGCGCTGCTCACCGTGCTCACCGAGGCGCGGTTGCTGGTGGAGATTCCCGACTCCGACCCCGCGTTCACACCGGGGCGGCCCCTCGAATCCATCTCGTGCCACGATGTGCTCCAGGCCGTGCGCGGCAACGACGGCGCCTTCATGAGCGCGGAGACGCAGACCATCGGCCGCGTGCAGGCCGAGTTCGAGCGCATCGTCGAAGCCGAGCGCGCCGCGTCCGCCAAAGTGACCCTCGCCACCCTCACGCACGCGAACCGGCGGGGATGAGCCGCGGCGGACTCACGGTCGGCGGATTCCCGGCGCGATTTTCTTCAGCGCCTCCGCGGCTTGAACGTGAATCGAATCCGGTCTGTCCGGGAGCGCATTCGTGAGCGCGGGCAGCGCGGACTGCGCGGCGGGGCCGAACGTTCCGAGAGTGTTTGCGCACGTGGTCCGCACCGTGAAGCTCCGGTCCGTGAGGCCGGACGCGAGCGCAGCGACGACCACGGGCGAAGGCTCGAAACCCGACAGCGAACTCGCGGCCATCACCCGCACCGTGTAATGCTCGTCGTGCAACGCCCGCAGCAGCGCGGGCACGGCGGACCCGGTGTCGTTGGTGAACGTCCCGACGGCCGCCGTCGCGGCGACGCGCGTGATGCGCTCGCCGTTCGCGAGGGCGTTCGTGAGCAGCGGAAGTGCGCCGGGCCCGGTGCCCGCGAGATACAGCGCCGCTTCGCCGGCGGTGTGATATTCGTTCACCAGGGTCACGAGCGCATCCGTCGCGGCGCGGTTGTCGGGGCTCAATTGCATGAGGACATTGAGCGCCCGCTGCGCCTGCAGACCCTCGGGGGTCGCCTCGTCGTCCACCTTTCCGTTCGCGGCGCGGATGACCTTCAGCAGATTCGCCACGCCCGCATCGCCCCACTGCCGGAAGGCTTGGTGGGCGCGCAGTCGCACCGCGTTGTCGCTGGCCGCCGTGTCCGAAAGCCAATCGGCGACCGGCCGTCCCCCGTGCATCGGTTCGCGCGCGCAACCGCACAGCACCGCGGCCGCGAGCAGCGAGGCCGCGCCGAACCGGAACTCTGCGGTCAGGGTCACGCGCGCATCGTAACGCGGGCGCGCCCTGCTGCAAGGCCGCCGCTTGTGACTCGCCAAGCCGCGTGCGTCGCGGCTAAATCTTGCGCGTGAACAAGTGCGCGTGTTTTCTGCGGGCCGCCGCGGCAGCGGTCGCGGCCGTGTTCTTCGCACTCGCCTCCGCGGGCGCGCAGACCGTCACGCCGCCGCCCCCGCCCGTTCCGAAGACGCCGAACCTCGTGTGGATTGTCGCGGATGATCTCGGCTGGGGCGACCTCGGCTGTTACGGGCAGAAAAAGATCAAGACGCCGAACCTCGACCGGCTTGCGGCCGAGGGGTTGCGCTTCACCCAATTCTACGCGGGCAGCGCGCTGGGCGTGCCTTCGCGGTGCGCGCTCTTGACCGGGCGGCACACGGGACGCGCGGCGTTGCGCTCGAATGGCGCGGCGTCGCTCGCGGAATCCGACGTGGTGCTGCCGCAGTTGCTGCGGCAGGCGGGCTACCGGACGGGCGCCGCCGGGAAATGGGCGCTCGGACTCGAGGGCACCGGCGGCGAGCCGAATCGCAAGGGCTTCGAGGAATGGGCGGGCTTCCTCGACCGGCGCCACGCGGAGGAAGCCTACCCGGCGCTCATCTGGCGGAACATGAGCCAGTTTCGGCTGCACTCCAATCAAGCCGGGGCGCAGGGCACTTACGCGCACGACGTGTTCACCACGATGGCGACGAACTTCATCCGGATCAACCTGCCCGCGCGCCACAACAACGCCACGCCGTTTTTTTTCTACTTCGCCTCCACGCTGCCGCATGCGAATCGCGCGCTCGCGCTCAAGACCGGCAACGGCATGCAGGTGCCGTCCGACGCGCCCTACTCGCGCGAGCCGTGGCCGCAGGCGGAGAAAGACAAGGCCGCGATGATCACGCGGCTCGACGCCGACATCGGCCGCGTGCTCGACACGTTGCGGCATCACCGTCTTGAGGAGCAGACGGTCGTGATCTTCACGAGCGACAACGGTCCGCACGCCGAGGGCGGCAACGACCCGAAGTTCTTCGACAGCGCCGGCGGCTTGCGCGGCGCGAAGGGCGATCTCCACGAAGGCGGCATCCGCGTGCCGCTGATCGTTCGGTGGACGGGTCACATCAAAGCGGGCGCGGTGTCGGGCGAGCCTTTCGCGGCTTGGGACTTGTTTGCGACCACGTGCGAACTCGCCGCCGTCAAACCGCCGGCGGACTCGGACGGGATTTCGTTTCTCCCCACGCTGCTCGGCAGGTCGCAGACGAACCGGCATGAGTTCTTTTACTGGGAATTGCACGAAGGCTCCGTGCGCCAGGCCATCCGCGCCGCCGAGTGGAAGGGTGTCCGCCCGGCGCCCGACAAACCGCTGGAACTCTTCAATCTTGCCGCGGATCCGGTCGAGCGATCCGACGTCGCCGCGAAGCATCCCGACGTCGTCGTGCGACTCGAGCAACTGATGCATCGCGCCCGCAACGACGATCCGCGCTGGCCGTTGCGCGGACGATGAGCAACCGCGAAGACGACGTGCCGACCGGGGAAAACCAACCGAAGCCCGCAGACCGTCCGACGTCGGGGGATGCCGGCCCGCCCGAAGGCGAACCGTGGCGCTGGTGCCCGCGGTGCGGACACGAGTTGCACAATGATAAGTGCAAACTGCGCTGCCCGCGCTGCCACTATTTCATGAGTTGCTCTGACTTCGACTGAACCCGGTCGCCAAGCCCGAGGCCGGCATCTTCACCGCCATCATTGCCGGGTTCCTCATCTCGGCGCCCGGCGGCACGCGCGGGTGCATCGGCGGGTTGACCGGCGCGCTCGAACGCGCGGGCGCCCAGCTCCAAGCCCCATCAAGCGAAGGGGCCAAGACCCGCCGCGAGACGGCGGACAAGGCCGGGTAACCGGGTCCGGCGACGTGGTCGCCCTCGCGGCGTTTGTCGGTCCATTTCCACGCCTGCCTGCGAGGTCGATTCACTTGCGGCCAAAGATGAAGAGATACCATCCCATGCTCTTCGCCAGGAATTCTTCCACCCCGAATGGGATGCTCCCCGAATATCTCCTGAGCGGAAAATGCGCGACGGTCATCCGCACATCGCGAAACCCGAGGAACAACTTTCGCGCGTCCGCCTTGGTGAATGCGCAAGCGACCGGGCATTCAGGGCCATCAGTGCAGCGGTGAACGAAGTTTCCAGCCCGCAGATAGTCTCAGCCTTGCACGAGGAAATTCGAGTAGTGAACATCCCAGACCCGACCATCTTGATTCCCGCGGATTCCGCGAAGTGGTCCGGAGGAGGCTCCAGCCTTGTCGCGGTTCCACCGCCTCGCGCGTGAGAGAATCTTGAGCAGGACCCGCAACCGCATGAAAGTCATGATGCGGATGAAATAGTTAAAACTGTGCTTGTGGTAGAGCATGATGATTGCGCGGCCGCCCGGCTTGAGAACCCGGTGGACTTCATCCATCGCCCGTTGGGTGTTGGGCGTGTGGTGCAACACGCCGTGGGAGTAAACCCAGTCGAAGCTCTCGTTTGGGAAGCTGAGTTGCTCAGCGTTCTCCTTCTTGAAGGTCCCTGTCAGCCCCATCACCGCAAAATGTCTGCGGGTCGCCTCCAGTGCCGCTTCCGTCAAGTCAACGCCGGTGTAATGGGCGCCGTTGAGGGCAAACATCACCCCGTCAGCACCGTTGCCCGTGCCGATTTCCAGAACCTTCAGTCCCCTGGCCTCTGCAAATGGAACCAACCTCGGAATGTGCCACTCGGTGCGGTAGCGGTATTCGCGGAATTGCTCGAAGAAGTGGCTTTCATCCGCCGTGTGCTCGACGAAGTGCGTGCCGCAAGCCTCCGTGTTCCAAAAGTCGTGGACTCCTGAGAGGCCCGGTTCGGTGTTCATGCGTTTCAATCAAGATCGAAAGCGAAGCGCAGTCCATCAACCGAACGGGTGTGAGAATGGCTCCACGAGCGGAGGACGAGCTCCCCTCGCGAGCTGATTGCCCGGAGAACACGTATCGCCAGCCTCATGCTCGCCGAGGTTTGGCGTATTCGACGTGCTTGATCCCGCCTCCACCGTTGCTCACGCAACCGACGCGATGCGGCTGAATCGAAGCTTGTGCGCCGCCCCGGTGCGATCCGTCCTCACGCCTGGTCGCGGATGTGCACCCACGTGTGGACGTGCGGCGCGCCGCGGAAATACCAGAGCATCGCCGGGCCTTCGATCTGCCAGATGTCCCACACGCCGTCGCCGCCGATGTCGTCCATCTTGTAGAACGCGAGGTGCAGGTTGCCAAAGCCGTTCTTGTTCACGAGCTTCATCGCCTCGTCGGCGTCGTCCTTGCGGAACGGCGCGAGCAAGTCGGCCATGACTTTCTGCACGTGCGCCTGCTGGTCCTTGGAGAGATCGCGAACGGGGATGCCGGGCAGGCCGTCGGTTTTGCCGGTGAGCTTGACGGTGTCGTTGCCTTTTTCCGGCCGTGGTTCGCCGAGCAGGGCGACGTCGCGCTGCTTTTCGCTGAGCATCGCGAAGACCTCGTTGGCGCGCCTGGCCTGGAACCAATAGACGTTGCCTTTGTGATCGGCCTTTTCGTTGAAGCTCTCGGCCGCGTGCCCGTAGAAGATCGGCCCGCCGAACGCTGCGCCCGCGACCGAGTCGCCGTCGCATCGCCGCGTGCAGTGGCGGCCGGTGAGGACGAACTCGAACTTGCCCGTGCCCGGTTCGCCGAAGAGCGCGATCGAACTGTCCTCGAAGCCCGCCTTGCCCGAGTCGTGCACGACCTGCCCGTAGACCTTGTCCGCGTATTCGGGGCTGTGCAGCCCCAGGAAGATGTCCTTCACCAGCTGGTTCTGGTCCTTCGTCAGGAACGCGCCGATCCTTTGCTTGGTGATGTGCCAGTTGTTGTTCACTGCCGAGCGCAACGGATGGTCGAAGCCGAAGCAAAGCTCCTTGCGTTGCGCCTCGGTGAGGCTCTTGTGAAGGGTCGTGACGAGCGTCTCGGGTTTCGCGCGCGCCGCCTTCTCGGCGGCGCTGAGCGTGTCGCTCTTGAACAGCGGCACGGAACCGGCCGCGGCGACGATCGTTCCGGCGACGCTGGACTTGAGGAAGTCACGACGGCTGACCGTGGGGCAGCAGTCCCAATCAGGAGACGGGCGGGTAGTCATGGGAGGTTGGTAGCACAGGCGCGGGAGGACGACAACAGGAGATTGTTCACGGGTTCACAAACCAACTCTTCGCATCGGCGTCGGACTTCATGAAGTTCAGCAGCAGGGCTGCGACTTTCCGGCGGCGGCAAGGCAGGGCGGGAGAACGAGGCGGATGGACTTCATGGTGGGTGCGGGAGTTTGGGCTTGAACGCGACCTTGCCGCTGAATAAATGGAAGTGGCAACCCGTTACATCGCCATGCAAACAAGACCCGAATCCACCGACACCGCCGCCACCCGCCGGGATTTCCTGAAGGCCTCGACCACCGCAGTCGCCGCGGGCGCACTGGCGTCGAAGCTAGGATTTCCCGCCGTGCTTTCCGCGCAGGCGAACAGCGACCGGTTGCGCATCGGCTTCATCGGCTGCGGCGGGCGCGGCACGGGCGCGGCGGCCCAGGCGCTCAAGGCGGACAGCAACGTGGTGCTGCACGCGATGGCGGACGTTTACGAAAGCTCGCTCGACCGCAGTCTCGCGAGCGTGAACAAGGAGGTCGGCGAGGCTCAAAAGTTTGACGTGCCCAAGTCGCGCCAGTTCGTCGGGCTCGATGGCTACCAGAAAGTCCTCCAGAGCGGCGTGGATGTGGTGATCCTCACGACGCCGCCGGGGTTCCGGCCGCTGCATTTCAAGGCCGCGATCGACGCCGGCAAGCACGTCTTCCTCGAGAAGCCGATGGGCACGGACGCCACCGGCTGCAAGCAAATCATGGCCACGGCGGCCGAGGCCCAGAAGAAGGGGTTGTCCGTGGTGGACGGCTTTTGCTGGCGCTACAACTACGCGCGGCGCGAGCTTTACAAACGCATTCACGACGGCGCGATCGGCGACATCCGCGCGATTTACGCGACTTACCTCACCGGACCCGTCAAGCCCATGCCCGCGAAGGAATCGCGGCCCGAGGGCATGAGCGACACCGAGTGGCAGGTGCGCAACTGGTATAACTTCACGTGGCTTTCAGGCGACGGCCTCGTCGAGCAGGCCATCCACAGCGTGGACAAGATCGCGTGGGGCATGAAGGACGTGCCGCCGCTCAAGTGCACCGCCACGGGCGGCCGGCAGATTCCGAATCACGAAGGCAACATCTGGGACCACATCTCCGTGAACTACGAATGGGAGGACGGTGCGCGGGCGTTCATGGCGCAGCGCCAGACCACCGGCTGCCACAACGAAAACAACGACTACATCCTCGGCACGAAGGGCTCCGCCTACATCACGCGCGGCGTGTTCATCAAGGACCTCGACGGCAAGATCACGTGGCGGCACGAGGGCGCGGTGCCGGACATGTATCAAGTGGAACACAACGAGATGTATGCCGCGATCCGGCAGGGCCGGCCGCTCAACTCCGGAGTGCGCATGTGCCAGAGCACGCTCATGGGCATCATGGGCCGGATGGCCGGCTACACCGGGCAGGAAGTCACATGGGAGCACATGATGAAGTCCAATGAGCGGCAGTGCCCCGTGGACCTCGCCGCGCTTGATTGGAAGGCACCGCTTCCGATCACGCCGATGGCGTTGCCGGGGCGGACGAAGATGTCGTGACAAGTCCCCGCTTCACCCGATGAAACGAATCGCTGCCTCAATCGGCTTCTCGCTGCTGGCGCTCACGGCGTGCAAGAAAGAGCCGCAACCCGCGACGCCGCCTCTCGTGACGGCGCGTCCGCCGAAGGCAGCCGCCACACCGGTGGCACCGCAACCTGCGCCCGTCGCGGCTCAGGACACCGGGATGGATCCGTCGCTCGGCGTGCTTGCGGAAGTGTCACCGGGGGAAATGTCGAACACTTCGCTGCTCACGCTCGGGCTGCAGGAATTCATGAGCGAGAAGGGCCGGCTTCCCGCGGACATGAAGGAGTTGTCGAAGTATCTGCGTTATCGCGTCGAGCCGATCCCGCCGGCGGGGACGAAGTTCGTCTTCGACGCGAAGAACAAGCAGGTGCGGATTGTCCGGCAGTGAGCAGGGTGGCCTGATTCCGTGCTAGCGGACAACGGGCTGCGGCGGATTGGTCCAGATCGCGTGCCAGTTTTGGAACCAAAGGTTTTCGACCTTCGTGAGGCTCACGTGCCCATCCATGTAGGTGATGTTGATCGCGCGGCCGTGCCGGGCGATGCAAACACGCCGCATGCTGATGCCGACCGGAGAACCGGGGAATGCGCGGTTCCCGCCGAAACGCACGTCTGTCGGCGGCGTGTCGGTCGGCTCCGGCCACGCGTCCACCCAGCCACCATCGGTCAGGAGAGGTTGCGAGTCGGGACGGCCATCCTCGAGTCGTTGGAAATACTTGGCCGCGTTGGCGCCGCCGCCACTCTGCCGCGGTTGGGCCCAACCGTTGAGCGTGTAACTGCCGGTGGTTCCGCCGATGAACCCGCCTGCCGATCCGAACCACGCCAGATAGGCCGGATACGGATTCGGCGGAGTTGCGGTCGAGTTCTCCCAGTCCGCCGGGAAGTTGAAACTTGGATTGTGCGTGGTCTTGGGGCAAAGCCAGACCAACGGGTCGCGCAGGTAGCCGGTCCGAATCAGCGGGATCCAGAAGTTGGCGTTGTTCAGTCCGCTGACGTCCGCGTAGGGCATCACTTTCTCGAAGTCCCCCGCGTAGAGCGCGAAGCTCGTGCCCAACTGACGGATGTTGTTCGTGGACTTGATCGTCTTGGACTGGTCCTTCGCCTTGGCCAGCGCGGGCAGGAGCAATCCGGCGAGGATCGCGATGATCGCGATGACCACGAGCAATTCGATAAGCGTAAACGCGACGGCGGACCTGAGCTGGCGCGAGGTTGGATTCACAGGTTGGTTTGGTCGATGGTCATGAACGGCGGCTGCAATGTTACGGCCGAATCCCCAAAAATCAAAGCCGAAGAAAGACGCGGCCCCGGTGGGGGATTGTTCACCGGGTTCAACCGCCCGAACTCGCTCAGGGGATCATGCTCGCATTGGTCGCGTGCCGGCTGTCCACCAACGCGCGCACCGTGTTCTGCCGGGTGATCCACTCGGCGTGGCCGTCCGTGAAGCCCCAATTCCAGCCGGCGCGGCCGTGGTTGTTGTGCGGGTCGGGGAAGTTGTTCACGTCATTCGGCAGGCTCGCGAGGTTGTCGTCGGCGTCCACCACGATCACGACTTTTTCCGGCGCGTAGAGCGCACTCTCGGGAGTCTTGCGCACAGCGGGCGCGGGTGTTTCGAAGTAGCCGAAGTATTCGTAGCTGTGTCCGCCCGTGGTCCGTTCGCGGTCGCCTTGCGAGGTGTTCACCAAGTCGGCCAGATACGTCGTGAGGCCCGCCGTCGTGCTGCGATTTGTTCGGATGATGTTCTTGGTTCCCGCGCACAGGAATGACTTCAGCGCCGGGATGTAGTTGGGATAGTAGGAGACCGGCGCGCGGTCGTCCGCATTCGCCGTCGTCCAGTAAAACCAGGTCGGGAAGTCATCCCGGTAGAGCATGCTGGCCACGAGGAGCTGCCGGTGGTTGTTCATGCACGAGGTGCGCTTGGTGCGGTCCTTGGCCCCCGCGAGCGCGGGCAGCAGCAGCGCCGCGAGGATCGCGATGATGGCGATGACCACGAGCAACTCGATCAGCGTAAAGGCGCGGGCCGCGCGCGGCGCAGGGACATGGGCCGGTGTCATGGGCGTTGGAGTCGATCGGGCATTCAAGGCGAGCAACTTGAAGAGGCAGTCGCGCACGCCCGTGTCGTCATACACCGTGGTGCCGGAGAGGTCGAACATGACCATTTTGATTTTGCTCATGAGTGAAGTGGATTGGTTTTCAGTTTGTCGTGTCTTTGTTGAATCGCAGTTCGCGCGTCGCCGATGAGTCTGCAGGCTGCCGCCGCGTCCGCAACCTTCCGCCGTATCCGTTTCCCGCATTCGTGCCGCGCGGCGTCGGGGTTTTCAGCTATGGCGGAGTCACTGCTTGGGCGCGGGCGGCACACTGCTGCCAGCTCCGGCGCGAGCATGGCGATCGAGCCGTCGCTTTCGCGCAAGTGCACGATTTCTGCGTGGGCCATCGGGGTCGTTGGGGCGCGGCGGGAAAATATTCGCGCGCGGCGGCGGTGTCACGAACGAACCCGCGAGGACTCGATCCGGCGTTGCGTTCAATCGAGGGCTTCGGTTCTAATCGGCCCCGACATGCCGAACACGCCGAGCCAGAGCGCCGAGGACTATCTCGAGCGCATCCACGAGTTGATCGAGGAGAAGGGCTACGCGCGCGTGGTGGACATCGCCGAGTCGCTCGACGTCAAGCAGGCCAGCGTGACCGTGATGGTCCAGAAACTTGGCGAACTCGGCTTCCTCGACTACGTCAAGTATCGCGGGTTGCGGCTCACGGCGAAGGGCCGCGATGTCGCGCGCCGAATCCAGAGTCGTCACGCAACGCTCGCGCGTTTTTTTTCGCTGCTCGGCCTCGACCAGAAGACGCAGCGGATGGACATCGAGGGCATTGAACACCACCTGAGCCCCGACACGCTCGCGTGCCTCGAAGACTTGTCGGAATTCCTCGAGCGAAATCCCGCGGTGATCGCGCGCTTCAAGAAATTCCGCCGCACCGCCAAACCGGCTTGAAGCCATGCCCCGCAAACGCCCCACATCGAACGCTTGCGTCCCGCCGGCTTTTCTCCAGCGGCTCGCCGTGGCGCAGGACGAAGTCCGCCTCACGCTCGACTCGCTCCCGGCGCGCCTGCAGGCCGGGGCGCGCGCGTTGCCGGTCACATACGAGCCCAAGCCAAACGACGCGCTGCTTGCGGACGGCGTGGACGAGGACACGCTCGGGTTGTTCGTCGGCGACGACTACGCGCACGCCGAGCTCGGCTCGGGTGGCATGCCCTCGCAGATCATCCTGTTTCTCGAGAACATCTGGGACATGGCGGATGGCGAGGAGGAGTTTTTCCGCGAGGAAGTCCGCACCACGCTGCTTCACGAACTCGGCCACTACCTCGGCCTGGACGAGCGCGACCTCGAGGAACGCGGGCTGGATTGAGCGGCTGCGATCTGCGCCCGCGTCGCGAGCTCAAGGCTTCATCTCGGCGCCATCGAGTTGCGAGTTGCTCACCGGTTCGGACGGTGGCACGACCACACCCGCGGCCAGCGTGACATTCAGAATGTAGCTCGCCCGGAACTGCCCCCATGTGAGCTGGCTGCCGAGCAGTTGCTCGGCGTGCCCATCCATGAAGATCACGTTCATCCGCATGTTGTGTTTGCGCGGCTGATCCTGGAAACGGTAGTTCCCAATCTGCAACCCGTTGGCCGGGCCCGCCGGCGTTGGATTGGGGTTGATCGGGAACGAGCGGCCGGACCACCACGAGTCAAGCCACGCCGCGTCGCCCTTGCCGTCGTTCATGTCGTTCACATTATCGTTGCCGCCGCACTCGGCGATGCCGACGGTGCGGACGGGTTGCTGGATCTGCTCCAGCCGCCGCGGCGGCGTGACAACTCCCGCCGAGTTGGTGTCGCCCGTGAACACGCCGAAGTAGTTGAAACCATAGGAGAGGAACCCGGTGTATTTCGGGTCGTAGTTCCCCTGTTGCGTCGAGTAGGTGATCCCTCGCCGCTTGGCGGGGCAGACGAACGACATCGTGCCGCCGAGGTATCGTTCGAGCAGGAACGCCGGCGTGCGCTGCCACTCACCGCCGCAGCGGAAATTGTTGCTGTTCACATACGGCGGCGCGGCCCAGGTGCGGCCGGGGACGCGGTCCTCGAACTCCGAGATGTAGAGATTCAGCGCGATGCCAATCTGCTTCGTGTTGTTCATGCAGGCCGCGCCGTGCGCCTTGGCCTTGGCCTTCGCCAAGGCGGGCAGCAACAGGCCCGCAAGGATCGCGATGATCGCGATGACCACGAGCAATTCAATGAGCGTGAACGCCGCGCTGCGGGAGCGCGAATCTCGGGCGGGCGCGGTCGGCTTCATGGGCATGGCATGGGTTTGAGTCGTGTTACTTGAGTTCGATTCCGTATGCCTTGCAGATGCGCACAAAGTCGGCGCGGTCCTTGGGCGTCAGCGCATTGATTTCGCGCATGGCCTGGTCGCGCTGCGAACCGCCTGACTTGAGTTGGTCCATCCACTTGCGCTGGCGGTCCCACTTCTTGGCTGCGGCGTCTCCCGCGCCGCCCGTCTCGTAGGCGGAAGCGGGCATGGGAGCGGCGCTGCTCGCGGCGGCTGGAGAGGCGGGTCCGGCCGCAGTCGGTGGAACCGGCGACGCCGCTTGCGGGGCGGCTGCTGGCGCGGCTTCCGGCGCTGATTGTGCCGGCGGTCTGGCGACCTGCACCTGCGGGGTCTCTGCCGGAGGATTCTTGCTGCACGCCCCCCATGCTGCGGCCCAGAGTAAAAGCGACAGGGACACTCTCATCGGATGGAATGGTATGGGTTCTATGGCTGCAAGGTTGTCCCCGCGCCCCCGTGTTGCAAGCCGATACTTTGCGCCGCGCGGCGCGCGCCAGAAGAGTGATTGACTTTGCCCGCCGGCGTTCACACTGTTGGCCACACTTCGATCCAGAGCCTATGAATCCCACCCCACTTGCCCTCGCCGGTTTGCTCGTCGTTTGCGCCACTGTTACCCAGGGCAGCGCCGTCATCGTCAAGCAGCGTGCCAAGGAAATCGCGCGCCCGGGCGATCCAAACAACAAGGGCCCCGGCAAGATCGGCCCGACTCCGGCCTCGCCGGCGGCGCAGGGCACGACGGCGGCGGCGGCCGCCCCCGCAGCGACACCCGCGATGTCCCGTCTCGTGGCCGACATCGCCGCCATCCGCGCCAGGAAGGAAATGCCCGCCGACTTGCTCAAGCAGTTCTGCGCCGACATTGCCGCTTGCGCCGAGGGACCGGCCAAGCCATCCGAAGCCGTGGTCAACAAACTCGGCGCGAATCTCGGCGCCGCATTGCTCGACAAGAAAATGTCCATGGCGGAGCAGGTGGGGCTCGCGCGCGACATCGCCACGATGATCAACGGGGCCAAGGTTGAAGTGGCCGACGCGCAAGCCGCCCTCAACGGCATCAAGGACATCCTTCAGGCCGCGGGCGTGGCGAAGACGGAGTTGCAGGCCATCCTTAACGACTTCAAGTCTGTGTTTGCCGAGGTGCTGAGCTTCAAGAAGTAGCCGCCCGCTGGGATTCGCGTGCTTCCGTTCGTCATCAAGAGGCCGAAACGGGGCTTCCCGGTTTTCGTTCCGGTTCTCCTTCTCCTCGTCCTCGCCGGCATCACCTATGTCGGGTGGCCCGAGCCGCGGAACGGGCTTCAATTCAGCCGCGACGCCGTGCGCGGACAGCTCACAAACGTCATCGAGTCCCAGCTCGCCGCGTTCCGGGCCGACGACTACGCGCGCGCCTATACATTCGCGGCCGCGGGCATTCGCGAGCAATTCCTGCTCGCTGATTTCGAGGCGATGGTCAAGCAGGGCTACCCGCTCATTGCCGAGTCGGTGTCCGCCACCTTCGGAATTGCGTTCGACAATGGCCGCGAGGCGCTCGTGGTCGTCTCCTTCCACGGCCGCGACAAGCGCGTGTTCCGCTACAACTACATGCTGCTTCGCGAGCGCGATGGCTGGAAGGTCAACGGCGTCTTCGTCGCGAAACCCGGCGAGCCGGTCATCTGAACCCGCGCAGGACTCGTCGCGGGAACATCGCCGCGATCCTCGCGCGCGTCCCGCTCGCGGCTTCCTCGCGCGCCTTGGGCGAAGCCCATGGGTCGAATTCAAACTCGTCGCCGAGCCGGTCGCGCAACAGGTTTGCCACGAGGATGCGCGAGGCAAGTTGGGGATGGATGAGGCCGTCGAGCACGGAGGCGGAGACGGTGTCGCTCATGGGTGTGTTTGAGACGGGAAACCCCGCGGGCTGCTCCCGGGTTGCAGGTGTCTGGCGCCGGCCGGCGCCTAGGCGTGACCAGTGAAATGGGAATGAAAACCGCCGTTCCGCTGCCCAGGCTCGCCCGCCGTCTTGCGCCCGTGCCGCCCGCGCGGGCAAGATGCGGCCGCGTTTCCGCCATGAACCTCGCGCCCGCCTCCACCGCTGATCTTGCCGCGATGATGGCGGAGCACCACGCGCGTGGCGCGCGGTTGCCGTCGGTCGAAGTCGGCGCGCTCAACCACGTCCTCGCGCACACGCCGGAGGACATGACGGTGAAGGTCGAGTCCGGCCTCACGCTCGCGAAGTTGCAGGCTCAACTTGCGACCCGCGGCCAGTGGCTTCCCGTGGACCCGCCGCGCGCAGACCGCGTGTTGATCCGCGACGTCATCGAGCACGATTTGAGCGGCCCGCGCCGCTGCGGCTTCGGCACGATTCGCGAGCACCTTATCGGGCTGACGGCGCTGCTCGCGGACGGGCGGGTCATCCACTCCGGGGGCAACGTGGTGAAGAATGTCGCGGGCTACGATGTGCAAAAACTGTTCATCGGCAGCCGCGGCACCCTCGGCATCGTCGTCGAGGCGGTGTTCAAGCTCCGGCCGCTCCCCGAAGCCGAGGTGTTCGTCGAGCAGTCCGTCCCAAACGCCGGCGCGGCGGCGGGCGTGATCGAAGCGGTGCAGGAATCCCCGGTCACGCCGGTCGCCTTTGAGATGCACAACCTTCCGGGCGCGGGCGGTCCGCGGGCAGCGATCACACTAGTGCTCGGCTTTTCCGGCGCGCGCGAGGAGGTGGACTGGCAGCTCGCGAACGCAGGCGCGATGGGTTTCGCCACGGCTTCAAGCCTCGGACACGAGGCGCGTTTTTGGACCGACAGCTCCGCGGCGCGCAAGTGGTCGGTGCTCCCGTCGAAGCTTTGCGAAACACTCGCCGCGCTTGGCGAGGCGCGTTTCGTCGCGCGCGCGGCGAACGGGATCCTCTACGCGCGCGGCGGACCCTCGCCGCCGCCGCCCGGGCCGCCTTCCGCGCTGGTGCGTCGCATGAAGGACACGTTTGACCCAAAGCACATCCTCCCCGACCCCGGCTTCTGATGCCCACCCCGGAATCATTTCTCGACGAGAGGCAGGCACTCGCGTGTGTCCACTGCGGGCTGTGCCTCGGCGCGTGCCCGACGTATCTCGAAACGGGCAACGAGAACGACTCCCCGCGCGGCCGCATCTACCTCATGCGCGCGATGCAGTCCGGCCGACTGCCGGCGGACGGCGCGGCCGTGCGCCACGTGGACTTGTGCCTCGGCTGCCGCGCTTGCGAGACCGCCTGCCCGAGTGGCGTGCAATATGGCGCGCTGCTCGAGGCTTCCCGTGATCACATCGAGCGCCATCATCGCCGGCCTTTATTGCAGCGCGTGCTGCGGCGGTTCGTCATCGAGAAGATCTTCCCGCACCCGCGGCGGATGAAACGCGCGCTCCTGCCGGCGAAGCTCGTCAAGTTCTTCGGTGCGTCGCCGTTGCTCCCGGGCTTCGTGCGGGATGCGCTCGACCTGATTCCCGACGACGCGAGCGAGTCCAAGCTGCCCGCCGAATCGCCCGCAGTCGCGCAACCGGCGCGCGGCAAGGTCGGATTCATCTCCGGCTGTGTGATGAGCGTGATGTTCGGCGGAACCAACGCAAGCAGCGTGCGCCAGCTCAACCGCGCGGGGTTCGACGTGGTCACCCCCGCGGAGCAGGGGTGCTGCGGCGCGCTCTTTGCGCATGGTGGCAATCTCGCCGGGGCCCGCGCGTGCGCGCGCCGGAACATCGCCGTCTTCGAGCCGCACGGCCTCGACGCCATCGTCATCAACGCCGCCGGCTGCGGCTCGACGCTCAAGGAATACGGCCACCTCTTGCACGACGACCCCGCGTGGCGCGACCGCGCGGCGGCGTTCAGCGCGAAGGTGAAGGATTTGACGGAAGTGTTGCCCGTCGCCGATTGCCGGTTGCCGGTTGTCCCCAAGGCCGGCGACGGGGCTGCTTCAATCCGCCATTCGCCCGTCACCTACCACGACGCCTGCCACCTTGCGCACCCGCAGCGCATCACGCGGCAGCCGCGCGACCTTGTGAAGGCGGTCGCGGGCGCGAAATTCATCGAACTCGCCGAGTCGGATGTCTGCTGCGGCAGCGCGGGCAGCTACAATTTGACGGAACCCGAAATGGCCGCGCGCCTGCAACGGCGCAAGGTCGAGCACATCCTCCGCACGGGCGCGCGCATCGTGGTCACCACGAATCCCGGCTGCCTCCTGCAAATTCGCGCCGGACTCGCGCGCGCCGGGGCGGGACACGTGCGCGTCCTGCACATCGCCGACTATCTCGCCGAGGCGGATTCCGCCGCGGATCCGGCGCAACCGGCCCGCGAGCTCAACGTGTAGCGGCAGGCATCCCGCCGCCGGGGGGCCATCGATGCGCCGCGCGGGAAACGAACGGGCCGCCGCACCGCCGTCTAGGCCTCAAGGCCGGATTTCGATGACGTCGCCGGGCTTGAGCAACGGCCCCTCGTCGCCGCTGAGCAATTGCGCGGCGCTGAACGACATCGTCTGGCCGCCCCGCGTCAGGAAGATGACGCCCGGCTCCTTTTCCACGAGGTATTCCGCCGCGATGATCGCGCGCGCGAGTGTCAGGCCATCAGCCCAAAGCAGACTCCGGTGCTTCACCGGCCCCACGACCGTGACCGTCACGGGCACGGGCGCGAGCTGGATGACGCTGTTGCGTCCGCGCTGAAACGCCTCGCGCGCGCGCGTGTCCGAGGCGGACTCTGACACGCAACCGCACGCGAGGAGGACGAGGGGGAACATTGCCGATTTCCAACCGCCAATGTCCGGGCGGGGATCCGTCGAAGTCAGCACTTCCGGCAACCGGAGATTGGACATGGGCAATGGTCAGCAACTCGTCGGCACTTCTTGCAGCACTTCGACGCAGTGCGGGATCGCGCCGACGACGAACCCGAGGCATTCCACCGCCCCGCCCGGCTTGCCCGGCAGGCAGAGCACCAGCGCGCGGTCCACGACAGCCGCGAGGTTGCGGGAGAGGATGGCGTTGCGCGTGATCTTCATGGACTCGGCGCGCATCACCTCGCCAAAGCCCGGCAGCTCGCGAACCGCGATGTCACGCACCGCCTCGGGCGTCACGTCGCGCAACGCCACGCCCGTGCCGCCCGTTGTGAGCACGAGATGGCAGCCGCGGGCGATGTGCTCGCGCACGGCGCGCTGGATGTCGGACTTCTCATCCGGCACGAGGGATTCAGCGGAGACCTTCCAACCGTAACCCAGCGCGGCCTTCTTGAGCGCGGGGCCGCCGAGGTCGTCGTAAAGCCCCTTCGACGCACGGTCGCTGATGGTGATGATGCCCGTCTCGATTTGCATGGGAGCGTCTTACCGCAACCGCGCCGGGTGGGAAAGCCGCAATCCGGCGGATCGCCCCTCCGGCCGCTCTCCAAGGCCAAGCAGCGCGCGCGGCCTGCCCATTGCCTGGACAACAACCGGCAGCTCGGCCTCGCCGCGATGCTTTACAAGGACGACTACGACGACCGCTATCACCACGGCTCGAACATGACTGTGGTGCCGCGGCCATCGGTGAACACGCTGTTCAATCCCGCGGCCCCGGCGCCTCCGAACCTTGGCGAACTCGGGGATGGCAGCGCTGCCGCCGCGTGAGCCGGGGATCAATCAGTCGCTCCGCCGTCCGCTCCGGCTGTCCGCGGCTCGAAACTTCCCAACCTTGCCGTCGCCATCCCGCGCGCTACACTCGCCGCGTGAGCTTCGTTAGCGAGTTCAACGCTCTGCCGTTGGAGGATTTGCTCCGCATCGCGTCGCGCACGGGCGCTGCCGCCGCGCGCGAGTGCCTCGAGCGCGAGCGGCTCACGCTTGCAGACTTCGCGCGGCTGGTCTCGCCGGGCGCGGGCGAGGTGCTCGAGGACTTGTGCCGCCGCTCGCAGGCCGTCACCCGGCAGCGGTTCGGGAAAGTCATCCGGCTGTTTGCGCCGCTCTACCTTTCCAACGAGTGCATCAACAACTGCCGTTACTGCGGATTTTCGCGCGACAATCCGATCCTGCGCGTGACGCTCTCGGTGGAGGAGGTGTTGCGCGAGGCGCGCGCGCTCAAGGCGCAGGGGTTTCGCAACCTGCTGCTCGTGGCGGGCGAGCATCCGAAGTTCGTCTCCGGCGGCTACCTCGCGGAGTGCGTCCGCGCATTGCGCGACGAGGTGCCCGGCATTTCGCTCGAAGTCGGGCCGATGGAAACGGCGGACTACGCGCCGATCGTGCAGGCGGGCGCGGAGGGGCTCGTGGTGTATCAGGAGACGTATGATCGCGAAGTCTATGCGGCGATGCACACGGCCGGGCCGAAGCGCGATTTCGACTGGCGGCTCGCGACGGCCGAGCGCGGCTACGCCGCGGGATTCCGGCGGCTCGGCATCGGCGCGCTGTTCGGGCTCGCGGACTGGCGGCGCGAAGCCTTGTGCGTCGCGGCTCACGCCGGGCACCTGCTGAAACATTGCTGGAAGGCGCAACTCACGGTTTCGATGCCGCGGTTGCGCCCGTGCGCCGGGGATTTTGAACCGCTGACGACCCTCGCCGACCGCGAGCTGGCGCAACTGGTTTGCGCGTTCCGGCTGTTCCTGCCGGATGCGGGCCTCGTGCTCTCGACCCGCGAGCCGGCGCGGCTGCGCGACGGGCTGATCCCGATGGGCATCACGTTGATGAGCGCGGGCAGCCACACCGAGCCCGGCGGCTACACGGGCGCGGGCCGCGAGAAGACGCATCGAACCGGGCGCGGACGGATCATCGCGCGGGCCGCGAATTCCAGCGCGCGGGCCGCGCCGGGCGAAACGAATGCGACTGGACAATTCGAAATTGCGGACGGACGTTCGCCCGCGGAAGTTGCCGCGCGGTTGGGCCGGCTCGGATACGAGCCGGTGTGGAAGGACTGGGACGCGGCCTTGAGCGCCTGATGCGGACATCGTGGAAGCGAAGAACCTGATCCGAAACGGCGCGCTGCTTGTCACGGCGGCGCTGTTCCTCGCGGCGGCCGCCCCGTCCGCGGGGCAAGCGAAAGCCCCGGCCCCGCCGCCGCCCGATGCGGCGGAAGTCCCGCCCGGCCCGCTCAAGTGCGTGGTGTGCGAGAAAACCGGACTCACCGGCACGATTTACAGGCACAAGTTCGGGCTCGTGTGCGACCAGTGCCGTCCGCTCGAACGCACCTGCGCCAACTGCGGCATCCCGATGCGCGAGCCGGGCGGAAAGTCCGCCGACGGCCGCGCGTTCTGCAAGTTCGAGTTTGCGACGCTGGTTTTCAAGCAGGAGGAGGCGCGGAAAGTTTATGACGAGACCGTGCTGGACCTCCGCCGCCTGCTCGGCGGCGTGCTGGACCTGAAGTTCACGAACCTGAACGTGCAGGTTTTTGACGTGGACTACTGGAACCATCGCTCGGGCAGACCGGTCGCAGAGACGATGAGGCGGCCCGGCTTCGCGCAGACGATCACGGCCGGCCGCGAGATGAAGCACACCATCCTGCTGCTCAGCGGCGTGCCGCGGGATGACCTTGCGTCCGTCTGCGCGCACGAGCACACGCACCTGTGGCTCAACGAGAACATGCCCGAGTTGCGGGCGATGGAGCAGAACACCATCGAGGGCTTGTGCGAACTGGTCGCCTTCAAGCTCGCCGCGGCCCGCCAGCTTGAGACGCAGCAGACGCGCATCCGCCGCAACACCTACACCGCCGGCCGCATCGAGACGCTCATCGCCGCCGAACAGCGGCACGGCATGTTCGCGCTGCTCGAGTGGGCGCGCCGCGGCACGAACGCCATCGCGGACGATGCCTCGCTGGCCGCGTTCAGCGCGAAAAATCCCCCGCGCCCGGCGCCGTCGCTCGTGTCACCCGTCCCCGCCAAGGCGCCCCCCGTGCTCAACCCGGCCGCGAAGCCGCCGCCCGTGGCTTCACTGCGACTCATCGGATTGTTTCTCACCCCGAAGAAGCGCGCGGCGCAGGTCAACGACCAGCTCTTCGAGCCGGGTGACGTGCGGCGGATCCAGTTGGGCGAGAAAATTGCCATGGTGAAGTGCATCGAGATTCGCACCAACGCTGTCGTGCTCTCGGTGGACGGCTCGACGAACCACGTGACGCTCTGGCACGTCGGCCGATGAGCGATGCCGCGCATGCCGCCGGGAGCATCGTCGCGAACGGGCGCCCGCTCGCCGCCGCGGTCCCCTGCACGATCGAGGCGTTGCTGACTGCGCAGGGACTTCCCCCGCGAAGCGTCGTCGTGGAGCACAACGGCGAGGCCGTCGCGCCGTCGGAGTTCTCCCGGCGGACCGTCCACGCGGGGGACCGGCTGGAGATCGTGCGGATTGTGGCGGGCGGGTGAGCGTCCCGACGCCTATTGGGGCGCGAGTTCGTCGCGGAGGGCGAAGAGGAGTTTTCCCACGGTGTAGGGTTTTACGAGGAATGTCCGGACGCCGGGGCCCTTCAATTCCTGGATCCTTTCATCGTCGTCGAGGCCGGTGGACGCGAGGATGGACGGGGATTTCCGTGTCCATTTTTCGCAGCACGCGTGTCATGGCGACGCCGTCCTTGCCGACTTCCTTGGTGGTGAAGCAGGGGTCGAAGATGTTCTCGATGAGCCGCTCGGCGCCGCCGCCGGGTCGGGCTATTTCCCGCGGACCTTTTCCGGGCGGATGTTGATGTCGATGGTTTCGCCGGGAAACAGGGCAACGCCCTGCGGCGCGTCGATGATGATCGGCAAGCCGAGCTCGGTGCGGGTCTGACCAGGTTGGAGAAGCGAGCCGCGGATGGGCGCGAGTTGAGAGCCGACTTTCGCGATCTTGGACTCGATCATCTTCTTGGACCGCCCGCGCGGCCGCAACTCGACGACCATTCCGGGCTCCGGCGTGAAGACCATGGGCTGCCGGAGAAACGCAATGATGCGGTCGGGCTTGTCCGAACTCACGGTCATGATCGGCTCGCCGGCGGCAACGATGTCGCCGGGAATCTTGCGGATGCTCGTGACCACGCCCTCGATCGGCGAGGTGATCGGGATGGGGTTCTTTGGGTCGGGACCGACGACACGGGAGATGATCTCGCCGGAAGAGACTTTTTGCAGCGTGCGGATCGGCTTTGGAGCCTCAGCCAGCGTGCCGGGTTGGGTGCTTGAGACCGACGACTCCACGGTTTCGACTTCGCCCTGCAGATAATACGGACCGAGGCGGCGCTGGAAGAGAACGGCGGCGATGATCAGCACCAGCACGAAGACGATGACCGGTGTCCACGCGTAATTGAACTCGCGCAACTTGACGGAAGCGGGTGTCGGGATCGTAGGCTCGGTTTCCATGCGCGGGGTTCGTGGGGGGTTGGTTTGACTTCGGCGGCCGCGACTCTGACGCCGCCAGTCGCGGGCATCTTCACAATGCACGGGTCACGCGACCCGTGTTCATCCTAAGTGGCGTGTGGAATACAATGCAAGCGGCGCGTTCGCTCGCGTGAATTCGACAGGGCAGCGGCACACCGGCCCCGCTAGGCTCGCACCATCAAGGCGTGGCTGGAGATGGTGCGCGGCGACCGCCTCCCGCGGATCGGCACCTGCATGATCGGGCGGTCGCCGCACATCTCGCCCGTGCTCGACGACCACAAGGGGTCGCGACGCCATGTCCTGGTCCATGCGCAGGGCGGCTCGATGAATCGTCCCGCGAGACGCTCCGCGGACTAGCTCGATTGCCCGGAGCGGTGGACGTTCTGAGCCTTGAGTCCCTTGCCGCCCTGGATGACTTCGAAGTCCACGATCTCTCCCTCGTTGAGGGTCTTGTAGCCTTCGCCTTGGATCGAGGTGTGGTGGACGAAAATGTCCTGCCCCGACTCCTGCTGGATGAAGCCGAAGCCCTTCTTGTTGTCGAACCACTTCACTTTGCCGCTTGCCATACTCGAGAATTGGTTGAGTGCGCGAACAAAACCGGGGTCGACGCGGATCAGAGCCGGAGATGATCCCACAAGTCGGCGGGATCAAGCCGGAGGTTCACATAAAAGGGTCCGAACTCGCCGTATCGGGCGCTCACTTCGTCGAAGCGCATCTCGTATACGATTTCCTTCAAGGCATCCACCTGGTGCGCGATGAGCGTCACGCCCCATTCCCAGTCATCCAGACCGACCGAGCCCGTGATGAGCTGCGAAACCCGCCCATGATACTTGCGCCCGACCCGGGCGTGCCCCGCCATGAGCTTCTTCCGGGTGACGGCGTCGAGCATATACCAGTTGTCGGACAGGTCACGCCTTTTGTTCATCGGGTAGAAGCCCATCGCCTCCCAATCCTCCAGTTCGGGATAGAGGCGGAACTGTTTGTAGTCGTCGAGCCGGCGCTTCTCCTCGCCCAGCCGCTTCTCGAATGGCTCGCTCCCCGGTTGCAAGCCCTCGCCCTTCAGCCGCGCAATCACGTCCTCCTCGGTGCTCATGTATTCCGTGAGCTCCGTCACGCTCAGGTAGGAATACACCGGCTCAAGCGTGCCCGGCGGAAAACACGCCTCGAGCGCGCGGTGCATCGCGCCAAGCCCGGCGAGGTCGGCGTGATACAGCATGAATGCCAAATCCGCCTTGCCCCCGACGTTGGCGTAGGTGCAGAGGCGCGGATGCCCCGGTCCCGGGTTCGCGGCGCACAGTCGGCCGAGATTTGCCTTCGCAGCTGCTGACTCGCCGGAGCCGAGCGCCGCCCAGCGCACGCGGTTGACGCGGTGGAACACGTGCATCACATGGATGCCTTGCGAGAGGGTTACGTTCGGGATGGCCATGCGCTGTGGGGAATCTGCGGAACCTCGGTCATTCGACTTGCAGCACCTGGTCGAGCAGGTGCGGAAACTGGTGGAGAATCGCCTGGTCGCCCACGACGAGCGATGCGCCCGCGGCCACAGCGGCTTCCTGCCGCTTCTTGTCGTCGTGACTGGTGAAACACAGCACGGGCAGGTGCCTTGTGCCGTCGGTATGCTTCAACTGACCGATGAGCGCCACGGCATCCGTGACCGTGCAATCGAGGTCTACCAGCACGATGAGCGGCTTCTCCTTCCCGGCGACCTCGATCACCTTGCCGGGTTCCTTGAGCATCGTGACGCGATAGCCCATGTCGCGCAGTTTGTTCCCGAGCTGGTTGCCCAGCACGAGGTGCTCATACACGACGATGGCCAGCGGCGCACTCACGGGGCGTGAGAGTGGGACAGCCGACTGGAAAATGCAAAGTCATTGGCGCGCCGGATTCGCGCGGGGCGGGGCTTGACCGCGGGAGAAATCCGGATTCAATTGCCGCACCCTCGGAACCGGCTGGACTTGGCCCGCGCGATTCCCGGGTGACCTGATTTGTGATTACCACGCTCTGCCCGGCAAAGCCGCGTTCCCGAATCCCGGTGCTTCGGGTCGCGTTGCTCGTGGCGTTGGCCGGCGTCGCTCACTTTCTGCAAGCCGCGCCGGAGTCCGCGCGCCCCAATGTGCTGCTCATCGTCAGCGACGACCAGGGCTGGCGCGATGCGGCCTGTCTCGGGCGCGCGGAAATCCAGACGCCCAATCTCGACCGCCTCGCGCGCGACGGCGTCCGCGCCACCAGCTTTTACGTCACGTGGCCCGCTTGCACGCCGTCACGCGGGAGCGTGCTCACCGGGCGTCACCCGCTTCGCAACGGCCTTTACGACATGATTCGAAACGACATGGTCAACTTCGGCCATCGCTTCACGCCGCAACAATACGCCGTCTCCCCCGAGATGACGCTCGGCCTCGACACGCGCGAAGTCACGCTCGGCGACGCCCTCAAGCGCGCGGGCTACCGCACCGGCCTCGTCGGCAAGTGGGACATGGGGCAGGCGAAGCGCTTCCTGCCGCTCCAGCGCGGCTACGATTTCTTCTACGGCCACGGGAACAACGGCATCGACTACTACACGCACGAGCGCTACGGCGTGCCCTCGCTTTTCCGCGGCAACGACCGCACCGAGGCCGACAAGGGCATTTACGCGACGACCCTCTTCCAGCGCGAGGCACTGCGGTTCATCCGCGAGAGCGCCGGCCGGCCGTGGTATCTCCACCTCTGCTTCAACGCGCCGCATTCCGCATCGACCTTTGAGAAGGAAGGCGTGCAGGTCCCCCAAGAATTCGTCCGTCTCTATCCCGCGCGAGACCCCGCCGACAAGCTCACCAGATACTTCGCCGCCGTCACGTGCATGGACGCCGCGATCGGCGAAGTGCTCTCGGCCATCCGCGAACTCGGCGCCGAGCGCGACACGATCGTGCTGTTCCTGTCCGACAACGGCGGCAGCGGCAACGGCGGCAACGCGCCGCTTCGGGGTGCGAAGAGCTCGTTGTGGGAAGGCGGACTGCGTGTGCCGTTCATCGCCCGCTGGCCCGCGCGCATCCCGGCGGGCGCGGTCACCGACGAATTCCTGACCACGCTCGAACTGTTTCCCACGCTGCTCGCTGCGACCGGCGCCAAACCGACGGCCGGTGTCGTGCTTGACGGCTTCGACATGCTGCCCGTGCTCGCAGGCAGGGCGAAGTCACAGCGCACCGAGATGTTCTGGGAATTCCGCGGCGAGAAAGCCGCGCGCATCGGCAATCTCAAGTGGGTGGATTCAGCGAAAGGAAAGGGCCTGTTCGATCTCACGGCGGACATCTCCGAGAAGAACGACCTCTCCGCCTCGCAAGCCGCAACACTCGAAATGATCTCGGCCCGCTGGTCCGCGTGGCGGCGCGAGATGGAAGCCGCCGAACCACGCGGGCCATTCCGCGATTACTGAGCCCGCCCGCGCCGCGCTTGACTCGGCCCGCGCCGAACACCCACGCTCCGCCATGTCCACGCCCCGTCCCGCGCCGGTGCATTGGCGCGATGTCTTCAAACACGTCGGACCGGGATTGATCCTCACCGCGTCCATCGTCGGGTCGGGCGAACTGATCGTGACGCCGAAGCTGGGCGCGTCCGCGGGCTTCACGCTGCTGTGGTTCATCATCCTCGGCTGCATCGTCAAGGTCTTCGTGCAGGTCGAGCTCGGCCGCTTCGCCGTGGCGCGCGGGCTGACGACGATCGCGGCGATGAACACCATCCCGGGTCCGAGGTTCATCGTCTCGTGGCTCGTGTGGTTGTGGCTCGGGATGTTTTTCGCGCTGACGTTTCAAGTGGCCGGGATGCTCGGTGGCGTGGCGCAGATCGCGGCGCAATCGGGCTTCGGCGGCCCCGGATGGCTGTGGGCCACCATCGCCGCGGGCCTCACCGCGCTGCTGCTTTTCTTCGGCCGCTACCGGCTGGTCGAGAACATCTCCACGTCCATGGTCGTCCTCTTCACGCTGTGCACGGTCGTCGCTGTCGCCGCGTTGCAGTGGTCGGACTATCGCATCACCGCCGCGCACCTGCGGGAGGGGTTCAGCTTCGGCTTCCCGAAGGATTTCACGACGGCGTTCGCGGCGTTTGCCATCATCGGAGTGGGCGCGTCGGAGCTCATCTATTATCCCTACTGGTGCCTCGAGAAAGGCTACGCCGGCGCGGTCGGGCCGCGCGACGGGAGCGACGGCTGGCGCGCGCGCGCGCGGGGCTGGGTGCGCGTGATGAAGTTCGACGCGTGGTTCTCCTGCATCATCTACACCACCGCCACGGTCGCGTTCTACCTGCTCGGCGCCGCGGTGCTGCACGCGAAGGGCCTCGTCGTTGAGAACAAGGACATGATCGCGACGCTTTCGCACATGTATCGCGAGAGCTTCGGCACGTGGGGACTCGCCATTTTCCTCATCGGCGCGTTCAACGTGCTCTACTCGACCGTCTTCGCGGCGACGGCTTCCAACGCGCGCCTCATGGCCGACGGTTTGCAGATGTTCCGCTTGGTGAAGTATGAAACGCCCGAGCGGGGCGCGACGGCGGTGAAGTGGTGCTGCGTGGCGCTGCCCACGGGCGCGCTCGTGGTGTTCATCATCTGGGGCGCGCCCGTGGCACTGGTCCTGGTAGGCGCGGTAGCGCAAGGGGTGATGCTGCCGTTCCTCGCGCTGGCGGCGCTGTGGTTCCGTTCGCAGGAGCCGGACCCGGCGTTGCGCTCCGGCCCCGCGTGGAACGTCTTTCTCTGGATCGCCGCGCTCTCAATGTCCGCGGTCGGCGTGCACGAGGCGTTCGCGCAAATCTCGAAGCTGTTGAAGTAAGCCGCGCCGCTACTTCGCCCACTCGATGCGGATGTTCGCCGGCTCCGAGATGCCGAGTTCGAGCAACGACGCGTTGCGAAACATCGCGAGGCTGACCTTCGCCGCCGCAAATCCCGCCTTCCGCCGCTGGCGCTGGAGTTCCTCGAGCGACAAGATGTCGAGCGCGACCGGGTCGCTGCTGAAGCGGAGCTGGTTGAGCGCGACGGAATAATGCAACAGCGGCCGCTGTTCGCCCTCGTGCTGGCAGAGCAGCGCGTCCGTGATGTTGAGCACCACGCGGTCGCCGAGTTCGGGCATGGCGTAGAGTTCCGCGACGGCCTCGAACAAGTGCGCCGGGTGGTTCTCGAAACGGATCGTGTTGTCCGCCGCCCCGAGCGCGAGGCTTTGCAAGTGGCCGCAGACGCCCATCTGGTTGTGATTCAGCAGCGGCGCGATGCTGATGTGCTTGGTGACCGTCTTCGTGATGAGCCTGGAGAGATGCGACTTGCGGCCGACGTTGTCGCCCTTGCGGCCGAATTCCAAGTCGCCAAACACCAGCGAGCCGATGAGCGAGCGATCGTAGGCCGCCTTTTCATCCCATCCGGCGTCCAGCGCGGATTCCACGCGCACACCAAGGCGCTCGCGCAGCGCGGTGAAGCCCGCCAAGCGCAAGTCGGCGGCGTGCTTGTCCCACACGATGATCTGCCCCGCCGGCACCCCCGCGGCGATGAGCGTCGAGGCGACCGCCGCGGCAACCTCCGGCCGCGAGCCGCCCGTCGCGCCCGGCGCGGAGTAAACTTTCAGGCCGATGAAATCGTTGGTCGAGACGAAGCTCAGCCACGCGGCCGTCGTCGTGGGCCTGCCCGTCCACTGTCGAAGGCCGCGTTCCACAAGCGATCGGACGACTTCCGGCTTGGGGACGAACGTCCCGGTCGCGCGCGCATCCTCGACGATCACCACGCGCGCGCGCTGGGGCGGCCGGACGGTGGAGGGTTCCGGCTCGGCGCCGCACGCAAGGCCGGCGGCCGCCAGTGCGAGCAGGGCCGCGCCCGCGAACTTGGATTGGAACGGAGCGGGGCGGATGCGATAAGCCTGCGCGTTTCTTGACACTGCGAGCGGCGAGTGTTACCAGCGGGACCGATGCTGACGACAAAAAAAGGGGGCCGTGTCCGGTGGGTTCTCTCCGTCGCGTCAGCCGTCTCGTTGCTCGGCGCGGGATGCGTGCCGCCCGGGCCGCGCGCGCTGCTCCGCGGCGAAAAACTGCTTCGCGAAGGCAACGCCGCCGCCGCCGCGGAGGATTTCAAGGTGGCGACGACGCATCTGCCCCAGGTCGCGCAGGCGTGGAATCACCTCGGGCTCGCGCACCACGCGCTCGGGCAGGTCGCCGACGCTGCGCGCGCCTACCGGCAGGCGCTCACGCTCGATCCGAACCTCGCGGTGACGCGCTTCAATCTCGGCTGCCTCTTGCTTGAGAACAACAGCCCGTCCGCCGCCGCCACCGAGCTGGCGTCTTACACGATCCAGCGGCCGGGCTCGCCCGAGGGTTGGGTGAAGCGCGGCTCGTCGGAACTCCGCTCGCGGCAGTTCGATTCGGCCGAGCGCAGCTTTCGCAATGCGACGAACCTGAATCCGCGGCTCGCCGAGGCGCTCAACGGACTGGGCATCGTCCAGCTCTACAAGAACCGCGCGTCCGAGGCGTTCCAGAGCCTCTACACCGCGAACCAGCTCCAGCCGGCTTTCGCGCCCGCCGCGCTGAATCTCGCGGTCGTCACGCACCAGCACATCGCTCCGCGCCAGCCCGAGTATCGCCCGCTCGCCCTGCAAAAGTATCGCGATTACGCGGCGATGCCCGGCGTTCCCTATCGCGACGCTGTCGACCAACTCGCCCGCGCGCTCGACGCCGAATTGAATCCGCCGCCGAAGGTCGTCGCGGCGCGCCCGCCGCCGTCCGCGGCAACCAACCCGCCCACGGCGGTGGTCGCCGTCACGCCCCGCTTGACCCCGACTGTTGAGACCAACATTCCCGCGCCGAAACCAGTCGCGAGCACCGGCACGGTGCTGGTGGCCTCGGCGAATCCTGCGCCGGCGAAGACCCGGCCCGGCGAACTGCCGCCGTTCAATCCGAAGGTCGTCGCGCCGCCGGCAGTGACACCGCCCGCCCCGGTCATCGTGGACTCCCCGCCGACACCACGGCCCGTGACGAATGACGCGACGAAGTCCAAGGTTGCGAGCGCAGCAAAGCAACCGAGCCCGGCGCCGCCCGCTGCGACCAATCCGGTGGGCGTTCTGCCGCCGCCGCCCGGGCCGCCGAAATCCGTGGTCTCCGTGCCCGCGGTCGTCGCTGTGGAGACGCCATCCGGAGCAATCCCGCGTTACGCCTATCGAAATCCATCGCCGCCGCCGGCGGGAAACCGGGCCACCGCCCAGGCGCACTACGCCCAGGCGGAATTGGAGCGCGATCGCCGCCGCTGGGCCGAGGCGCTCGTGCATTACGAGAAGGTGGTGCAGGCCGACCCGTCCTTCGCGGAAGCGCATCACTATCTCGCACTGATGGCCGGCAACGTGAACCAGTTGCCGCGCGCGCTCTATGCCTGCGAGATCGCGCTCGCGTTGCAGCCTGCCTCGCTGAACGCACGGTATAATTTCGCGCTCACGCTCGAGAAGGCCGGTTACTATCGCGACGCCGCGTCCGAGCTCGAGCGGGTGCTGACGGATTATCCGGACGAAGGCAGCGCGCATCTGGCGCTCGCGAACGTCTACGCGAAACGGCTCGGCCTCATCGGCGCGGCGCGGCGGCATTACCAGCGGGTGCTCGATCTGAATCCGCAGCATCCGATGGGCACGGACATCCGGTTCTGGCTTCGCGCCAATCCGCAGTGAGCGCAGGTCGTGCCGCTATTCCGATTCGGGCGGCGCGCTGAGAAGTTCGCGCGCGTCCGCCGCTTCGTCCTCCGGCACCTGCACGTGGACGCCCCCGACGGCCATCGCGTAGCCCTCGGTGCTGAGCGCGGAGAGTTCGCTCGCGACGAGCGCGGGGATTCCAGCGGCTTCGAGGCGTGAGCGCACGAGCTGGGCCTCGGCGGGATTGAACGCGGTGAACACCGTGACGAGTTTCACGCCGGGCTCCGTTCGGCGGGGGTTCTTGGCGGATTCGCCGGCGGCGCGGCCTTGATGTCGGCGAAGATCATCACGCCCGTCGCGTTGTGAAGGAGGCTTCCGACCTGCACCTCGACCTGCTGGCCCACGTGGGGCGAACCATTGTTTATCACGACCATCGTGCCATCGCTCAAGTATCCGATGCCCTGTCCCTTGTCCTTGCCCTCGCGGTTCACGCGGAGCGAGAGCGTTTCGCCGGGAAGGATCACGGGCTTGAGCGCGGCGGCAAGCGCGGTGATGGAGACGTGGTGCACGCCCTGCAGTTCGGCGATTTTGCCGAGATTGTAGTCGTTCGTGTAGAGGCGCGCATCGAGGAGCTTGGCAAGGTGCAGTAGCTTGGCGTCCACCTCGGTTTCGCCGGTGGGGTCGGCCTCGTGGATTTTCACCTCGGTGCGCGGGCTGCGCTGGAGCCGTGCGAGGATGTCGAGCCCGCGCCGGCCGCGGCCGCGCTTGACCATGTCGGCGCTGTCGGCGACCTGTTGCAATTCCCGCAGGACAAACCGCGGCACAATGACGGTGCCCTCGACGAAGCCGGACTCGATGAGGTCGGCGATGCGGCCGTCAATGATCACGCTCGTGTCGAGCAGCAGGGTGTTGTGGGGCTTGGTGTGGGACTGGAAGCGGATGTAGGGAATGATCAGCGCGAAGTCCTCCTTGTTGCTGCGCATGGCCATGACCATGCCGATGTAGCCGAAGCTGACGAACAGCATCAGCCGGATGAGCCACATCGTGGATTCATCCTGCACGTAGCGGAACAGCTGCGAGCGCTCGAGCATCCACGCGATGAGCGAGCCAAGCACGAGGCCGACCGTGGCCGCGGAAAACGCGCGAAGCGAAAACCCCTTGAGCATCTCGTCCACCGCGATGAGCAGCCCGCCGAGTCCGAAGCCCGCGAGCGTCCACCACGCGCCCGCCCCGAGCAGGTCGGGGGTCACCTGGCTCACGGCATAGCCGCCGAGCGTGCAGAGCCCGAGGAAGAAGATGCGGATGGCCCAAAGTGACATGCTAGTCGAGGCTGGATTTCTCGCGCGGGATGAACAGGGGTGCCGCGCGCGCGGGCGCGTTGGTCTTCGCGGCCTTGGGCTTCACGAGGAACCCATAAAACAGCCCGTAGCGGTTGAGGTTGCTGATGAGCACGCCGGCGTCATCCACCACGCGGCCGCTGCGGTCAAACATCTGGTTGGCGCTCACGAACACCGTGCCGGCGTTGGTGGCGAGGACGCTCAGATTGGTGAGGACGGTGTTGGCGTTGCTCCCGAGCGCGGGAAGCGTGGCGAGAAACCGCTGCAAATCCGCCGCACCCCGCTCGTCCTTGAGCAGCACGCCCGCGACGCCCTTGCCGGCGTTGAGGTCGGCCATGAGGTTGGTGACTTGTGCGGTGGCGGTGCGGAAGTTGCGGATGGCGTCGGCGACGTCCATGCGGTTGGTGGTGAGCAGTGCCTCAAGTTCGGTGGCCACCTTATTGAGTTGGGTTGAGAACATCAACAAGTTGCTGACGGCGCCGCTGGCGGGCGCGGCGTTCGTGACGAGCAGGAGGTCCACGCGTCCCACCGCAGCGTCGGCTTTCTTCACAAGCGTCGTGGCGTCGTCGGCGAGCGTGCGAATCTGGTCGGACAGCCGCCGGAAGTTCACCACGGCCGCGCTCGCGTTGGTCAGGCTTTCATCCGACAGCACCGTGCGGTCCACGCGGGCGACGGCGCCCTGCAACGTCTCGACCGCGCGGTCCACCTTGCCGATCGTCACGAGCACGGTGCGGGCGGCGTCCTGCATGTTGAAGGGGGTCTCGGCGCGGACCACGTCGCCGTCCTTGAGGAAGGGGCCGAGGTTCTTCATCGGCGCGATGGACACGAACTGGTCTCCGATGAAGCCCGACGCCTCGATGGTGAACTTGGCGTCCGTGTGGATCGAGTAGTTGGAGAAGATGCGCAGCGCGACGCGCACGGACTTGTTGTCGGGGCTCAGGTCGTAGCCCTGCACCTTGCCCACCTCGACGCCGGCGAGCAGCACGGGCGCGTTGCGCTTGAGCCCGCCGACGTTCGCCGTCTCGAGCGTGAGCGTGTAGGTCGGGCGGAAGGCGGTCACGCCCTTGGTGAAGTTGATCACCAGCGCGACGAGCGCAACGAGGCCGATCACGACGAACAGGCCGACCTTGATTTCAGTGCGTTGGTTGCTCATGACTGGAACACGGGTTCCTTCGGATCCGAGACGCCCTCGACGAACTGCTTCACGAGCGGGTCCGTGGCGTTGAACAAATCGTCCGGCGCGCCCTCGGTGTAAACACGGCCCTGGTGCAGCATCAGGACGCGGTGCGCCACGGTGCGCACGCTGCGCATGTCGTGCGTGACCACCACGGACGTGACCTTGAGCCGCTCGCAGACGCGCACGATCAGCTTGTCGATGCTGTCGCTCACCACGGGGTCGAGCCCGGTCGTCGGCTCGTCATATAGCACAATCTCCGGCCGGTAAACAATCGCGCGCGCGAGGCCGACGCGCTTGCGCATGCCGCCGGAAAGCTCGCCGGGTTTCTTGCGCTGCGTGCCGGCGAGTTCGACCATGTCGAGCGCCTCGGCCACGCGCTGCGCAATCTCGCCCGCGGTGTGGTTGCCCTCGCGCCGGAGCAGGAAGCCCACGTTGTCCTCGACCGACAGCGAGTCGAACAGCGCCGCGCCCTGAAAGAGCATCCCGAACTTGCGCCGCACGCGCAGCAAGTCGCGCTCGCCCAGGCGCGAGATGTTCTCGCCGCCCACGAGCACCTCGCCCGCCTCCGGTTGCAGCAGGCCGATCAGGTGCTTGAGGAGGATGCTCTTCCCGCAGCCGCTCCGGCCGATGATGACGACCGACTCGCCCGGCTCGATGCGCAGGCTCACGCCGTCAAGCACGCGATGCGCGCCGAAGGACTTCCGCAGTGAACGCACCTCGATCATAACAGCGCCAGCAGCTTGGTCAGCAGGAGCGTGAGGAAGAAGTTGCTCACGAGGATGGTGATCGAGGAATACACGACCGCCTCCGTGGTCGCGCGGCCGACGCCCTCGGCGCCCTCGCCGCAGTGCAGGCCTTTCTGGCAGCTGATCAACGCGATCGCGCCGCCGAAGATGCCCGCCTTGATCAGCCCCATCACGACATCCGACACGTCGGTCCGGCGCAGGAGGTTCCACCACAGGAACGCAGGCTCGATCTGCAGCAGGTAGGTCCCGACGACGAATGCCGCCGCGATGCCGAGCGCAATGGCCTCGGCGGTGAGCAGCGGCATCGCCAGCAACGTGGCCACCAGGCGCGGCACCACGAGGTAATCCACCGGGTGCGTCGCAAGCGTTCGCAACGCGTCGATCTGCTCGGTCACCTTCATCGTGCCGAGTTGCGCGGCCATCGCCGCGCCGACGCGCCCGGCAACCATCAACGCCGTGAGCACGGGACCGAGTTCGCCGCACATCGACACGCCGACCACGGCGAGCGTGGCGCTCTCCATGCCGACCTTGGCGAACTGGAAGTAGGTGTTCGCGGCAAGCACCATGCCGGTGAACGCGCCCGTGATGAGCACCACGGACTGGGACTTGACGCCGATGAAATAGAGCTGGTCGAGGAACTCACGGCCCGCGGACCGCAGCGTGCCGAGCGAGCGCACGACTTCGACCGCGAGCAGTGTGATGCTGCCGAGCCCGCGCAGCCAGTTGCCGACCCATTGGGCGATGTTGTTCATCCGGAGAGAAGCGCCGGCGCGGCGTGGGCCCAACTGGATTTGAACCAGTGACCAAGCGATTATGAGTCGCCTGCTCTGACCGCTGAGCTATGGGCCCGTGTGGGATGCGGCCCGCGCCGGCACCGACTGCGCCAGGAGCCACCGCAGGAACTATGCGCTGCGTCGCGGTGGCGGCAAGCGGATTGTGGGGCGTGCGCGAGTCTCAGTGCTCGTCCAATGCAAAAACGGCGCGAACCTTGCGGTCCGCGCCGTTGGTTACCGAAGGCGGCCGGGGAGGCCGCCCTGAAGGTCGTTTGTTTTACACGTCGTAGTAGAGGAAGAACTCGTAGGGATGGGGGCGCAGGCGGATGGCGTCGTGTTCCTTGCGCTTGTGGCCGATCCACATCTCGATGAAGTCCTTGGTGAACACGTCGCCCTTGAGCAGGAACGCGTGGTCTTTCTCCAGGTGGTCCAGCGCCTCGGCCAGGCTGCCCGGCATCTGCGGGATCTTCGCGTGCTCCTCGGGCGGCAGTTCATACAGGTTCTTGTCCATCGGCTCGCCGGGGTCGATCTTGTTGAGCACGCCGTCCAAGCCCGCCATCAACAGCGCCGTGTAGCACAGATACGGGTTGGCCGCAGGGTCGGGCGGCCGATACTCGATGCGCTTGGCTTTCGGGCTCTCGCTGAAGGTCGGGATGCGGATGGCCGCCGAGCGGTTGCGCGCGGAGTAGGCCAGGTTGACGGGCGCCTCGTAGCCGGGCACCAGCCGCTTGTAGCTGTTGGTCGTCGGGTTGCACAGCCCCGCCAGCGCCTTGGCGTGCTTGAGGATGCCGCCAATGTAATACAGCGCCATCTGCGAGAGGCCCGCATACTCCTTGCCCGCGAACAGCGGCTTGCCCTTGTTCCACAGGCTTTGATGCGTGTGCATCCCGCTCCCGTTGTCTCCAAACAGCGGCTTGGGCATGAACGTCACCGTCTTGCCGTGCTTCTTGGCCACGTTCTTGATGCAATACTTGTAGAGCATCATCGTGTCCGCCGTCTTCACCAGTGTGTTGAACCGGAAATCGATCTCCGCCTGCCCCGCCGTCGCCACTTCATGATGCTGCCGCTCGATCTGGATCCCCAGGCCCTCCATCACCAGGCACATCTCCGTGCGGATGTCCTGCTGCGTGTCCACCGGCGCCACCGGGAAATACCCCTCCTTGTGCCGGATCTTGTTCCCCAGGTTGGGCATCTCGTCCCGCCCCGTGTTCCACACCGCCTCTTCCGAATCAATCGAGTAGAACGTCCCGTTGCTCCGGGAGTCGAACCGCACCTCGTCGAAGATGAAGAACTCCGCCTCCGGCCCGAACACCGCCGTGTCCGCAAGGCCCGTCCTCTTCAGATACTTCTCCCCACGCTGCGCAATCCCGCGCGGATCCCGGTTGTAGGCCTCCTTGGTCCCCGTCTCCGCAATCGTGCACGTCACGCTCAGCGTCGGCACCGCGCAGAACGGGTCCATGAACGCGCTGTCCGGGTCCGGCATCGCCAGCATGTCCGACGCCTCGATGCTCTTCCAGCCCCGGATCGACGACCCGTCGAACCCGAAGCCCTCCTCGAAGACGTCCTCGGTCAGTTCGCTGATCGGACAACTGAAGTGCTGCCACGTCCCAAACGTGTCCACAAACTTCACGTCCACCATCCGCGCGCCGTTCTTCTTCGCCATCTCCATCACTGCATTGGGGGTGCTCATTGTCTTTGTTCCGCTTTCTGGTTTTGAGTTTTGAGTTGGTTATCGACGCAGTGCCGCGCCGGGAAGGCTTGCGCCCCGCCCGGCGCGGCAGATTGCGCGTGGGTTCGTTTAGCTGTGGTAGCCTTCTTCGCCGTGCTCGGCGAGGTCGAGGCCCGCGGTTTCAACTTCCTCGCTCGGGCGCAGGCCGCCGACGACCGCCTTCACGATGTAGGCGATGATCGCGGTGCCGACGATGGAGAGAATGATCGTGACGAGGATGGCCTTGATCTGGGACATGAGCAAACCGGCTTTCACGCCGGCCACAACGGGATTGACTTTTTCATCAGCCAGTATGCCTGTGAGCAGCGCGCCCAGTGTGCCGCCCACGCCATGGACGCCGAAGGTGTCCAGCGCGTCGTCGTAACCCAGCATTTTCTTCAGGTAAGACACAGCGAAGTAGGGGACGATCCCCGCCGCGAAGCCGATGATGACCGCGCCCGTGGTGTTGACGAAGCCGCAAGCCGGCGTGACCACCACGAGGCCCGCCACGATGCCAGAGCAGAAGCCGAGCACGCTGGGCTTGCCGCGGGTGATCCATTCACACATGGGCCACACGAAGCCGGCGATGGCCGCCGCGAGCGTGGTGGTGGCGAAGGCGTTCGAGGCGATGGCATCGGCACCGAGCGCGGAACCGGCGTTGAAGCCATACCAGCCGACCCAGAGCATGCCGGTGCCGACCATGCAGAGGACCATGTTGTGCGGCGGCATGGGCTCCTTGCCGAAGCCGAGGCGCTTGCCGAGGATCAGGCACAACATCAGCGCGCTCCAGCCGGAACTCATGTGAACGACCGTGCCCCCGGCGAAATCAAGTGCCTTGATGCCCGCATCGGCGGCGTTCAGCGCACCGCACATATAACCCTTGCCGCTCCACACCATGTGTGCCAGCGGGAAATAAACCACAAACATCCACAGGGCGACAAACAGCAGCACCGCCGAGAATTTCATGCGCTCGGCAATGGCGCCGACGATGAGCGCCGGCGTGATGATGGCGAAAGTGAGTTGGAACATCGCCCACATGCTGTCGCTGATCCAATAGTAACCCGCGCCGACCTTTCCGGGCTCCATGCCTTTGAACATGGCGTTGGCGAGGTCGCCAAAGAAGGCGTTGCCGCCTGAAAACGTCAGGCTGTAGCCGCACAGCCACCACAGGAAGGTGACCATGCCAGCGATGCCCATGCACTGGGCGAGCACGGAGAGCACGTTCTTGCGGCGCACCAGGCCGCCGTAGAACAGCGCCAGGCCGGGCAGGGTCATGAACAGCACCAAGGCGGTGCTGGTCATCTGCCAGGCGTTGTGGCCGGGGCCGGGCGCGTTGATCTTGGAAGGTGCATTGGTCTGCCGTGCCGCGTTGTTCACGTAGGCTTCAAGGTCGGCCAGGCGATCTTCCACTGTGGGTTCCTTGGCCGGAGCGGCGGCTGCGGGCGCTGCCGGGGCAGCGGGCGGCTGTTGCGCGGAGACGTTGAGGGTCATCGCCAGCGCGAACAAGCCGAGGGAGAGGATGAGTTTCTTCATGATGGGTTGGGTGGGTTGGAAGTTGGGGTTGCGGTTGGCCTAGACAGCGGCGTCTCCCTTCTCGTCGGTGCGGATGCGCACGGCGTCGAGCACGGGGCTGACGAACACCTTGCCGTCGCCGATCTTGCCCGTCTTGGCGGTCTTGACGATGGCGCCGACCGCGGCGTCCACGCGGCCGTCGGGCAGGACGAGTTCGAGTTTGATCTTGGGCAGGAAGTCCACGGTGTATTCACTGCCGCGGTAGATTTCGGTGTGGCCTTTCTGGCGGCCGAACCCCTTGACCTCGGTGACGGTCATGCCTTCGATGCCGAGTTCACTGAGGGCGTCCTTCACTTCCTCCAGCTTGAATGGTTTGATGATGGCTTCGATTTTCTTCATGGTTTTGTTCAGTTCAATTTCGTGGCGTCGGGAGCGACAAACCGCCAGCCGGGCCGTCCCCACCGCCTCGCGCAACAAGGCATGTGCAGATTTCCACACGGCGACCCGACCAGCGCATGGCGCTTTAGCAACGCCGATGCCAGCAATGAAACGCCGCGGGTGGCATGATCCGTTTTGGCCTGTAAATCAGGGCTGAATCGCGCGTCAAGAAATCCGCCTGCTGGAAACCATGGATGAAACGCTGTAGCGAATTGACCAGCAAAGGCGATTTGGGACAGTCCCCGGTGGGTCGGGCACTGACGCGCCGCTTGTCCACGGCCGTGCGTCCGGATAACGTCGGCGCCGTTCCCCTCCATGCGCACGAAGCCCGTCCTCCTCATCGCCGCCGCCGTGCTCGCGGTTGCCGGCACGCTGGCCTCGTGGAATCGCGGCCCTCGCGAACCCGAGTGGAACGGCCGCACCTTCAGCGCGTGGTGGACAGACCTTTATTCGCTCTCCGAACCGTCGCATTCCGCCGCCGCCGTCGCGCGACGCGCGCCCGCGCAACGCGCCATGGGCGAGTTCGGCGTCACGGTGCTTCCGCACATCATTGACCGGATGCGCGCGCCGGACACAGAGGCTCGGTTGCTGGCGGACGAGTGGTTCACGCGCACGGGCTTGCGGCAGCATCCCTTCCCGCCGGGCGCGGCCGAACACGGGCGCGCGATGTTCGCGTTTCAGGCGATCGGCCCCGCGGGCGCCGACGCCATCCCGCACTTGCGCCTGATGCTTGACGACCCGCGTCTTACTCAAGCCGCCGCGATTTCGCTCGGTTGGATCGGGCCGAAGTCCCTCCCTGCGCTCGCCGAGGCCGCGCAGCATCGTGAGGCTTGGGTCCGCTACTGGGGAACGATCGGCCTCGGCTGGCTTGGCGAAGGCGCGCGGCCCGCGGTGCCGAAGTTGCTCGCGGCTTTCACCACCGAGGCCGATCCCCAGGTGCGCAGCGCCATCGCGTGGACACTGCTCCGCGTGCGGTCCGAACTCCCTGCGTCGCTCAACGTGCTCGCCGGCGCACTCCGCGCTCCGGATGCGGACGTGACACCCGTGTTGGCCGACTGGCTCGGTGACTTGGGCCCGCTCGCGAGACCGGTGCTCGCGGACTTGCGCGCGGCGTCGCGAGCAACCACGGGCGATCTCCGGCAGCGAATCGACCGCGCCATCCGACGGATTGAAGCCGCCGACGTCACAACCGCGCCGCGAGGTTTCTCAGCCGTCCGCTGAGCGCGGGATGCGCGGACTTGCAGCCGGATCGCGCAGGCACGCCAACCGCCGGTCGTCATTGCGGCACGACGCGTCGCGACTGTTCGCTCGCGTGCGGGAGACGGGCGATCACCTCCGCAAGCGCTCGTGCTTGCCATCGCCTCGATTGCGCGGGCACATTCGCAGCCGAACTCACATGCAACCCACCATCAAAATCGCCCTCGTCGGCGCCGGCATGTTCGGCGGCGACGTCCACCTCCGCGCCTACGCCGACCTCCAGCGCTTCGGCATCGCCGGCCAGCTCGCCCGCGTCGGCCTGGACAAGTTCTCGCGCGACCTCGCCCCGGTTAAATTCGAACTCGTCGCAGTCGCCACGCGTTCCGAGAAATCCGCCAAACGCGCCGCCGAAGAATTCTTACGCATTACGAGTTACGCATCACGCGCCTACTTCGGCGACGAACCGTGGCACGACATCCTCCGCGACTTCCCCGACCTCGACGTGCTCGCCGTCGCCACGCCGGACCATCTGCACACCCAGCCCATCCTCGCCGCGCTCGCGAAAGGCGTTCACGTGCTCACGGAAAAGCCCATGTGCCTCACCACCGCCGAAGCCGACCAGATCATCGAAGCCGCGCGCGCGAAGAACCGCATCGTGGCCGTGGACATGCACAAGCGTTACGACCCCGATCATCTCCGCATCCGCGACGACATCCAGAAACGCATCGGCGCG